>Ga0256407_10000016_pt1 | contig 390095 bp, 321 predicted proteins | sample RumenRJG_04DNA_FD_193489 | JGI IMG/M metagenome (GOLD analysis project Ga0256407, IMG submission 193489) | Bovine rumen microbial communities from Lethbridge, Alberta, Canada - RJG_04 | ecosystem: Host-associated > Mammals > Digestive system > Stomach > Rumen | place: Canada: Alberta... | reverse complement strand
ATACATCGACTATTACAACAATGAACGGATAAAAGCTCGATTAAACGGGATGAGTCCTGTTCAATATCGAATAAATAGGGCGAATATAACCTAATTTTTAAATGTCCAACTTTTTGGGGTCAGTTCAGAGAGGGGGTAGCGGAAGACGGCTTGGACGCGCAGAAAAGATCCCCGCCTTCGCGGGGATGACAACCGGAATGTTTCGCGGACAAGGCGGCTGGAGCGAGGGGGAGGCGTCCCCCTTCAAAATGGTGCAAAAAAAGACCTCCCAAAGGGAGGTCCAAGAGCGGCGGACCGGGATCGAACCGGCAACCATTAGCTTGGAAGGCTAAGGCTCTACCATTGAGCTACCGCCGCAATTTAGTCCAAATGTACAAAAAAAAGCCTGTTTTTAAAGGGGTTTTCCGAAAAGTATTGGAAAATTATTTAAAACTTGCTAAATTTTCGCCCACGTTTAACATTCATACAGAGGTCATACTTGTATCCCAATCCGCGCGATCGTCGCATGCCTAACCGTCCCAGCGACGGAACCCGTACCAACGAAGATATCCGTATCTCTCCGATCCGTCTCGTGAAGGAAGATGGCGAGGCCGTCATCATCGAGACGAGCAAGGCACTGCAGATGGCGAAGGACGCCGGACTGGACCTGGTGGAAGTCTCCCCGAATGCGAAGCCGCCTGTCTGCCGCATCATCAACTACGGCAAGTACAAGTTCGAGCAGGTCAAGAAGGCGAAGGCTGCCAAGGCCAAGCAGCACGTGGTGAAGCTGAAGGAAATCAAGATGCACCCGAAGACTGCGGAGAACGACTACCTGTACAGGATCAAGCAGGCGGCCGAGTTCTTGCAGGACGGTATGAAGGTGAAGCTTATCATGCAGTTCCGTGGGCGCGAGATGGCGCACATGGATTACGGCAAGCGCCTGATGGAACGAGCCAAGGAAGACTTGCTCCAGTACGGCGATCTGGAAATGGACTCGAGGGTGGAAGGCAACACGATGCTTTCTATCTACGGTCCTAAACGTGGTGCGGGTCAGGCCAAAAAGCCCGACCAGGCACCGAAGCCCGCAACCGAGCCAAAGGCAGCAGGTGAGGCTTAACATTAACCTACGAGGTACAAATGCCTAAAATGAAAACACACAGCGGTGCTAAGAAGCGCTTCCGCGTGACGGGTTCCGGCCACGTCAAGTTCAAGCGCGCTGGTATGCGCCACATTCAAGCCAAGATGACCACTAAGCGTAAGCGCAACCTTCGTAAGGGTGCACTCGTCAAGAAGGTCGATACCTATCACGTCAAGCGTCTGCTTGTAGTAGCATAAGGAGAGTAAGAATGCCACGCGCTAAAACCAGAGTTCCTTCCCGCGAACGCCGCAAAAAAATCCTCAAGGCCGCCAAGGGTTTCTATGGCCGTCGCAAGTCGAACCTTCGCCTTGCCATTGACGCCGTAGCCCATGCTGGTCAGTATGCCTACGCTCACCGCCGCGACAAGAAGGGCACGTTCCGCTCCCTGTGGATCGTCCGCCTCAATGCCGCCGTCCGTGAACACGGCATCAGCTACAGCCAGTTCATTTACAAGCTTTCCAAGGCCAACATCCAGATGAACCGCAAGGTTCTCGCGGACATGGCCGTCGCCGATCCGGAAGCATTCGCCAAGGTCGTCGAAGTCGTGAAGGCTGCTTAAGTCCTGACTTAGCGAAAACGCGAGAAATTGCACCCTGCCTTGCAGGGTGCTTTTTGCATTTAAAGGCGGCGGCCATGTGTGAGCCGGAGCGGCTTGTATTGACAAGCCGTGGAGGCGAGAGCATGCGAATAACCGGAGGTCTCGGTTCCCGATGTAATGAGCATGCGGTCGTGTCCCGCCGTCGCCGATCCGGAAGCATTCGCCAAGGTCGTCGAAGTCGTGAAGGCTGCTTAATAGCTGACTTAGCGAAAACGCGAGAAATTCGCCCTGCTCCTTGCGAGTGGGGCGTTTTTTGTGCGGATTTGAGAGCATGCGAATTTTTTAAATTTCATTTTGATGAAGAACTCCCAGAAAACTGTTTACCGGCGCACGGTGCTGCCGAACGGCGTTGTCGTGCAGACGGACTATATGCCGCACGCCTATTCCGCGTCCGTGGGGGCGTGGCTTCCGCGCGGATCCCGCCACGAGAAGGCGGACGAATTTGGATTGAGCCATTTTTACGAACATCTTGTTTTCAAGGGCACGGAAAACCGTTCCGCCCTGGATATCGCGCGCAGTGTCGAAGACCGCGGCGGTAACCTGGAGGCGTACACGACGCGCCAGGAGACTGGCTTTTACGCGAACGTCGTCGCCGAAGACGTGCCGCTCGCGGTAGACGTGATTGCCGACATGCTCATGAACCCGCGCTTCGAAAAGTCCGACATGGAAAAGGAGCGCAAGGTCATTATCGAGGAAATCCACAGCTACGACGATATTCCCGAGGAGCTGGCGGGCGACGTTTTCAACGCGGCGCATTTCGCGGGCTGCGGCATTGCGCATTCCATTACGGGCAAGGCGCGGGACGTGCGTTCGCTGACGCTGGAACAGATGTGGGAATACGAACGCCAGGTGCTCGAGGATTTCCCGATTGTCGTGTGCGCGGCGGGCAAGGTGGACCATGACGAACTGGTCGACTTGTGCGCGAAGAAGTTCAGGCGCAAAAAACGCGGCGGGGCTTTCCCGCACGACGGTTACAGGAGCCGCGGCGGCATCAAGATTGTGGGAAAGCAGGACATTGCGCAGTCGAACCTGTTCTGGGGCACGAGCTTCGGTTACGCTTCGCTTGACGAAAAGACTCGCTATGCGGTTTCGCTGTTCAACGTGGCCGTGGGCGCCGGGATGGCGAGCAGGCTCTTCCAGAAGATTCGCGAAGAGAACGGTCTTGCGTATTCCGTGTATTCGACCGTGGACGTTTACCGCGACTGCATGGACTGGGGCGTTTCGCTTGCGACTGAACCGCGGCAGCTCAAGAAGGCCTTGGCGCTTGCGATTGCGGAGACGCAGGGCTTTTTGGAAAACGGCTTTGCGAAGGATGAACTTGAACGCACGAAGGCGAACGTGGTAGGCTCGCTGCGCTTAGGGGCGGACTTCCCGGAAAAGAGGATGATGCGCCTTGCCGAACAGACGCTGCACTTGGGAGGTTTCCATCCGATGGAGGCTTCCGTCGAGGGAATCTCGAAGATGGAAGAAGCCGAGGTGCTCGAGATTGTCCGGGATGTTTTCGGGAAGAGTGGATACACGATTGCCGTGGTGCAACCCGATAGCGTGAAGAAACCCGAGCTATCGCAGTTCTTGCCTTTTGCGGTAGGCGGGAGGAGTAAACACTGATGGAAACGATTGTTTACAACGTTGCTCGTAATATTTTTTCGGTGAGTGCCGACGAGAAGTTCTTGCGTTTGCTGACGAATTACGAACCCTTTGCGGTTACGCCGGCAGGAAAGTCCGCGGGAGCATCCGCGGAAACGCCCGCCTTTGCGCTTGAAGTCGTAGGCGAAGGTGCTGTGCCTGAGTATGCCGAAGAGACGCGCCAGCAAGACGAAGGCCAGGAAATCGTTTGCGGGCATACGGCGGCCGGGGATTCTGTCTTTGATTTTTTCCTGGGCAAGTCGCGCTCCGGCGTGCTGGTCTGTTCCGACGGTTACCGCCGCGGAAAGCTGTACCTTTCGGGATATGCCGACAAGTTTGCGATTGACAATTCCCTGATGGTGATGTATGCACTCGCGACGGCGGGCTCGGGGACGGCGCTGTTCCATTCGGCTATCGTGAGCCAGGGTGGCCGCGGTTACATGTTCCTCGGCAAGAGCGGTACGGGCAAGAGTACGCATGCGCGCTTGTGGCTTCGCCATATCGAGGGCGCGGAACTCGTGAACGACGACAATCCCGTGGTGCGCCTGCAGCCGGACGGGGCGTGGGTTTACGGGTCGCCTTGGAGCGGCAAGACTCCCTGTTACAGGAATGTCGCGGTGAAGCTGGGCGGAATCGTCTTGCTGAGCCAGGCGCCGTACAACAAGATTGTAAGGCTGAGTGGCGTGCAAGCTTATGCCGCGCTGGTGCCGAGCATTTCGGGAAAGCGCTGGGACCGTGCCGTGGCCGACGGCTTGCACGCGACCGAGAATGCGCTTGCCATGGGCGTGAAGGTCTGGCATTTGGAATGTCTGCCCGACGAAGAGGCTGCAAGGCTCTGTTTTGAAACGGTGAAAGGTGAGAACAAGTGATTGATGATGCGCAGATAATTGCTGAGGCGATAAAGCTTGTGGGCGAGGGCGTGAGTGTCACGTTCCCGGTCGCGGGGCGCAGCATGCGGCCGTTCATTGTGGGTGGCAAGGAAAGCGTTGTGCTCGTGAAGCCCGAAAGCGTGAAAGTCGGCGATATCGTGCTCGCGTTCGTCGATAATTCCCGCTACGTGGTGCACCGCGTTATCCGAATCGATGGCGAGAATGTGACGGTCATGGGCGACGGAAACCTTGTCGGTGTGGAACACTGCAAGGTTCCGGATGTCAAGGCGATTGCGACTCATGCTGTGAATGCCCGCGGAAAGCGCCGTTCTTTCGCCAATCCGCTGCGTCGGGCTGCGGCTTGGGCGTGGGTGCGCCTGCGTCCGGTGCGAAAATGGTTACTTTTAGCGTATCGCGTGTACGAGAAGGTATTTTATGAAAATTAAGAAAGGCTTTGTATTGCGTGAAGTCTGCGGTGAGCAGGTAATTATGGGCGAGGGCCTCGGCGCTCTCGATTTCGGGAAACTGCTTTGCCTGAACGAAACGGCGGCATGGCTCTGGAACCGTGCTGTTGATGCGGGCGAATTTACGGTCGATGGCCTTGCGGAAACCCTTTGCGGTGAATACGATGTTTCGCCGGAGCAGGCTCGCGCCGATGTCGCCGCCATCGTGGCCGAGTGGCAGAAGGTTGGCGTGGTGGAATGAAGTATGTAGCTTGGCTTTGGCGGAACATGGCGGGCATGAGGTTCAATGCCGCCGTGCGTATCGTCTTCGGCGTCGCCCGTGTGGCGCTCGGCCTGTTGATGGTCTGCCTTAGCAAGCACTTTATCGATGTCACTATCAAGACGGGAAGCAACGAGGATATCGTTGAGATGATCGTGTTTCTCGTGCTCACGGTCGTGGGCGGGATTGTCCTTAGGCAGGTGTATTTCTACCTTACGGCGCTTGCCACCGTGAAAAAGACGAACGCGCTCCGCCTCGAACTTTTCGGCGGGTATTTTTTCCAGCAGCTTTACGGCGAAGACAAGATGCATTCGGGCGACGTGACTTCGCGCCTCACGAAGGATATCGAGGTTGTCGGGAATGTTATGGCGGATACGATTCCGCAGATGGCGGTGACGGGAATACAGCTGGTCGGCGCGTTTTTGCTGATGCGCTGGTTCGATGCGCGGCTCGCGTGGGCGTTACTCCTGTTTACGCCGGTTGCGATTGTGCTTGGCAAGCTTGTGGCGCACCGCTTGCGCAAAATGACTCTCGATATCCGCGAAGGCGAAAGCCGCATCCAGATGCACGTGCAGGAAGGCGTGGAACATAATGCGGTATTGCGCTCGCTGGGTAGCGAACAGTGGATGACGGACCGCCTGGATGTGATGCAGCGGAACCTGGAAGGCAACGTATTGCGCCGCTCGCGCTTTACGGTGATTGCCCGGTTCATGCTGGGGTGCGCCTTTGGGCTCGGTTACATGATGGCTTTTGTGTGGGGCGGTCTTGGGCTCCGCAGCGGTGCGATTACTTTCGGCGTGATGACTTCGTTCCTGCAACTCGTGGGGCAAATCCAGCAGCCGATTTTATCTTTCTTGAACATGGTCCCGCAGGTCATTCACGCGACCGCGAGCATGGACCGCCTCGAAGAAATCAGGACCGCTTCGCAAAAATCGGAAGACGGGAAGGCAACGCTCCTTTCCCGCGTGGGGATTACTGCCGAAGATGTCGCATTCCGTTACGCAAAGGGCGACCGCAACATCGTGGAACATTTCAGCCATGAGTTCAAGCCGGGAAGCAAGACGGCGCTCATGGGCGAAACTGGCGCCGGCAAGACGACACTCTTCCGCCTGATTCTCGGGTTCGTGAAACCGGAATCTGGAAAAATTCTGGTGTGGGAATCTCCCGAGGGAGTGCGCATGGAGGCGGACGAGGATACGCGCGGGAATTTCGTGTTCGTACCGCAGGGGAATTCCCTGATGAGCGGGACCATCCGTTACAACCTGCTGATTGCCAAGCCCGACGCGACGGAAGACGAATTGCGGCACGCTTTGCATACCGCCTGCGCGGAATTCGTGGATGAATTGCCCGACGGTATCGATACCGAACTCGGGGAACGCGGATGCGGGCTCAGTGAGGGCCAGTCCCAGCGTATCGCGATTGCGCGCGGGCTCTTGCGCCCGGGTGCGGCGATGCTGCTCGATGAAATCAGTTCCTCGCTCGACGAGAAGACGGAGAAGGAACTTTTCAGGCGCCTGTTCGAGGCGTTCCCGCAGAAGACGATGATTTTCATTACGCATCGCCGCGCGGTCGTCGACCTCTGTGACTCCGTAGTTGAACTTTAGTGTTGCGGCGAAACTAGCCGCGCGGTTCTTTGGGAACGTCGCCGACGTTGTGTCCCGCGTTATTCCTAGTGCCTGCCGAAGCGGCGCGTTTTGCGGAACGGTTTGTCGCCGGATTTTTCGCGGAAGGGCTTGTCGTCGAACTGTCCAGGCTTGCGGTCTGCGAACTGGCGGGCCCTGCGAGCCTTGCGGTTCTCGAAGGGACGCTCCGATTCGAACTTTTTGCCACGGTGGAAACCACGGCTTTCGCGCGGACGCGTGCCGGGTGCGGGGCCTGTGGGCGGTTCGTCGGTCATTACGCGGAAGCGAGCGTCGTTGCCACGAATGGTCATTTCGGAAAGATGTTCCAGGACTTCCTGCGAAAGCGAGTCGGGCAGCTCGACGGTACTGAACTTGTTGAACAGTTTGATGCGCCCGATAAGGCTGCTGCTGATGTTGCCTTCGCCGGCAATGGCGCCCACGATGTCTTTGGGCGAGACGTGGTCAAGGCGTCCGACGGCCAGGTAGTACCGCAGGAATCCTTCCTCGATGCCGTTCGCGCCTTCCTTGCGTTCCCTGCGTTCGCGCGGCATGGCGTCGCCTGCGTCGCGGCCGCCCCTTTCGCGGCGCTCTCTGGGGGAGTCAAGCGGCGGAAGTTCCGGGAACAGCGGCTGCTTTTTCTGGTACATCTTGATGGCGGCGGCCGCGATGTCTATGGCGGAGAGCGGTTCGGCGCTTGCGCTGTCCCCTTCGGCGGGGCTTTCTGCAACCATGCTTTCCACAAGTTCCTTGAACTTGTCGAGTTCGCCGCAGCTGATGACGCTCTTGACCTTTTCCTTGAATGCGGCGACGCGCTTGGCGCTGATGACTTCGGCGGTGGGCAGTTCCATCGCCTCGATGGGCTGGCGGGTCGCCCTCTCGATTGTCTTGAGCATTTTCTTTTCGCGCGGGGTGATGAACAGGATGGCGTTTCCGCTTCTGCCGGCGCGTCCTGTACGGCCAATACGGTGCACGTAGGATTCCGTGTCGTAGGGAATGTCGTAGTTCACCACGAGCGAGATGCGGTCCACGTCGATACCGCGGGCGGCCACGTCGGTGGCGACAACAATATCGAGCTTGCCCATCTTGAGGCGGTTGATGGTACGTTCGCGCATGGACTGCGCGAGGTCGCCGTTGAGCGGGGCCACGTTGAACCCGCGGCTTTCGAGCTTTTCGGCGACTTCGGTCGTGTTCTGCTTGGTGCGCACAAAAATCAGCACGCCGTCAAAGTCTTCGCCTTCCAAGACGCGGGCGAGCGCTTCGACCTTGTGCTCGTTCCGTACCTGGAGATAGCGCTGGCGGATGTTCTCGACGGTAGTCGTCTTGCCTTCGATGCGGGCTTCGCTGTATTCGCCCAGGTGTTCTTCGATAATCTTTTTGACTTCGTCGGGCATGGTGGCGCTGAACAGCGCGCGCTGGGCGTCGGCGGGAATTTCCTTGAGGATGGTATCCACGTCTTCCATGAATCCCATGTCGAGCATCTCGTCGGCTTCGTCAAGCACGATGGCCTTGACCGCCCCGAGGGAGATGGAGCCGCGCTTGATGTGGTCGATGAGGCGTCCGGGGGTCGCGACGACGATGTTCGCCTTGCGCTTGAGGGCGCGGAGCTGGACGGCGATGTCCTGACCGCCGTAGACGGGGACCACGTGGACGTTCGGCATCTTGGCCGCGTACTGCGTGATGGCTTCGGCCACCTGGATGGCGAGCTCGCGCGTCGGCGTGAGAACGAGGACGGATGTCTCGTGTCCGGAGAAGTCGATGCGCGAAAGGAGCGGGAGCGTGAATGCGGCGGTCTTGCCGGTTCCGGTCTGGGCGGTGCCCAGTAGGTTCTCGCCCTGCAACAGTGCGGGAATGGCCTTGGCCTGGATGGGCGAGGGCGTTTCGTAGCCCGCCATCTTGACGGCTTCGAGAACTTCCGGGGCCAGTCCCAGGTCTTCGAAAGTCACCAGCGCTTCGTCTGCAGGGGAGTTGTCGACAATGTCGACAGAGATATCTTCAGGAATACGTTCTTCGGTATTCGGTTCCATAATACACCTTCAGGACCCGTAAACTTCATCTGCGGCCCATGCCGCACTATCTCTAAGAAAAGCCCCGAAGCGCACTCGCGCCTATAAACCTGAAGTCTGTTGGATCCGCAATAATTGGATTTTTGCCAAATGTAGAAATTGCGCTTGAAAATCAAAGGGTAGGGCTATTCTGGAGGTGTCTAGACAAACAATTAAAAGTTTACTACATTATGCGAACCTTGGAGAGATGCCAGAGTGGTCGATTGGGCCGGTCTCGAAATCCGGAGACTGTCACAGGTCCGAGGGTTCGAATCCCTCTCTCTCCTTGAAACAAGAACGAGGCCTTATGGCCTCGTTTTTGTTTCATAGGGCAATGGTTCGAACCCTCGGAGAGGGTTCGACAAAATCCGCCGAGAACGAAGTGAACAAAGCGGATTTTGGGATTACGGCCAAGGGCCGTAACCTGGAAGGCAAAGGCCGAGCACCGCGAGGTCTTTGTCCAATCCCTCTCCCTCCCTCTCTCCCACATAGAAAAAGAGTCTCTTTCACCCACATAAAAAAGACGACCGGGCTCTACCGGACGCCCATAAAAAAGAATCGTTTTACTGTGTGGAGGCTTCCTAAAACGCCTGGTAAATCTGGAATATCGCGAGGATCTTGCCGACAATCGCGGGGATTCCCGGGCACAGGAAGCAGAGCATCACGCGGGTCACGCGGTTTTTCCACCAGTGCTTTACCTGCCAGATGTCGTCGGCGAGCGTTTCCATCTCGGATACGCGCGGAGGCCTCATGTACACCTGCGTGAGCGCGGTAAAGAACCCGACGCCGATAAGCGGGGTAAGCCCCGTGAAGGGGGCGGCGACTAGCGCTACGAGTACGGTCAGCGGGTGGCCCCCGGCGATGATGGCGCCGAGCATGGCTCCGCCTCCGGTGAGCATGGCCCACTGCAGGCTCAACTGCCCGGCCTTCTCGATTCCGGCTTCGTAGCCTACGAAAGCGATGCTTGCGATGATGGCTGCGGGAATGGCCCAGCCGATAATCTTCCAGATGCAGCTGCCCTTCGGGATTTTCGTGATGGACTCCTCGCTCGGGAGTTCCTTGTTCTCGCTGATGATGGCGGCGATGCCCTTGACGTGACCCGCGCCCACTACGGCGACAATCTTTTTGCCCTCGGCGTTCTTGATTCTGCCTGCCAGGAACTGGTCGCGTTCATCAATCAGGACTTGCTTGACTTCGGGGTAGGTCTTTCCGAACTCCTGCATCATGCTGTTCAGGGCGTCTTGTTCCTTGATTTTCGCGAGGTCCTCTTCGCTGATTTCCGTCTTGTCGAAGATGCTCCCGAAAAGCCCGCCCAAGAGGCTCAGCTTGCGGTACCAGGGCGTGCAGGCCCAGGTGCGCTTGAGAGTAATCTTGATGTCGCGGTCGGCGAGGACGATGGGAATGTCCTTTTCGGTGGCGATGTCCGCCGCTTCCTTGAGTTCCGACCCGGGTTTTACGCCGGTCTGGTCGCCCATCCTTTTCTGGTAAGACCCGAGGACGAGGTTCGCTATGAGGGTCGCGAGCTGCTTTTTCTTGATGACTTCCTTCAGGTCCGTCTTTTTCCAGCGTTCCGGGTCGCGGATGGACTGGAGTCGACCCTCGTCCAATTCGATGCAGACCGTATCGGGGTGCTCGTTCTCTATGGTCTCCCGAACAAGTTCCTTGGAAGCCTGAGAGATGTGTGCTGTGCCGATGAGGATGATTTCCCTGTCGTCGGCAGTCTTGATGCGGTAAATATCTGCATTTTCACTCATAACGGCGTCCAAAATAGCAAAAGCGGGGCCCAAAATGCGAAAAATTTTCGCGGGATATGGCGAAATTTGCCGAAAATTGTTATATATTTGTCAAGGGATTATTTTTTCGGAGGTATAACCACATGAAAAAAATTTTATTGGGTCTTACATTTTTCTCGCTTATTTTCTCCGCGTGTGCCGGTTCCAGGTCCGATGATCCGGAAGCTCTCGACACAGCCCTTGTCGGTTTTACGTCTTGTGTGCAGGGTTCCCGTTGGCAGGAAGCCCTCGAGTATGTGACCGAGGACGAAGCGAACGCCATTAGCCCCGACGGCTACGAATTCAAGGATGAATACAAGGTGGCCGCCCGCCGTCTGCCGCTGTCCACCCTCCGCAAGGCCGGTCTCGAAGTGGACCGTCACGGCCGCTTGGTGGGTATCAAGGACGCCATGGACGAGGCTAACGAACGCTACGTGATGTCCGAAAACCAAGCCAAGGTCGGTACGAACCTCAAGGAAATGGAAGATGCCCGCATCAAGCGCCGCATCGAGGAAGGCAAGAAGGTCCTGCAGGAAGAGGCTGAGGCCGCTCACCAGGAACAGGAAGAGATTGTCTACTCCAACAAGCTGACCGACGAGGAAAAGCGCAAGTACGGTAGTACCCGTGACCTCCAGGCTCCGGAACAGTACCAGGATCCTGATGTCGAAGAAGCCGAAGAGGAAATCCACGGCGACTACGAATCCGAGTAATAGTTAGTTTGTTCTGAATCTTTCCCTCGGCCAAGGTCGGGGGTTTTTTATAGGTGAAACTTTGAAACGGATAATCCTTGCAATTTCGATGATGCTCCTGCTGGCTGCCTGCGGTGATTCGTCCAAGGACGACCGCTTCCATCGCCGCTACCACTACTTTTACAGCGCGGAGTGCCGCTACGACAACGCGGGCCCCTACGATTGTACCGACATATCGGCGCTGAGCCCGCACATGACGGCCGAGCTGAGAGTCGAGTACGACGGCTATGCCTCGCTCATGATTGATGACGTGACCTCCCGCTATCACGAGGAAGAGTACACCGAGGGCTATGACCATGGCCGCTTTTTTTACCAGTTCTACGACGGATACCTGGAAATAACGGTCTATGCCGATGGTGACGAGCTCATTGTCCTGGATACCTGGAACGGAAAGGCCTATTATTACTACTACGACGTGTTCTAGTCCCATTGACGGGTGAGAAATAATTCTAAATTTACGCCCACTCATGAGTAAGAGCGGCGAAAATTACGTTATAGCCATCGATGGCGGGTCGGGTACCGGCAAGAGTACCACCGCGAAGATCGTGGCGAAGACTCTCGGTATTACCTATCTCGACACGGGCGCCATGTACCGCGCCGTGACGCTTGCCGCCCTTGATGCCGGACTGCCCGCCGAGGACGGCCCTGCCATGGACAACCTGCTTGCGAACCTCAAGCTCGGGTTCGATGCCGAGAACCACATCCTCATCAACGGCGTGTGCCGCGAATCCGAAATCCGCGGGATGAAGGTCTCGAGCAACGTGAGCGTCTACTGCGCCCTCCCGTCGGTCCGCGCCGCCCTGACCGCCCAGCAGCGCGAAATCGGCAAGAAGCAGAGCTGCATCCTGGACGGCCGCGATATCGGCACGGTCGTTTTCCCCGATGCCAAGTACAAGTTTTTCATGGTGACGGACGTGAAGGTCCGTGCCGAACGCCGCTACAAGGAACTCCTTGAGAAAGGCGAAAAAGTTACCCTGGAAGAAGTCCTCGAGAACCTGGTCGAACGCGACCGCCTGGACTCTTCCCGCGCGAATGCTCCGCTCAAGAAGGCGGACGACGCTATAGAAATTGACACTACACACATCTCAATCCAACAACAGGTCCAAAAGATTCTCGACTACGTAGGTGTAGTGGCGTAGCTTGAATCCTTTGTACCGCAACCAAACAAAACAATATGTCTCAAAATCTCAAATTCGGAACCCAGGAAGACCTCGCTGAAATCCTCGCTGCTCAAGGTGAATGCAGCCCGAACTTCCGCAAGGCCAACGCCGACATCTACGCTGGCATGGATTGCCTCGAACAGGGCAAGGTTGTCACTGGCAAGATCAGCCAGGTGAACGACCAGGAAGTCCTCGTCGACGTGAACTACAAGTCCGAAGGTGTCATTGATCGTGCTGAATTCAAGGACACGGACTCCCTCGAAATCGGTTCTGAAATCGAAGTTTATGTCGAGAAGCTCGAAGACGAAGATGGTCGTCTCGTGCTCTCCAAGCAGCGCGCCGACTTCGCCCGCGTGTGGGAACGCATCCGCGTTGCCTTCGAAAACAACGAAGTTGTCCGCGGCAAGCTCACCAAGCGCATCAAGGGCGGTGTGGTTGTCGACCTGTTCGGCATCGACGCCTTCCTCCCGGGTTCCCAGATCGACCTCCGTCAGATCCCGGACATCAACGCCCTCATCGACCAGGAATTCGACCTCAAGGTCATCAAGGTCAACAAGGCCCGTCGCAACATCGTCGTGTCCCGCCGCGTCGTTCTCGAAGAAGAACGCAACAAGCAGCGTGGCGACGTTCTCGAAACTCTCGAGAAGGGTCAGGTCCGCAAGGGTATCGTCAAGAACATCACCGATTTCGGTGCGTTCATCGACCTTGGCGGCGTAGACGGCCTCCTCCACATCACCGACATGAGCTACAAGCGCATCAACCACCCGACCGAAATGGTCCAGCTTGGCCAGGAAGTCGAAGTCATGGTGCTCGACTTCAACGACAAGAAGGAACGTATCTCTCTCGGCATGAAGCAGCTCAAGCCGCATCCGTGGAAGGACATCGCCGAACGTTACCCCGAAGGCGCTATCGTCAAGGGCAAGGTTGTTTCCATTACCGATTACGGTGCATTCGTCGAACTGGATTCTGGCGTCGAAGGCCTCATCCACGTTTCCGAAATGTCCTGGACTCAGCACGTCAAGCATCCGTCCAAGATCCTCACCGTCGGTCAGGAAGTCGAAGCTGTCGTGCTCAAGGTTGAAGAAGATGCAGAACGTATCTCTCTCGGCATGAAGCAGCTCGAATCCGATCCGTGGGATTCTATCGAAACAGAACTTCCGCCGGGTGCCCGCGTGGTTGGTGAAATCCGCAACATCGCTTCCTTCGGCGCCTTCGTCGAAATCAAGGAAGGTGTTGATGGTCTCATCCACGTTTCCGACATGTCCTGGACCAAGAAGATCACCCATCCGAACGAAATGGTCAAGAAGGGTGACAAGGTCGAATGCGTCGTGCTCGCTGTCGATAAGGAAAAGCGCCGCATTAGCCTTTCCATGAAGCACCTCACCGAAGACCCGTGGGATACCGTGGAATCCACCTATCCTGTGGACTCCGAAGTCAAGGGCAAGATCATCCGCATGCTCGACCGCGGCGTCGTTGTCGAACTTGCCGATGGCATCGAAGGCTTCATCCCGGTCTCCAAGCTCACCGCTGAATACATCAAGGTTCCGGCCGATGCATTCAAGGTTGGCGACGAAGTTCCGGCTGTCGTGACCGAAATCGACCAGAACAACAGGAAGATCTTCCTCTCTGTGGTTGACTACTTCAAGAACCGCGAATCCGCCGAGCTCAAGGCTTGGATGGACTCCCACAAGCCGGGCGAAAACGGCACCACCATCGGTGAAGCTGTCGCCCCGAAGAAGAAGGCCACCAAGAAGAAGGCTGAAAAGCCGGCCGAAGAAGCTGCTGAAAAGCCTGCTGAAGAAGCCTAATTCTCTTTCTGGCAATTAAGAAGTCCCGTGGGTAAAACCACGGGATTTCTTTTGTATGTAGACAAATTCTAATAAAAGAATAAAATAATGTTGACTAAATTAACTATTTTAAATAAATTAGCACCCACGAAAATATCGTAGAGATATAGGTGTTTTTATTTAAACTACAAGGAGAAAGAATGACTGTAAAGGTAAAATTTGGCATGGGAGCTTTCGCTGCCGGAATGGCTGCGACCGTGATGAGCTTGTCCGCCTGTGGCGACGAGGTTACGGAAGTCAACCAGATTACGGAACATGCGGAATTGACCGGGTTCGAATCGGTTGCTTCGTTCGATAGTCTGGGTGACTGCACCGAGGAAAAACTCGTGTTCGTCGCGGATTCCTCTGCACTCTATTTCTGCCACGATGAAGAATGGAAAAAGGTATCCGGGCAAGAAGTCATTCTTGGAGAAAAAGGCGACAAGGGCGATAAGGGTGATAAAGGCGACAAGGGCACCGATGGTGCTAAGGGCGACAAAGGCGATGACGGTGCCAAGGGCGACAACGGTGCGAACGGCAAGTCTGCTTACGAGTTGGCTGTAGCCGCAGGTTTCACCGGTACGGAAGCGGAATGGCTCGCTTCGCTGAAGGGAGCCAAGGGTGACGACGGCAGCAAGGGCGACGATGGCGCTGATGGCAAGTCGGCCTACGAACTGGCCGTAGCTGCAGGCTTTACCGGAACAGAAGCCGAGTGGCTCGCTTCGCTGAAGGGCGACAAGGGCGATGGTGGTGACAAGGGTGAAGATGGCGACAAGGGCAATGACGGTGTCGGTTGTTCGGCTGCCAAAACATACAATGGTGTCAAGGTTGTCTGCGGTGCAGATACCGTAAACGTTGTCTTGAAGGAAGAAATGGAATATCCTCTTTGCGGCGGCATTCCCTTTAATCCCTCGACTAGCTTCTGCGATGTGCGCGACAGTTCGCTGTATTACTATGTTACCATCGGTAACAAGAAGTGGATGGCCGAAGACCTCAGGTACATCGATAGCGTCCAGACCCCCAGCCTGCAGAACAATTTCTGGTGCAAGGACAGCTGTGAAACGGGTGGCCGCTACTACAAGTGGGCGGCAGCCATCGATTCCATTTACACTTACGAGAACAGCGATATCAACTGCCATGATTCGGTCGACTGCAATCTCCCCGAAACGCTGAGAGGCATTTGCCCCAGAGGCTGGCACCTGCCGACAATCGAAGAATGGGAAGGCTTGTTCATTCTTATTGGCGGCCTCGAAAATGCATCGTGGGTTCTCAGGGAAAGAATGGAATGCTACGGACAGTGGTACGGCCATGGAGGCATTCGCGGCCTGAACTCGTTTGATTTTACCGCAGATCTTGGTGGCCACATGGAATACATGGATTACTACGGCTACGAGCATGTCCAGAACTACGGTGGCATGGCGGAATACTGGACCGCATCGACTCCGTTCCAGGAGGCCGACAAGGGTTACGGCGTCCAGTTCTCGTGCGAAAGGAAAGACGCCGTCTTCACAAAATACAAGAAGGATGTTGCGCTTCCGATTCGCTGCGCTAGAAATTAACCGCTTGCTTGCAAGAAATATTTCCTTGAAAGGGTCGGCTTTGCCGGCCTTTTTCTATCTTGCTGTATATGGAACTGGCTGGAAAGAAAATCCTCCTCGGAGTCTCGGGCGGAATCGCCGTGTACAAGAGCTGCGAGCTGTTGCGCCTTTTGCAGAAGAAGGGTGCTACGGTGCGCGTGTGCATGACAGACGCCGCCACTGAATTCGTGGCACCGCTAACGTTCGCGAGCCTCAGCAAGTGCCCCGTCTACCTCAAGAGCGGAGCCGTCGAGGCGCGCCCCTTCCAGCATATCGATTTTCCGCGCTGGGCCGACCTCTACCTCGTGGTGCCCGCGACCGCGAATGTCATCGGCAAGTTCGCCTGCGGAATCGCCGACGACCCGGTGAGCCTCTGCTTCATGAGTTGCACGTGCCCGCGCGTGATTGCGCCCGCGATGAACGTCGCGATGTACAACAGCCCCGCCGTAAAGCGCAACCTCGAAATCCTGCGCGGCTTCGAAGACACGGTTGTGCTCGAGTCCCCGGCCGGTGAACTCGCCTGCGGTGAGGTGGGGCGGGGAAGGCTCATGGAACCGGCAGAGATTGTGGCTTATTTAGAGACGAGAGACGAGAGACGAGAGACGAGAGATAATGAAGGGGAAGGCCTTCCCCTCGCTGCAGCCGCTCGCGCGTCTTCCGCTACCCCTTCTAGCGGGGGACACCCCCGCAACGCCCCCGAACCGCCGGCATTTCCCGTCGCCCAGGACATCGACCCTACGCAGGATCCGTCGCTCCCCGGTCACGGCAAGAAGGTGCTCCTCACGGCAGGTCGCACCGAAGAAGCCATCGACCCGGTACGTTACATCTCTAACCGCAGCAGCGGCAAGACCGCCGTCGCGCTCGCCTCGGTATTTTACGCCAACGGCTTCGAGGTCGAAGTCGTCGCTGGCCCGATGGAGGCGGCGTTCCCGGGCGGCGTCAAGGTGACCCGCGTGCAAAGCGCCCGGGAGATGCACGACGCCGTGATGTCGCGGCTCGAGAGTGCGGACGCCGTCGTGCATTGCGCGGCGGTAGCGGACTACCGCCCCGCCCACGCTGCCGACGAGAAAATCAAGGACAGCCGTAGCCAGCTCGTGCTGGAGCTCGTGCCGAACCCGAACATACTGCGCGACTGCACCGCGGCCCGCGCCTCCCGTACAGCGAGTGCTCCGGGTACCGCCCGCCACCAGGTGATTGTCGGCTTCGCGCTCGAGACGGACCACTTCGAGGAACACGCCGCCGAAAAGCTTTCGAAGAGCGGCGCCGATGCATTGCTCCTGAACGCGCCCGTGGCAAGCGATTCCGGATTCGGGCGTGACTGCGTGCGCTTCGCCCTGGTGGAAAAGGGTAAACCCGTTCCACCGCTCGCCATGGGCGAGAAGGTCGATTTGGCCGAGACTGTTTTGAACTTTTGCCTGGAGCGTCTGAATGGCTGACGAGTACGACTTTAGCGAATTGCGTGACTACCTGTCCGGACAAATCGACTTGGGCGGAGCGGACATCCTGTTTGACGAGCCCTGGACGCCCGTGAAGCCTAACCGCCTCGCGGCTCCGGCACGTGTCGCTGCGGCACCGCAGCCCGCGTCTTTTGCGCCTTCCGCGCCGCGTCCCGCCGTCCAGGCGGCCCCCGTCGCTCCTGTCGCGCCGGCTCCTTCCGCATCCGAGGAAACCCCGAAACCCGAAGCTCCCGCCTTGCCGATATTCGACATGCCGTCGGCCCGTCCGGTCCGCAAGGCCGCTTCCGCCTTCGAAAGTGTCGAATCCCTCGCCGCCTTCTACGAATCTATCGCCGGCGAGCCTGTATACTCCGGCGTGCAGCCGCTCGTGCGCTACGAGGGCCCCGAGCATCCGCAACTGCTCCTGCTCTTCGCCTCTCCGCGCCCCGACATCGCGGCCGGGAACTTCTTCTCGACATCCACGGGCACCATGCTTGCAAGGCTTTTCGCGAGCCTCCGCGTCGCCCAAGAGAACATCGGCGTGACCTACTTCTACAAGGGTACCGCGGCGAGGAACATCCCGCCGCTTCTGGAAGCCGCCCTCCGCAAGATGCTTACGAAGGAACTCTCGTTCATCGCTCCGCAGGTCATGGTGACTTTCGGCGAGCCCCTGTTCCACCAGGTGTTTGGCAAAGGCAAGAATTTTAACGACTGTGCCGGTACCGACATGGAATTCGGCGGGGTCAAGACGTGCGCCCTGGTGGACGCCTTCGCCATGGAGGCCGACAAACAGCTCAAGTTGCTGACCTGGAAGGTCCACATCCCGCGCGGCTCCTATTTCAAGAATTAAATAACTTATATTTCCTACATACTTATATGCCAGAGTTTGTGAACGAACAGCCCATGTACGAAAATCGCCCGATTCCTACGGACGAGCAGGCGGAACGCTACCTGCTCGGCGGAATCCTGCGCGACCCCAACGTGATGGGGACGGCTGTCAATGTCATTGTATCCGACGAGTTCTTCTTTTTCGAACGCCACCGCCTTATATGGCACGCCCTGGCCAACCTCTACCGCATGGGGACTCCCATAGACGTTCTCACGCTTTCTGCGGAACTGGAACAGGCCGGAGCCATCCAGAAGTGCGGCGGCCGCGAATACATCTTTGAACTGATGGAAGCCGTGGCTTCTTCTGCCAACGTGGAGTGGAACCTCCAGCACCTGCGCAGCAAGTACGTGCTCCGCCAGCTCATCAAGGCTTCCGACGAGACCATCAAGAAGTCCCTCGACGCGACGTATTCTCCCGACGAGGTGCTGCAGGATGCCGAGAAGAACATCTTCGCCATCGCCGACCAGCAGGTGCGCCAGTCGCTACAGCATATCGAGAAGTTCGTCACCCCGCTCCTGGACCGCCTTACCAACCGCAAGGATGGCATCACGGGAATCCCCACGGGCCTCATCGAGCTCGACGAACTCACGAACGGCCTCCAGGACTCCGACCTTATCATTCTGGCGGCGCGTCCCGGTGTCGGCAAGACCTCTTTTGCGCTTACGGTGGCCGCCAATGCCGCCATCGACTACAACAAGAACGTCGCCTTCTTCAGCCTGGAAATGGACGGAGTGCAGCTCGCGCAGCGCTTGCTCTGTTCCCGCGCCAAGGTGGACCAGAGCAAGCTCCGCGCGGGCAAGTTGAACCGCGACGAGACGAACCAGATTATCGCGAACGTGGCGCCTATCAGCCAGGCCCCGCTGTACGTGGACGACAACGCCGACCTCGGTATCATGGAACTCATGAGCAAGGCCCGCGAACTCAAGCGCAAGAACCAGCTCGACCTCCTCATCATCGACTACCTCCAGCTGATGAAGACGGGCAACGAGGAAAACCGCGCTGTGGCCATTGGCAACATCTCCCGCGGTCTCAAGATCCTCGCCAAGGAACTTCACATCCCCATCATCGCGCTCGCCCAGCTTAGCCGTAAGGTCGAAGAGAAGGGCCGCGACAGGCCCCAGCTCAGTGACCTCCGTGAATCGGGCTCTATTGAACAGGACGCCGACATGGTGTGGTTCGTGGAACGCCCCTACGTGCGCTCCCACAAGGAAGAAGACTACAACAAGGCCGAACTCATTGTCGCCAAGCACCGTAATGGTTCCGTGAAGGATATCCCGCTTTACTTCGAGCCGAACATCACGACGTTCTACAACGCCATCGACGACGGCGGTGCCGGCGATGATTCCGACTACCAGTACAACGACGGTGCGGACATGGGCCCCGCCGACTTTGGAGACTTTGGCTGATGTTCATTCTGTTGAGGCCCATAGCCTGGGTTGGCCAGGTGGTTGTTTCCGGAATCTCGAGTATCGGCGAGGTGGTCTGCATCTTGCTGAATACGCTCAAGTTCTTGCCGCGCGTCTACAAGAACCCGAACCTCATCGTGAAGGAGATGATATCCATCGGCGTGTCTTCGTTGCCGCTGCTGTTCGTCACCTCCATCTTTACGGGGATGGTGGCGACCGTGATGGCGGAATTCGAATTCCACAACCTCGTTGCTGACAAGTTTGTCGGTACCGCGGCCTGCAAGATGGTGCTTATTGAACTCGGCCCGCTCCTTACAGCTATTGTGCTTGCCGGCCGCGTGGGCAGTGCCGTTGCCGCCGAACTCGGGAGCATGAAGGAGAAGGAGGAACTGGCCGCCTATACGGTACTCGGCCTCGATACCTACCGCTACCTCGCGATGCCCCGCTTTGTCGCCTTCATCACGATGATTCCGTGCCTCACCGCCATATCGAACGCGCTCGCCCTGATAGGCGGCTGGATCGTGTGCGTACTCGCGCTGGATATCACGACCTATACGTATTACACCGGGATGCAGTACTTGTTCGAATCCATGGACCTCTGGTCCGGCATCATCAAGTCCTTCGTGTTCGGTACGCTTATTTTTGTGCTGGGCTACTACCACGGGATTAATGCGAAACCCGGTGCCCACGGTGTGGGGCTTGCCACCATGAACGTGGTGGTCTCGAGCTGCCTCATGATATTGATTGCCGATTTTGCGCTGGACGCAGTAATGTTCTTCTAAGTTGCAGGTTTGCCTATGCCGAACGTAAATATTGACCCGAACGATATCGCCATCCGCCTCAAGGGGCTCAAGAAGTCTTTCGGTCCGCAGACCGTGCTGCAGGACGTGAACCTCGACATCCGTCGCGGTGAGACCATGGTCATCATCGGCAAGTCCGGTGGCGGCAAGTCCGTCATCTTGAAGCACATGATTGGCCTGTTGCAGCCGGATGGGGGAGAGGTGTCTGTCGACGGCGTGACCATCAGTACGCCCAAGTTTTTCGACACGCGCACCATCCGCAAAAAGATGGGCATGCTGTTCCAGATGGGCGCGCTGTTCGACTCCATGAGTACCGGTGAGAACATCGCGTTCGCTCTCCGCGAACACCATCCGGAACTTTCCGAAAAGCAAATCCAGGACGTGGTGACCGAGAAGTTGCAGATGATCAACCTCGTGCCCGAGTTCCGCACCAAGATGCCCTCCGAACTTTCCGGCGGTATGCGCAAGCGCGTCGCCCTTGCCCGAGCCATCGCCCTGAATCCTGAAATCCTCCTTTACGACGAACCGACAACGGGTCTTGATCCCATCACGAGCGACGTCATCAACGACCTCATCCTCGACATGCAGAGCAAGCTCGGGGTGACCTCCGTGGTGGTGACGCACGACATGGTGAGCGCTTTCAAGGTGGCCGACCGCATCGCGATGCTCTATAACGGGCGCATCATCGAGGTCGGGACCGTCGACGAAATCAAGAATACCAAGAACCCGTACGTCCACCAGTTCATTACCGGGCAGCGAAAAATGACCGAACCCGGCAACGAAGAGTAAAAAAACGTGAAAAAAGCGCCCTTTTTTGGCTTTCCCCCTCCCTATTTTGTAAATTTTTATTTATATTAGTGGAGGGGCAACTATGAAAAAGAGACACTTATATATATATCTGCCTATCCTTGCCGGCTTGTTTTTCTGGGCTTGCGGCAGTGGAAGTCTTGAATGGGCCGAGAATGACGACATTCTCGCGTTAGAAAAATTTGACAAATTCCCGGAAGATTCTGTTCTTGTAGCTCTTGAAAAGTGTGTTGCTAGTGGAGAATGCGATAAGGAATCTTCCGAGGCTTTCAAGAGAAGCTTGCTTGCCAGGGATTCCATCGAAGAAGACACTGTTGAATCGAGTTCCTCGGCGGTCGATCTTTTTGGATTGTCGTCGTCCTCTGATTCTAGCATCGTATCGAGTTCCGGCGTCGTCTTGTCCTCGAGTTCCGGAGCGGACCTCCTGTCGTCGTCCGGGGAAGTTCTGTCTTCCACTTCTGATTCCCTTAGCTCTTCGGCTGTCTTGATGTCCAGCAGTGGTCCTGTTGTTTCCAGCAGTTCCAAGCCGCTCATTTCCTCGAGCAGCGTGGTGCTCTCTTCGAGCAGTTTCATCATCAAGTTGAGCAGCAGCAGTGCGCCTCCCGTGGTATCCAGCAGTAGCGAAAATGATCCTTGCACTCAGGCGATGTTGGAGAAAGGGCAATGCACGGTAACACCGGGTTCCATCAAGTTGGGTGGAAAGGCTACGTGGTCCTATGCGCCGGTTTTTGAATGCCGTAGTGGCTTGACGGCAACGTGGGAACTCCCGGAAGCGGATGTTGTAAAGAAGACGGGACTTTCGGTGGAGTTCGAGTTTACCAACGATAATGTTGTCGGACAAAAAGTCTATCCGACGCTGACCGTGAAGAGGGGCGCGCTTTCCGTTACCATGGATTGTGACAAGGCACAGCTCAAGATTGAAGCTGGCGTAATCCCGTCCAGCAGTTCGATTATCCGTTCGTCGTCTTCGGTAAAGAGTTCGAGCAGCTATGTGCCGCCTCCGGAAGAATGTTCGGTGGCTTTAGCAGGTGTCAATAGTGGCAAATGGATGTGTAATCTGGAGGGCCGTAAAAACGAGGAATGTGTCCAGAGTGCCGGGCAATGGGTTTGCCCTGTTCCTGGAGTCAGCTCCAGCAGCATCACTCCTTCTAGCAGCAGTGTCGTTCCGCCGTCTAGCTCCAGCGTGGTACCGCCGTCTAGCAGCTCCGTGGTCTCCAGTTCGAGCCAGGGACCGATAGAGATTCAAATGACATCGAATGTGCGTACGCAGGCTTTGGATGCAAATCAGGATTATGCGGTGACATATTCCTGTGGAACGTTGCAGGTTCTTCCTCCGGGAGGAAATAATATGTGTCATGTGACGGTGGATGGACAAACGTACGATGTTGGCTGGGATAAGCAGATTTCCACAGGCCCGGGAACTTTCATTGTATCTTGTGATTGCGATGGCTTCTCGTTGAATTGCTGGTAAGCTGGCGTATAATTTTTCATTAAACAAGGAAAATCCCCTGAAAAAGGGGATTTTTTTATGTTTTCTTTCACTAAAAAGCGACTTTTGCTACCACTTTGCCGTGGAATTATTTATTTTTCCATAAAGAGGTTTTGATATGAAACAGAAACTTGTTTTTGGCCTATCCGCCGCTATGGTGGCCGGAGCTTTCTGGGCTTGCGGCAGTGGCGAAGTTATCGAATGCGATAACGAAAGTATTGATATGCTGGCTCTTACCGTTTCGATGGATTTTAACGAGACCGACGCAAGTCTCGCTATCGCGAAGTGTTTGGAAGATACGTTGCCGGGTGGATGCGCCCAAGAAATGCAAACCGCACCGAGTTTTGTTGTTAAGAGCAGCGAGACTCCGAAGTCGTCCTCCAGCGGTGGTCGTTCCTCTGCTGGCAAGACTAGCTCTTCCGCATTCCATATGTCCAGCTTCGGACCTATCGGCACGCGTTCCTCTTCGTCTGCCCAACCGCCCATGAGCAGCAGCACGACTGTCCAGTCCAGCAGCAGCATCATTGTCCCGGCGGGCCAGTTCGGTTCCTGTGTTCCGAGCAAGGGAACGGTTGAACTGAACGAGGCTGTAGCTTGGACCTTTACTTGGGATACCAAGGGTTCCGGTGTAGGTACCATGGAAGTTACGACTGCAACGTATTCTTGGGAAATGCCCGAGGGCTCGTTGGCAACTGCGACGACAAAGACCGCAAACACCTCCTATACGACCTCTGGTCCCAAGACGGCGACAATAACTGTTTCTACGAGCGCTCATGGTTCTCAGACCATCCCCTGCGCCCAGCAGCTGAACGTCAACGGTGCTCCGATCACTGGATGCGTTTGCACGACCAGTGCTGATGGAACGGTTGATTATTTGGCTGATCCGAATGTTGCTTGGACTGTCGGTACGACCTGCAAGTCCTCGGTTTCTCCGCTGGTATACGAATGGGACGGTGTTCCCAGTGCTGAAGCTACATTCATCAAGGTCTTTGACGAAGCTCAGTCCGGTTATGCGCCGAAACTCAGAGTCAGCCATGCAGACAACACGATTGTTGAAATTCAGTGCCCGGCTGTGAAGACGAGTAAGGGCCCGGAATACCAGTTGTCGGTCGTTGGTAACCAGCTCCCCGAAAAGGCGGTAAACGTGCTGAACGAGGGCTGTATAACGATTAATGGCGAATGGACTAATCAATATGATAAGCCCAACTTGAAGGTTGCTTGCGAACTGGCTGTGAATGGTGCTGCAAGTCTTTCTCTGAACTTGACCTATAACAATAAGACGTATCCTGCACAGGGTAGCTACAACGTGCAGAATTCTGTGTCGCTGGGTGCTGTCGGCATTGGCGAACTCAATTATTCAAATGTTTGCGTGTCGTTTACTGGCGGTACGGAAACAACTACGGCAAGCTGTAAGTTGGCCCGCTAAAATTAATGATTAAAGGAAAGCCCGCTCAGTTGAGCGGGCTTTTCTGTATCTAGATTATTAACTAATGACTAATAACTAATAACCATTACATGAACCAGTAGCCGATACCGAACTTGAAGGTGTTAAGCTTGCCGCTTGTCAATTCGGTATCTTCGTTCAGGATGTAGCCTTCGTAGACGTCGGTCATGCCCCAGTTGAAGCGGAAGTCGACACTGAGTCCTCCGACGATGTAGTAGCCGCCACCGACGGTAATGCCGAATTGAACGCCTTTGCGATCCATCTTTTCGGGGAAGGTGTGTTCGAACGTTCCGGCCGCGTTTTCCATCACGCCGCTTTCAAGTTCGGTCTCGTCGCTTACGTTAAGTTCGATGTTCGGACCGACGACAAAATAGACCTTGTCGATAGGAGTCACGCGGAGCAACAGCGGGAATTCGACGCTCATCTGCTTGAACGTGCGTTCCATTTGGCCGTCCTCTTGGCTGAGCTTGGCATACTCGAAGAGAACTTCGGGGGTGAACTGCATGAAGGGGAGCAGCTGGAGACGGACGCCGAGGCCGACTTCGAAACCGATGCCCGAGGGAGCGATGTCGTTTTCGCTGTCGTTATAGATATACCACTCTTCGCCAAGGCCGTACATCATGTTGTAGTTGAAGGCTCCACGGATGCCCACGCCGAATTCGCTTTTGGGCGAAGACTTGGGCTGCTCGTTATAGCTGTTGTCCTGGACGGCAACCTGGGCGGGTTCTTGGTTGTAGCTTTCCCTCTGGTTGTTTGCCTGGGTGTTGTTGCGGACGCGTCTCTGCGGCTTGGCAGGTTCGGCCTCTTCCTGGACGGATTCTTCAGGTTCATCCTGGGCGACTTCTTGGGCTGTTTCCTGGGGCTCTTCTTCCGCCTGTTCGGTAGCCTGTTCCTCGTCCGGGATGTCTCCCGGCCATGCGTCGTCGTCTTGTGCGAAGGCGAGCGAGGTGGCCAGGGCGCCTGTTGCTATAATCTTGGAAATATTCATGGATTCCTCCGTTAAACTGCGGTAAATGTAACAATTTCGAAATAAACTATGCAGGGCGCAATAAAAAAATCCGTTGTGTCCCTTGACAATGGGAGGGAAGAATTCTATATATGAAAATATGAATACTTGTTCATGTATAAAACCTACAAAGGCCGACATCTCGATGGATGTCCTTTTCGAGTTGTCGGAGTTCTTCAAGTTTTTCGGCGATACGACGCGCATCCGCATTATCCACCTGATGCTTTCGGGGGAAATCTCGGTGAACGAGATTGCCGAAAAGCTTAGCCTGGAGCAGTCGGTGGTGAGTCACCAGCTGCGAATTCTCAGGACGGCGAACCTGGTGAAGCCGCGTCGCGAAGGCCGAAAGATTTTCTATTCGCTCGATGACGAGCATATCGGCCTTATTTTCAATACCGGCCTCACGCACATTTTGCACAAGAAGGGTAAGTAGTATGTCCGCTGTTGTCGACATCCTTGAAAAATTTGTCTGGCAGTTCGTTACTCTGTTTTCTGAGATGGCTCCGTTCTTGCTGCTCGGCTTTTTGCTGGCGGGCATTTTGCATGTGTGGGTGCCGAACCACCTGTACGTTCCGAAGATCGCGAAGCCGAATTTCAAGTCGGTGCTGTGGGCGGCGTTGTTCGGCGTGCCGCTTCCGATTTGCAGTTGCGGTGTAATCCCGACGTCCATTGCGTTGCGTAGGGAAGGGGCGAGCAAGGGCGCAAGCGTAAGCTTCCTCATCTCGACACCCGCGACGGGCGTGGACTCGATTCTTGCGACGTATTCCCTGCTGGGCGGACCCTTTGCGATTTTGAGGCCGGTGGCCGCGTTCGTGACGGCAATGCTTGGCGGTGTATTTACGAATTTCGCAACCCGAAACGAAGAAGATGGAACGGTAGCTGAGGCTGCCGGAACGCACGAACATCATCACGAGCATCATCATGAACACGACGATGATGACCACTGCGGTTGTTCCGACGACCATTGCGAATGCTGCTGTGATGAAGATGAGCATCATGAAGAACGTTCGTTTGCCCAGAAGATTGGCGAGACTTTCCGCTACGGGCTTGTCAACATGGTGGGTGACGTTAGCAAGTGGCTCACCATCGGGCTTTTGCTTGGCGCTTTGATTGCCGCCTTTGTACCGGACGATTTCTTCTTGTTCCTGCACGAATACTCGTTGCTGTGCATGTTGATGGTGCTGCTGCTCGCCATGCCGATGTACACCTGTGCGACCGGTTCCATCCCGCTGGCGCTCGCGCTTGTGGAAAAGGGAATTACGCCGGGGGCGGCGTTGGTGCTGTTGATGGCAGGCCCTGCGACAAGTATCGCTAGCATGCTCGTGGTAGGGAAGGCTTTTGGCAAGCGGACTCTTGTGGCGTATCTGGTGTCGATAGCGCTTGGGGCGATGGCTTTCGGTTTTGTCGTCGACACGTTCCTGATGGATACGTTCCTCGCGTCGATGCTCCCGCATGTTTCGGATGAGTGCCATGGGCACGGGGCGGTGGGCATATTCGATTACGCATGTGCTGTGCTGCTTGCCTCCTTGATGATTTATGCGAAGTTTGCGCATAAGGGCTGCGGCGGTCACTGCGGTTGCGGCGATCATGGTTGCTGCTGTTGCGAAGACCATGACGACGATGAATGTGGTTGCCATGAACATGAACACGGGCATTGCGAGCCGGTGTCGGTAACTTACCGCGTGAACGGCATGAACTGTAGTCACTGCAAGGCATGCGTGGAAAAGGCGGTGCGCATGCTAGACGGAGTGGTGTTTGCCGAGGCCGATGTCGCGAGCAAGGAATTGCGCGTGCAATGGCACGACGAAGACGATGTAGATGAAGATGCGCTCAAGACGGCTGTGGAAGAAGCCGGTTTTGAGTTCGGCGGTAAAGTTTAGGGGTTAGCGAGCGCGGCTCGCGAAAATCTCGAAGTCTTCGGGAGTCGTGAGCTTGTCGTTCAGGGCGTTGCCCTTCACGATGTAGACGCTCTCGCCGAAGTATTCCAGGATGCTTGCCTCGTCGGTGGGCGTAAAGTTCAGAGGCTCTGCGGCAATGCGCCCGTAGAGCTTTTTCAGTAATGCGATGGTGGCGGCTTGTGGCGTCTGTGCCATCCAGACGGTGTTGCGGTCGATGGTCGTTTCCACACGGCCGTCTTTTGCAATCTTGATGGTGTCGACGGCGGGCTTTGCTACAAGGCAGCTGCCCTTGTTGATGAGCGTTTCGCAGACGTCAAGAATGATTTCCTTGCTTATGAACGGGCGTGCTACATCGTGGACCAATACGTATTCGGCGTTGCTTGTAAGTGCGTTTACGCCGTTCTCTACAGACTGCCAGCGCTCGGCACCGCCAACGACGATTTTCAGCTTGGGGTGCGAAAACTCTTTTTCGAAATGGTCTTTCCAGTCGGCAGGCACGGCCATCACGACTTCGGCGATTTCTTCCATCTCGAGGAATGTCTCAAGGCTGTAGCGGTACACGGGCTTGCCTCCCAGGAGCATCAGTTGCTTGGGGATGTTGCCGCCCATGCGTTTGCCGAGTCCCCCGGCGGGGAGCACTGCCGCGAATCTGCCTTTCAAGTCTTGCATGTCGGTAAAGATATAAAAGTATTCAGGACTAGATCCTTCGTTTCGCTGGCGCTGCACTCAGGATGACAACATCCTATGCTTCGCCGATTCTTAGCAGCTTCAACAGCGGAACGCCCGCTTCGCGGCATTCGTCCAGGTTCAGCTCGAAATCGATGCTCCAATCGTTGAATTCTTCTTCGTCCTGGAGCATTTGCTGTACGTGCATCGTGTTGCCTTCGTAGGTGACGATGGTGTGGGCGAGGGCGCGGCCTTCCACGTCCATGCGGAACTTGTGGTGTTCGGCGGTGTAGGCGGCCATGATTTCGAGTAGGCGTTTCTCTGTCCACGGCGTGCCGTTTTCGTCGGCGAGCATTTCGCCTTCGGCCAAATCTTCGGCGAGGCTGTCGAGTACGTCCGCAAAATCTTGCTTGGCGAGGCTTCCCATAATCTGGAAAATTCTCTGGCGGACCATGTTGATAAAGCGCTTCTTGTCGTAGGTGATGTCGGCGGCGGCCTTGTCGGCACCAAAGGCCTTCTCCGCTTCGTCTTCGGCGGTTCCCGCTTCCAAGCGCTTCTGGTAGTCTTCGGGATGGGCCATCTTTTCCCATTCTTCCAACAGGCTCGAGTCTACACGGCGGATCATGTCGCCCAGGTAGTCCTGCATCTCGAGGAGTTCTTCGTTCTTGTAGCCGTCGGGTACCGTCTGCGAAAGGACCTTGTAAACGTAGTTCAAATGGCGAAGCAGAATCGCTTCCATACGTTGCAGATTGTACTGCTTCACGTAACCGCTGAACGTGCTGAAGTTTTCGAACATCTCGCGCACGATGCTCTTGGGTTCCACGTTCACGTCGACCCAGGGGTGGACTTCGGCAAAGGCGTTGTACGTGTCGTAAATGAAATCGCGCAGCGGCTTGGGGTACTCGACCTTCTCGAGTTCTTCCATGCGCTGGTTATATTCCATGCCCTGCGCCTTGAGTTCGTTCAGGCGGGCATCGCGGGCCTTGTTCTGCTGGATACGCAGGATTGCTTCCGGGTTCTCGACGATGCTTTCGCACAAGGTAATCACGTCGAGTGCATACTCCGGCGAATCCTTGTCGAGCTTCGGGAGTGTGTCGAGCAGGTATAGCGAGAGCGGCTGGTTCATCGCGAAGTCGTCCTGCAAATCCATGTTGACGCGCAGGTGGCTGTAACCGGGAGCGACGGGCTTCACGAATTCGATAATCTTCTTTTCCACCAGGCTGCGGAACAGCATGAAGGCGCGGTGTTGCAACTGTTTTTTGCTGGCGGCGCTCTCGTGGCAGTCCTTCAAAAGGTTTCGCATGGCGCGGCAACCGTCGGTCTCGCGGCTCAGTATGTTCAGGAGCATCCCGTGGTCTACGCGGAAGCTCGATGTGAGCGGCTCGGGCTGGGCGTCAATCAGGCGCTTGTACGTATTCTCGTCGAAGGGTACATAGCCATGCTCGGGCGGTTTCCTCTTTTGGAACTTTTTGCCGGTCTGGCGGCTCTTCGCCTCGAGTTTCAAGTTCTCGATTACGTGTTCGGGAGCTTGTGCCACCACGTAGCCCACGTCGTCAAAGCCCTTGCGGCCGGCGCGTCCTGCAATCTGGTGGAAGTCTCGTGCGGTGAGGATTGCCGTCTTGTCGCCGCTGTACTTGCAAAGTTGAGTGAAGAGTACTGTGCGGATGGGGACGTTCACGCCCACGCCGAGCGTGTCGGTGCCGCAGATGACTTTCAGTAAGCCTTTCTGCGCGAGCTTTTCGCAGAGGATGCGGTACTTGGGCAATAGCCCTGCATGGTGCAGACCGATTCCCTGCTTGAGCCAGCGCTTGACATCGGGACCGTAAGGGCTGGAGAATCGCACTTCCTTGATGGCCTCGTTGATGGCCTGTTTTTCTTCCTTGCTGCACAGGTCGAGACTCATGAAGTTCTGCGCGTTGCTTGCGGCCGCGGCCTGCGTGAAGTGCACCACGTACACGGGCGCCTTGCCTTCGTTCACCAACTTTTGCACTTCGGTCGAAATTTCGGAGGTGCTGTAGCTGAAATCGAGCGGTACCGGTCTCTGCGTGGAACGCACGGTCACGGTTTCGCGCCCGGTATGCTTCGTGAGGTCGCGTTCAAAGAATTCGGTCGCACCGACGGTCGCGCTCATCAACAGGAATCTCGATTGCGGGAGTGTGAGGAGCGGCACCTGCCAGGCAACGCCGCGCTCGCGGTCGGAGTAGTAGTGGAACTCGTCCATCACCACGTCCATGATGTCGAGTTTTTCGCCTTCGTTGAGTGCCATGTTCGCAAGGATTTCCGCCGTGCAGCACAGGATGGGCGCATCATGGTTCACGGTCGCATCGCCGGTAGAGAGCCCGACGTTCTCGGCACCGAATTCCTTGCAGAGCGCCATCCACTTTTCGTTCACCAACGCCTTGATGGGGCAGGTGTACACGCTCTTGCGGCCATGCACGATGCTGTCGAAGTGGAGCGCCAGGGCCACCATGGATTTGCCCGAGCCCGTGGGGGTGTTCAGAATGACGTTTTTGCCGTCCAATAGTTCGAGGATGGCTTCCTCTTGTGCGGGGTAGAGCGTGGTGCTGCGGGACTGCGCCCATTCCATGAAACTTCCGAGAATGTCTTCGGAACCTAGAAAATCCTTGAGGGTGGCCTTGTTTTGCTCTACCATAGGGCATAAAGATAGCTTTTTGCGTGTTTCGCGGGGTCAAGTTTTCTATTTTCAAATCAAAGGAATCATTATGAAAGGAATCGTACTCGCCGGGGGCTCCGGCACGCGCTTGTACCCGCTGACCATGGTCACGAGTAAGCAGCTGCTGCCTGTCTACGACAAGCCCATGATCTATTATCCTCTCTCGACGCTGATGCTTGCGGGCATCCGCGACATCCTCATCATCTCGACACCTACGGACCTGCCGAATTTCGAGCGCCTGCTCGGGGATGGTTCCGCGATGGGGCTCAACCTGAGCTACAAGGTGCAGCCTAGTCCCGATGGCCTTGCGCAGGCGTTCATCCTGGGCGAGGAATTCATTGGCAACGACTGCTGCGCGATGGTGCTGGGCGACAACATCTTTTACGGGAACGGTTTTAGGCCGTTGTTGAAGGCTGCTGTAAAGAATGCCGAGGAGAACGGTCGCGCGAGCGTGTTCGGCTACTATGTAGAAGACCCGGAACGATTCGGTGTGGTGGAATTCGACGATAGCGGCAAGGTGATTTCGGTTGAAGAGAAACCGAAGGAGCCCAAGAGCAACTACGCCGTTACGGGCTTGTACTTTTACGACAACCGCGTGTCCGGCTATGCGAAGGCGCAAAAGCCCAGCGCTCGCGGTGAACTGGAAATTACCGACCTCAACAGGACGTATCTCGAAAAGGGTGAACTCGACGTGAAGCTTCTCGGTCGTGGTTTTGCCTGGCTCGATACCGGTACGATGGACAGCCTTATTGAAGCGGGCGAGTTCGTGAAGATGGTCGAGAACCGCCAGGGAATCCAGATCAGTGCGGTCGAGGAAATCGCGTTTGTGAACGGCTGGATTAGCAAGGAAAAACTTTTGGAATCGGCGGCCAAGTACGGCAAGTCGCCATACGGCCAGCACCTGCGCAAGGTTGCCGAAGGAAAAATCAGGTACTAGAATGGGTAAGTTCAATTTTGTCAAGACATCTATCGAAGGCGTGACTATCGTGGAACCGACGGTTTTCGGTGACCACCGTGGCTATTTTATGGAAACGTATAACAAGGCGGAGTTTGATGCCGCCGGCCTCGACATGGTCTTTGTGCAGGATAACGAGTCCCGCAGCAAGAAGAGCGTGCTCCGTGGCCTCCATTTCCAGAAGAAGAACCCTCAGGGCAAACTCGTGCGCGTTATCGAAGGCGAAGTCTTTGACGTGGCGGTAGACCTCCGCAAGGGAAGCCCTACGTTTGGTAAATGGGAAGGTGTTACGCTTTCTGCCGAAAACAAGAAACAGTTCTACATCCCCGAAGGTTTCGCTCACGGGTTCGTGGTACTGTCCGAGACGGCGACTTTTGTATACAAATGCACACGTCTGTACGATCCGAAGGACGAGGGGGGCCTGATGTGGAACGACCCTGCTATTGGCATCGAATGGCCCGTCGGTAACGGCTTTGAACCGCTCCTTTCCGAGAAGGATACGAAGAACCCGCTCTTGAAGGACCTCGGCTTCGCTTTTGATTTGTAGTTGTTAGTCATTAGTTGTTGGTCATTGGAAGATAATCGCACCTTTGGTGCTTAACTATTGACTAATGACTATTGACCAATGACCATTAATCTGGAAATTTTTAAATTAAGAGTAATGAAGAACATCCTTGTTGTTTGTACTGGAAACATTTGTCGTAGCCCGACGGGGGAGTATCTCCTGAAAAAGGGGCTGGGACCTGATTTTAACGTAATGAGCGCTGGGCTTGGCGCGTTGGTGGACCATCCTGCGCATGAGTTGAGCCAGAAAATTGCTTTGGAACATGGCGTGGACATGAGCCCGCACCGTGCTCGCCAGATAAACTTGGATATTCTCAAGTGGGCCGACCTGGTCCTAGTGATGGAAAACGGGCACAAGAGGGAACTCCTCCAACGTTACCCGTGGCTCGAGGGAAAGGTATTCCGCTATGGGGAACCTCAGAAGGTCGATGTACCGGACCCTTACCGCCGTCCGGAAAATGCCTTTGTCCTCGCATGGAACTTTATATCGAAGTTAACTCCGTACTGGGTTGAAAAAATCAAAGAGAGTGAGACTGCAAAATGAATAAGATGAATTTGCTGATGATGGGTGCTGCAGCTGTCGTTTTGGGCGGCTGTTTCGCTGCTCCGCAAATGCGCATGGCTGCGCCTGAGGATTCGGAGACTTACAACGGAATTGCCGTTAAGCTCCATTCCATCAATGATGGCGATTTTGGCAACGGCGCATCCTCTGCCGGAGATTCCGCAAGTGTGGGCGATTTGGCAGAACTGTTGGTGGATTCCTTGCCGCAGCTGGAATACCGCATTGGCCCGCTGGACATGGTCCAGGTGGTCGTGTGGGAACACCCGGAATTGACCTCCCCGATGGGGCAGTACCAGCCCGCCGGACAGAAAGTCACTACCGAGGGTAAACTGTTCTACCCGTATGCGGGCGAACTTCAAGCGGCCGGCCTCACGGCGCAGGAGCTCCGTGCCGAAATTACAAAGAGACTCTCGGACAAGATTCTTAACGATCCGCAGGTGGATGTCCGCGTGACGGGCTACAATAGCTTGAAGGCTTTTGTTTCCGGTGCCGTGAACAGACCCGGATATGTGTCTTTCGATGAAAAGCCGATGACGCTCCCCTTGTTGCTCGCCGCTGCAGGCGGCTTTAACGAGGATGCCGACCCTGCCAAGGTGCAAATTCGCCGCGGGGATAAGGTTTATGATATCAATTACCTGGATGCGTTCAAGAGCAATCTGCCGCTCGACCGGATTCTTATGAAGCCGGATGACCAGGTCTTTGTTCCGGCCTTGGCCGAGACCCAGAAGGAAAACCGCGTTTACGTGATGGGTGAAGTGCAGAAGGTGGGAATCGTGAATGTGAACCAGGGCAAGTTGACCTTGGTGGAAGCCTTGGCGACTGCCGGTGGCCTTCAGGCTATGAACGCTTCCGCAAGTTCCATCTACGTCATCCGCAATACTTCGGAATCCCAGATTGACGTGTTCCATCTCGACAGCAAGAATGCCATGGCGCTTGCCTTGGCAGACCGCTTCGATTTGAAGGCTCGTGACATCGTGTATGTCGATGCCTCGGGTATTGCAACGTGGAACCGCCTTGTAACGTTGATCCTCCCGACAGCCCAGCTTATCTATCATACCGCAAATACGGCTCGTAACGTGCAGCTCATCTCGAATGACGGATGGGGCGAAAACTAATCTGAGAGAGGTCTAGTTTTATGATTAACTTGATTCTTTGCGGCGGTAGCGGCACCAGGCTCTGGCCCATCAGCCGCTCTCTCATGCCCAAGCAGTTTGCGCGCCTGTTCGACGGAACCTCCCTGTTCCAGCGCACGGTCAAGACGAATTCGCTCTTTTGCGATGCGCAGTACATCGTAAGCAATGCGGAACAGTACTTCTTGGCCAAGGACCAGTTGGAAGAAGTCGGCGCGAAGGATTCCCGCTTCTTGCTGGAACCGGTCGGCCGCAATACCGCTCCGGCGATTGCGCTTGCCTGCCTCGGACTCAAGTCGGAGGATATCGTGCTTGTTTCCCCGTCCGACCACGTGATTCGCAAGGCGGCGGCATACGAGGCTTGCCTGCAGCAGGCGGAAAAGCTAGCGAAGGCGGGTGCGCTGGTAACGTTCGGCATTACGCCGACGGGCCCGGAAACAGGTTACGGCTACATCGAGGCCGATGGTGAGAATAGCGAATGCGTGAAGCGCTTCGTGGAAAAGCCCGACCTCGAGACCGCGAAGAAGTACGTGGAATCCGGAAGGTTTTTCTGGAACAGCGGTATTTTCTGCTTCAAGGTATCCACCTTCCTGAACGAACTGGGAACGTATTCTCCCGATATCCTCGCCGCAGCCAAGATGGCTTATTCCAAGGCGAAGAAGGAAAACCGTGATACGCTCGTCCGTGTGCAGCACGACGACATGATGAATATCCCGAGCAACTCCATTGACTATGCGGTCATGGAAAAGTCGAACAAGGTAAAGGTTGTGCCGAGTGATATCGGCTGGTCCGACCTTGGCGCTTTCGACAGCCTGTACGGCGAGTACGAACATGATTCCGCCGGCAACAACAAGAACCCGAGGCATCTCGGTATCGGCTCCAAGAACTCCCTCGTCCTTGGTGGCCAGCGCCAGATTTGCACGATCGACTTGGACCACATGCTTATCGTCGATACGCCGGACGCCCTTTTGGTTGCGCCTCTCAGCAGCAGCCAGAAGGTGAAGAAGGTTGTCGACGAATTGAAGGCTCGCGGCTCCGACCTGCCGATTGTGCCGCAGACGGTCAATCGCCCGTGGGGAACGTACTCTGTCCTCGAATCTACAGACAACTACAAGATGAAGCGCATCGTGGTTCGCTCCGGCGAACGACTGAGCCTTCAGAAGCACCTGCACCGCTCCGAGCACTGGGTGGTGGTGAGCGGCACTGCTACCGTGACCGTCGGTGACAAGGTGTTCTACGTGCGTCCGAACGAATCGACTTACATCCCGGCGGGGACTGTCCACCGCCTGCAGAACGAAGGCAAGCTCCCGCTGGTCATCGTGGAAGTGCAGGTGGGCGAGTACACCGGCGAAGACGACATCATCCGCGTGCAGGACGACTACAAGCGCTCGTAAGAGAGTAAGAAGTCTTAAGAATGGCGGGCTTTTAGCCCGCTATTTTTATACCCAACGAAAAAAGCGAACCACAATGGTCCGCTCTTTTGACACCTTTCGTCTAAATTAGAACTGGGAGAGGAATCTCTGGTCGTTGCTGGTCAGGAGGCCAATTTCCGGAATCGCGTGGCGCAGCATGGCGATACGGTCGAGACCGAAACCGAATGCAAAGCCCGTGTACTTCTCGGAATCGATGCCGCAGTTCTTGAACACGTTCGGGTCCACAGAACCGCAACCGCCGATTTCCATCCAGCCGGTTCCCTTGCAGCGACGGCAACCCTTGCCACCGCAGAACACGCAGCTCACGTCCATTTCGGCAGACGGCTCCGTGAACGGGAAGAAGCTCGGGCGGAAACGCGTCTTGACGCCTTCGCCGAACAGCTTGTTCATGAACACCTGGAGCACACCCTTGAGGTCTGCAAAACTGATGTTCTCGTCGACCACCAGGCCTTCGCACTGCTGGAACATGGGGGCGTGGGTCGCATCATTGTCGACGCGGAACACGTGGCCCGGAGCAATCATGCGGAACGGCGGCTTGTGCGTTTCCATGTAGTGGATCTGCGTGCCGGAGGTGTGCGTACGCAACATCACCTTGTCGTCCACGTAGAACGTGTCCTGCATGTCGCGGCTCGGGTGGTCAGGAGGCGTATTGAGCGCCTCGAAGTTGTACCAGTCCGTCTCGATGTCGCGACCGAAGTCCACCTCGAAACCCATCTGGCTGAAGAAGTCGATAATCTCTTCGCGCACGTCGTAAAGCGGGTGCGTCGAGCCCGCCGGGATGCCTGCGCCCGGGAGAGTCGTATCTACAAAGCCGCTTTCCAGCTTCTTCTGGAGGGCAGCCTGGTTCGCGGTCTCGATAGCCTTGTCGATGGCCTCGGAGACGGCGACCTTAAGTTCGTTCACGAGCTTGCCGTAAGCCGGACGTTCCTCGGCGCTCAAGCTCCCCATCTGCTTCATGAGGTCGGTGACGGCACCCTTCTTGCCCAGGTACTTCACGCGGAGGTTGTTAACGGCTTCTTGGTTCGTAAGGTCGGTTTGCGCAAGTTCTGCGTCAAACGCCTGCTTCACATTGTTAATAGCTTCACTCATAGTGGCCACAAATGTAGAAATTTTTAGTCAAAGGGGGAGGTCTCCCCCTCGCTTTAGCCACGGCTCCGCCGTGTCTGCCGCTACCCCCTCTACGGGCGCTCAGGCGCCGCGCCCGTAACGCCCCGGCTTATTCAGCGTCTTTTAGGCAACGGACAGAAAAACCATAATCCTTGAAGTCATTACCTAGGTACGCACCCTCGTTATTATAATTCAATTCCATAATGTAACTGTAATGGAACGTGTCGTCTGTTTTCTCGGTTGCACTCCAGAAGACAGCATCTTGACCCGCTTTGTTGAACAAGGCAAAATCACGCCAACCGACTGGCAGTGCAGAGAAGGAATAGTCATCCGAGCCATTACCCTCTTCCCAACCAGTCGCGGACTTGAGCATTTTCCCTGCCGTAGATTGGCCACCCACTGCCGTGAAGAGCTTGTGCCATTCGGTCGTATCAGGCAAATGCCAACCCTCGGGGCAAATCCCCTGCACCTTTCCTTCCAGACTGCAAGCCTTGCCGTAACCACAGTCCAGCGGATTTTCTGCAGCTGCCGCCAGCTTCACCGAATCGATAGCTGCAGCCCAGGTGTAAAGACGCCCACCGGAGGTGCACTTTGCTGTATCATTGTCAAAGCACCAGCTTTTCCCCTTCAAACTCGGCGTTTCACTGCTGTCTGCGTAATTGAGGTTTTCCGCCATCCAAATTTGATCACCGATAGTTACGGTCTTGTAAACCTGACCATCGCGATTGTCCGTCAGTGTCTTTTTATCAGCATCGTACACGCTACCTGCCAGAGAAGAACTTGATTCCGCTTCGGAACTGGAACTAGTCGTTTCTTCGCTAGAAGACGACTTTGTTTCGTCACCACTAGACTTTTCACTCGAAGAAGATTTTTCGCTATCTGTTTTTTTCTCGCTGCTGCTGGATTCTACTTTCTTTACACTGCTGCTAGAGGAGACCTTGTCATTGGATTTTGAATCGCTAGATTCTTTGCTATCGTCCGAAACGATACTGCTTGAAGAATCGACTTCAGAGCTCGGATTGTCGGCCGAAACCGAAGATGAATCGTCCCCGCACGCAGCAAGGAAGAGTGCAAAAGAAAAGGCTGCAAGGGAAAAATGCTTCATAGGATTCTCCTTAGGTTTACTTGCAATATAACTTATTTTACCCCCGCCCCTTGTGAAAAATTGAAAATGCAGCTTTTTCGCAAAATGCGATACGCAAAATGCGAAAAATTACTGTTCAGCCTTCGCTTTTCCTGTAAAACACGTGCTCGTAATCTTGAATACGGTCACGGCGGCGGCCTGCGCGGGCGTGAATTCGAACTTGTGCGGGGCCGCGTGCTTTAACTGCGCGGAACTTGAACCGTGCGCGGCGCCTGCGGCCTGCCGTTCCATCAGGAGCGAGAGCCCGCGGCATTTCTCGGCGCTATCCTCGACGATTTCGGCTTTACCCTGCCCGACAACGCTTGCATAAAAGCGCCCGCTCTTGCAATAAACGTCTTCGTGAATCTCGATGCGGCTCTCGACGCACATGCTGAACGCCATGTTCGGATTCTTGCGGATGCAGTCGAGTTTTTTGCCTGCGTGCGCGCAGTGGAAGTATAGCTCCAGGACGCCATCCTTCAGGCTATACCCGAACGACAGCGGAATCACGTAGGGCATGCCAGCATCGTCCACCATCGCGACATGGCAAGTCGTGCACTGTTCGATAATCTTCGCAATATTCTCGTCGCCTAAAACTTCTCTATCCTTGCGTCTCATAGAATAATTCTCACTAATGTTCGCTTCTTGAACCTATTTCCCCTAACCACTATCTACTTTATCTCTCGTCTCTCGTCTGTAGCCGCGTAGCGGCGTTCTCCTCATAGAGGATAACTCTACTAAGGCACTAAAGTGCCTAGTATCGTTTATCTCGTCTATTTACTCCCTATTCTTCCCACAGCTTGTGCATGATTACAGGTCTGTTCTTGCCGGCTTCGGTTTTATGTATCGTGAGCTTGCCGGTGCTGTCGTAACTGAACTGTTCGCCCACGCGTTCGCCATTCACGTAGCTCAAGCTATCGCGAAGCACTCCGCTTGCATACCAGTTGCGCATGATTCCGTGCCGCTTGCCGTCTTTCCAGAAACTTTCGCTGGCAAGTTTCGCTCCCATGCTGTCGGGGTAGAAACTCCTGCTTTCCAGAATCTTTCCGTCTTGCCAGAACTCCTCGTACATCAAGAGGTGGCCCGGCTTGAAGTAGCGAATCGTTGCCGGAAATCTTCCGATACTTTGTTCAAAATTCGCGGACTGGTCTAGGTTGCTTTTTTCCAGAATCCCGCCGACATCCCCTACGAACGAAGTCTCCGCGCAGAATTTGGCGTTGTGGTTTTCGCATGCGCCGTAAATAATCCCGCCGGCACTCAGGTCGCTTTCGCGCACCAGGTTCCCGGACTCGCTGAACCAGCGCCATACGGAATCGCGCTTGCCGTCCTTGTTCCAGTATTCCTGCTTTATGGGAGTCCCGTCGGCCCTGTAGTATGTGACCGTCCCGATGAGGGCGCTGTCTGTTCCGGTTGAATTTTTTCCGAGGGTGCCGCGGATTCGGACTCGGCCTTTACCGCATTTTGCCGAATCGATTTTGTCGTCCAAGCTTTCGTAGTACAGGGCGAATTCGCCAGAGAGACGTCCCTTCTCGCAAGAAAATTCTTCAAGCAGTCCGCAGTCCTTGGAGTACCGCTTCAGGTAGCTCTTGACGCCGTCCGGTCCGCTTTCGGCCGATTCGATTTGCCTATTGGGGTCCCATTTGGCATGGCAGTTCCCTTCTTGCCGTAGAGCCCCGTTGTCGTACCACATTTTCCAGATTCCAATGGCGCGTCCGTCCTTGTCGTAATGCTCCTCGAAAGCCTTTGAGCCGTCGTAGTGCCAGCCTTCCCAGTCGCCAACGGGGTGGTCTTCCTTGTAGTACCGCTCGGCTTCCTTCTTGCGGCTGTTCAACCGTTCTACGTAGTAGCTTGTCCACTTGCCGTCGCGCAGCCCCTTTTTGTAGTACCCGATCATCGCCACGTCACCAAAGCCCGTCCAACGCTTGAACTCCCCGTGCGGAACGCCGTCCTTGTACGGGATTTCGAGTTCCTTGATGCCGTCGTTGTACCATTCGTTTCGTTTAAGGATATCACCGTCAGGGTAGACCCATACGGACGTCTTCTTGACGCCGTTGGCGTGTTCCGCAATGACCTGTTCTTCGGCTCGTTCGAAGGAACAGGCGCAATAGAGCATGCAGAATGCGAAAATATGTGCAAAAACGGAAACCCTCATGGCAATCAAAGTAGAAAAAAGGTAATTTCTAGTTGTGAAGGATGAAATGAAAAAATCTATTGCCGATACTTTTAACGCCAAACTCCGTACACCGTGGGTCTGGCTCGTGATAGTCTTGACGCTCGGACTTACCGTATTGTTCTATTTCTCGCAAAAACCGCAACTGGTCATTTACGGCCGGCACGTCAAGTCCCTGGCGGAGTACCAGCTCCTGGAAACGGGCCTGATGCGCTCCATGGAGCATGTGCGGTCGGGTTACGGGGCCGATTCCCTGCTGGTGCAGTCCCAGACAATGACTCTTCGCGAAATGACGGTGTCTTTCTCACGCGAGATGGACGAGTTGCGCTTTTTGGGTTCCGATATCCCGCAGTCCAACATGGTTAACCGCTTTGAACGTGAAGTGCTGGGCAAGGTTTCCGGGATGCGTCGCTATGTGGGCGCCCGTCTGGCTTGGCACGAAAAGTGCCGGAATGTCGCCTTGAAAGTGGAGTCGCTCTCACCCGAAGTCAGGGGCCCGGCAAAGGACATCCTCGATTCGGCGCGGGCAGGTATCCCCGTCGTGCGTCCGGCTGGCTTGGTGCTGCCCGATTCGCTTGTGGCGGAATTCGATTCCCTGCTGTTGGAGAACGGCGACCTGGCCATCGCCTGGAGCAAGTTCGACAACGATGTCGCCATGATGTACAGCATGGACCTGGTCCAATTTTTCCAGATGAAGACCTTGGACGAGGTCTCGCTCAAGTCGCGCATCCCGATGGTGTTCTACTTCCTGTCTATCGTGCTTCTGCTATCCACCTTCTTCTTCCTGTTCCGGTCCAAGATCTAGAATATGTTCTCGCATTTCCGTACACGAAAATCGGCTTTTTTCAATATCGCGTTCCTGTTCCTTTTGGCGGCGGTCTGGATGATTTCGTACATGCAGCCCGTGCTTCGCAGTTTTCTCAAGGAAGACCACATTTTTTACGGGAAGGTAAGCTATGCGGCTATCCCCAGCCTCTTTGGCGGATCGAACATCCCGTTTTTGGACAAGACATATTTCCAGCTGAACGGCGACCCCGGTGCGACGTTCGTCCTGTATGCCTCTCGCGACATGGTCGAGGAGATGGCGGAATGGTTCAGCTTTTCGTCGAAGGATGTCGAGGATATTGCTGTCCAGGTGAGCGCTGTGCGCATATCGGATAACAGGTTCATCGTGAAATCCATCTCTACGTCCGAATACGAATTGGACTGGGATACGCTTTCGGAATACCAGCTGTATTATAGCTTGCTCGGGCTTGGGCTTGTCGCGCTTTCCCTGGCAGGTGCTCTTGTGTTCGTTGTGCTTGGTGTAAAGTGTAGACGCTAGATGTTTCGCTTTTTTCTTTTCGTTGTGCTGGCCTGTTTTACCGCCGTGAGTGCGTCCGGCAGGCCGGATACCCTGTACGTGTCTGTCGCCGGGAACGGCTTTGGTGCGGTAACGAAAAATGCTGTCGGTGTCTGGTGGCCCGCGGTGAAGGCTCCGGCGAAATCGAAGGACGGAAAGTCGCAGAATATGGCGAAGGCCGAAGTTGTGGTCTGGTTCCATGGCGGCATGTCGAGCGGCAACTGCCAGAAGGGGCTTGTCGCGGGGGATGACTTTGCGAAACTTTATCCGAATGTAATCGTGGTGAGCGCATCTGCTTGCCGTACGGACCATTGGGCGACCGAGAAAATGATGGCCGCGGTCGATGCAGCGCTCGACTCGGTTGCGGCACGTCGCGGTTCTCCGGTACAGGATGTTTCGCTGGTAGGTGTCTCGGACGGGGCGCTGGGAGCAATCGTCTATTCCGCGCAGGGCAAGCGCCGCGTGAAGGACCGTCTTCTTGCAAGTTCGTTCGGCAAGATTCTGGGCGACGCTCCGGCAGTCGCCAATGCAGGCCCCAAGATGCGCGACGGTCGGTGGCGTTTTTTGCAGGGCGGCAACGACAGGCTTTTCCCGTCGGCACAGTCTAAGCCTTGGATAGAGGATTTCTGCAGGGAAGTCCGGGCGGACTGCATGCTCCGGTTTGACCCTGCGGGCGAGCACGACTGGTCGTACTGGCGCGAAAAGCATCCGGATTGGATACGCGAGGCTTTTTTGCTGCCCACCCCTTGACAAAACGGGCGAATTTTTCAAAATTTGGTGCACCACGCGGATGTGGTGGAACTGGTAGACACGCTAGATTCAGGTTCTAGTGCCTGCGAGGGCATGAAGGTTCAAGTCCTTTCATCCGCACTGAAAAACCGTCGGAGTCATCCGGCGGTTTTTCTATATATAAACGCATGGAAGACATCCTGACCGAAATCCCGGACCATCCCATCGAGGGCGAACGCGTTGTTCTGCGGCAGCTGGACAGCCGTGACTGCGATGCGCTGTATGCCGTGATTGACGAAAGCCGGGAATTTTTGGCGAAACGCTTGCCCTGGCCGGGGGAGTGCAACTCTTCCGAAGACGTTTTTGCGCGGGTCGATTCCTGGAACATGCAGGCGCAGATGGCTAACGGCGCCTGTTGGGGAATATTCGAGAAGGTAGATGGCGGGCTTCGCGTGGCCGGCTGCATTGTTCTGGGCTGGGTGCAGTGGGCGCACCTTTCCGCGAGCGTGAGTTACTGGCTCGGCGAGAAGTTCACCGGCAGGGGTCTTGCGACCGAGGCCCTGAGGCTCGTCTCTCGGTTCGCTTTTACGGAACTAGGCCTCCACCGGCTCGAGGTTTCGGCGTCCGTATCCAACGTGGATAGCCAGAACGTGGCCGTCCGTGCCGGTTTTACACAAGAGGGCGTATCCCGCGATTTTGAGCGGATTAACGGGATTTTTGAAGATCACGTGCGTTTTTCGCGCCTCGCGAGCGACCCTGGTTTCTAGGGTAAACACGAAAAGTCAATTTTTGTTGCCCCGCGGGGGCGCTTTCTGCTATCTTATATAGTATGGAAAATGGAGAAAATATAAAGTTGACGGAACCCGATGTTCTGCAGTACACCAACTTCAGGGTGTACCTCAGGGACTATTACGAGTTCAAGAAGAAGACCCTGCCGGCCTTCAGTCTGCGCTTTTTTGCGGAAAAGGCGGGCCTTTCCAGCCATGCCCACCTTAAATTGACCATCGACGGCAAGCGCAATATTACCAAGGGCACGGTCACCAAGCTTATTCACGGCATCGGCCTTGAAAAACAGCGTGCCGCGTATTTTGAAAATCTTGTGTTTTTCAACCAGGCATCGACCGACGAAGAAAAACACGCCTATTACGAGCAGCTGGTCAAGTGCAGCCCCCGTTCCAAGCTCCACAAGATGGACAAGGCCCAGTTCCGTATTTTCAGGGAATGGCATCACTCCGTAATTCTCGAGATGGTGACGCTTCGTGGCTTCAGGCCTATTCCCGAGGCCATTTCCAAGAAGCTCAATGGCTATGTGACCCCCTCCCAGGTGCAGGAATCCTTGAACCTGCTCGTGGAGACCGGCCTTTTGGTGAAAACCGCGAACGGATACCGCCAGCGTGACCCGATGATTACCACGGACGACGAGGTCCAGGACATGATGGTGAAGCTTTATCACCAGCAGATGTTGCGCATTTCCGCCAATATGCTGGGCGCCCTGCCCGGCGATCAGAGGGATTTTTCGGCTCTGACGTTCTCGATTAGGCGCGAAGATTTCCCCAATTTGAAGAAACACATCCAACTAATGCGTAAAGAACTACTAGATTTCTCTGCGAAAGCTGGCGAAGCCGATGACGTTGTCCAGGTTAATATCCAGTTGTTCCCGTTGACTCGAGGAGTGTGATGCGTTTTTTTAAATCCATAGCTTGTTGCTGCATAAGCGCGTTTGCCCTTGTCGGTTGTTCCGATTCCAAGGCGACTGCCGGTATTGAAATCGGCAATCCGTCCCTTGCTGATGCGGATACCGTCGCCAAGGTTGCCCTGGCGCTTACGGCCGATTTCTCTGTGGATTACGATGATGTGAAGGTGCTGGCCAAGGGTGCCGCCAAGGATGAACCCGTGCTGTTGGATTCGTTCTCCATGGCCCTGACGCAAGTGCGTTCCTATTCCAGCTATTACGTGAGCATCAATTTCGACGCGACGCAGGGACTGCCGCTGTGGCCGGAAGAAAATGCGGCGGATTCTGTGATTGGCATTTCCTTTACCGAAGGTTCGGCTGTCGATGACGCGTTCAGCAACATCAATCTCAAGGACGAAGGATTCCTGAAGGAAATCGGCGTATGCTTCAGGCCCGAAAGGGCGAATGCGGCTATCCGCGGCAAGGTCCTTGTAAATGGCGATTACGTGCCGTTTGAATATTCTCTCTCGGCTATCCAGAACATGACTCTGCGCTACCATTTCTCGCAGGTGGAATGGGTGACCGACAGTCTTGTTAATTTGTCTGTAGTATTCCATGTGCGCTACTTTGTGGACGGTGTCGATCTTGCTTCGGCTGCGGTTTCCGATGATGGAGTTATCCACTTCAATGCTTCTGAAAATGCCGTCCTTTGGAACAAGCTGAACCAGAGGTTCATCCCGAGCTTCCGCCCGCTGCGCTTTGAATATACGGATGCCCAGGGAAACCAGGCCGAAGACTACGTCAAGGATATCTGGGACGGCATTGTCGGTAAGATGAGCGACAATACTATTGAGAACGGGGACTTCTCGAAGGGAATGGACCACTGGGTGTTCTTTACCCAGCTCAATGGAGAAGCGACAGCCAATATTATCGAAGAGAAGAGCGGTGGCCACATTCTTGAGGTCAACGTGACCAATGGCGGCAACAAGTCTTACAGCGTGCAGCTAATCCAGGAAGATGTTGCCCTTGTTGAGGGCAAGAAGTACAAGTGCGTATTTACCATCTGGTCGAATGTCGAAGGCAAGATAACGGCACGTATCGGAACATACGATGACTATGAGACTGTGGGCTTCCAGGAACACCCGATAGTGAAGACTACGGGCCAGTCGTTCGAGAAGGAATTCTCTCCGAGGCAGAGCACTCCGTTCGCTCGCTTCGAGCTCAACCTGGGCAACGAAGTCCGCAAGTTCTATATCAAGGAAGTGAAGATTTACCGAATTGAAGAGTAATCTGGAATTTGGTGTATGACGAAAGGCGGTGGATTTCGGTCCACCGTCTTTTTTGCTACGCAAAAGTTTCTAAATTTGAACCCGAAAATTTAATGCCCGGGGCGCAGTGCCGCGGGGTTCGAGGTAACACATGTTCCGTGAAGTAAAGAAAGAAGAGACCTTCCCGCAGATTGAAGAGCGCGTGCTCGGCCTGTGGGACAAGGACGAAAGCTTCAAGAAGTCGCTTGACAGCCGTCCGGAAACCGAACCGTACACTTTCTACGATGGTCCTCCGTTTGCAACGGGCCTTCCGCACTACGGTCATTTGCTCGCCGGTACCATCAAGGACATCGTTCCGCGTTACTGGACCATGAAGGGCAAGAAGGTTCCGCGCGGTTTCGGTTGGGACTGCCACGGCCTTCCGATTGAATCCTTGGTGCAGAACGAACTCGGTCTCGCGGGCGTTGCCGAAATCCAGAAGCTGGGCGTCGATAAGTTCAACGAAACCTGCCGTAGCAAGGTGCTCAAGTACACGAGCGAATGGAAGAAGACGGTGCGCCGCATGGGCCGCTGGGTGGACTTCGACAAGGGCTACAAGACCATGGACAAGAACTTCATGGAATCTGTGTGGTGGGTGTTCAAGCAGTGCTTCGACAAGGGCCTCATCTACCAGGGCTACCGCATCCAGCCGTACAGCCCGGCTCTCGCGACTCCGCTTTCGAACTTCGAAACGAACCAGGGCTACAAGGACCGTCAGGACCCGTCTTTGACGCTCATCTTCCCGCTCAACACGGACGAGGCCAAGTTCAAGGACACGAGCATCCTCGTGTGGACGACTACCCCGTGGACGCTGTACTCCAACTTCTGCATCGTTGTGGGCCCGGACATGGACTACAACCTGGTGGAACAGGATGGCAAGAAGTATTGGATTGCCGCAAGCCGCACCGCCGCTTACTTCAAGAACCCCAACATCGTCGATACCTGCAAGGGTTCCGAACTCGTGGGCAAGGACTACGAACCGCTCTCCCGCATTTCCGATGCATTCGTGACGCCGGACCAGCTGTCCCGCCACTACAAGATTTACCCCGCCGACTACGTGAGTACCGAAGACGGTACTGGCGCCGTGCATACCGCTCCGTCCTTCGGTGAAGAAGACTTCCAGAAGGGTGCCGAACTCGACCTCGGCCTTTTCGACCCGCTGGATACCGAAGGCAAGTTCACCGACAAGGTCCCGATGTGGAAGGGCCTCGGTGCGAAGGAAGCCGACAAGGAAATTATCCGCTACTTCAAGGAACAGGGCCGCGTGTTCAAGCAGGACGTGATTGTCCATAGCTACCCGCACTGCTGGCGTACCGGCGTTCCTCTGATTTACCGCGCCCTCAAGACGTGGTTCCTCAAGATTGATGCGCCTGTCACGAGCAAGGACGGCGTGACCAAGACTCTGAAGGAGTGGATGGTCGAGAACAACCAGACCGTGAACTGGGTTCCGGACCACATCAAGAACGGACGCTTTGGCAAGTGGCTCGAAGGCGCTCGCGACTGGAACCTTTCCCGTAACCGTTTCTGGGGTACGCCGATTCCGGTGTGGCTCTCTGACGACGGCGACATGATTGCCGTGGGTTCCATTGAAGAACTCCAGCAGCTCACTGGCGTGAAGCTCGATGACTTGCACAAGCACTTTGTGGACAAGCTCACCATCGAAAAGAACGGTAAGGTTTACCGCCGCACGCCGGAAGTTTTCGACTGCTGGTTTGAATCCGGCTCCATGCCGTATGCCAGCCGCCATTACCCGTTCGAAAACAAGGAACTCGTGGAACGCAGCTTCCCGGCAGACTTCATCGCTGAAGGCCTTGACCAGACCCGCGGTTGGTTCTACACGCTGACGGTGCTTTCTAACGCACTGTTCCAGAAGCCTGCTTTCAAGAACGTGATTGTGAACGGTATTATCTTGGCCGAAGACGGCTCCAAGATGAGTAAGTCCAAGCGCAACTATCCGGACCCGAACGACCTCATTGAACGCACGGGTGCCGACGCCATTCGCTTGTTCATGATCAACTCCGCCGCTTTGAAGGCCGAAGACCTCCGCTTTAGCGAAGAAGGCGTGAAGGGCATCGTCAAACAGGTGATGTTGCCGCTCTGGAACGCTGTTGCATTCTTTGTCTCTAACCACAACGCCGACGCCGCCAAGGGCCAGCTCAACTGGAAGCCCGGTCAGGAAGTCAAGAGCGACAACGAACTTGACCGCTGGATGCTTGCAACGCTGCAGGACTTGGCCGCCAAGGTCGAAGTGGAAATGAAGGCCTACCGCCTGTATAACGTGGTGCCCGCCGTGATTGCCGCGGTGGATGACCTCACGAACTGGTACGTGCGCCGCAGCCGTCGCCGTTTCTGGAAGAGCGAAAACGATGGCGACAAGAACGCCGCCTACGCTACCATGTACAAGGTCTTGGTGGACTTCTCCAAGATTCTCGCTCCGTTCCTCCCGCTCCTCGCCGAAGAAATCTACCAGATTCTCGTGCGCGAAGTGGACGCCAACGCCCCGGTGAGCGTGCACCTCTGCGAATTCCCGAGCGCCGACAAGTCCCTCATGGACGAAAAGCTTGTGGAACGCATCGCCATGGTGCGTGGCATGGTCGAAATGGGTCGTGTGATTCGCGCTACGAACAACGTAAAGAACCGCATGCCGATTGCCAGCATGACGGTGGTTGCTCACGGTAACGAAGAAAAGAACGTCGCCGAAACCATGAAGGACTTGATTCTCGAAGAACTCAACGTTCGCGAAATGAAGTTCCTCGAAGATGAGACGAAGCTCGTGCAGCTCTCCGCCAAGCCGAACTTCCTCGCCATCAAGGCGAAGGGCCCGGATTACGCGAAGAACATGAAGGTGATTTCTGCCAAGCTGAATTCGCTGAGCGTCGATGAAATCAAGGCTCTGCAGAATGGCGAAACCATCAAGTTCGACTTCGGTGAAGTCGGTGCCGACTGCTTGATGCTCAACCGCATCGTGGCCGACGGCATGGCTGTGGAAGCCAACCAGCACTTCACCGTGGCTCTGGACTTGAAGATTACGGACGAACTCCGCCGCGCTTGCGTGGCCCGCGAACTCGTGAACCGCATCCAGAACCGCCGTAAGGACCAGAACTACGCCATCACCGACAAGATCGAAGTGACGCTGTTCTCTGCAAGCGAAGTCTTCAAGCAGGCTGTCGCCGAGAATGAAGCCTATATCGCTGGCGAGACCCAAGCCGTGAAGATTGCCTGGGCTGCAGCAGCCGATGGCCTCGAAGCCAACGACGCCGATGGTGAAGCCTTCAGCTTCACGACTGTCAAGGCTTAATTGTCGCAACGTCATGGCGGGCAACGACCCGCCATCTCGCAACGAAAAGGACCGCAGCTCAACACCGCTGCGGCCTTTTTTTATTATACAGGATTTTTTTATTCCGCGAACCCCGGAGGTGGCAGGTGCATGCCGGCCATCAGGAGCTTGTTGTCGCGGGCGTATTGCATGATGCGCTTGCGGCTCTCGGCGGATTTCGGCTTGTCCATGTCGTAGTTGGAATTGATTTCGGGGTGGTCCTTTTGCAATGCGTAACCATGCATCAAATCACCGACGATAAGCAGGTTAGCCAGCTGGAATGCGGTGTGGCCGGGAGTATGCCCGATGGCGTCCATCGCGACAACCCCGTGGGGGAGGCTGTCGCCGAAGGCGAACAAGTGAAGGCTATCCTTGTAGAGCCCCATAATGTTCTTCTGCAAGTCGTTTTTCGGGATGTCATTCATCCAGGCGTCGTATTCTACCTTGCCCGCATACACGGCGGCGTTCTTGAAAGCCTTCGCATCGTTACCGGCGTCATCCTTTGCGACAAGGCCCGAGATGTGGTCCACATGGAAGTGCGTGAGGTAAACAAGCCCGATGCTGTCGGGGTTCACGCCGAGAGCGGCGAGGCGTTTCTGGAGCTGTCCGCCGAAACTTCCGAGGCCTGCGTCGAACAGAATGTACTTGCCATCGACCTTCACGAGGAACGTGCTCACGCTGGCAGGGATGCCATCGGGCATGTTCAGGCTGTTGTAGAGCGAGTCGCTCGCGTCGCTGAAGAGGCTCCGCGGGTTCAGTTTTTCGCCCTCGTTGTCCTGAATCCAGGTGACGCTTGCTCCGTTTGCGAGCGTGAGCGTCTTGGTGCCTTCAATCTGTGCGGCGGTTCCAGCGGCGGTTTCTGTCGAGACATCAGTCGGCGCGGCTGTCTCTGCCTGGGCGGCGGGTTCATCCGCCTTGTTCTCGCTGGCAGCCTTCTTTGTGTCGCCGCATCCGGTGACGGAGAGCGCGAGCGCCGTGGCGCAGAGCGTACCGAAAATTTTGTTCATGGGCCGAACTCCTTTATAAAGGGAAATGATGAAAAAATAATAGGAAAAAGTGCCCCCTTCTGTGGAAGAAGTATCTATTTTTAAAGGTATGAGCGAAAAACTTGGCAAATATTTCCTTATTTTGTTTGGATTGATTTTGATGCCTCTCACGGGTTGCGGTACCGTATCGACCTATGGCTATGTGGAACGTTTCGAGATGGACGTGTCCCCGGCGCCGGAATTGCGTGGAGCGGGCCAGTACCTGAAAGACGATTCCTCGTCGGTACGCTTGTCTGCCCATGTGAATATGGGACCTTCTGGTTGGGATACCCGTTCCAGCTTAAAGAATAATCCCGAGAGTTGCAGGGGTCTTGTTACCTGTGACGGGTACGATACACTCTATATAGATAGGTATGTGACGGGAGAATATGATGTAGCCTATCCCTATGTTACAGCATCGTTGGATTATGTCCACAAGTTTAACTTGTTTATGATAGGTGTGAGCGGGGGATTGGATAAAGGAACCTTTGTCGATGCGATGCTCGGATTCAATACGAGGTATTTTGAAATCGGTGCGGTCTTTGGTATGTGGGTATATGCCCGTGGGTTCAAGTATTCGGGAACGGAATTCGAGTGCAAGAAAGGGTTCTTTACTGATGATGAATTGAATCAGGCCCCGTTTTGGGATTCAAATGGTTCGGGCTTTTCGTTTTTTTACGGGGGCTTTGTCACTGCCTTTGTGGGGGCTTTCTCCTTGAACGCTTCGTTCGACATCTATCGCCCGGACCCGTCTTTCTCCGATAACGACGATATAGTTGCTGAATTTGAGTTCCCGCTGGTCCAGACATGGTACGCTACTGCGGGTTACCGGATAAACAGGAACTGGGAGCTGCGTCTGGGTGCGGTTAATGTCACATCGAAATTCCCGGACATGCACTTGTCCTTTAACGGTGGCTTTAGTTATTATCTTTAGGTTATGAGCGAAGAACTTGTACAGTGTGTCCGCACCGCCGGTTTTGAAATGGAATACGCGAAGTTCGGGAATGGCCCGAGACCGCTCGTGGTTATTCCGGGGCTTGCCATCAAGAGCGTGATGAAGTCTGCGGCATCCCTGCAGGTGCCCTACAAGATGTTCACCGAGAATTTTACGCTCTACTTCTTTGACCGGCGCAAGGACGTGGACCCGGGTTACTCCCTCGAGGAGATGGCCCGCGACCAGGTGCTTGCCATGCAGGCGCTCGGCCTCAAGGACGTGGCGCTCTACGGCGTTTCGCAGGGTGGCATGGTGGCCCAGCATATCGCGGCGACGCACCCGGAACTCGTGTGGAAACTCGTGCTCGGCTGTTCGACATCGAAGCCGGAGCCGGAACAGCTCAGGGTTATCGGGGAATGGGCCCGCCTTGCCCGCGCGCACGACCGCGAGGGCCTTGTCGAAGCTTTCATCCGCGACTGTTTCTCGGTGAAGTTCGCCGAACGCTACAGCCGCGCGCTCCGTGCCATGTACAAGGATGTTTCCGAAGCTGAGATGGACCGCTTTGCCATATTCGCCCGCGAATGCGACAACGTGGATACCGGCGACATGCTTGCAAGCATCAAGTGCCCGGTGCTCGTGCTTGCCGCAATCGAAGATCGCGTTGTTCTGCCTGTCGCCTCCGACAAGATTGTGGCGCGATTGAAGTCAGCCGGCGTTCCCTACGAGTACGAGATTTTCGAGGGTTGCGGCCATGCCGTTTTCGACGAATCGAACGAGTTCCGGGCCCGCATTCTGGATTTCTTGAGCCAGGTATAAGGCTTTTCGTGTGATTTCGGATTGAAAATTTGTATGGAAGCTGTATTATTTTTTTATTTTCTTGTATAAACGTAAAAGGAGAAAATATGAAAAAGAAGTACTTGTTCCCGGCATTGGTTGCCACCGGCATGGCCGTTTTGGTATCGTGCGGCGATGACGAAAGCTCTTTTGCTCCGGCAGATAATGTCAAGAAAATTGGTAGCTTGGAAGTTTCTGCGGACGATTTGGCCAAGTGCACTTCGAGGTCGGAAGGATTTATCTTCGTTGTGGACGAAGAGGTCAAGGTTTGCGAAGAAAAGAAATGGAATACGCTTGCTTGCGGTGACGAGTCCGTCAAGGCGGGCGTTGAGTTCAAGGGCGATTCCGTTGCGCTGATTCTTTGCGAGGGTGATTCCGTTGGCGCCATTACGAGCGCCAATGTGAAGGATTGCAAAATCGCTAAGGACGACGAATCGGTACGCCTGCTTTGCAGTGGCGATACGCTTGCGACAATCTCCCTCAAGAAAAAGGATGACGAATCCAGCAGTTCGGTAAAGTCGTCGTCTTCGGAACAGGACGCAGGAGAGTCTAGCTCTTCCGTAAAATCCTCTTCCGGTGAGGCCAAGTCCAGCAGTTCCGAAAAATCCAGCTCCAGCGAGGCCAAGTCCAGCAGCTCCGCCAAGTCGTCTTCTTCGGGGCAGGGCGGAACAAGTTCATCCGTTTCCTCTTCCAGCGCAAAGTCTAGCAGCTCCGAGGCTCCTGTCTCCAGCTCTGTTGTGCCGGCTTCCAGTTCTGAAGTTCCCGCATCCAGCTCCGATGCTCCTGTTTCCAGCTCCGTTGTGCCGGTCTCTAGCTCTGTCGTTCCGGCCTCCAGCAGCTCGATCGAAGAATCCAGCTCTAGCTTTAAACGTGATGAGGCTTGGGCGTTCCTGGATAAATATGTGACCTGGACGTCTGAAAGTTCGGGCCGTATTCGTTCTTTGGATGCGGATGCTGTCGTGAGCGTCTTGGTTAAGGAAAAGTTCGAGGAATGCTGCCATACAAGTACAGCTTTATTGTACGTTAAGCAAACGGCCAAGTCGGGCTTCATGGTATTTAGTGCGGCTCAAAAAGACGGGAGCAAGTTCTTTGAATTCCAAGTGGACGTTATGAGATCCCTCCCTGAAAAAGTCGTGAATCAGTGCAAGGAGTGGTCCATGAGCAGTTCTAGCTGGAGCCCGTTCAGCAGCGCTGGACGTCCGCGTAGCAGCTCCGGCGGAGTTCTCCCGCGCAGTTCCAGCGATCCGGTGATTGTCCGCCCCAGTAGCAGTAGCATCAGGGATACCGTGATTATTACTCGCAGTAGCAGCAGCATCATGGACACCGCGATTATTATTGCTCCCATAAGCAGCGGTCGCATTGACAGCCTGTTTATTCGTAGCAGCAATAGCCGCTTGGATTCCTTGATCGTGCATCCCGTTAGCAGCGGAAGAATTGTCTGGCCGTAGCGCTGTCTCGGAATAATCCGTCGATATTGAATGGATGGGCACCCCTGTAAAGGGGTGCTTTTTCCGTCCACGCGGGCTGGTCCAATGCAATATGGAGTGAATTTTTTTATTTTTGTGCCACTATGGCAAAAATTCTCTTTAAAAAACAGTTATCTCCTGCGGTATTCCAATTCCGCGTCGAGGCCCCGCTGATCGCCCAAGAGCGTAAGGCCGGCCAGTTCATCATCCTCCAGACGAACAAGGACAACGGCGAACGCGTGCCTCTCACCATCGCCGATGCCGACACGACTGAAGGCTCCATCACCCTGATTTTCCAGACCGTCGGTAAGACCACCACCGAACTCTCCAAGTTCGAAGTCGGTGACGATATCCCGGTGCTCGTGGGTCCGCTCGGTTCCCCGACCCACATCGAGAATTTTGGCCACGTGGTTTGCGTGTGCGGTGGCGTGGGCATTGCCCCGATGCACCCGATCGTGCAGGCCATGAAGAAGGCCGGCAACAAGGTCACCATCATCATGGGTGCCCGTAACGAGAGCCTCTTCCTCATGAAGGAAGAAATGACCGCCCTCGCCGACGAAATCATTTTCATGACCGACGACGGTTCTTACGGCCGCAAGGGTCTCGTGACCGAACCGCTGAAGGAACTCTGCGAAGACACGAAGGGCAAGCCCGACATGGTGCTCGCCATCGGTCCTCCGATCATGATGAAGTTCTGCGCCCTCACCACCAAGCCCTACGGCGTGAAGACCGTCGTGAGCCTCAACAGCATCATGGTGGACGGGACTGGCATGTGCGGTGGCTGCCGCGTGACTATCGGCGGCAAGACGAAGTTCGTCTGCGTCGACGGCCCGGAATTCGACGGCCACGAAGTCGACTGGAACAACATGCTCCAGCGCATGGGCGCCTTCAAGCCCCAGGAACAGGAAGCCTTGCACCGTTTCGGTGCCAACGACGGCCACAAGTGCAACATTGATAAGATGGCTGACGCAAAGGCCAAGGAGAGCAAGTAATGTCTGAACATTTGACTCGTGAACAGTTGGATGCCGCCGCTAAGGTGGAACTCGAAAAGATCAAGGCTCTTCCGCAGCCGCTCAAGCCCAAGGACAAGACTGCTATTCCGGCTCAGCCGATGCCGCAGCTCGAACCCAGCTACCGTGCCCGCGTGATGGAAGAAGTCGCCCAGGGTTACACCGAAGCCCAGGCTATTGTGGAAGCCAACCGCTGCCTCGCCTGTAAGAAGCCGTTCTGCGTCGAAAGCTGCCCGGTGCACATCGACATTCCGGCCTTCATCGCGAAGATTGCCGAAGGCGACTTCAAGGCCGCTATCGCCAAGATTAAGGAAACGAGCTTGCTCCCGGCTATCTGCGGCCGTGTTTGCCCGCAGGAACGCCAGTGCCAGATGAACTGCACGATGGGCAAGATGCACAAGGACGTGAACCAGGCTGTGGCTATCGGCCGCCTGGAACGCTTTGCTGCCGACTACGAACGCAACAACGGTGGTGCTTCCGTGCCGGCCGTCAAGCCTGCTACCGGTAAGAAGGTGGCTGTGATCGGTTCCGGTCCTGCCGGTCTGGTTGTCGCTGCCGACGTGCGCCGCGAAGGCCACGACGTGACCATCTTCGAAGCTTTCCACAAGCTCGGTGGCGTGGTCCGCTACGGCATTCCTGAATTCCGTCTGCCCAAGAAGATCGTTGACAACGAAATCGAATCTCTCGCTGCCATGGGCGTGAAGTTCGAGACAAATTTTGTCATCGGTCGTACCCGCAAGCTCAAGGACTTGATTGAAAAGGATGGCTTCGATGCCGTGTTCGTCGGTACCGGTGCTGGCCTCCCGCTCTTCATGAACATCGAAGGTGAAAACCTGGTCGGTGTGTTCGCCGCTAACGAATACCTGACCCGCGCCAACCTCATGCGCGCCTACGACAAGGAACATGCCGATACCCCGATGTGGCCCGGCAAGAACGTGGTCGTTCTCGGTGGTGGTAACGTCGCTATGGACGCTGCCCGTATGGCTCTCCGTCTCGGTGCCGAAAAGGTCCGCATCGTTTACCGCCGCAGCATGAACGAACTTCCGGCCCGTAAGGAAGAAGTTCTCCATGCCCAGGAAGAGGGTGTCGAATTCTGCGTATTGCAGAACCCGGCCAAGATCCTTGGCGACGAAGCCGGCCACGTGCGCGGCATGCTCGTCGACAAGTACGAACTCGGCGAACCCGATGAAAAGGGCCGTCCGCGTCCGGTCAAGGTCGAAGGTGCAAGCTTCGAAATCGAATGCGACACCGTGCTCGTTGCTATCGGTAACGGTTCCAACCCGCTTATCAGCAACACCACGCCGGAACTCTCCGTCGACAAGAAGGGTCACATCCTTCTCGAAGATGCCGCTGCCAACAAGACCTTCATGGAGAAGGTCTACGCCGGTGGTGACATCGTGCTCGGCGCTGCCACTGTCATCTTGGCAATGGGCGAAGGTCGCCGCGCTGCTGCGGGAATTAACGAATTCCTGAAGAAATAGGCCTCGCTATAAGCGTCGCATAGCTTCGTTCTCGGACCCTCGCTGTACGCTTTGTACAGCTTCGGTCCTGCGGCCTCGCTCTGCTCGCTTCTAGCTTCGGCTGGGTTGAACAGACATTCAAATCTTGAATTTGAAAAAAAAGATGGTTTCGGCCATCTTTTTTTTGTTGTCTTCGCGGTTGTAGGGGAGGAAAAAAGAATAAAAAAATATTCGATTGCGGCGGCCCGAAATCCGGCCTGTTGCAAGGGGCTCCAAATAGGCAAGGGACTATGCCGGAAATCCGTGTAAAAAGCGTGTTATCGGTGTATTGCTTTACAACGGAGAATGTTTTATTAACGCTTATTTACATTTATTTTCGACCCCTTTTGTTTATTTTTGGGTATGCGGTGTGGATTCGTCCAAAAAAGGTGAAATGCAAGAGCCTTTTTTGATGCCACCCGCGAAACTTAAGTATCTTATGGATAAATGTTTTAACTGTATCCTATCACGGGAGTGTGCATAATGCTAGACCTTCTTGCTGTCCAATCCAGCACGACCAACGCCACGATTATTACGTTGGCCTATACGCTTTGCTTGGCCTTCATCCTGTCTTCCGCCATCGGTTGGACTTACGAAAAGACCTTCCTCGGGCTTTCCTATTCCCGCAACTTCGTCCAGGGCATCGTCTTGAGCGCGGTTGCCGCTGCAATGATCATGCAGGCCATCGGCGATAACGTCGGCCGCGGTCTCGGTATGATGGGTGCCCTCTCGGTGGTCCGCTTCCGTACGAGTTTCAAGGACCCGCGAGATATCATGTTCATATTCGCGGCGCTAGGTGCGGGCATCGGTTGCGGTGTGTACGCCTGGGGTGCCGCGGTCGGCGGTACAATCGCCTTCTGCTGTGTCGCTTTCTTGCTTTCGCGCACGGGTCTCGGTACCAAGCACTTCTTCGACGGCATGCTCCGCTTCGCCCTCCCGAACGAAGGCCCGGTCCGTGAACAGGTTGAACATATCATGAAGACAAGCCTCAAGACGTTCATCTTGATTACCATGCGTGAAGTCGACGGCGGTGCACGCCTCGATGTGGCCTACCAGGTTCGCCTCCGCGCGACCAAGCCCGCTGCAGAAATCCTGAACGAACTTTCCAAGCTCGAAGGCATCTCGGACGTGCAGTTCATGATGCAGGACGCCACCACTGAGATGTAAGGAGATAGATAATGCGTTTTTTGGAAGATCTCCTCGATAATTTCTGGAATGCCCACAAAAACAATGCGGGTGTTGCCTATGTTTATGGTCACAAGCTTTCCATTGCTTGGATTATCTGCGTTGTTTTCGCCATCGTCCTCGGCTTTGTCTACCAGGGCAAGGTGGCCATGTTCCGCGGTATCGCCGAAGCGAGCGAGACGATTATCAGTGTGCCGAGTGCCACGGAAATCGTGAAGGTGCATGTGGTGCCTGGCCAGGAAGTCCAGGTGGGCGATACGATTGTCGAAATCAACCGTCCCGACCTCACTCTCCGCATTTCCGAAGTGACCCGTGAACTCGATGCCATCGAGGGCCGCAGCAACCTGAGTTCCGCCGAAATCGACCAGAAGGTGGCCGAAGTCAAGGCGAACCTGGAAACGCGCAGGCTCGCGCTGAATGTCGAAATCAGGAACCTCGAGACGGAATATCAGAACAACAAGGCCATTTCTGCCAAGCTCAAGAGCCTTTCGAACTCGAAATCCGAAGGTGACGGCAACGATGCGATGGCCATGCGTATCAAGAGCCTCAAGAACGAACTCGCGCTGGCGACCAAGAGCGCGAACGAACAGATTGCCCTGCTGCGTGGTAGCGGTAGGCTCCAGAAAACGAGCGGCAAGAGCGAGGCCGAGAACCTCAAGAAAGAACTCGCCGAACTCCAGAAGCAGCAAGAAGACCTTATCCAGGTGGCGAAGGAGAACTGGGTCGTCGGCGACGTGAACGTGCGTGACGGCGAAAAGGTTTCGAGCTTCGCCCCGATCGTGACGCTTACCCACAAGCGCCCGACGCTCGTGCGCGGCTATATCAACGAACAGATTTACCAGAACATGGATGTGGGTGAAACCGTGAAGGTGACTACGCTTGCCGGTACGGGCAAGGCCGTGAAGGGTGAAGTTGTCGGCCTTTCCAGCCGTATCGTCCCGTTCCCGACCCGTATGTGGAAAATGCCCGAACTTCCGGTGTACGGCCGTGAAGTGACTATCAAGATTCCTGAGGACAATCCGTTCCTGCTGGGCGAGATGGTGTCCATTGCCGAAGTCCACGGCAAGATTCTCGTTAAGGATGGTAAGAAGTAATGAGGTTTGTTGCCATTCTTCCTCTCGCTCTTTCTGCTGCTGTGTTTGCCGGCCCGCTCACGTGGGACCAGTTGATTCAGTCTGCCGAAAAGGATCCCCGTTATATGGCCGCCCAGAAGCGTGCCGAGGCGACTTCTTCTTCGCAGGGAACCAAACTTTGGGACAAGCTGGAACTCCGTTACCAGTTGGACGGTTTCAGCTTTGCCAAGCACGATTTTGAACTGCGCATGACTCCCAAGACGTTCGGCGAAGGTAGCGCCGACAGGGCTCGCTACGAGGCCGAAAAGAACTATGAACAGGCTCGATTTGCCGTTGAGCGTTCTTTGCTTCTTTATGACCGCTACGAAAGAGGCGTGCGCTACGTGCTGCGCAAGAAGATTTATGAAATCAACAAGCAGTTGGCTCAGGTCAATGCCGACCGAGTCGAAGTGCTTCACCTCAAGTCCGGGTCGGCGACGTTCAATCCGGAAGACCTGATGACGGCGCTAGAGAAGAGCGCTTCGTACAAGGCCGCACTGCTTTCGGACAGCACGGCACTGCGCGATGCCGAACTCAAGATGAAAATCTGGGTGCCCGATTTCGATGGTGTCGACCTCGATACGGCTTTCATCCCGACAATGGCGGAACTGGAACAGAATCTTTCTGGCGGTGTGGAAGTGAGCGAAAATTTCCCGCAGGTGGCCATGGCGAAGGGCAAGCGCGACAGCGAAGTGGCCCGCGCGAAACAGGATGTGAGCAAGGGCCGCGACTACATCTCGCATATCGGTATTGGCTATTCCCTGCAGATTGAGTCCCTCATGGAGAAGTACAAGACGATGGATGCGTACGATGTTTATGGTACGGGCTCTTATGGTCCGGAAATGAACAATAGCGATTCGACATACCTCAAGGAATTCCGGAAAAAGACGGGTTGCACATCGACTATGAATTGTAATGAAACCGCGAACATTCTTGTCCCGGACCAGGACAACCGCAAGACTGCCGACAAGTTCTTCGTGAACTTGGCCATCCGTTTGCCGTTCTTCGACAGCAACAAGGATAGCGACTTGCGCCAGCAGGTGGCCACTCTCGATGCCGAAAGCGACTACCTGGACGACGTGCGCGAGGTAAACCAGAAGGTTGCCCGCCTGACCGAGGAAATTTTGGCCTTGATTGGCCAGTGGAAGGTTCAGAAGGAGTATGCCGAACAGGTGAACGCAAGCGGCTTCATGGAACAGTTCGCCCGCAATGCGGGTTCCGATCCGCTCCTGCTGCTCCGCGCCAAGGAAAGCGCTCTCGAGAGCGACATGAAGGCTGTGAAGCTTGAATACGACATCTTTTTGCAGTACCTCGCATTGCTCGATTATGCGGGCGGCTTGGCTCGTCAGGGTGTCGTCAACCATCTCCGCGAAGGGCTGAAGTAATATGGCCGAAGCCCGTGGATTTAGCCTTCTCGAGAGGTTCGAACTCAAGTACCACATCCCCGTGGAGTGGGCCGACGCAATAGGCGAATTCCTTAAGCCTTATTGCGAGGAAGACTATTATTCCAAGATTACTCCGGGTGGGTTCTACTACATTACGAACTTGTACTTGGATAGCCCCAAGTGGACTTTCTTGGGCTGGAAAAAGAAACAGCTCCTGGACAGGTTCAACATGCGCATTCGTACCTACGGCGAAAATCCTCCGCAAGACGGCACGTTCCATTTCGAGGTCAAGCGCAAGATTCGTAGCATCTGTTACAAGAGCCGCGGAACCATCAAGGGAATCAATCCTGGCGAAGTGTGGAACATGAACCCGGCGGACTTCCCGTGCAAGAGCGAAAAGGACCGCATGTATATCAAGGACTTTTTGTACAAGACCCGCTTGCACAATGCGCACCCGCGCCTCTTGACGCAGTACAAGCGTCGCGCCTGGTTCGGACTCCGCGAGGAGTATTCCCGCGTAACGATTGATACGGGCATGCGATTCCGCGAAGAAAATGGCTTTGACTATACGGTTGAACCGCAGTACATGCATTCTACGGGCATCCCGCGCTTCTTTTTGCCGGGCTGCGATGCCGTTCTGGAGCTCAAGTGCCCCTGCTCACAGGTGCCTTACTGGATGTTCGACCTGATTAAGAAATTCAACCTGAAGCACGGTGCTTTTTCGAAATTTGGCAATGCCGCTGCCGAATGGAAGCGCGTTTACGAGAATCCGCGCCGTTTCAAGAGCCCTTATTGGACTAAGCTGGCTGGTAATTTTTAAAAGAAAAATATAGATTGGGAAGGTGATAAGACGAGGATACCTTTATGGAAATAAAGAAATTGTTATTGACTGGAGCCGCCGTAACCGCTTTTGCGATGATGACTGCTTGCTCCGAAGACTCTAAGAGTCCGAACGAACCGGAAAACACTCCGGTTGATTCTTCGGGCTCTGTGCCCGGCTCTTCGGGCATTGTGCCGGGAAGTTCTGGCGCCGTGCCTCCGGGAAGTTCCGGTGCCAGTTCTGGCGGATCTTCGCTGATATCGAGTTCCTCTGTGCCGAATACGGCCCCTCCGCAGATGGGCTGCTCTGAAATCATGTACAACGCCCCCGATGGATCTGCCCTGGAATGGGTGGAAATCTACATCGCCGGCGGCATGGACATGGACAACATGCAGAACTACCTGCTGCACTTGAGCGGTGCCGTCGACTACACGTTCCCGGCCGAACCGCTCAAGAAGGGCGAATACGTGGTAATCACTAACGACCTGAACTTGTTCAAAACGACTTATCCCGACTTTAGCGGACGCTTGTTCGGACCGTGGGATGCCGCAGGCAAGCTCGTGAACGAAGGCGACGTGGTGAATGTGAAGGTGGACGGCGAAGGTGACGTGAGTTGCGCCTTCGGTAGCGAACCTCCTTGGCCGAGCCTCGCAGATGGCCACGGCTACAGCCTGGTTTACAAGGGAGGCAACCCTGCCCAGCCGCTTTCTTGGGGCGCAAGCAAGAATCCGGGCGGAACGCCGGGAGTCGGTAATGACGAATATATTGAAGCGAGCAAGATCCGTATTAACGAAGTCATGCCGAATGCTTCGGGTGCGAATGCATGGATCGAACTCTACAATGCGGGCGATGCCGATGTCGATGTGACCGGCTGGAAACTCGAAGTCAAGCGCCGTGCGGAAACCCTCAGCATCACGTCGGGAACCGTTCCGGCCAAGGGCTTTCTTGTTCTGGATGCAGTGGCGAACTTTGACAAGGAACTTGTGGTGAGCCCGCAGGGCGGCGAATTCTACCTCTATGGCCCGGTTATGGGCGAAGAATCCAGCATCTGGCTCCCAGCTTACGAGGGCCCGAGCGGTCTTGTCGACCTTAGGGACGGTTCTACGGCCCAGGGCCCGCTCGCCTCGGCGACTCCGGGTGCGGCCAACGCGGCTCTCAAGATAGGCTCCGTGTACATCAACGAGATTTACTACCATCCGGGGTCCAATACGGGCGATATCCCGTTCGAATTTATGGAAATCGTGAACTCGACCGATAAGGACATTTCTCTCTACAGCTCTGTTCCGGGTGTCTCCAAGGGCTGGAAGGTGGAAGGTATCAACCTCGAATTCTCCTCGTCGGCAGTGCTCAAGGCGAACTCCCTGATGCTCCTGATTCCCGAAGAACTGGATCCGGCAGATATGCAGGCGCTCGGTTTGTCTTCTTGGGGCCCGGATGTTGTCCGCAGTGCCTATAAAATTCCTGCAACGGTCGACATTGCTACCTACAAGGGCAAGCTCTCGAACCGCAGCGAAACGATTGCCGTCAAGGAACCCTTCGCCAAGGAAGGCGACGGCATGACTGCCAAGTACTTCTATATATGGCACGACGCTACGCTCTATTCCGATGCCTGGGCCGGGCTTACCGAAGCCGACGGCGCGGGATTCAGCCTGCAGCGTGTGGACAAGACGACGATGGGTTACGAGGCCAGCGCCTGGAAGGCTGCCAAGCCGACGATGGGTGCGCTCTAACTCGAACTTTTGAAGAAATGGCCCTGGCTTTGCCGGGGCTTTTTTTGTATTTTTCATAATATGAAAAAGAGTGTGTTTTGGGTTTTATCGGGCTTTGTTGCTGCACAGGCCGCGTCGCTCTCGCTGCAAGACGCCCTGGAAATGGCAAAGGCCGGCAATTCGCAGATCAAGGCGGAAAAAGCCAAGGTCGACATGGCCGAAAGCGGCCGCACGGAAGCTCGATCCCGTTTTATGCCTTCGCTCACGCTTACGGCTAGCGTTACGAAGATAGATGATCCGATTAATATTGACTTGAAGTCCCTACAGAAGCCTATGGCCGATATCGCGGGGGCTTCCGCCTACTCCAAGGCGTATATCTCCACCTATAACGGTGCCTATGCCAAGGCGTACCAGGATGCCATTGCACAGGCGCGAGCCGCGGGCATGGGCGAAGATGCCGCCAAGGCCTATGTGGATTCGAGGTCGGCCGAAATTTGGAACGGCGTTGTGTCGAGCAAGGATGCGAGGGATGCCGCCATACAGTATGCGGATGCTGCGGAAAAGCAGTATTCCGATAAAATCAACAATACCGATTTTAGCATGAAGGTGCAGGACGACGTTTTCTTCAACGCCCGCCTCACCGCCATCTGGCCCATCTTTACGGGATTCAAGATTGCTTCGGCGTACGATGCCGCTAAGGAAAATGTGAATGCGCGCAAGGCCGAATTCGACATGGCGCAGAATACAATTTTGATGGACGTGGCGACCAAGTACTTTACGCTTCGCCTGGCCGAGGAACTTACCGGGATGCGCGAAACCACGATGCGGAATCTTGAAGAGCATCTGGAACGTTCCAAGAAGCTTGAGTCGGGCGGGCAGATCAGCAAGGCCGAACGTCTCCGTGCCGAGGTGGCCCTGGCGGAAGCGCAGAATGCCTATGAGGATGCGATGCGCGACCAGTCTCTTGCCCGCATGGCGCTTGCGAGCCTCTTGCATACAGATACGAGCCTCACCGCTACGACCCCGGTAGAAGCGCCCGAGGTGACGCGCACCATGGAAGAATTCAAACACCTGGCCAAGGACAATCACCCTGGCTTGCGTCAGCTGCGTACGGAACGCAAGCGTAGCCAAGACGCCGTGAGCGCCGCCCGTGCGGATTACTACCCGACCATTGCCTTGTTCGCCTATAAGGAACTCTATACGAAGGACCTCACGATTCTAGAACCGGAATGGGCCGTGGGCGCCAAGATGCAGTGGGATTTGTTTAAGGGTGGTGAGACTCGCTCCAAGGTGAGCAACGCGAAGGCGCTTGACCGCTCGCTTGCCAGCATGGAAGAGCAGACGCTCGACAATATCGACCTGCTCGTAGAAAAACGCTGGCGCGAGATGGAACATGCCAAGGGACGCCTTGCTAGCCTTGTGAAGACCCGTGAACTTGCTGACGAGGCGCTGCGCAGCCAAACCAAGGCTTACGAGGCCGGACTTGCTACCGGCCTGGATGTCGTGGATGCGGAACTTGCGTTGTCGCGCCTGCAGGTGGCCGATTTGAAGGCCCATTACGATGCTGTTGTCGCCTGGCTTGGGCTTTTGGAAGCTTGCGGCGAGGTCGCCAACGCGGGCACGATGATGACGGCTACCCGCCCGGTCGAGAAATCTACAGAACCTGCGAAGGCTGCTGAACCTGCAACGGCAAACGAGGCACAAACGTCGCCGGCATTGCTGCCTGCAGCGTCTCAAACGCCTGCGGATTCGGCTGCGGCCCCCGCGCCTGCTACAGATGCCGCCGCTAACGAACCTGCGAAAGCCGCGGAACCCGCGACGAGTGCTGCACAACCTGCGCCGGCACAAGAACCTGTAAATAATGCAACGGAGAAAGCGCAATGAACGCCTTGAAAATGATTGGAAAAGTTATCGTCGTCCTGGGGCTTATCGCGTTGGTCGTCCTGGGAGTCATGCAGCTCCAGAAGTTTGCGACCGCGCCCCGTGAGCAGTTCCTCCAAGGTCAGATGGAAGCTCGCCGCGTCCTGGTCGCGGGCAAGGTGCCGGGCCGCATCGAGCGCCTGTTCGTCCACGAGGGCGACATTGTTTTCAAGGATTCCATCGTGGCCTTGATTAGCAGCCCCGAAATCGAGGCGAAGAAGATTCAGGCGCAGGGAGCGCTCGGTGCCGCCCGTGCCCAGGCCTCCAAGGCGCGCAATGGCGCCCGCAGCGAAGATATCACGGCGCTCAAGGCCATGGCCGACCGCGCCCAGGACGCGGCGACTCTCGCCAAGAATACGTACGACCGCGTTCAGAAGCTCTTTGACGAAGGCGTTCTCCCGCTCCAGAAGCGTGACGAAGCCGAAACGCAGATGAAGGCCAGCCAGTCCGCTGCCGACGCCGCGAAGGCGCAGTACGACCAGGCGGTTGCCGGCGCCCGCAGCGAAGACAAGGCCGCCGCGAACGCGCTCGTGATGCAGGCCCGCGGTGCAACGGCCGAAGTGGACGCCTACCTCGAAGAAACCAAGATTCGTAGCCCCATCAGCGGCGAAGTTTCGCTCAAGCTCGCCGAAGAAGGTGAAGTCGTCGGCTCTGGTATGCCCGTCATCGCGGTGACCGACCTCGACGATGCCTGGGCCGTATTCCACCTCCGCGAAGACATGCTCAAGAACGTGTACAAGGGCCGCAAGTTTACCGTCCACATCCCCGCATTGGATCGCGATGCCGAAATGGAAGTAAGCTACATCGCCTCGGTAGGCGATTACGCCACCTGGCGCAGCAGCAAGGAAAGCGGCGGATTCGACCTCAAGACGTTCGAGGTGCGCCTGCGCCCGACCGAGAAAGTCGACAATCTTCGCCCCGGCATGAGCGTATTGCTTCCGATGGAAGCTATCCAGTAACAGGAGTGTCGCCGTGCTCTTGCAGGGACTCCTGAATACCATCAGGAAAATCTACTTCAGCCACAATATCGTATTGTGGATGATTCTCCTGGTGTTGCCCGTAGGGGTTTCCCTCTTTACCATGGGGATGTTCTCTTCGCAAATCGTGCAGCACGTTCCCATAGGAATCGTCGCGCAAGACGACAGCATGCTGGCCGACAAGATAAAGTCGCGCTTGCGTTCCAGCCCGGTTCTCAATGTTAAGATGGAATGCGGGAGCATGCGGGAGTGCGAACGTGCCGTTGTGCGAGGTGACCTCCAGGGATTCCTCGTGCTGCCCAACGAACTGGAACGTAGGGCGCTCAGGCTCGAGAGCCCGGTGATACCTATCTATTCCAGCGGCCAGAACTACCTCACCAACATGTTCGCGACCAAGGAAATCCGTGCCGTACTTTCGGCTGTGGGTAGCGAGATATTTGTTCCGCAAATCGAAGATCCGGTCAAGACGGAAATACATTCCGTGGGAAACGTCGAGGGCAACTACCAGGGATTCTTGGCGCTCGGACTCGTGACGGCGATATTCCATTTGGCGGCGATGATCGTGGGCGTATATGTAGTCTCGTTCCCGTTCAGGGATCACCGCGTTACCGAGATGGTCAAGTATGCGGGCGGCTCGCGCTTGACCCTTTGGGTGGCGAGCGTATTCCCGATGAACATTATCCTCTGGCTTGCGTCCGTTGGCTGCTACGCGTATTGCCACCGCATACTCGCTCCGCTTACGTTGGATGAATTCGTCATGACTGCGGCCGCGCAGCTGTTCATGATTTGCGCCTGCTCGGGCGCGGGAATCGTATTCGTTGGTGTGGTGGGCGTCATGAGGATTGCGACGGGCGCCGCGGGTGTTATCGGGAGTCCGGCTTTCGCGTTCGCGGGGCAAACGTTCCCCGTGATGTCAATGCCCTTTGCCGTGCGCTGTTTTGCCTTTGTGCTTCCGCTGACGCACGTGCTCAAGATTCAGTCCATGATGCTCCTTGGCGATGTGAGCATGGAGTCGTCGTGGCATTCCCTTGAAATCCTCATAGGCATGGCCATATTCTGGAACTTGCTGGGTGCGTTCCTGATGTCCATGCGCTGGAAGCGCGCCTTGCGCAAGGAATCCGAGTGGGCAAGGGAGGCCGCATGATTCTTCGCCTCCTGAAAGTCGCCTTTGCGGAATGGAAACTGTTCTACACGGACCCGGCGGCCGTGCTGCTCTTGGTGGTGGCTGGAGTCCTGTACGCGTTTTATTACCCGACGCCCTACATCAACCAGACGGTGACGAAGGTCCCTGTCGCGGTAGTGGACCTCGACAACACGGTGATGTCCCGGCAGCTTATCCAGATGGCCGCGGCTTCGCAGCAGGTAAACGTGAAGTCTGTCTATGCCGAGATGCAGGAAGCCGAGGCCGCCATGGCGCGCGAAGAGATTTTCGGCTTCATGGTGATTCCCGAGAATATGGAGAAGGACATCCGCGGTAACCATCCGGTATCGGTGAACATCTTTACCCACGGCGCCTACGTGATGTTGCACGGTGCCATAGGGACCGCATTCTCCACGTGCGCGCTTACGCTGGGCGCAACGCACAAGGTGAAGCAGATTGCGCTCTCCAAGAAGGTCCCGTCAACGAGTGCGATGGCCATGCGCGATCCGATCCCGATGAGCATTCAGACGCTCTTCAACAGTTCGGGAAGCTATTCCAACTACGTTGTCCCGAGCGTGCTGGTCGTTATCCTTCAGCAGTCGCTGATTATCGGTATCTGCGTGCTGGGCGGCTCGCGAGCGCACCGGCGTTTCCGCCGGCGTTTCCGCGACAGCGTCGTGGAAAACGAAACAGCGGAAATCCGCTATTTCGGGCGCTCGCTCGCATACTTCTTGCACTACTGCTCCTTCATCCTTTTCTATCACTGCATCATCTATAACATCTTCGATTTCCCCAGGCGCGGAGAGATTCTGCCGATGGCCGTATTCTCGCTCGTGTTTCTCGCGTCCGTCATCAACTTGGGGATGGTCGTGTCGCAGGTGTTCCTGCGTCGTGAATCAAGCATGCAGCTGTTCCTCTACCTTTCCATCCCGATTCTGTTCCTCGCGAACTTTAGCTGGCCCAGTTACCTGATGCCCAGGTGGATGGTCTCGATTTCGTATATATTGCCGAGTACGTTTGCCGTTCCGGCCTGGCTCTCTATCGAGCAGATGGGGGCCGACATCTACGAGGTGGCGCCCAGGCTGTACCAGCTCGCCATCCAGGCGATTGTATACCTGATTTTGGGACTGTTGTTGACTCGCGCCCGTGACAAGGCGAAGATTGACGTCGGCGACATGTAGTTTTTGTATATTACAGACTATGATGTTCGATCCTTTATACATGATGATTCTTCTGGTGACGCTCGCCCTTTCGGGCGGTGTCTCCATGCTGGTCAAGACCCGCTTTGCCGCGGGCCAGAAAGTGAACATTTCCAGCGGGCTTACCGGTGCCGACGTGGCGAAGGCTATCTTGATGGATGCCGGGATTACCGACGTAAAGGTGCTTGTGCACCACGGGTTCCTTTCGGACCATTACAACCCGCTGAACAAGACGCTCAACCTCTCGAAGGAAGTCTACTACGGCCGTAACGCGAGTGCCGCGGGAGTCGCCGCCCACGAAGTGGGCCACGCCATCCAGCATGCGCAAGGTTACTTCCCGATGTGGCTGCGCTCCGCCATTGTGCCGGTCGCAAACATCGGCAGCAATCTCGGTCCGTGGCTCGTGATTATCGGTATCGTGCTGATGAGCGCCGGCCGCGCTCTCGGCTATTCTCTTGCATTGGCGGGTGTCGTGCTGTTCGCTGCCGCAACGCTCTTTACGCTCGTGACTGTGCCTGTGGAATTCGATGCTTCTTCCCGCGCCAAGAAGGCGCTTGCCCGCATGGACGTTGTGGCGCAAGGCAGGGAATACAACACGGTTTCCGGAGTGCTCTTTGCCGCGGGCCTCACGTACGTGGCCGCCGCGATTTCTTCCATTCTGCAACTGCTCTACTGGGCGTACCGCGCGGGGCTTCTCGGCGGGCGCAGGGACTAGGAGGCCTTATGGCGGTAAAGACGTTGACTATCGAATGCCCCATGTGCAAGGGCGAAATCGTCGTGGACGCCGATACGGGCGAAGTCCTCTCGCATAAGGAATACAAGAAGGAGACCAAGTCCTTCGACGAGTTCCTTAAGGAACAGAGCACGCGCAGTTCCGATTTGGAAGCGAAGTTCGCTGCCGCCAAGGAAGCGCAAAAGAACCGTCAGGAACTTTTGCAGAAAAAGTTCGAGGCAGCCAAGCAGAACAAGGACCTCAAGGATCCTCCGCCGAGCATCAACTGGGATTAATTTTCGTCCGCGCCGTAGACGGTCGGACCTTCGTCTTCGTCATCGCCGGATTCTTCGGCGATGTTTTCGTTTGCAGATTCTTCCGAAGAATTCCCGGAGTAGTAAGCCTGCGCCTTTTTCATGAAGGCTTCGAATTCTTCGTCGCTCATCTGCGACGTGTCGGCGGGCTTTTCATTGACTGGTGTTTCTTCAGCGGGCTCGACGGCGGGCGTCTCCGCAGCGGGCGTTTCCGCGACGGATGCTTCGACTGTGGGTGTTTCAGCGACAGGCGTTTCTGCAACGGGCGTCTCTGTAGTCTGCCCGGCAGAGCCTTCTTCGCGCAGCATGTCGGCAAACGGGTCGTCTTGCACTTCGCTCAGGTCTTCTCGGCCTTCGAGCATGGCCTGCAAGTCTTCTTCGGTCACGTTCCTGCCGCGAGTCGTCCACAGCACGGCTTCCTTCATCACCGCGGCGATGTCGCCTACGCTGCCTGCCTGCGAACGCGCAAGCGCCTGGTTGCGGATGACTTCCACGAGTCCCGGCTTCACGTCGGGATCCTTCGAGAAGAATACCGTCTCGCGCGCCATTTCTTCGGCGTAGTCCGGGTTGTTCTTCTTGCGGTAAATCCAGATGGGGCCGAACAGTTCGCTTTGGCGGAACACCACCTCGTCGGTCTTGATCATCTCGAGGAGGGCCATGAACGTCACCGCCGCCACGATGGGGTGGCTGTCGTTGTCGAGCAGGTCTTCGAACAGCGCGCGTCCATTTACGTTCAGGTAGTTGTTGATGGCCTGCTGGCGGTCCTGGATGGTCACGTAGTCCAGTTCAATGTGGTGGACCGTTTCTGAAATCTTTGTCTTGAGGCTCTTCTGGTAAGCGCGGAACAGTTGCCAGATGTTCGCGTCGGCGAGCGTGTCGTCTTCGTTCTGCGTTTTTTCGAGCCTGCCGCGGCTATAGGTACCGAAGTTCTCTCCCTCCATTTCCTGGAGGCCTCCCGCGACCTGCTTGTAACGCTGGTATTCCAGCATCTCCTGCATCAGCTTTTCGCGGTCTTCGTTGTATTCTTCTATAAGTTCGGGGTCGCGTTCTTCGGCCGGGAGCAGTTCCTGCACCTTGAGGGCCATCAGGCGGCTAGCCATGTACAAGAAGTCGCCCGCTTTCGAGAGGTCGGCAACGCCAATCTTGTTGACCCAAGCCAAAAAGTCGTCGGCGATTTCGGCGATAGGAATCTGGTCCAGGGACATTTCTTTCTTCTGGACCAGGTACACGAGCAAGTCCATCGGCCCGTTGAACGACCCGATGTTTACTTCGTAATCTTCCTGTTCTTCGATATCTACCATTTACTAGAAATGTAGTTTTTCACTTTCGTCAAATTACTCTACTGTCACGCTCTTGGCCAGGTTTCTCGGCTGGTCCACGTCGTTGCCGCGCAGTACGGCGATGTGGTAGGCGAGCAGCTGCAGCGGGACGCAGGTGATAATCGGCATGAGCATCGGGAGCGTCTGCGGCACCTTGATGATGTGGTCGGCGATTTCGTCGAGCGGGTGGCAGTCTTCGGTAGTGATGGCGATGACACGTCCGCCGCGGGCCTTGATTTCGCGGACGTTGCTGATGACTTTGTCAAAGAGAACGTCTTTGGGGGCCACCACCACGACGGGCATGTTCTCGTCAATAAGCGCGATGGGCCCGTGCTTCATTTCGGCGGCGGGGTAGCCCTCGGCATGGATGTAGCTAATTTCCTTGAGCTTGAGGGCGCCTTCCATGGCGACGGGGTAGTTGAAGTGACGCCCGAGGTACAGGAAGTTGCCTGCCTTGGAGTACTGCCTTGCAATGTCGGCGATGGCGTCGGACAGCTTGAGAGTCTGCTCGACGAGGCCCGGGAGCTCGAGCATGGACTTTGCGATGCTTGTACCGGCTTCGATGGAAAGTCTGCGCTGGCGGCCGAGGAGGAGGGCAATCATGGCGAGGACGGTCACCTGCGAGGTAAAGGCCTTGGTGCTCGCAACGCCGATTTCGGGACCGGCGTGCAGGTAGACACCGCCGTCGCTTGTGCGGGCGATGGTCGAGCCTACGCCGTTACAGATGGCGAGCGCGGTGGCGCCCTTCTGCTGGGCTTCCTTGAGTGCCGCGAGCGTGTCGGCGGTTTCGCCGGACTGGCTGATGGCGAGCACGAGCGTACCCGGCTTGATAATGGGGTTGCGGTAGCGGAACTCCGAGGCGTATTCGACTTCGACGGGGACTCCCGCCAGTTCCTCGATCATGTATTCGCCGACCATGCCCGCGTAGTAGCTGGTGCCGCACGCGGTGATGATGATACGGTTGATGTTCCTCAGTTCCTTGATGTTCGTGTCGAGGCCGGCAAGCTTGGAATTGCCCTCGGGTACGAGCAGGCGGCCGCGCATGGTGTTGCGGAGCACTTCGGGCTGCTCGAAAATTTCCTTGAGCATGAAGTGCGGGAATCCGCCCTTGGCCACGGCGTCGGCGTCGAATTCAACATCCTTGACTTCGCGCTGGACCTCGTTCCTGTTCATGTTCACAATGGAATAACGCCCGCCCTTAATCTGGACGACGTCGTTGTCGTCGAGGTAGACAACCTTCTGCGTGTGGTTGATGATGGCCGAAACGTCACTCGCGAGGTAGAAATCCCCGTCGTTCCCGATGCCCAGGATGAGCGGGGAACCGCGGCGGGCGCCAATGAGGGTGTCCGGCTGTTCGCTGCAGATAATGCCGAGGCCGAAGGTTCCTTCGATTTGGGCGAGCGCCTTGAGGACGGCTGCCTTCATGTCGCCGGTATAGAACCTCGCGATGAGGTGGGCGACGACTTCGGTATCGGTGTCGGACTTGAACTGGACGCCTTCGCTGATGAGCTTGGCCTTCAGGGAGGCGTAGTTTTCGATAATGCCGTTGTGGACGATGGAGAACTTCCCGTCAAAGCTCATGTGGGGGTGGGCGTTGGCTTCGGTGGGGGCGCCGTGGGTTGCCCAGCGGGTATGCGCGATGCCTACATGTCCCTTGATGGCCGAGCCCGACAATTTGTCTTCAAGCGCCTTGATTTTGCCCGAAGCACGAACAACGTTTATCTTGCCGTCGTCAATCAGGGCAACGCCCGAACTGTCGTAACCGCGGTATTCCAGCTTTTTCAGGCCATCGATAAGGATGGGAAGGGCTTCGTTCTGACCGATGTAGGCAACTATTCCGCACATAAAAAAGTCCTTTTTACAAATTACACGCAAAATATACGAAAACTTTATGTAAAAAAAGGTTTTGTGTGACCGAAATCACTTTTGATTTGCTATTTTAATGAACGACAAACTCATGTTAAAAAGAGGAATCTCTATGAAGTCTAAAATGATTGTTGCTGCAGGCGCTTTTGCCCTGCTTTTGACCGGTTGTGACCAGTTGTGCCAGACCAATACTGCCAAGAAGGACCTTGTTACCGACAAGGACAAGTACAGCTACGCCCTCGGCGCCCATTTCGGCACCCAGGCCCACTTCCAGCTGGTTACCCGTGATTCTATCGATCTCGACATCGACCTGTTCATCCAGGCCTTCAAGGAACGCTACAACGAAGATTCCGCCGCGTACCTGATGAACGACTCTACCATCTTTGAAACCCTCCAGAAGCTTTCTCAGGACCGTCAGGCCGAAAAGGTCAAGAAGGATAGCATCGCTGCCGAAGCCAACAAGGCTGCCGGCGAAGCCTTCCTCGCTTCCAACAAGACTGCCGAAGGCGTTGTCACCACTGAAAGTGGCCTCCAGTACAAGGTGATTACCGAAGGTACCGGTGCTACTCCGGGTGATTCCGACATCGTCAAGGTCCACTACACTGGTACGCTCCTCGACGGCACCAAGTTCGACAGCTCCATTGACCGTGGCCAGCCGCTCGAATTCCCGATTAACGCTGTGATTCCGGGCTGGACCGAAATGCTCAAGCTCATGAAGGTCGGTGGCAAGGTAACCGCTTGGATCCCGAGCGACCTCGCTTACGGTCCGCACGGCCGTGGCCCGCAGATTCCGGGTAACAGCCTCCTCGTTTTCGAAATGGAATTGATTGATACGCACGCTGCCAACGCCCCGGCCGCCGAACCTGCCAAGGAAGAAGCCAAGCCGGCCAAGGCTGCCCCGAAGGCTGAAGCTAAGGCTGCCAAGGCTGCTCCTGCTGCTAAGGCCGAAGCCAAGCCGGCTGCCGCACCCGCTGCCGCTGCTGCCGCTCCGAAGGCCGAAGCCAAGCCTGCTGCCGCCCCGGCTGCTGCACCTGCTGCTGCTCCTGCCGCCGCCCCGGCCGCTGCAAACTAGTGCGTACGGTTTTACCGGTTTAAAGAATGTCCTGCGCCCTTGCGCGGGACGTTCTTTTTTTATTTCTTTTTTCCTCGAGTACGGTTTAAAATTTATCTTTGGAAAGAATTTTCCCGGAACTACCCCCTATGCCAAAATTTTTAGCTGTCGCTCTTTTTTCCGTATTGTTTCTTGCCGCCTGTAACGAGCAAAAAAAGATTGAATCCCTGAAGCACGAGTCTGCCGTCCTTGAATCCCGTGTCGATTCGCTGAAGGCGGAAATCAAGAAGGCCGAAGACATTGCGAAGAATTCCCGCATCATCCTCGACACGGTCCGGGCGGGCGAGGGACCGTTCCATCTGTTCCAGCGTCTTGATTCGTTGAGGTGGGTTGGCGTAGAAACCAGGGACAAGAATTTTGCCAACGACCTGGGCAAGGTCTATGCAGCCATGCAGGACAGCGTGGAGTTCAAGCTTCGCGTGGGTGAAAAGTTCTACATCTCGGTCGATGCGAACGGCCATGTGCAGCGCTTTCGCTATGCACCGAACGTCGTTACGTCGCACGTGGTCGTGAATTCGGATTCCGGCTACTCCTACATGCTTATCGAAAAACCTGTCGTAAAGAAGCAGTCCGTTTACGAGGGTGCGCTCGAAGAGGGGAGTACCTTGAACGGCATCCTCTTCAAGGTCGGCATTCCTGCCCGGATGGTGGGCGTCGTGAGCGGCGTGCTCCAGTGCAAGGTCGCATTCCCCTTGGCTCGCCCCGGAGACCGTTTCCGTGTGCTTCTGGAGGATTCCTACTACCAGGATTCCATCTGGGTCAGCGGCAAGGTCATCTATGCCGAATTCGACGGCCGTATCGTTGGCCATCACGAAGCCTTCCGCTACGAAGACGAAGACCCGAGAAGTTCGTACAACGCCCACTATACGGAAGCCGGTGACGCCCTGATCTTTGACGGTCTGCGTTACCCGCTGGAACATTTGCGTATCACGAGTTCGTTCGGTTCGCGCATCCACCCGATTACGGGCCAGCGCAAGGTGCATTACGGCGTGGACTACGGCGCCCCGACGGGTACGGTCGTGCATGCCGTTGCCGAGGGTCAGGTGACGGTTTCCGGCTACGACGAATACAGCGGCAACAAGATTGCCATCAAGCACAGGGACAATTCCGTGAGCTGGTACATGCACTTGCAGACAAGGGGCGTGTCCGTTGGCTCCAAGGTGTCGCCGGGCCAAGCTATTGGACGTGTGGGCTCTACGGGCCGCAGCACCGGGCCGCACCTGCACTTTGGATTTAAAAATGCCCAGGGCGCCTGGATAAATCCCCTGAGCAAGACGATGATTGCGACACCCAAGCTGGCGGGTGCACGACTTGCCCGCTTGAAAGACCAGGTGGTGGAAATTCGCAAGCAGATCGAACTTACGCTCGCGTCGCCCGCTGTGAAGGCGAACGACACCACCGACGTGATGGTGCGCGTGCGGCGCTTGGACTAGTGTCGCGACTCTTGAACTAGCGCGGCAACTTCTTGAGAATCTTGTAACGGCCGAGGTCCTTGGACTTGGGAATGGTCTTGGCTATACCACGGCCGGCATCCTTCTTTAGGGCATCATAGAACCAGGGGCGGATTTCCGTGCCGTAACCTGCGGTGCGCACTCTCGAGCCTTCCTTCGCGATGGCGAGTGCCGAATCAAGCTGTGCGTCGGGGTCGGAAACCGGGACGTCCGGCGCGATTCCGCGCAAGTGGTAGGTTTGCTTGTTCAAGTCGTAGGAAATACCTACGGTAATCAAGGCTGCACCTTTCAGGTATGTGGGGGAAATTCCGTAACCGACTCCCTTGCCGTAGGTGGTTGTGCCAACGAGAGGGCTGTGCCTGTTGGCGAGAACGCCAGCGAGCGTGTATTCGGAACAGCTGCCGGAACTCGAGTCCGCCATGAATACGAGGTAACGGTTCCTTGCGAGGCCATCCCACATGGCGCGGACGGTGTCGCTGTATATGACTTGATGATCCTCGATGTTGTCGGGATTGTTGACGTCGTAAGGCCTGTATTCAACGGCGATGATGTTCCCCATGGAAAGCATCTCGGTGGAAATGTCGATGCACTGGCTTTCACTGCCGCCGGGATTGCCGCGCAGGTCGATGATGGTCGCCTTAGTGTTCTTGGTCGCGTTCAGTGCCTGCACGAATTCTCCGTAGGTGCCTTCGTCGCTGGGCGTGTTCGTGTCCGCGAATTCGTAAATGCGGATGACGGCGATGGAGTCTATTACCTTGTATGTAACCGACGGGGCGAGGTACTCCCTGATTTTAAGGGTTTCGTTGATTTCGACATCGTCGCCGGATTGGTTGCGCTTGATGGTTATGGACACTCTGTCGCCGAGGACCCCTTCGGCCAGGTCATAGAAGTCGTCTTCGTTGTGGACGGCTTGATCACGTATAGAAACGATGGTGTCTTCTACTTGGAGATCCGCTGCTTCGGCTGCGGAACCCAGGAATACTTGGGCGATGACGATGACATCGGATGTGTCGGATTTATGGACCGTCTTGACGTTTACGCCGATATCGGAAATGGTGTCGCGCGCTTGAAATTCTTGCATGTACTCGTCGTATGTCATGTACATCGGCGGAATGTAGCCGGTGAATCCGTCCTTAAGCGTCTTGAACATGTAGTAGGTATCGAGAATCCTTCCCGGGACGGGTTCTGTAGGATTGTAAATCAAGGAGCCTTGGCCGAGATAGGTCCTGCGCCTTTGTAGCCGTTCGTACCACGGGGAACCTTCGGGTACCAGCGAGTCGCTGTGGGCGAACAGGTAGTACAGGTCCAGCATCTCGTAGCAGTATTCGAATTCTTTCTCGTTTTCGGTCAGGGCGTTCCAAGAAGCGTTGAACTGGGCGTCCGATGTTATCAGGTCGAAATCCGCCAGGTCGACGACGCTCACGTCACCGAGAAGGTTGATTTCCTCGTCGCTGCCGCTAACGGTGCAGGCTCCGAGGAACGCAAGCGAGCCGACGGTGATTCCCTGTAGGAAAATTTTGAACAAGTTCATTTATCCTCCTTTATAAATCTGTTTCTTGCAGTATCGCCCCGCCAATGTCAAATGGCGAAACGGCCCTGTTGACCGGGCGTACATCTTCGCCTACCGCAGCCTTCTTGGATGCGGACTTGGACGATGATGTGCCAAAATGTTTCTCGATGGCTTCAACAGCGCAGGATGCTGCTGTTGTGCCGCCGCAGTCGTAATCGGGGACGAGTCCCTTGTGGTGGTACGAGTTGCCCTTGGGCGTCAGGAATTCGAGGTTGGTGATAATGGCGAGTCCGCCTGCGGCGGTGTTCCAGTTCGTCTGGCCAATGCCCTTGCCGTAGGTGGTGGTTCCCGCGAGAGGAATGTCCACGTTCTCGATCACCGCCGCAGTAAAGATTTCGGCACAGCTTGCGCTGTGGTTGTCCGCGAGGATGATGAACTTCCCGTTCTCGCCGGGGTCTCCCTTTTGGGCGTCCACCTTCTTGTTCATGTATATGGGCTTCCCGTCGGGGTCAAAGGCGCGCCATGTGCGGGAGGAGAGCGTCCCCGTTTCTACAAAGAGGTCTGCCATCGGTATGCACTGGTCTACGTGGCCGCCCGGGTTTCCGCGGAGGTCGAGAACGCGCGGTTCCTTGATGTTCTGCGTGGAATCCAGGTACGAGCGCAGTTCGCCGTAGGTGCCGTTTTTGATGTCGGCAGTGTTCTTCTTGAACCCGGTGATGGTGATGAAGATGGTCCCGTAGAGAGTGTCCACGAATATCGTCGGGGCGTACACGGTCTCCTTGGTGAGGCTGAATTTGAGCTCGCCGGAATCGAGGCCCAGCGTGATGTTGATCGTGACCGAGGTGTCGAGAACGCCCATGTAGGTGGCGTAGGCGGTTGGGCCAGAAAGCTCGATCCCGTTGACGGTACGGATGTTCGCGTAACGCGGAACTCCCGCCCTGCCGGCCGGACCGTTGGGGTAGACTCGGTAAATGAAAATCGGGTATTCCGCATTCTCGTTGATGATGTAGGTCATGCCCACGTCGCCCGGGACCATGCTCGTGTTGATGGCGGTCTGGGCGGCTTCGCTCTTGGTCGGTTCCACGTAGCGGGTGTAGGGGTCCTTGAGGGCGCGGTAAAGTTGCTGCGCGGAATCCCCGGTTTCCGGGAGGTTGTCGAGTTCGTCCTCGAAGAGGTAGGTGCGCTGCAGGAGCCAGCGGTTGTATTCGAATTCTGTCGGCTTCGGCGTGCTCTCTACCGGCGTGAGGTAGTCGCTGCACGCTGCAAGGAATGCTAGCGCAGACAGGCTACATGTAAGGCCAACACGTCTGAGGAGGCTCTTTTTTTGTGTAATGTGGGATGTGTAGTTGCTCATTTCTCACTCCTCATTCCACACTCCACATTCCACACTCCACACTCCACATTCCACATCGCGCCTGGGGTGCCTACTGGTCTATCTTCAGTCCCTTCTTGTCGAGCAGCAGGCGGGGAACGCCTTCTTCCATGGGGTTCTCGATGATGGAGATAGTCTGGAGGCTGTCGCAGTCGGCCAGGGCTTCGGGGAGGGTCGCGAGCTGGTTCGCGTCGAGCACGAGTTCGCGGAGCTTGCCGAGCTTGCCGAATTCCGCGGGGATGGCGCTCAGCTGGTTGCCCGAAATCATCAGGATTTCGAGGTTCGCGAGGTGGCCGAGGGCGCTCGGGATGCTCGTGAGCTCGTTGTTGTCGAGGTAGAGCTTCACGAGGCTTTCCATGTCGCCGATGGAGGCGGGAATGTCGGTGAGCATGTTGTCGTGCAGGGAGAGCTTCACCACCTTCTTCCAGTTGCCGATTTCGGCAGGCAGGTCGAGGAGCTGGTTTTTAGCGATGTTCACGGTACGGAGATTTACGAGCTTGCCGACAGTGGCCGGCAGTTCGGAAAGGCTGTTGTAACCCAGGTACAGGTGCTCGAGCTTGGTGAGGTTGCCGATGGAGTCGGGGAGTTCCATCAGGTCGTTCTCGCTCACCGAGAGGCTCTTGAGGTTCTTGAGTTGTCCCAGTTCGTCCGGAAGTTCCACGAGCTTGTTGCGGTCGAGGTTCAGTTCTTCGAGGGAATCGATTTCGAACACCTCCGGCGGCACGATGCGGAGCTCTTGCTGGGACAGGTCCAGCGAAGTGGCCTTCTCGGCCTTGGCTTTTGCAATAACATCCATCAGATTCATAGGGCGTCTCCTCGGGTTCTTACTTCATAAATCATAACATTTTAAATCATAGCATTTTTAACGTGGCTCGTATGGGGTGGAACAAAAAAAACAGCTATTTGTTCTCTAGGCACCCCATTGACAAAACGGTTCGGATTTGGTTGTACTGCAAATATGATTTTTTTTGAATTTTTATTTAAAATTGCCTAATTCTGCATAAATCAGCAATATTTGTATTGTAATATTGTTTGCTTTCCGTAGAAAAAAGAGGTAGTTTATAGGCATGAAACAGATTACAGAATACACGGATTACCGTCATTACATATTGGACTATTACACCGAGCGCAAAATGAAGGGTGCGTTCACGTGGAGGGAGTTTGCCCGTAATGCGGGCTTCTCTTCGCCGGTGTACTTGAAGCAGGTGAGTGACGGCCAGTTCAACTTGAGCGCGGAGGCGGTCGAGCGCGTGGCCGCCGCCATGGGCCTTACGGGGCTCGAGCTGCTCTACTTTCGCGCCATGGTCAAGTTCAACCACGCGCCCGATGACCGCAACAAAAAGCGGTATTTCGAGGAGATGCTCTCGATTGCGGGCGATGGCAAGGTGAAGGTTTTGGAGGGAGACGCCTTCAAGTTCTTTAGCAGCTGGAAAAACCAGGTGATCAGGGAACTGGCTTACGCCATGCCAGGCGCGAAGCCCCTGGAACTCGCCCATGCTTGTCGACCCAAGATTACGGCAGCCGAAGTTTCCGAAACACTGAAGTTCCTTACCCAGGTGGGGTTACTGCGCAAGGACGAAAACGGAAACTACAGCGTGGTCGACAAGGCCGTGACGACGGGACCCATGGAGGTCACGCCCGTCGCGGTTCGCGGCCTTCATCGCGAAATGGGCGAGTTCGCGCTCGAGGCCATCGAGGGGGTCCCCCTTTCGGAACGTCATTTTTCGGGCCTTACGCTGGGCGTTACCCAGGAGGCCTACCAGAAGATTGTAGAAGAAATTGCCGCCTTCCGCAAAAGGGTGGTGGCCATCGCCACCGCCCAGAGCGAGACGGATCAAGTGTACCGCTTGAACTTGCAGTTCTTCCCCATGACAAAAATCACAAAGAAAAATTCAAAACAATAGGCTAGGAGCAGTATCATGAAAAAGTTTAGCATTTATACAACGGCAGCGCTCATGGCGCTTGCATCGAATTTCGCAGGCTGTTCCTCGGACGGTGACGGTTCCGTTGCCGGCAACAGCTCCGAAGAAACGGGAATCATCGCCTTGGAAAATATTTCCATTGCAGGCGTGGCCCGTGTTGGCTTGATCTTGGAAGATGACCAAGAATCTGATTCTGTACAGCGGGAAGAACCGTTGATTACGATATTCAATAATTTTGACAAGGGTTCGGTGGTGACCCTCCATGAACTGGATTGCAAAACGTTCGACGAAACTGGACGAGATTATGTGGGTAATGTCTATGACGACGAAGGCGCCTACAAGGTCGATAGTATTACGATTACGTGCCCGTATGTTTTGGTTGAGGTTTCTGGAAAACTCAATAAAGGCTATTACGATGATGGTCGCACGGCTTCTCTCCGGGCCTTGGTGGACTTACAAACTTCTAAGGAGGTGAATGTCAACGTATTGACTGGCCTTGCTGTTGAGGGTATTTTGAAAAATGTCAAGGCGGGTTCTAGTTTCGCCAACGCAAAAAAGAATGCGGAACAGGCCGTGCTCAAAACCTTTGGAATCTACGATGGCCTTGCGAGTTTTGATTCCATGGACATTTCGGGTAATACTAGGTCGGACGGCGCCTTGTATGCCGTAAGTTACCTGCTGCGGAACTTCTTGTATTATACGCAGAATGTGGTGTACTTGTCCCAAAACATTGCTAGCGGGGAGGAATGGCTAGATGATTCGCGCATGTTGCAATTTGACCTGCAGGGCGGTACTTACAACAAGTCGACCATAGGTAAGGGAGATTTGGCTGACATGGCGATTCGGGCTCGAATGTACAGGTGGCCGAACGAATGGGTGGCAAAGTACTTGCAGAACTATGTTTTGGTGGGATTTGATTTGGATCGGTGTCAGGAATCCAACCAAGGTACTGAAGTCGCCTTGAAGGAATATTACGTGGCACGCTGTGACTCGGGGCTATGGCTCGTGAAGGCGAATTACAGCAACTATGACTTTGGTTTGAGCTACACTACAGGTACCATGGTGGATTCGAGAGACAATCACGAATACAAGACGGTCACCTATGATGTGGACGGAGTTGTACAAACCTGGATGGCAGAAAATCTGAATTATGCCGGTGTTGATAGTTTGCTGTGCCCCGGTGGAGAGAACGCTAATTGCGATACCTATGGGCCTCTTTACCCGTTGAATGTGGCTATGGGAATCTCCAATACGCAGAAGTTCCCGTTGGGTATTATAAGGTTCGGCTCTATGGAAAACTGCCTTGATGAGATGAAGGATGGTGCAGATTCCAGCGAATGGCGCGCCCATTGTGAGAAATATTTCGATGGAACGTATCTGGTTGTTGGCGGGACCTATAATAGGGGCGAGTACGCTTATGGAAATCTCAATCGTTGCGTGACCGATATGGAAGACAGTGTTTCAACCGAGGATGCAGAGGATTACTGCGGTGTTTTGTTTGGCGAATTACGAGATTTCGGATGGTTTAAGGCTGAGGAAGGAGGCTACGCCATGTTTTATGCCGCCGACGAGGATAGCGTTTACCACCTGCAGCCCCAGGGCATTTGCCCTGAAGGTTGGAGACTCCCGACGGATCAGGATTTCAAAGCTCTTGAAAAGTGGGTTGGGAAAAGCCGATTTGGCGTGGTCATGAAATCGACGACATGGCCCGAAGCATGGGTAGGAGGGCGCCTTATGTTGGAAGGGGCCGATGCCATTGGGTTCAATGCGCTTCCGGCGGGCTATGCCGGGGAGGACATTTGTCAGTTTGAAGAATGTAATTTAGGTAAGGGGGCGACTTTTGCTCTTCAGGGAGGCTCATTCTATGTAATTAGCTCTGATTATGCGGCAGGATACGCGCGTATAGGCAACATTGCAGTTTCCGTCCGCTGCATCAAGGATTCTGCCGAAGCTCGCGAATAAAGCCCCAAAAAGAGCGCCATACGCCGATTGCCCAAAATGTACGGATGAGCCCTTGTGTAAACAAGCCCGTCATCCGTACAGGAGGGCTTTTTTTATAAAATTTATACAGATGTGCACTAAAACATCCATGTAAGTAGTAGTTTTTGCAAAAGATTTGTTATTTTTGTACTCAAAATAGTGTTTTGAAACTATTTTTAGGGAGCGAAATTCTGCTTTGACGCTTCATATAACAAAAATATATGATGTGACAATAGTATAATAACTGAGGAAAAAATGGAACTTACAAAATCGCAGGAACGCCGCTTGGCATTTGTTGCTAGCCTCTTGAGCTTGAACCCCAACGACCCCAACGATCGAATAAAGGCCCTCCGGCACCTGAACCTGGATGAAAACGGATGTTTTCATGGATTCCAGTACTCCCAGGGGTTCATGGAATTCTTCATTTTCCTTGACGAAGATACTCCGCTCGAAAGAGTTGTCGCGCACCTGAATGCCGACCTCAAGCTCTTGCAGATTGCGGTGTTCCGCACGAGCGACCCTACCAACCCGTTCTTCCTCTCCCTGCGCGAAGAGGCCGACCCGTGGGCGGTCAACAAGATTTCGGACGATGCCGACGAAGAAGAGGATTCCGATACTCCGGCCAGCCGCCCGTACATGGAAACGCTCCAGATTACCGTTTTGCGTACCAAGTCCAGCCGCGACGTGACGGACTCCGAACTGGAACGCACCCTCAAGGACATGCGCCGCAAGCTTTCTATTTGGAAGAACGAAGTCAAGGCGAAGCTCGAGATTGTCGCCGAACACGACGACCTCACCAAGGACCTGCGCAGCGCCGACGACAAGCTTGAAATTGTGATGAACTCCGAGCCGCTGCACCTCACCAGCGACCACGGCGAACTCTTCCTCGGTTTCTGCCCCATCCGCACGATTTTCGATTACCACGTAGCTCTCGGCAAGCGCCTCAAGACGAAGCACAACATGGCTATCGTCTCTAGCAACATCCGTACCTACCTCGGTAACCTTACCCACACGAACGCGGCCCTCATCGACGCCTTCCAGACCATGGAACGTAACGACGACGAGAACGTGAACCTCGACGACTTCCCGTTCCTGCACAACGGTATGACCCTTACGGGCGACGACCTCCGTGCCAAGGAACGCGACGGCAAGAAGGTGCTCGTGATTGAACGCCCGAAGATCATCAACGGCGCCCAGTCCCTCTTCACGTACGAACAGTACGCCAAGAAGAGCAAGAAGCCGGTGAACCCGATGGTTCTCGTGAAGGTCGTGGTGCCGTACCCCGGTGCCGACAACTTCCTGAACCAGGTGACCATGGCCAACAACCGCCAGAACCCGGTGTTCAGCTACCATCTGCGCGCCGCCGACGACCTGCAGTTCTTCATTTGGCAGCGTTACCAGGAAGAAGGCTTCACCTACGTTTACAAGGATGGCGTGCGCCTCAAGGCACGTACCCGTAAGCTCGAAGTGCGTATGCGCCCCGAACTTGCCAAGACCCTCTTCATGATGGACGGCAAGCTCAGCGAATGCCGCTCCAGCGACTGCATCTTCGACAAGGAAACGTTGTACCAGCGCTGCTTCGGCGCCTTCGTGCGTGTTTCCCCGGACAAGGAAAAGGATTTTGTCCGCAAGACCATCGCCTTCACCAAGGCTTGGCAGCTCCTTAGCCGCCTGCCCATCAAGATTCGCAAGGTTGTCCCGGGCCAGGGTGTTTCTATCGAGGCCAACGACGATAACCCGCTGACCAAGATTACGTTCAACGGCCGTCTTGAAGACAAGTTCATCTTCCGCAGCGCCGTGAAGGACCTGGTCGTGGCTCTCGCCCTCAAGCACTGGCTCATCTTCGGCGATCCGATCCAGGATTTCGAATGGCTCGTGGAAAACGAACTCAACTTCAACGATTCCATCCTCAGGTACGCTTCCAAGATTTACACCGAAGACCTGAAGGGAATCCTGATAAACGAATTCAAGGACAATCCGGCCTACTACGACACCATCACGACGATCGACAAGGATTCTGGCGAGTCCGTGGAACGTCGCTTGTGGAAGGGCTTCAGCAACACCGCCACCTACGACAAGATGATGGATCTTCTGGTCAAGAAGAACCGCACTTGGGAAAAGTGCCGCGGCGGCATCGAACTGTTCCTCTAGTCGTTCGCTGTTAGTCATTAGGTAAATCCCCGGCTTGGCCGGGGATTTCCTTTTTTAGGCGTGCCGGAAGGATTTTGGGACGTATTTTGCCCTCCCTTGTCGCATATTTTTCTAATTTATCGCAAAATTCACCTTATTTACTGAATTTGGCGCTGTCGAATTCTGTATTTTGTGTCTGTTGCTTTTTAGAAGGTTCTTACATAGGACCCCTTTGGGTTTTTTAGCTCTGAGTCTCTTGGCTCCGGGCTTTGCCTTGTCGCAGGAGGATTCCTCCGGGGACCGTGTTTCTGCATCTGCACAGGAGTCGGAACAGCCCGCGGACCCTGCCGAGACTGAATGGCAACCCACGTACCAGTACATGGCCCTTCCGCCTTCCGCGACGCCCTTGAACAGCCTGCTTCCCTTTGGCGGTATCGGCGCTTCGCCCAGCCTGATGAAGACGAACAAGGGCCAGGTGTTCAGCCACGACATCAACATTGCGACGCGCGAACTGGACGTGAGCGAGAAGCACGTGAACGGGGTCTCCCGCGATACGACGACGCTCTGGACGGCGCACTACCCGGAACTCACGGACTACGTGGCAGACATGTACGACGTGGGCCGCAAGAACCTCTGGCTTAACGGACTCGTGGGTCAGAAGGACGAAGGCTACGAGGCGCCCGAGACGGGTTCCATGTTCGACATCACGATTCCCGTGACGATGCCCGCCTGGATGCGCGACTTTGGCCTCGACAAGCCCAAGCTGATGCTCCAGGGAACCATGGATATACGGCTCAAGGGTTACGGCGAGAAGGACGACGCCGAAGGCAGCACCAAGACGAGCCTGTGGCCGTCGCCGACGCTCACCTACGACCCGAGCTTTATGGTGAAGGGCAAGATTGGCCCCTACATCACGGTCGAGATCAACAACGTGGAAAGCGGCCTCGGCGTGCAGAACCAGGTGCGCGTTGTTTACGAGGAATCGTACAAGGACGAATTCGAGGACTACATATTGCAGCGCGTGGAAGCCGGTACCACGTCCCTTGCCCTTACGGGTACGGAACTCACGGGTTATTCCGAGAACCATCAGGGCCTGTTCGGTATCAAGGCCGAATGGAAACTCGGCGACTGGAGGCTCACGACGATTGCCTCGCAAGACGGCGGAAGCCAGGAAGAGTACACGATTAACGCTTCGGAGACGACTACGGAGTTCCAGGTGCTCGACAAGCAGTTTATCGCTTACCGCTACTACTTCTTGAACCACGAGTCGAGGAATGCCTACATCAACGCGGCTATCGCTGGCCGTACCACGTCGAGCTACCCGGCAACCAACCTCAAGCTGTACAAGAGAAGCGCGATGAACGTGTCGAAGGACGTGCTCGACAACATCACGGTCATGTACGTCACCCCGTCCGGAAAGACAATCGAGAAGGTGGTGGAACGCATGGTGGAAGTGCCTTCGTCGGACTTCTCCTACGATGCCAAGACGGGTATCCTCAAGGTGAACGGCGTGAACCGCAATACGCTGTTGGCCGCGAGCTGGTCGGGCGACGGCACGGGCCGTACCGGGACTACCGTACGTGACGGTGCGAAGGTCGTGCTTATCCAGTGGGACGCGAACCTCACCGAGCTTACCGATATAGACAAGTTGATGTTGCGTAACGTGTACTCCATCGGCATTTCGGAAGGCAGCAGCAGCGGGTTCGTGCTGCGCATGAAGAACAAGTCCGGCGTCACGGGGTCGTTCCTCAAGACTCTCGGCCTCGCCGATACCACGACGGGAAGTCCGCTCGTGAACGACGCTACGATTTTCAAGAAAGACGCGAGCGGTAACTTTACGGGCGAAATGTGGCTGCCCTGTAAACCGCTTTCGGAGTATTCCGGTTCGAACACCACGGAACGCGCCCGCAAGAACTGCCTTGAACCGTTCAGGTTGCTCGACTCCACGAACGCGATGTCGCAGCTGTACGACCTGCCCGTGTACAACCTGAACCGCTATACGAGCCGTTTCCATTTCGAGTCGGTGGGCAAGCGCCGCAATTCCACCATCAGCGTGCGCGACCCGAACACGAGCCACTCGGTGAGCGCCGGTTCGTGCATGGATATTTCTCCCGGCACCGAAAAGCTTACCGCCGGTTCCACCGTGCTTACCCGCGGTGTCGACTACGAAGTGAACTATGAACTCGGGCAGATTGAACTCTTGAGCGAACGTGCGCTCGACCCGAACAAGGAAATCAAGGTCACCTTCGAATGCGAACCGCTCTTTGAAATCAACAACAAGCTGTTGCTGGGCGCCCGTGCCGAACTCCCGCTGAACCGCTACGGATTCGGTGACGGTTCCGTGTTCGGCGTGACGGCCCTGTACAAGAGCCAGAGCACCACGGCCGAGACGCCTACGCTCGGTAACGAACCGTTCAACAGCATTTTGTGGGGCATGAACCTGCGCCTGCAAGACACCGTGTCGGCCCTGACGGACCTGGTGAACAAGATTCCGGGCATAAGCACCACGGCCATGTCGGGCTGGAAGTTCGAAGCCGAATTTGCCGCGAGCCGCCATAACGCGAACACGAGCGACGGTGGCGAAGCGCTTGTCGAAGACTTTGAATCCTCGATGAACGGCCTTGTCTACCCGCTGTCCAGGCTCTCCTGGTACCATGCGTCTCCTCCGGGCGGCGTGGCCAGTGACCCGGGCACCTACATCGAGGACTTGGATTACCGTCACAAGGGCGAGTTCATTTGGCACAGCAACAGCACGGAACTCTACAAGTACATCTACCCGAACGTGGGTAACTCCGACGTGGACAACCAGCACCTGACCGTGCTCAAGATGACTCTCCGTGCGAACGACAACCTCATGGGCAAATCCTGGGGCGGTATCATGCGCCCGAACAGCAACTACTACCATGACCTGAGCCACATGAAGTACGTGGAAGTTGTCGCCCGCGGTAACGTTGGTTCCATCTTTATCGACCTTGGTTTGGTGAGCGAAGATATTTCCATCAACGGTGCTGGCCCGAACGGGATATACGACGGCGAAAACGACCTGGGCTCCACGACGGCGCTCCACGACAAGGGTCTTGATGGCCGCACCGGTTCCGACGAAATCGATACCGTGTGGGATTGCCGCATTGCGGAATGTAGGCCTACGGAAAATTCGACGCGCAGTGCCGACGCCTCCACGACGGATATTGCCCGCGATAACTACGACGATGACCTTGAAGACGAAAGCGACCCGCCGGTGAACATCAACGGTACCGAAAACAACTCCGGCGAACGTACGTACGATACCGAAGATATCAACAAGAACGGCTCTCTCGATACCGACATCAGCTTCGTGCGTTACCGTGTAGATCTTTCCGATACGAGCCGCCTGAATTACGAGGAACTCAGGAACGGATGGCGCAAGTGGCGCATCCCGCTGAACCAGTACGATACCATCGTGTCTTCTACGGGTAGCGATTACCGGACCATCCTTTCCGATGCTCAGTTTACCCGTGTGTGGATTGGCCGCCTCAATCCGGGCGTGTCCGAGGCGAAGGTCCAGATTGTGAGCCTGGGCGTTCTCGGGAATGCCTGGGAAGAGACTACGGTGGCCGACCTGTACGAGACTAGCTCTTCGGAACATTCGCAGATTGCCGAAGTGAACGGCGTGGAATCGACGATTACGGAATCGACGGCTACGCGCGACACGAGCTTTATCAAGGTGTCCACCATCAACAACCGCGAAAATTCCAACAAGTACGTAAAGTCGCCGAACACCAAGACGGAACGCGACACCGAGACAAACGCCCCGCTCAAGGAAACGGCGCTCGTGCTCGATTACCAGAACTTGTCGCCCGGCCAGGAAGTGGGCGTGACGCGCATATTCGAGACCGATACCAAGGACTTCTCCGCGTACAAGTCTATCAAGCTCGAAATCCATTACGAGACCAAGGCCGACAGGGTGCCGGTGCGATTCGCTGTGCAGTTCGGTGAAGGCTCCCTGGAAGGCTCCAACGACTACTACGAATGGAGCTTCCGCCCGACGAACTACAAGTGCACCTCTTCGGAACGCGCTACGGATTGCCACGAGCAGAACTGGCTCGACAACGCGTTTGCGATGGACATCTCCGACTTCTCCGACATGAAGCGCGGACGCCACCCGCCGTTTACCGAGGCCACCGTCAAGGAACTCGGCGGCGACCGCGAGGAACGCCTCAGGCTTGTGGGTAACCCCTCCATCACGAGCGTCGACTGGATGCGCTTTGTGATTATCGCGGACTCCTCTGCCAATCCCAACGACTTGAAGGGTACATTCTGGATTGACGACCTTCGCCTTTCGGACATGGATACCGAGTGGGGCTACGCGGCGCGTACTTCGGCACAGGTGAACTTCGCCGACTTCATTTCGCTTTCCGGTGCCGTGCGTTACCAGGACGGTAACTTCGCTACGCTTTCCACTTCGGGAGGCTCTCCCAAGCCCAAGATGTCCGAGGCCGCCTCGCAGCTCGACCTGGGCGGCGACATCAACATAAGCCTGAACAAGTTCCTGAACGATTCCCTCGGGTTCCACATCCCGATGAACCTCGGTTACAACAGCACCACCAAGCGCCCGTACATGAAGCCTTCCGACGACATGCTCCTTGAAAAGAGCAGCTTCTCGGACATGACTGGCGACATGTTCAAGAACGATTTGGCCGTGACTTCGGACAAGAAGGAAAACAAGCTGCGCGATGAGGGCGAATCCAAGGGTTACGAAAGCTACACGCGCACCAAGACCTTCAGCATCAGCTATAGCAAGGACTACAAGGCCGCCGACACCAAGCTTGGCGAAGTGCTTTCGCAGGTGCTCTTGGAACGCCCGGCCATGAGCTATTCCTACACCCAGACCGAAGGCCGCGCCACTACGAGCGCCGACTCCACCTATTCTTACCACACCATCTTGGAGTACAAGCTGGGTACGTTCACGCTGTTCAAGTTCAAGCCGTTCGATGCGCTCGCCAAGAGCGAGAACTCGTTCGTGAAGGCGTTCGCCAAGACGGAATTCGAACCATGGCCGCAAACGTTCGACTTGACGCTGTTCGACTTCACCTACATCCGTAACGTGAACCAGGACCGCGATCCGGACTTTGTGGAACCGCAGGTGGACAAGGTAGTCACTTACACGGCCGACTTGAACCATCGCCTGAACATGCGCTGGAACATCCTCTCGTTCCTCTCCACGAGCTACGCCTTGAACATCAAGCGTGACATGTTCGGTGGCGGCGACCGCGAGGCGTTCGTGAAGGAGAACTTCTTCAGCCCCGACGATGGCGGCCTGTTTGCAAGCGACGTGATTTTCGATTACGACCATACCGACCGCAAGGTGTACGTGTCGCGCGACAGTTTGGTGATTATTCCGTACGACACCATCCCGAAGGTGGGCGCCGATGGCAAGGAACAGGCCATCGACATGCAGAATCCTGATTCCTATACAATCCTTTACGACAGCACCACGTTCTACAAGGTGGACAGCGTTGGCACTCGTGAATTCGGCCGCGCCTACGGTATCTTGCGCAACGAACGTGCCCGTAGCCAGCAGTTCAAGATTACTTTCAACCCGCGCCTGATTCCGTTCCTGCCGTTCAACACGACGTTCTCCTCCGACTTCACGCAGCAAAAGTCCATTCCCGACGACTTCAGTTTCTACGACGAGACGAGCATCGAGAAGAACTTCTGGACCATTTCGCAGACGAACCGCTTCGAGATTACCCCGACGTTCAAGATTCTTGACCTCGCCAAGTCCTTCGGTACCGAAAACGCCGTCGCTCGCGCCTTCGAGAAGGTCAAGTGGCGTGAAATCCGGTTCGGCTGGAACACGAGCACCAACACCGTCGGTGAAAACTTCACGCTCGCCCAGCTGTACGAAGAACAGAACGTCACTCCGTTCGAATACTACCTGTACGGCCTCGGCCTCGGTAACGGCTACCGCAACCGCGGCTTCTGGAACATTGTTACCGGCGACATGGGCCTCGATCACCGCGACGACTATGTGGACTTCGCTGAGTACCGCAACCGCCACGTAGATACTCTGGTGTACCAGGGCAACTTCCGTCATTCCGTGTCTCGACAGTTCCAGGTGGGTACGGGAATCACGCTCCCGTTCTGGGATATCGGTGTTACCGGCGACCTGCAGTGGAAGGAAGAATTCTCGCAGTCCCGCGAATACCCGCTGTACATCGACACGACTACGATGTGGCCGCGCATTGGCGTGGGCATCACGGTGCCGAACTTTGCACAGAGGATTTCGTTCCTCAACAGCTTCAGGAGTGTTAGCGCTGCCCACCGCTTCGACTTTACCAGGACTACGACTGTGCGGCCGTTCCAGAGCGCCGAAGACACTTGGACCGACCAGTTGAACTTCAACCCGCTTATCCGCCTCACCTTCCTTACGCAAAAGAACATCCGCATCGAAAACAGCGTGCGCATGAAGATAGAGTCTACGGATCGCAGGCCCAAGGAAGAAGTCATTGGCATCACGAGCTGGCCCGACTCTTCGCGCCACGGCAAGGATACTACGGATTACTTCTGGGATACGCCCTGGATTCACACCTCGCTGTACAACGACTTTGCATTCAACATCGGCGACGACTTTACCATTTCGTACCCGCTCAAGCTCAAGCGCGGTTTCCACTTCTTCAAGTGGTATTTCAAGCTCGAGAACGACCTCGACTTGAAACTTACCGCGGGCTACGACTACAACAAGACTATCCGCAAGGAATACGACCCGGATCCGGGTTACAACATGTGGAACAAGGATAGCGGTACCGACGGCGTGTTCAAGAAATTCGATGTCACCGACGAGCACGGCTACAACTACATAGCCTACGAGCCGGAACTGTCACTTACCGACCGCACGGTGCCCTCGCGCACGCATGAATGGTTCCTACGCCCGAGTGCGGGCTACCAGTTCAACAGGATTGCGTCCATGAGCAGTTACATCGAGTATCGTCAGATTCACGAGAAACTGGACGACGAGACTCCGCACCTTCGCCAGATACTGCAGTTCGAAATCGCGCTGATGCTGCGGTTCAATTAAGGCGGCTTTGCTGCGATGTGTGATGTGGAATGACCGCTACTTCACAATCCCGACTTCGGAACGTTTTACGAAGCCCTTCACTTTTTCGCCCAGTCGAATCTCCACAAAATTGCCCTGCTCGGAGAGGACTTCGAAGCTCGTGCCTTCGCTGAGCGTGTTGAGCGTCTGCGACCTGTCGCTCGGGGCGCTTACGACGTCGGCATCCTTGGCGGTGACGACTCCCGTGATGTCGGTTTCGGCAACAAAGACCTTGTAGCCGGCGCTTGCGCCAATGACGCAGAAGATGCACGAAAGCGCAAAGATGACGCCCGTGCATACGTTCTTGGATTTTTCGCCCACGAGGAGCCTGCGGCCAATGCCCACGAGGATGATTGCCCAGAAAATCGCGAGCAGCGTAAAGAGCTGTGCCTTGAGCGAAAGCGCATGGTGCGCCTTGAAGAATGCGGAAAGGATCGGATTTTCTTCTTCGTCCTCGTCAACCTTGTCGCGGGTCATCGCCTGCGCGAACTTGAGGTTGTGCAAGATGTCGTCGTCGCTGGGATGCAGGCGCAGGGCCTTCTTGTAGTAGAAAATCGAGAATCCGAGGTTCCCGTTCCTAAAGTAGGCGTTGCCCAGGTTGTAGAACAGGTCCGCGTCCTGGAAGCCGTTGTCGGCACAGGTGCGCCATTCGTCTATGGCGCGCTCGAAATCGCCGTCGTTGTACGCCTTGGTGCCGGCTTCGATACCGGTACAGTTCTCGGCGGCACTTGCCGAACCGAATGCCGTTGCGATCGCAAATAAGATGAACAAAACCTTCTTCATATAAGCCTCTAAATTCCGGTCCTACTCGTCATCCTCGCTACGCGAGGATCCATCACTCTCGTACTCACGTTCCACACTGTTTAAACTTTCAGTCCCCCGCAAAGCTTTTCCACATCGGCGAGCATTTGCTTTTGCTCCTCGGCGCTCGGGTTCACCGGGGCGAACCGCGCGAAGGCACACTTTTCGAGCCAACTGTCGATGGCGGCAATCGTTTCTTCCTTCACGCCGAGCTTAGCGAGTTCTTCCTTCATCTGCGGGCGGGTCATGCCCTTGAATTCCAGATTGGTACGGTCGCTCAGGTAGTCGATAAGGCCGTTCTCGAGCGCGGCGTATAGAGCCTTGGCGTCACCCTTCTGCAGAGCAGCGCGGGCGTTCGCAAAGCGGGCCTTGAGCATCTTGTCGGCCTTGCCCTTGCGCTGGAGTGCAGCGTCACTGCCCAGCTTGCGGCGGCGCGTGATGACTACGTTCGCAAGGATGTAGAACGGGATGGCCGCGGCAAAGATAATCCAGAAGACAATGTTCTTGTAGGGGTGCGCGGTTTCGCCCGATTTGCCTACAGCATGGATGTGGCGGATGTCGGAACCGAGCGACTCGATTTCCTGCTTTTGCACGGCGGCAGGGCCTTGCGCGGCGGCATTGGCCGGGGCCTGGAATACCATTTCGGCGCTGGCGTCACCCTTCTCGACTTCTATAGTCCAGGGGCCCGCCGTCGCGGTCTCGTATTTCTTCTTGGCGGGGTTGAACCAGCTGTAGCTTATTTCCGGGATGGTGAACTGCCCCTTCTTTTTGGGGTAGAGGAACACGCGGATTTCTTTGCTGGTGATGACCTTGTTGCCAGCGATCTTCTTCGAGATGTTGTTCTCGGGCGGAACGGAGCGGAAGTCCCCGAAGTCGGGGAGCTTGGGGTCGGTGATGGTGCCCGGCGTACCGTCGCCCTTGATGTTGATGGAGAGCGTGAGCGCTTCGCCCACCTTGAGGTTTGTGCGGTCAAAATCGGCGGTAAACTTGTAGTCGCCCACCATGCCCGAGAAGTTTTCAGGCTTGCCTTCGGTGGGGAGCGGCTTCACGGTAATGTTGATCGTGGGGGAGGTGGCTTCCGTCTCGATGGATTCCTGCTTGATGGTGCGGCTGGAGAACGACATGCCTCCCATCTGCTTTTTCTCTTCGACAACCTTCGGCTCGCCGCGCTTGGTGTACTTGAACTTGAACGGCGGAATCTGCAGGTTACCGCTCTTGGTGGGGCTGAGCCATGCGAACTTGGCGCTGGCCTGCATCTCTCGGCGGCTGCCTTCGACGGGCTTGAACTCCATGTTGTTCAAGTCGCTGCGGTGCACGATGAAATCGTTGCCGGTGCTCATGTCGGTGGCCTGGAGGCCGCCCTCGAAATGTTCGTAGGTATGGAACCCGAGCGTCACGTAGAACTGCTCGCCTTCGTAAATCGTCTTCTTGCTCGCGGTAAGGCTTACGGTGAGGGCGTCGTCGGTAAAGGCGCGCTGCACGTTCACGGGAATCTTGCCGCTGATATTCTGGACCTGGCCGTCGATTTCCCAGTTAATATTACCTACGTTAAGCTGGCCCGTCTTTTTGGGGGCCCTCATCTTGAAATTGTAGACTCTCGCCTTGTAGCTCCTGCCGCCCCCGTTAAAAAAGGAGTTGAACATGTCTTCCATGCTGGGGCGCATCACCTGGTCGCTACTGTCGAGCCCGAGGAAGGTAAACCCGTTTTGTGCCTCTATCTGGGGGACACCCCTGTTTTCGGGGAGTTCCTGCAGGGGCATCACCAGTTGCAGGCCGAATGTCTGCCCGGCTTCAATGCGCTCCCGGTCCAGTTGGAGGGAGGGGCGGGCTTCAAGGATGGCAACTAAGGATAAACAGGTCAACAGGATTCGTTTCATGCCCCCAAATTTACCAAAAATGCGGCCTCGCGATTGTTTTGGCAGTGTTAAATATCTGTCATTCTTTTGGGGGAAGGCTGGGCCTTAATTGGCCGAAAATCATAAATATATATCTTTTTTACCCTTGACGCGTTAGTAAAATTTTGTTAATATTGGCGCGCCGTTCGAAAAAAGGACAAAAACGGGCGACAAAACGCAAAAATAAAGGATAAAAAGGTCAATATGTACTGCATTCTCGCTGCCCTGCTGGTCAAGAGCTTCAAGAAGTACGCCAAGCGCGCCTAATCGCCGCCCGGCCCAAATTTCAAAAAATCTCTCCCAAGTGGTAATCGCCGGTCAAGCTGAACAAGCTGGCCGGTGTTTTTTTAATCAAAGTTCAGATTGCGGCGGTAGGGGGTGAAGCCGGCGTTGCGGATAAATTCTTCCGCGGCCTTGATGGTCGTGAGGCCATGATTCTGGAGCACGTTTTCTTCAATCACGATGCTGTTGATGTCGTCGGCACCGCAGTGCAGCCCGAGTTCGCCGAGCGAGAGTCCCATGCCAAGGAGCGAGACTTCGATATGCGGGATGTTGTCGAGGAAAAGGCGGGAAAGCGCGAGCAATTTGAGGTATTCGTCGCCGCGTACGTGTCTGATGGGGAATTTGTCCGTTTGCGGCTGGAACGTCCATACCACAAAGCTCTTGAATCCGCCGGCGACATCTTGCGTTTGACGCACGTATTCGAGGTGCTCGACGATTTCTTCGGGCGTCTCGACGCTGCCGAACACGATGTTCGCGCTGCCGGGGAGTCCCTTCTTGTGGCAGGCGGCGAGCGTGTCGCACCACTGCTGTGCGGGGAGCTTTTTGGGGCTCAGCATTTGGCGCATGCGGTCGGAGAGGATTTCGGCTCCGGCGCCCGGGACGGACGTTAGCCCGGCTTCCTTGAAAATGTCGAGCAGTTCGTCCAAAGTAATCTTGTTGAATTCCGCGATGCGCACGAGTTCCACCGGCGAAAAACCGCGCACCTTTACGCCCATCTCCTGCGTGAGCATCTTGAGTACGTCTGTGTAGTAGCTCAGCGGGATTTCGCGGTTCACGCCGCCCTGCAAAAAAATCTGGTCGGCGCCTTTGGCCTTGGCCTCGAGCGTTTTTTGGCGGATTTCGTCTAAACTAAGCACGTAGGCTTCGGGGCTATGGGCGGGCCTGCAAAAGCTGCAGAAACTGCAGGTGATTTCGCAGACGTTCGTATAGTTCACTATGCGGAAGGCGGTGTAGCCCACCTTGTTTTCGGGGTGCATGCGCTTGCGGACGGCGTCGGCGGCCTCGGCAACGCTTGTCCACGGGGCGTTCTTCAAAATGTCGAGCGCTTCTGCTGGGGTAAGGCGGTTCCCGTCAATCGTTTTTTGCAGTTTTTTGTCCATTCTTGACATAAAATAGGTTTTTTGACGAAAAATGTAAACGCCCGCCGTGGACTTATTGTCCACGACAAGTTGAAAAAAGTGTGTGCCAAATCACGCCCGATAAGGTATCTTGATATATACAAAAAGAGGATGTTTGGTATGAACAAATTACTAATGACAGGAATGTCGTTTGGCCTTGCTATGGCCATTTCGGCAAGTGCTTTCACCATCACGGGCAAGGTTAGCGACGAGGGCGGCAAGGCCGTCCAGAACGCGTCTGTCGCCCTGCTCACCAAGGGACTCCGCACCGAAACCGACGCAACCGGTGCATTTACGCTCCATCAAGACGAACCCGACGAGGGCGGCGCCATAGACGCCCTGGTGCCGCAGAATTCTGCGGTGGGTTACCTCTCCGTGAACGGCGGGGTGCTCTCGTTCTCGCAGGGCACAAGCGCCCCGGTGCAGGTGCAGATTTTCGACATGATGGGTAACCGCCTGCTCAAGCAGACTCTTTACGGCTCGGGCACGGTCGACATGAACGCCTCCGTGAAGGCGGAGGGTGTGTATTTTGCCCGCGTAAGCGTAGGTAGCGCCCAACAGACGTTCAAGTTCACGGCCGACGGCAGCTTCAATGCCGCATTCGGCGAAAAGACTAGCGCCAAGGCGCTCCTCAAGGTGGGTGACCGCGACAACCTGCAAGTTGTTGCCGACGGTTTCGATACGCTCACGGTCAAGCTCGACAATCTCGACACGACTCTTGCGCTCACGCTCAAAAAATCCGCTCCGCCGCAGCCGCAGTACGAATACGGCTGGGGCCTCAAGAACGATCCGGTGCCTACGCGCGGTTGCGGCAAGGACACCAGGCTCGACTACAAGTACCGCGGCGACAAGCCCTACATTGATTTTAAGTGGAGCAAGGGAACGCGCACCGTGCGTATCGATATCCCCAAGAGCTACGACAAGAACAAACCGTACAAGCTCATCTTTGGCATGCAGTGCATGGGCGGCTGGGCCGGCGGCGTGCAGGACGAAGGCTACTATGGCCTGAAGCCGTTCGATAAGGAAGAGTCGGTTATCTTTGTTGCGCCCGAAGGCAACGGAAACCAGGCGCCCTGGGCACAAGATGACTACTTGCTCTTTGACGAACTCCTCGCTTATCTCGAAGGCAATTTCTGCATCGACTCTAGCCGCGTGTTCTCTACGGGCTTCAGCTACGGCTCCATGTTCAGTAATGGACTTTCTTGGAACCATCAGGACGTATTGCGCGCTGTGGCTGTGTACGAAACCGCCGAACGCAACATCTGGTTGCCGCAGCGCCAGAACAAGGGCATCGGTTGGATGGGCGTGCTCGGCCTGCAAGACAACCTTTGCACTCCTGACATGGGTCGCGCCGCTCGCGATATCATCTTGACGCTCAACTCCGAAGGCGGCAAGGCTAAGAACGAACGTGCCCAGGAATACGGCGGCAACGGCCCGCACGTATGCTACGACTACACGACTGTCGAAGAACGCTTCCCGGTCCGCTGGTGCACGCAGAACGGCGGCCACATCTGGGACCACAAGGATCCGGGCCAGAACAAGTCCTGGGTGCCCGAAACCACGTGGGATTTCTTCAGCAAGTTCTAGCGAAAATTTCTTTTCCACACTCCTCGAGCCTCCCCGACTCACCGGCCGGGGAGGTTTTTTGTTGTTGCTTTTATGTTGCGGCGCGGGCGATAACTTTCTACATTTGGGCGCATGGAATTCAAGCGCTTTGAAGCCTTAATCGAGATGTTCCCGCAGGTGCAGATTTTTAGCACCGAAGGCGAGGACCTTGACCGAGTCATTACTCATTTTTTGAATCAACGTGAAAACGTATCCACGATGTCGGAAGCGATGCAGCGGAAAATCCAGCATGCGCTCGCTCCGTTCTTCCAGCAGCGATTCATCAGCCTGCACGACGAGGAAGCCCCGCTGGTGCGTCACCTGCTGTTGAAGAAGAAGTTCTTCTTGCAGACGGACCGCTACATCGACGATATGGCTTGGCCCGAGACTGACCCGGACAAGCTAGGCGAGGCCTTGAAGATTGCCGACCTTTCGGAAGAGATTCTGGACCGCAAGCTTTTGAGCCTCTCGAACGGCGAACTGCGTCGCGTGTTGCTTGCGCGCATGTGGATGGAAAAGCCCGAGTGGGTTTACTTTAATGATTTGTTTGGCGGGCTTGACCCGGAGTACCGTGCGCATTTGGCGGGCTCTGTTGTGGAACTTTGCAAGCGCCCGGGCCTGAACGTGACAGTGCGCCTTGCCCGCGAAGATGAACTGCTCCCCGAAATTCCGGCGTTCGTATATGCGAACAAGACGTTCACGCAGTACGTGGGCGAGTTGCCGTCCGAAGTCGCGAAACCCAAGTTCTCGAAAGCCGAACTGAGTGATTACGAGATCGTGGATCTTAGACGAGAGACGAGAGACGAGAGACGAGAGATTGTCATTGCGAGGACCGTAGGGACGAAGCAATCGCCGCTGGCGTCTGCGGGCAAAATCCTCTTCGACCTTAAAAACGTCAACGTGCAATTTGGCGACACGACCGTGCTCAAGAACCTCAACTGGACGGTGCGCAAAGGCGAACACTGGGCGGTGATGGGTGAGAACGGTGCCGGCAAGAGTACGCTCCTCGGCATGCTCACGGCCGACCACCCGCAAATCTACAAGAACGATATTACTCTCCTGGGCGAACGTCCGGGGCACGGCCTCAACATCTGGGACCACAAGGCAAAACTCGGATTTTTTTCGCCGGAGCTCGCGCTCCAGTACCGCGAAGACTTGAGCTTGCAAGAAGTCTTGTGCACGGGCTTTACCGCGAACCTCTGCAAGGCGGAAAACACCACCTGGGAAGAACGTGCGAAGGCGAAGGAATGGCTTACGTACCTGGGCTTTGACGACGTGGATGCCCGTTACCGCAACCTTTCGCCAATCGACAAGCGTGTGGTGCTCATGGCGCGTGCCGCAATCCGCCCACCCGAGGTGCTGCTGCTCGACGAACCTACGCAGGGCCTCAAGGGAGAGTACCGCGAAAAGATTTTCAACTTGCTGCAGTTGCTTTCGAAAGAGACGACCATCATCTTGGTGAGCCACTACGAAGAGGAATGGCCCCCCTGCATGACGCACCTGTTGCGGATGCCCAAATTCTCGGGCTAGCCTAACGACATTTTTATTCCATCTTGGATTAAAATTAATTTGCTAAAAACGTATGCCAGCGTACGTTATTGTAGTAATTGATGTATTTTATGATTAATCAACTTATGTTGGTTGTAAAAAACAAAATAAACTACAAATCTACCAGGAGTACGTTATGGCAAAAAAAGTTCTACTTCTCTGTGGCGATTTTACTGAAGATTACGAAACTATGGTCCCGTTCCAGGCAATGTCTATGCTGGGTTACCAGGTAGACGCCGTGTGCCCCGACAAAAAGGCCGGCGATACGGTTGCTACCGCAGTCCACGACTTTCTGGGCGAACAGACCTATGCCGAGTCGCGCGGGCACAACTTTGCGCTCACGGCCGATTTCGACAAGGTGAAGGTGAAGGATTACGAGGGCCTGTTCATTACGGGCGGCCGCGCTCCCGAATACATCCGCCTCAACGAACGCGTGCTCCAGATAGTGAAGGAATTCTTCAAGGCCAAAAAGCCAGTGGCCGCAATTTGCCATGGCCCGCAAGTGCTTGCGGCTGCCGGCGTGCTGAAAGGTTACAAGGCTACGGCATACCCCGCGGTTGGTCCGGACATCACTCTTGCCGGTGGCAAGTATGTGGCCGTGAATGTAGACGAAGCCGTGGTGGACCGCAACCTGGTTACCGCTCCGGCATGGCCCGGCGATACGGCGATTGTCCGTGAATTCGTTAAACTCATGGGCGCAAAGATCAAGATTTGATTTTCGTGATTCCCTGAAAAAAACTTTTTCTATAAAAGACATATACGAACGGTGTATGTCTTTTTCTCTTGCGAAAAAGTCTAAATTTTCCCCGAGAAAAATAAACCCATACTCTGCCTATTGACCTATTATGCAGCTGAACGAACAGAACATTCTAAGTGCCTTGCGTGCCGTCCAAGATCCGGACTTGCACAAGAACATCGTCGAACTGGATTTTGTCCAGAACTTGAAGATAGAGGGCGACAAGGTGAGCTTTGACTTGCGCCTCACGACGCCCGCGTGCCCCATCCGCGACAAGTTCAAGGACCAGTGCATCGCCATAGTCAAGGGCCTCGGCGCAACCGAGGTGGAGGTGACGTTTACGGCGCAGGGCCGTGTGGACGGCTCCAATGCCGCGACGCAGGCCCCGAAGGTCTCGTATATAGGCGAGGTGGCGCATGTGGTGGCGGTCGCGAGCGGCAAGGGCGGCGTGGGCAAGTCCACCGTGACGGCGAATCTTGCGATGGCTTTGAGCCTCTCAGGTGCCCGCGTGGGAATCTTGGATGCCGACATTTACGGCCCGTCCATGGGGCTCATGTTCGGTATCGACAAGGCCCCCGAGGTTTTTGACGACAACACGATTGCGCCGGTCGAAGCGAAGGGCGGTATAAGCATCGTCAGTATGTGCATGTTCGCCGATAGCGACAAGGCGACCATCTGGCGTGGACCGATGGTTTCGCAGATGATCCAGCACTTTATCCATCACGTGCGGTGGGGCAAGCTCGACTACCTGCTGGTGGACTTCCCTCCAGGAACGGGCGACATCCAGCTCACGCTCACGCAGAACTGCCCCATGGCCGGAGCCGTGGTGGTGACGACCCCGCAAGAGGTGGCCCTGGCCGACTGCCGCAAGGGGCTCGCGATGTTCGACAGCGTGGGCGTTCCTGTGGTGGGCGTCGTGGAGAACATGAGTTACTTTATTTGCGACCAGTGCGGCAAGCACCATAATATATTCCGCGAAGGCGGTGGCGAACGCATCGCCAAGAGCTGGGGCGTGCCCCTCATTGCCAAGGTGCCGCTTGAACCCGCGGTGGCGGGCTGCGGTGACGAAGGGACCCCGGCCGTACTGCGCTACCCGAATTCCGAGTCGGCGAAGGCCTTTATGCAGGCGGCCGACGCCATGGTGCGCACGCTCTCGGTGTTCAAGACCGAAGGCGACGGCGTGCTCAAGACGTTCAACTACGAGTTCGCAGAACTTCCGGAGGAAGAAGTATGATTCAGCCCAAGAAGATTTTCAGGACAAAGGATGGTCGTCTCGGTATCGAATGGAACGATGGCACCCGCGGTGCCTGTACGGTCCGCGCACTCAGGCTCGCATGCCCTTGCGCATTGTGCGTCGACGAACATACAGGCGAAAAGCTGTTGGACGAATCTAGCGTTCCTGCTGACATAAAACTTACGAGAGTGCAGTCCATCGGTCGCTATGCCGCGGGGCTCTCCTTTAGTGACGGTCACAATTCGGGAATTTACCCGTATGACAAGTTGTATAATTTGACGAATCGGGAGTAAAAAACCATATTTGTTTGACCGAATAATATGTTCGTTGGGAAATAGGTGTAAAGGTTATGAGTGATTTTAACGAGGCGCTTTACTTTCGCGATCTGAATCGCTATCCGACGCTGTCTCCGCAAGAGGAGTCGGCGCTGCTTACGATTATCAAGAAAGGCGAAACCGAAGAGATTCGGAAGTCCGCCCTCCAGAGGCTTATCCGTGGCAACCTCCGCTTTGTGGTGAGTGTCGCGCGTAAGTACCAGGGGCGCGGTTTGGCGTTGCTCGACCTGATTAACGAGGGCAATCTCGGCCTGTTCAAGGCGGCCAAGCGTTTTGACATGGACAAAGACGTCAAGTTCATCAGCTATGCCGTGTGGTGGATTCGCCAGTCCATCCAGAAGGCGCTGTTTGAACAGGTGGGCGCGGTCCGCATTCCGCCCAACAAGCTCGCCCTGGTGAACCGCTTCAAGCGTGCGCTCATGCTCAACGGCGGTGACTACGACAAGACCATCTCGATGGAAGAATTCGCTCCGTACGAGAGGGATATTGTCGAGGTGATGGAAAAGATTGTCGATATTTCGCTCGATGCGCCGATTGGCGACGACACGAGCTCGTCTGCCGACTCCGTGAGCACCCTCATGGACGTTCTCGGTTCCGACGGCAACCAGGACGACGACATGGAGAAGGAAGAGCGCAAGAAGCTCATCCAGGAAACCCTTGCCTCGCTCCCGCGCCGTGAAGAAGAAATTTTGCGCATGTTCTATGGCCTCGATACCGTCGAGGATACTACGCTCAAGGACATTGGCGAAGACCTGCGCCTTAGCCGCGAACGCGTGCGCCAGATAAAGAACAAGACCTTGCGCCGCCTGCAGAAGAGCAAGGAACACAAAGAAAAACTCGCCGACTTTTTGGAGCTCTAATGGCTACTTCTACGGATGTGGCGAGAAAGTCCGCCTACTTGTTCCTCACGCTTTGCGTGGGGGCCCTGCTCGCTTTTGGCGCCTTCCGCCTGTACGAGGAATTCGGACCGTCCAAGATTTCGGTCGAGGCCGTGCCGTTCGGGCTGCCTGCCGGGACCTCGGTTGGCCGTGGCGACGTTCCCGAACTCCAGGCTGGGGTTTCGGGTCTGCCCGTGCAGACTCAGGCCGAACTGCGCCGTGCCGTTGAACTTTTCCGTGGTGGCAACATGCAGGCCGCATTCGAGATTCTTGAGGCCGTGGTCCAGATTTATCCGGACCAGTTGTGGGCCGTGTGGAATGAAACAAATACTTTGTTCGAAATGGATTCTCTCAACGAACAGGCTCGCGAACGCTTGAGAATGCTCGACATGCGCCTTCAAGCGCAGTTTCCCAATACGGGACTCTCGTCGTACCTGGACAGCCGCAAGGCTTTTGCTGTTGGCAATCCGTCGCTCTCGCTGCAGCTGGCCCGCGTGGCCGCCGAGAAGGCCCCGTCGCTTTACGAGGCTCGCCTCTGGTATGCCCGCCTGCTCAAGTCCGAGGGGCACCTGACCCAGGCCAGCAACGAGTGCCGCACCGCGATAAGCCTTTCTGCCGGAGCCGACCCGCGCACCTACGTGCTGATGGCGGAACTCTACCACGACCAGGGAATGCTCGACAGCTGCGCCGCGCTCGTGGAATACGCCCTTTCTCAGTACCCGGCCGACGTGGAACTCCTGCTGATGCAGGGCTACCTGATGGAATACCAGGGCCGCTTCGAGGCTGCCGAAAAACTCTACAACAGGATTCTCGCGTTCCGCCCCGAATTTTCGAAGGCGACGCTCGCGCTTTCTACGCTTGGCGAAAAGTCTCCGCCGGGCCCCGGTACCGGAGTCGCGCTCTCGCCCAAGGACCGCGCCCAGGTGGCCTGCGATATTCTTGAACCGCTCGTGGAAAAGTATCCCGAGAACTTGCCGTTGCGCGAAGCTTTGGGCCTTGCGCTTCTCAAGGGCCGCGAGTTCGACCGCGCCCGCATACAGTTCCGCGAAATTTTGAACCGCGATCCGGAATATCCCGACATCCAGCAGCGCATTCAAGAGGCGAGCGTTACCAAGGCGTTGCCCGCACCCAAGAATGACGGCCTCGCCGAACACCTGAGCCGCGCCGTCGATAGCCTTCGCGGTACCATGGCTCCGTCTACCAAGCACGACTTTACCACGATGCTCGGTCATTACCTTGTACGTTACGGTGCCACTCCGGGTGAGTTCTTCAAAAAGTATGCTGTAGGCAACTTCCGCCCGGTAAAGGCGAACGTGTGGCAGGAGTCCTTCTACGAGGCTCCTTACAAGCACACGTACACCATCGTGTTCGACTCGCTCAACCACTTCCGCGAAGTCCACGTGGTCGTCTACGATTCTTCGTCGGCGTCTAACCATCTGGGAATCGCCCCCGAGGTGTTCACGCGCCTGCTGCGCCAGAACTCCCGCATCTCGGGAATCGGCAACAGCACCGGCGAAACGGACTGCGGTGATGGAGTCGTCATCGATGCCGCCGTGTGGGAAACTCAGGACAACTTCGAGATTCTCGCACGCTTTGTCGGGACTCCCGCGGAGGTCCGCATGGTGCGATTCGACAAGGACGCACTGCCCCCGGGCCTCAAGCTCTGCGACTACGTCGCGTACTTGAAGCAGTTCTAATACACTTCACACATAGTCATCCTCCTCATGCACGTCATCCTCCGAAGGAGGATCCATACTGTTTAATACATGTGCTTGTAAGAACTGTATGGATCCCGGTCGCTGCGCGCCCAGGATGACAATTCAAAACTACTTTGACTCTTGTCTTTTTTGTATCTTTACTCCCATGTTCCGCATCCGTTACATAGCGCTTGCGCTTGTGGCCCTTGTTTTTGAGGGCTGTACTTGCTGCGCGTACCTGAACCACATGTTCAATGCGGAGCGCCTGTACGACGAGGCGACCGAGATGCGTACCGCGCGTCTCGACAGCATTCCCGACGAAACGGAAAGCTTGCCCGGCTCCGAAGAGCGGATGAAGTACGACAGGGTCATCGAGAAGGGCTCGCGCGTGCTGGAACGCTTCCCCAAGAACAAGAAGCGTACCGCCGAGGCCGTGTTCCTCATTGGCGAGTCGTTCCGCCACAAGGGCGAATGGGCCAAGGCTATCACCAAGTACGACGAATACGAACGCTACTTTGCGGACTACGATTCCATGCGTGCCGTGGAATACCAGCGTGCATACTGCCTGTACAGGAACAACGAGTTTAACATTAGCCGCTTTGCTCTGGAACCGGTGATTTCGGACAAGGCGCACCCGTACTACTTCCAGGGCTTGAACCTGCTTTCGCTGCTCGACGAAAAGTCCGAGTTCCCGGACCAGGCCATCGCTGCTCTCGAGGCCGTTCTCGCCGACACGTCGGGAACGCCGTTTATGCGCGGCAAGGCTCACTTCCGCCTGGCTGGGCTCTACTTTAAGAAAGAGAACTGGGATAAGGCCCGCGAGCACTACAAGGCCAAGGAAATCGACCTGCTTAACGTGCGTGAACGCCAGACGGCGGGCGAACAGGCTGCCGAATGCCTCGCCAACAAGAAGGAATACCTTAAAGCTGCTGACGAGTTCAAGGCCCTGTACAAGAACCCCGATTACGAGACTCGCCAGCCGTACTACCTGGTGCGCATAGGCGAGGTGATGCTTGCCGCCGAGCGCAATGCCGACGCCTTTATTGTGCTGCAGAAGGTGAACTCCGACTACCCGCGCTCCGAGTTCGCGAGCCGCAGCTACTACAACTTGGGTAACTACGAGCAGACCAAGACGATGAACTACGAGCAGGCCATCGTCTACTACGACAGCAGTTTCCTTTCGCGAACCATCAGCGAATACGGTCAAAAGAGCCGCGACCTCCGCGATGCGCTCAAGCGCTTGCTCGCCCTGCGCAGCAGGAACGACGAGGAACGTGATTCCATCCCCAACGTGAAGAACTTCTTTGCAAACGAGTTCCAGATTGCGGAGCTGTTCCTGTTCAAGCTTTCGGAAGTGGACAGCGCCGTGAAGCGCCTGGACGCGATTATTGAGGCGAATCCCGACGATACGGCCAGGGTGATGCGCGCGACTTATGCGAGGGCGTTTATTTACGACGAGTTCAAGGGCGACGAGGACAAGGCCGAGGAACTCTACAAGGAAATTATCGAGAAGTACCCGAATACCGAGTATGCAAAACAGGCCCAGGCGAACTTGGGCATGCGCGTGACGGCGCAGACTCCCGAAGACAAGGCGAAGGAACGCTTTTTGCATGCGGAAAGCCTGTGGACGCTCGCGTCCGAAATTCCGCTTGACCAGATGGAACGTGTAGATTCGGCGTATGCGGAGGCATTTGCGGCCTACGACAGCGTTTACCAGGAATTCCCCGAAACGCAGACGGGCGTGCAGGCACTCTACATGAAGGCGATTTACTTCCAGATGAACCCGGAGCGCGTGGACAGTGCGATGGCCGTGTACCGCGAACTCTCGATGAAACACTCCGGTACTCCGTGGGGTAAGGAAGCGGCCAAGTTCGTGAATGCCCGCCGCAACAACGATACCGACGCCATGCTCGAGAGGCTGCGCAAGCGCGTGAAGCAGAGCGAGGAACATATCAACCAGCTCTCGAAGCAGTATTACGAGAGCATGAGCAAGCCGCCCGAGGAAAAGAAGGCGGAAGTCAAGAGCAAGGAAGACGAAGTCCTTGAGAATACCTACAACAGCATGTATGATTTCGAGTAGGTTTAACGGGCGCATTTTAGTATGGGTTGTCGCACTGCTTGTGTCGGCGCTGTTGGCGGGGTGCGCCGGTTCGGAGAGCATCAGCGCGCGCAAGGGCTACGTCCGTAACCCGGCCAAGCATTACGCGTCGGGCGAAAAGGCTGAGATTGGCTTGAAGATTACCGGCGAGGCCAGCTACTACGGCCCCGGTTTTGACGGCAAGAAGACCGCCAGCGGCGAGATTTTTGACCAGGACGACATGACGTGCGCCCACAAGAGCTTGCCCTTTGGCACCAAGCTCAAGGTGGTGCGCAAGGACAACGGCAAGAGCGTGGTGGTGCGCGTGAACGACCGCGGACCCTACGTGGACGGGCGAATCCTTGACTTGAGCATGGCCGCCGGCAAGAAGATCGGACTCGACAAGGCGGGCCACGCCGAAGTCGTCGCGACTGTTATAGAATAACCACCGAGTCATCCTTGGCTTGACCATCCTGAGTCATCCTTGGCCCCGTTTGCGGGGCCGAGGACCCATCCGGTTATATACAGGCGCTTGTACAAGAGTGATGGATCCCCCTCGTGAACTCGGGGGATGACGCAGTTACCGAGTCATCCTTGGCCCCGCTTGCGGGGCCGAGGACCCATCCGGTTATATATAGGCGCTTGTACAAGAGTGATGGATCCCCCTCGTGAACTCGGGGGATGACGCTGGAGTGAAAAAAACGCATACTGTCATATTCTGACATGTCCTAGAATCTATATTTTGCGGCACAGGGGACGCTTGTACGTTTGTGCGTCCCCTAGAAAGAGAGGTAAAATATGGATAGAATGTACTATTTCCCTTCCAAGAACGACTCCGGATTCTCCACGTTCAGCCGCCGCATCAACGAGCAGCTGCAATTGTGCGGCCTGGAAGGAACACCCGTCGACGACGACACCCTGCTGCCCTTCTACCGCATGGGCGAAAGCGAGAATTTCGTACTGTCGTCTTTGGGCTGCCCGGTAGGGATGTAAGCTCCCGAGTCATCCTTGGCTTGACCATCCTGAGTCATCCTTGGCCCCGCTTGCGGGGCTGAGGACCCATCCGGTTATATACATGCGCTAGTACGAACGTGATGGATCCCCCTCGTGAACTCGGGGGATGACGCTGTTACCGAGTCATCCTTGGCTTGACCATCCTGAGTCATCCTTGGCCCCGCTTGCGGGGCCGAGGACCCATCATTCTTGAAAAGGGGGAGAACATGCAAAAGAAAGGCTATACATATATCCTATTCAGCCATCGTAGGGGTACTTTATATATCGGAGTCACTTCTGACTTGATGCGCCGTATAGAGGAGCATAAAGAAAAGAAACTCGAAGGCTTTACGAAGAAGTACGGCGTAGATAAATTAGGGTATTATGAGGAACATACCTCTATGCGTTTGGCGATAGAACGAGAAAAACAATTAAAGCATTTTTGTCGCTCGGAAAAACTGCAACTGATTGAATTGACAAATCCAAATTGGAAGGATTTGTTTTATAGTCTGTTTTTGTGAGTGATGGATCCCCCTCGCGGGCTCGGGGGATGACGTTGTTACCGAGTCATCCTTGGCTTGACCATCCCGAGTCATCCTTGGCCTGTCATCCTCCGAAGGAGGATCCATCACTTTTATACCTTCGCTAGTCCAACCCGCCGAGGATCCATCCGGTTATATACATGCGCTAGTACGAACGTGATGGATCCCCCTCGCGGGCTCGGGGGATGACGTTGTTACCGAGTCATCCTTGGCTCCGCTTGCGGGGCCGAGGACCCATCATTCTTGAAAAGGGGGAGAACATGCAAAAGAAAGGCTATACATATATCCTATTCAGCCATCGTAGGGGTACTTTATATATCGGAGTCACTTCTGACTTGATGCGCCGTATAGAGGAGCATAAAGAAAAGAAACTCGAAGGCTTTACGAAGAAGTACGGCGTAGATAAATTAGGGTATTATGAGGAACATACCTCTATGCGTTTGGCGATAGAACGAGAAAAACAATTAAAGCATTTTTGTCGCTCGGAAAAACTGCAACTGATTGAATTGACAAATCCAAATTGGAAGGATTTGTTTTATAGTCTGTTTTTGTGAGTGATGGATCCCCCTCGCGGGCTCGGGGGATGACGTTGTTACCGAGTCATCCTTGGCTTGACCATCCTGAGTCATCCTTGGCCCCGTTTGCGGGGCTGAGGACCCATCCGGTTATATACATGCGCTAGTACGAACGTGATGGATCCCCCTCGCAGGCTCGGGGGATGACGTTGTTGCGTGGCCCGCCATGACGCTGTTTTATTTCGCCTTATAACTCACGAAACGGATGTTTCCGCAGAAATCCTTGTGGGCGCCAGTGAATTCCAGCCAGGGGTAGTTCGCGGCTTCGGACTGCAGCATGGCGGCCTGTTCCGACCCGATTTCGAGCAAAATAGGAGCGCCGGAGGCAAGCTTGCCTTCGGTCTGCGAGAGCATCTTGCGCACGAGCGTGAGACCGTCCGGGCCGCCGTACAGCGCGAGCGCGGGGTCGAACTTGTCCACCTCGGGCTGGAGCTTCCCTTTTTCCCCGTCGGGGATGTAGGGGAGGTTCGCGATAAGGCAGTCGATTTTTGCGGAATCCGCCACAGCGTCTAGCAGGTCACCCTGCGCGAACGTTAATGTGCCCGCGGCGCTTGTTGCATTCCCCGCGGCACTTGTTGCGGCACTTGTGGCACTTGCGGCGGCACTTGCAGCATCCCCAAGCCCGTTCGCTTCGGCGTTCTCTTTCGCGAGCGCAAGAGCCTCTTCCGAAATATCCGTCGCGAGCACACGCGACGAACCGATTTCCTTCGCGCAGGCGATGGCGATGGCTCCGGTGCCCGTACCGACTTCCACGATGAACGGTGCCGCCACAGACTCCAACAGCTTTTTCGCCATGTCCACGAGTTCTTCCGTTTCGGGACGCGGTACAAGGGCGCGCGGGTCGCACTTGATGCTGTGACCGCGGAAACTCGTATCGCCAACGATGTGCTGCAGCGGTTCCCTTGCCGCACGGCGCGCGACCAGCGGGCGCAAAACGTCAAGCTCGGCGGGCGTGAGCGGCTTCTCGAAATTCAGGTAAAGGTCCATGCGGTTTTTCATGCCCAGGCCGTGGCTGATGATGTACTGTGCATCTAGCAGCGGGTCGGGCACGCCCTTCTTCTCGAAGAACGCCTTGGTACGGTTCAGAATTTCGAGTACGGTCATCTGCGGCATTATGCGTTAAACTTCCCCAGTTTTTCCTGGGCGTTGGCCATCTGCAGCCCGTTGATAATTTCGTCAAGTTCGCCCGTGACAACCTTGTCCAGATTGTACAAAGTAAGGCCAATGCGGTGGTCCGTGACGCGGTTCTGCGGGTAGTTGTAGGTGCGGATCTTCGCGGAGCGGTCGCCGGTACCCACCAGCGCCTTGCGGTTCGCCGCCTCTTCCTGTTCCTTTTTCGCGATGAGCGCGTCGAGAATCTTGGAACGCAGCATTTCCATGGCGTGCAGGCGGTTCTGCAGTTGGCTACGTTCTGTTTGGCAGCTCACCACCACACCCGTGGGGATATGCGTGAGTCGCACGGCGGAGTCCGTCTTGTTGATGTACTGGCCGCCCGCGCCCGAGGAACGGTAGGTGTCCATGTGGATGTCCGACTCGCGGATGTCCACGTCCACTTCTTCGGCTTCGGGCAGAATCGCGACCGTCGCCGCCGACGTATGCACGCGGCCCTGCGTCTCGGTTTCGGGCACGCGCTGCACGCGGTGCACGCCGCTCTCGAACTTGAGCGTTCCGTACACGCTGTCGCCCTCGATAAACACGCGGATTTCCTTGTAGCCGCCCACGGTGCCTTCGCTCGCGTCCTGGATGGTCATCTTCCAGCCCATCTTGTCGCAGTAACCGCGGTACATGCGGAACAGGTCGCCCGCAAAGAGCGCCGACTCGTCGCCGCCTGTGCCGCCGCGGATTTCGAGCGTCGCGTTGCGGTAGTCCCACGGGTCCTTCGGCACCATCAGAATCTGCAGCTCGTCGGTGAGCGCCGGCAGCCTCTTCTCGATGTCCGAAATCTCTTCTTTCGCCATCGCGACCATCTCGGGGTCGCTGTCGCCGAGCGCCGCCTTGCATTCCTCGAGGTTATTCACCGTCTGCAGGTATTCGCGGGCCTTCTGCACGGCCTTCTCGATGCCCTTGTACTGCTTGTGAATCTTGTTGTAGCGGGCCTGGTCGGCCAAGACGTCAGGATTCCCGAGCTCCGATTCCAGTTCCTCGTACTTTTCAATCAGTTTTTGCGCCTTTTCTTTCATCGAGGGGTAAATTTAGAAAATAATTTTATATTTCCTCATGTACTTGCTGAAAAGGAGGATGGAACTATGAAGTATGGAAAAATAATTGCGGGAATTTCCCTGCTGTGGTCTTTTTCGATGATGGCCTGTACGGATTCTTCATCGGACGTGCCTATGGACGTGCCTGAGGATAAGGGGCCTTCGCTGGAAGAAATTCTGGCCGAATACACCGTCGCCTATGAATTCGACGATTCGGCAGACGTAGGTAAGGACTATTTCGGTAAGAACAACGCCGTTGTGAACGACACCCTGCCCGCCTTGAATGTGAAAAACGGCAGCCTTGTCCTTGAAGGAAATTCGGGCCTGCGCGTCCCCCTGAGCAATGACTTCAAGAAAGAAACCTTTGCCATTGAAGTCCGCTTTATGGCGACAGGCACCTTGCCGCTTTCCAATATCTTTTCGGCAGATCCTCCGGGTGATGGGGTGAGCGGCTGGATGCTTCGTCTTGACGGCTTGAATCTGGACTTCCATTTCCGGCATGGTTCGGACAAATGGAATGTTGTCTCGGCGGGGGAAATTTCCCTGAATGAATGGCATGTCGCTCGGGTAGAATTTGACCATGCAGATGTGGGGAGCTTGACCGTGGAGGCATACGAACTGAAATTATTCCTGGACGGGAAAGTCGTCGACACGAAAACGCTCTATAGCGATGCTGTCGACCTGAAGTTCGATTTGGGAATCGGTTATGACCCGCATCATCAGTCGAGGTACGATGAGCGCTTCTTTATCGGCAAGATAGACTATATCCGCTTTAAGGGATAGAGCTTTTTCTTAGGTCTCCCGGCTACCGTCGATAATCCACTTGCAGAGCTCGGTAATTCCCTCGTAGTCCGGGAGATTGCGTACAAAGTTCTGCGACTTGCTGCGCTCGATAAAGTTGCTCCAGGCCGTCTCGTTCTTGGCCTCGAGCCCAAGGTGCTCTTCGATGGCCCCGCGGGTCCATACCCAGATTCCCTGGCTGCGCAGTTTGGCGTGGATGCTGCGGATAGGCTTGTCGGCCTCGGGCATGGCGGCCATCATGGCGTACGCCTTCGATGCCGAAATGTTGCTGTGCTTGTTCACGGGCAGCCCGTTCACCAGGCGCAGGTGGTTATGGAACGCGAGCTCGCGGAAAAGGTTGCGGCACATCTTGATGTCGGGATCGTTCGCCTCCAAAAAGCCGTCGCGGGTGGCCGTGGTGAATGCGTAGTCTAGGTCCACAATGGAACGTACGGGCATGTCCATCGCGTCCAATACCTGCATGCTCTTGCGGGTGTTGCTCACGCCGCCCTGGCGCACCAGCGCGCACTTGATGAGCGCGAAGCTCTGCCCCGTGATGCGTTCGAAAAGGGCGGGCAATACACGCCATTCCGTCTTTCCCTCGGTGAGCAAAACGTAGTCGGCGAACAAAAGCTCGTTGCTGTTGCTCAGGCTGAACAGCATCTGCAGCTGGCTCGGCGCGTCCTGAATCACTTGGTGAACGGCATCTTCCATTCGCTTGCGCATGTAGGTGCCGCGCTCGCGGTTCTTGCGGATGAGCAGCGACGTGCTCACGTCTTCGCTCGTGACCATCTGCGCGGAGTGCGTCGCGAAAACCACCTGGTAGCCCTCGTTCGAGAGGTTCTTGAGTGCCACGCGCACCAGCTCCACCGCCTGCGGGTGCAGGTAGAGTTCCGGCGAATCGATGAGCAGCAGCGTGCGGCTCAGGTAATGGTTGTTGTGGTGCTTCTTTATCTCGGCGAGGTAGCGGATGAGCGCCATCTGGATGGCTCGTTGCGAGCCTGCGCCCATGCGGTTGATGTCGCGCTCGAAACCGTCGTCCTCGTCGATCACCTTGAGTGTCGCCGTCTTGAGGAACGTCTCGAGAGTGGGGATGGGAATGTCGAGTTCCACGCGCACGCTGGGGAACAGCGGGCGCAGCTTGTCGTTCACCTCGCGGTCGAAACTCTGGATTTCGGCGGCCTGGTTTTCGCCGCCCGGGCTCAGCATCTCGCTGAACTTGTTCAGAATCTCGTTGAACTCGCCGCCAAAACGGCGCTCCAGCGGCTTGAAAATCTCGTGCAGCAGCTTGGTGAACGCCTGGTTGCCCTCAAAGTCCCAGATGGCGATGGACTCGGGGAACATGCGCTTGAATGCGCAGTTGAACTTTTCGGAACAGCGCTCCCAGCAGCTCTTCTTGGAACTCCTGTGGTTGGGCGGCACGAATGCCCAGAATTCTATGTTGTCGGGAACCTCGCCGGGCACGCGCTGCACCTTCTTTATGCGCAGCATGCCGTTCACCAGGTACGGCTGGACCTCGGCGGCCTTCTCTTCGCCAAGGCGGTTCAGCACGTTCTCCGTGATGCCCTCGAAAACGCCCTCCACCTCCACGGGGATGTTCGGGTCGTCGAAGTACGATATGTCGAGCGAGAAACGCGAAAGCAGCCAGCGTATGCCCATGAGGATGTTGGTCTTTCCGGCGTTGTTGTAGCCGATGAGGGCCGTGAAGCCGCTCAGCGGGAACGTCTGCTTCTGGATGGAACGCAAATTCGAAATGGTAATCTCGGAAAGTCTCAGGGCTTGTGGCTGCATAGTCTGAATGTATAAAAAAAAGGAAGAAATGGCACAAATCCGCAAAAAAAACGCGACTATAGGAACATTTTCGACCAAAAATCCGTCTTATAGTGTAGATGGGGACTTTTCCTTGTCTGCCAACGCGGGGGCGTTTCCGCTTGAAATGACTTATGGAAACAAAACACATTCCCTTTGAACAATTGACCATCACCAACAGGTTCATGTTTGCGATGGTGTTCAGCCAAAAGGATATCGCCAAGCCCTTTCTCGAAGCGATTCTTGGCATCAAGATTTACGAGCTCCGCGATCCTGAACCGGAAAAGACCATTGAAGTCAATCCTCTCAGCAAAGGTGTACGTTTCGATGTATTCGTGAAGGAGTCTGGCCCCAATGGTGAAACTCTCCGCAGTTTTGATATCGAAATGCAAATGGAAGATACCCATGAAATCCCCAAGCGCGCACGCTTCTACCAGGCCATGCGAGACAGCGAGTCCCTGTGCAGGGGCGAAAAATACCGTGACTTGAAGGAACTCTACATCATCTTCCTTTGTCCCGACGACATCTTCGGGAAAGGTCGCGCCGTCTACCGGTTCAAGAATCTCGAAACAGAGAACCCGAAAATTGAGATGGGTGACCTGACATTCAAAAATTTTTATATATTCAGTAAGTACCGCGAAGTCGCCGAGAAAGTTATCAGGGAATACATGGAGTATTTCGCCACCAACAAGGCAATCTCCCCGGAAACCGAGACCATCGACCGGCTGGTGAAGTGGTTCCAGACAGACAACAACACGAGGATACGCTACATGACATGGCAAGAGGAAATAGACGAAGCCGTTGAAAATGAACGCGAACGTGCTGATGCAGAAAAAAAACGAGCTGACGCGGCGGAAGCTCGTGCTGACAAGTACGAGAAGATGCTTCGCGAGCTTGGAAAGCTGTAGCTGAAGGTGCCGTTCTACGAGAAGAACGGGTTCCGTTTTTTGACGCATGATGACGACGATCCGCATACGAGGCTGATGTATTTCGACCTCCTGGATATCGTGTAGCTTCCACACTGCCTTACCCGCAAAAAAAACGCGACTATAGGAACATTTCACCGCGCCTCCTAACAATGCGTACCACGGTGGGACTTCGTTTTTTAGGCGTGTCGGGATTTCATATTTACAGATAATATACAGATTGTTATATCTTCTATCAATATGAAATGGTATTGACTAATTTAATATTAAATATTATATTAGTCGGAGTGGTCAGGCCGTGACTGGCCCACGCCAGGTGGGCAAGACAACCGTTCTTCGGAATTGCGACCCTGACAGGCGATATGTTTCGTTGGACAAACTTGAACTGCGAATCTTGGCTCAGGAGAATCCGGATTTGTTCCTTCAGCGGTTCCCGCCCCCGGTTCTCATTGACGAGGTACACCATGCTCCGCAGTTGTTGCCGTATATCAAGGCCATCGTGGATGAGAAGCGTGAAAAGGGGCTGTTCTGGTTGACAGGATTGCAACAGTTCCGCTTGATGAGGGGCGTTTCGGAAAGCCTTGCGGGGCGAGTGGGTATTCTGCAACTGCAAGGATTCTCCATTGACGAACTGCGCGGCCGTCCCGATGTCGACAAGTTTGTACCGACCGCGCAATGGATTCAAAAGAGGACTTCAAACGAAGATGTGATGAATTATGGGGAAGTATTTGAACGTATATGGCGCGGGAGCTACCCGGCTCTTTACGAGAATCCCCAAATGGACTGGGAGGATTTCTACAGTTCATACATCCAGACATATATCGAAAGGGATATCCGCGAGTTGATAAACGTGGGCGAAGAAATCCCATTTACGAAATTCATCACGGCAGTAGCCTCTAGAACCGGGCAATTGTTGAATTATTCCGACATCGCGAAAGATATCGGGAAGAATGTACCGACAGTACAACGATGGCTTTCTTTGCTGGTCGCTTCTGGATTAGTTTATCTGCTGTACCCTTATGCGCAGAGTATTGGCACAACGGACGGCAACCGAATTTCAGTTTCTATCGCGACAAGGAGAAACGTGAAATAGACTTGATTGTGGAAGACGGGGGCTTGTTGTATCCGGTAGAAATAAAGAAGACGTCTAACCCCACAAAAAGCGATATCAGGCATTTCGATATCCTGGAAAAGAATGGCTTGAATGTCGGCGAGGGTGCGGTTATTTGCCTAGCGCAGATGCAGCTGCCTTTGACTGGGATGGTTCATGTTTTGCCGTTAAGTTGTATGTAAACACCGGTTTTGTGGTAAAAAGAGGGCCGCCTAATGACAAAACCGTGACAAAAGGGGTGTGATATATTCCACATTGGAGTATAATTTTTTGCCGGAACGCCCCTTTTTTGTAAAAAAATTCTATACTTGTAGACATCCGAATCGAACCTGATATGGCGATTTTGGCCGAAAAAAGCAGTATTTCTGTCTACTCCGTGTGAGTTATGACACAAATCTGACAAAAGTTTGACAAAACTATTGCTTTCACGGAAAGAATTGTGTATATTAGGAAACGTAAACGGGTCGAACGCCCACTCCCGGGCGGGGGACCCAAACAAGTGTGTCACAAACAACAAGGAGTACACTATGAAGAAACAAGGTTTTACCCTTATCGAATTGATGGTCGTGATCGTGATCATGGGCATCCTCGCCGCCGTCGCAGTTCCGAAACTGTTCGGCATGATCGCCAAGTCCAAGGCCTCTGAAGTCCCGACCGCCGTCGGCACCTACATCAGCTTGCAGGATGCATACGCTGTGGAAGGCAACAAGTTGGGTTCTTGGCAGGCCATCGGCTACAGCGCTCCTGGTGCAAAGCAGGCTACAACGGGTTCTCAGCAGTACAAAACTTCGAACTTCCAGTATGATGAAGGCGAAGTTGGTGATGCCGACTGGACTGCAACTCCGCTTGTGAAGCTCAATGATTGTACGGTTAACAAGAAGTGGACCATGAAGAGTGACTTTACTGCGGGTACTACCGGCGATGCTGGTGCCTATCAGCTGGCCTTCTCGGATGCCGGTTCTGATGCCGAGTGCACGGGCCTGACGGCTTCTTGGGACAACATCCTTGCTGCTAAGAGATAATTTTCTTCGCAGAAAAAAAATGATCCACCGTGTGAACGGTGGATTTTTTTATGTGTTAAGAAGTCTTTAAACTTACAATAAAAGGTGTACAAAATGAATGTGCTGCATTTTTTTGAAAAAAAATGGTTCATCTATGTTGCAGGACTGGTATTCTTTTTTGTTGTAGTTCGTTATTACGGATATCACGAAGACGCGGGGCGGTACCTTTTGCAGGTAATCCACATGTTCTATCCCGAGCGCTTCGTGAATGATGTTCCTTTTATGTTCGGAAATCAAGATGAATACACTTTTTTTTCGCCTTTGATTGCAATATTCTTCAAGGTTTTTGGAGTTAATCATGGTGGAATGGTTGCTGTTTTCTTCATCGAGTTCCTATGGGGCTTCTCTGCCATAACATTATTCTTCCGGTGGGCAAGTCAATTTGGCATAAAAAAGTATACTTTGCCTTTATTCGTCATTTGCATTGCTACACTCATAAACACAGGTTATGGATGTGGAGCGTATTTTCCAGTTATAGATCACATTTTGGTGGCTAGATTTTTTGCTGAAGTGTTTATTTTGTTTGGAATGGCGTTTTTGTGGAGCCAAAACAAGTTTGTTTCGCTGATTTTGTTTATATTGGCGGCTCTATTTCATCCGCTAATGAGTGTTTGGTGCTTCCTATTATGGCTAATTTTTTATTTTCCAAAATCATTTGCCCCCCTATTGATGTTTGTTGCATTTTTCCCGCTAACATGTCTATTGCATATTGGCCGATTTGATTGTTTTCCAGAAGATTGGTTAGGGAAAAGACTCCCTTTTACACCCACAGGATATGATGCTATGGTGTATGCTGGCATTCTTATCTTTTGGTGGGCTATTTGGAAGTTCACAAGGTCAATCAACGTTTCGAGATTTGCGGGATCTATGTTTTGGATAATCCTGTTTGGAATTTTTTGGCAATATGTTGGCATTGCTTCAAGACACGAACTTTTGGTTCAAATACAGCCTTATCGTGTACTTTGGTTTTCTTTTGTTCCAATGTTTCTGATTGGCTTTTCTTACTTAAGAGATTTGTCACAAAGGAAATTGAAAATAGCTTCTATTCTTTGCCAGAAAAAGGAGTGCGTGAAAATTATCTTTGCACTAGGAGGAATAATTGTTGCCGTTTTGGCGACATTAGGGAATCTTGTGCAACTTGGTATAGAACATAATATAGGAAACGTTGATTTTGCATTACATACTTTGCATATCCCAGATAAGCTAATGTTTATACGAATTATTTTATTCTGTTTGTTTGCGTCTATATGCTTTATTCAGCGAAGATATTGGATTGCGTCTATATTTGGTATATCTGTTTTTAATGAATACTTAACTATTCTCCCTCTCTTTGGATTTGCTTTCTTTTTGATTCCAAATATCAGTGCTCAAATAAAAAAAATCCTTGTATCCCTTGCAATTTCCTGTTCTGTCTTAGAATTTCTTGCATCATTGCAGAGCTCGCCTTTGTTGGACTCTTCATTGGAAACAGGTGCTTTATTTGTTGTTGTCTTGCTTCTTTCTTTATGGATTGTAGTGAATGAAAAAAAATGTGGGTCAAAGATGTTGTATTCTATGCTGCCTTTGGTTCTGCTGGTTTTGTCTTTCTCAGTTTATGGCGCTCGTCATTGGGATGTCAGAAGTGAAATACAAGTTCTTGATGAACGACAAATGGATCAATTCTTCGATAAAGCAATTTTTCCACAAGTGTTAAATCGAGGGAAGGTTCTATTTGTGGAAGGTAACGAACGTTCTCTACAATCTCGCTTTAAATTTCTCACGGGAACGTATGCGGATGAAACAATCAATATTGGCGAACTATTTTTTAAAGGGCAATTCCTAGAGGCTCGAAAGCGTAAAAATGCTCTATTGTTAGGTGATAGTATTCTTGGGGATTGGGGAAATTATTCTGAACGTATTGCGAAATTGTATTCGAAACCTGACATTATTCTTGACCGTGTTCATTACCTTTGTTCGACTGGTGAAATTTCGCACTTTGCTACAGATTATGCGAATATGTCGCTTTCCAAAGAAGATTCCGTATTTTTGAATGTAAAGCGTAAGTATGTGTGGCTATATAAATGCCCGTAAGTTATATTTAAACTATGAAGCGTATCGAAGTGTTAAAACAGATTTTATCGCAAAGACCTTTTTACTTGGCTCTTTGCCTGAACATTCTGTTCTTGTTGCTTTGTCTAGGGATTGGCGGCATTCATTTTGGATCGCTGGACGACTACATTATGTCGACAGTGGTGACAGGGGCGTATGGCGGGGAGTTTGATCCGCATACGCTTTTCGTGAATGGCGCCTATGCTTATTTTCTGCGTCCGTTTTATTTGGTTTTCCCGGGCGTGGGCTGGTATTTTATTTTTGAGTTGCTTTCTGTTTTTGCCTCGTTTGTTGTCTTTACATATTTCTTGTTGAAACGGGTCCCGGGAAAAATAGGCTTGGCTCTATCTTGTATTCTGTTGGCTAGCCTTGTGCCGGATTATTATTTGCAGCTAGCTTTTACCCAATGTGCTGCAGTCTCGATGTCGGCGGGAATATTGTTGCTTTATTTTGGCCACTCCGAAAAACGCTGGAAATTTCTGTTGCTGGCGATTCCTTTCTTTGTCGCGGGTATTGTTTTCCGCAAGGAAGGTTTCTTGTTGGGCGTGCCATTCTTGTTCGCAGTTCTCGCTTTGAGCGTTGTTGAATGTCGGCGAATCTATAAGCCCGCCATTGGTGCCTTGCTGGCGGTATTCCTTGCGTATTATGCGTTGCAATTCTTTAACAACAGCCTGTTTGAAGATGACGAGTACTCCTATTATCGTAACTACCAGTGGAGTCGCTCCATTTTCGGGGACGGTGCGGATTACGATGATGACGCTGTTTACGATGAGCTGGAAGAACGTCAAATGCAGGGAAAAGATTTCAGGTATCTAAGGTCCTGGATTTTCTATGACACTGAGGTGCTTTCGCTGGATAGCCTCAAGCCTTTTGTTGATGTGGTAAACAGGAACCGGTATCAACCGAACTACGCGAGAATGCCGGGGGCGTTATTCTTTGTTGTTGCGAATTCCTTCTTCAAGACGAATGCCTGGTGCTGGGCCTTGTTCTGTTTTGTGCTCTTCTATTTTGCTCCCAGAAGGGCGAACTGGTATACTTGGGGCTCTCTCGGGGTGATTTGCCTGTGTCTTGGTTATCTGTTGCTTTTGAATAGGGTTGTTTATCATGTGGAGTCCGGTATATGGCTTTACGCTATCGTGTGCGCCATCCCGTTCATGCGAAAAGGTGACTTTGACAAGGGTGAAAGACTGAATGTCCTGCCCGGGCTTCTTTTTGCTTTAGCTGCCGGGGCCTTTGTCTTGGCGATTGCGAATCAGAGGGATTACGGGAACAATCGGTTGTTGTTTGGAACCCCGGAGATGTCGAGTGACTGGAAAGCGTTTGAAAAGTACACGAAAGACTACCCGAACGATGTGTTCATTCTCTATTTCAATGACTATAAGTACTTGGCCACATATAAGGATCCCGCTTACAGGGCTGCAGCTCCGCGAAGCTGGGGGAACATATTCTCGTTCGGTTATTGGAACATCAATTTGCCTGGAATGAAAAAGGAACTTGCAGAACGAGGCGTACAGAATCCTATTGGTGATTTGATCAAGGATAATGTGTTCGTTCTGGAAACGGATACACTTCACAGGTTTGACCGATTCTATAAAGTCCACTATCAGGATTCTATTGTAATTCAGCCAGTTAAGGAATTCGGAGATTTACGGTTGGTGAAGTACCGTAGCGAAGGAGGTGCGCAATGACCTCTTTGCAAAAGGTAAGCCTGGCTGTGTTTTCGGTGCTGTTCGTGTTTGCTGTTATTTTCTCCTACTTGATTAACTCGCAGTTCATAAAGATGCCCGAAAAACCTTGGCACATGCAGCCCACCATAGATGCGGATTCATTGACTGCGGAATATATTTTTAAGTACGAACAGTTCGACAGTAGAAAATTGATCGGCCAGTTCGCGGATTCTTCGCGGGTGACCGTGTCCATTCTTGTGGATGCCTGGGGTGTCTCGTTCGACGAAAACTTGCTTGCCGAAGACTTTGCGATTTTCAAGGACTTGCCGCACAGGGAATTCTTGCATCGCAGGCTTGCGAACCGTACCCGCCATGCGGAATTTGCCGAGTTGCGCATCCCCGGCGACAGCACGCGCCCGCACGATGGGGTCTACCTGTTCGGGGGAGACTCGCTGGAATACAGGCGTAACTTGTATATGGATTCGCTGGGTTACGGCGTGCGCCTTTTCTGCCAGATGTGCCCCGACAGCGTGATGGCGGCAACGTTAGATTCCGTGCTCGCGGCCGTGGCGGGCGATACTACGAGCCTCGTGAAGTACATCGCCTGGACTACCCAGAATTCCCGCGACGGCGACCGTGCCAAGCTGCACGCCACGTTGCGCCTCATTGCCGCCGTGGCCCGCAAGCATCCCGAAGCCCGCTTCATAATCCAGGGGACTCACCGCCCCATCCTCGGCGACCCCAAAATCCGCCGCGAAAGCTTTGCCCACTGGGTCCCCGCCGTCATATTTTAGTATAATTTCTCAAAAACTCGCTCATTTTTTAGCAAAAAACTAACCAAAACTCGCTCATTTTTTTAGAAAAGAATGTATATTTAAAGCATGTACCTGAAACGCAAACTAGATGATTTCTTGCTAGAATGGAAAAAATCCGCCGATAGGAAACCCCTGATTGTCAAAGGGGCCCGTCAGATAGGGAAGACGGAATCCATCAAGCATTTTGCTGCAAATTACGAGAATTTTGTCAACATAAACTTTGTGTTGGAGAAAAAGTACAAGACCATCTGCGAAGATGGCTACACTGTACAAGATGTCATCAGGAATATTTCTCGCATTGATTCAGAAAAGAAATTTGTACCAGGGAAAACTCTTATTCTTTTCGACGAGATTCAAGACTATCCTGAAATTGCGACATCGCTCAAGTCGTTCTGCATAGACCGTCAGTTCGATGTGATTTGCAGCGGCTCCATGCTGGGGATAAATTACAAGCGTATAGAGAGCAACAGTGTTGGCTACAAGTCGGAATTCCAGATGCAGTCGATGGATTTCGAGGAATTCCTGTGGGCCATGGGATATGGCTCGGATGTTGTCGGTGATCTTTTGTCGCACATGCGGTCGGTAACGCCATTTAACCAAACGGACATGAATGTTTTTGGTAGTCTGTTCATGGACTATTGCCTCCTTGGGGGAATGCCCGAAGTGGTGCGTTCTTTTGTCGAAAAGGGAACATTCGAGGGGACGCTTGCGCTCCAGCGCGCCCTTATCGCGGATTACAAAGAAGATATAAAGAAGTATGTCGAAGGGATAGACAAGACCAGAGTGCTCAACGTGTTCAACAGCATCCCTGTGCAGTTGGCAAAAGAAAACAAGAAGTTCCAGATTTCCAAGGTGGCGAGTGGGGCAAAGTTCAAGGACTATTGGGGCTGTATCGAATGGCTTGACGATGCCGGCATGGTGAATCTCTGCCATTGCCTGCATACGCCGGAACTCCCGCTAAGGGGGAACTTCGAAGAAAAAAAGTACAAGATTTATTTCAAGGATACGGGGCTCCTTGTCGCGAATCTCGATGATGAATCCCAGGAAGACCTGCGCGCCAATCGGAATATGAATGTGTATAAGGGAGCCCTTTACGAAAATATTGTTGCCGAGATTCTGAGCAAGCAGGGTTACGAGCTTTTCTATTACAAGAAAGAGAACTCCACGCTGGAGCAGGACTTTTTTGTGCGAACGAAAAAAACGCTCGTACCGGTCGAAGTCAAGGCGAAGGCCGGGACGGCAAAATCGCATTCGACTCTTGTCAAGAGTGATGCGTACCCGGATATTACGACAGGGATCAAGTTTTCTGCGGGTAATGTCGGATTTCAGAACAACATCTACACGTTCCCTTACTTCTGTGCTTTTTTGTTGAAACGTTATCTTTCGGGAGTAGATTTCTAGTATTATGCCGATACCCAAGATAATCCATTACTGCTGGCTGAGTGGCGAACCTTACCCGGAGCTGGTACAGCGCTGCATGCAGAGCTGGAAGGAAAAACTCCCGGACTACGAGTTCATGCTGTGGGACATGAACCGCTTCGACATCCATTCGGTATCTTGGGTGGAGCAGGCCTGCGCAGTGAAGAAATGGGCCTTTGCTGCCGATTACATACGCCTCTATGCGCTATACAACTATGGTGGCATCTACCTGGATAGCGACGTGGAAGTATTGAAATCGTTCGATGACCTGTTGGATGGGCCTTACTTCTTTGGACGGGAACATACTCCGGACCGAATCGAGAACCGGGATTCGATTGAAGCAGCGACCTTCGGTGCGGAGAAGGGACTCCCGTTCTTGAAAAGAGTTATGGAATATTATGAACGTCATGATTTCGTTGACGATAACGGCTATATGGATACAACGACATTGCCGACAATTCTTGCTCGCAAGATGAATGGTGAAAATTTGGATATTCTGCCGATGGACTATTTTAGCCCCAAGAACACGCGAACGCTCGCTCTCGAAACGACGAAAAATACCTACAGCATCCACCACTTTAACGGCTCGTGGCATTCTTTGGCTCAGCAGAAGCATGTTGCATTGAGGACGAAACTCTGCAAAGTGTTTGGCGAACGAGTGGGTGAAATATTGGCATCTTTCTTGGCTATATTTATCCATGTTCGGTATGAAGGCCCTTGGCATACGCTGGTAAAGATTCTCAAAAAGATTTGACACCTATGAAAAAGATTCTGTTCGATGCGACCGTACTTGTAGATGGAAACGACTTGCTTGAAGAACGTCGTGGTATCTACTTTGTTGCTCAGAATCTTTTGATGGAAATGTATCGGCAGAACAAAGGCGAAATAATTCTTTACGCCTCAGGCTGTAAAATGGCGGGCTTGCCTAAGGTGATTGCTGATTTGGACCTTTCGGTCAAGCTGTATCGCCCCGTTCCGATGTTGGGGAAAATGCTGTATAGGTCTATGACTCTTTGCCGAAAAAAGAGAATGCAGCCAAACTGTAATGGAATTCTGAAAGCGTTTTGCTCGTTGGTGATTTTTGCTCTCACCGCCTTTAGTTCAATTTATTTTTCTTGCTTGAATATTTGCCGCAAATATGCTGAAGATACAGTATTCTTTTCTCCGAGAACTTCTGCGCCTTGGTTTATTAATAGGCAGAAAACGGTGAAGAAATATATTGTTCTGCATGACTTGATTCCGGTGTTATTCAAAAGTTCGTCTGAAATGCTTAAGTGGGGATGGTTTGCCTATTTACTTCGGACGCTAAACGATAATGACTTCTACTTTGCCATTTCGGAGAATACAAAGAAGGATTATTGTGAATACAGTAAGAAAATCAACCCGTCGCATATAAAAATTGTTCATTGGGCTGTTGGTAAAGAGTTTTTTCCACAAAAGAATCTTGATGCGCGGATTAGGCTGAAAAAAAAGTACGAAATTCCAGTTGATAAATCTTATGTATTTGCGATTGGTGGTCAGGATCCTAGAAAAAATGCTGCAAGAATTGTTCGCTCCTTTGTTGCATTTAAACAAAAAAATAAGATTGATGATTTGGTTTTGGTTGTTTCCGGTTGCCGTGAGAATAAAGATGATGGCGCTGTTTTGTACCGTTCGTATATAGATGGCAAGGATTTGCCTCTGTTGTATAGCAATGCCGAATGGTTTGTGTTTACCAGCCAATATGAAGGCTTTGGCTTGCCTCTATTAGAGGCTATGCAGTGCGGCTGCCCCGTAATAGCAAGTAATAATTCTTCCATTCCGGATGTTGTAGGCGATGCTGGACTATTGATTGACTGGGATAGCGATAATCAGCATGTTGATGTGTTTGAAAAATATTATTTCGATGAAAACCTGCGGGATGAGAATCGAAACAAAGGCTTGGAACGTGCGGGGATGTTCTCTTGGGAAAAGACGATGGCTGAAATTGTATCCGTTATGAATGGGGATGCCTAATATGCTGAATATCATCTATGATGCGACCTTAGTGACGAATATTTTTTATAAAGATAGCGGGAGGAGTGGAATATTCTTTGTTTGTCAAAATATCTTAAATGAACTAGTGAAAAGAAAGGATGTGAAGGTCCTTTTATATTTCGCGCCGGAAGCGTATGCAGATGGATTTCGACTGCAACAACAATTTTATCCAGACGTAGATTGTGTTCAGGATTTGTCGAAATATAGAATAGTCCGATTTATGCATCGAAAATTCCGTTATTGGTATTCTGCTCTTTATCATCATACTTTGTTAAGGAAATTTATTTCATTGGGGATGAGCTTTTGCTATGCTTTCTTCCTTATGTTTTTAAAGAATAATGCTTTTAAGGTGCATAATTGTAACGCATTCTTTTCCCCATTTTATGAAATTCCCAAATTTTTTAGAAGACAGCAAAGAATTAAATCCTATATTCTTATTCATGATTTTATACCGCTGATTTACCCACAATATTATCCTAAAGCACCTCCTTTCATTACAAATGCGATGTCGTGTGCTAAGGATGGAACGTTTTTTTTCTTTAATTCTCAGTGTACAATGGAAGATGCCAAAAGGCTTTTCCCGTCATTTGTTAAGACCAATGCAATGGTTACTTATTTGGCTGCAAATGAGAATTTTAAACAAATAAAGAATCCGATTGCCTTTAAAAGAATAAAAAGGAAATATAACATTCCAGATGGGAAAAGATACGTTTTTAGTCTATGTACTTTGGAACCGAGAAAAAACCTAATAAGGGCGGTAAAAACGTTTATTCAATTTTTGGAAAAGAATGACATTAAGGATCTTGTTTGGGTTATGGGCGGTTCTGCGTGGACCTCGTTTATGCAGCAGTTGAAAAAAGATGGGGTCGCTTGGGATGAAAATGCTGTTATTCGTGCGGGTTATGTTGATGACGAAGATCTTCCAGTCCTATATAGCAATGCGGAATGGTTTGTTTATACAAGCCAATATGAAGGATTTGGGTTGCCTCCATTAGAGGCGATGCAGTGCGGCTGTCCCGTGATAACGAGTAATAATTCGGCATTGCCAGAAATTGTTGGAGATGCGGGCATCATGATAGACTGGGATAGTGACGAACAGCATATTAATGCTTATGAAAAGTACTATTTTGATGAAGTTCTCCGAAAGGAAAATGCAAAAAAGGGCTTGGAACGAGCAAAAATATTCTCGTGGGAAAGGACTGTTGATGAAATGGTTCCCGTTATGAGTGCTGCTAAAGCTTGCTGAATAGTCTTTTCAGTGGGTAAAGTACTTTTATGACTTTGTAATACACTTTTCTTGTTATTTGATTTTGCCTTTCAAGAATAAAATACAAGCGCGCATCTGCATTGTTTGCAGAATTGTGCATTTTCATGAGATTTTGAATTAGCTCGGAATTTCTGAATTCATTATAGTCATTTGCCATTATGAATGTGTTTACATCAAAGGCTTCTTTGGGTTTTTGAATCAATTTCTGAATGTCTTTTGACATCGGGTTTTCACGAACCTTTTTTAAAAAAGAATCTTGAAGAAACTTGTATGCGGGCTTATATAATGAACCGTCTGCCCAAGATGAATAATAGTGTAGTATTACGCCGCTTGCTAAGGTGTTTATATTTCGTCCGAATTGAGCGTTCATGTAGTCGGGCAGCAGACCTATTTTTTCTTCGGAATCAATAATGGCTTGATGCAAGGCTGTTTGGTCTATAAAAATTTCTTTTTTGCAGCATTCGAGCCATCTATTATGCCACTTTTGTGCAAAAGAACGAGCTATAGGAGTGTCTTTGAAAAAAAGTACCCCGCTGTTTATGTGGTATTTTAAAGTGTTGTCAAAATGAACTTTTTTGAGATTGTCTTCAATGAACCACTTCATTGGATGGTTTTTTAATAGACAATTGCCATCAGGAACACCCATGACGTCTTTCGAAAAAAGAGATTCGTCTACAGGAGTTGCGAAGACTGTGTCAACATCAATGTACAGAAAATCACCATCAATGAGGTTTCTCATCGAAGTTTTCAACCATCGAGATTTTTGCATTGGAGATAAGGATGTGTCCAAGTCAACGACTTTTCTTTCGGATATGTATTCATTGATAAGATTTCGCGAGCCTTTTAAGCTGTTTTCAGTTTCTTGTTCTGTCAGTAATGAAATGGAACAATTTGGCATTTGAAATTTGGCGGACATCATTGATATTAATGCCTGCTCATAATAGAAATCGGATTCGGAACTGACTAGAACATATAGGATTTTCATATTGACACCAAAGGCTCCGTAAAAATCTAAATTTTCTGCTAATTTTTACTTAATCCGTATTTTGTAAAAACAGCTTTTATTTGTATGTCGTTGTTACACTTATTTGGATTAGTGTTTATAACACATAACCCATTGGACTGTAGGCTCTCGTTAACAAGAAAATCTTCTCCATTAGGGGAGTGGGTGAAGGATTTCCGGATTTCTGTTCTTTTCAATCTAGCCATGGCGTTAAGCCAAACATCGTCGGCTGTTGGACAAATGTTTGTAAATATTTTTTCGTTGAATACCTCTTCGTGAAGAGAACGTGGGGGGAATAAAGTGCCTCCTCCGCTAGTAAAAAAATTGTTTATTTTGTTTTGTGAATCGGTTTCGGAGGACATGTTCCAATGAAGGTAGCTTTTTAGTGAATTATTTTCATTATATGTCATCTCATGAATTCTATTTGCCCAAATACAATTGGGATTTTCCTTGTGTGCTGCAACTAAATTTTCAACAAGATCAAAATTATAAATCAAATCATCATCAATGGTTATTATGCAAGAGTTAGGGAATTCTTTAAGGGCGAAGATTATTTTTTTGTATGATTTGATGTCTTTACAAAAGTGAATTTCAAGGCCGCGTTTCATTTGCTTCTGCAGTGTTTGTGGTAATGTCTTGTTTGAGAATTCTTCTTCGCTTAACCAAAGGATGATTCGATTAGGCTTTATAGATCCTTGCATGATAGATTCAATGGCGAGATAAACGTCGTAGATTCGCTTGCCATAGCTTGTTAGAGACACTATAACTTCTTCTTCGCAGAGCTTTTCTGGTGAAACACCTGATTCTGCAGAGTGAATAGCCTTCTCTGTTAGAAATATTGCTTTGGACTCAAAAAGAATTTGACGTATTAACAAGTCTGTTCTGTCGGATTGAGAACGGATAATATTTGCGATTGTTTCAAAGGGATGAATTAATGCTTTGATTTTTTTAAAGAACATAGAAGTCTTCTTCCTAAAAAATGTGTAAAATCTATAAAGAAAAGTTTTGGACTCCACCACAACATCAAAAAGAGCAATTGAATGATATGGCGAAATTTCTTTTTGTTGTAAGCTTCACGCCACCCATTTTTTAAATTAATGTAATGATCTTGTTCTCTTATTTTTTTTACATGTTTTGAAATAGGAAAAATTTTATTTATTTGATGATTGAATTTATTGCTATAATACGCCCATGCTATTTTGTCTGACTCCGTAATGCCGCAACCCCGTCTGTAAACGGAAGAAACTATAGGATTGTAATGAATTAAACCATGCTGTGATAAAATGCCCCATAGAATTGTATCTATGACAATTGTTTTATTGCTTACATGTTGATTAATATACTGATGTATAGAAGTTTGGTACATTACGGATGCTGTTGGAAATCTGCGCTTGATGAGTAAATCGTCAAGACAATAATCACGTTCTGGCGCAGTTGAAAATAGTTCTTTTTTCCCAGTAGCCGTGAATAAAATAAGACCGTTTTCAGCTAATGCAGAATACTTCTTATTGTCCTCTAACCAATTGAATTGTCGCTGTAATTTCTGTGAATCTGTCCAATAGTCGTCGCCTTCGCAAATTGCCGTATATTTTCCTTTACAAGCGTTGTATAGTATTTTACGTAAGTATCCATCTTTTTTAGAATATTGATTTTCTGCTTCGTAAATAGGTTTAATTATTTTAGGGTACTTTGCTTCATATTCTCGAATGATGTCTGCTGTTCTGTCGGTGGAAGCGTCGTCATGGATGATGATTTCAAAAGGAAAGTCTGTCTCTTGAATTAAAAAACTGTCTAATGCTTGGGCTATATAGGACTCGTGATTGTATGTGATGCATCGAATGCTGACCAAAGGCGTGTTCCAATCCTTTGGCCAGTTTTCCATTATTTCGTCTTGGGTGCGACTAATCATAAAAATTATTTAGAGACTATGTATAAGATGGAGCGAGGGTGAATTCCGCATCGTTCATATTCCGCCATTCCAAAGAAATCTATTCCGTATTGATGGACTTTGAAACCGCCTTGTTCAAGTTTTGATACAAATCCCTGTTTTGAATATGTCCTTACATGATCATCTTGTCCAAAGTATTTCCATCGATCCTCTACAGAAGTCTTTGTTGGGTCTTCAAAATCCTTGTTTAGGCCTAAATTTATTGGGACCATGATTATTCCCAGGCCATGTTTTTTCAAAACTCTGAATAATTCTTCAATAGCTTTCCTATCATTAGGAACATGTTCCAGAACATGTGAACAGAGTAATATGTCAAAACTTTCGTTATTATAAATGTGCAAATCCGTTATGTCGGCTTTGTCATCTGCAGATTCCATATATAAATCTACTGATCGATATTGGATGAAATCATAACTTTTTATGAGTTTTGTCAAATTTGCGCTTGGTGCAATATCCAAAAAGTGAAAAACTTTGTTCTCTTTTTTCAACTTGTTTAAATATGATGAAAGAAATATTGCATATAGTCTATTTCTATCTGTAGCACCACAATGGGGACAAAGATAAGCATGATAGTTCATCATTTCACTCATAAATAGGGGGTGCACAGAAGGGTATTTTTCCCCCATTATGTCGTAATGGATGGGGAGAGGCTGAAATCTAACAACCTTTTTTTTGCAAACAGGACACCAAAACCGACCTTTGACAACGGGTTGTTTTTTCTCTTTATTCGGGAATAAAAGAAAATAGATTTTTTTTAGCAAAGCCCATAATGCAGGAGGCGTAATCTGATATATTAGCGATAGAATTGTCATATCCGCACTTCCTTATAAATAAAATTTGGAGTAATGTCTCCTGGTTCCTTGCCCATCCAACTGCCTATGGGACGTTCTTTATTTAAGATAGAATAAGAGACTATGTTGTCTTCGCGCAAGATTGTTTTTGAGCCATCCTCTATAACAAATAAGTCTATTGCGTAGTGACCGTAGTTGAAAAAATTGGCTGGGATGAAGCAGGTTTGAATATAAGTTCCTTCTTGATGATGGTCGTCAATATACCTAGTTGCTGCGCTAGAAAACATCCATTCTCCCTTTTCGTTTTTGAAAACGAGGGTTAGATGTAATTTTTTCTCCTCAATCAATTTGTATTTGATTTGTATTTCGTAACTATGATCCATTTGAATTGCGGTGGTGTAATCCTCATTTGTTCTGTTTACGCCGATTTCTAACAATTCAAACCCATTTTTTGCAATTTGCTGTTTAGAAAACACTTTGTGGTTTTCAATATCGTTGTTTCCACATAGATAGTGATTGACGACTGAATTTGTTTCGCCGTATTCCCTTATCATTCCGTTTTCAAGAAGAACGCTGTTTTTGCACAAACTTTTCACGGCCGTCATGTTATGGCTCACGAACAACACTGTCCTGCCTTCGCCGCGGCTCACGTCCTGCATCTTGCCGATGGCTTTTTTCTGGAATTCGGCGTCGCCCACGGCCAGCACTTCGTCCACCACGAGGATTTCGGGTTCCAGGTGCGCCGCGATGGCGAACCCGAGGCGTACGGTCATGCCGCTGCTGTAGCGTTTCACGGGGGTGTCCAGGTAGCGTTCGCAGCCGCTGAAGTCCACGATTTCGTCGAGCTTGCGGGTGATCTCGGCGCGGCTCATGCCCATGATGGCGCCGTTCATGTAGATGTTCTCGCGGCCGGTCATCTCCGGGTGGAATCCGGTGCCCACTTCGAGGAGGCTCGCGATGCGGCCCCGTGCGCGGATGGTGCCGGTGGTAGGGGCGGTTACGCGGCTAAGCAACTTGAGGAGCGTGCTCTTGCCGGCGCCGTTACGCCCGATGATTCCCACGACGTCGCCCTGTTCCACCTTGAAGTTGATATCCTTGAGGGCCCACACGTATTCGCTTGCGCCCTTGTGCGCGCGGTCGTTGACTTCGCCCACCTTGAGGTAGGGGTCCTCGCGGCGCAGCACCTTGGTTTGCCAGAACCTGTTCAGGTCGTGGCTGAGCGTCCCGGTGCTCACTAGCCCCAAGCGGTACTGCTTGCTGATGTTCTCGAACTCGATGGCGGTCATTGTATTAAGGAATATAACAAAAAAATAAGATGAAATCCTTTTATTGAACCTAGAAAATTACTTGTTCTTTAGCCCTTTTTGGCGCAAATAACTCTCGTATATCAGGTGGCCGGACATCTTGTTTATTTCTTTGTTGAGCGCGTCTAGGCCGATATTTTCTACAAGAGTCTTTTGTCCGCTGAAAAGATCCGTGCCCAAACCGAGCCTGTCGCCGTCGATGCCGAAGTTTATTGAACTGAGGATGGTCGGGAACATGTCTATGTCGGTAAAGAGTCTTTCATTTTCGTTGATAGGTTTCTTGGGGGCGTTCACAAAAATATCAACCCATTTCCTGTTCTGGAATCCTTCCACAAGGCGGGTTCCCATAAAGAGGTGGTCTCCGAAGATTACGATGGAAGTATTTTCGTAAAAGGGCATGCCTTTCAACGTGGCAAGGAATTTGTCGAGTTCCCTGGAAACGCAACGCGCAGTCGCCTTGAGCCGTTCGTCTTGATTGTTTTCGTCGTTGCTCTTTATGCAGTCGGGGTCGTAAAGGCCGGAGGGTGCGTGGGTGTCTATGGTAAAGAGAGTCAGAGAGAAAGGTTCCGGTATCGTGTCGAGGATGCTATGTGCGAATCTGAAGGCATCCTTGTCATGGACGTTCTTGAAGCCCTGTTTTTTTATGAGGTCCGTGGAGTCCAAGCCCAGGCGTTCTATCAAGTCGTCCGGGCCGTAGATTTCGTCTATTTTCTGGTCCAGGGCGAATGTCCTGAATTCGTTGTATAGCCCGGGATTCCCTTGAACGTAGAATTGCCTGTAACCGTTGCTGTTCAGGATTTTATAAAGGCTCTTGTAGTGGTACAGTATGGGCGTTTTCTTGTAGTTGATGATGTTCGGTATCCCGAAAGAACGTGTGAAAAATGAACCGAATGTGTGGTTGGAACCGCTTGCGTCGAGCCCGCCGCCAATCTTGTTTTGGTCTTTCCCGAAGCTTATGTTCTGGAGCGCCAACTGCGTAATTTCGGGAATGAGGTTGGTGTCCTGATTTCCCCCGTGTTCCCTGTCGGCGAAGGTGGTCTCGAGCGATTCCAGGTATATCAGGATGAGGTTGCGTTTGTGTTTTGGAACTGTGATTTCAACAGAGTCGGGACTGGCGTAGTTGTCTGCGAAGAACTGCGAGTAGGCCGCGTTTTTTTCGGGTTCGTTGTTTAGGATGTGTATGTAGTCGGATATGGGGACGACAACAATGAACTGGATTATTGTGGCTGCGAAATAAGCCCCGATAGCTATAAGCCGTTTTTTCGTGCTGTTCAAGAGCGTGTACAGGAAGATGGCGAGGATTGCTGTTATTAGAAGCGTCTGCGGAATCGTCGTGGTCAAGCATATCCTGACCATCCCGTAGGCGAAATCGTCAAACGGTTCTTCTAGAGTAAGCAATACGGTGTTTGCGTCTCTGAGCGGGAAGGTGCATAACGCCCAGAAGACTATGGCTCTAAAGAAAACCGCGAGAAGGAGCAGTACGACTACGGGCGGGATGTGTGTTGGCTTGAAACAGTCCTTCTTTTTGAAAGCCTTCGTGTGCCAGTTTATGGCGACGAGCGCTAGGAAGGATATTATGAATGCCGGGGAAATTGTAAAAGGCGCTATTTCGAAGAAGTAGTGCTCGGTTATAAAAACGAGGCATACGATAATCGCCGCTATTCTTGTGAGCTGTATCGCTGCGGTTTTTATTTTGCTGTTGTTCGGCATATTGGGGAATATAGATTAAAAGCAGCCAGAAAAATTTTTTCATTTCGGGTATTGACAAAGGTCACTGGTGAATTTATATTTATGGTGCTCAAATGAGTATATAATGTTGTTTTTGCCCCGTTTTTTCAAGCATGTAGGCGGGGGAGGAGTGAAAGATGAACGAAAAAGAGGCGTTGCCGGTTGCCGAGAAGAACGAGATCATCGTGTACCAGCCGGAGGGCGGAGAATTCCACATCGAGGTTCGGGTTGAAAACGAGACTGTCTGGCTCACGCAGGCACAGATGGCGGAGCTGTTTTCTAAAAGCATTTCTGTTATTTCACGGCATATTGCCAATGTTTTTGCAGAACACGAACTGGAAGAGAAAAGCAATTTGCATTTTTTGCAAATTGCAAATTCGGACAAACCTGTCAAACTTTTCAGTCTAGACATTATCATTTCAGTCGGTTACAGGGTTAAATCTTATCAAGGAACGCAATTCCGTCGTTGGGCAAACCAGGTTCTAAAAGAGCATTTGCTTAAGGGGTTTAGCGTCAACCAGAGGCTCGTATCGCACGAAAATAGGCTGGAAAATCTTGATTCCCGGGTCATTTATCTCGAAAAACAGGTGGATTTCTTCGTGAAGGCGAATCTTCCGCCAAGCGAGGGACTGTTGCCCGCGCATGCGCATTGGAGCGGCTATGAATTTGCCGTTCAGTTGGTGCGCTCGGCCCAAAAGGAACTCGTAATCATTGATCCCTACGCCAACGACATGGTGCTTTCGCTCATGGCGAAACGCCGTGAGGGAGTGAACGCGACCATCTATTCTGCCCGGATTACCCATGCCATGCGGGAGGAGGAGGCCCGGCTGAACAGGCAATTCCCGACGGTTCGTTTGGAAAATATGCGAGAGGTCCACGACCGTTTCGTTATCGTCGATGATGTGGTTTATCACGTGGGTGCATCGTTCAAGGATTTGGGGAACCAAATGACGGCGTTCTCGGTGCTGAATTTTGTTACCAAGGAGCAGGTGCTCGCGATGGTGAAATGATGCAAGAAAAGTGCTTGACGGGGGAACGTACCGCCGAAGCAGATGAAAATGGAGAAATGGTCGGAAATGTGCAAAAAATCTGCAGGCTAAGCTTGCCGGTTTCTATAATTAAGTCAAGTTCTCTTTTCGTCTATCAATTCAAATAGTGTATCCTCGTTGTTTAATTTCTTATAGTGTGGGTTTCTGCTTAAGATGGATTGCAATATACTCTCTTTGGTGAACGGTTGTTGCTCCGGGATAATGTTGTGAATCATACGATAATCACTGAAGAAATGATTTCCGTTGGGCTTGGAAGCGTCTTCTTCCCACTCTTTACCATGACCAGATAGCCAATTAAAAAGCAGCAGAGTCTGCTCTGCACTGGATAATTGTGCACGAAGGATTCTCAGAAATTGGCGCTTGTCGGCGTATGAAAACAATTTATCGTCGAACTGTACAACAGTTTTTACGAGTAAAAAGAGATGCCTATAATATGGAACTAATTGGTCTATGTGTCCCATAAAAAGGCTGTCTGCTATAGGCGCTAGTTTAGGATATTTCTCCATGAAAAGGTATTTGTTGTTTTCAGGGGCGAAAAAACTGTGGAAGTGTGCTGTGGTTTCTTTTCTGAGTTGTTTATCGGCGAAATCTATTCCTGAAAAGAATATATGATATGCTTTGCAGAATGTTTCGTCTGTTTCGTTAAATTTCAATAGTTCAGAATAAATTAAATTAAATTCATCGAGTAGACTTCTAAAGAAATCTTGACTTTTGGCAGCTTTTTGAGATTGATTTCCGGTAGCAGAATCTGTATATAGTGATTCTGCATGTAGGTTTTCAACTTTATCGCAGTGAATTTTGAGCATTTCGTAAAATTGACGTTCGAATTGCATCTTATCTGAGTTTTTCTGCATTTCTTGGTTGGCTTGGTACTGTGTCCAAAATGCAGCAAAGGTGATTAGTGCTGCGGCAATTGCAATGAAAGGATTCATAATGCCGAATGTATCGCCTATGGCTCCCGTATTGCTATTAAATGCTATGGAACTAGAGTGTGTAGCGAAAAGCCAAGGCGCGATGAGCGCAAATAAAGTTATTGCAAACGCCATTGAACACAGAATGGCGAGAAAATGCCTTTTTGCCCATTTGAAAAATAATTGCATTAAGATTATCCTTGGCGTGTCTGTAGGTAATATAGATTTAAAGTACTTAGGAAAATAAGCGAAAAATAAAAAAGTTCGTTTTATGGTTTGCATCAGCGTTAGGGGTGGAAGCCGCGAAGCGGTGGCAGCTTTGCTGCTTGACTTTCGCCTCAGCAATGCTCAAACAAGTTTGAGCGCTGCATTCGGCTTTGGATCAATCGGAGGGCCGCTTGTCAACAGCGCTCGGCCCTCTGAACGGGAAAATCGCCGTGTGAGGCGGCGATTTTGTACCGCGACGACCCGGCCCCGGCTTGCCGGGGAAACGCCCTAAGATTTTAATAAAAATTGTGGTGGTCGTTGACTTGACGCCTTTGGCGTCCGTGGCTACGGCTCGGTCATGTCGGTACGCAAGCGTCCCGCCGCGACACTCGCCTTGCACACTTTTCGCCAACCTTGAGGTAGGGGTCCTCGCGGCGCAGCACCTTGGTCTGCCAGAACCTGTTCAGGTCGTGGCTGAGCGTCCCGGTGCTCACTAGCCCCAGGCGGTACTGCTTGCTGATGTTCTCGAACTCGATCGCGGTCATCTTGTTGAGTAATATAGATTATAAGGGACAGCCGGGAACCCAAATCAGAAAAAATGCGCGAAAAACGCGCATTTTTGCCGTCCTGTGTTCAAAAAAATTCTCAGAAACCTATTGACAATGATGGTTCCTAGAACTATATTTGATAGTGAACAAATGTTCTAGTGCTCAAATTTTCAAAACACTGCGGTTTTACGCCTGTCCGCAGGGAGGTGATGATGAAGAAAAGTCCTGTAAATGGTTGCTTTACTCCCCAAAAGAATATATATTTGTTTGAAAAGTTGTTAAACTTAACAAATGGTGTTGACTTTGACAATAAAATGAATATATCGGACTGGATACATAGCAGGGAAATCCGTGGCAAGGCGACTTTCTCGATTGACGACGTAAAGGGCGCTTTTGCGGAACGCCCTTCCAAGAGCATAAATACGGAATTGTCGCGTCAGGTGTCTCGAGGCCGAGTGCAATCTGTTTATCGCGGATTCTATGTCATTGTTCCGGTCCAGTATCAGCTGAAGGGAGTGGTTCCTCCCGCATATTATGTTGACGGCCTTATGGATTATGTCGGCAAACCCTATTATATGGGATTGTTGTCTGCGGCGGCCTTGCACGGGGCTACACACCAGCGGGCTATGAAGACGCAAGTAATGACCGTCGTGCCGCGAATCAAGGCGTCTGGCAAGAATTCCCTGCTCGATTGGAACTACCGACAAGAGATTCCTGAAACGTATGTTATGAAAAAGAATGCTGAGATAGGAACGCTGCGCTTTTCGGGGCCGGAGTTGACCGCAGTAGATCTTGTGCAGTTTGCGTCACATGTTGGCGGTTATCAGCGTGTGGCCACGGTGCTGGCAGAACTCATGGATTCTGTGGACATGGGGAGGGTCGGCGAACTCTTGCCGTTCACAACTGTTGCGACCGTTCAGCGACTAGGCTACTTGCTTGAATGTGTGCTTTCGCGGCAAGACCAAGCCGATGCACTATTTCAGGTCTTGAAGATGCAAGGTTTCTGGAATAGCATCTTGTTGAACAACGACCAAGACAGGCGGGAAGAGGCTCCGGCAAACCGCTGGCATGTAAACGGCAATATCGACATCGAGGTGGACGACCTATGATAGATCGCGCATCGATTATGGCTTGGGCAGAACACGCCCCGTGGACAGACTCCGCGATGGTTGAGCAAGATTTGATTATTTGCCGCACTCTTGTGGATATTTTCAGTGACGATTTTTTGAAAAATGAGTTGGCATTTCGAGGAGGAACGGCGTTACATAAACTTTATTTGCAACCGCAGCCTCGTTATAGTGAAGATATTGATTTGGTGCAAGTCAATCCGGGACCGATAAAGCCGATACTTTTTCGGCTAGGTGAAGTTCTTGGTTGGATGCCGGATCGTGTTACGAAACCCAAGCGCTACAACAATACGGTACTATTCCGGATGGAATCCGAGGTCCCTCCGGTTCAGCCGATTCGATTGAAGATAGAAATCAACTGCTTTGAGCATTTTAATGTGCTTGGCTTGCGCAAGATTCCGTTCAATGTGGATAGTGATTGGTTTAGGGGCAATTGCGAAATAACGACCTATGCGTTGGAAGAACTGCTTGGGACAAAACTCCGCGCTCTATATCAACGTAAGAAAGGGCGCGATTTGTTTGACTTGCAGATCGCGTTTGATAAAGGTTCTGTGGATGCGCAAAAAGTTATGGCGTGCTATAATCGGTATATGGCGTTTTCGGTTGAAAAGCCGCCAAGCTACAAGCAATTTATGCAGAATATGGAATTGAAAATGCAGGATCCTGAATTTTTGAACGACACCGAACTGCTACTACGGCCCGATGCGGACAAATTTGAGCCGGAACGTGCTTTCCAAATGGTTCGGGACGCTTTTATAGAAAGACTTCCCGGTCGGAGACGGTGATATCTATCAAAAAAGTGGTAGTTTCCAAAATGGAAACTACCACTCCATATGGAGCAAATTGCGGAAAAAGGTATGTAAGGAATCCTTACTAACTGAAAATGGCGAAGGCCGCGGGCATGCCTTACTAGACGCTCATCAATTCCATCATCCACCGTTACGTGACGGGCGGCATCGTGTTCAAAGTCGCGGTGTAAAAAGGTGAAATTCCTTGAAAAATCGCCCATTTTTTAGCAATATCGCGCACTATTGGCGTTTTTTCACAAAATAAAGAACTTCGTGGTTTTATTGAAAAATGTTAAAAAGCATTGCTAAAAGTGATTGAAAAGTGTATATTTTTATAGTAAAAAGTGATTGAAAAATGCTGTACCGGAAAATTCAAAAACGTTTGGAAGCGTATTTCACGGCAGGATCCAACAAGATTCTGCTGATTGATGGTGCGCGGCAGATTGGCAAGTCTTTCATCATCCGCTACATGGGGCAAAAGCATTTCAAGAACTATATCGAGGTGAACCTTTGGGAAGATTCGCTGAATAGTCGCCTGTTTGCCGATGTCAAGAATGTTGAGGATTTCTACTTGCGCTTGAGCATGTTTGCCGGAAACAAGATGGGGGACGCTAAGGACACGCTGGTCTTTCTCGATGAAATTCAGGAATACCCTCACTTGCTGACCTTGCTCAAGTTCTTGAAACAGGGCAATCGCTTTACGTATATTGCTAGCGGTTCGCGTTTGGGCATCGCCCTTGTAAAGACATCATCCATTCCAATCGGCAGCATCGAAACGGAACATATGTATCCGCTAGATTTCGAGGAATTCCTTTGGGCGAACGGATTTAACGAATTCTCCATTCAGGGAATCAGAAACAGGTTCCTAAGCAAGACGGGGCTTGACGAGTCGATGCATGCCAAGATGATGGACTTGTTCAAAAAGTACCTGTTGGTGGGCGGCATGCCCGATGCCGTGAATATGTTCATTCAGGAATCAAACATCGTCAAGGTCCGCAAGATACAGAGTGACATAAAGGAATTCTACGCCATCGATGCCAGCAAGCACGATGCCCAGAACAAACTGAAAATCCGGAAGATTTACGACATGATTCCATCGATGATGGAAAACAAGAAAAAGAGAATTGTTGCAAATAAAATAGAATCCAAGAAAGCGGCCAGGTTGTCTAACTATCATGATGAATTTGAGTACCTGACGAATGCGGGAGTCGCGCTTGAAGTTTCTGCAATAACGGATGTCAAGTTCCCCTTGATCGAGTCTTTGACCAAGAACCTGTTGAAACTGTATCTTAATGACGTCGGCATCCTTACTGGCGTGTTGTATGGCCCGAATATTTCTGCGGTGCTGAACGACGTCCCCAGCATTAATCTTGGGGCGGTTTACGAAACTGTCGTTGCGCAGGAACTAAAAGCCCACGGGAAGAAACTCTTTTACTACGATAATCGGCACAAGGGCGAAGTGGATTTCTTGATAGACGACTTTGATTCGTTATCCGTTGTCCCGATAGAGGTGAAGTCTGGCAGGGATTATAGGATTCATAGCGCTATTGATAATTTGCTTGCCGCAAATGAGAACGCAAAAGGAATCGTGCTGTCCAATAGCTCCAAGGTGGTGCAGAAAGGTTCGGTGCTGTATTTGCCGATATATTTTGTGATGTTCCTTTAAAGGGGTCGAATTCAACCCCTTTTTGGGTTAGACCCCTAGAATCACCGACTCTTTTTTTACGTTTATAACTATCACAAAAAGCATTTTTATCGCCATTTTTTACGATAATCATTCTTTTTGTGATAATTATTTATTGTTATAATTGACAAAAAACGGAGATTGATTATGAATCGTAAATTCGGTTTGATTGCTGCCGCGGTTACGGCGCTTGCCCTTTGTGCCTGCGAAAGCACGCCCAAATCGCTGGTGGTGTTCTATTCGCAGAATGGCGCGACCAAGAAGGTCGCCGAGATTTTCCAGAAGTCCAGGAATGCCGACGTGTTCGAGATTGCCCTCGCGACGCCGTACCCGTCGACTTACGACAGCACGATTGCCGCGGTGGGTGCCCAGCGCGAATCCAAGCAGTGGCCCGCTCTCGCGAACGCGAAGGCTGACATTGCCAAGTACGATACGATTTTCCTCGGTTACCCGATCATGTTCGGTAGCTTCGCCCCGCCGATTTATTCGTTCCTCGATTCCAACGACTTGAGCGGCAAGGTCGTGGTGCCGTTCTGCACGTACGGCAGCGGTGGCCGCAAGGCTTCGGCCGCCGAGCTCAAGATGCTCGAGCCGAATGCGAACGTGACGCTCGCTTACGGGATTTCCAACAAGCGCGTTACCGCCGAGAACGGTGCCGATGTTGCCGCGAAGGAAATCGATGCGTTCTTCGCCGACCTCGAAACGGGCAAGACCGACGAGATGCTCATGGGCGGCTATTCGGAACAACGCCCGCTCACGGCGGAAGATTCTGCGGTGTTTGCAGCCGCAACAAAGGACTACGCTTACCTGGGGCTCAAGCCGCTCAGCGTGTCGACGCAGGTGGTGGCCGGAACAAACTTTCTTTTTACTTGCGAGATGAACGCTTTCGGTGGCCCCGCAGTGCAAACCAACGTGAAAGTGTTCAGGCCGCTGCCCGGTCGTGGCGAGCCTGAATTGATTGTAGTAGAAAAGTAAGCTAAAACCAAACTAAATAAAAGTTATGTGCAGAAAGTGAGTTTCTCTTGGTAGAAACTCACTTTTTTTGTAATAAAAATAAATGTTGCCGTAATACGATGATTTGCTAAATTACGGGCACCTTATAATGGAAGGGGGGTATATGAACAAGAGAATGAATGTTGCACTATGCGCAGCGCTGATGCTTGGTGCCGTATCTGTTTCGTGGGCCGAACGGCCTACCGGAACGCCTGATTGTGAATTTGATGGCGGTGTTTTCTACAAGTCCAACAATACGCTTTACCTGGAATCGTTCAACAAGGATTCCGCAACGGTGAATATCACCTCTTATGCAAAAGAGTGTGTAAGCAGCAATGCCAAGAAACCCTACAATGTTGTTGTCGAACGCAATACGAAACTGTCCGCCAACTCTACCATCGTGCTTCCGCTCGATTACAGCCTGAAGAGCGATTGTGTCACGTTGTATGAACCGGTGCAGATGGGCAAGGACAAGGCCGGCAAGTGGAATTTTACCGCGAAGAACGCAAAGAACACCGGTAATGCCAAGAAGCCCATGCTGATGATTACCGATACCGAAAAGGAAGCCTGCAGCGACATCAAGGAAATCACTTTCACTTCGGTGTCCGATTTGGATGATACTCCGAAACAGCACTTGATTACGGATGTCCAAATCTATAACAATGTCACGGGAAAGAGTGACTGGGACCTTGTAGGTACTTACTCCTACGTTCAGTGGGAAGAATACCACCCGGACCTGGGCTTAATCTACGGCTACGCCGCCAAGGACAAGGGCGCGGTTAAGGCTGGTCAGTTTGTGAAGGTCGGTTCCGGCGCTTCCGTGGCTCCGCTCCGTGCCTACCTGAAATATATCGGCGATCCGAAGTCTCTCGCCAAGTCCGCGGCTCCGGCCCCGGCCAATATCGAACTTCCTGAAACCATCGAAGTCCGACTCATTGATAGCGATGGCGACTTGACCGGCATTGCCAAGTGGAACATGGCTACCGGCGAAATTACCAAGGTGAACGCCTGGTTCGATTTGAAGGGCCGCAAGATGAACGCTAAGCCCGAGAACAAGGGCATGTTTGTCGGCAAGACGAAAATCCAGAAGTAATAGGGGGAAACAATGATGAAGAAAGAATATCAGGCTCCGAAGATGGAAATTGTGGATTACAAGCTCCAGGCTTGCCTGCTGAGCGGTAGCGGTGAAGAAACGTGCGATGATGGTGATTACTGCGACGAACTCGGTTTCGATTTCCGCCACATCGACCACAACGCTTAATTGCCCTCCCGAAAACCCCTGATTTTCGGGTAAAAAGAATCCCGGAAGCGAACGCTTCCGGGAATTTCTTTTTGCTGCGCGACGTTTCGCGGCGATAATGCCCGCGACGTTTATTGACGTGCAGCGAGTTCTTCGGGCGTGCGGCTGAGAATGTCCCAGTCGCCGCGCTTGATGATTTTGTAGGCGTATCCCTGCTCGGTGAGGAACAGCTGGCGGTTCATCGCGAATTCCTGTTCCTTGGAGTCCTGCGTGACGATGCTGTAGAAGTGCGCTGCACCGCCGTCGCTCTTGGGCCTAAGCACGCGGCCGAGGCGCTGGGCTTCTTCCTGGCGGCTTCCGAAGGTACCGGAAATCTGGATGAGCACGTTTGCGTCGGGCAGGTCGATGGCGAAGTTGCCGACCTTGGAGACCATGAGGTTCTTGAGGCTTCCGTCGCGGAAGGCGGCGTACAGCTTTTCGCGGTCCTTGTTCGGCGTCTTGCCCGTGATGAGCGGTATGTCGAGGTCCTTGGAGAGCGCTTCGAGTTGGTCGATGTACTGGCCGATAATCAGCACTCGGTCGTCGGGCTTGTCGAAGTGCTTGAGCAGGCGCTCCACGATGTCCGTCTTCTCGGGGTTCGTGGAGGCGAGCGTAATCTTCTCGCGCACCGGTGCAAGCGCATACTTCATCTTGAGTTCGGCTTCCATCGGGATGCGGATTTCGTTACAGTCGGCGGTGGCAATCCAGCCCTGTGCTTCCAATATGCGCCACGGGATGTCGTACTTTTTGGGGCCGATAAGGCTGAAGACTTCGGTTTCCTTGTGGTCTTCGCGGACGAGCGTGGCGGTGAGGCCCAGGCGGCGCGTAGCCTGCATCTCGGTACTCAGGCGGAACACCGGGGCGGGCAACAGGTGCACTTCGTCGTAAATCATGAGGCCCCACTTCTGCTGGCTGAACAGCGGGAAGTTCGCGAGTTCCTTCTTGACTTCCTCGTCGGTAAAGTCGTCGAGCTCGGTCTCGGGCTTTTCGTTCTCGCCCTTCTTGGCGCGCTTGCGCTGCGTCAAGATTTGGTAGGTGGCCACGGTGACGGGGCCGATTTCCTTGACTTCGCCGGAGTATTCCTTTACCTGGTCGAGGGTGAGGTCGGTCTTGTCGCAGATTTCGCGAATCCACTGGCGCGATGCCGAGATGTTCGGCGTGAGGATCAAAGTCTTTGTTTGTACTAAGGCCATCGTTGCAAGTCCGATGACCGTCTTGCCCGAGCCGCAGGGGAGCACAATCACGCCCGAACCGCCCTTCTCGGAACCGCTCGCGTAAAAGACCTGGGCGGCTTCCTTCTGGTAGTCGCGCAGCGTGAACGGCTTCCCGGAAAGCGTGGTCTCGCGCAGGTGGATGGGCAGCGGGTCGCCCACGGTGTAACCAGCGAGGTCCTCGACCGGGAATCCGGCGTTGGTGAGCGCCATCTTGAGGTGACCGCGGCGTTCGGGATCCACTTCGGCGTGCAGGTCGTCGATGAAGCGCACCACGTAGGGCTCCACTTCCTTGAGCTTGCAGATTTCGGTGAACATGAACTTGTCGTCGGACTCGACAATCAGGGAGTCCCCGTCTTTGCGGAGCCTGAGCAGGCCGTAGCGGGCCATGTAGTCTTCGATTTCGGTAATCACCGTCTGCGGGATGGGGTAGCGGCTCTGGCTTTCGAGGCGTTCCAGGACTTCGGGCGCACGCAGCCCCGTCGCTGCGGCGTTCCACAGGCTGAGGGGGCTTATCTTGTAGGTGTGCAGGTGTTCCGGGCTCTTGACGAGTTCGGTGAACGGGGCGATTGCGTCGCGGGCCGCTTCGTAGGTGGGGGCGTCGACCTCCACCATGATTTCCATGTTACTCTGAACGATTATGGCGCCATTGGGATTCATAGGCGCCAAATTTAGAAAAAAATGTCGGAAAATAAAAGCCCCGGTCCATTGCGGGACCGGGGCTTTCGAGCCACCCAGCAGATTTGAACTGCCGACCTGCTGATTACGAATCAGCTGCTCTACCAGCTGAGCTAGAGTGGCATAGCGGGGCTAAAAATAGCAATAGGGCGTTTTTTTGTCAAGATAGGGAACCCCTCGGTTGGCAAAGTCCTTTATTTTTTCTATGATTGTGTCACAAATTTTAAAATGGAAGTCCAAAATGGCTAACGAAGCAAACCAGAATAATTCTGAAATTAAGCAGTTTTTTGTCCAACATGGAACCAAGGTGCTTGTTGCACTGGCCGTTGTGCTCGTGGTTGTCGCTGGCGTAATCCAAGTTCGCGATTCCCGCAAGGCTGCCGCCGCCGAACAGGCTGAACTTATCGGCGAAGGCCTGACCTACGTGTATGCGGGCGAGAACGACAGCGCCCTGGTGGAATTTGAAGCCAAGATCCAGTCCGACAAGCTCGAGGGCCTCGCTCTCGCCAAGGCCGCTCTCTTCGCGGGCAACATCAAGTTCGAAAAGGGTGATTTCGACGGGGCCGCGGTCCTGTTCCAGAAGTCCCTCGACAACGCCGGTTCCGTGGCGCTGGTCCGCTCTGCCGCCATGCACGGTCTTGCCTCCGTGAAAATCGAAAAGGCTGACTACTCCGCCGCTGCCGGTCTCCTCGAGAAGTACATCTCCGAATTCGGCAAGCGCACGGGCGACAAGGAAGACCGCTTCCAGAAGGAAGAACCGCAGGACGAAGTCCCGATGGTGGCCGACGCCATGTGGAAGCTCACGCTCGTCTACCAGCAGCTCGGTGCTAACGACAAGGCCAAGAACACTGCCGAACGCATCGTCGAAGTCTACGGCGACAACCAGCAGTACGCCGACAAGGCCAAGAAGTTCATCGCGAGCCTCTAGTCGGGTTCGTCGCGAGCTTTAAGTTCGTTTTGTAGAATTTGAATGGCCGGCCCTTGGGGCTGGCCTTTATGCTTGGCTAGTTGAGCGCGAGCGCCCAGCCTATGGCGAATATGGCGAAGTAGGCGGCAATCCACACGATGTCTTTGAGCGTGGTGGGCGTGCCCCAGCGCAACATCTTCTTTTTGGGGATGAGGCCGCAGAGCATACCGGCGATAAAGCCGTAGCCGTGACCCAAGATGTCGGCATGTTCGCCGAGGCCCAAGAATACGGCGATGGAGATGGCTCCGCACAGCGGGGCGAACCTGCGGAGCATGCCGTGGGTTTCGCGGGGCATGAGCCTGAACTCGATGACGGAGAGCGCCCCGATGCAGGCGAACACGAACGTGGAAAAACCGAGGGCGCGGTAGTCGGACTGCACGGTGAGGGCGACGCAGAAGTTCGCGAGCGCGCTCGATGCGGCGAGGAACGGTGCCATGCGCGCGAGCGGGATGCGGTAGGCGAGCAGGTTCAAGACGATGTATCCCGAGACGAGGTTGCTTGCCAGGTGGTGGGAATCCCCGTGCAGCGTGAGGGCGGTGATGGTGCGCCACCACTCTCCGTGAAGCACCTTGTAGGCGTCGGAGAGGCCCTTGCTGTGGATGCCTGCGATGTAGTTGCCGAAGTCGGCGAGTGTGCAGGCGACAGGCACGAGCAGTACCCATACGGGCTGCGCGCTTACGGCGAGGGGCATGGGTGGGTTGTCTTTGCGGGGCGGGTTTTCGCGGCGGTATAACTCTATCTGGTGTAGCGCCCTCTCTTCGTGTTCGGGATCGACGAGGATTTCGAACGGGCCTTCTTCGGAGCGGTCGAAGCTGTGCACGATTCCCTGCGACAGGAGTACCAGGCTGTAGTCGCGGGCCTGCCTGTAGGTGCCAAACGCAACTCGGACCAATTGCTCGACAGGTTCTTCTGTTAAGGGGTATTGCTCGGTTGCCTGAGGGGTGGGTTGCGCTTTGTTTCCTACGAGACTTTCCGCGTTTTGGACAACGTTGTCTGTTGTATTATTTACCTCGCTATTTGCCGCATTATTTGAAACGCTGTTTGTTACGCCGCATGGAACGCTATTTGTAACGTCGCCGGAGGCTGTTCCTCGCACGTCCAGTTCGCTCTCGGCAGGTTGTGACGCATTGGCGGGCCTGCGACGTATCATGGGGCTTACAAAGCGGGCTGCCATAGGTTATTCGGCCTTTGCGGCAGAGGTGAGCGCGAAGCGTCCGGATGCGGTTTCGCATTCGGCGCGCAGGTAGGCGTAGTTGTCCAGCGGGACAATGATGTCGGTATTGGCGGGGGCGGCGACTATGCTTTCGATGCGGACGTTTTCTTCGCGGGCAAGCTTGCCGTTTGCCATGCGCTTGCGCCCGTAGATGCGGATGTAGCGGAACGCACCGCCGGTATCGCCGTTACTGCGGGCGTGGAAGGCGATGCTCTTGATGCCGTGGGCGTTTGAGCGTTCCCACCAGAGTGCGGGCCCGTCGGTGATGTAGCAGTTGTCGCCCGCGAACGCCGCGTTTAACGTATCGAGGGATATTCTCTCGTCTCTCGTCTCTCGTCTCTCGTCTAATTTCACAACAGTCCGCACTTTCCCGAACACGTGCTCGCGGGTGTGCCTGAGGGAGAACAGCGGTGTCGATACGGCGGTGGTGTCGTTCAGGTCGCCGTGGGCGTCGTTGCCACCGATGGGCAGCAGGAAGTTCCCTTTGCCGAGTTCCTCGATCCACCACTGACGCCCGAGCATGAAGCCTTCGTCGCGGATGCCGTTCCAGAACTGGATTCCGCGAACGTGGTGCGTGGCGTCGAGGTTCAAGTCTTTGTGACTCCAGTAGCCGCGCCTGAAGATGAATTTTTCGAGGATGCCCATGGGCTGCATCGGGTGGGCGGCAAAGCAGTGCGCGTCGGTCATCTCGAGCAACTTGGGAATGCGGAAGGTCGGGCGGTTTTCGAGCCAGTTGCGCCCGCAGTCACCGAGGCCCGGCAGGTAGCTTTCGGGCCCGAGTACGGTCATGTGGACGTTCTGGCCCTTGGAATTGCCTGCGGAGACTTCTTCGCCTGCGACAAGGAGCGGCATGCCGTTTGCGTTCAGCTGGCGGATTTCGTCGCGGAGGTTCTGGAATCGCGGAATGGGCGATTCGGCTTCGCGCGTGTAGTCTTCGGTGGTGTAGGCGAAATCGTAGGCGTGGTCGGTACAGCAGGTAAAGTCGAGTCCGACGGCCTTTGCCGCCTGTTGCAAAACTTGGGGCGTGGCGCCGTGTTCCACGTGGTCGGCCGAGTAGTGCGTGTGGCAGTGCATTTCGCCTGCAGCGTATCCGGGCGCCTTGGGCGGATTTTCGGCGAGGACGTGGATTTTAAGCGGGGCCGGGCGGAGTCCCGGATAGTTCCAGCGGTTGAATGCTCTTATGTTGTCTGTAACGTTCCCGTTGGCGGGGTCGAGGCGCCTTGCGGTGAGCTTGCAGCGGATTTCGTAGCGGCCGGGCTTGAGCGCCCCGAGCTTGACGGGGTAGAACGCGAACTGTTCCGTGGCCTTGATTTGCAGGTCGATTTTTTGGGACTGCCTGGGCGCTACGTTGCTTGAACTGCGTGTTTCGTTTGAACCGCCCGCTTCATCAATGTCGATGGAAATAGATTCGATGAGCGTCGGAAAGCGGTGGGCGTCACGTACGACAATCCACAGCGTGGGCTCGGCCCCCGGCACGAACTGGAACGGGGCGTCTACGAGAATCTCGGGCCACGGCCTGTACAGCAACGACCACGGGAGCTTGAACTTGAAATGCGTCTCGGCGTAATGCAGTTTTTCGCCCGGAATGAGGCTCATTATTCCTCCGGGGTTTTGGCGCTTACGGGTTCCTTTTTGGCGGGCGCTTGTGCAGGCTTCTCATCCGGCTTCTTGGCGGCGGGCTTCTCGGCCTTCGCGGGCTCTACCTTCGCGCTGTCCTTGACGGCGGGCGCTTGAGAAGACGCTTGAGAGGACGCTTGAGCGGGCTTCTCGTCCGACTTTTTGACGCCGGACGCTTGTGCGGAATCTTGCACGGTGGAGTCTTGCGGCGTTACTTGCGCGGAGTCCTGCGCGGCGGGCGCTTGTTGTGTAGAATCCTGTGCTGCCTGTGCCTGCGTCTTGGAAGAATCTTGGACCTGCGCCTTGGAAGAATCTTGTGCCGCGGCCTTGGGCGTATCCGACGAAGCCTCGTCGGTGTCCGGGATGTCGTCGTCTTCGTCCTTTTCAATCGGCTTGGGCTTGTTCCAAACGCCAAAGCTCACGCGAATCTGCAATTGCAGTCCACCAATATCCCACTTGGCCTTTTCTTCCGGGCCCCCGGGAACAATATCCGCAAAGGTTTCCTTGGACTTGACCTTGATGGTGCTGAAGCCGATGTCGCCAAAAATGTTCAGGCCTTTCCAGCTTGCAATCAGGTAGCCAACGCTAAGGCCGAACCCTGCGCCGAACGGCGAGTTGTCTGCATCAATCTTGCCCCACGAGGAGTAGATTTCGGTCCCGGGCAGCGTCCAGTACCAGCGAAGCGCGATGCTGAACAGGCCGCCGTCGGAAAGCGTCATCAGGTTCACGGGGATGGCGAGCCTGTATTCCAGGAACAGCGGGATGCCCTGGATGGTGTAGCTGTAGTTGTGGCTCTTGTTCTTGCGGTCGGTGAGCACCACCGATTCGTTGTCGTAGATGAACCCGAGGCCTGCGCTCACAAAATGGTCTTGCCTCACCTGGAACTGCAACCCGCCAAAGATGGGGAAGCAGAAGTTCACCTTCTGGAAGTTCTGCTTTGCCACGTAGAGCGATTCCTCTTCGTTTCTCGCGACAGAACGGAATTCGCTGTAGATGGTGTCGATGGCGTCTTGGAAGTATTCGCGCTCCTCGAAACTCAAGAACGAGATGGCCGGCTGCATGAATATGGCAATCCGGGAGTTGTCATGCTCCACGACGTCTTCGCTTGCGGCAAATGCTGCCACCGCTGCCCAAAGGACAAGCCATATCGTGCATGAACGTATCTTTGTCCGGAATCCCATCTACAGAACCTAGTTGAGCATCTGCTTGTCTTCTTTCTGCAGGCGCTGCTTTTCGGAGTCCTTCTTCAGGCGCTTTTCGTACTTGGCTTCGGCCTTTGCGATTTTCTTCTCGGTCTTGGCGAGCAGTTTCTGGATGTCCTTGTCGTCTTCGGGCAGTTCAACCTTCGCCTGGGCGAGGTAGTTGCGTGCCGATTCAAACTGGTCGAGGTCCGTGTAGGCCTGCGCAATCAGGAACAGCACTTCGCGGCGGCGCTTGGACTTCTGGTAGGTGTCCAGGAATTCCTTGAAGTAGATGACCGCGGCCTGAGGCTTGTCCATGCGGAGGTACAGGCGGCCGGTCTGGAATTCCTTTTCGGCCAGGCGTTCCACGAGCAGGTCGTAGTAGTAGTTCACGGAGTCGCGCAGCGGGGAGTCCGGGTAGTTCGACAGGTAGCGTTCAAAATCCCTCATGGCAATAGTCGTGTTGGCCTCGTCGCGGCTTACGCGGAATTCCATGTTGAACGAGGCGATGGCCTTGCGGAACTCGGCGGTTTCCACGAACGGGGAACCCGGAAAGTTGATGATGAAGCTGCCGTATTCGCCGCGGGCCTCGATCCATTCTTCGAGGTTGAAGTAGCTCTCGGCGAGCAGGAACTGGGACTGTTCCATGTAGCCCGTGCCGGCGCAAAGCGAAAGGATGTCTTCCAGCTTGTCCTGGGCGCGTCCGTACTTGCCTTTCTTGTACAGTTCTTCGGCCTTCTCGTATTTGGCGCGGCAGAATTCGGTATGGTTAACCTTGCCGGAGTTGCTTGAAGAACAGCTTGCGAAAAAAGCGGCTGAAATAAAAAGACTGAACAATAAGGGCAACTTTGCGAAATGATTCATTTTTTTTCTTTGGTTAATTCTAACTTTCACTCATCAAAGTAGAAAAAATCCGACCGTAAAAAAAGAATGATTCTAGTCCGCTATGTATTGAAAGAGCTTATTGCGCCATTTATGGCCGCTCTTTTCGGCATTACGTTCTTGTTCGTTGTAGATTTCCTTGTAAAGATCCTGGACAATGTGCTGTCCAAGGGATTGCCCGCTTCGACCGTTCTCGAGATATTTGTACTGAACCTCGCGTGGATGCTCTCGCTGTCAATCCCGATGGCGGTGCTGGTGGCGTGCCTCATGGCGTTCGGGCGCATGTCCGGCGACCAGGAAATCACGGCGGTCAAGGCTGCCGGTGTTTCTCCCTTCAGCTTGATGCGGCCGGTACTGCTGGTCGCCACGCTCCTCTCGGTATTGATGATCCTTTTCAACAACTGGGTGTTGCCCGAGGCGAACCACCGTTCCGTAGAACTGATGAACGCCGTCTCCCGCAAAAAGCCGCACGTTTTTATTGACGCGGGCCGCCTCATTACGCAGTTCCCCGACGTACAGCTTTGGGTGAACCGCATCGACCCGGTGTCCGGGACGCTTTACGGCATCCAGATTTACGAGATGGAACGCAAGGGCCCTCCGCGTATCGTTTATGCGGACAGCGCCTCGATGGACTACGTGGATAACGGCGCCACGCTCATGCTCAGGCTCCGCAGCGGCGAGACTCACATCGTGGACCCCGACGACCCGGGCAACTACTTCCGCATACGCTTCTTTGCGCAGGACCTCGCCATGAAGAACGTGGACGACCGCCTGGAACGCCGAAGCCGCAGCTACCGCAGTGACCGCGAGATGCCCGTGGAGATGATGATTGACGTGGTGGAACAGGCGAAGGCCCGCTACGATACCATCTGGGAAACGTCGAAGGATACCCGCCTTACATCGCTTGCGTCCCTTTCGAAAGTCCTTCTCGGCGATACCATCATGCCCGATTCCGCGAAGTTCGAGATGGTATCTGACTCGGCGCAGATAATGAGGATGCTCCGCAAGGTGCGCGTGCAGGAAATCGGCGTGCTCCGCACGACGGAACGCCTCTACGGCAGGCTCGAGAACGAGGAAAAACGCCAGGCGCAGTACCTTGTCGAAATCCACAAGAAGTTCAGTACGTCGTTTGCTTGCTTTGTGTTCGTGCTTATTGGCGCCCCGCTCGGCATCATGGCCCGCAAGGGCGGTATCGGTACGGGTATCGTCTACAGTCTCGCGTTCTTCGTGGTGTACTGGATTTGCCTTATCGGCGGTGAGAACCTTGCCGACCGCCTTATCATTTCGCCGGAACTCGCCATGTGGGCCTCGAACATCATCATCGGCATTTTCGGCGTGTTCATCACCATCGCCATGATCCGTGACCGTTTCAGCGGCGATTCCAAGTTGTTCAGGGCCATACGCGCCGTGGGCGGGTTCTTCAAGAAAATCACCGGGAGGTTCGGATGAAATTCTCCCGTTACCTGATATGGAACTTCTTGAAGATGTTGCTCATCGTCGTGCTCGGGTCTATCCTGGTGTTCGTCGTCATCGACTTCGTGGGAAACATCAAGACGTGGCTTGCCCGCGACATGAAGGACGTGGGCGAGTACTACTTCTGCTACCTGCCGTACATGCTCTACCTGATTACGCCTGTGGCCATGTTCATCGCGGTGCTCGCCTCGGTGGGCAACATGGCGCGCCACCTGGAAATGTCGGCCATGCAGAGTTCCGGCCAGAGCCCGCTCAAGACGCTCTTGCCCATATTCCTGCTGGGCGTGCTGGTGTCCGTAGGTTCGTACCAGATGAGCGAACGCTGGTTGCCGAACGCGAACCACAAGCGCCTCGAGGTGATGGAAACCAACGCGCAAAAACGCAAGAACCCGCGCATCAAGGAAAAGCAGAACTTCACGTTCATCGACAGCGAGAAGGCGAGCTGGTTCTTTAGGCACTATTCGGGCAAGAACAGGCTTGGCCGCGACGTGGTGCTGCTGCTGCGCGAGCAGGGGAGGCTCCGCGAACGCTACGACGCCAAGATGGTGCGCTGGGTGGAAGAAGACAGCGTGGCCTACTGGGTGTTTGAGCGCGGTTACCGCCGTACCTTCCAGAAGGATGGTACCGTGGACGTGGTTCCGATTACGAGCGAGAAGATGCTTGGCCGCGTGGCGACCCAGCCCGGCGACCTCATCAACGACCGCCAGGTGGCCGACGAGATGGATTCCAAGATGGTCCGGGAACGTATCGAGGTGCTCAAGCGTTCCGGCGAAGACACGAACGTGATGGAGACGGCCCTGTACTTCAAGCAGTCCGCGCACTGGATGAACCTCATTGTGCTGCTGATAGGGGCGGCCCTGTGTCACCGCTTTAAGCGTTCTGGAGGCCTTTCCCAGAAATTCGGTGTTGGCCTGTTGCTCGTTTTTAGTTATTATATCTTGGAGAGGATCGGACTCAAGATGGGCGAAAACGGCGCGTTGACCCCTCTTCTGGCGGCATGGATTAGCCATATCCTGTATGCAGGCCTCGCTAGCGTGATGCTTTACCGGTCCTTTAGACTGTAGAAGGAAGAAAATGCTGGTTTCGAATGTTCTGTTCATTGTCGCAGGCCTGTTGCTGGGCCTCGCATTCCAGGGCGGAATGCTGTTGTTCCTCATTCCTGTCGCGGGTGTTGCCGCGGCGCTGGGCTACATGAACTTGCCTCGCGTGCCGGGCGGAAAGACTGCCGCCATTCCGGTGATTACGCGCGTGGCCCAGGCGACCGGCATTTCTCCTGCCGTGTCCCCCGACATCCGCAATTCCATCAAGGACAGTTCTACCGAGTACAACGAACCTACGTCCACCTTGCGTGTGAACCAGTTCTGGGCACGCACCAATGCCGACGTGAACAAGGCGACCAACGACGTTCTGCAGGGCCTCAAGCGCGTTATCCCCAACGCCTACTCGGTCATCGTGTTCTCGCCGCTCGAGAACGCGAGGGAATGGTCCATCCGTGAATACTGCAGCGACCCGAACGCCCAGGTGGCGACCGACGTGCGCATTACCGAAAACTCCGGGCTTGTAAGCCAGCTGTTCCGCCCCGAGGTGAACCGCCTCTTGGAAGGCGACCTGATGGGCGGCAAGTCTCTGCTCTACTACATCGACAACCCGATGATCAAGTCCCTGGTGGCAGTGCCCATGCTCGACCGCGAAAAGAACCGCATTGGCGCCATCGTGGTGGATTCCCTTTACCCGAACGCCTTCTCGCAGTCTACGGCGCAGGCGCTCACCTACATCGCGAGCTCGCTTTACATGCTCGCCTTCAAGAGCGTTGTCTCTACCAAGAACTACATCGCCCAGCAGCAGTTCAGCGTGCTTTACGGCTACCAGCACAAGTTCTTCCAGACGATGTCGGTCAAGGACATTTACCGCCAGATTTTCCAGTACGTCAAGGAGAACATCCCGTTCGACCGCATGATGATTCTCGCGCTCGACAAGCAGAATCCCGAAGACAGCCACAAGGAACGCGAAGGCCGCGTGGTGTGCTGGGACGGTATCGACGCCGAGCAGTTCGCCAACAAGAAGTTTACGCTTTCGGACAAGGGCCTCGCGGTGCTCGCGCTCTTCAGGAACCGCCCCGTGGCCCGCAACTTCAGTTCTGGTATGGGCGGCCAGTACGTGCCTCGTATCGACGACAAGGAAAAGCGCAACATGGAGTTCCGCCAGCTGTTCGTGATGCCGGTTTCTTCCGACAAGAACGCGTCGCTCGCCGAACTCGCCATCTGTCTCGAGAGCCGCTCGTCGAACCGCTATTCCGAACACGAGATGGAATTGCTCAAGGCGTTCGCCGGCGTGGCCGGATTCGCCTACGTGCGTGCCTGCCAGTTTGAACAGGGCAAGGACCTCGCCTCGCGCGATGGCCTTACCGGGCTTATCAACCACCGCACGCTGCACGAGAGCCTGCGCACCGAGAAGATTCGCGCCAACAGGCAACAGTACAACATCGGCGTGCTCATGATGGACATCGACCACTTCAAGAGCGTGAACGACACTTACGGCCACCCCATCGGCGACGTGGTCATCAAGGGTATTGCGGGCGCCATCAGTGGCGAAATCCGCAAGGAAATCGATATCGTCGCCCGCTACGGTGGCGAGGAATTCGTTGTCGGCCTCATCGATACGACTCCTGAGGGGATGATCGAGACGGCCGAACGTATTCGCCATGCTGTGATGGAACTGGAATTCGACGTGCACCAGGCCGCCCCGCTCCGCGTGACCGTGAGCATTGGCGCCTTCTTGGTGAAGCCGGAATTCCACGACATGAAGAAGGCGGTAAACAACGCCGACCAGGCCCTGTACAAGGCCAAGGAAAGTGGCCGTAACCAAGTTATTCAGTACACCGACCTGACCGCCGAACAGGTGGCGCTCGAAAAGGAAGGCTAATTCCATGTTTACGCTAGTTGACTGGGCCGTGCTTGCGGCGTATTTGCTGTTTTCTCTTTTTATTGGCCTCTGGGTTTCCCGCGGCAACAAGAACCTCAAGGAATACATGTTCGGTGGAGGTTCCATGCCCTGGGTGGCCGTGGGAATCAGCCTCATCGCCACGTCCGTGAGCGCAACGACTTTCCTCGGTGCGCCTGCCGACGTTTACGGCGACAACATGACCTTCCTCATGTTCCAGATTGGCGCCCTCCTGAGTATTGTCGTGGTGGGCTTCGTCTTTATCCCGCGCTTCCGCACCTCGGGCATCAATAGCGCCTACGAGTTGTTCGAACTTCGCTTTAGCCGCCCCGTGCGCAGGCTCGCCGCTGTGTTCTACTGCCTCCACCTGCTGCTCCGTACGGGAATCCTGCTGTACGCGCCCTCGCTTGTGCTGGCGCAAATTTTGCATGTCGACTTGAAGGTGGCTATCGTGGTGTCTGCCGCCGTCGCGATATTCTACACGTGGTTCGGCGGTATCAAGGCGGTTATATGGACCGACGTGATGCAGTTCTGCGTGTTCTTTGGCGGTGGCGTGCTGGTGCTCTTGCTTATCGCGAACTCCGTAGGGGGCTTTGGCGAGATGGCCGCGCTTGCAAGCGAGGCGGGCAAGACCAAGTGGTGGGACGCAAGCTTTGATATTTCCAACGCGCGAACACTTGTTTCTGCTGGCTTTGCCTATGCGGTCCTTGAAATCGCTATCCGCGGTTGCGACCAGCAGTTCGTGCAGCGCTACCTGAGCTGCAAGGACGTTAAGGCGGCCAACCGTTCGAGCGTGCTTTCGATGGTGCTTGGCTGTGCGGTCTCGGTGCTGTTCTACTGGGTGGGCGCGGCGCTTTACGTTTATTACCAGAAGGCCCACGTGGCAAACCTCCCCGAAGGCATTGGCCAGAACGACGTATTCCCTTACTTTATCGTGAACGGCCTCCCGGTGGGCGTCACCGGGCTCATTGTCGCTGCCATCTGTGCTGCCGCCATGAGCAGCCTCTCGGGCGCCATCAATTCGCTGAGCAACACCTCGGAACGCGACTTTTTGGGCTGGGACGAATCCAAGGGCATTGGCGGCCTCAAGCGCGCCAAGATATGGACGGCCGTTTGGGGCGTGCTCGGCGTGTTCTTTGCGCTGTTCGCTGCCACCCAGCAGGGAAGCCTCCTCAAGAACGCCCTGTTCTTTACGGGCCTCTTTACGGGCCCGCTCCTCGGTATGTTCCTGTTGGCCTTCTTTGCAGACAAGTTATTCGGTGCGGGCTCGGGCCGTCTGCGCGCCTGGGTCGTAATCGCTTCGGTTGTATGCGGCATGGGGAGCCTCATCCTTATCCAGGGAATCCCGGCATTTGGCGTGCCAGCGCTCCTTGGCGGCATATTCAGCTGGCCGTGGATGCCGTTTATCAGCATGATGACTACGGTTGTCGTGGCCCTCGCGGTAAACGCTGTCGCGAACCTTGTTTCGCGGGTGGCTCGCTAGTTCGGCGCCCGTTTTCTGTCAAGACAATTTCCCGAAAAAACGGCATTTTCCCCTGTGGATAAGTGCCGTTTTCACTAAATGTTTGTTGGTCACGGAGTTGACTTTTTCGGGACCCGACCTGCGGTCGAGGTCCGCCCTCCCTTTCGCGTGAGATGTTGATAAGTTTTTTGAAACATTACAAAAAAATTACCTTAAATTGTAAATTTTTTGTTCTCTTCGCCAAATGTTTTATTATCTTATGGACTATATCTTGTGTAGGGGTTTTGACCTCGAACACAAGATGTAGTAGAAAGATTAAATTTTCTATATACTGGTAAAGTTCTGGAAAATCTAAGGATTGATAGATGATTTTTACAGTCAGGAAGCGTGACGGCCGCGAAATGCCGTTCAACATTGAGAAGATTTCGGACGCCGTTGTCAAGGCTTTCCGCGCCTCTGGTGAACTCAAGGAACAGATCAAGGCATCCAGGGACCAGTTCGACCTCCTGGGACAAGAAGACCTTTTGAGCAGTACTTCCCTCAAGGTGGCCGCCTACGCCGTGGGCCGCCTCGAAGCCGAGGGCAAGAACAAGCCGGACATCGAAGAAATCCAGGACGCCGTTGAAAAGGCCCTTACCGAATGCGGCTATGCCGACACCGCCAAGAGCTACATCCTTTACCGCGCCGAGCGCACCCGCATCCGCGAAGTCAACACTCGCCTCATGCACACGCTCCGCGACATCACGTTCAGCTCCGCCAAGGAATCCGACCTCAAGCGCGAGAACGCGAACATCGACGGCGATACCGCCATGGGCACCATGCTCAAGTACGGCTCTGAATCGGCCAAGCACTTCTACACGATGATGATGCTCAAGCCCGAGCACAGCCGCGCCCACATGGACGGCGACATCCACATCCACGACCTGGACTTCTACTCGCTTACCATGACGTGCTGCCAGATCGACCTGAAGAAGTTGTTCAAGAACGGCTTCAACACCGGTCACGGCCATCTGCGCGAACCCAAGGACATCCGCAGCTACGCCGCTCTCGCTGCCATTGCCATACAAAGTAACCAGAACGACCAGCACGGTGGCCAGTCCATCCCGAACTTCGATTATGCCATGGCCGACGGTGTGCGCATCACGTACCGCAAGGCCTACCTCTCCAACATGGTGAAGGCCCTCATCCTCCTCACGGGCAAGGCCGAAGAGGAAATCCAGCCCGTCATCAAGAAACTCCATGCCCAAATGGCCGAGATGGGCATGACGGCGACGCTCGTGCCGAACGATAAGTTCGTCGAGGCCGAAGCCCGCGAGCTTTCCAAGACCTTCGACACCGAGACGGTGGTGAAGGCCCAGAAGTTTGCCGAGAAGATGGCTTACGAGGAAACCGACAAGACCACGTTCCAGGCGATGGAAGCGTTTGTCCACAACCTGAACTCCATGCACAGCCGCGCCGGTGCGCAGACTCCGTTCTCTAGCATCAATTATGGTATGTGCACCGAGCCCGAAGCCCGCATGGTGATGAAGAACCTGTTGCTCACTACCGAAGAGGGCCTGGGCGGTGGCGAAACGGCCATCTTCCCGATCCAGATTTTCCGCGTGAAGAAGGGCGTGAACCTGAACGAGGGCGACCCGAACTACGATTTGTTCAAGCTTGCTTGCCGCGTGAGCGCGAAGCGCCTGTTCCCGAACTTCAGCTTCCAGGATGCCCCGTACAACCTGCAGTACTACAAGCCGGGCCATCCCGAAACCGAAATTTCGTACATGGGCTGCCGTACCCGCGTTATCGGCAACAACTACGACCCGACCCGCGAAATCTCGTACGGCCGCGGTAACCTGAGTTTCACGTCCATCAACCTCCCGCGCATCGCTATCAAGATGAAGTCCGTCGATTTGTTCTTCAAGGAACTCGACCGCATGCTTCAGCTTGTGAGCGACCAGCTCATGGAACGCTTTGCCGTCCAGAGCAAGCGCAAGGTCAAGAACTTCCCGTTCCTCATGGGGCAGGGCGTGTGGATCGATTCCGACAAGCTCGGCTGGGAAGACACCGTGGGCGAGGTCATCAAGCACGGAACGCTTTCCATCGGCTTCATCGGCCTTGCCGAAACGCTCGTGGCCCTCACGGGCAAGCATCACGGCGAATCCGAAGCGTCCCAGGAACTCGGTCTCAAGATTATCAAGCACATGCGCGAATTCTGCGACAACGAGTCCAAGCGCCTCGGTCTCAACTTCAGCTTGCTCGCCACGCCGGCAGAAGGCCTCTCGGGCCGCTTCGTTCGCATGGACAAGAAGAAGTTCGGCATCATCCCGGGTGTTACCGACCGCGATTACTACACCAACTCGTTCCACGTGCCGGTGTACTACAAGATTTCGGCCTTCAAGAAGCTCGCTCTCGAAGCCCCGTACCACGCGCTCACCAACGCTGGCCACATCAGCTACATCGAGCTCGATGGCGACCCGACGCAGAACCTCGACGCGTTCGAGAAGATCGTACGCTACATGGCCGAGGTGGGTATCGGTTACGGAAGCATCAACCACCCGGTGGACCGCGACCCGGTCTGCGGATTCGTTGGCGTGATTGGCGACGTTTGCCCGCGCTGCGGACGTAGCGAAGGCCATGCGATTTCCGAGGCCAAGCTCGAGGAACTGCGCAAGCTGTTCCCGGGAATGCCAGCCTTCAAGGGAATCAGGTAAGAGAAAAGATTTTAACCATCAAGGAGAAACATAAATGTCTGAAAAGGAAATGAACAAGTACGGTGAAGGAATCGGCTTCGAACGTATCCGCCGCATCACGGGTTACCTCGTGGGTACGGTGGACCGCTTCAACAACGCGAAGCGTGCCGAAGTCAATGACCGTGTCAAGCACGGCGTGTAATGCCTGGACCTTGGTCCGGGTACGATACACCTGCTAGGTAATCTTAGGCGGGCATGTCCCGCCGTTTTTTATTTTGTTGCGAACAGGGAAATTATTTGAAAATGGAACAGGAAACTCCGAGACTTCGCATTGCGGGCATAGAACCCGAATCCTTCGTGGACGGTCCGGGAATCCGCATGACGGTCTTTACGCAAGGATGCCGCCACAACTGCCCCGGCTGCCAGAATCCGCAGACGCACGATTTCAACGGCGGGCATTTTATCGATATCGAAGAAATCCTTGCGATGATTGACGAGAACCCGCTGCTCGACGGTGTCACTTTCAGCGGTGGCGACCCGATGGACCAGGCGGCAGCTCTCGTTCCGCTCGCGAGCGAAATCAAGGACCGCGGCTTGAGCCTTGTAATCTTTACGGGTTACACGTTCGAATACCTGCAGCAGCACTGGGAAGAAACCCCTGCGTTCCTTGACCTGCTCGCCTATGCCGACATCCTCATCGACGGCCCGTTCGTCATGGCCAAGCGCTCGCTCGACATCAAGTTCCGCGGCTCCTCCAACCAGCGTATCATCGACGTGCAGCAAAGCCTGGTGGAAGGCCACGCGGTGCTGCACCAGATCCAGCTCGACGAAATGAAGGAACATCCGGAAAGGACTTACGGATAGAGAGGGGAAGCCTAGGGGGGACACCCCCTAAAACCCCCGGCTTGGTCGGTTTTTAAAAGAACGGCTACAACTTTCCAAGATCGCGAAGCATTTTCTCGTACTTGTCAGCGCGAGCTTTTTCTTCGTCAGCGCGAACTTTTTCTTCGTCAATCTTTTTTCGGATTTCGTTCGTATGTTCAATCGCCTTGAAAAGACGATTTTCCGCATCGTCTGCACGCTGGCGTTCAAGGTCAACGGCGATGTCTATTTCCTCTTGCCATGTCATGTAGAGAATCCTCGTGTTGCTGTCTGTCTGGTACCACTTTACTAGCCTGTCGATATTCTCGGTTGCAGGGGTGCTTGCCTTGTTGGTGGCGAAATACTCCATGTAATCCCGAACGGCTTTCTCGGCGACTTCGCGGTACTTATTGAATATATAAAAATTCTTGAAGGTGAGGTCGCCCATCTCGATTTTGGGATCGTTGCTTTCGAGATTCTTGAACCTGTAGACGGCGCGTCCCTTTGCGAAAATGTCGTCGGGGCAAAGGAAGATGATGTAGAGTTCCTTCAGGTTGTAATAGCTTTCGCCCCTGTTCAGGGCTTCGCAGTCGCGCATGGCTTGGTAGAAGCGTGCCCGCTTGGGAATTTCGTGGGTGTCTTCCATCTGCATCTCGATATCGAAACTCCGGATGGTTTCTCCGTCGGGCCCGACCTCTTTTGTGAAGACGTCGAAGCGGACGCCCTTGCTGACGGGGCTGACCTCGATAGTCTTTTCCGGCTCGGGATCGCGGAGCTCGTGAATCTTGATGCCGAGAACCGCTTCTAGGAATGGTTTGGCGATTTCCTTGTGGCTGAAAACCATTGCGAACATGAACCTGTTGGTGATGGGGAGTTCCTCGAACGGAACACGTTTTCTTTCCATTTCGTTTCCTTTCCGCCAGCGAATTGCGGGAGTATGAACGTCCCGAAATTGGGGCTTCCATACCTTTTAAAACGGATTTTTGCCGAGAAACGTGCCGAAAAAGTTTGTTTACAGGGGGACGACAATGGTTCTGTATTGCGCACCAAGGCGAAATAATGTAGTTTCTGCTAGAGGTGCCTTTATGCGAAAACTTCAAGTCTACTCATTTGCGTTCGTGGCCGCTGTGGCCGTTGGCTTGGCCGGCTGCGGTGACGATAGCAGCGACTTCAGCGCGCGCCCGGAGAAACTGCCCGATAACGCAGTCTTGTCTATCGACGACCTGAGCAATTGCACCGCCAAGAAGGCGGGTAGCCTCGAGTTTGTCAAGGACACTCCCTATGTTTGCGTGGAATCTGGCGACAAGTTCAGGTGGGAGAAGGTTTCCCAGACGGAGGACGAGCCGGAAGATTTCAAGGTCTGCAACCAGAAGAGGGAGGGGCAATACGCCCTTGCGTCCAAGGAAGACATCCTTTACACCTGTTCCGACGAAGAGTGGATTCCTGTGGAATCTGGTGAAGTATCTTCTAGCAGTGGCAAAGAGGCTAACTCCAGCAGTTCGAAGCCAAAGTCTTCGGATAGCGGCAAAGACGTGGAGAGCTCCAGCAGTGTATCTTCTAGCAGCGGCAAGTCCAGTTCTAGTGGCAAAAGTTCAAGCAGCGTAACCTCCAGCAGCTCCGAGTCAAAGTCATCGGATAGCGGCAAAGATGCGGAAAGCTCCAGCAGTGCGACATCCAGCAGCGGAACTTCCAGTAGCGAAGTACGCAGTTCTTCGAGCATTCCGTCGTCGTTCAGCGTGGGCGATGACAGAAGCGTTTACGATGCCAAAAACAACACCCTGACGGACTACCGCGACGGCCAGGTTTATAGAACTGTAACGATTGGTGAACAGACCTGGATGGCAGAAAACCTGAATTATGCATACACTGACGTTCCCTATGATTTTGGCAAATACACCTCCGATTCCACTAGTTGGTGCCATGAAGATAGCGTGAGTCATTGCGTGAAATATGGTCGCCTGTATCTGTGGAGTGCCGCGATGGATAGTGTGGGCACATGGTCTGCGAATGGTATGGGTTGCGGTTATGGTTCGAAATGCTCGCCGACTTATCCGGTGCGTGGTGTTTGTCCCGAGGGTTGGCACTTGCCTGATACAACGGAATGGAGAACATTATTTACCGCGGTTAGCGTTCAATCAACGTCGGGCAAGGTGCTCAAGTCTACTAGCGGTTGGAAGGATCATCTGGGCGAAAATGGTAATGGCACGGATGTCTACGCGTTTTCGGCGTTGCCTGCTGGCTGCAGGTATGACAATGGGGTTTACGACTATGAGGGCATCGCCACGCTCTTCTGGAATTCTTCACAGTCTGGCAATATATTCTTCGCGTACACCATGGTTTTGGACAACGGCAACGACTGTAGACTCATGTACTATAGTGCGAACTACGCGTATTCCGTCCGTTGCTTAAAGGACTAGCATTCTCGGGTCCGGTCCCTTCCGTTTAGAGCGGGAAAAGGGATTACTCGGCTTCGGTCTCTCGCTGCGCGAGCCGAAGCCTCGCCCTATGGGCTTGAGGCTTACGCCTCAAGTGCTGAAATTTTTCAGTTATGCTCACGATGTTCGCATGTGAAAAATTTCAGTCGCACCCTCTTCTCGGGCCCGAGTCCCTTTTTATCCCGATGCACAAAAAAAGAAAACCACCCGAATGGGTGGTTATCTTTTTTAGAGCGGGAAAAGGGACTCGGACCCTCGACCCCGACCTTGGCAAGGTCGTGCTCTACCAACTGAGCTATTCCCGCGAGGTGAGCACAATTATAGAATATTAATTCAGGTTTGTCAAGGGTCTTTGCAGGGAAAATATCAAAATTTCGTGTTTTTTTCCACGAAGTTCGAAAAATCCTTCCTTTTTACACATGTAATCGTGGGGGAGGGGCTTGGGCAGCATGGAATACAGCTCCTCGGAGATCAGGAATTCCTGCCCCAGCCTGGTGCACAGGTTCTGAATCCTCGATGTCGTGTTCAGCACGTCGCCGTGGTAGGCCATCTCGCTTCCGAAGTTGCCCACCTCGGTAGAAATTACCTTGCCGCAGTGCGCCCCCGCCTTGAAACTCGGGACAATGCCGTAGCGCTTGAGGAACCTGCGCGTCGTACGCTCCAGGCACTCGCTGAAGTCGAAGAACATGTCGACGGGGCGCGCCTTGTGCTTGCAACTCGATGTCTTCCACGTGATGAACGCGCCGTCGCCCGCTATCTGGTAGATCTCCCCGTGGTTCTCTTCGCAGCAGTTGGACAAGAGTTTGTAGTAGTCCTTCATGAAGTTGCTGTAGGTGACATGCCCCAGTTCCTCGGCGATGGCGGTGGAACGGCGCATGTCGATGAACATGAACACAAGGTCTTCTTCAACGGGATCCTGATACTTGCCGAGCAACGTGTTCACGAACACGCGCGTGCCGAACTTCTTGTGCACCGAGCGGATGAACGTGATAAGGTGCGCAAGGATGAACAGTACCAGAATCAAAACATGGATGCGCGGTTCCTTGAACGTCTCGATTACGCTGCCAATGCTCTGCTCGGTGAGGAGTCCTTCGCCTGTGCTATCGTTCCACAGCAATACGCACAGCACGATGCACGAACATATCAGCGCGAGGTAGAACGTGGAACGGATAAGCATGGCGATGAATGCCGAATGGTGGTCCACGTCGTCTTGCAGTATCACCACGTCGTATATGCCGTGCGCAACGCCAATGAACAGCCCGAGCTGCAGAATGAACAGCACGGTCCCTAGGTCGATGGACGCGCCAAGACCGTACTGCGTAAGGAATGCAAATCCGAGGGTTGTTACTATCCAACTGCCGATGTAGTAACAAATGGCCTTGAACTTGCGGGATGTCTGCCGAGTCATTGCCATAGGTCAGTGGATAAATAGCGGGAGGGACCAAATCATGATAATGATGAAAATATCCTTGTACGAATCTTCGAGGAGCAAAAAGGAAGCGAGGAAAAAGATGACCGTGCATATCGCCAAAAACAAGAACAGCGGGAGCCGTCTTTTCAAGTTTCTCTTTATTTTTTTGCGATGTTCCGTATCCATGCTATGGATATAAATTAAATTTCTTTTATATTCGAAAAAAAGCTAAATCCAAGGTCGTTCGGAAAATGCTCGGTTTGTATGTCCATGTCCCTTTTTGCGGAAAAATCTGCGATTATTGCGATTTTTCGGCAATTTCCGTGCCTGAATCGTACTACTTGGAATATTTGGACTTGGTTTCGAGGGAGGTGTCGGTTTTTGCGGAAAGGCATCCGGATGCCCTCGGGAAGGTGGAAACTCTCTACGTTGGCGGCGGCACTCCCTCGGCGCTTCCGCCGGAACTTTTGTCGCGCCTGTTCGAGACGCTCCGCTCGGCCGGGGTCCCGCTTTCGCGCCTCCGGGAATCCACCATGGAATTCAATCCCGAGTCATGCGACGCGGAACGTCTCTCGGTGGCGCGCAGTTACGGCGTCGACCGCGTAAGCCTTGGCATCCAGAGCTTTGACGGGGAACTGCTCGACCGCATTGGCCGCCGTCACCGCGCGGGAACGGGCGAATCGGCGCTAGCCTTTTTGACGGACGTCCCGGGGCTCCGCGTTACTGCCGACCTCATGTTCGACCTTCCCGGACAGACGTTGGACGGCTTCTTGGCCGACCTTGCGCACCTTATGGAATTTCCGCTTGGGCACGTGAGCTTTTACGGGCTCAAGGTGGACCCGCGCACGCGCCTGGGGCACCGCGTTGCCCGCGGCGAGCTCTCTGTAGACGAGGACCTGTACGCGGATATGTACCGGCGGGGGGTGGAATTCCTTGCCTCGCGCGGCCTGGAACGCTACGAAACGTCTAATTTCGCCCTTCCGGGGCAAGAGAGCCTGCACAACCTGAACTACTGGCGCCGCGGTGAATATCTGGCCTTTGGCCCCGGGGCTCACGGCTTTTTCGAGGGGGTGCGTTTCCATGCGCCCGAAAAGTACGCTCCCTGGCGCAATTACGTGAAATCAGGCTGCCCTCGCAACCTGCTCGACCTGGACATTGTCGACGGGGAGGCGCTTGCCGCCGAGCTGATTCAGCTTTCGCTCCGGACAAGTGAAGGCCTGGACCTCGAAATTCTGCGGAAAAACGGCAAAAACGTGCCGGAATCGGCAATTTTGCGGTGGGAGAGGGAGGGGTTCCTTGTGCGTTCGGGCTCCCGAATCGCCCTTTCGGGAGACGGCTGGCTGTTCATGGACCGCGTCGTGGAGGACCTCTTCTGCAACTGCGTTCCTTATTCCAATCTGGAATAAGCTGTTTTGAAATCACATCTGATTTTTTGAGCCTGCCGACTGGCAAAAAAAAAGATACATTTAGATATATAATTGCTCCAATAAGCAATGTTTTTGTGCATAGAGGTGTGTATGACTGAAAAGACTTGTTGTCATTTCTTTACGGTAATCCTTGCGCTCGCATTTTACGTGTCGAGTGTTTTTGCCGCTGAGGTGGACTGCAGGGACTATTCATCCACTACCGACTCGCGCTGCTCGTACTCGATTATCGAGCAACCCAAGGGCATCCAGCTTTTTGTCGTCGCCGAGGGTGACGACCCGCAGGATTTCTCCAAGGCCCTGAAGAACGAGGACTTTTACGTTTACGCCCCCCTCGCCGACAACGATTCCGTCAAGTACACGCTTTGGGCCGACCAGTCCGAAATCAAGAACCGCCAGAAGGTGAATTCCGGCGAAGAGGGGTACGTGATCGTTGGTGTCACGGGCCTCTACCCCAAGTACAACGTTGTCATCGGTACGGCCACCAAGGAAGACATGAGCGACCGCGCCATTGTCCGTGTGTACAACTTCTACGTTCCCGATGTCCAATACTGCCTGGACGAGGACTGCAACAAGCCCATCACCAGTAAGACCATGGCCGAGACCAAGCTCGAGGTGAGCGACACGATTACGATATATGTGCGCATGGTGGTACCCGAGGGTCCGGATTCCGGCTCTACCGAGAAGCTCACCAGGATGTTCTACATCAACACCGAAGGGCAGAGCGATTCGCTCATCTTCATGGACATGGTCGGCGACCACCTCGTGGATAGCCCGCTCGGTCTGCAGTTGCCCATCGAGGAAGGCCGTGGCAAGTTCCGCGTGACCTCTCTGCGTGCCGTTACCGACGGTTCCACCTTTACGCTCGACGGCTACCCCGACGTCACGGCCGATGGCGACACGACGTTCCTTGTCTCCGAAGAATTCCCGGGCGGCCTGCGCTTTGACAACCACAACATGCCCACCATCGACAGCGCCTACGTGTACGATACCAACGGCGATGGCGTGGGCGACAGCATTGCCGTGTTCTTTGGCGGCAACATGGAATTCATCGACATCGACGACTTCGAGTACGATTGGCCCGAGAACGGCAAGTACACGACCTTCGGTGGCGACGAATCCCACAAGGGTAACGTTTACGGCTTGAGCGATGCCAAGATGGACGCTTCGGCCGATTCTGCCAAGGGCCTTATCCGCGCCCACGTGACTTCTACGAATTCCGGCGAGAAGGGCACTGTTGGCCCGGCCGCTCTCGAAGACCGCATTGGCCCCGTGATCAAGGAAGCTTCCATCATCAAGGGCAAGGGCGATACCGATACGCTCGTGGTGCGCTTCAGCAAGGATATCGACACGTCGTGGACCTCGGGCAAGGGCCTGGTGCTCAACGGCAAGTCCATCCCCGTGGAAGCCTTCAAGAAGGACGGCGACGTGTGGAGTTTCGCTGTCAGCCATGGCTTGGTGGACGAGGGCGATTCCCTCCAGATTGCAATCTCTTGCGCCAATGACGCTTGCCCCGACGGCCTTATCAAGGCTGCCGACGGCAACGAGACGGGCAAGAACAACCCCTGCGTGGTTAAGAACGCGGGCCAGCTCTATGCCGACGACGAGAACAACGGTTTTTACGACCGCAATGGCGACGGCCGCATGGACAGCGCCTCGGTGGCGTTCGACGTGCCCCTCCAGAAGTCCGATCTCAAGAACCTCGACGTGATGCTCTACTGGCTCGACTCCAACCGCGAAGTGGTGCAGATTCCGCTGTTGAACCTCGATTCCCTCATGGATGCGGGCGTCGTGACGCTCTCCAATGACGGCAAGATTCTCGGCGTGAACATCGACCCCGAGGAATACGACATCCGCAAGATGCTCACCTCCATCGACAAGAGCCAGTCCAAGTCTGGCGAGGCTTACGGTTACGCCGAAGTCATCAACACGGTGACTGTGAACGGCGAGGTTGAAAACCGCACGACCCGCCTTTCGATGAACGACCGCATCCCGCCGCAGATTACCGGCACCTTCCTGCGTCCGGAATCTTTCCAGAAGATGGAAGCCGACGAACTCGTGCTCGAATTCTCCGAAGCCATCAGCTACAAGAACGTGGAAGACCTCTCCGAGGCGCTGCTGTTCAGCGGCGACGGCAAGTCCTGGAAGGGAATAGACCTCAACAACGTGCAGTGGGCCGACGATGGCAAGTCCGTCACCATCCGCATGGAGGTGGGTTCGGAACTCGACCAACGCATGAACCCCGCCGACTTTGTCCGCTTCAACGAGGACTGCTCTGCGTTCAAGGACGCCTCGGGCAACGGCATTTTCAAGGAACCCTTGACGGTGATGCTGCAGGGCGACCCGCGCGTGCTCGCCAAGACGACTTCGCTTGCCACCAAGGACTTCGCGGACCTGCTCTCCGACAAGAAGGACTTTACCGTGAGGTTCGTCCCCGCGGATTCTTCGCTGACCGACGAAATGAAGATGTCGCTCGGTGTGCTCATGAACATTGGATTCTCGACGATGATGACCAAGGACTCGACGGGCAAGGAAGTGCTCGACCTCGAGAAGATTGGACTTTCGTGGGAGATGTACGTGTATACGAACCTGGGCGGTTACGTCGCGAGTTCCTCGGGCGAAATCTACTGTAACGATTCGTACTTCAATCCCGAAGGCAAGATTGGCAAGGAAGACGGCAACTGCCTCGAGAATCCCAAGAAACTTTATTTCCGCTGGAACATGCGCAGCGAGAACGGACGCAAGGTGGGCATCGGTGTCTACCTCGCCAAGTTCAAGGTGAAAGTTTTTGGCGCGAAAGAATCATTTGAATACGAAAGATACTACAACTGGGGCGTGAAGGCCGGTAAGAACGGACTCGACCTGAAAAGCCTCGAGAAGTAGGAGGATAAGGCTATGAAAAAGATGGCAATGACATACGTAGCGATGATCGCACTGGTGTGCGCCGGTACTGTAGGCGCGGCGGTCGTTACAGAACCTCCCAACAACCCTGCACAGGGTATTTGGATTCAGCAGGTAGGCGATATCGTGCCCCATGCGAGCACGAGGGCCACGCTGTACTATACCAAGTACGCGCAGTACCAGAAGGATGCCGTCAAGAGCCTCAAGTACTATTACGATGGCGCCGGCTACCTTCAGTTGCTGCAGAAGGATACCATTTGCGGTAAGGACAACGGGATGGAAGGTGCAGACGGTATTGTGCACCATCCGGATGGAAGCCTGATTGTCGCCGGGCAGGGCAAGTCCGTTCACAAGGTTAATAAGTCGGGTGGCAATTCCTGCGTGATAAAGACGTCGACGACGTCGGAAGGCGTTTGGCACTTGATGAACGACCCCTCGGGCAAGTACGTGTGGGCGGCCGGTATCCCGGGCAAGCTGCACAGAATCTATATAGGCGATGACGCTCCGGACCGTTTTGATTCCAGGGGTTACAACGTGACGCTGTCCGGTAAAACGGAACGTTCGAACCATAATTCCATGGCAACGCTCATTTGGGACGACGAAGGCCACGCGTTCTTCACCCGTTCCGACTACCACGGCGGTGGATGTGAACGTTATGGTAACAGTAATTCTTCTGGTGTGGGCTACGACTTTAGGCTTTGTACCGATGAAGAAAGGAGACAAGAAGCCGCGGGCGCCTACTTCGGCTACATTACCGATACTACCAAGGTGTACGTGGCGAATGCTGCGGACCGCGACAGGTACCGTGCCCCGATTGGGGATTCCGCCATCACCAAGATGGGTGTGGAAATCTTGATTGACTCCCTGGAAGGTGCGCATGGCGGTACCTTTGACCCGTATTCCAAGACCATCTTCGTCTTTGGCGGTGCGCGCATCGTGCAGATCAAACCCGAAATCAAGAACGGAAAGATGACGGCGAGGGTCCTTGCCTATATCGACCTGCGTGACTATTTCTTCGACGAATCCTACAGCTCCCTGACGGTTCCCCGTACCAACGACCATGTGGGCTGGCGCTTGGACCAGGGTACGGTCGACGGCATGGGCCACCTCTTTGTGGCTAGCAATACGGGTCACCTTGTGTTCGTGGACTACGCGGCGAACCCGAACAAGCAGATTAACGACAACGTGCTCGTGCACCTGCAATGGATTGATAACTACCTCGACGACCTGGCTCCGCTTTCGGGCGTGGGCGTGATAAGGACCGATGCCGAATCTGGCGAAGACGAAGAAATGTCGAGCGGCATGAACTACAGCTGCTCCATGGTCCAGTACTCTTCGAGCAGCTCGGGCAACACCAATTCCTCGGGCAATACCAATTCTTCGGGTAACAACAATTCCTCGGGTAATAACAATTCCTCGGGCAACAACAACTCCTCGGGTAATAACAATTCTTCTAGCTCCGTGCGCTCCAGCAGTTCCGGCCCCGTACTTTACTCTTCGGGTGGCCACAACGGCTCCAGCGGCAACAACGGCTCTAGCGGCAGTAACGGCTCTTCTGGTAGCAACGGCTCCAGCGGCAGCATCGGTAACTCCAGCGGCAATAACGGTTCCAGCGGCAGCACCGGCAACTCCAGCGGTGGCAACAACGGCTCCAGCGGAAGCACTGGCAACTCCAGCGGTGGCAGCAATAACGGCTCCTCCAGCAGCGGAAACCAGGGCTCTGGCCAGGAAATCGCGCTGAACTCCAGTTCTTCCAGGACTTATGCCGGCTTTACCGATTACGACCTGAGCAGCAGCGGTGGCCTCGACTTCTACCCGTCGCAGGACAAGTTCGACGACGGCGACAAGGTCGTGTCTGAATCCGTGGTGCTGGTTCCTGTCGATACGGCCAAGGGTACGCCGGGTACGGTTACCATTGGCGACAACACCTACTTGGTCGAGGACAATCCCAAGGGCATTGAACTTGACCTGCGCTACAACGCCAATATCGACTCGGCTCAGGTGGGTCAGGTGATTGCGATTACGCTCGATTCTGCGCAGGTTGCTGAGATATTCGGTTCTGCCGATTCGCTCACGTTCGCGACCGCCTCTAACCTGACGATTATCGACCCGTCTAACCCGAACCCGGGCGACACCATCAAGGTGGGCAACGACGGCTCTGTGACCATCTGGGTGACGACGAGTACGCCGGTGGACGGTGGTACCATCATTGTCGCGGGCCCCGACGGCAAGGTTATCATTATTGACAATATCAACTTCTACGACCCGATTCCGGATGCCGACAAGGGCTACATCAAGGATTCCGACGGTGACGAAGAACTCGACTTCTTGGAAATCGTCTTGAAGGATACCCTGGAAGCCGGCTTGAGCGTGTACTCCGTGGCCTTGGTGGTGAACGGCGATACGCTGCAGGCGTCCGACGTGCCGGAACTCGGCATGATCACGCAGCACCAGAACTCTTACGAGTCGAAGAAGGTGAACACGATTTCGCTGAGTGTTGCCGACCTGAAGCTTCCGGAGAAGTTCCCGACCGACGCCTACGCCATCATTACCTACGCGAACGCGGAAGGCGCCCATTACCAGCGCACCGTGCCCGTGGTGGAAATCGGCAGCCGCATCATCGAGTCGGCGCAGGCTATCCGCAACACGCACGGCAAGGACTCCCTGTTCATCAAGTTCAACGTGGACGTGATTCCGGCCGACCTCTCCGAACCGGAGATGATCGTGATGCTCAAGCAGAAGGCCAAGCGCTTCGGCTTTGTGGGCCAGATTTCCAACGTGTACATGCCCACCAAGAACATCGTGATTCTCGTGGGCGACTCGCTCGGACTCCTGGGCGACCTGAAGGACAGCGTGTCGCTGCATCCGGCGGTGCAGTTCCACAACCTGCCGTACATCACGTCGGATGAATATGAACGTGAAGTGCCGGTAGAGGTGATTGACCGCCTGCCCGCGGTTAAGAATGTTGAATACTGGGATACCGATGGCGACGGCACGCTCGACAAGATCGTGACGAACTTTAGCGGCAAGCTTACCTCCGAGGAAGTGGCCATGCTCTACATGACCTACCCGTGGTACAGTGACCGCGGCATGCTTATCCAGCTGCAGGCGAGCCCCGATGACTTTACGTTGTCGAGCGACTCCACGAGCGTGAGCTGGAACGTGTTCGCGACGATGAAGATTGCTACAGGCGTGACAAGCATTAGCGAAGACCTGCCGCAGGCGACCGTGTACACTTACTACAAGGTGCTCGGCGAAACGTTCGTGACCGAAGACGCGGCCCCGCTCGTAGACAAGATGGCGCCTGTGATTGCCGGCGCTACGCTGGACTACGGCAAGAAGGCGGATACGCTCCTGGTGCGCTTCTCCGAACCGGTGCTGTTCAAGAACCTCGAAGGCAGGGACTTCTTCAGCTACATCCACGGCAAGGATACAATCGACCTGTTGCCGACCCGCATCGAGTGGGCCCAGGACGGCAGGAGCGCGAAGCTCATCTTGGATGGCGGCGTCTCCACGATTCTGCCGGGTGACTCTTTGATGATTGTGAAGGGTGCTAAGGACAACATCCGCGACAACTACGGCAACATTGCCGGCGAAAGGCCGTCTGCCGTGATTATCGGCGGCCTGCTCAACCACCTTGTCGAGGCCACCAAGATGGGATCGTTCGACGTGAACGACGACCGCATTGTGGCGGAAGACGACTCCAACAGCTACACGCTGAAGACGGTCAGCTCCGTGAACCTGCGCTACATGCCAGGCTCCACGACTAAGGAGGATTTGGAGAAGGAAGGCTCGTTAGGACAGTTGGTGCAGTTGGGCGAACGCTTTGTGCCGCAGCTCCTTGACCGTGCCCAGATTTCTGCCGACGGTACGGTAGACCCGTCCGTGCTCGATTCCCTCGACCCGTCGAAGGTGTACATCACGTTCGTGGTGAACTACTACGACCACCTGGGACAGTACGTGAACGACACGACCATCATGGTGCCGTGTAACAGCCCGAAGTTCGGCGGCAACTGCTTGAGCTCCGACCAGAAGGTGTTCGTGAACTGGAACTTCAAGGACCACACCGGCCGCTTCGTGGGTTCCGGCATTTACATGGTGCAGTTCAAGATGGTCGTCCGTTACGAGAAGAAGGAAATCAAGGAAGAAATCAAGGATAAGTGGGGCGTACGCCGCAAGAAACACAAAAAGTAGCGATGAGCATGGGCTCCGCCCTTTGAGTGAAAAAAGCTCGACTTGAAAGTCGGGCTTTTTTTTGTGAAATGTGTGAATACGAAAAAGCCCGGCGTTCTGCCGGACTTTTTCTAATGTGAAATGAGTAGTAGTTACTTGTTAATCGCTGCCAAGAACGCGTCTTTCTTTTCTTGGAGGAATTCCTTGCTGTTGTACTTGCGGATACGGCGGAGTGCCTGGTCACGCAGCTGGCGGACACGTTCGTGCGAGATGTTCATGGATTCACCCACCTCGCGCAACGTCTGCGGGGCTTCCTGGTTGATACCGAAGATGCCGGTGATGACCTTCGCTTCGCGTTCGGGGAGCTGTTCCATCAAGTCGCGGGCCAAGGCCTCGACGCTCTGGATTTCGGAATCGGCTTCCGGGTTCGATGCAGCGGTATCGGGCAAGACTTCGGCATAGGTGGCCTTGGAGTCAGCCTTGAGCGGGCTGTCGAAAGAAACGCCGCGCTGTCCGATCTGGATGAGCTCGCGGATTTCTTCGTTGATTTCCTTACCGCGGGACTGTTCGTGCAAAGCCTTGCGCACACGGAGGTGCTGGTTCGCCGGCAAGCGGATGAGGTTGCCCTGCTCGTTGATGGCACGGGTAATGTAAGCCTTGATCCACCAGACGCCATAGCTGATGAACTTGAGACCACGGTCGTATTCGAAGGATTCGATAGCACGGACAAGGCCCATGGCGCCTTCGCTCACGAGGTCCGGAAGCGGGATGGGGCAGCCGCGGTACTGGATGGCCACCTTGAGAACGAATCTCATGTTGGCAGAGATCAACTTCTTGCGGGCAATTCTATCGCCTTCCTTGGCTCTTTTGAAAAGAATCTGTTCTTCTTCACGGGAAAGCGGTGCGGTGCGTCTAATGTCTTCTAGGTAACGTTTGAGAGTAGTGTCTGTCGAATCGATATGCATTGTAATTCCTTGCCCTCTAAATATCGCTTTTTTTATTAGCAAGTTGTGTGCCAAAAGTGTAAAATTTTGCCGCTCAATCGTTAACGTGCTGTTTTTAAGACGAAATCGGGGGGTGGCAGTGGCCTAAAATATAGAAAAAACGGCTGTTTTGTCATGCAAACATTACAAATGTCATTAAATTATAACAAAATGAAACGCAAGGCCTATCGGAGGGTCTTTTTTACAGTCTGCGCCTGCCTCCTTTGCATTTTTCGTATATTTTGCGCGATATGTCAATTAAAGAACCTGATCAATCTGTTTGGAACCGCTTCTGGCAGAAAAAGAACGACATGGACAAGGTTTACCCTTCGTCCCCCTCCGTCCTGAACGCCATCAAGAAGAATTTCAAGCTCGAAGGCCTGAAGGTCTTGGAAGTCGGTGCCGGAACCGGTCGTGACAGCGCTGAACTTGCTCGCCTGGGCGCGGATGTGTACGTGCTTGATTTTGCTGAGAATAGCTTGAAGATTGTCGATGCTTTGCGTGCCAAGGAAAACCTTTACGACAATTTGAAACTCGTCCGCGGTGATGCCTTCAAGGCTCCCTTCCCGGATTGCACTTTTGACCTGGTGTTCCACCAGGGGCTTGCTGAGCATTTCAAGGATTCGCTCCCGCTTATCCAGGAAAACTACCGCATTTTGAAACACGGCGGCTGCTGTCTTTGCGATGTCCCGCAGACTGTCCACCCGTACACAGTGATTAAACACATCCTGATTGCCATGGACAAGTGGTTTGCCGGCTGGGAAAAGCAGTTCACCATGTCGCAGTTGAAGAAGCTCATGAAGGATGCTGGCTTCAAGTGCGAGTATGCCTACGGCGACTGGATGCGCCCGAACCTGTTCTACCGCATGCTTCGCGAGTTCGGCTTTAAGGTGGGCGTGGAACTGCCCAAGTACCCGCTTCAAGGGACGGTTTACCAGAAGGCGAAGGACGCCATCCTCGACGCCCTCAAGTCGGTGCCGGCCATGCACTACACGCAGCTCTCTATCGGAGTGATTGGCCGCAAGCCCTAGTTACGGATCAAGATGGACGCGAGGCTTAAACAACACGCCGTGTTCGCGGTGAAACTCGTGGTGACGCTTGTCCCCGCGTATTTCGTGTACAAGAACATCGTAAGTGCGCCTGACTGGGACGTGGGCGACTTGTTCCGCCTTTTCTCGGTGGACAGCGTTAAGCCTTTCGTGCTTGCGCTGGTGTGCCTTGCCGTTTCGAACTTTACCGCGTGCCTGCAGTGGAAACTGCTTTTGGAGCGCCAGGGTGTTCACCTGACGTACGGACGCCTGCTCAAGCTTTACTACGTGGGGCTGTTCTTTAACAACTTTATGCCCGGCAATGTGGGCGGCGACGTAAAGAAGGTTTACGACATCCGCATGCAGGGCGGGCAGGATAGCGTTGGCGCAGGCTTTACGGCGACGGTGTTCGACAGGCTCTACGGGCTGTTTTTCGTTACGATTTTCACGCTTGCCATGGGCGCCCTGTTCTTTGCGTACGACGATGCGCAGCGTGCCTTCTTGTGGCCTTCGGTTTGGATTTTCCTTGGATTCTGCACGATGTTCGCGGCCCTGTTCAGCAGGCGCCTGGGTAACCTTTGCTGCCTTGCAATGTCGAAGGTGCTGCCCTGCCGTGTGCAGGAACGCGTCATCCACATGTTCAACCGCTTCAGGGATTTCCGTTCCGTGAAGCTGTGGATTCAGATTTCGCTCTTGTCGGTGGCGACGCAGTCGTTGAGAATACTTGTCCACTATTTTTGCGGTATCGCGGTGGGCGTCGCCCTCTCGATTTCCTGGTACTTTTACTACATCCCGCTGGTGGCTATCGTGAGCGCGCTCCCGATTTCCATTGGCGGTTTTGGACCGCGTGAATTCCTGGCGCAGTCGCTGTTCGCCCGTGCGGGCGTGGCGAGCCTCGAATCCGTAGTGATCCAGTTGCTGGCTTACTTTGTAAGCCTGCTGCTGAGCCTGTTCGGTGCATTTGCCTTCTTGCTCGGGGGCAAACCGGAAAAGGCTCTCGACAAGGCCGGGTAGCCTGTCCCTTTCTAGATGTGGCCGCCCCGCGGGCGGCGTTCCATAGAGGTTGTTATGGATGTGCAAGGCATCCTGGAAGGTCTCAATAGCGACCAGAGGGCGGCCGTGCTTCACGACCACCGCAAGGGCGCTCAACTCTTGATATTGGCGGGAGCCGGTTCCGGAAAGACGTCCGTCTTGACCAAGCGAATCCAGTACCGCATCGCGATGGGCGTTGAACCCGAGAAAATATTGGCGCTCACCTTTACCGCGAAGGCGGCTGCCGAGATGCGCGAGCGCGTGCAGAAGCTTTTCCCCGATGCGTGAGTGCGCCTGTGTACGTTCCATTCGCTTGCGCTGTTTATGTTGCGGCAAAAGATAGGCGGCAAGTTCGCCTACGAGATGGTGGGCTTCCGCAAGGCACCCGTACCGCAGGAATCGTCGGGTCGGGAATTCCTGGAAGACCTTTCGCGGTTGAGGATTCCGCCTTCGCAGCTGAACCGCGAGGAACTCTTTGCCGATACGCACCCGTCCAGGCTTAAATCGAAAATTGAGGAATTGCGGTGCGGCGTACTGGAGTCGGGTGCCGTGGTGTTCGAAGACCTGATATACCAGTCTATTAATTTGTTGGAAACCTGCGCGGAGGCGCGGGACTACTTTCGCTCGATGTGGTCCGAGATAATGGTGGACGAGTACCAGGACATCAACCCTTCGCAGTACCGCCTTGTGCGCGCCTTGCTGGGCGACCGCAGGGAACTGTTCGTGGTGGGCGACGACGACCAGGCCATATACGGGTTCCGCGGTGCCGACATCGGCAACATCGAACGCTTTTGCAGGGACTTCAAGGAGAGCACGCTTATCCGCCTGGAGTGGAACTACCGCTCGACGCCAAACGTGCTGCACCTCGCGAACGAGATATTCGTGAACAAGCCGCTACGCCTTAGGAAGGTGCTGCGCGCGGGGAACCTGAAGGGCTCGGGCGGGAACCCGCTGTTTCGCGAGAACCGCAAGCCGGAGGTGTGGGTTTCGGAGAACCCCGTGGAAGAGATCCAGAAGATTGTCGCTGCCGTCAGGGACCTGAGGATGTCGTACGACTTGCGCTGGAAGAACTTCGCCATCCTTGTCCGCTACAACCGCCAGCGCCTGTACTACGAGACCGCCCTTGCCGATGCTGGCCTGCCTGTCGCGGGAGCCGAACTCGAGGGCGGCTTGACGGTGGAAGACGGCATCCATGTGGAGACGGTGCATGCGTCCAAGGGGTTGCAGTACGCGGTGGTGTTCTACGCGGGGCTTGCCGAGGGGCTTACGCCGGGAGAATGTACGGGCAACTCGGCGCAACGAAAAAAACAGATGGATGAAGAACGCCGATTATATTATGTCGGCGTGACCCGTGCCGAATCGTACCTGATTTTGTTATATTGCAAGAAGAGGTTCTGGAAGGGTAGGCTCCGCAAACTTAAAAGGTCGAGGTTCCTGCCCGATAAGGAAGAGCCGCCAAAGAATTTGAAAATGCCAGTATTCTTGTTTAGAGTCTATGTCGCTACGACGGTGCTACTGTATATGCTCGTGCATATCGTGCTGTTGCCGCTGATTATGTTGCGCTATCGTGGGGAGTTCCACAACTGGTTCGAGAAGAAAATCCAGAAGTTCTCGATGTTCTGCATGAAGAGGCTCCGCATAGACCTTTCCGTGCAAGACCAGGCCATGCTCGGTCGCGTGGACTGGACTAGGCCCGTGTTCGTGATGGCCAACCACAATTCCTATTCCGACATCCCCGTGATATTCCTCGCGGTGGAGAGGACGGTCGGCTTTATCGCGAAGAAGGAACTTCGCTATATTCCGTTCCTCAGTTTTTGGATGCACAGGATTGGCTGCATCTTTGTGAACCGCGAGAAGGGCGGTGGCGCCCGGCTTATCCGCGAGGCCATGGCCAGCGGGCGTGTGCCGGTGCTGAGCATTTTCCCGGAGGGCACGCGTGGCCACGACGAGAGCCTGAACCCGTTCAAGAGCGGCGGTTTTCGCTTGTCCATAGAATCGGATGCGACGATTCTCCCCGTGGTAATCCGCGGTACCCGGTATGCCTGGGAGGGCCGCAAAAACTTGGGGCAGGTCAAGGTGACGGCGAGGATTCTTGAACCGCTCGATATTGCCGCCCTGCGCGCGCAGAAAGAACGTATCGAACCGCGCCACGACGTGATGCACGTAATCCGCGAACGCATGGAGGCCGCCCTCCAATGATAGGCGTGTTCGATTCCGGATTCGGTGGCCTTACCATATTGCGTGAACTGCGCAAGGTATTGCCGGACTACGACTACCTTTACTTTGGTGACAATGCGCGCGCGCCGTACGGTACGCGCAGCTTTGAGACCATATTCCGCTATACGCTCGAGTCCGTGAGGGAACTCTTTGCCCGCGGGTGCCCACTGGTGATTCTCGCCTGCAATACGGCGTCGGCCAAGGCGCTCCGGAGCATCCAGCAAGATGTGTTGCCGCACGAGTTCCCGGACCGCCGCGTGCTGGGAATTGTACGCCCGACCGCCGAAGAAATCGGCAAGTTCAGCAAGACCGGACACATCGGTATTTTCGCGACGGCGGGAACGGTGTCGTCGAACAGCTACGGGATTGAAATCGGGCACTTTTTCCCGGAATTGCACGTGACCCAGCACGCCTGCCCCATGTGGGTCCCGCTGGTGGAATGCGGCGAGGCCGGGACGGAAGGGGCTCGCTATTTCGTGAAGCGCGACGTGGAGGCCTTGCTCGCGGAAGATCCGGAAATCGATACGGTATTGCTGGCCTGCACGCATTACCCGCTTTTGGAGAAGGAAATCCGGGCCGCACTTCCTACCGGGGTCCGGCTTGTTTTCCAGGGCGGAATCGTCGCCGACAAGACGGTGGACTACCTGAAGCGCCACCCGGAGATGGATTGCCGCCTTACGCGCGGGGGCACGGCCTCGTTTTTGACGTCCGATACCGCGAAATTCTTCGAAAAAGGCGCTTTTTTGTTCGGAATGCACGATATTTCGGCTAAATCGTTGACTTTTTAATCCGTAAATTGTATCTTGATGTGTGTAACTGACGAACCTGTTTAGGTCCGCTTGTGTTTTTTTTATCATAGAGAGTTGTAAAAATGCCAAAAACACAGATCAATCTCGAAGGTTGGCAGGACTACCGCGGCAATGCCGCAGGCAGCTTGCTTTACGTGGAAACCAGTCACCAGTCCGAAATGCCGGTCCGCGACCAGCTGAACGAAAACGAAAAGGGCTTCCTCTACGAGCCCAACTACGAGACGAGCACCTACGGCCTGATGAGCTGCTACAACGTGAAGGCAATCAACGCCATTCTCAAGGCAAAGAGCCGCTATATCTTGTTTGGCACCCGCTACGAGGGTCTGAGCGAATCCGAAATGCGCAACAAGTACCTCATCATGGGCTACATGCGCATCGACAAGATCAGGGACGTGCGTACCCGCCACATCCAGCGCTACATGGCAAACCCGGAACTCGAAGAACCCGAATGCATGCAGCTCGAACACAACTGGGCTGTGTACGGCCCGATGCGCTTTGTCTCGATGGACGACTCCTTCCTGGTGACCGACGAGATTCTCAAGGAATGGGGCTACAGGGGCCACGCTAGCCGCCAGCTCAAGGCCGTGTTCAGCAAGGACCACCTGGAACAGATTCTCAACCACCTGAATTCCAAGGAAGACAAGATCGACGAATACATCGCGATTGTCGACGAATTCAAGGAAGCTCTCGCCGAAGGTGAATAGCCTTTGCTTTTGGGAACGAAAAAAAACGGCCGCAAGGCCGTTTTTTTTTAATGTGTAATGTGGAATGTGTGATTAATCATTTCACATCCACATCATCCATCATCAATTATCAATCATCCATTTATTTCACCGCTTTCACGGTCGATGTCTTCGTCTTCACGAGGTACATGCCCTTGCGCAGGTTCAGGCGAAGCGTGCCGTTTGCATTGAGCGCCTCTCCCTTGATGCCCGTCCAGAGCAGGTTGCCGTTCAAGTCGAACACCTTGGCCGTAGCGTTCATGTCGCTTGCGGCGAAGTTCTTGCGCATGCCCTTGATGGCGTCGGTGCCGCCGCAACCGGTGGCGACAATCTTTGCGATGTAGATGCCGGCGTTATCGCTGTTGAACGAGAGTTGCGTAGAGCCGAAGGGGGCTCCGGTCGAGTCAATTTCGTTGTCGAGCGGTACCGAGACCTCGGCCCAGGAGCCCGCGGGCGCAGTGTTGCCGTACTGGTAGCTGCTCCAGGTGCTGCCGCCCGCGCCGCCGATGTTTACGGAGGCGTCTTCGGCGTCGATGCTCATCATGGTGAACACGAGTTCCTTGCAGGCGGTGAGCGGTTCTTTTACGGCGACTTCGTCCGGGAGCGTGAAGAGGGCGTGCTGGTAGCCGCAGTCATCTTGCGCACAACCGGCGAGAGGAATCTTTACATATTTTGAAATGCCGTCGAGCGCGGTCGTTTCGAAGGTGACGGTGCCGAGCGTCTCGTCGCTCTTCCAGCCGGCGGCAGACGATTCGTTGGCGTAGTCCACAATGACGAGCGAGTCGCCGAAGTTCTTGTTCGGATCGATGTACGGGTCGTCGATGGGGGAGTCTTCGCACTGGAGTGCCGCGGTGTTGCTCGAGGTGAACACGACCGTGGTGATGGACTTTGCCGGAGCGTCGATGATGGCGCCCGCGGTGACGGTCTTGCTCTTTTCGCCACCTTCGCTAGACTGCACGGCATAGACCGGGTTGTAACCGTTCACGGAGAGGTTCAAGTTCTGAGCCGAGCCCTTGTTGATGGCGATAACGGAGATGGAGTCGCAGTCGGCGCTACGGAAGGCGACCGCATATACATCGCTACCGTCGGCGGTGCTGCTCACCACGCGCCAGCCCGGGTTCACGAACTTGGAGTAGTGGCGCATGGCGTGGTATTCGGGGTTGATGTAGAGCTTGGCTTCCTTGCAGCTGCTCCAGCCTTCGCCCGGGCACACGCCAATAAGCTGGCCGTTTTCTTCGCCCCAGAAGAGCTCCCAGGCGATATAGGCGTTGAGCTTGCCGCTCGTGAAGCCGACCTGCATAATGTGGGCGAGGCCGAGCATGTCTTGCTCGCGCACGGCGCTTTCCATGGTGCAGAATTCCGTCATGATGATGGGCTTGCTGTCGCTGCCGTAGCTCTTGCCGATGGCGGTCATCGCCTTGCGGAAGTTCTCCGGATTCAGGTAGTTGTTGCCGGAGTTGTCGTTGCCGTCGCCTGCATGGTACAGGTGGTAGGCGTAACCGTCGAGGTTCTTGTCGTCGAGCGCCTTCGCGTACTTTTCGAAGTTATTGTAACCGATGCCGAGCGGTTCGGGACCGAGAATCTTGGGCGGGTTTGCGAGTGTGCTGATGGAATCGCGCACGGCCTGGAGCGCCTGCTTGTAACCGGCGATTTCGCTTGTCTCGGTGGGCTCGAAGAGCGTCTCTTCGTAGGTCGCTTCCATGTCGGGTTCGTTCTGCAGGCTGATGTAGTCGGGAGTGATGCCCGCGGTGGCGTATGCCTGCAGGCTCTTTTTCCACCAGCTGGCGAACTCGCTGTATACGAACTTGCCGTACGGGTCGTTGGAGGAAGTCTTCAAGGTCTTTTCGCCCTTGGAATGTCCGTCGCTTCCGTTCACGCTGCCGCTCGGCTTGAGACGGCCCGGAGCAGACCAGCTGGACATCTCGATTTTGAGGCTGTTGCCGCGACGTTCCTTGCCTGCCTTGACGATGGCTGCATCGGCGGCGATACTCGTGGTGTCTTCCTGCTTCCAGTTGCCGATGCGCAGTAGCGAGAGGTTGAGCCCGGTGAACGCGGTGTCGTAGAAGTCCTTCTGCATCGAAGAACTCATGGCGGTAATCCAGCTCTGGTAGTAGGCGGCGCCTGCACCAAAGCCCACGACCTTCTGGGCCGTGGCGGCGGGGTCTACGGTAATGTTTGCTGCCGTGGCTATTGATGTTGCCATCAGGGCGGTTGTAATGATTTTCCTATTCATATTCACATCCTTTTTTTCAACCAACCCCAGAAATTATCAACTATAAATCATCAATTATCAATTAACTAGTAAGCGCCGTCTCCCTTGAACACGACCTTGAAGGTCTTGAGGATGAGCTTGATGTCTTCGCCAATCTTGCCGTCGCGGCGGATATAGTCGTTGTCGAGGCGCATCTGCCCTTCGAAGGGGATGTTGCTGCGACCGCTGACCTGCCAGATACAGGTGAGGCCCGGGGTCACGGAAAGACGCATGCGGTGCCACGGTTCGTACTCGGCCACTTCCGACGGGATGGGCGGGCGCGGACCGACGATGGACATGTCCCCCTTGATGATGTTGATGAACTGGGGGAGCTCGTCGAGGCTGAACTTGCGGAGGACGCGGCCGAACGGATAGATTCGCGGGTCGTTCTTCATCTTGAACGTCTTGCCGCCCGTCTCGTTCTTGGCCATCAGCTGCTGTTTGCGTTCTTCGGCATCAACGTACATGCTGCGGAACTTGTACATGGTGAAAAGCTTGCCGTTGCGGCCGACGCGCGTCTGCTTGAAGATGACCGGGCCCTTGGGGTCGCTAATCTTGACGGCGATGGCGCAGAACAGGAACACGGGTGACAGCAGGATGAGCGCGATGCTCGTGCAGGACAGGTCCACGAAGCGCTTGATCATGTGGCGGAAGTGGATTCTGTTGGGGTGTTCCCAGATGTGGTCCAGATTCAGGCGCTCGAGCGAGAAGAAACGTCCGTTGGTGCTGTTGAAATCCTTGATCTTGTCGGCGAGTTCCAGGTTGTCCTTCTCTTGGAAGCCCGTATAGAGGAACGCCTCGAAGATGGGTTTTTTCGGGTTGATGCGGAGCGTCTGGATAAGGCCCGCGTCGTTCAGCTTGTGGAGAATCTCCTTGCGGATGGTCTCCAGCGTGGTCATGTCCGAGTTGAGGAGAATCAGGCCGATACCGCTGCCGTCACTCAGGTAGCCGAGGACGTCGATGAACCTGAGGTGCGAGAACATGGTGAGCACGCTGATGCGCCAGGTCTTTTCGACGGTGCGCGACGGGCTGCCCCAACCGAAGAAGTCGTACTGGTGCGAATAAATCTTGATGAACAGGAACGGCCTGCGGGTTCGGTTCGCGCGCAGGAATTCCTCGTTTAGGCGCGTCCTGAAGAGGTGTGCCGGATAAACGATGTTTTTGAGCTTCTGTTCGTTCAGAAGACTGTCGATCGCCGGATTGACTGATTCCTGTTCCATACTGGGAAATATAGTTATTGGGACGAAAAAACGCTCGCTTTATTTCCTTTAGATTTAAGGTGAGGGGGTGAAATGTTATATATTTCTTCCAAGAATAAGGAAGGACACCTAGGAGGCCCTATGAAACACTCGTTTTTGCCTTTGGCAACGGTTCTGGCTGCTGCAATTTCGGCAAATGCCGTAACAATTTCTCCCCAGACTCCGGATTTGTTGGATGGATGCTACCAGATTTCGAATGCGGCCCAACTGTACGGCTTTGCCGCCATTGTGAACGGAACCGACGGCTTTACAAAGAACAAGACCGCCTGTGGCAAGCTGACAAGGGACATTGTTGTCAACAGCGGTTTTGAGGATATTGAAAGTGAAGATGAGCTTGTTCCTTGGAATCCGATTGACTCCTTCGCGGGTACGTTCGATGGCAATGGACACACGATTTCGGGCCTTTTCCAGAACGTGTTCAATGTAGCCGACGCTTCGGATGCCGGTTTTATCCGTGTGCTAGTCGCAAATCCTGAAAATCCGACTACCATAAAGAACTTGGGCATCGTGGATTCGTGGTTCTTTGCGGATCGATTCAACAGGGGGCCGAGATTAGGAACCTTTGTCGTAGATGTGGTTGATTCCGATCCCGAAGACGATAGGGTGTCCTATGCGAAGATTTCCAATTGTTTCAACCAATCCGTCGCCCACTATATAAATGATGGCGAGTATTCGTATATGGTGCGATACGTTGATGACGGTGTCGAATTGGCTATAGAGAACAGTTACAATGCGGAAGATGATAAATTGTATGGCGGGTATTCTGGGACTATAGATATCAAGAATTCTTATGTGGCGGATTCCCGTGAATCGAAAGATAGGGATGGCACTAAACATGTGACCACGGCCCAACTCAAGAATGGAGCGGTGGCGTTTGCCTTGCACGAGGCGAACAGCATTTGGGGACAGAACGTAGGAACGGATAAGTACCCGAATTTTTCGGGATCGGTCAAGAACTCTGCGGCGGGCCGCTATAGCGTGACGTTCCATACCTTTACTGGCGACACTGCCAATTATTTTGATAGCTACATCTCCGGATTTACTTATGATTTGCCCGATACGGTGGTCAAGGAGAATGCGGTCTTCTTTGGCTGGTTCCAGAACAAGGAATTCGACGGTGAAAAGGATACGGTCATTGCCGATAGCGTGTCGGGCAATCTTGAATATTGGGCGAAATTGAAAGATATCTATAAAATAACGTTCCATCTGAATGGGGGAAGTGTTCGTCAGGATTGGTATACCAATTATGATGCCGAATTAAGGAATCGTTGTGAGTTTTGGCGTGGTGAAGAATCTACTTCCTGCAAATATGTGGAAGGCTTTAATGCTTCTCTTCCAACTGGTAATAATGCCTTTAAAGAAGGCTTTTTCCTTGAGGGCTGGTTCGATAATGCCGAATTGACGGGCGATAGGGTAGATTCCATAATTGCTACAGATGTCGGTGATAAGGATTTCTATGCAAAATGGTTTGAACTGAAGACGCCTGTATTAGATGCTACGGACAACTGCTATGAGATTTCTGATGTGGCGGAACTTTATGGTTTTGCACAAATGATGAATGGAATGGATAGCCTTGATCGAGTGGGTCCGCATTCTGACTTATGTGCCAAACTTACGAAAAATATCGTGGTAAACAAGAATGTCCTAAAACGTGATGGAACCCTTGATAAGTCAAGAGCGAGTGATTTCTTGCCTTGGTTGCATATATCCAAATTTTGGGGAACATTCGATGGCCAGGGGCATAGTATTTCGGGCCTATACATGTTTGACTCTTTCGGAATGATTGGCCGTATTTTGTCAAAGGCCGACGGAAAGCCCTCTGTTATCCGCAATCTGACGATTGTCGATTCTTATTCTGTGGGCAGTGGCATTGTTGAATATGTGGGTAATCCGCTGATTATGGATAGTTGCTATTTCAAGGGCAATATCGATGTCGTAAAGAGTCTTTGTTTTGGCAACTCGTGCGATCTGCCTGAAATTGGAGGCAGGGGTGGGCTTGTCGGGCATTCCCAGAGCAATCTCGTAATCAAGAACAGCGGTTATGAAGGGAAGATGCATTCGGATGGCTTTGAGTATATAGGTGGCCTTGTGGGGAGCAGCTATGAAAACTTGACCCTCGTTCAGAACTTTAGCAAGGGCACGGCATATTTGGAATCTGACACGTCGTATTATTCGAGTTCATCAGATTATTGGGTGTCTGTTCCTAGGGCCGGGTCTCTTGTGGGTAATCTTCTCGGGAATGCCCTTGTAGTGAATAACTACAGTGTTTTTGATATGAACGGGCAGGGCAAAGGATTGCTCGGTGGCCTGGTTGGGGATTATGCCGGGGTACGCTACATGGTGTCTAGGGTAGACGTCGTAGAAGTTCGCCCATTGCAGTCCTATATATTGAACAATTACAATATGGGGTCTTTCTCGGATGAATATGAGTTTTCCGGGTTTAGTGATAAGTGGACCGTAGAAAACAACTTCTACTTGGCAGGGAATGGTATCGAGTCCGCTGGAGCCCAGCCTGTTGCCGCGAGCGCTTTCGAAGATGGTACGCTTGCTACCGCCTTGCACGATTATGTGCAGAAGGACTCTGAAGGTAATGTGGTTGCCGGTGGCGCCAATGGCGATGTCTGGAAACAGGGCGATTACTACCCGGTGTTTGGCCAAAAGGAGGAACGCTATGTTGCAGTTCTTCACATGGATACGACTTTATGCAAATATATTTTCTACACGCCGGGAGAGACTGTTGCTTTGCCGAAACTGGAACGTGAAGGCTATACGTTTGATGGCTGGTACACCACGGCGGATTTTTCAGATGATGAACCCGTTACCGAAATCGCAGCGACAGATTCGGGTGACTTGAACTTCTATGCAGGGTGGAGCAAGATTTTCGTCCGTATTAAGGTTACTTCGAATAACGGTTATGCAGGCAGGGTTAGGGTTGGAAATGAGTGGTCCGTCTCAACGTATAACCCATCTGCTTTTAGCTACTATAGTTATGGAAAAACGGTTTATGTGGAGGCTGTGCCTAATGAGGGATACCGATTTGTAGAATGGGATAATCTGTGCGGAACAAGGGCCTACTGTTACTTTGATGCCAAGGAAGATGTTGACCTTGTTGCGACCTTTGAGAAGTTGCCGCCTTCCAGCAGTTCTGTTTCGTCCAGTTCCAGCGTGGTGTCGTCTTCGAGCGTAGCCTCCAGCTCTTCTGTGGTTCCGCCTAAGTCGAGCAGCAGTTCCGCGAAGTCCTCTTCGAGCGTGTCGAGCAGTTCTTCTGCAAAGTCCTCGAGCAGCAGTGCGAAGTCCAGTTCCTCGGCGAAGTCTAGCTCCAGCAGTAAGGAATCTGTGCCTGTCGTTGCTATTGCTCCGCAGTTCAGCGTGAGCGTTGTAAACCGCAGCCTTCAGGTGGCAGGTGCCCGCGAAGGGGCTAAATACACGCTCTTCGACATGCAGGGTCATGTGGTTCTGCACGGAATTGTCCACAGTTCCAATTTCAACGTGGCGGTCCCGGTGTCCGGGAACTATATTCTCGGTATCGGGCACGAGTCCCGTAGGGTAAGTGTGCGGTAGTTTTTCTATATTGTGTCTCCGAAAAATTTAAAATGGAGACGCAATATGCTGCGTATTGGCTTAATTGGTACTGGAACCGTCGGTGGCGGTGTCATCCAGATCCTGGAACAGAAAATTGCCGAGTACAAGGAAAAGCTCGGTGTTGAACTCGAACTCGCCTGCATTTGCGCGAAGTCCGAAGAAGAAGTCGCCCCCTACAAGGCGAAGGGCTACAAGGTTTCGACCAACGCCGACGAGATGATCGCCGGTAACGATATCGATGTGCTCGTGGAGCTCGCCGGCGGCTACAACATGCCGCGCAAGTGGATCCTCGCTGCCCTCGAAAGCGGCAAGCATGTGGTGACTGCGAACAAGGCCCTCCTTGCCAAGTACGGCCACGAAATTTTCCCGCTTGCAGCCAAGAACGGCCTGCATGTGCTGTTCGAAGCAGCCGTGGGCGGTGGCATTCCCATTATCCGTAGCCTGCAGGAAGGCCTGCTCGGCTCTACGGTGGAACACCTGAGCTGCATCATCAACGGTACCTGCAACTACATCTTGAGCCGCATGGCCGACGAAGGCCTGGACTTTGACGTGGTGCTGAAGGACGCCCAGAAGCTCGGTTTTGCCGAAGCCGACCCGACCTTCGATATCGAAGGCATCGACTCCGCCCACAAGACGGCCCTGCTCGCTAGCCTCTGCAGCGGCAAGCGCGTGGACTTCGAGAAGATTCACGTGACCGGCATTTCCAAGATTACCGCCCAGGATATCGCGTTCGCCAAGGAAATCGGCTGTTGCGTGAAGCTCCTCGGCATTTACCACCGCGACGGCGACCGCGTGGACGCCCGCGTGCATCCGTGCTTTGTCTCTAACGACAACCTGCTTTCTAACGTGAACGGCGTCATCAATGCCGTCTACCTCAAGTGCGACAACCTGGGCGAAACGGTCCAGACCGGTGCCGGCGCTGGCCGCCTCCCGACGGCTTCTGCCGTGGTGGCCGACCTCGTTTCCCTGGCCCGCTCCGTGGACCAGGGTAGCCGCAAGGCGCTCCCCATGGGCTGGTTCAACGTCGAAAATTCCGCGACGCTCGTGCCGATTTCGGAAACGTCTTCGCGCTACTACCTGCGCTTCACGTCCCGCGACGCTTGCGGCGTGCTCGCGAAGATTACGAGCATCCTCGCCGAAAACGACATCTCCATCGAGACCATTATCCAGAAGAACGTGAATGACCCGGGCAAGGTCTCCGTGGTGGTGATTACCGAAAAGACGCTGGATTGCAAGGCCTCGAAAGCGGTGGACGCCATCGACGCCCTGCCCGAAATCGTCGAAAAGAGCCAGGTTATCCGCTTCCTCGCGTAGCGGGTGGCCTCGGAGTCCGTATTTTTGTAGTTTAGGAACATGTTCCGCGCCAGTACGCTAGAACGCATCCTGTTGGTCCTGTCGGACTACGTCGCCTTGACGATATGCTTCGCCTTGGCGTTTTGGGTGCAGTTCCACAGCGGTTGGATCGTGGACAAGTACGACCCGAGCAGGACGATTGACGCCTACCTCGGGCTGTGCCTGGTCCTGAACACGGGCTGGATTGTCCTTTTCGTTTGTGCCGGGCTTTACCGTTCGTGGCTCCTGAATTCGCGAACGCACCAGATACTCCGTGTGCTGCGTGCGGTGGCGGTAGGAATCGTATTCATCATCATCTGCCTGTTCGGTTCCGAGTTTGTGGCCAAGGTCTTTGCGAACCAGTCCGTGGTGCGCGACTACATCTACGGCTCTCGCTTCCCCTGGATTTTCATTTACGGCGGGCTCGCCATCTTGCTGGTGGCCGGCTTCCGCATGTTCATTTACCTCTGCCTGCGCGGTCTCCTCAAGTGGGGGTACGGCGCGAACAACATCCTCGTGCTCGGCGCGACGGAGTCCGGCCGCAAGATTGCCGAATCCCTCAAAAAGACTCCCGAACTGGGCCAGCGCGTGGTCGGCTTTGTCGATGAACGCTTCCAGGTGATGGACCACGAGTTCGCCGGGTTCCCGGTGCTCGGCAAGTATTCCGATTTGACGGCCCTTGTCAAGAAGTTCAAGGTTAGCGGCATCATCATTGCTCACGACAGTTCCTCCCCGCAAGAGATTATGCGCGTGCTGGTATGGATTTGCGAACTGCCGCTGCATATTTACATTGTTCCGGAACTTTACCCTGTTGTGAACGGCCAGTTCAAGGGGAACCTTGTTCACGGTTTTGAACTCCAGGAACTTTTCGCTTTCACGATGCCGCCGTGGCAGGTGCGCGTCAAGCGCGTTGTCGATATCGTTTTCGGTTCTTTCCTCGGACTTTGTTCCTTGCCGGTCTGCCTGCTGGCGGCCATTGCCATCAAGCTCGAGGATTGGGGCCCGGTGTTCTATTCGCAAGAGAGGATTGGCCTTTACGGCAAGCCGTTTACGGTCTACAAGTTCCGTACCATGCGCACCGATGCCGAAAAGTTCGGTGCCCAGTGGGCCACCAAGGACGACCCGCGCATTACGAAGGTGGGCAAGTTCCTGCGCAAGACCCGCATCGACGAGTTGCCGCAGATTCTTTGCGTGCTGAAGGGCGACATGAGCATGGTGGGCCCGCGCCCCGAACGTGCCGTGTTTATCAGCAAGCTCCGTGAACAGATTCCGTTCTACATCAGCCGCCTCAAGATGAAGCCCGGCCTTACCGGTTGGGCGCAGGTGCGTCACCATTACGATACGAGCATCGAGGATGTGCAGATCAAGTTGCAGTACGACATGTACTATTACGAGAACATGAGCCTGCTTTTGGATTTCCAGATTTTGGTGCGTACGGTCTACGTCGTGTTGACCGGAAAAGGAGCACAGTAATGTACGGCGATAATTCTACACCAGTTTTTCCTACCGAAGATGCACTTACGATGATTCGCTTGGCGCTTGCCGAAGACGTGCGCACGGGCGACGTGACTAGCGAATGGACCATCCCCGCTGACCAGAAACAGCATGCCCGCCTGATCGCGAAGGAAGACGGTGTGCTTGCCGGCCTCCCGGTGATCGAGCTCGTGTTCCAGGAACTCAAGGCCAACGTGAAGGTGACGCTCCACAAGAAAGATGGCGACGTTGTCAAGAAGGGCGACCTGATTGCCGAAATGGACGGCACGACGCACGAACTCTTGACGGGCGAACGCACTCTCCTGAACTTTATCCAGCAGCTTTCGGGCGTGGCGACGGTCGCGCATACCTTCCAGGAAGCCCTGAAGGGCGGCAAGACGAAGGTGCTCGATACCCGCAAGACGGTTCCCGGTTTCCGCACGCTGCAGAAGTACGCGGTTCGCGTGGGTGGCGGTTCTAACCACCGCATGGGCCTTTTTGACATGGTGCTCGTGAAGGACAACCACATCGCTGCGGCGGGTGGCGTGCTCCAGGCACTCGAAGTCGTGAAGAAGAACAACAAGCAGAATTTGATGGTCGAAATGGAAGTCGAAAACTTCGACCAGCTGCGTGCGCTTTTGAACAAGGGCGTGGACGTCATCATGCTCGACAACATGAGCAACGAGATGATGGCCGAGGCCCTCAAGATTATCAAGGAAAGCGGCGACAAGTGCCTGGTGGAAGGCTCTGGCAACATGACGCTTGAACGCGCGAAGGAAATCGCGACGCTCGGCCTTGACTACATCTCTGTCGGTGCGCTCACGCATAGCGTGAAGGCACTCGATATCTCGATGCGAATCTAGTAGGCTAAAACCACAAAACTCTCGTTTTTTTATATTCCTTGAAAACCCAAGGAGTATCTTATGGAACAACAGGCTGTTGAAGTTGTATCCTATTTTCATGGAACGTTCTGGGCGCTGGTGCCCTCGGTTGTGGCCATTGTCCTTGCCCTCATAACCAAGGAGGCTTACTCGTCGCTGTTCGTCGGCGTGTTGATGGGTGGCCTGTTCATTAGCGAAGGAAACTTCCCGCATTTCTTGGACGCCGTATTCAAGGATGGCATGGTCAAGCAGGTGTCGGACCCGTGGAATGTGGGCATACTTTTTTTCCTTGTCATTTTGGGAACGATGGTTGCCTTGATGAACAAGTCCGGCGGCGCGGCCGCATTCGGCGAGTGGGCAAAACAGCACATCAAGTCCAAGGTGGGCGCCCAGCTGGCGACTGTCATCTTGGGCATCTTGATTTTTGTGGACGACTATTTCAACTGCCTCACGGTGGGTTCCGTGATGCGCCCCGTTACGGACAAGTTTAAGCTCAGCCACGAAAAGCTGGCGTACTTGATAGATGCCACTGCGGCTCCGATATGCATTATCGCGCCAATCAGTTCGTGGGCGGCGGCGGTGACCGGCTTTGTCGAGGGCGAAGATGGCCTGGGACTTTTCGTGAAGTCGATTCCCTACAACTTTTACGCTCTGCTTACCATCGCGGCTCTGTTTACGGTGATTCTTTTGAAGGTGGATTTTGGCCCGATGAAAAAATACGAGACCGCGGCCGAAAAACTGGAGACGCAGACGGAGTCCCTGAAGCGCGAAGACTCCCGCGGGACTGTCGCGGATTTGATTTTCCCGATTGCCATATTGATTGTATTCTCCGTGACCGGATTGATTTACACGGGCGGATTCTTCTCGAGCGGAGAAGCGCATAAGGGATTTGTCGATGCGTTCGGCGCGAGCGACGCTTCGGTTGGCCTTGTGATTGGCAGCTTTGGTGCGCTTGTGGTGACGGTAATCTGGTACTTGGGGCGTCGCGTCTTGAAGTTGGGCAAATGCCTGGAGTGCCTGCCCGAGGGCTTCAAGGCGATGGTCCCGGCGATTTTGATTCTTGTGCTTGCCTGGAGCTTGAAGGGCGTTACCGATACGCTCGGTGCGAAGGATTTTGTGGCGGGCCTCATTTCGGGAAGCGCTGCCGGGTTCATGAACTTGATGCCTGCGGTTATATTCCTTGTCGGCGTAGGGCTTGCATTCTCTACGGGAACCTCGTGGGGGACGTTCGGCATCTTGATTCCGATTGTGGTGGCGGCTTTCTCGAGCGTCGATCCGAACCTGATGATTATTTCTATTTCGGCGTGCATGGCGGGGGCTGTGTGCGGAGACCATATTTCACCGATTTCGGACACGACGATTATGGCGAGTGCCGGTGCAGACTGTAACCATGTGAACCACGTGAATACGCAGTTGCCCTACGCGCTTTCGGTGGCCTGCGTGAGCTTTGTCTGCTATATCGTGGCGGGATTCACGAGGAGCGCGATACTTTCGCTCGCCATAGGCCTTGCGCTGATTGTCGGGGGCGCTCTGCTCCTCAAGAAGAAACAGCGGTAGGCCGAATTTGCTATTTTTTGAGCAAACAGTGATTTGCACATGAAAAAGAATTTGAAAAAGTCGGATACGTTCTCGTTTGTGGTAGATGTGGGCAACTCCCACACGGTTTTGGGTATTTTTAAAGGCGACAAGGTTGTGGACCACTGGAGGCTCACGACTCGCAAGGAAACCACAAGTGACGAGGTGATGAACCGCATTGGCGGCCTCGTTCGTTTTTCCGAGATCAAGCCCTCGGCGATTACGCATGTGGGCCTCTCGACGGTGGTGCCTGCGCATGAACGCCCCTGGATCAAGGCCCTGCAGACCCTTTTGAAGCGCCCGGTGCAGGTGGTGAGTTCCAAGAACTGCCTCGGTTGCCCGATTTCGTACCCGAACCCGGCATCGCTCGGTTCCGACCGACTCTGCAACATTATCGCGCTCCGCGACCGCGGCTACAAAGACGCCATCGTGGTGGACATGGGCACGGCGACTACGTTCGACGTGATGAAGGACGGCGGTTTTGCCGGTGGCCTCATTATCCCGGGCATTAGCGCGAGCTTGGATGTGCTGACCGAGAAGGCGGCGCGCCTGTTGCCGGTGAGCATCGAATGGCCGGAACATGTGATTGCGAACAATACCGATGATGCCATCCGCGCGGGCCTCTTGTACGGCTTTATGGCGGAGCTCGAGACGCTTGTCGAAAAGATCAAGGCCGAGATGGGCAAGAAGAAAGTTCCCGTATTTGCGACGGGTGGCTGGGGTCGCATGGTGATGGGCCACAGCAAGGTCATCGACACTTACGATCCGTACCTGACTCTGAACGGTGTGCGCCTGGTGGCTCTCCATGGCAACTCCGCCGCCGAACTGGAGAAGGACTCGGACGAATAAGCTTAAATAAGAGAGGATGCCGCGATGCGTTGCTTAGTTACCGGTGGTGCAGGATTTCTGGGAAGTCACTTGTGCGAACGTCTGCTGAACGACGGGCACGAGGTGATTTGCCTTGACAACTACTTTACGGGCCGCATGGCGAACGTCGCGCACTTGCGCGATAACCGCTGTTTCGAGCTTATCCGCCACGACGTGACGGAACCGATTTTGCTGGAAGTGGACCGCATCTTCAATCTCGCGTGCCCCGCGAGCCCCATCCATTACCAGTTCAACCCGGTGAAGACCATCAAGACGAGCGTGATGGGCGCCATCAACATGCTCGGTATGGCCAAACGCGTGAAGGCCCGCATTCTGCAGGCGAGCACCAGCGAAGTCTACGGCGACCCGGCGGTGCACCCGCAAACGGAAGACTACTGGGGAAACGTGAACCCCATCGGTATCCGCAGTTGCTACGACGAAGGCAAGCGCGTGGCTGAGACGCTCTTTATGGATTACCACCGCCAGAACAACGTGGACATCCGCATCGTGCGCATTTTCAATACCTATGGCCCGCGCATGCTCATGAACGACGGCCGCGTGGTATCGAACTTTATTGTGCAGGCGCTCAAGGGCGATGACATCACGATTTACGGTGACGGCAGCCAGACGCGCAGTTTCTGTTACGTGGACGACCTCATCGAGGGATTCGTGCGCATGATGAACCAGGACAAGATTATCGGCCCCGTGAACATCGGTAACCCCGGTGAATTCACGATGCTTGAACTCGCGAAAGAAGTGCTTGACCTGACGGGTTCCAAGAGCAAGATTGTCTATAAACCGCTTCCGGGCGACGATCCGAAGATGCGCCGCCCGAATATTGACCTTGCCAAGTCTGCTCTTGGCTGGGAACCGACTATCCCGCTGCGTCAGGGCCTCGAGAAGACGATTGTCTATTTCGAGGAACTGCTTAAAAATGCTGCTGGTTAGGATCTTGGTTTGGTACTGTGAGGATGGGGGTAATGTATTTTTCTGATATATAGTTGTAAGGCAATATAATTTCAGATCCAATACGTTTCTTTCCATCAAATAAATCATCGATAAAAGCAAAATTATTCTCTGCTAGCCAACGAAAGAACGGTTTGTTTTTTCTTTCAATGAATGCATGCCCTCTTTTTTCTCTAACGACGATTAAACATTGGTCATATAGCCATTTAGGACAATCAGAGGAATTCAACTCAGGGATACACTTGATGCAATCGATTGTTTGTAGAGTTTCAACAAGAATGGAAAAAGGGTGGTCTGACTCACTATAATCTGTTCTGATTGTATCGCTTATATAGAAGTAGATTCCCCCGGACCAATCTTTTCTATCTGCATTTGCTATGAAGCTAAATATGCTTGAATATTGATGATTTCTGGTCAATCTCGTATGAGATTTTAGGGTTAAATATTGAACGCTTAATTTTGGCATTTTATTCCTCGATCTGGTTTTGAATCATTGAATTGTATTTGCTGACGATGGAGACGATTCCTTCCGGGACTTCATCGGGAGTGATCGTAAGTTCCAGGTGGCTCATGTGCTGTACCTCGCCAAAGCGTTTTTTGGGGAAAGAAACTTTTACGTCGTCATCTTCGTCGTCCATCTGGAAGTCAATGGAAAAGGTTGCCTTCTCCACCTTGGAATTAGTTACAGGAATAAGCGAGATTAGCGGAACGTCTACGCGCTTGATGGCGACTTTGCCATCTTCCGTTGCTACGGGATAGTCCATGCGGATGGTCTTGGGCATGCATACCGTCTCCGATTCGGAAATCTTTTTTTGTACAAAATACTTGCTGAGCGTTTCCAAGTTTTTTTCTTGCAAAACGTTGCTGGCCTCGTTTACGGCCTTGCGAAGTTCTGTCAGGAGCTCGTTTAGTTTCATCTTTACCGTCCTGCGCTAGCCTTGAGCGCTTCAAACTTTTGCATGGTGTTTCCAACAACTCCGTAGCTTTCGGAAGAGAGTGCTAATGCTGCCGAACAATGGGAACAGCAAAACCTTTTCCCTGCAAGGAGTCCGTAGATGTCAAACGAAATGGGGTTGCCGCAAGCGGGGCAGGCGATAATACTTGTCGTGTTCATTTTTTACTCCTCTGAGGTGATGATGTTTTTTGAGTAGACGTCGATAAGCGTTGTGATGCCCCTAGCAAGTGGGATCTGTTTCGCCTCGATTGCAACAGATATTCCATTCTTTGATGGATTATCTTTATACTTGCCGTTTTCTTTCGGGGCGAGTTTTGCTCCGAGTCTGGTTTTTTTTCTGAGGACCTTCGATTTCGCGGGATTGCCGCGTACGGGATTGGAAGGAACGTGCGTCGTGGTGGATGTCACTTCAACGCAGAAGTTGACATCCACCTTATCGACGGCAAGGTTGTTGAGGGGCAAGATGGTCAGAAGCGGCAAGTGGAAATACGATTTCTCGCCATCTTTGGTGTATTCCATTTTTATCAGGACCGGGCTGTAGGAGTCGCCATTATTCCTGAAACAGAAATCAAGGATGAATTGTGCCTGGCCGCTGAGCATCATGGCGTTAGCCTTCGATATTGCGGTCAGTGGAGCGCTGATGAGCGCTTCGAGACTATTCCCTGTCGACAACGATGAGAGATAATTCAGATTGCTCTTTTCCAGTACTGCCATATTTGCCCCTTAACGTTTTTTACTGCTTAGGTTGGAGTACTTCGGGCTGGATGCTCTTGGCGAAGGCGTCGATGATGACGTTCACGCCCTTGGGCATGGGAAGCTGGCCTGCATGCACGTTCACGGTATACTTGGCAGTGTTGCTGTTCTCGTAATGCGTGTCATGGGAACGGGAGTCTTCCGAGGCGTAGCTGACCGTACCGGAAATCGATACGGAGAACGGACCCCAGCCGGCCTTTCCAGTAAGAGTCGCGCTGGCTTCCGTCTTGCTGTGCGATTCTTCCTTGATGTCTTCAGAACTGGAGGACTTGACTTCCATTTCAAAGTTGACAGATGCGGAGTCAACACCAAGGTTGTTGAGGGGGAGGATGGTCAGAAGCGGAAGGTTGATCTGAGAATCAACGTAGGTTGTCGTCGGCTTACCATTTGCGTCGAAAGACAGAACTCCGCGCCTCATCTCCATCTTGATCATGATGGGCTCAATAATGTCGCCCTTGTCATCTTTGGGGTTGAAGCAGGTGTCGAGAATGAACTTCGTCTGCGTCTTAGCCATGTTTCCATTGGCTTCGGCGACAGCCATGAGCGGGCCTCCGATGAGGTCTCCCATCGGAAGTCCTGTGAACTGTTGAGCAATTGAACTTGCCATTTGTTATTTCTCCTTCTTAGGTGAGTGTGGTGTGTGCATTAACTGCTTTGTTGCAGTTAAACTTGGAGGTTTTCGTCGTGCCTGTCCAGCGGAATTCTGCCGACCTTTTCTGCGTTCTTGATATTGAAGCAAAGGTCGTTCGGCGTGACGAACATGGATTTTAGATTTTCCGCATTCTTGATAAGATCTTCGATGTTTTTAAAGGGCATCTTGAAGAGCTCCATCAAAGTCTTCAGCAAGGACTCGATGGCGTTGCTCAGTTCGTTGCTCTTGAGCAGCGTGACGCGGTTTTCCCTAGGCTGCTTCAGGATTTCGTCGATGAGGCTTTCCAAGGTTACGTCGGTCAAGGAATCCTTGAACGTCCTGAAACTTTCGGTATTGTAGTTGTATTCGGCGGCGTGTTCCGCATACAGGTCGAAGAGGGTGTTTGAACGCTTGACGCCCACTTGACGAAGGCCGGGGCGGAGGTCGGCATCCCTGTTCAGCTGGATTTCCAAGTCCTTGTTCTCCTTGGAGGCATCGAGGTAGCACTGGTAGACAAAAGAAGAGCATACCATCGTGTGTTCGCCATCATGGAACTTGTCGTCGATCAGCTTCTTGATTTTGGCGGCAAGCACTTCGAGAAGGGTGACGATGATGGCTTGCTTGATGCCCGAAGCGGTAATGTCCTTGTAAATCAGGATTAATGCCAGGAGGACCAAGTCGGAATACGGGTACTTGAGTCCTTCGGAGACGTAAAAATGGGCCGCGTTAAGGACAGGGCTCAGGGCATCCGGCGCGAAGGGGGCGTCCGGTTTCAGCAGGCCCTCCTTCTTTGTTAGCCTGCTGACATATACATTTCGCGCCCCCTCTTTGATTTCGACTTTATGCGCGAAAATACCGGACTGCCCCGCGTCGGCAAGGGCAGGGACGGGTGCGCTCTGGTAATACAGTGCCCCGTGTGTCACCTTGGAATTCGTGAACATCATGATTAACGACGAGATGCCGTGATCTTCCCCTTCGAACGTGAGGATATCTCCTGGCTGCAGGTCTGCAAGCGTCAGGACTTTGGTGTAGTATTCGTTAGGGTCTTTAGGTTGTGTGTTGTTTTCCATCGTTAGTTTCCTTTGTTTGTAGTCCAAAGATAAACTAAGATGGTACTATTGCGCTATAGCCCGAAAGGATTATTTTTCGGGTATTAATTCGAGAGCGCGTAATACCTACGGGAACATGTTCTTGAGGCTGTCGGCAAAGATTTTCTTGCGTGTGGGGGCAATACCTTCCATTAACTTGTCCAAATCAGCCTTGGTAAAATTGGGATGGTACTCGAAAAATAGGTTGATGTGACGTTGACTTTCGTCAAAGAGCTCCTTCTTGTTGTTGCATGCCACCAAGAAAAGCCGTGCGAAGGGGGCTTCGGGATAAACCAGGAGAGCCTGTTTTGCAAGTTTTTCGCACTCGTCGTAATTCCCCTGCAGAAAATAGATGAACGCCCTGACTACGAATAGGTAGGGCGTGTCGTCGGATTGCGGTGAAAAGCATTTGAACGCTTCGAGCTGCCGCAAGGCCTCGTCTTCTTGCCCGACTAGCAGATAAATCTGTACAAGCAGGCGGCGTGCAAGTGTGTCGTAGGGGTTCGCTTTGATAATCTGCTTGAAGTAGCCGATAGCGTCGATCTTGTTCCCGATAAGGATGTTGTACAGCGCCATCATGAATTGCGAGTAGATGGAGTAGGGATTGTTGCGGATGGCCGTACAGGCGTATTGCCCCATTTTTTGGAGGTACTTTTCTGTAGAACCCCAGTTCTCGACAACGCTGATGTAGTAAGCCAACACCAAGCTGTAGGTGGCGTAGAGGTTTCCGTCGCGTTCGGCCAGGGGGGTGAGGAGGGTCTCGCAGTTGGTGAAGGCTTCCTTGTTGCGGTTCATCATCCTCGCGATGGTGTAGCACGAGGCGTACCACCATAAGGGCGAAACGTTCTGCTTTTCCTCGAATTTCTTTGTCGCAGAAAGCGTCATGTTCCGGAACAGGGCACTTGTGAGTGCGCCCGCGAGCGTCGAAATGTCATCGTCCGGGTTCACTTTTTGCTGCGTAGACCATAGGATTTCTTTCGATTTCCGGTAGCAGAGAGAGACAAACATCATTTCGGCCCTGCTCTGTGCCACGGAGAACTTGATTCTGTACGTTACGTCGTTTTTGACGCCGTCATCTTCTTGCGTACTGATGGAAAAAAGGTGGTAATGGTAAAGGGCTTCGACAACGGAAAGGTAGAGGCTGTGTGCCAGGGGATGATTCTTCAGGTCGGGGTCCGGTTCAAACACGACGTTGACGTTCTGTTTTTGCGGAACGGACTCGATTTCCTTTGATGGATTCGCCGATACGGCTTCGGTGCGGTTGGTGACTTCTAGGATCTTGTAGATGTTCGCCAAGTGGACCTTTACGGTGTTTTCCGAGATGTTCAGGGCTCTGCATATTTCGCCATTGGTGAGACCCTTGCGCACAAGACTCAAAACTTCCTCTTGGCGGGAGGTTAATTTTTGTTTTCTTTGATAATCCGGCATGCACCAAATTTAGATAATTTATCACAAAAATTTAGTACATGTGAACGTGGTAGACGTCTTGAATCACTTGTTTGTAAAAACAAACTTGCAAATGGGGCAATTCTCGGGTTTGTGGCCCATGGCCTTGCAGTATGTGCGGCCAAAGTAGATGATTTGCAAGTGACGTTTTTCCCATTCCTCTTTGGGGAAAATCTTCTTGAGATCGGCCTCGGTTTGCTCTACGGAACTGCCGTCCGAAAGGCCCCAGCGCTTGGCAAGGCGGTGGATGTGCGTATCGACAGGGAAGGCGGGCGTCTTGAAGGCGTGAATCATCATGACGCTAGCCGTCTTGTGGCCTACGCCGGGCAATGCTTCGAGTTCTTCGAAGGTGCGGGGGACTTCTCCGCCGTATTTTTCTACGAGCGTCTTGGAGAGGTTGAAGATGTTCTTGCTCTTTGTGTTGAAGAACCCACAGGGCTTGATGATTTCGGCGATGCGTTCGACTCCGAGCTTTACCATGGCGGCAGGCGTCTTTGCCTTTTTGTAGAGGACCTTGGTGACCTGGTTTACGCGGATGTCGGTGCATTGCGCACTCAATACGACGGCGACGAGCAGCGTGAAGGGGCTCGTGTAATCGAGTGGAATAGGCGGATTCGGGAAAAGCTCGTCCAGCTTTGTACTTATGAACTGAATCTTATCCTTTTTATTCATGTTCGCCAACTAAATGGATAATTGATAAATGATGATTGACCATCATACATTATCCATTATACATTATCAATTATGCGTTGCTAGTCGCAGTCCCGCGTGAAGTCCTGCTGCATGTTGAAGCTGGGCATGTCGTCGGTCGGGTGGCCGACTTCTACGGCGGGGACGCCCGCGTAGGTCGTGTGCGGCGGAACATCGCAGAGCACTACGGCGCCGGCGCCAATCTTCGCGCAATCACCGATGTGGATGTTGCCGAGCAGCTGGGCGTGCGCACCGAGCATCACGCCGTTGCCGATTTTCGGGTGACGGTCGCCGACTTCGTTTCCGGTACCGCCGAGCGTCACGCCGTGCAAAAAGCTCACGTTGTTGCCGACTACGGCCGTTTCGCCGATGACGATGTTCGTCGCATGGTCAATCAGCAGGCCATGACCGATTCTTGCCGCCGGATGGATGTCCATGCCGAACTTGCGGCTCACGATGTTCTGGAGCATCTTGGCCGGGAAGGAACGGTTCTCGGTCCAGAGGGCGTGCGCCACGCGGTAGGCCTGCAGGCCCTGGAACCCCTTGAACAGCAGGAGCGGCTCGAGGTAGCTGGTGCAGGCGGGGTCACGGAGGACGGTCGCGTTCAAATCCTTGCAGGCGGAAACGAGCAACTCGGGGTACTTGACGTAAAGCGCCCCGAACATCTTCTCGAGTTCCGCGCGGTCGATGACTTCGCCGGCCAGCTGGCAGGCGAGCGTTACGGAAAGCATGTCGGCAAAGTTCTTGCGGTTCAAAACCTGCTCCTCGAGCATGAGCTTCGAGAGCGGTTCCTTGGCGGCTAGTTCCATTGCCTCGTCGCGGAGGCGTTTTTCCATTTCATCGACGTTCATAACGCCCGCAAATATAGAAAATTGTGGCGGTTGCGGCCTAGCCGGCAATTTCAAGGAGCGCGCGGGCCGGGATGTGGAACCAGTCGGGCCTGAATTCGAGCTCGTAGCAGGCCTCGTAAACGGCCTTTGCGAGGATATACGGGGTGGCTGTACGCTCGAGGGTATCGAGGTCGACACGCGCGGCTTGCGCGTAGCCTTCGAGGAATGCGCGCTCGCATGCGGCGCTGTTTTGGCCGGAAACCGCACCCGCATATTGGAAACTGCGGAGCATGCCTGCGATATCGACGGCGGGGGAGCGGAGCGCCCTGCGGTATTCGAGCGTGCGGGACGGTTCGCCTTCGAAGTCGAGAATCTTGAAGGCTGGCGCATTTTTTGCAACGGAATTCTGCGCGGCTTTTGCAACGGACGCCAACACTTGCCCGAGGTGGTAATCCCCGTGGATGCGCTGCGGTGCAAGCGGCTCGCTACAGGTTTGTGCTCCGAATGCATCTGCCGCCATGCGCCGGAGTTTCGGCAATACGGCTTTCACTTTTTCGGCGAGCTCGCGCGTTTCGCTGCCCGCGAAACTTGTGGCGTCTGCTGTTCCCGTCGCGCTGTTCAAAAGATGTTCCAGCTTGTCGAAGGGAATTTCGGGACTTTGCGCGGGGGTGCCCGGGAGCCCCTTCAAGGCGCAGTGCATTTTTGCGGTAGTTTGGCCGAGTCTTTCGGCAATTTGCGCGAGCGATTCCGAATCTTGCGCACCCTGCGTAAAGAGCGCCCACGCGTCTTGCATGCCGGTTGCACGTTCCTCGAGAAGCCCGAGGGTGTAACGCTTTCCGGTGGCATCTGCGTAGTAGCAGGTGCCGTAGAGTCGCGGACTCACGTCGGAGCGCTCGTGGTCAAGGTGCTCCATGATTTCGACTTCGGGGTGGATGCCCGGCAAAAGCCTGCGGTACAGTTTGAAGAAAAAGTGCCTGGAAGCGAATGCGGAATTGCTCTGCTCGGCATCGAGCGGGGCGACATCGAAAAGTTCGTGCAGGGAAACGTTTACGGGGAAATGCCCGGTTTGCATGAACATGAATTCGCCGGTCTTGGTGCCGTATCTTGCCTTTTCACACGAAAACACGTCGTAGAAAAAACCTGCCGTGCGGGTTTCGTCTTCAATGATGGCGTAGAGGTCGGGCTCGCAATTTTCGCTTGCGGCAAAGTTCACGCGGACTATGGAGAGATATGTTTCCCCGATGGCGACGCGGTCTACGGTCTCGATGGAATCGATCTTGCGTCCTTTGCCCATAAACCAGCGTTTTTGGGCGATATCCTGCATGCTTTCCATGTAGAGAATATTAGCTATTTTCGCGCAGACAGTGCGGAAAAATACCCCTGCTTGCGGAGCGTCGCGAGAATCTTGAACTTGTTTTGCAGCGGTTCGGCGGTGAAACCGTCAATGACGAACTGCGGGATGCGTTTGAGGGGCTTGAATTGATTCGGTACATCGGTGTAATCGCACAGCTGCCAGGCGGCAAGCATTTTCGCGAAAAAAGCTTCCCACGGGAAGGTGTCGCCGGGCGCGAGGTAGAAACGTGCGGGCTTCTGGTTGTCGCGGGCGTCGAGCAGCAGCGAGCCGTCCTTGAAGCACGAAAAAAGCGCAGCCCGCCGATCCTTCATGCGGGTGGCGGGCTGTGCAGGAATGTCGAGAATCAATTGCACCTGACGGGCCTTATGCAGCCAGGAGCTCACGCTGTATCTGTGCGTACTGGTAATGCGATATGGCCGTAATCTTCAATACCAGTTCTTGTGTTAGCCCTGCTCTGATGAGGGCCCTGGCATAATTGATCCTATTCATGTAAGGCGATGTCATTGGAACCTCGGTTGAGTTTGGTTGTTTAATCTTTACGTTACTAAAGTAGAATTTTTTTGGACAAAAGTGACTAAAAATTTTCATCTCGTCGGATATGTGTTGTTTGCCTCACATGGGAAATTTTGTTGACAAGTGGTTATTTTATTGATGAATAAAGAATTACGTGCAATGTGACTCAAATCACATGCAAACGCGCCTTTTGCAAATGTATTACGGGTATGTTAACGTTACTTTATAAAATGTTCCGGAAGCACCGGAAAATCTTTGCGGTACGTGTTCAAGAAATCGATGTCGACGCTTGCGCTCACGACACATTCCTTTCCGGGTTCCGCTTTCACGACAATGTTGCCTTGCGGATCGATGACTTGCGAATCACCGGTATACGTGCCGTCGGCGGAGACGTTGTTGACGGCGGCGATATACGCCTGGTTCTCGATGGCGCGCGCCTTGAGAAGCGTTTCCCAATGGGCGCTGCGCTTGGCCGGCCATGAAGCATGTACGGTAAAAAGTTGTGCGCCGCGGGCTGTCGCTTCGCGGTAGAGTTCCGGGAAACGCAGGTCGAAACAGATGGTGGGCGAAACAACAAAGTCGGATATTTTGTACAAAGTAACGTCTTGGCCTGCGGTGAATGTTCCCTGCTCGGGGAAGAACGGATGCATCTTGTTGTAACCCGCGATTTCGTTGGCCTTGCCGGGCGCATAAATGCCCACGTGGTTCGTGGTAATCCCGCCAGCCTTAACCATTCCTCCTCCGATCATAATACAGCCGGTATCGTTGGCCAGTTGCTGGAGAAATCCGGGAACTTCGGGCGATTCCGTGCCCGTACCGTATCCTGTCGCGAACATTTCCGGGAACAACACGAGGGAACCTGGGTCGGGACGTGCCGCAAGAGTCATCTCGCGCGCCTTGGCGAGATTCTCCGGCTTTGCTCCGGGTAGCGATTCCATTTGTACAAGGTATATCTTGAGCACTCTTCAAATCTAGTATAATATTTTTGGTGCCGCTAAAACCTTTTCGCGGCCGCAGTTTTCTAAATTATGGAATATGAGTTCCCGGATTATTTGGATACTGTCTCTTTGTGCTACGTTGGCCTTTGCTGCAACTCCCACCGATATCATGGGTGTTGTGTTGGAATCGGAGTCCGACTTGCCGCTGGACGGCGTTTCCATTACGTACCGTTCCGGGAAGAACCTCGGAAAGACCGGTTCGGACGGACGCTTCGAACTGACCGTGGATTCCAAGAGTGCCGCGCTGGTGTTCTACAAGGAAGGCTACGACAGTGTGGTGGTGGAGCTGCAGGATTTTGCCGACTTGTTCGACATGGTGGTGACGCTTTCTACGAACTTGCGCGACCTCGGTTCCAGTACCGTTATTGGCGGTGGCGAACCCGAGAAGTGGGAACCGCAAAAGACGGTGGCGCTCGACAAGCTTGAAGATGCTGCAGGTATGCGCTTTGACTTGACGGAACACTTGAGCCAGATGCCCGGTATTTCGGGACAGAAAGATTTTAGCAGCGCTCTCTATTATGAAGGTTCCCGCGCGGGCGACGTCGCCTACCACCTGGGCCGTTTGCGCATCCCGAACATGCGCCACTTGGACGTTGGTTTCCCTGGCAACCTCTCGGTAGTGAACCCGCACATTTTGAGCGGCATTGAATTCCATGACCATTATGGCAGCGGCCCGATAGGGCAGGGACTTGCCACCTCGGTCCAGTACATTCCGGAACAGACGGATGGCAAGTGGGGACTCAAGGGGGCCGCGGGCCTTACCGTGCAGGAAGTCGTTGTTGACGCTCCGTTCTTTATATGGGACAGCTTCCGCTTCTCGTTCCGTCGCCTCGACGACGAGATGCTCAAGAACCTGGGCGAGAAGTTCTTTACCGAATTCAAGAAGCGCGACGGTGAATGCTCCGACGATTGCCGAGTCAAGTCCATGGATCCGTTCGATCTTTCGGCCTTCGACGTGTACGCCCAGTTGAACGGTTCCGATTCCATGGGCAACGCCTGGGCGCTGCGCACGTTGTTCAGCTCCGACGAGTATTCTATTAAGCAGGATACCTCAAGGATTTACAACGAGGTGAATTCTATTGACATTATCGAGGGTGAACAGCAGTATTTGGTTGTTGGTGCCGAATACATGAGCAAGTTCGGTACGAGCGCCCATGCGGGGTTCGTCCGCGAGCACCTGGGCGATACCCTCCGCGACACCACGGGGTTCCGCAGTACGGCCAGCACCAAGGAAGGCTCCGCGTTCATTGACGGTTACGACTATACGCACACGACCATCAGCGGCGGCCTCGACAAGGACTTCAAGGGCAAGATTCTCGGTGCCGGCCTGAGCGGTGCCGTGCTGTACGAACAGCACCTTGTGGAACGCGAATACCCCGACTTTGGCGGTACGCAATCCGACGACTACAAGACGGGCGTGCTCTCGGGTACGGGACGTTTTGACTGGAAGCAGGATTACTCCGAATACATCCTCTCCGTGGGCGGTGTTGCCGACGCGGTGGACCATAGCGCCCAGCCGACGGCATCCATGGACGTGGAACGCAATCTCTCCAAGAAGGATACGACCTTCTGGCGCGTGTTCGGTAATGTCGCCTACCGCAGTGACTGGAAACCCTATTACGACGACGGCGACCTTACGGGCCGCCTCGAGACGGGAACGTCGGGCAAGCTCGGCTTTGGTTTCCGCTCCAAGTACTTTGACGGCCAGGCGAGCGGTTTTGGACGTTACTACTTTGACCCGCTGTTGCCGATGCCCAAGGCTTACGCCCAGTACAAGGACGTGACTCCGATTGATTATGCCTGGGTCTCGGGCGCGAACGTCAAGGTGGAATGGAAGACTTCGCACCACTTCTCGCTTTCTTCGAACGTGAGCTCCGTGTACGGTGAATACGAACTGGAAGGCGACGGCTCCCTCCCGTGGGAAGCGAACTCCCGCCTGGACATCGTCTCGCATTTCCGCTATTACCCGCGCAAGGATTCCCTGATTTCGGTTATCCTCACGCACCATGCCGCATGGCATAGGCCGCTGTACGGCTACCACATCACTCCGTCTGATCCGGCGACCCGCGAAAACGGTACGCGCCGACTCAAGGACATGAACGAGTTTACCGATTTGTTCCGTACGGATGTCCGCGTGAACCTGGACTTGCACCGCGACAAGGGACTATTCCGCGATGCGCGGTTCTACCTGGAGTTGGATAACTTCCTCTCGAAGCTTGACGTGGACGTCCTGAAGTTCCTCGGAGCGCAGAACGCGCGCGAACGCTCTTGGGTTACCGAGGACGCCGACGAAAATTCTGTAAACGGCTACGACCTTGTGCCGTTCATGGCGAAGGGCATGGGACTCTACCTGCAGTTCGGCGTGGAAGTTCAGCTGGGGCTTTAATTAGACGCGAGACGAAAGACGAAAGACGAGAGAAAATATTCTGATGGACATCCCCGCTGTGGAGCGGGGTTCTTTCTTATTCTTGTCGTAGGTCTTTTGACGTCTGTTTTTGCGCAGGGCGCGGACAGTGCGTTTGTTCCGCCGAAGCCTGCGAAGCCGTTGCGCTTTTGCACCGCCGCCAAGCAGTGGATTGATTACGCGACCCATGATTCTAACCTTGTTGAAATCACGAACATGAAGGGAGTCCGCATGGACTTGCGGTATGGTACCTTCAATAACGTCACCGGCCATGACCTGTATTGCGGAATCCAGCGCGCGTTCCTGCATCGTGACGCCCTGCCCAAGCTTCGCCGCGCCCTTGCGCTTATTGCCAAGGAACTGCCCGGCTATTCCATCGTGGTGTTCGACGCTGCGCGCCCGATGTACGCCCAGGCGGCGCTCAAGAGCACGGTGGCGGGGACTCCCTATACGAACTACGTGTCGTCGGGCAAGACTGGCGGGTTGCACAACTACGGACTTGCGCTCGATATCGGGCTCGCCGATTCTACGGGCGCCCTCCTCGACATGGGAACGGACTTTGACTCGTTCGAGAAATGCGCGGGCGAGGTGGGCGAGGCAGCCGCGCTTGAAAGCGGACGCCTCACGCAGCAGCAGATTGACAACCGCAACCTGTTCCGCAATATCATGAAACGTGCGGGCTGGGTGACGCTACCGAGCGAATGGTGGCATTTCAACGCCTATACACGTGCCTACACCAAAGAACACTACCCACTGTTCCCGATGTAGAAACTGAAAAATTATATAGATTATCTGAAACAAAACGTTCTGGTAGAGGGTAGGTTATGCTAAAAGCGAAATATGGACTTTCTTTTGTTGTTGCGGCAGTTTCCGTTCTGCTGCTTGTCGCCTGCGGCGATGAGGTCACCGAAATCACCGATGTGAACGAAACGGGCATGAAGGTTATCGAAAAGGGCGAGGACATGCCCAAGTGCACCTCGGAAAACGAGGGCGCTCTTGTGTATGCGCTGGATTCTGCCACGGCGTATGCCTGCGTCAACAGGGAATGGACCTCGCTTAACGGTAAGGACGGCCAAGACGGCAAAGATGGCACCGACGGAAAGGACGGTGCGAAGGGGGAAAAGGGCGACCAGGGTGAACAAGGTAAGCAAGGGGCGAAAGGTGACCAAGGAAAACAGGGTGAACAGGGTCTGAAAGGGGACGATGGTAAGGATGGTGAAGATGGAACGGGCTGCTTTGTAGAGGATACTGGAGATGGCTTTGCCTTGGTAACCTGTGGTGAAGGAGAAAATGCCTCTATAATGAAAATATTTAAAGGCATGTGCGGAGAAACCCCTTATAACCCGGCAACGCATTTCTGCGACTTTCGAGATAGTACGATTTATAGGTTTGTAACCATCGGCACCCAGACGTGGATGGCAGAGAATCTGAACTTTGAGACAGATAGCAGCTATTGCTACAACGATTCTGCAAAGTATTGCGCCAAGTACGGCCGCCTTTATACTTGGGCCGCGGCCATGGACAGCGCGGGAACGTGGAGTACAAACGGCAAGGGCTGCGGCTATAACAAGACGTGCTCGCCGACATACCCTGTGCGTGGCGTCTGTCCCAAGGGCTGGCACCTCCCAACAAAAGTGGAGTTTGAAACTTTGTTCACGGCAGTCGGTGGTAAATCAATTGCAGGTCAAAAACTCAAGTCCGCGACTGGCTGGACGACGCATGACGGCATCACCAACGAGGATGCCTTCGCCTTCTCGGCGCTCCCTGCCGGGGACAGGGTCAACCTCGGGGATTACCTCTACGAGGGCAACTACGCGTTCTTCTGGAGTTCTACTGAGGGCGGTAGTATCAGCGCGTACTGCATGTACTTGTTCTACAACTACGACAATGCGGCCCTGGACGGCTACAGCAAGTACTACGGGTATTCAGTTCGTTGCCTCAAGGACTAGGTTGCCAACCGCCCCTCCCCAAAACGGATCGGAAGAAGTCTTTTTTTACGGCAAAGCCTTGATGCTGGCGCGTTTCAGGCGGTCATTCAGCGCCATGCCGATTCCTGTATTCGGGATCGGGTCCACGAGAATCAGGTCGTAGTCGGGCGTATCGAGGTCGTGCATGTAGGCGTATAGCCTTGCGGTAGCCTCGGTCATGTCGCCTGTTTCAGACAAGTTCACTGTGGCGGGAATCGCTCCGGCCTGGTTCCCGAACGCGATGCGCGCGGTTCGCTCCGGCAGTTTGTAACCTGCGGGCACTTCGCCGAAGTACAGCGGCACCTGCGGGCGGTAATGCGTGTCGCACTGGCCCGGCGCCTGCATCGCCTGCCCGGGCTTGGAAGAGGACTCCTTGATGGCGACAGGCCCTACGATGCTTGCAAACATCTCGGGTGTAATCGCCCCCGGGCGCAACACCGTCGGTATATCCCCGGCGAGCGAGATGATGGCGCTTTCGACCCCTACGGAGCACGGCCCGCCATCGACGATTCCCGCGATGCGGTCGGCAAGCTGTGCGGCCACATGCTCGGCGGTCGTAGGGCTCACGTGCTTGAAGAGGTTCGCGCTCGGGGCTGCAAGCGGCAGTCCCGATTCCTTGATAATCGCCTGCGCTACGGGATGGCTCGGGAACCTTACCGCAACGGAGGGGAGCCCGCTCGTGCAGAGGTCGGGAATGCAGTCCTTTTTCGGCAAGATCATTGTCATCGGGCCCGGCCAGAACGCTTCTGCGAGCCTGTATGCGGCATCGGGAATGTCGCGGGCGACGTTCTCCAGTTCCGCAATGTCGGCGATGTGCACGATAAGCGGGTCGAACGTGGGGCGTTCCTTTGCGGCAAAAATCTTCGCGAGTGCGGTGGGCTCGAATGCGTTGCCCGCAAGCCCGTAGACGGTCTCTGTAGGGATGGCGACAACTTCGCCTTCCCGGAGCAGCCTGGCGGCTTCACTGACGCTTGTCCACGGGGGGAATTTCATTATGGCACAAAAATAAAAAAAAGGGATAGAAATTTCTATCCCTTTATAATGGCGTTGTAGTCGGACGACTAAGCTTCGGCGGCAGGTTGTTTCGGTTCTTCGCTACGTCCGAAGGCGAACACCTTGTCGCAGGCGCTGTTGAAACGCTTCCAGATCTTGTCGGACTGGTCGCGCGGTACGGCACCGACTTCCTTCCACAGGCGGCGCAGGTGCTTCACCTTGTTCATGGCGCCACCGACGGTAGCTTCACTCAGGTCGCTGAGCAGGTCTTCGGCCTGTTCGCAGAGCAGCACCTTCTTTTGCAGGTTGTTCTGGCGGGCCTGTTCCTGAATGTCCAGCTGGTCGCGGCGGCGCGTGAAGAAGTCGTCGCACACTTCGCGGAAATTCTTGTGCAGCAACAGGTCGTCGACACCGCAACTGCCGAGCGTGCGCCAGTCCTTCTGGAGGTCGCGGACGGCATCGGCCAGCTGGTTAGAGCCGGCGCTTTCGGCGAATTGCTTCACCTTCTCGATGATGTCCTGCTTTTGCTTCTTGATCTGGTCGAGCTGCTTGCGCAGGTTCGCGTCAATCTCGGCACAGCGTTCCAGGAACTGGTTGATGGTTTCGCTGAAGCGGTCGTTGATGGCTTCGACGGATTCCTTCGGAACCATGCCGATGGTTTTCCATTCGGCCTCGATGCCCTTCACGACTTCGACGAGTTCGGCAGTAATGTTGTTGATGTCGAGCGCCTCGAGCTTTTCGCAGAGGGAGGTCTTCTTGGCGAGGTTCTCCTTCTTGGCTTCGTCCATCTCTTCAAAGTGACCGCGCTTCTTTTCGAAGAAGGCGTCGCAGGCGGTGCGGAAACGTGTCCAGATTTCGTCGGACTTGCTCTTGGGCACGGGGCCAACAGCCTTCCAGGATTCCTGCAACTGCTTGAGCTTGTTGGAGGTGGCGTTCCAATCGGTGGAATTGGAGAGGGCTTCGGCCTGTTCGCACAGCTTCACCTTCTTCTCGTAGTTCGCTTCGCGGTTGGAATCTTCCTTCTTCTGGTTTTCCTTGTGCTGGGCGTAGAATGCGTTGGTGGCGGCCTTGAAGCGGTCCATCAGCGCGGCGATGTTTTCCTTGGGCACCATGCCAATGGCCTTCCAGCTTTCCTGAATGTCTTGCATGGCCTTGAACTTGTCTTTCCAGAACATTCCGGCGTCGGCGACGAGCGCTTCGATCTTTGCGCAGAGTTCTTCCTTCTTTTCGAGGTTGTTCTTGCGTTCGGCCATCTGCTCCTCGATGAAGGGGGCGCAGTTTTGGCGAATCTGGTCGAGGCTTGCCTGGAAACGTTCCTTGAATTCGTTGAACTTGGCGGCCGAGGTCGGTCCGCAGTTCTTCCACTTGAGACTCAGGTCCTTGAGCTTGTTCAATACGTCCTGGCTACCCGGTTCCTTGGCGAGTGCTTCCATTTCCGTGAGGATTTCGGCACGGTCGTTCTCGTTGTGCCAAGATTCCCACTGGCGCATTTCCTGGAAGCGTTCGGTGGCGGCCTTGTATTCGAGCCACAGGTCGTGGTACTTGAACTTCTGCTCGCCGACAATCTCCTTCCATTCGTTGTATACATTGCGGAGCTTGAGGCTCAGTTCCTTGAAGTCTTCGTTTTCGTCGAAGGCTTTTACGCGTTCGATGAGCTTTTTGAGCTTTTCGGAGTTGGCTTCGAAAACCTTCTGCGCGTTTTCGGCGAAGGCGGAAATCTTTTCGCTCAGCTTGTTACGGAGGGCGTTGTAGGCCTGCAGCGTGGGATCTTCGCCCTCGAGGAGCGGAAGCTTTTCCCATTCGCGCACGATGGCATGCAGGTGCTTGGAGGTAGTCTCGTTTGCATCCGTGTCGGCAAGGGCCTGGAGCCGTTCCAGCAGTTCAGGACGGGAGGATTCGTCGACGGGTGTTTCGCTTTCTTCGGCGTCGTCCGTCTTCTTCTTCATGTCCTGGGCCTTGAAGAAGGCCTGGTTGAATCGCTTGATGTCGGCAGCGTCCATGATGGACTTGCCTTCGTTCCATTCGGCGATGATGGCGTCGATGCGTTCGGCGTTATCTTGTGCGTTTTCGGCGGCCAGGAGCGATTCGAGTTCGTCGAGGGCTTCCACGAGGTGTTGTTTTTTGGCCTGCTTCTCGGCTTCGGCCTTTTCGGCGGCAATGCGGTTGGAATCCGTCTCGTCGCAGAACTTGCAGAAGCTGTCGTAAATTTCGTCAAGGGTCGCCTGGGCGGGGCCCATGCCGAGTTCGCGGGCCTCGTTCATGAGAGCCTCGAACTGGGGCTTGACGGCGATGGGGTCTTTCTGGGCGGCGAGGTGGTGCGCCTGCTGGATTAGGGCCTCACGCTTGCTGATAAGAAGGGCCGCGGCCTTTTTGCCTCCGTCCGCGGCTTCCCTCTGCGCGCGGAGCTTTTCGGCGGCGATTTTTCTGACCGATGTATGCTTGGAGTTCTTGGTGATGTCGGTAAGGAGGCTTTCGGATTCAATACGGTTGACGGCCGTCTTCGCGATTTCTTCCTTGGCGTCTTTGTTGGCCGCGATGGCGAGCACGTTCGCCTTGCCGGTAGCCTTTACGAGTTCCAAGCGGAGTTCGGAACTGGGCATGGACTTGACAAGGTCTTCGGCGTAGCGTGTATCCTTGATTTCGCTGATATAGCCTTTAGTTTCGTCGTTGGCGGGTTCACGGAAATTCTTGAGCATTTTTGCGATTTCTTCGAAATAGCGCGTTTCGGCAAGGCGGCGTATGCTTGCTTCGCTATCGTTCTTGGAAATCTGGAGTAGGACAGGTATCTGCTTCAGCTTTTTGACGGCGGCAGCCCTGACATCATTATCTTCATCGGAAAGGGCAATGCGCTCGAGGGTGTCCTGCGCTTCCAGTTCGTCAATCGCCTCGAGGCGCTTGTCGGGGTTGGAATTTTGCCATTTCGGTCTAAAAGTATCCAGTAAGCTCATAAGATTCTCCAATTAGGTAAACGGCCTTTGGGGAGGTCGTGTAACATAATCTAACTAAAAAGATGTAAAATCGTTTAGGAAAATATTGGATTACTGGCAATTAAAGGGGGCTAAAATGGGTGTAGATTACCTATCTTTACGCAGAAAATGGCAAAACGCATTCCCAAAACGGTCGTTTCCGAACAAATTCGGACGAAACTCAAGGCTGCAGACCTGGAGCGGTTTTGCGAGGTATACATTCCCGGGACGCCTTCGGTGTTCACTTACGGGGTGCCCGCCGGTGAGGCCGGCGGCCGGGAAGTAGTGCGCGGCAGTGTGGTGTGGGTGCAACTTGCCACCCGCAAAAAGCCCGCGCTGGCGGTAGTCTCCAGGGTATTCTCGGAGAAGCCTGCCTTTGACGTGCGTTGCGCCTATCCGCATGCTTCGGGGTACGTGTTCGGCGAACGCTACATGGAGGCCCTGGAATGGGTGGCGCGCTACTACATAAGCACTCCCATGAAGGCCCTGGATGTTTTTTGGCCCTCGGAAATTGAACGGTACCTGGACGCGCTCGCGGCCCGCAATGCCGAGGCAGCCTCGGGAGAGGCTGCGGGAAAGGCCGCGAAAGCTGGCACCCAGGCAATTGAAAACCCGCCGCTGACTGACGAACAGCGGGTGGCGCTCGATTCGCTTGTCAAGGACCTTAAGGGCGAAGGTTTCCGCGGGACGCTTTTGCATGGCGTTACCGGGTCGGGGAAGACGCGCGTGTACCAGGAACTTGCCCGCGAAGCGCTCGCACTCGGCAAGAAGGTGCTGATTCTTGTCCCCGAAATTGGCCTTACGCCGCAGACGTCAAAGCGATTCGAGGATTTTTTGCAGGTGGACGTGCGGGTGTTGCATTCCGCCCTTTCGGCACCCAAGCGCAGGGAGGCTTTTGTCTCGATATTGGCGGGGGAGGCGCGCGTGGTTCTCGGGACGCGCAGCGCGATTCTTGCCCCGTTCGACTTTGACGTGGTGATTCTTGACGAAGAACACGATTCCTCGTTCAAGCAGCAAGACCCGGCGCCGCGCTACCATACCCGCGAACTCGCTTTCCACTTGGCCTACAAGTACGGCGCTCTCGTGGTTCTCGGCAGTGCCACGCCCTGCCTCGAAACGTTCTTTAACGCCGGTGCGAACAAACTAAAGCATTTGAAACTCGAGAAGCGTGCGACCTCGGTTCCGCTCCCCGAAGTGAAAATCGTAGACATGGGCGCCGTGCGCCAGCAGAAGGGAATACTGCTTTCGCCTGACCTCCGCGACGCACTTGTGCAGTGCGTGGAATCGGGGGAACAGGCGATTGTGCTGATGAACCGCCGCGGCTATTCCAAGATTCGCGTTTGTACCGAATGCAGCGAGACCCTGTATTGCCGGCACTGCCACGTGCCGCTCGTTTACCACAAGCAGTACCGCGCGCTGCTGTGCCATTACTGCGGAACGCTTTACCCGGTTGATACGCCCTGCCCGTCGTGCGGTGCGGCTACGTACGAATTCGTGGGTGGCGCCATTGAAAAGCTGGAGGAAGAAATCGCCGAGTGGGTACCGGGCGCAAAAACCGTGCGCATGGACCGCGATACCACGCAGAACGTGGGCTCGATAGAGAAGATTCTCGACGCCTTCCGCAACCGTGAATACAACATCCTCCTCGGTACGCAGATGGTCGCGAAGGGGCACGATTTTCCGGGCGTGCGCCTTGTGGGGATTGTCGGTGCCGACAGCGGGCTTGGCATGCCCGATTTCCGCAGTACGGAAAGGCTGTTCCAGCTGCTGAGCCAAACGGCAGGCCGCGCCGGGCGTGCGCAAGGGGGCGGCAAGGTGATTATCCAGACGCTCAACCCTAAGGAACCCGTGATGCATTTTGCCTTGCACCATGATTTTGCGGGCTTTGCCGCAAAGGAACTCCGCGAACGCAAGGAGGCGCTCTACCCGCCGTTCTGCAAGCTGGTGGAGGTGTCGTTTGGCAGCAGGGACGAGCAGTTACTGCGCGACGCGGTAGCCCGTGTGGAAAAGGTTTGCCGTGCGGAAAAGTCCATGAAGGTGCTTGGACCCGTGGATGCGTTTATACCCAAGGTGCTCAACGTGCACTGGGCCAAGCTCTACTTGAAGACAAACGATCTTTCGGCTGTTCGGCGTATTCTGGGGCCAATCGTGAACGCCCCGAAACCGTGGGCTCCGGGCGTAGAGATAAAAATCGAAATCGAGTAGGCCTATTTTTGGCTCAATATGGCGCGCAGTTCGTTGGCGGCCCTTTCGAGGTCGTCGTTCACGATGGTGTATTCGTACTTGCCCTTCGTCTTTGCGAATTCCATCTCCTTCTTCGCGTTCTCGAGGCGCAGACGGATGACTTCTTCGCTGTCGGTGCCGCGACCGCGGAGCCTGCGTTCCAGTTCCTCTTCGCTCGGCGGGAGGATGAGGATGCCTGTCGCGTCGGGGTAGACCTTGTCGAAGTTCACCTTGCCGAATACGTCGAGGTCGAACAGCACGCGCTTGCCCTGGGCCAGCATGTCTTCGACAAACGACTTGGGCGTGCCGTAGTAGTTGCCGTGCACCTCGTTCCATTCGATAAGGCCGTCTTCCTTGATGAGCTTCTCGAATTCCTCTTTTGTCTTGAAAAAGTAGTGGACCCCGTTCACCTCGCCCTCGCGGGGGCTCCGCGTAGTGGCCGAAATGGAATACACGATGTCGGGGAATTCACCGATAACTTTGTCCTTGAGGGTGGTCTTGCCCGCGCCGCTTGCGGCGCTCATTACGAAAAGCTTGTTTTTCATACGGACAAATATACTAAAAGGGGGCGAACTGGCTTGCGAAAGGGCTTTTTTTGCCAATAAAACGTGAAACGAATGCCGGAATGTGATTTTACTCAAATGCTTTCACTAAGTTGTTAAAAAACTGACAATACGTTTCTATATTTCGTATTACCTGGTGTGTAGGAATTAGGGAGAGAGCATGAAACCTTATTTGTCCTTGTTTTTGTTGACGTGCGCCTGCCTTGCGGGAGTTGCCTTTGCCGACCCGACGGTGTCCATTTTTGTGAAGGACGCGTCGGAGTTCCAGGCGATACAGGCCGACTTGCAGCAGTTGAAGGCGGGGATAGGCAGCGACAATCCGGAACTGGATTCCTTGATTAGCCAGGCGAACCGCATCGCGAAGATGAACAACCGGTGCGGCATGGTTTCTATTAACGACGTGCTGGACGAGGAGTGCGGACACTTCTATGCCGTTGAACTTCCGGAATTCGAGGCGCGCTATATGGAAATCACCGGCGAACTCCGCCTGGGCGTGATGACCATGGCGAACGACCTGGAACAGCGCACGCAGCAGATTGACGCCTGTACCGAAGCTCTCTCCAGGATTGTGTCATCGAAGGAACTCCTCCTCAAGATTGAGGGCGGCGTAGACCTGGAACCGCTCTCGCATGCTGGCGCCTTTGACGCTTCGTACAACTTCAAGCTCCGCTACGACGGCCGCCGCATGGACCAGCAGAAGCACTTTACGGAACTCTGGCTCTCCAAGTGTGGCGATATCGTGCTGCGCAAGTCGGGCGACGAGTTCGCTCCGCTGTTCGTGGAAGCGATTGGCCACATGAACGATTCGCTTGTGCATACGAAGACGAACCTGAAGGTGGAGCTCGATACGGCAGACCTTTCGTTCTACCTGGACCTGAACCGCTCCGTGGCTGGCGCGTACTACCTGAGCGGTGCCGAACTTTTCAGCGTGACGCAGATTCCTACCGGCAAGGAAAATGCCCACCTGATTGTAAACATGAAGAACAAGTCCGTGGTGCTGCCGCGGGGCCGCGACGGCGAGATGGCCACCTACAAGGGCCGTGTGGAATTCGAGAAGGCTAGCGACGACCTGGTGGGCCGCTGGATTTGGAACCGCGATTCTACGGCCATCAAGGCGATGCCCAAGATGGAATCGAAGATGGTCGCTTCGCAGGTGGAATCTTCCGAAATGTTTGTGCCCGAACCCTATGCGGAACCAGCGGCCGGGGACAAGGTGGACAACGGCCTGCCCGAGGCGAAAAAATCGGACGGCCCGCACTGGGTGCTTATTGGAATTTCGGCGGCGGCACTCGTCGGCGGAACGGTGGTTGCAATATTCTATAACAACAAGGCGAAGGACGAAAGCACTAAGGCTCCCTCCTCGCAAGAAGAATTCGATAACCGGCACAATGACATCGGTACATACCAAACATTCCGCACTACCGGAATCGGGATTGCAATCTTGGGCGGAATCGGGCTTGGCCTGAGTATAGCATTCTAGGAGGGGACGTTATGAATTCGGAATTAGGAATTAGGAATGTAGGATGCGTATTGGCGCTTGTCATGACGTTCTTTACGGCCTGTACCGATTACCAGGAGCAGTTCGACAACAACTTCGCTGCGTTGGAATACGGCGACATTGAAAACCCGGAATTGTCCAGCGGCGTTGTTCCCGGAAGTTCGGGTGGCTCGACTATCGCGTCTTCTGCATCTGTGTCGAGTGGAGCTGAACCGCTGTCTTCTGGCGCCGTCCCTGCATCAAGCGGAGCCGAACCGCTGTCTTCTGGAACTGTCCCGATATCGAGCGGTGATATCCAGTCGTCTTCTTCTAATCCCTATGTGGAGGAGAATATCCTTACCGATGCTCGCGATAGTAATAAATATAAACTTGTGACCATCGGCAGCCAGGTGTGGATGGCGGAAAACCTGAATTTTGAAACTGAGAAAAGCCGTTGCTACGGTGATGCCCCATCTTATTGCAACGCGTATGGTCGCCTTTACACATGGGTCGACGCCCAGGACGTTTGCCCGGAAGGGACTCACCTGCCGTCGTACGATGAATTTCATGTGCTGTATGTGTTTGTTCACGAGGACAATGAATCTAATGGTTCCTCAGAAGCAAACTTCCTGAAGTCCAAGGACGGATGGAAACAATTCAATGAAAAAACTGGCGGAGTGGATTCCTATGGCTTTTCGGCGAAACCGGCTGGCGGATATACGGATAAAGGGTATGACGGGATCGGCGAGAAAACTTATTTCCTGACTTCGGATACTACGGGTGGCTCGGCCACATTGATGGGCATCGCATACAATAACGAATATTTCGGCAAGGCACTGTATAGCAAGGAAAATGCTTTCAGCGTCCGCTGCCTGGTGGGCGAAAAGAAAGCCGAGCTGACGTCTAGCAGTTCTGGAGAATTGTCGAGTTCGTCTTCATCGGTCATAGTGACATCTTCGTCGCAGGCAGTGCAGAGCAGCAGTTCTGTGAAATCGAGTAGTTCGATGAAGTCCTCATCTTCGGTGAAGTCTTCGTCTTCATTAGCATATCACTTCCAATTACCTATTTATGGAATCCCATACAATGTAGTGACTATCGGTAAGCAGACCTGGATGGCGGACAATATGGCTGAGGAAAATCCCATATGGTATCACCCTGAAGGCAAGCAAAGTAATTGGAAATATGGTAGACTTTACGAATGGTCAACAGCAAGAGGGATTTGCCCCGAGGGCTGGCACCTGCCGGATTCGTTGGAATGGCAAACCTTGTTTAATGCTGTCGGTGGAATAAAGGTCGCGGGTGGGGTGCTCCAATCCTCAAACGTGTATGGAAAGGTCGAACAAATGTTTGCTGGCTTTAGGAATCCCGCTAGTGAATTCGAGCATTTTGATGAATATGCTGATTTTTGGATTAATGATGATAGTGGAGTCAAATTTGTTGAGTTGCAGAGAGGAGCCGACGAAGCTTACTTTATGCCTAATCTAGGATATATGACTGGTGACCTTACTGGCTATGCTTTCTCCGTCCGCTGCATAATGGATTATATTAAGGATGACCACGATGGCCAGACTTACAGAACGGTCAAGATTGGTGACCAGGTATGGACGGCAGAAAATATGAATCGTGACACCGAATATAGTCACTGTTTCAATGACAGCCCAGATTATTGTGAAAAATACGGACGTCTTTACAAGTGGGATGAAACAAGTGATGTTTGCCCCAGTGGATGGCGCTTGCCTACTAAGGGTGAATTGGAGAATTTGATTAATACAGTTGGAGAAGAGGAGACCGCAGGAGATTCCCTCAAAACAAAAACTGGCTGGAAGACTTATTCGGCCGGCGGTGGCCTTTCTGCTAAAGGCGTTGGGGAGGATTCCTTTGGCTTCTCTGCCTTGCCTGGTGGTTTTAGGACTTATAATGGTGATGTTTGGTATTCGGATGAAGACGCGGTGGCGTATTTCTGTAGTTCTACGACGGTAGACAACGGAGAAGGGTCGTATTATATGGTATTGCATTGGGCTCATTCTTATGCACAAATAACATCAGGTCAGTATGCTTGCTCCGTCCGCTGCATAAAGGATTAAAAAAGAAACTTCATAGGCACCGAAGGTGCCCACGAAGATACTAGTATTGAGTGTCGGGAGGGTCTTAGGGAGGGCGTTGCCCTCCCTAGTTTTTCTTGTCTTCGATGTACAGCGGGCGTTGCTTGACTTCGTCGTAGATGCGGCCGATGTATTCCCCGAGAATCCCGATGGAAATCAGCTGTACGCCGGCGAAGAACACGATGGCCGTCATGAGCGAAGCCCAACCCGGTACCGTCGTCGCGGGGCTGAGGAATTTTTCGAGGATGGACCATACGAACACGCCGAATCCGACGATGGTTGCGATGAACCCGAGGTAGAAACTGATCTTGAGCGGTGCGGAACTGAATCCGGTAATGCCGTCGAAGGCGAGCCGCATCATCTTCTTGAGCGGGTACTTGGAGGTGCCCGCCGTGCGTTCGGCTCGGTCGTACTTGACGCCGATCTTCTTGAAGCCTACCCAGCACACGAGCCCGCGCAAAAAGCGGCTGCGTTCCGGGAGGTTCTTGAGCTGGTCCACCACGCAGCGGTCCATGAGGCGGTAGTCGCCCGTATCGGGCGGGATGTCGATGCTCGTGAGCTTGCCGATAAGGCGGTAGAAGCAGAACGCGGTAAAGCGCTTGAAGATGGTTTCGCCCTTGCGCTTGTTACGCTGCGCATAAACGACCTGGTAGCCCTCGCGCCACTTGACCATCATCTCGTGGATGAGGCTCGGCGGGTCTTGCAGGTCGCCGTCGATAATCACCACCGCATCGCCGCTGGCATGGTCGAGGCCCGCGCTAAAGGCTGCCTGGTGACCAAAGTTACGGCTGAAGTTGATAATCTTGTTGTTCGGGTTGCCCGGAAGGAGCCCTTCGACAATTTCGCGGGTGCGGTCCTTGGAACCGTCGTTCACAAAGATGAGCTCGTGTTCATAATCCTTGAGTTCTTCTTCCAGGACGCGGTAGGTCTCGGCAACAATTTCTTCTTCGTTAAAGACAGGTATGATTACAGATAAGAGCATGACTAAATAATAGAAATTATGGAATCAATACGGAATTTACGAAGTCGACGTGGGTGCAGTCGATGCCGTTGTGGGGGATAGCCTTGAGCGTGAGTTTCTGTACGCCCTGGACGTTCGCCGTGAGCGTGAGGACCTTGCCATTCTGGAATACGGGACTCTGTGCGAGCACATTGCCGTCGCCGAGAATCTCGACCTGGACGCCCTCGCTGCAGAGGCTTTCGTCGTCGAGCCCGAAGGAGGTGCGGAAGCTGGAATACTTTCCGCCGATGTCGTAGGTGGTTTCGGAAGCGGCGTGGGTGCCGAAACCGTTCTCGAATTTTTGCGCGTCGATGGTGAGCGGGTTGCCCTCGATGCTCTTGTTCTGGCCCATGTTCCCCCAGCCCTGCCTGTGACTTTCGTATTTCAGGTCGGAAAGCGGAATCACGCCGTTCGCCTTGTTGAAGTGGAACTTGGAAATGTCGGCAATCTTCGTGTTCTTGGCGAGGTCCTGGACAATGAAGCGGATATGGTTGTAGCCGGGCTGGAGCGTGTCGGCCGGGAATGCGATTTCCTTTTCGCCCGTCTCGTATTTGCCCCTCAGCATAATCTTGCTGTTAAGCAGTACCAGAATTTCCCAGTTCGCGATGGCCTCGCCGGATTCCTTGAGGTTGTACCTGTAACGGAGCGTGTCGATGACAATCTTGTTGACGTCGGTATTCTCCTCGAGCTCGTTGAGGTTCAGCTTTTCTTCGGCCGGGGCCTCGCTCAGGTTCGCGTCTTCGATGGTGATGATGTTCTTGGGGTTGTAGTTCTTGCGCCCGTTGAACTTGGCAATCTGTACCCAGTAGTTGTTTGTAATCAGGATGTTCTTGACGCCGACCATGTCCATTTCGCGTTCAAACACGTCGCACGTGGTGGCGATGCGGTGCTCGACAGCCTTCTTGTGGTAGGTCTGGCTGTCCCAGCAGTCGAGGCCGCGGATGTAGTAGACTTCGCCGTTGTACTTGTCGACTAGCCCTTGCAACTCGGCGTCGTTCATCTGGCGCGCCTTGTCGTAATGGATGGAAGAAACGCCGTAACCCACGAAATGCCAAGGCCTGCCGTAAATGAATAGCCTTTCGGCCTGCGGTTGTTCGTTCAGCCACTGCCAGATTTCGTATTCCTCGATGGTCAGGTGGTTGCGGTTGTACATGATGTTGTTGTTGAAGTCCTGCTTGTAGTGGAAGGTCCACCCTGTGAACAGCAGCGCCACGATAAGCCCGCCAACGAAGGAAATCTTGGCCGCGTTGTTCTTGTCGATGGATTCGGCGAAGAACTTTACCATGTGTGCGACGGGGAGCGCTCCGACGAACGCCATGCTGGGCAGCATCACCAGGCTGTAGCGCTGGTTGATCTGGATGCTAAAGTCGCCCGAGACGTTCTCGAGAATCATGTAGGTCTGGATATGGTATAGGCACAGGAACAAGAGCGTCCACAGGTAGAACTTGTCGCCCTTCCTGGCGTCGTAGACGGCGCGGAAAACGAGGTAGATGGCGCCGATGACGAACAGGTAGTTGAAGTAGGTGAGGAACGGATTCTCGAGTTCGCCGTTCTGCTTGAGCGGGAGCGTCATCTCGGTCCAGTTCTTGGCCAGGTCCTCGAAAAAGTGCCCGTGAGCCTCGTATTCACCGCCCTGGAAACCGAATCCCTGGAAGTAGCTGATGGTAAGCAGTGCCGGAACCGAGAACAGCGAAAGCGTCACGAAGAACGTGGGGGCCTTGTAGTCCTTTTTGTCGAGGATTTTCGGCAGGGCGAAGAAGATGAACGCAAGGAGACAGAAGGCGGTTTCTTGGCGGGTCTGCGCGAAGAAGGCGAGGCTAAGGGCGAGGAGCGCCCAGTGCTTGATCGTGTTGCGGTCGTAGGCCCACTTGAAAATCAAAAGCGAGAGCGCAGACAGGAATATGTAGAGGGGTTCCACCGACATGGCGCGGAACTGGAACATTACGGTGGGTTGCAGCGCCGTGAGGAGCGAGGCGAGGAAGGCTAGCAGGGGCTGGCGCGTCCAGGCGACAATCGCGAGGAACATCAGGAGGAAGCTGAGCGGCAACAGCAGGAGTTCGGCATTGAATATCCAGTGCAGGTCGGTGCCGAACAGCGGCATCCCGAGGAAGTAGAGGAACGAGAGGCCCTTGGTCTTGAAGCTGTTGGATTTGCCGACGCAGTTGAGCCCGCCGTTCTCGAAAAATCCCTGGTTGCAGGTGCCGCTTTCCTGGTTGTAGTACATGTTCTGTGCGACGGACATGAACACGCTCTCGTCGCTCTGCACGCGGTGGCGTGCCTCGATTTGCGTGCCGGCGAAGATGGCTACGGCCACGGCGAAGGTGACTGCGCAGATGCTGAACGCCTTTTCGGGGAGGATTCCCTTGATCCATTCACGGAAGTCCTTGTTCAGGAGGCAGAACAGGATGATGGCGGCGATAAGCTGGACGGCGAACAGCGGGAGGGGGAGGTAGAGGTCTAGCTGGCGGATGGTTTCCTTGTGGCCGACGTTGGGGCCGAGGTACACGAGGAAGGGAATGGCGAGGGCGATAACGAGCCCGGCGATTCCGGCGGGGTGAAGTAAATTCTTGAGTATCAAAGAGATGGAGTCTTTCAGCTTCATTTGGCTAGCCTATGGTGTGTTTTCCTTGAGCATGCAAAATATAATTTTTTATCCTATGGCGCTTTAACTGGGGGCAAATACCTTGAGAGAAACCGTAAAAAAAACTAAATTTGGCGCGTAAATAACAATACCCTAAAGAGGTTTTACCGTGCAAGACTCCCTAGTTACGAAAGCAGCCGACAACGTTCGAATCCTTTCTGCCGCGATGGTGCAGAAGGCGAAGTCCGGACATCCGGGTGGTGCCATGGGCGCCGCCGACGCCATCACGCTGTTGTTCGCGGAATTCTTGCGCTACGATCCGGACGACTCCGAATGGATGGGCCGCGACCGCTTCTTCATGGACCCGGGCCACATGAGCCCGCTCCTGTACTCCGAGCTCGTCCTCACCGGCCGCCTCACGCTCGACGACGTGAAGAACTTCCGCCAGCTCGGCAGCCGCACTCCGGGCCACCCCGAACTCGACGTGATGCTCGGCATCGAGAACTCCTCGGGCCCGCTCGGTATTGGCCACGGCATCGCCCTTGGCGCCGCCATCGCCGAACGCTTCATGGTGGAACGCTTCGGCTCCATCCTCGAGCACAAGACGGTCTGCCTCGTTTCTGACGGCGGCCTCGAAGAAGAAATTGCTTACGGCGTGGGCCGTATCGCCGGTCACCTCAAGCTTTCGAACCTCATCTTCTTCTACGACGCGAACCAGGTGCAGTTGAGCTGCAAGACCGAAGACGTGATGAGCCACGACTTCGTCGGCCAGTACAAGGCGTGGGGTTTCCGCGTTATCGAATGCGACGGTTCCAACATCGCCGAACTCCGCAAGGCATTCAAGGAAGCTTGGGCCGAGAAGGAAAAGCCGACGCTCGTGTACGGCCACACCACGATGGCCAAGGGCGCTGTTGCCGAAGACGGCAAGAGCTACGAAGGCGAAGTTTCTACGCACGGGCAGCCGCTCAACGCTGCCGGTGCATCTACCACCGCGACGGTCAAGAACCTTGGCGGTAACCCGGACGACCCGTTCCAGGTGTTCGACGACGTGAAGGCCGGTTTCGAAGCCCGCGCCGAGGAACTCCGCAAGGTTGTCGCCGAATGGAAGAAGGCCAAGGCCGCTTGGGACAAGGCGAATGCCGAAAAGTCCGCGACCCTCAATGAATGGCTCTCCGGCAAGGCTCCGGTGCTCAACCTCTCGAACCTCCCCATCAAGGAAGGTGTCGCTACCCGCGTCACGAGCGGTACGGTTCTCGGCTACCTCGCCGAAAACTTCCACAACATCATTTGCAGTTCCGCCGACCTTTCGAACTCCGACAACACGCAGGCGTTCCTCAACAAGACGGGCATCTTCCGCCCGAACGACTTCAAGGGCGCGTTCGTGCAGGTGGGCGTCGCGGAACTCACGATGGGCGCCATCATGAACGGTATCGCGTTGCAGAAGGGCCTGTTCCCGATTTGTGCCACGTTCTTCGTGTTCAGTGACTTCATGAAGCCCGCCATCCGCATGGCCGCCCTCATGGGACTCCCGGTCAAGTACGTGTTCACGCACGATAGCTTCCGCGTGGGCGAAGACGGCCCGACGCACCAGCCCATCGAACACGAGACGCAGATCCGCCTGCTCGAAGACCTCACGAAGGAAAACGGCAAGGCCGAAATGCTCGTGCTCCGTCCGGCAGACGCATTCGAGACTCTTGCCGCCTGGGAAATGGCTTTCGAGAACAACGACAGCCCGACGGCTCTCATCCTCACGCGCCAGGTGGTGAATACGCTCCCCGGCGAAAACCGTTACGAAGCCGCGAAGGCCTGCCGCAAGGGCGCCTACATCGTGAGCGACAATACCGCAGCGGGCAAGAACCCGGACCTCACTCTCGTCGCGAACGGTTCCGACGTGCTTCTGGAACACCAGGCCGCCGAACTCCTCCGCGCCGAAGGCAAGGCCGTGCGCGTCGTCTCCATGATTAGCCCGGCTCTCTTCCTCAAGCAGGACAAGGTGTACCGCGACCAGGTGCTCGTGCCCTGGACTCCGGTGTTCGCTCTCTCCAGCGGCCTCCCGGTTCTCTTCGACCGCGTGGTCGGCGGGTTCGGCAAGGCCTGCGGTCTGGAACGCTTCGGCGCTTCCGCTCCGGCTGGCGTGCTCGAGAAGGAATTCGGCTACGTGCCCGAGGCAGTCGCCGCGAAGGCCAAGGAATACCTCGCCGAGTTCAAGGCGAACGTTGAAGCCTTCAAGAAGGCAAACGCCTAATTTCAAGAACAAATATTAAAAGGGCCGCTCCTCCACGGGGGCGGCTTTTTGTTTCCTATATTTCCGATAAATGATTTGGGGTACTATGAAACGTTTTTCTTTGATTTGCATTTTGGCATTGACGTTCTTGTTCGTCGCCTGCGGTGACGACAGCTCCTCGTCCGTAGGCGGTGGCGGTTCCGGCGACAAGGGCAGCGAATACAATCCCGACGCGGGCACGGTCAAGGATTTGCGCGATGGCCAAACTTACGCCACGGTCACTATCGGCGGGCGGGTATGGATGGCGGAGAACCTCAACTACGAAACGGAAACCAGCGTAGTTTTCCCCGAATACGACGGGAAGTCCCACGAAAAGTACGGGCGGCTGTACGCCTGGGAAGATGCGATTGACGCATGTCCCCGCGATTGGCGCCTGCCGGGCGAAGATGACTGGAACGATCTGGTTGCTGCCGTGGGCGATTCCGCAACCGCGGGTACGAAACTCAAGGCTACGAGGGACTGGGACAAGGACAAGAAGGACTATGTCGTCGGTACGGATGACTACGGGTTTGCGGCCTTGCCTGCGGCCGTTTCGCATGTCAACACGAACGGCGTGCGCAGCTTCAGCAACAACGGGGCCTTCTTCTGGACCGCCACGAAGAAAAACGACGCGAAGGCGCTCATGTTCGTGATGCATTACGAGAAGGAATCCGTGGAATCGAGCGCATTCCCCAAGGATACGTGGCTCAGCGTCCGCTGCATCAAGGATTAGTTTGCTTTTTTTGGCGAAATAACCTATATTCTAGCCATGATTTGTCCTTTTTGCAAGCAAGACAACGACAAGGTGGTCGATAGCCGCGTGAGCGGAACCGCCATACGCAGACGGCGTGAATGCCTTGCGTGTGGCCGCAGGTTCACTACTCGCGAGTATATCGAACTCCAGCCGTTGACGGTTATCAAGCGGAGTGGCGAAAAGCAGCCGTTCCAGCGCGAAAAGCTTATCCGTGGCATCATGAACTCTTGCAAGAAGCGCCCGCTTTCGACCGAGGATATCGAAGAACTGGCGACACGCGTGGAGAACGCCCTGCAGGCGAACGACAATTCCGAGGTGGGCTACGATACCATCGGGAACCTCGTGATGCAGGAACTCAAGAAATTGGACCCTGTCGCCTACGTGAGGTTCGCGTCCATCTACCGCGAGTTCAAGGAAGTCGGTGAGTTCGTGGACCAGATCAAGACGCTGGACAAAACTTAGACGTGACGTGTACCATGCGTCATCTCCTAGAAAAAGCATTTGAAAAACGTTCGTCGCTGTTCGATGTGACAGACGCTTACCGCGTTGTGAACGGTGCCGCCGACGGTTTCCCGGGACTCACGCTCGACCGCTTTGGCGACCGCTATCAGATACAGTACTTCGGGCCGGAAATGCTGCCGCGTCGCCGCGAACTTGTAGATGCGGTGGTCGAAACGTTCAATCCCGTGTGTGTCGTGGTTAAGGAGCGCCTCTCCCGTTCGGGCAAGTCGCTCGAGAACGCGCCCATGGAGGTGGCGTTCGGGAAGCGCGATGCTGCCGCGGGTACGGTACGCGAGGGGAACGCGAAATTCCATGTGGATTTGCTCGACACCGTCAATCCGGGGCTGTTCCTCGACATGCGCCACGTGCGTCTCGAGGTGGAGGAACGCTTTCGCGCGATGCCTAATAACGCGCGCTTCCTGAACCTCTTCAGCTATACGTGCAGTTTCTCGGTGCACGCGCGCCTCGGTGGAGCCGCTGTTGCCACCAATGCCGACATCAGCGGAAAAATTCTCGACAAGGGCCGCGAAAACTACGCGCTGAACGGCCTCGACTTGCGCCCGGGTGAATTTTTCCGCGGGAATGCGCTCGAATACGTGCGCTGGGCCATCAAGAAAGGCCTCAAGTTCGACGGAATCGTGCTCGACCCGCCGAGTTTCGCGCGCTTCAAGGGGCTGAACTTCAATGTGCGCGAGCACCTGATGCCGCTTGTTGCGGAATGTGCGCAGATATTGAACCCGCACGGGTTCATCATGGTGAGTTCCAACTACAGCGAGTTCGCGCTCGATTCGTTCGCGCGCGACGTGCTTGATGCCGTCAGGTCGGTACACAAAGAAGCCCGCACTGCTTGGAAGCGCGGGCAGGATATCGATTTTGCGGGAAGCGGCGCTACGAAGGATTCTTGCCTCGTCGCGACGCTTGTTGAGGTCTAGGCGCCTTCCTCACCTTCAACGGCGGGATTCTCTTCTTCCTTCTTCTTCATCCAGGGCGGTGTCTTTTTCGCCTTCGGCTTTGCTTCGGGCTCGGGTTCCGGCGGGTAGAGCAGTCCGAACCGCAGTCCGGCGGTGCTTATCTTGAAACTTTCCACGCGCAGTTTTTCCAAAAGCGACTTGAGCCAGAAAAGTCCGCAGATGATGATGTCGCTACGTCCGTTCTCGAGGCCGGGAAGCATCGCGCGCAGTTCCTTCGACAGGTTCGATATGCGTGTGGTGACCGCGTCGAGGTCGTTGATGCTCATTTCGAGACCCTCGATGGCCTTGTAGTCGAACTGCGGCTTGTCGAGGTAGACCATCGCGAGTGCAGTGCCCGTGCCGCCGATAAGGTAGACGGGCTTCTTGGTCATGCCCTTGAAGCTCACTTCCTTGAAGGTTTCCTTCACGAACTTCTTGTATTCGGGGCCGGGAATCGGGCCCATCGACTTGAACATCTTGAGCGCGCCCACGGGGATCGAGAACGTGGCCTCGTCGTTGCTGAGCTCGGTGGAACCGCCGCCGATATCGATGGTGACGATGTCGTTGCCGTGCCATTCCTTCACGGAACGGTAGGTGAGCTTGCCTTCTTCTTCGCCGCTGATGATGCGCGGGCGGAACCAGAGCGCCTTTTCGACGGCGTCGATGACTTCTTCCTGGTTTTCGGCCTTGCGCATGGCCTCGGTCATGGCAACAGCCTTCAGGTCGGCGCCGAGAGCGTGAAGGTCCATGCGGAACTTGGTCATGATGCGCACGAGTTCGGCGATGCGGGCTTCGGTAATGTGCCCGCATTCATAAATGTCTTCGCCCAGGCGGCAGACTTCCACCTTCTGGAGTTTGGGGACGAGAATCTGGCGCGGTTCGGCCGTCGCGGGCGCGTCTTCAAATGCGGCGATGAGCATGATGCAGCTGTGGCTGCCGATATCGATTGTCGCCAGGAGCCTGTTATCCATTTTCGGCCTCGCTAGAACCGTTGTCTTCTTGTTCTTCGTCTGCTTTTTTCGTGAATCCCGCCTTGATCTTCTCGGCAATCTTTGCCGGGTGCATCAGGAATTCCTTCGCGCTCGCGATGGCTTCCTCGATGACGGATTCAGGATATTTGCCGTTCCAGCTGGCGACAAGGTCGCCGGATTCGCTGCCGAGCGGTTTTTTCTCGCGGATCTCTTGTCCCATCTTGAGGGCGAGTAGCAACCCGAGCTCGAATGCGCGCGGCGTTTCCTTGCCTTCGAGCATCTTTTCGACGCGGACAATGCGTTCTTCGTAGGGAATGTTCTGCGATTCGGCAAAATCTTTTTCTGAAATCATGTTAAAAAGATAGCAATTACTGACAGGTGCAAAAAGAAAGGGCCTGCTTGCGCAGGTCCTTTCCCAAAAGAGAGCTTCAAAGAAGAATTACTTCTTGGCAGCCGGCTTCTTGGCAGCGGGCTTCTTGGCGGCCGGCTTCTTAGCAGCGGGCTTCTTGGCGGCCGGCTTCTTAGCAGCGGGCTTCTTGGCAGCCGGCTTCTTAGCAGCGGGCTTCTTGGCGGCCGGCTTCTTAGCAGCAGCGGGTTTCTTAGCAGCGGGTTTCTTTGTTGTAGCCATTGTTTTTCTTCCTTTTTTGAGGGTTAATTGTTTTTGATGACATTAAAATAACTTTATTTTCACAAAAAATCAACACCTTTTTTAAAATTTTTCATTTTTTTTTTCAAAAGGTCTTGACAGCGAAATTTTTTGACTTTTTTTCTCCCTCGAAAACACGTTGTTAATTTGTATGTAAAATTGATGCCGGAGGAGGCAAAAATGCCTTGCCGACGACAAAAAAAATCCGGCGAAGCGCCGGAAAAGTTTGTTCTATAACTTAGTGATGCTCAATATATTAAACTTCGGAGCTCACGCTGTCGACGTACTTCTTGAATCCTTCGACGCCAAGCGAATACATGTCGACAAACTTGGTGGCGAAGGGAGGAATTTTTCCCGGATGCATGCCGAGAGCGTCGTGCATCACGAGCACGTGTCCGTTTGTAAATTTTCCGCCGCCGATTCCGATTGTGACTGCCTTCACACTGTCGGTAATCTTCTTTCCGAGTTCTTCGGGGATGTGTTCGAGCACCATTTCGAAGCATCCCAAGTCATCGGTAAACTTGGCTGCGGCCTCGATGGCGGCCGCCTCTTCGGCAGTGCGGCCCTTTTGCTTGAAGTTCTCGGCTGTTTGCGGCAGCAGGCCGTGGTGGGCGCAAACGGGAATGTCCTTGCTGCGCAGGAACTCGATTACGCCTTCGGGCGTGCCTTCGAGCTTGATGCTTGCGCAACCCACGTCCATAAAGCGTCGGGCGTTGTCGTAGGCGGTTTGCGGATCCTTGTCGCTCAGGTAGGGCATGTCGCCAATCACGTGGGTGTTCGGGGCGCCACGACAAACGGCAGAGGCGAAGATGAGCATTTCGGTCATGCCGATTTCACGGGTGCTTTTGTAGCCGAGCATGGTGTTCGCGAGGCTGTCGCCAACGAGAATCTGGTCCACCCCGGCTTCTTCGGCCATGCGCGCGAACGCATAGTCGTAGGCGGTGATCATGGAAACTTTTTCACCTTTCTGTTTCTTTGCAACGATATCGCTTGGAGAGAGCATTGAAAAACCTCTATATATTATATAGTGTAAAGGTAGAAAATTTGGACTTTTTTAGCATCCGTATATTTTTCGAGTCTCGTTTAGGAACGAGAGCGACTTGATTTCCTTGTGGAAACCGATGTGTTGTCGCAGGTAGGTGAGCAACGCGTTCTCCAGGTATTGCGGGTGAGCTATCTCGTTGCCCTTCAACAGATTCCAAATTCCCTCAGATGTCTCTTGGCGGATGCGTGGAGCGTTTTCGCCGACGCATTCCTTGCATACGATGGTTCCCGTTTCGGGGATGAAATCGGCCGGCGGAGCGTCGAGTGCCTTGTCGCAGCGGCTGCATGTCGAGAGATCGAGCGTGTATCCCCACGCGTCGCATGTCTTCAGGAGCCATCTCGCGAATACGGAAGACGATTCCGGCTTGCCGCAAAAACGTTCCAGCTCGCCCATCGCCTGCTCGAGCAGGGCGAATTCGGCCTGGAGGGGAATCCCTTGCGGGGCGTAGCGCAGTACCATCTCGGCCATCACCTGCGCCTTCGCGAGGGCGAGCAGGTCTTCGCGCATGTTCTTGCGCCAGTCGATAAGCGTCGCTTCCTTGATGTACTGAAGCTCCGCATTCGGGTTTTCGCGGAACACGACTTCGCTAAGGGCGAGCGGGTCGAGCGCACCCTTGAACGGCGATTCCTTACGCTTGCCGCCCTTTACGATGAAGGAGACAATCCCGGATTCCTCCGTGAGGGCCTTCACTATCCAGCTGGAGTCGCTGTAGGCGTAGCGGTGCAGGACTATGGCACGGGACTTGATCATAGACGAGAGAGGAGAGACGAGAGAGATTAGGCTTTATTAGGCTAGAGACGACATATCTTTCGTCTCTCGTCTGTAGGGCGAAGCCCGTTCTCTCGTCTAGTCTTTCGGGAACGGGGGCCAGCCCATCGCAGTTCCACCCACGACGTGCAGGTGGATGTGGAACACGGTCTGGCCGGCATCGGCCTTGCAGTTGAACACGAAACGTGCGCCGCCCTCTTCGAGGCCGAGCTCCTTGGCGATAATCTGGGCGCGGTAGAGCATCTTGCCCACGAGTTCGCAATCTTCGGGCTTCATGTCCATGATGGTCGCGATATGGCGCTTGGGTACCACCAGGAAGTGTACCGGGGCCTGCGGGGCGATGTCGTAGAAGGCGAAGACGTCGTCGTCTTCGTAGATTTTCTTGGAAGGGATTTCTCCCTTGATGATTTTGCAGAAAAGGCAGTTTTCACTCATACTATATATAATAGCAACAAAAAAAAGTATATTGAGGCCGTAATGGTTGTTTTCAACAGAATTTGTGCCGCATTTTTCGCCCGTGTCGCCTATGCCGCGTTCCGCCTGTCCGGTTGGAAACGCGCGACGGTGTATGCGAACCTGCGTTATGTCGGGGTCGCTACCGATGCGGCAAGTGCCAGAGCCATATACCGGGACAACCTGCACAACCTTGTACGCCATGCGGGCGAACTGATTTTCCGTTTCGGTACGTTCAAGAAATTGCCCGCCGTGCTTCCGTCGTACCCGTGCCGCGTTGACGGCTGGGATTTCGAGATTGCGGAAGGGTCGGGTGCCGTGCTCGAAAAGATGCGCAAGGGCGGAATCTTTTTGACGGCGCATTACGGGAACTACGAGGCTATTGGCCCCTGGCTCTGTTGCCTGGGAATCCCGCTCAAGGCGAGCTACATCCCGGTAAGGCCGGCGTGGCTCAACCGGATTCTGGAAGGGCGTATCCGTGCGGTGGACGGCTACCGCTATTCCGTAGACGCGCGCAGCCCCCGCGAGTTCTTGCGACTGCTTGATTCGGGGAGCCTGTTCTGCCTGCTTGCCGACCAGGACAGCCGAATCCCGAGCGCTGTTGACGGGAAGTTCATGGGAAAGCCTGTCCGGAACAATCCTCTGCCGGATTTTTTGCTCAAGTACCGCCCCGCGACACCTGTTTATGTATGCTGGATGGACGAGCCGGAGCCTTCGCGGAAGGTTTTGCATGCCCTCGAGATTCCGACATCGTCCGTGATGGACTCGTACAATGCGTGGCTCGAGGAACGCATTGCCGAGAATCCCCGCTTATGGTACGGGTTTACCCATCGGCGTTTTCTGAGCTTGGAGCCTTCGCTTTACGGAAAATTTTGAAACGAAAACTGGTTGATGGTTGTTTGTCTTTGATGGGAAAAAATAGCATACGATAGGGGTGTGTCATAAAATTGACATATTCTTTTGCTATATTCCTTGAACCTCCGGATGGAGGTGCGCGCGGCAAAAGCCGTGCGGCAGTGTAACCCAGGGCATTCATGACCCTAAAAATCTACAAGTAGGATTATCACATGGATTTTTCTGCAGTTATCGCCGAAGAACTGAATCTTGAAGTATGGCGCGTTGCCAAGGCGCTCGAGCTCATGGACCAGGGGGGTACGGTCCCCTTCATCGCCCGCTACCGCAAGGACCAGACGGGTACGCTCAACGAAATTGAACTCCGCGATATTAGCCACCGTCGCGACTACCTGCAAGAACTTACCGACCGCAAGGAAACGGTCCTCAAGAGCATCGAGGAACAGGGCAAGCTTACGCCCGAACTCAAGGCCCAGATCGAAGCCTGTAAGGACAAGACCCTCCTCGAAGATATTTACGCCCCGTACAAGCCCAAGAAGCGCACCCGCGCAACGATTGCGAAGGAACTCGGTCTTGAACCGCTGGCCCGCCTGATGTGGGCGCAGGAACCGACGTCCAATACTGCCGAAGAAATTGCCCGTATCTACCTCTCCGAGGAAAAGGGCCTTGCCGACCCGAAGGCTGCGCTCAAGGGTGCCGCCGACATTCTGGCCGAAGAAGTGGCCGACAATACCGAATTCCGCCAGTACCTGCGCGCCCAGGTCGAAAAGAAGGGCGTCATGGTCTCCAAGGTCAAGAAGGATTTCGAAAAGCAGGAAACCAAGTTCAAGGACTACTACGACTTCAGCGAACCGGTCGGCAAGATTCCGAGCCACCGCATGCTCGCTCTCCGTCGCGGCGAGAAGGAGAAGGTGCTGCGCCTCTCTATCGAAGTGCCGACCGAAGAATTGGTGGGTTACCTCAAGACCCAGATTGTCAAGGGCGATACCGTCTGGAAGCCCTACCTCGAAGAAATGTGCCAGGATGCCTGGGACCGCTTGCTGCAGCCGAGCATGGAAAGCGAAGTGCGTCTGTTGTTGAAGGACGCTGCCGAAGAAGAAGCTTTCAAGGTGTTTAGTAAGAACCTCCAGGACGTTCTGCTTGCCGCCCCCGCTGGCCACAAGGCCGTGCTCGCTCTCGACCCGGGCTTCCGTACGGGTTGCAAGGTGGCCGTGCTCGACGAGAACGGCAAGTTTTTGGACCACGGTATTATCAAGCCGCACGAACCGCACAACGACAAGGCGGGCGCGGCTGTGTACCTGATGCAGCTTATCGACAAGTACAAGATTGATTTGATCGCTATCGGTAACGGTACCGCTAGCCGCGAGACCGACGCCTTCTGTGGCGAGATGGCTCTCAAGTTCAAGGGCAAGGTGCCGCCGCGCGTTATTGTGAGCGAAGCCGGTGCTTCCGTGTACAGTGCAAGCATGATTGCCATCCAGGAATTCCCGAAGGAAGACGTGACCACGCGTGGCGCAATTTCCATCGGTCGCCGCCTGCAGGATCCGCTGGCCGAACTCGTGAAGGTGGACCCGCAGTCCATCGGTGTTGGCCAGTACCAGCACGACGTGAACCAGCGCGAACTCAAGAAGCGCCTCGACGAAGTCGTGGAAAGCTGCGTGAACATGGTCGGTGTCGACGTGAACAGCGCTTCCGCTCCGCTTCTTGCCCATGTGGCGGGCCTCAGCAACACGCTCTCCGAAGCGATTGTGAAGTACCGCGAAGACAATGGCGCCTTTGCAAGCCGTGAAGACTTGAAGAAGGTGAAGGGCTTTGGCCCGAAGGCCTTTGAACAGGCCGCGGGCTTCATGCGCATCCCGGGTGCTGAAAACCCGCTTGACGATTCCGCCGTTCACCCCGAAAATTACGCCCTCGTGGAACAGATGGCCGAAAAGGTCGGCGTTCCGGTAAAGGACATGGTCGGCAATGCCGAAGCCGTGAAGGCCATCAAGCTCGACGAGTTCCTCTCCGACGAAGTGGGTAAGGCCACCTTGGAAGACATCATGAAGGAACTCCAGAAGCCGAGCCGCGACCCGCGTAAGGAATTCCGTTATGCGAAATTCGACGACCGCATCAAGACCATCAACGACCTCGTTACGGGCAGTTGGATGGAAGGCGTTGTCACGAACGTCGCGAACTTCGGTGCGTTCGTGGACATCGGCGTTCACCAGGACGGCCTCGTGCACATTTCCGAAATCAGCGACAAGTACGTGACCGACGCGAAGGACGTGCTGACCGTGGGTGACGTGGTGAAGGTGCGTGTGGTCGCGGTTGACGCGAACCAGAAGAGAATCAGCCTCTCCATGAAGCAGGAATCTACCGACGGTGTGGCAGGTGCAGGCGCGAGTGGCCCGCGCGGCCAGCGTGTCGGTGGCAACCGCGGTAACTTCGGTGGCCGCGGCCGCGATAACAATCGCGGCGGACGCCCCCAGGGGGGCATCCAGGGCCACGCGACTATCGCCGACCTCAAGAATAAGATTGCCGGTAAGGAACGTCCGGGCTTCGCTCCCAAGAAACCCGCCGCGCCCGTCCAAGTCGGCAAGCTCAACTCGATGCTTAAACAGATTATGAAAAAAGCGAAGTAGGCGAACGTCGCGGCAACAAGCTTGCTTGTTGCCATGACTGAGCCGCCCTGAGCTGCGCTACGAAGTAGCGCCACGCGAAGTAAATTTGATTGCGGCAACAAGCTCCAAACAAGAAAACGCGGGCACCAAGCGCCCGCGTCTTTCATTTCTAATCCTTATTACTGCCGTTTGCCAGTCACGCGGTAGCGCCGCTCCACTCCGTTTTTGTTCAGCCGGATGAACAGCGTCTGTTCCTTCGCGTCAAAGAAAAGCTTCGGTGCGGAATTCCCCACGGCATTCACGCCCGGCAACTTCCCGATGGAAAGAATCGTGTCTTGCGCGGTCGTGTCGTTGACGGTCGTATCGGTAACCGTGGTGTCGACAGGCGTGGTCGTGTCCGGAGGCGGTTCCTGCGTCTTGAGAATCTCGAGCATCGTCTCGGCATAGCGCCTTCCGAACGTCTCGTAGCCTTCGCGCGTAAAGTGCAGCGTGTAGCTCGCTTCCTTCAATGCGGGGCAGCCCTGCGCCGAAATCAAGTGCCCGTTCGGAATCAAATCGGCCGCCTGCTTCACGGCGTCGTTACGCCAGCCGAGGTCGCCCGTAGGTGCAAGTTCGCCAATCAGTATCGGCGTCTTTTCCGGGTCGAGTTCCAGTTCGGCAATCAGGTCGTCGTACACCTTCTTCACGCGCTTGGGCCAATCGTTCATCTGGTAGTCCGCTTCGCCCTGGTGGAACAAGAATCCCTTGATGACGCCCTTCTGCTTCGCGATCTTACCCATCTCGACAATTCGCTTGTAGAGGTCTCCGCCGTATTCGTCCAGGTACTGGATCCACCACGTGTCGCCCTTGTTCTTAGCGTTTTGAACGTATGTCTTGTTGCGATCCTTGTCGAACAGGTCGATGCTCTGTCCGCCAATCGCGATGTTCGCGACCGCCACCTTGATGCTGTCCGGGAGGTTCGCGACCATGGTGCGCCCGAAGATGTCGACAATGCCCACCTTGGACTGACTATGTCCCATCGGTGGTGCCGCCGGGTAGAATTCTCCTACCTTCTGGTTGGAATGGTTGGCCGCCCGCAAAACCAGGAAACGCGGATCTTGTTCGCGGTCCTTGTCCGTTACGGTCGCTTGCCCAGACATGTTGGATTGCCCGTAGGCGAGATAGATATGCAGGTTAGGGTCCTGCGCGAAACTTGCCGCAATCAAGGCAGCAAGCAAAAAAACGATCTTTTTCATAGATCTACTCCAAAATAACAAACCCACTTAAATAATAACAAATCTTCTGTAAAAGGGGAAATTTTTTGCCATTATTGCACGGAAATGTGGAAATCCGTTGTGTAAAGATTTTGAAAGACCATATTTATATCTTGGCGGAAAGTGATTTTTATCAAAAAATGCCAAAAATTAGGCTCTTTGGGCATTCCGGATGTGTAAAAATTTCAAGGGCCTATTGCCTGCTGTGTAAAAATTATTTATTTTAGGGTCATGTGTATTGCGCTAGAACATCTGTTTGATTACGACGACTTCCGCAAGTTCCTGCAGGATTATTTCGAGGAACAGAAGAAGATGCGCGCCGTCTTTTCGCACCGATTCTTCGCGGCGAAGGCGGGATTTAGCAGTTCGTCCTATTGCCTGAACGTGATTCGCGGGCGTTTCAACCTTACGCCGAAATCTATCGAGAAGATCGCGAAGGCGATGGAGTTCGAACCTCTCCAGAAGGCCTACTTCGAGGCCCTTGTCCAGTACAACCAGGCGCATCAGGTCAACGAACGCGAGAACGCCTGGGAACAGATTGTCCAGATACGCAAGCAGATTGAATTTACCCACCTCACCAGCAAGGAACAGGATTACTTTGCCAAGTGGTACTACCCGGTAGTCCGCGAGGCTGCCGTGAACAGCAACTGGAACGGCGATTACACGGTGCTGGCCCGCATCATCGATCCGCAGATTACTACGGACGAGGCCCGCGAAGCCGTAAAGAACCTGGAAGCCTGGGGGCTTATCCGCAAAACGGAAGACGGCCGTTACGAGGAAACTTCGCAGATGGTGGATGCGTCCGGCGTGGCTCCGATTGCCTTGCGCCAGATTCGCCGCGAATACATGCAGCACGCGATTGGCGCCGTTGAGTCCAAGCCGAAAAACGAACGCTTCGCCGCGTTCACGACGCTTGCCATGAGCGAGAAGTCTTACGATTATGCAGTAGAAGTGTTGGAAGAGGCCCGCAAGAAGATTATTGCCCGTGCGGCCAACGACCTGGAAGTCGAACGCGTGTACGAGATGATGCTTGTTGCTTTCCCCATGAGCAAGAAAATGGAGAAGGAGGCGGAAAAATGAACTTCTTAAAAACATCTTTGTATGTGTCTGTTGCTCTTTCCGCCGGTCTCGTGGCCTGCAGTGATTCGTCTACCCCGAACGATGTCGCGGGCGGTGTTACCGATATCGGAAACTCCCTGGCCTACACCGGACAGGTTGTGGACGCGAACGGCGTGGGCGTGGTGTCGGCAAGGGTTGTCGCCTACTACGACAACTGGGACAATGTTTCTGCGCTTGATTCTGTCGTGACCGTGACCGATGCGAACGGCAAGTTCGAAATCAAGGTCGACAGTGGCGCTACCTTCGTGCTCTATGCATCCCACGATAACGAGTGCGGATTCTCGAAACTGGATCCGGCATCTTCTTCGCAGGACATCACGATTGGCTCGAGGACTTCGATTACGAGTAGCGTGAAGGGCAAGAACAGCGGCTTCATGCGCGTGGTCGGTAGCGGCGAGAAGGCCCTGCTCGACGAAAACGGAGCGTTCTCGTTCGGGGCCGTACCTCCGGGCGACATCTCCCTCGTGTTCGTTGACCAGGAGAAACCGCAGGCGAGAATCGACTTCTTTACGGCGGGCTCAGCCAATGGTGTCGCGATTCCTCCGCTCGACATGTGGAGCGCCAACAAGAACTGGCTTACCATCAGCGACCCGCGTTACTACAACGGTTCGTTCGGCGGTATTAGCGTGTATGTGCCCGAGGGATTCGTTGTTCCCGAGGAACCGAAACCGGATACGACGAAACCTGAACCGGAAACGCCTATCGACACGGCCGAGAATCTTGCCATCCAGGTGGAACTCCACATGGATGGCGACGCCCTCGTGTACAACAACGACATGAGCGTTGCAAGCAACGTGAATTATGTGGAGGGCATTTCGGGCCAGGGCATATTGCTTTCCGATGGCCAGTTCATCGACCTCGGCTATATCGACCCGTGCGCAGGCGACTTTACTCTTGCGGTTTGGACCAAGTGGAACGGATTCCGCGAAGTGCAGAATATGGGATTCCAGGGTGGCGGTTATCCGGGCGATAGCAGCCAGGTGCCCTTCCAGGGCGGAAACTATCCGGGCGCCTACCAGGGCCCGTATGGCGCCTATCAGAATGTTCCCTACCAGACGGGAACGTACCAGATACTCGTGTCGCAGCGCTCCTACTGGAGTGATTCCACATCCAGGTTCCAGGTGCAGTACGACTGGACTTCGAGAGCGATAACCGCGGTGAGCAATGGACTTGATTTGAATACCGGGTATGCTTGGCTTGTCAAGGCGGATACGGAATTCGGCGGAATGCTGCCGACGAACGAATGGACCTTCCTGACTCTCGTGTACAAGGGTGGCTTGCTCTATTTCTATGTGAATGCACAGCTGGTAAGCGCCAATGTGGGAGTCCCGTTCGTTCCCAAGGATGTCGTGACGCCGGTGCCGTTCCGTGTTGGCGGTTCCGAACTTCCGACCGATACCTGGAACGGGGTTCTCGACGAGTTCCGCCTGGAATCGGTTGCTCGCAGCGAGGAATGGATCAGGGCCCAGTACGAAATGTATAGGGCGGGGCACGTCAGCCAACATTTCCCCAAGAAATAAGATTCTCCTTGTGTAATAAAAATGGCCCCGTCAATGACGGGGCTTAATCTTTTATGAGTAAAGATTACTCGCCTTGTGCATTACGGACGCCTTCGTTTCACTACGGCGTCTATGCTTCGGCTCGGTCATAAGAACGAACGAGTTCGTTCTTGCGACACTCGCCTTGTGCGTTACGGACGCCTACGTTTCACTACGGCGTCTATGCTTCGGCTCGGTCATAGAAAAATGCAAGCATTTTTCTGCGACTCTCGCCTTACGCATTACTCGTACTTGATAACGCCGGCCGGGCAGGAGTCAGCAGCGTCCTTGATTTCGCTTTCGTAAGCGGAGAAATCAACGCCTTCCTTCACCTGCATCTTTTCCGGAACGGAGAACACTGCGTCGCAAGTAGCTTCGCAGGCGCCGCAAGAGACGCATTCATCGCTGGATTCGTCCAGCCAAACTTTCGTGATTGCCATATAATTACCTCTTTTGTATGGTTGAATTATGGCTATAATATAATAAAAACATTGCCTGCGAAAGTAGTTTTTCTAAATTTGTGGGCGTAAATTTAACGTCACACGATAACCCCCCGAGAGGACATCGCAAAAGATGAAAAAAGTGGTTGTAAAAATTGGTGGCAGTTTGGCAATCGACGAAGCCAAGCTCGCTGATTTTGTGTCGGCAGTCTCTACACTTCCCGGTAGTGGCTGTCAGGTGGCCGTGGTTCACGGCGGTGGCAAGGATATTAACGAGAATATCGCCTTGCTCAAGGAACAACCGACATTCATTGATGGCCTGCGCGTGACAACGCCCGGTATTATGAAGATGGTCGAGATGACCCTCTCTGGCCACGTGAACAAGAAGCTTGTGCGCATGCTCTTGAACAACGGCTGTGGCGCCGTTGGTATTTCGGGCGTAGACGCGAACCTGTTCCAGGTCGAAAAAAAGCAGGGCAAGGTGGACCTTGGCCTGGTGGGTGAAATCAAGAAGGTGAACCCGGGCATTGTGACCGCGCTCTGGGGTGCGGGGTTTGTTCCCGTGGTGAGCCCGATTTCGATTGGTCCCGACGCTAACGGTAACGGTGTGAGCTGGAACGTGAACGCCGACACCGCCGCTTCTGAACTGGCTGTGGCGCTCGAAGCCGATCAGTTCGTGCTGGTGAGCGACGTGCCGGGCGTGATGGACGAAAATAAGAACGTGATTCCCGAACTGAGCGAGGCGGACGCCGAAAAGCTGATTGAGGCTGGCGTCATCTCCGGCGGTATGATTCCCAAAGTCCGCGAGAGTTTCAAGTCGATCCGACGAGGACTCAAGAGTATCCACATCGTGGGTTGGAAGGACGCGGAACACTTTGGTAAACAAATTAATGGAGATTTAAACTATGGCACAATCTTGCGCTAACCTGCTCGAACAGGACAAACAAATTATCGCGCCGCTCTACGGCAAGGCAGACATCAACTTCGTGAAGGGCGAAGGCTCTTACCTTTACGACGACCAGGGAAACAAGTACTTGGACTTCGTGGCGGGCATTGCCGTGAACGCGCTCGGTCACCAGAACCAGGCTATCAAGGATGCTGTGGTGGAACAGATGAACCACTTCAACCACATCAGCAACCTCTACCCGAACTACCCGCAGATCGAACTGGGCAAGGCCCTGTTGGAAATCACCAAGTTCGACAAGGCCTTCTTCTGCAACTCGGGTACCGAAGCCAACGAAGGTGCAATCAAGTTTGCACGTAAGTACTTCGACCGGAAGGGCGAAAAGAACCGGCAGAAAATCATTACCTTCGTGAACAGCTTCCACGGCCGTACTTATGCCGCGCTTTCTGCGACAGGCCAGCCGGCTATCAGGGAAGGCTTCGGCTCCATGCCGGGCGACTTCGTTCACGTGACTTGGAATGACTGCGCAGCCCTTAAGGCCGAAGTCAACAAGGACACTTGCGCTATCATGCTCGAAAGCCTCGCGGCCGAAGGCGGCGTGATGACGCTTTCCAAGGAAATGGTCGAGACCATCAACGGCTTGCAGAAGGAATTCGGCTGCCTCGTCATTGTCGACGAAGTGCAGGCGGGTGTGGGCAGGCTCGGAACCTTCTGCGGTTTTGAAAAGTACGGCTTGAATCCGGACCTCGTAACGCTTGCCAAGGGAATCGGTGGCGGTCTCCCGCTGGGTGCGGTGCTGCTGCGCCAGAAGATTGCCGACCAGCTCAAGGCCGGTGACCACGGTACCACATTCGGCGGAAACCCGATTGCATGCGCTGCTGGTCTCGCTGTCGTGAAGCAGATTCCGGGGCTGCTCAAGAATGTGGCTGAACGTTCTGCCCAGCTGAAGGCCGGCCTGAACGCTCTCGTCGAGAAGTACAGCTTCGCCAAGGAAATCCGCGGTGAAGGCTTGATTCTCGGTGTCGCGCTTGACGAATCCATGCCGGTGAACAACATCATCGCTGCCGCCCGGGCCGAGCATCTCATGGTGCTCTCTGCCAAGGGCAACGTGCTGCGTATGCTGCCGCCGCTGAACGTGAGCGAAGCCGAAGTCGCCGAAGCCCTCGAAAAGCTCGGCAAGGCTTTTGCCGCAGCCCCGAAGGCCGCCGCGAAGTAATCGCTGAATCGTAATTGAAAAGATAGTCCGCATTTTTTTATGCGGGCTATTTTTTTTGAAACAAAATAAGGTATATTCCTGACGTAGAATTTGGTTATAACAATGATAAAGAATGTATTCGTGATTTTATTGATGGCGGTTATTCCGTGCCTTTCGCAAGTAGATGTGCGTATAGCGGAAAGGCTTGCGCTAGATACGGCGCATGCATACGACGCCTATTACCAGGAACTCATTGAAACGGAACGTTCCCTGCAGGGCATAGGCGGCAATATTCTCGGAACGGCCGTGGGCGCTACGCTGACGGCGGTAGGTGTCTTGTTTGTTGTGGCCGGTGATGGCTTTGTAATACCGGGTATACCGAGTGCCGCCGTGGGTTCGTACCTACTTGTTTCCAATATTATGGGCTTCCGGGAAAGCTTGGAACACGCGCGAAAACGGTTCGAGTACGAAAACATATACGAGCTTTATAAGCAGAAACGCAAAGTGTCTCCGGAAGTGATAGAAGCGGGTACGGCTTTTGCCGGATTTGCCATGGATTCCCTCGTGGCCGAGCAGTTGGCTCTTGACCCCTCGCATTCCTACGACACTTATTATAAGGACAGGATTGCAACCGAATTATCCGAGGAAAGTATTGGCGAGAATGTCGTCGGGATAATTATCGGTGGCGGTTTGGCCGCATTGGGTGGGATTGTGCTCTCGGCTATGGAAAATAATTCAGACGACCCGTTCGACGGCATAGGCAACGCCCTTATATTGGCCGTAGGAGTGCCGCTCATCGCTAGCGGGGGATCCCTTTTCGTCTATAATATATATGCCATCCATAGGGATTTGGGGCATAAACGGAGAAGGATGGAAAATGAACGCGCCTATGACCTGTATAAGGGTAAATACGAAAAAACGGGCGTCGCATCCCGTTTCTTCTTAGTTCCTACGTTCAATGTCGCCTCTTCTGGAGCCGGATTGAACTTGTTTGTTACGTTCTAGGCTATTCCTTGATTGTCGGGGCTTGGCGCGCTACAGGGGCCAACTGCCCGTGCTTGCGGAACAGGTGCTTTACGAGCGTGCCGAATCCACGGAATACGCGGTAGCGTTCGCGCGGGTTTTTGATGGCCATGATGCCCTGGCGCAAAATGTAGCTCGGACGCAGGTAGAATTCACGGCGTGCCTTGTCGCAGAAGTCCACGAGAGCCTGGCTGGTGAGTTCGCCGCGCTGGATTGTGGTGCGGTGGAACCCGTCCTTGTCGAGCCACTGGTTGTAATCCTTTGTCTGTAACGCACCGCTTTCGAGGGCTTCCTTGTAGGCTTCGGTACCGGGGTACGCCATGATGGGGTAGAACTGCGCGGTGTTCGGGTTCAACTTCTTGGCGTAGTCGAGCGTCATGCGGAGCGTTTCCGGCGTGTCGCCCGGGTTACCGACCATGAAGCAGCCGTGCACCAGGAGCCCTGCCTTGCGGGCGTTCTTCGTGAACTCGATGGCCTTGTCGGTGTTCTTCACGCCCTTGTGGATGTTCTCGAGCACCACGGGGCTTGCGCTTTCGAAACCAACGCACATCTCGCGGCCACCGGCCTTCTTCATGAGCTTGAGCAGGTCGAGCGGAACGTCGGCGCGGGCGTTGCAGCTCCACGTAATCTTGAGACCGCGTTCCAGAATCAGGTTGCAGATTTCCTTCACGTGCTCGTGGCTTGCGGTGAACGTGTCGTCTTCGAAGAAGACTTCACCCAAATCCTCGAAGTTGTCCTTGATGTACTGCAGTTCGTCCACCACGTCCTTGGGGCTGCGGCGGCGGAACTTGTGGCCGTTGAGCGTCTGCGGAATCACGCAGTAGCTGCAGCGGTTCGGGCAACCGCGGCCCGAGAGTATCACGATTAGCGGGTTGAGGTTCGCGCCGTAGAAATACTTCTTGTAGCAGCTGTACAGGTGCTTGCGGTAAACCTTGGAGACCCACGGGAGTTCGTCGAGGTTCTCGATCTTGGGGCCTTCGGGCTGGAAGTCCGTGGTGCCGTCTGCCTTGCGGAAGGCGAGGCCTGCGATGCTGGAAACTTCCTTGATGTCGCCGCGCATGTAACGCACGAGGTTCCTCGCGGTGTAGTCCGCCTCGCCGATAATGACGAAATCGAGGGAGGGTTCCATCTCCATGGATTCTAGCGGCTCGGCGGTGGCGTGCGTGCCCATGATGGCGACCTTCGTGTTCGGGAGAGCTTCCTTGATGGCGTGCACAACCTTGAGGTCGTTCAAAATGCTCGGGGTGCTCGTGCTGCAAACAACAAGAGCGGGGTCAAACTTCTTGATGCCTTCCAATGTCTTCGGGAGGTCGAGCTCCATGGCGGGGCTATCGATGAGCTGGATATCGTTACCGTCGGCTTCGACTGTACCGGCAGCGTAGCTCAAAAACATGGGCCAATAAAGGGTAGAGGACTTGGTCACGCACGGACTGCGCGACTCGCGACTGAACATCGGATGGAAGGGCGGATTTAAAAAAGTAATACGCATTACGCCCCACAAAATACATAATCTTTGGCGATAAAGCTACATTTGATTTCGATGAAAACGTTTTTTTCGTTGAGTATTTGTCTATGCGGGTTCTGCTCGATTGCGCTGGCACAGAAATCGCCCGCGGTCGCGCTCGATACGATAAAGGAATTTTACCCGGACAGCACGCTTTCGCGCGTCTACACGGTCCAGAAGGGGACCGACATACGTGAAGGCGCGTCTCTCAGCTACCACCCGAACGGCAAGCTCGCCATCGAGGCTCCCTACAAGGCAGGGAAGCTGGATGGCGTGTTCCGCAGCTACTACGTGAACGGCAAGCTCTGGCAGACGGTCGGGTACAAGGACGGCATTGAAGAAGGTATCAGTACCGACTACTACGAAGACGGCAAGAAGAAGTCCCGCGAAGTCTACAAGAACGGTGTTTTGAACGGCAACAGCGAGGAGTGGGACGAACGTGGCTTAATCCGCCGTCGCTTGCCTTACGAGAACGGCCAGATTCACGGCAAGGCCCAGGTGTACGACGACCTTGGTGCGCTAAAGGAAGAGATGACTTTTGTGCATGGGCTGCGTCACGGTGCCTACCGACGCTACCAGAAAGGCGTGAAAGTGCTGGAAGCGGAATTCCAGACCAACCGTTGCGTAAAGAACTGCGACTTTTAGTTTTTCTTGCGGGGCTTAACCGCGTTCCACACCATGTAACCGATGAAGAGCACGCCCGCGGCGAGTAGCGCGATGGCCAGCTCCGAGTTGTACTTCTCGATGAGGTCTTTCTGGCCGTGGGCCAGGTAACCGAGAACCGCGAGCACGCAGTTCCAGATGGTTGCACCGAGGAATGTGTACAAAGTAAACGGAAGGATCTTCATCTTGGAAAGCCCTGCCGGGATGGAAATCAGCTGGCGGATGACCGTGATGAGCCTGCCTACGAAGGTAGACACGGCACCGTGTTCACGGAAGTAGTCTTCGGCCTTTTGCACCTTAGTGACATCTAGCAACAAAAAATGACCCAGGCGGCTGTCTGCGAATTTGTATATAATCGGCCTGCCCAAGAAGCGGGCGAGGTAGTAGTTGACGAATGCGCCTGCGAGCGCGCCTGCACTGCCTGCGCAGACGATGAGGACGATGCTCAAGTTCGAACCGGGCTGCATGGCCTGGTACGCCGCCGGCGGGATGACAAGTTCAGACGGGAACGGGATGAACGAACTCTCGACAGCCATCAACAGTGCGATGGTCCAGTAGTTGAGGTTCGCGTTGTACCAGTCGATAATCTGCGTGTATACGCTGACCTTACCCTCCGGTTCACCGGCAAAGGCGGCCCCGGCGAGGATAAGGACGGGAATAATGAATCGCGAAAACTTCATGGGATATGGCCGTAGCCCTTATCTCTTCTTGCCCTTGGCCTTTTTCTTGGCAGGAGCCTTCTTGGCCTTCTTCGAAGCCTTGCCCTTCTTCTTGGCAGGGGCCTCTTCCTCTTCTTCTACCTGGGGTTCCGGTTCGGTGTATTCCGGAGCCTGGTATTCGATGGCGGAAGGTGCTTCGTTGTTGGCAGCCTTGAGAGCGGCCTTAGCTTCTTCAACGTACTTGCCGTTGGGGAAGCGCTTCAGGTAAATCTCGTAGTCCTTCAGGCGGTTGCCTTCCTTCACGAGTTCGAAGATGCCCGCTTCAGCTTCGTCGCGGAACGCACCGTCGGGATTGTCGTTCAAGTAGGTCAGGTAGGCCTTGAAGGTGTTCTGTGCCTGGATTTCGCGGAACTTGTGGTATTCGCTCAGGTTCTTGAGCTTGGCTTCGACTTCGCCGCGACGCGGGGAGTCGGGGTAGTACTCGAGGTACATTTCCAGCATTTCCGGATCGTTAGACGCCATAACCTGGTCGAAGCGGGAATCTTCCTGGCGCACCTGGTATTCCTTCAACTGCACCTTGCCGCTGTCGAGCGTGGAGTAGAGCTGTTCCTTCGTGGCGAGGTCTGCCGGGTGGCAGAAGGCGAGGAAGCTTTCGAGAACGTCGTTGAACTGGGTCCTTGTGTAGGCGCCGGTCATGTCGGGTAGGTTGCCGTCTTCGTCGAGGAAGAAGCGGTAGTCGCGTTCGATGGCCATGCAGTCCCAGTCGCTGAGCGTGTCCTTGACTTCGCTGTTCTTGCGGAGCACGTCGTCGCGGTCGTGGAGCTTGTAGCGCATGCGGCGGTCGCGGCGGCTTTCACGCCCGAAGTCGAGGCTGAACTCGATACCGACGCGGACGGGCCACTTGTAGGAAATCTTGTCGAATTCGATTCCGGAGTAAGCCGGCGGGAATTCGTCGTTGGCGACCTTGGACTTGTTGGATGCCTTGATGTCTTCGTAAGGCAGGAAGTCCCTGCGGACGTTGATGCCGACCTTGAGGTCCACGTCCTGGAAGGCTTCGGTGATGCGGTATTCAAGGGCGCCCGACACGAAAGCTGTGGGGCTGTAGGTAGAAACGTCGCGCTGCGAACCGTTGTTGTCGTTCGTGAACGTGAAGAACTGGAAGCCGTAGCCGCCCAGCACGCGGAGGTCGAAGTCCCCGCCGATATTGAAGGTCAAGCCGCCGAGCACGGACGGGGCGTAAGAACGGAAACTCAGGCTCTGGCCGCTGGCTTTCTGCTTGTCGCCGTTCATTCCGTCGAACTTGTAGTCGTCGTCGGAGAGGATTTCACCGAAGCTTTCGGAGTTGAAGTTCAGCATGAAGGAGTTGACTTCGACACCCAACCAGAAGGTCAGGGGGATATCAGCCTTCCAGGCAGGCGTAATCAGCGGGCTCCACAGGAAGCCGAAAGAAAGGGGAACGGAGAAAACTTCTTTTTCGATGTCCTTCTTTACAAGGAACTGGGGGTCGGAGTCTTCAAATACGAGGATTGCAGGTTCGGCCTGCAAATACAGTTGCATTCGCCAGTTGGAACGCTCGAAGTCGGCGGCCATGGAGGCTACACAGAGAATCAAAAAAGAAATTATAAGTCTACGCATCATCCAAAATTTAGTTTTTCTTTACAAAAAAGGGCAGGGTGGGGGGTGAAAAAAGGCCTGTTTTCGATAAAAAACGGGTTTAGAAGCTCAAAAAGAAACCAAATCCGAACAAAAGAACCCCCGCCCCGGCAAGGGAGGCGCCGATAATCATCTTCTTGTCGCCGGAATCCACGAGATCCTTGTTCTTCTTGACTTTTTTCTGGAAGTTCGCCCCGTCTACGGAACCGGGCATCTTGAGTTCGTCCTTGATGTCGCTGGCCTCGTCGTAGTCGCAGTTGGCTAGGTATATGAACAGCGCGCTCATGAGGATGGGAGCGATGGAGCCGGCCATGATGGCATGCCCGATCTTGGTCTTCTTCCTGTCGTATTGCCACTGTTCCTGCTTCGCGATTTCGTTGTAGTCGTTCAGCTGTTCCATGTCCACCTTGATGAACAAGTCGTTGACGGGCGCGGCGTAGAACGAGACGACGGTGTCCCTGTAGCCGATGCGGCGCAGCGTGACGCTAGCCATGCCGGGCTCGCTGAGGATGAACTTGGTCGGTGTCTTGCCGATGGATTCGCTCTTCTTGTTGATGGGCTCCGTACCGGGGAAAATCTCGACATCGGCGGGATTCGTGATGATGTGGATTTCTGGCGAAACCGGCTTGAGGCGGAGGGAGACTTTCGCCGTGTCGCCCGGAATGGGACGTACGATGGCCTGGGCGCCCCACAGCTGGGATTCAACGTTCCAGTATGCATTGACTTCGACCTTGCCCGTGTCGGTGATGGCGAAGGTGCAGGGAGTCTTGCAGATAGCGTTTTTCTCGGGACGCGAGACGGTAGCGCCTTCGGGGTCGGAGTCCACGTAGATGTGACTCAGGAGAGGCTTGGCTTCTTTTGGCGGAATTCCCTTGGCCGTGAGGATTAGCTTTTGCAGCTTGCCGTCTTTGAGGGCGTCGCTCATGGCGGATTTGCGTGACAGCGACATCTGCGCCTTGTGCATTTCGGGAAGGCTGTCCTCGAATACGGCGCGGGTCAGTTCGAACGTGATGCTGTCGGCGCTAGCTCCGTCAGAAACCTTGCCCAGGTACATGGTTTTTACGCCGCGGAAAGAAAGCGTATTCCGGATGCAGATGTCGTCGGTGCATTCGGCAAATTCCTGGCGCTTGTAGACGCGTACCTGCTCGTCGCCTTCAAGGAGCAGCCTTGCCGTGAGGGCCGTCATTTGCGCGGCGAGTCCGTCGGCGCTGTCGCCCGTGTCAAAGGAGACAAGTGCTGCAGGCTGTTCGGGGACGGCTGCAGCGTTGCTGTCTATTGCCGTAGAGTCCGTTGCGCTTGCGACGGAATCGATAGCGGCGCTTGTAGAATTCGGGGTGCTTGCGGCCATGGCGCTGGAATCGGCCGGTGCGTTGGCCGGCGCGTTCAGCATGTCGTTGCCCAGAGAGTCCGTGATGCTCTTGAATTTTTCCTTGGGAATCCGCAGGACGGTAAACTTGTTCTGGATGTATCCCCCGAGTTGTACGGTATCGTTGGCGATACCGAGAAGCTGGGCGTGCTGCTTTGTCCCCGAAAGGAGTTCCACGTCGACGGAGACGCCTTGCTCCTGGGAGAAGGCGAATGCCGCAAGGGAAACTGCTAATGCTGCGATAACCTTTTTCATAAGCAACCTAGAAAGAAAGTACTACGCCTGTGGTAAAGATGATTCCGCCAAGGATAAGCCCGAAATTCATGACATTCTTAGCCTGTCGTGCGTTGTCGCGATAGTCGCTGAACTTGTCGTAGGCATCTTGGTATTGCTCGCTGTCGCGGAAAATTGCCTTGTCGATATCGTCTTTTTTGCTGTTGGCCTGCTCGATGTTGTAGTAGGCCACACCGGCGGCTATACCGCTTGCGATGAACGGGACGATGGAGGTGAACAGCAACCTGTGCCCGACCTTGCGGCGGCTGCGGTGCGCGATTTCGGAATACTGCTTGTCGGTCAGCTTGTCGTCGTATGTGGGACGCAGGGCGACAATCAGGAAGGAAGTGTCCTTTTGCGAAAGCTCTACGTTGATGGTCGTGTCCGCATATTCGGGGCGGAACAGCGAAACGATGATGTTCGGTTCACCTGCCGGTACGGGGATGAATCCGGGCAACTTGTAGTCGGGCGTTTTCGAGTGGTTCGGCTTGGTGTTGTTGACGTAGACGTCCGCGTGCGAGGGGTTGGTGGAAATATGCAGGTATTTAGTGCGTGCGGCGGAAGAATCCTCCGGCGCTCCGGCCAGGGCCAGCCCTTGCAATAGGGCGATGCAGACAAAGAGAAGCAGGTTGCGCATGCTAGAACCCTCCGTCGTCGCTGTAGGGGCCCGAAATGGAAATGTTCGTGCCGCTCTGTTCCAGTTTCCAGAATACGTCGGGCGAGGAGTTCTTCGCGTTGTCCTGTACGGATACCTTGATAAAGCAACGGTCGAAGAACAGGGGACGCTTGAACCAAATGGTATTGTCCTCGAAGGTAGAGGCGAGCGTGTCGCCACCGCTAATCACGTGAATCCGGTTCATGTTGATGCCCGCGCCGTTATCGATGGCGTGGAAGGCAATGTATTTGGTGGAATCGACCGTTGTCATCGCGGGCTCGACCAGCGGGGGAGTCCTGTCGACGAAGGTCATCGTGTCGAGGATATATTTTGTCGCGGCGAGGATGTCGACGCTCAAGGATTCCGCCTTGTATTCACGCTTTTTGTTTTCGGTCGCGTAAATGCGCAGTCCCGTTTGCGGGACGGCCTTCAGCGTGACGGGAGCGTTGTGCTTGCTTGTCTGGTAGGTCGCGAGTGTATCGCCGGCCGCGCTGACTAGCGTAATGAGCGTTTCGACGGAATCGGAACTCCAGAGGTCGGCGAACGAGATGGGGAGTACGAGACTCGCGGAATCGGCTTCCTTGAACTTGGTAGAGAAACTGTAAATGGGTGTCGTGTCGGATTCGGTGAAGTCCTTTCCGCTGGAGTTGGTGGCGATAACGCCCCAGTACAGCGTGCGGGAAGAATCTCCCGGGAGGTCGCTTGCGAGAGGCCCCAGAAGCGTTCCGTGATCGTCGCAATTGCCCTTGGCCTGCGGGTTCTTCCAGACGGTCTCGCGGTCGTACGAGATGTAGATGACGCAGTTCGATGTTTCCCAGTCGTCCTTTCCGGATACGTTCCAGCCGAGTTCAACGCCGTCTTCGGAAAGCGGGTCCACCATGTTGTAGCCGTCTTGCGGATAGCTGATGTTTATGGAGATGGGCGTATTTACGTAGATGTCCATTTTCTCGACGATGGTGTCGTTGAAATGGTCGACGGACTTGAGCGTGACAACCTTGTGTCCGGGTTCCGAGAATGAATAGCGGAACGAGTTGATATTGAAGTACTCGCCTTCAACATCCCAACTCTTTTCGGCAATGTAGTCATCGTAAAAATCCGTGTGCAAAAAGCGGTTGTTCACGATGTAGGTCGCCCAGAACTTGACAACTTCGTCGACATCGAGGTATACAGGACGCGGCTGGTAGCCGAATGTGTACGGCTCGCCGGTGAATCGTTCGGGAACCACATAAATCTGCTGGGAGACGGAGGCAACGTCTTCTTGTTCAAAAAGCGCGTCGTCGCCGCATCCGGCAAGGATGGCCGCACTGGTCAGGAGGATATGTTGGAATATTCTATTCACCTTGACTCCTTGCCGTAAACATGCGGTTGACGGTCCATTCCTTCCATTTGACTATCCCGTTCGTGTAGCGGATGCCGGTACGGACCCGGTTGACAGAGTTGGGGAAGGTGCTGAAGATGACCGGGAATGAAAGAGAATCTTCTGTGGCCTCGAATGCGGCGGGCTTGTCGTTCTTGAAGATGTCGAAATAGAAGGAATCGGGTTCAAAGCCGTAGGGATTCGTGTCGTGGATGAATACCTCGAGTGTTTCGTCGCTGTAGATGGTCGTATCGCCATTGCATTCGAACCAGCTCAGGGCGGGCTTTATGTAGAAGGTCCTTTTGTTCTTGTTCCCGCTAAGGTCGGTTGCCGTGATGGTTAGCAGGCGGTAGGCGACGGTTTCGGAGAAATCCTTTAGCGCGATGGCGAGGGTGTCTTTTTGGAAAGAGGCCCCTTCGAGAACGCGCTTGCTGTTGAAATTGATTTGGATGTCGCTCGAGGAAAGGTTGGTACCGCCGTCCTTGACGAAAAAGCGGAGTGTGTCCAAGAAGTCGAGCGTATCGCCGGACGGGATGGCCCGGATGGTGGGCGGGACGATGTCGTTGAGATAGATTGTTTCCGCCTTATAGACTTCCGAAGGCAATAGCTGTGCGCTCATTGTGTCGGGAATGTAGTCCGTTAGGCGGGGGAGCGAAGTGATGACCTTGTATGTTCCGGGAGCGAGAGGCTTTTTTGAGTAACGGAGGACTTCGTTCGTGCGCCCGGAGAGCGTGTCCGTAGAAATCGTCTCTCCGCTTGAATCCAGGAATGCAAGCGAGACGCAGATGGAATCGAAAGAGATTCGGTTGCCGTAGGCGGATGTCTGGATTTTCCCGGCAATGGCGGATTCGCCCTTGGCGCCTTTGGTAAAGAACGAACTTGAAATGGCTGTCGGGGCGGCCATGCCGATTTCGTTGAAGGCGAATACGGACCAATAATATTGCGCCAACGGGTCAAGTGGTTTTTGGTACACCAGGTTCGCTTTGTCGATAATCGTGTCGAGAATGTCTTTTTGGCTTGCATCCTTGAGTATGAACCGGTAGCGCATGCTGTAGATGGAGTCGGGGTCGTACGCGTGCCAGGCGAAGGATATTCCCGATTCGGTCGGAATCTGCTGTGTTCCCGGATGGGGGATAAACGCCTTTTCGTCCAGGATGGGGAGGTTGCCGACCCATACGTGCAAGGTGTCGGTGAGGGTGTCGCCGAAATAGTCTACAAGCACAAAGACAACTTCGTGGTGGCCCGGCTCGGAGATGTTGCTGCGGAAGCTGAATTCGGATGCCCATTTGTCGCCGTCCAGCGTCCAGTAGTAGCGCTGTATGCGGATGGACCTGGAGGGCTCGATATCTGCGATGAAGGTGAGCGTGTCGCCCGGGCGGACGGTGTCGGCCTTGCCTTGCCTGGATATGGAATCTTTTTCCAGCAGGAGCTTTGCCGAAATGGATATGGACGAATTGCTAGATTCGTCATAGAGAGCGTCGTCGCTGTTGGTACAGGCGAGGAAGGTGAGGGCAAGGAAGGCTGCAAGTATCAGGAAACGCTTCATGGTAACCTTCCGAGCGTGTCGATGACGTAGAACTTTTGCGGGGCGACGGAATCACAGTCGCCGTAGGAATCGGTGACCTTCACGTAGAAGCTGTGCTCGCCCGGAGCGAATCCCGATTGCAGGATGTCGTTCAGGGAGCCGAGTTCGTAACGGGTGCTGTCGATGACAAGCGTGTAGTTCAGGGCGTCACCGTAGTTCAAATCCATGTCGTAGGCGTACCACTTGAAAAGGATGGCCATGGTTGCGTTGCCGTAGATGGTATCGCCGGCGGCAGGGGATACGATGGAATCCATTTGCGGAGGCGTATTGGCGACGACGTCGACAGGAATAGTCGTTTCGCTACCCAGCGGGTCGTATACCGCGAGGAGCGTGGGGAAGTTTTTGGTCGGGGTCTTGGGCGGAATCACGTAGCTTTCGCCGGTTCCGAGGGTCTTGTCGGCGCGTTTCCACTCGAAAGAAAAGTCCTTCTTGTACTGGCGCGGGAACACGCTCACCTTGAGGGTGGCGGTATCGCCGGGGAAAATCTTCAGGATAGAGGAATCCTTGATGCCTTCCTGCTCCACGTAAACGCTGATGTGCTCGATTTCGGGCGGATCGTCCGGCGTGTCCGGGATGTCGAGGCAGCCGTTCAGGAATACGACGGAAAGGGCCAGGGCGATTGCCGGGGCCTTGCAAAAACGGGTTCTGCCGAATAACGTTTTCAAATCCATCAGTTTAAAATGTAACTATATTCTGTTACATGAGTACCGAAAATCTTGAATATAAAAACGCAATGGACCGCCTGGAAGCCATTTTGGAGAAAATCGACAACTCGGAAATGGGTATCGACGAGTTGGCGGGGCAGGTCCAGGAGGCGACGAATTTGTTGAAAAAGTGCAGACAGATTCTCGTTTCTACCGAAAAGAACGTTCAAGAGGCTCTCGCCAGCCTGGAAGGCGAGGCGGATGCCTAATCTGGTCCCTGCCATAGAGGCCGACGGGCTTACGGTGAAGTTCCCTGTCCGGGGAGGCGTCCTCGGCAAGGTGAAGAGTTTTTTTACCGCTGTGGACGGCGTGTCGTTTGTGCTGCCGCAGGGGGAAATCCTCAGCATAGTCGGGGAGTCCGGCTGCGGCAAGTCGACGCTCGTGAAGTCGCTTGTCGGGCTTGTGCCGATGGCTGCAGGTGAGTTTAAGTTATTCGGGAAAACGGTGCAGAAGGGCTATGCGGGCTCGTCGAGAGTCTGCGACCTCATGCAGATGGTATTCCAGGACCCTTTCAGCAGTTTGAACCCGCGCCAGACGGTGACGGAAATCTTGACGGCGCCGCTGTGCGCGCGCGGGGTGTCGTTTGCCGAGGCCGAAAAACGCGCGCGCGAACTTTTGGAGCGCGTGTCCTTGCCCGCCGGTTCACTCCAAAAGTTCCCCCACGAGTTCTCGGGGGGACAGCGGCAACGCCTTTGCATTGCCCGGAGTTTGATGCTTTCGCCCAAGATTCTGCTGTGCGACGAGGTGACGAGCGCGCTCGACGTTTCTGTGCAGGCGCAAATCCTTCACCTGCTCGACGACCTGCGCCGCGATTTGGGACTCAGCATCCTCTTTATCAGCCACGACATGCAGGTGGTGCGCGCGCTTAGCGACAAGGTGCTGGTAATGTACTTCGGTAAGGTGGTGGAATACGGCCGCGCCGACGAAGTGCTTGTGAACCCGCAGCACGACTATACGAAAAAACTCTTGGCGAGCGTCCCGGTTATCCGGGGCTAGGGCTACAATCTATTTAGACCGCTTGCACTTGATGCCGATGGTCTTCACCAGGCGTTCCTGGCTGGAGTCGAACTTGTCGTAGCAGAATTCCTCCACGTAGGCGGCCTTGCAGTCGAAGAATTTTTCTTCGTACACGGGCTTCATGTCGCTGGAATAGTGGATGATGTTCATGCGGAAGTGGCCCAGGTATTCTTCCCTGATGCACGTCGTGATGAGGTAATCCTCGAATTCGTCGAACGAAATCTCGACAACGGAGAATACGTCGCTCGTATCTTCTTTAAGGAACTTGACCTTGCGCACTCTCACGGAAAGCGTCGCTGCGAGTTCCTTGAATTTTTCCGCATCGCGTGCGGGGACGTTCTCGAAAATAAACTGGACGTTGAACAAGTATGCTTTTGCAAGTTCGGGAAGATCTTGCCTGTGCGAATAATCCATGGATTCTCCTTTCTCTTGTTGCTACGGCTGGCTTGCTTCGGAAATTCCGGCCAGGGCGTCTTCCATGAACTTCGCGAGAAGCTTGGATGTGGCTTCGGCCATGAATCGCGGTTCGCGCTTGTCCATGGGCTCCTTGCCTTCGTAGCGCTTTTCGAACAGCGGGGCGCCGGAGTCCACCTTGCGGAACGAAATCTCGATGGCGAGCCTTGCGTACTGGGAACTGCCTTCGTCCACTTCTTCGATGGCGGAGATGTTTCCGGAAATTTCGAAGGCGGGCTTGGAGTTGCCCTTGATTTCAACGGATTCGAAGAGGCCGCTCTTGACGGCGTACTCGGCGACGACCTGCGTTACCATGTGGTCGGGGCGGCTTGCCCAGAGGTCGAGGTCGTAGAACATGAAGTCGTAGGCGGATTCGCGGTAGACGATGTTGGCGCGCTGGTAGGCAGGGTCGATGGTGAACTTGCGGACCTGGACGCTGCCCTTGGCGCTAGACTCGGGCATGGAGATGTTTTCGACGGCGAGCGTGTAGTAGCGGGTAGGCTCAGACGTGGAACCGCCGAAGCAGGCGGCTAGGGCGAGGGCGGCAAGAAGGATAGTCGCAGACGTGAGAATCTTGGTAAATACTTGCATGGTTCCTCTTTATTTGCGGCGCGTCTTCGCGGGTTCGCGGATGAGGGCGGACGGATTGTTCTTGATTTTCTGGCTGAATTCCTCGAGGTTCTCGAGGACGCTGTTCAGCTCGACGATAGCTTCGCCGACCTGGTCTTCGTTCTTGTAGACCATCTGGTCGAGCCGCTTGGAAAGCTGGTTGATGGAGGCCATGGCCTCGGTGAGGTTGTCGTTTAGGCTCTTGGTGTCGAGCGCCTCGAGCTTCTCCTTTACGATGTCGAGGTTCTCGCTCGCCTTCGCGGCAATCTTCGCGTTCTCGATTTCGGACATCACGTTGTGGATGGATTCCGCGGACTTGGAGATGCTCTCGATGGGCTTGGAGAGGTCTTGCGTGATGCGCTTGAGGTTGTTGGTCATGGTCTCGAAATTCTGGATGGCGCGGCTCAGGTGTTCGGCGTTCTCGTTCGAGAGGATGGCGTTCAGGTTGATGAGCACGGAGTCAGCGTGGCTAGCGATGTTGCTCGCCTGGTTTGCAATCTGGTCAAAGCTGGATTTTTCGGCCGGCACAAAACCGCCTTCGGGGACGTTGGGCTCCGAGAAGGTTCCGCCCGAAAGGATGACTTGCTTTTCGCCGGTGAGGTTCATGCCCGCCGTCATGCCGGCGCGCGTGCCCTGCTTGATGGGCGTGCCGTGGTGGACCTTGAAGGCGACCACGACCTCGTTCAGGTTTTCTTCGTGGATGGTAATCTGCGTTACGCTACCCACGTCGATGCCGTTTAGCTTGACCTTCGCGTCTACGAAGAGTCCGTTGACCGAGGTGTCGAAGATGGTGTAGTAGTTGTCGTACTGTTCGCTCAGGTAACGCTTGAGCACGTAGCCGAGGAATACGCAAACCATGATGCCGCAGAACAGCATGAATGCGCCTAGTTTAATTCTTTCGGATCGGGTGGTTTCCATTGTATCTCCAACTCAATCAATAAAATCAAAATTGTAGAAGCCGGTGGAATACGTTTCCTTGGGGCATTGCCGGCTGAAAAAGTGCTTGAGCGTCGGGTCGTCGGACTCCATGCCTTGCTGGAGCGTGCCGTCCATGTGGACGAATCCCTCTTTGAGGTAGACGAACCTGTCGCAGATAATCTTGATGCTCTCGAGTTCGTGGCTCACGATGACCATCGATACCTTGAGCGTGTCGCGCAGTTCGAGCAAGAGCTCGTCGAGCGAGCGGGCCGTAACCGGGTCGAGACCCGTGGAAGGTTCGTCGCAAAAGAGCAGTTCGGGCTTGAGCGCTATAGCGCGGGCGAGGGCGGCGCGCTTTTTCATACCGCCGGAAATTTCGCCGGGGTACTTGTGGAAGGCGTGCAACAGGTGTACCTTCTCCAGACGGTCGGCCACGATGGCTTCCATCTGGCTCTTGGGCATGTAGGGCATGCTGCGCTTGAGCGGGAGCATCGCGTTCTCGGCGACGGTCAAGTCGGCAATGAGGGCTCCGCTCTGGAAGAGTACGCCCGTGCGCATGCGGGTCTCGCTGTCGAGCCCTTCCTTGGCGCCGAATGTCTTGCCGAAATAGGTGATGGTGCCGGAGTCCGACTTGATGAACTTGAGGATGTTGTTCAGGAGCGTAGACTTGCCGCAACCGGAACTGCCGAGTACCATGCGGATTTCGCCCTTCCTTACGCCGAACGAGATGTCCTTGAGGATGGTCTCGTTGCCGTAGCTGGCCTTCAGGTGATCTACTTTGAGGATTTCTTCCATGTTTACCCCTAGTAGAATATGAAGGCGAACAGCGTGTCCGCGATGACGATGGAACAGATGGCCGAAACGACGCTGGCGGTAGTCGCCTTACCGACGGCCTCGGCGCCGCCGTGTGCGTTGAGGCCCTTGTTGCAGGCGATGAGCGTCACGATCCAGCCGAATACGAGCGCCTTGACGCTGCTCTTGAGGAACGTGATGGGAGCGATGCCGTCGCGAATGCCCATCATGTAGTTAGAAAAAGAGATGTCGCAGAAGAAGTAGGCGATGAGGAAACCGGCAAGGCACCCGACAATGGACGAGCAGAACGAGAGGATGGGGGTCGTGATGCTCAAGGCGATAAAGCGCGGAACGACCAGGTACTGCACCGGCGGGATGGCCATGGACTTGATTGCCTTGACTTCTTCGCAGACGCTCATGTTCGCGATTTCGGCGGCCATGGCGCTGCCGGAACGGCCGGCGAGGATGATGGTCGTGAGGAGCGGGCCGATTTCGGCGAAGATGAGGAAGCCGAGGCCGGATGCGAGGTACGAACCGCCACCGACGGCGTTGAGCATCACCGAGCTCTGCAAAGCCATTGTAAGGCAAATGAGCCCCACGAACAAGAAGCAGATTCCCATGGCTTCGCTGCCCGATTTGAACATCTGCTTGGTGACTCCGCCAAAATGGATTTTGCCCTTGTCGAACGGCCCGAATACGGTCCAGTAGATGGCCATGAATAGCAGGATGAGGACTTCGACGAATTCCTTGATGAACGTGAAGCCGAGGCCGCCGAGCATCTCGAGGACGTTGTTCGTGCCCTTGACGGGCTTTTCGGGCGGGTCCATCTTGCGGAGCGATTTCAGGTGCGCCTTGATGTCTTCGTTGAAGTGCGAAAGCGTGAGCCTGTTGCCTGTTTTCTCGGCCAGCTCGGCGAGCAGGGCGAAAAAGGCGTCGGCGCTGTAGTCCATGCTTGCGAGATTGCTTCCGTCGAGGCAAAGCGGACCCACCTGGAGTTGCTTCTTGCAATTCCGCAGCAGATCTTTGCTGTTGGCCGCCGTAAGCGTATCTGGCAAAAGGATAGTCGACATTTAGGAGCCCGAAATATAGAAAAATACATTTAAATATGCCTGCTAGAGCCTGTGAACAGGATAACAGGCGTGTTTTTGACGATGGAATGCATGGCGAGAAAATTCTATCTTGTGGCTCATGGCCCGCAATTACGCAAAATCAAGGAAGCCCCGCGAGACGCTTGAAGTCTGCATCGAGAAGATGGTGCAGGGCGGCGAGGGTATGGCGCGCCTGCCCGACGGGCGTGTTTGCTTTGTGAAGGGAGCCCTTCCGGGTGAACGTTGCCGTGTCGAGATAACGTTGTCAAAAAAGGATTTTGCGCGTGGCTTTGCCGTAGAAATTCTTGAACCGGGCCCCGACCGCGTGGAACCGCGCTGCCCGCTTTTTGGACGTTGTGGCGGTTGCAGCCTGCAGCACCTGGATAGCAAAAAGCAGGCCGAGTATATTGAGCGCGTGGAGCGCGAGAACTTTAGGCGCCTTGCACGTGCCGACTTGCCGGATGATTTCAGGATTTGCACGGGAGCCCCCTGGGGATACCGTAACCGTGCGCGCGTCGTGGCCTCGAGGGACCGCGTCGGCGACCGCGAAATTGTGCGCTTCGGGTTCCGCGAGCAGGAAAGCAACCGCGTCGCGTTTTTCAGGGAGTGCCCGGTATTGACTCCGGCGCTGAACGGCTTTTTGCAGGGGCCGGCGCGGGAAATATTTACAGACAAACGAAAACGATTCCCGCACGAACTCGACGTGAATGTTTTTGACGACGGCACAGGCAAGGTGTCGTTCTATTACGCAGGGATGCCTGCGGAAGATTTTGAAAAGTACGCGCAGGGAACGGTGGACATTGGCGGCAAAAAGATAGAGACCGACGCGTCCGTGTTTTTCCAGAGCAACCTTTCGCTGTTGCCCGAGCTTGTGCAGGCCGTGCGCGATGCCGTAGACGCTGGGCTTGCAAGCGGCGAAGCGAGCGACGAATGGCTCATAGACCTCTTTAGCGGTGTAGGCTTTTTCGCCGCCCTGCTCCAAGAAAAATTCAAGCGCGTCACGACCGTGGAACGCGATGAAGGCTGCCTCAGGCACGCGGAGGTGAACCTATCTGCAAACCGCCCGGCCGACGCGCGCGGGACCTCCGTACAAAACGTCTCCGCACCCGCCGAGCAGTGGCTCATGGACAACGTGGTAGACGTCCCCGCGACGCTCATCGTCGACCCCCCGCGCACCGGCCTCCCGAAGGAAGTCCTGGACGCCTTGGCATCAAGCTCCGTGAACCGCCTGATTTACGTCTCGTGCGACCCGGTGACGCTCGCCCGCGACTACGCGAAGCTCGCCCAGTCCGGTTTTGCGATAAAATTTGCCCGCGGGTTCGCTTTTTATCCCCAAACGCCCCATCTAGAGATGCTTTTAGTTGCAAGTCGATGAAAAATGCCCGTGTTTCCGGCATTTTACATGCGATTTTGCTAACTTGTCTTGCCGTATAGGAGTTTGTATGAGAAAAATCTTGGCGGCGATTCTATTCCTGGCGACCGTCTCCTTTGCGGGGAGCGCGGCTGCCGATAAATCGATGGGCATTGGCGGATGGCTACAGGCCGGTAACCCTGGCGAACATGCCGGTCTCGATTTCCAGATGCGGATGGGTGAAGACGTCACGATAGATATCTACGGGCATTTCTACTTCAGTAGCGGTGACAATTCCCTCGGCGCCTATTTCGGGTACTTCTGGAATTTTTACCTGGGCATGATTCCCGACAATCTCGGGCGCATGGGATTTTACGCGGGCCCCGTGGCCGGTCTCGGTTGGTGGGACGAAGACATTGGCAACGACTGGGACGTGGACGGCATTGCTATCCGCTTTGGTGTTACCGGCGGTTACCAGTGGGAATTCCCGGTAGTGCCGCTGCAGTTGTTTTTGGAGCTGAATCCGGTGGGCGAATTCCACTACGAGTGGTGGGATATCGGCGATCACCATGACAGCGACACGGAATGGGAAATCCCCGATTTCTATTTCCGTATCGGGCTCCGGTTCTGGTTTTAACGAATAAGGGGAAAAAATGAAAAAGACTGCAATTCTTGCAATGCTCTTGACAATCGGTTCTCTTTTGGCCGGTTGCCGTACCGAAGATCCGGTCATCGTCTGCGGAAGGGAATGGAACCCGGCCCTGCAGATTGTGGCTGATACTTCCACCGAATTCGGGATGGGCGAACCGCTGTACATCCAGTTCCGTTACGGGACCGGGTTCGACTTCACCACCCTGAAGATGAGCTTCTACGAAGGAACGCTCGCCAACAAGGGCCCCGAAATCTGGAGCCACGACGCCCGCGTTTCCGAGAAGATGAGCTCGTACACGCTCCAGGGCCGCACCAAGCACAGCGAGTTCATGTCGGCCCGCGAGCTCACCAGGCACAAGGAACCGGGAACGGTGGTAATCGAAATCTCTACGGACGGCCGAGTCCTTGCCTCGAAGCAGATTACCCTGGTTAAGAAGTAATAATCTTTTGTATATTGAATAATCATGAAATTTAAAGCCCTTTTACCTGCGGCATGTTTTGCCCTAGTGCTTTCTGCTTGCGGAGAGTCCGAAGTGACCGTCAACTACAAGGTTGGCACTCCCGTAGACATTGAACTTTATGCCGAGAGCTATTTTGCGACAATCGACCTGAAGGGTGAAGAACAGATGGGGACCATCACGGCCGCCTATGTGGACATGAACTTCTCCTCGTCGGGCGATACCCTCGTGGTAAAACGCGAGTACAAGATGGACAAGTCCCGCGGTTACCTCAAGAACTACATGCCCTCGGAACTGGCCTGGCGCGTGAAGAACGTGGACATCAAGGCGATTGACCGCAACGTGCTCAGCGTAGAGGGCCTTGACGAAGGCTACGATTCCCTGCTGCATAGGCTCCCGATGCCGGAACGCTGGCGCAACCAGCTGTTGAACCCGAGCTACAAGCCGCACCTGAAACGCCTGGAAAAGCACCGCTGGGAAATGGACCACCTGCTTACGGGTGCCGTACCCGTGAAGGCGAACATCACGCAGATGCTCAAGGACCAGGGCCGCCTGAACTTTGCGCTCATCAAGATCGATTCCGTGGTGACGAAGGGTTTCGAGCACCGCGACCACCGCAAGTGCCTGGACTACGTCGTCTACCTGCACGAAACGGAGAGCTTCCCGTACTACATCTGGGAACAGCACGTGAATAGCAACATCATCCCGGAAAAGTACAAGGCTTACACCGCGGGCCACAAGGCCGAATACGATACCCAGTTCGAGGTGATGATTGACCCCGAGACGGGTATCCCGTGCCAGGAACGCGAAGTGAAGGTGGGTACGCATACGATGGCGCATCCCGTGACGAAGGATACGGTGACGTTCACGAGCCACGTGACCAACGAACGCCTTTACAACCTGAAGGTCAAGTACGAAGAACCTGCGGAATAGTCCCATGGCTTTGAATACCCGAATCTTTCCGCTAGTTGCTTTCGCCCTCGTTGCCGTGGGCTGTACGTCGCATCCGTCGCCGCAGCAGACGATGGTGGACGACCGCCACATGATTTATACCGAGATGTACAAGGCCTACAAGGAGGCCGAGGACAAGTACTTGAATTTGCTCTTCAATATCGAGCGCATGCCCGAAGAAGAGGAACTGTGGATGATGAAGCGCGAGCAGATGCAGGAACTGTTGCAGCTCCGCGAACTCATGCTGTCGGCACGAGCTGACTTGGACAAGGCCATGCAGGAGTGGGAAACGCATCTCACGGAAGTGCAGGGCGAAGTCAAGAAGAACAAGATCAAGCAGTACAATCCGAATTTCCCGGGCAAGGACGGCGAACGCACGAGCCCGGGGCAACTGCTGCCCGGCGAAGTCAATCGCAAGAAACGTAACTAGGCTATTGCCAGCTGTTGATGACTGCATCGCAAGGCGAGAGTTGCAAACAAACTGAAAGTTTGTTTATGACCGAGCCGCAGATGCAGCGATCAGCTCGTGGCTATTGCCACGAGCTGATAAATCCCATGCCGACCGCGAACTTGATGCGCGTGGGGGCGACACTTTCGGGAATCAGCGGCAGGTCGATGGGGTTGAGCTTTCTTCCGCCATGCAGGTCTTCGTCTTCGCCGATGCGGTTCAGACCGCGGGCGAGCGTGAACGTGATATCGAGCGGGGTGCCGTAGAAGATGCGGTTGCTCATGCGGAACGATAACCCGACGGAGCGGTCCCAGAAACGGTGGTCGGTGAGCTTGTCGGTATCGAACCACTTGCCGTTCCAGGCGGCACCCATCTGTGCGAACAAGTCGATGTAGAAGTGTCTGGTCTCGAAAATCCATGCTCCCTTGCGCCAGTCGTCGTAGACGGGGAACAGGTAGTGGAGCTCGGCGACGGCGGTGCGCATGCCTGCGAGCGTGTAGCTCTCGGAACTCCTCAGGTAGGGGTATCCTTCGAGGAATACGGGATTGAAGTAGTACGAGTCGAGCGTATCCTGGTTCGCGTCGGTACTCCAGTTGAATATGCCGCCAATCTTGCCGCCGGCGGCGAGACGTGCGCCCGTAAGCGGGCTCTGCAGGCTCCCGTAGGCGTCCAGGCCGAACTCGTTGATGTTGAAGTTCCTGTACTTGGGCTTGATGGAACCGCTTGCCGTCACGGTAAAGCTCTCGGCGAAGGTGCCCGGGCGGTAGAGGTCGGAATTCGCGTACTGGTAGTAAAGCCTGAGTCCGTTGCCCTGTCCGGTAATCTCGGCGCCTTCCTCGTGGTCGCCGTAGAGGCCAATCGCAATAAGCGCGCTGATCCTCTTCTGGTAAGTCCAGTCGAAGTTGTCTTCGTACAGGTTGAAGTTCGCCCAGTCGTAACCGAGCGCGACTTGCAGGGTGTCGATGCTCTTGAATACGCTGTAGCCGGCTCTACCCACGATGGACTGCATGGAGATGGCGTAATTGCTTGTGCCTATGCTGTCGCCGTTGTGGGCGCGGACGTCTTCGTAACGGACGGTGTCCTTGCTCGTGTAGTTCGCGTAGGAGTAGCCGAGCGAGAGATCGATGGGCGTGCTCCTGTTTTCCCAGGAGGCGAAGAATTCCTTTTCTTGTTCGGGGTTGAGGCCGTCGCCGTTGATGTAGTCGAATCCGTTGCTGAGTTCAAGCAACAGCCCGAGCTGGACGGTGTTCTTCTTGAGCGCGTCGCTGATGATGGCGGCAAGGCCCGCCTTGACCTTGAGCTTGCCTTCGCCGAATACCGTGAGGTCGGGCGCGTTTTCGCTGAACACGAGCATCGGGACGAACAGCGGGATGTTCGGGATGGGCCGGTAGTCGCGTTCGATGCCCGCGAATTCGATGTCGTTGATTTCGAGGGGCTTCTCGGTTTTAGCGATGGGGCTCCCGTGTAGCGCGATGGGGGCGTCGGCGGGCTTTTGCGTGACGGTGCGGACCGTGTCGGCAATCTTGATGGTCGAATCGCGCATCGTGACCGTCGGCGATTTCGTGCAGGAGTCCTGCGCCGTTCCGGCCACCGTATCTTGCGTCATTCCGGCCACCGACTCTTGCGTCATTCCGGCCACCGAGCCGGAATCTGGAGCTATACATGCCCATACCGTATCCGCCACCTGCACGACGCTGTCACGTTCGGTCACGGTGACGGTCGTGTCGTTTACCATCGGGAGTTCCCCGTAGGGGAGCTTGTAGAGCGAGAACCCGTCCTTGTCGTACTGCGTAAAGTAGAGCGTGTCTTTGGCGAGTGCCGGTGTGAAGGCTCCGCCCACGACGTTGGTGATAGCGCGTTCGGCTCCGCTGGAAAGCGTCTTCTCGATGAGGTTGAAGATGCCGTTCCTGTTGCTTGCGAAAACGATCTTGTCGTTGTCGATCCAGTTCACGTCGCGTTCGTCGTAGCTTGCGTTGCTTACGACTTTGAAGTTCTTGCCGTCGGCGTCGATGATGGCGATGCCGCGCGTGCTGTCGTCAAAGAACCCGAATGCGATTCTCTTGCCGTCGGGGCTGAACTTGGGGCTGTAGATGTTGTAGTAGCTGTACTTGGCGTCGGGAACAAAAATGTCTACCGGGTCTTCGGTGGTGTAGTCGTTGATGTCCTTGGGGTAGGGAACCTTGGAAAGCTTGAACCGCGTGCTGTAGGGCTCGCGCAGGGCGAAGGCGATGGTGGTCCCTTGCGGGTCGAAGGCGGGATAGACGGCGTCGGCGAGGTAGGTGACCGAGACGGTGTTCTTGTTGGTGTCGCTCACGGCGATGTCAAAATGCGCATGGCCGTCGCGGTCGCGGTTCTGGTAACTCACGTAGGCGAGGACGGGGCCCTGCACGCTGTCTTCGTACACGTCGATGCCCTTGTCGAGCCATCCCTTCTTGATGCTGAATCCGTGCTTGGCGTAGTCGCCGATGTCGATGGTCGTGTTCTCGTTCTCGACTTCAATGTCGCCCACTTCCACGCCGTCAATCTTTTCGGTGGAATCCTTGACCGCGGTGCTGTCTGTTGCGGCGCTTTCCGTTTCGATTTTGAACAGCCCGCCGTCGAACCAGGGGCCGCCGAAGTTCGAGACGCCGTACAGGTTGTTGCCCGCGACTACGGGGAAGTCTTGCCAGAAGGCGCCTTCGGTCATCTTGGTGCCCTCGACGAGCGTTCCGAGGCTGTCGCGCTGTGCCTTGTATTTTTCGGTAATCGCTTTTTTCCAGTGGTCGTAGAGTTCCTGCTCGCTAATGCCGAGGACCTTCTTGATGGCGCCGTCGAGCGTGAGGCGGTGGAACTTGGACATCTCGTGCCAAATCTTGGGGACGGCGTCTTCGCCGTAGGTGGCGCTGATGTAGCGCACGAGCGAGAATCCCTGCGTGTAGGGGCCGAGTTCTGCGAACAGCGAGTTGTCCGAGAAGTCGTGCATGTAGGGGAGCGTAAGGAGGCTGTCGTTCAAGGCGGCCACGCGCAACAGCATGTCGCGGTGCGTGTCCCAGGCGTCAAAGCCCATGCGGCTCGATTCGTACTGCGCGGTACCCTCGGCAAACCAGAGCGGCTGCAGCGTGAACGGGACCATGGTCGCAAAATCCTGCGTGGTGCGCTCGTTGTAGTAGTCGGAGTAGCTTACCTGGAATCCGTAGAGGTTCGGCCTGAACTTGCTTGCGTTCTCGATGCTCACCAGGTGGCTGAATTCGTGCGTCACCACGTCAGAGAGCCAGCCATGGCTGCTGCGGACCTTGAAGTCCCAGTTGGTGAGCCAGAGGTTGATGCTGTTCTCGCTCGGGATGGCGTTGCCGTTGCTGTAGAGGGCGTTGTTGAGCGTGGCGCTTACGCGGCCGGGAAGGTCGTGGTGGTAGCGGCTCACGACGGAATCGTACACGGCTTCGGCGTAGGCCGAGACCTTGGCTGCGTGGCTCGAGTATTCGACGGGGTAGATGAACTGGAAATGGTCCGTGGCCGCTGTTTTCCAGCGGATGTCGCTGTTATTGCCGTAAAAACCGGCGGCGAGGGCCGCTCCCGAAAACAGCATGATGATGGTCCCGCCGATGCGCATATCCGAAATTTAGGAAATTTAGGCCGAAAAACCCAATATTATACCAGAAAAGCCGTGCGATTGCAGAAAAGCCGTGCGATTGCTCGCACGGCTTGGTTTTTGGGTTAGGAGGAACTCTATAGTCCGAAGGCTTCCTTCATGCCTTCGATCAAACCTGTGCCCTTCACGCCGTCCGTAGATTCGAACAGGGAGAATCCGCCGGTGTAGCCCCAGTGCGTGAGCGGAATCTGGAGCGTGTCGCCGATTTCCCTCATGGCGGTCATGTAGTTCAGCACGGACTGGGCGTCGGACTTGTTCCTGTAGGCGCCGAATTCGTTGATGATGACCGGGACGTTGTTCTTTACGGCCCATTCCTTCGCGGGGAGAATGAGGTTCAAGATGTATTCCTTGTTGCCAATCTTGTAGTAGTTCAAGATGGCGTTCTTGTAATTGGTGGGGAGGGCCTTGTTGACACCGAAATCGGCGCTGTATTCCGACCACTTTTCCTTGTCGTAGGGGAACATGAGGTTCTTGATGGGCTTTGTATCGGCCCAGTCGGCACCCTGGTGCGTGAACACGAACGGTTCGTAGGTATGGATGGCGTAGATGATGTTTTTGTCTTCAAGCGGCGCGCCATTCGCGAGCAGCTTGATGGAGTACCACTGCGCATCGCCGAAGATAATGGTGTGCGTCGTGTCGACCGTGCGGATGGCCTTGATTATTTCCTGGGCAGCGGTGCGCCAGTTGGCGGATGTGACCTTGCCCTTGCTCATGTCGGGCTCGTTCAGGAGCTCGAAGAAGATGTCTTCGCGGGTGCTCGAGGCGTAGTGCGCCGCCACGTGCTTCCACACGTTCGCCATCATCTTGATATAGCTTGCGTTCTTGGCGCTGGTCTGGTTGTAACTGTTGTCGTATTCGTGGTAGTCGATTACGAACGACATTCCGTTCTTGCCGGTCCATTCCACGAAGGAGTCGAGCACGGCGAAGAGGTTTTCGTCGTCGAACTTGAGTTCGATGGTGGTGTCGGCCACGAAGGCGTCGCGGTTGGTGGCGTACTGGTCGAGGTCGATGGGGAATCGGAGCGACTTGATGCCGTTGTCGGCCATGAGTTTCACGTCGGTTCCGTCGAACTTGAACGTTCCCTTGAAAAGCGTGCCGTCTTCTTCAAGCCAGTTCGTGATGTTGATGCCCTTGTCGAGGTACTTCATCGCCTTGGCCTGGAGCGGGTTGCTAATGGCGATGTCGCCGATTTTGACCTCCGGAATCTCGGGGTCGTTAATCTTCATGTCGGCGGTGTCCTTCGCTACTTCGCTCGTGTCTTGCAGGTAGACGTTGTCGATGAGGAGGGAATCGTTCTTGCCGTTGCCCTTTGCCTGGAAGCTTATCTTGACGAGGTTCTTGGCGTCGAACGCGACTTCCTTGCCCCAGCCGCCCTGTTCAAGGTCCTTGAAACGGATGGCGACCTTCTGCCAGCCGCGTGCGACCGGCACCTTGGCCAGATGGACGTCGTAGTCCTTTACGTCGGAAGTTTCCACGTGGATTTCGTGGGCGCCGCCCTTGTACCAGTAGGTAATGCCGCCAAAGCGGCTATAGTCGATGGAGTCGGGGAGTTCTACGCCCCAGCCCACGTACGGGTCGTACTTGTATTCGCCCTTGTCGAGCTTGTAGTAGACTGCCCAGGCGAATTTTGTGCCGTTGTCGGAACGGCGCGCCTTCGGGTAGCCTTCGTCGCTCAGCGGGGTGAGGATGATGGAGGCGCCGTCGTTGTCGGCGTCATCGTAAGTGTACCAGTAGTTTTCGCCGAGGAGGCTCATGTTGTCGCCGTCCTCGAAGTCGTCGAGCAGGAGTCCCTTGCCCGTGTCCGGGGTAATCGTCACCGCCGGGGTAATTTCGGCAGCCTCTTCAGGAATGGTAAATTCTACCGCCGGGATAGAATCGGTGGAAGGAGGGAGCGAATCCGTACCGGGAATGGAATCCGTCTTGGGAATAGAATCGATGACCGGGGGAGTCGTCGTCGAATCGGTTTGACCCGGGATTTCCTCGGTCTGAGTGGAATCTGTAGATGAATCACCGCAGCCTGCGTAGAAGGCCACACAACCCAAAAACATCGCGAAAACAGTACGTTTCGTAAGTCTCATATACACCTCAATGCCTAAAATGTATAAAAAAAAGGCTGTATGATACGCCCGAAAATGTGAAAATTTGGTAAATCTGTATCAACTGTCCGCATTTTAAGCCCGAAAACGGCCTTTTTGGGCGAAAAATGCAAAAATCTTTTTATCTTTTTTGTTGTGCAATCCTATTCCGAAACATACCACGAGTCGACGCTTTACGCCCCGCGCAGCGTGGGCGACCCGATTGCCCTGCACTGGGAATCGATGCCGCTTGCCGACAAGAGGTATGTGGGGGCGAAACGTTACCCGCTGAGTGAATCCAAGAGCCCGTTGCATGCGCCCGCGCTCGCCGATTCCGTGCAGTCGGTTGCCGTGTACGCGGTAATTCGTAACGGGAGCATGCCCGACGGCGTATACTATTATGATATTGAATCGCAGGAACTCGTGAATATCGGCTCGAAGCCGATGGTGGCCGCCATCGTGGCGGCGTTCCCCGATAAAGACGTTGTCGCCCAGGCCGAAGAATTTTATCTGTATGCGGGCGTCATGGAACGTTCCGTTTGGCGCTTCAGGGAGGCGGCTTACCGCCAGGTGCAGGTGGACGTGGGTGCCGCTTGCGCGAACACGATGATCTACGCGAAGTCAAAAGGCAAGCGCGTGTTCCCCGTGGGTGCTTTTGTAGACGATGCCGTCGCGGTGGCGCTCGGGCTTAGCGGTTCCGAGATTCCCCTGGCCGCGTTGGCCGTATTCCCCGAGAACAGCGCGGTGGCGTTCAATTCGCTCGACGAGGGCGTGGGCGAGTTCGCCTATTCCAACCGCAGCGAGGTGATTGAACCGGGAACCCGTTACCAGGCGCGATTCATGCTCCAGAACCGTGGCGAGTGCATCAGCGACGTGGCGGGTTGCGTCAAGGTGCGCCGCGTGGCGACAAGCGCCCTGCCCGGCGAGGAATTCCCGCTTGCGCCGCCCAAGTTTCCGAACGATTATTTTTTCCGTGAAATCTGGTTCCTCAATTCCAGGCCGGCGTCCCTGTTGCCGTTCAGCGCGGTCACCATGGACCTCGACGATTTTTCGTCTATTCTGCGCTGGATGGAAGTGGGGCAGTTCAATGCCTTCGGGGCGGGCCTCCTTAAGGTGTGGGTGGTCGTCTTTGACGCGATGTTCGTTTATCCGGGGTCGTACCGCTACGTGCCCGTGCGCAAGTCGCTCTACATGCAGGCGGGAGAGCTCGACATCAAGAAGTTCGTCAAGTGCTTTGCCGTCCCTGAGCAGGCGCAGAACACCTCGTTCGCGGTTATTTTCACGGCCGACCTGAAGGAGGCTTGCAGCCTGCTGGGCGAGAGGGCCTACCGCTACCTGAACCTCAATGCCGGGGTTCTTGGGGAATCCCTGGATATTTCTGCCCGGCTTTTGAACAAAACCGCCCGTGCGGAGCATTTTGTGTACCATGACAGCCTGAAAAAGTTGTGCGCCATCCCCGAAGGGGAGAGCGTATTGTCTGCAATCCTGGTGGGCAAGGCCATTCGGAGATAGCCCCTATTGCGACAGTTGCCGAAAAAAATTATATTTCCTTAAAAATTCAAGGAGGAACACTCTGTGAAAGTGCGTGTAATTAGTATAGTAGCGTTGGCCTCTCTGGCAACCTGCTTCTTTGTGGCATGTGGCGACAACGCCTCCGGTTCCGATGACATGGACCCGACCAACCAGTATGTGAAGGTCGATTCGTACGACGACTTGCCTCTGTGTACCAAATCCAATAATGGCGATTCCGTTTATGTGGCCGACGAGCACATGTACCTGTTCTGCTCCGACGGCTTCTGGTCTGAATTCGTCGTCTCGAGCCAGAACGAAGGTTCGGCAAGTTCCCGCGGCAAGCTGAACATCTATGTCGAAGCCGACGACACCATCCCGTCGCTGGATTTCCTTTACAGCTGCAGTTATAGCTACGACGGCGATGTCGTGTTCGTGGCTTCGCTCAATTCGTACCTGAAGTGCGACGATTACGACTGGGTGGAGTTCAAGCCGGCCAAGACCGCCTCCAGCAGTTCGATGGGTTCGGCTAGCGACACCATCAGCACCCTGTCGAAGCTTACGTCTTACAAGTGCGATGCCGCCCATGAAGGCAATACCGTTTATGTGGAAGACGAAGACATGACGCTCGTCTGCGATGATGGGGACTGGACCGAATACGTGTCCTTCTCCAGCTCTAGCTACAGGTCTTCCAGTTCCTCCGCCCGCGAATACTACAAGGGCAATGTTTCGAGGGATTCCCTGCTCGGCGTATGCAATGCGAGCAAGGAAGGCGAATACGCTATTGACGCGAATGACGATATTAACGAAACGAGCACCGATACGTACGTCTGCCGTTCCGGCCTGTGGGTTGCCACCACGGAATTGGAACTCGATACGCGCGGATTCCCGACAGACACCGTCGTAGGCGCCTTGAAGAACGGCGTCTGGGCTACGTATTCCAGCTCTATAGATAACGCTTGCACTTCCGCCTTCAAGACCGACGACCGCTACACCTACGTGTTTACGGGCTCCACCTGGCGCAAGGCGAATGCTCTCGAACTCTGCTTCAGCAAGGCGTGCCTCCCGTCGAACGTGGGCGCAACGGCCTCTAAGGGTTCCGTGGCTTACGTGTGCAACGGTTCTGCCTGGAAGGAACAGCTGTTCTACGACATGACCGGCAAGAATTTCTTCAACAGCTCCATCTCTTACGGCACCCTGACGGACTCCCGCGATGGCAAGATCTACAAGACGGTGACGATTGACGGCAAGACGTGGATGGCTGAAAACCTGAATTATTCCGACTCTAAGACGACCACCGCGCTCCAGTTGAGAAACGCTTGCTACAATAGCGACGAGGCAAACTGCGAGATGGGCGGACGCTTCTACAGCTGGACTGCCGCTATGAACATCTCTACGGCATACGAGTCCGCTACGGCGACGGCGCAAGACATGGACAGCACGGGTATTTGCCCGACGGGTTGGCATGTTCCGGATACGACGGAATGGCAGGCTCTGCGCACGTCGGTTGACGCCGATGCACAGTCCCTTATGGCAATTGGCGCATGGAGCTACTACTCGTCCGTGACTCCGACGAATACGTCGGGCTTCACGGCTGTTCCGGCTGGCAATGGTCCTACGTCTGATGGCGGATCCAAGGCGACATTCTGCTCGGCAACGCAGAAAAGTTCCAGCGGGTATTTCGTGTACATGCTTTCGTACAGCTCGAAGGTGTTGTCTAGGGATTACTTGAACAAGAGCAGCTACTGCTCTCTGCGCTGCGTGAAGAATTCGGGTACGGTTGTGCCGCCCTCGAGTTCGTCGGTTCCTCCGGTTTTAAGTTCCTCGAATCCTCCGATTTTGAGTTCCTCGGATGCACCGGTCTTGAGTTCTTCGGACGTTCCGGTTAGCTCCTCGGACATGCCGGTTTCAAGTTCCCAGGACACACCGGAGTCCTCTAGCAGCGAAGAAGATGATTAAGGGGTAGGAGGTTATGATGAAAAAGAATTTTATTTCTCTGTTTGCTCTGTGTGCCTTCTGCGCGGCAACGCTTGTTGCTTGCGGAAGCGACGATGATGATTTTGGCGTTGAAGCCGATGAATACGGAAAGACGGCCAAGGACCTGGAGTCCATGGAATGTACTGCCAAGAAAGACGGCATGATTGTTTACCTTTCCGAAGACAACAAGCGCATGGTTTGCCATGATGGCGATTGGATTGACTACTTTGTCTGGAAAGCCCGCTACGAGAAGACCGAATACACCGGCAAGATCAAGGATACGGTTGCGACCTATGCGAAATTGCCGTCCTGCAATTCGTCTTACTCGAAGGACGTATACTACGTGAAGAGTCTGAACATCAACCTCGTGTGCGAATCCGGTGAATGGCTTGAGCTCGCGATTCAGATGCTTCCTGATTCTGTCCGTTCTATTAATGCGTTGCCGGCGTGCTTGCCTTCTGTTACAGGCGCTATCGTCTATCTCTCCTCCGTGAGCGAGAGGGTCATTTGCTCCGAAGGCGAATGGGTCGAATACAAGTTCTGGCTCCAGTCCTCGTCGTCTGGGAAGTCCTCCAGCAGCTACTCTTCGTCGTATTCCTCCTCTTCCAGCTCTTCGTCGATGAGCATCCTGGAATCCATTTTCGGGAAGTGCACGTCGGCAAGGAATAACGAAATCGCTTACGATACCAACGGCGTGGTGGACTACTACAACGCTTCGGATTACGGCTACTACTATTGCAATGGCTCTTACGGAAGGTGGGATGAACCGACTGACAAGATGATCGATACCGTGGGTTGGAAGAGTGCGACCGACGGCGACTTTAGGCAGGGACAGTTCAGCTACGATTCGTGGGGCGACTATTACGAAAATCTCAACTCGGTGTGCCAGATTCACGATTCGAAGTACCTCTACTACGTGTACGACAAGGGTTGGCGCGAAGCGAAGAATATGGAAGTCTGCTTCCTCTATGCCTGTACGGAAGCCCGCGAAGGCAAGATGTACAACTTCAAGGGATATCCGTTCAAGTGCGCCTCCGGCGTATGGACGGCTGATTCCATTGACATGAAGACCAAGAAGGACTGGACGAATGCGTCCGTGACTTACGGGACATTGACGGATACCCGCGATGGCAAGACTTACAAGACGGTTACGATTGGTGGCAAGACATGGATGGCCCAGAACCTGGCCTACAAGGACTCGACCATGTCTACGACCGACTACGCCTGCAACGAGGCTCGTGACCCCTCGTGCGCGACGGGCGGTCTCCTTTACAGATGGACGGCTGCATTGAAGCTTTCGGCTACCTACGGCACCGGTTCCGTTTCGGCGGATTCGCTCAAGAGCCCGCGCCAGGGCATTTGCCCCACCGGGTGGCATGTCCCGGATACGACGGAATGGCGTTCCCTCATCACCGCGGCAGGTAATTCTGCTTCGATGCTGAAGTCTGTGGGCGCGTGGGTGGTAAACGTCAGCTCGTCGTACTTTGCCACGGCTCCCACGAACGCGCTTGGATTTAGCGCTATCCCGGCCGGTTCCAAGAACTCGTCGTCTTTCACGACCACGAACGCGTACTTTATCACGACGGCCCAGTATTCCTCCAGCTACGCTTATGCGGTGGCGCTGACCAACGATTCGGATAACATCGTTGTGGATGATTACTACAAGACGAACTACTTCTCGGTGCGCTGCGTGCAGAACGCGACGGGCAACTAGCGGATAGAGCGACTATTTGAAATTGGGCAGTCCTTACGGGGCTGCCCTTTTTGCATGCGCCTAGAGGAGAGTGATGATTATCGGGGCCGTAATCGCGGTGAATAGCCCCGCGACTCCGATGGATAGGCTGCTCATGGCGCCCTGGACTTCGCCCATTTCCATGGCTTTGGAGGTGCCGAGCGCATGGCTTGCCGTACCGATGGCAACGCCCTGGGCCACCTTGTGCTTGATGCGGCAGAACTTGCATACGGCAGGTGCGGCGACGGCGCCCGTGATTCCCGTGACGGTGATGGCGATGATGGTGATGGAGGGGATGCCGCCGATTTGTGCGGAGACGACGGAACCCATCGGGATAGTGATGGACTTGGGCAGGAGCGAGAGCATGAGAGTCTCGCTGAGGCCGATGGCCTTGCTTGCGGCGATGACGCAGCCCATGGCGGCAAGGCTACCGACGAAGATGCCGGCGAGGATGGGCTTCCAGAACTTGGTGAGGTTGGCAAGCTGCTTGTACAGCGGTACGGCGAGCACGACGGTCGCGGGCGAGAGCATTACCGAGATGTAGCTGCCGCCCACGTTGTAGCTTTCGTAGCTGATGCCGGTGACCAGCAGGAATCCGACGATGAGGACGTTCGCGATGAGTAGCGGGTTCAGGAGCGTGTGCTTCCATTTTTTGCTGATGGAAACGCCGATTTCGAATGCGACTAGCGAAAGGAGGATGCCGAACAGGGGGGAGTTGACGATTTCGTTCACTTGTCGCCTCCTTTTTGCCTGTTTTCGCGGCATTCCTGCCTGCGGATAAGGAACTGCGTGCAGCGCCCGCCCACGGCGATGGTGATTAGGGTGAAGGCTATGCAGAGAAACAGGAGCAGCGGCCATTGCGAAAGGATGTCTTCGCCGACGGTCATGATGGCGATGCTGGGCGGCAAGAAGAAAAAGGCGAGGTGGTTCAGGAAGAACCCGGAGACGGCAGAAATCTGCTCGAGCTTTAGCGCCTTGGTGCAAAGCAGTATCAGGAGCAGGACGAAGCCGATGATGTTCCCGGGAAGCGGGATGCCCACGATGCGGTGGAGGATTTCCCCGGCGAGGCAGATGGCGGCAATGATGGTGAACTGGAGAAAGATTCTCATGATGGCCGCAAATTTAGAAATAAGCCTTGCGATGGATGCAAAAAGAAAACGCCCGGCGCTTGCCGAGCGTTTTCAAAGCTCTTTTACAGCTACGTTATTAATCCCCAGTGAAGATAATCACGAGAACGGAGGCCACGAAGGCGGCAGACACGATCAGGAATTCCCACGGATTTTCCATGATGGTGGTCTTGGCGTTCACGCCCTGGCTTTCACCTTCGGCGCGGGCCTTTTCTTCAGCTTCTTCCTTGGCAGCGGCTTCGGCAGCCTTCTTGTCGGCTTCGGCCTTGGCGAGAGCAGCGCTGTCGACCGGAGCTTCTTCCTTCTTGGCTTCGAGCACTTCGGTCTTGGCGGTGTCGGCCGGGGCGGCAGCAGCTTCGGCAGCCGGGGCGGCTTCGGCCGGAGCGGCGGCAGCAGAATCAGCAGGAGCGGCAGCGGCTTCAGCAGGAGCAGCGGCGGCTTCAGCCTTCGGGGCTTCAGCGGCCGGCTGAGCAGCGGCTTCAGCCTTCGGGGCTTCGGCGGCCGGCTGAGCAGCGGCTTCGGCCTTCGGGGCTTCGGCGGCCGGCTGGGCAGCGGCTTCGGCCTTCGGGGCTTCGGCGGGGGCTGCGGCAGGAGCTTCAGCCTTCGGGGCTTCGGCAGGAGCTGCGGCAGCAGGTGCGGCTTCGGCGGCCGGTGCGGCCTTGGCGGCAGGGGCTGCCTTGGCAGCCTTGGCGGCCGGAGCGGCGAAAGCAACGGCAGCGGCCACTGCGGTTGCAAGCAAGATCTTCTTCATCATAGTGTGACCTCTTTGAAGTGTTTAGTTAAAATTTATTGTCCAAAAAATAATACTTATTGGGGTGTTTTGGCTCGCGAAAGTTAAAAAAAATTAAAAAAAATACAATTTGCCGGTTCTTTTTGCCCTTTTGTCGCTTTTTTATTCAAAATCGCGCCCCGGCCGGGTGTGACTGCCCCCTTCGGTCGGGCCTGTTTTGACGAAAAATTTATCTTTGAGGGGGAATTCAACCAAAAGCTACAAATCACCAACCACTAAGCATTACTATGGCATTCAAATACGAAGCGACCGTGCAGCACGGCGAAGACAAGACTGAATACGTGAACCTCGGCAAGGAAGGTATTTCTGTTGCCGAATTCGAAGGCAAGAAGATTTTGAAGGTCGCCCCCGAGGCGCTTACCAAAATTGCCCAGGCGGCATTCGAGGAAGTGAGCTTCAGGCTCCGCCCGGCCCACACGCAGAAGGTCGCGAAGATCCTGCAGGACCCCGAAGCGAGTGATAACGACAAGTTCGTCGCCCTTACGCTTTTGAAGAACGCCTGCGTGGCCGCCAAGGGAATCCTCCCGTTCTGCCAGGACACCGGTACCGCCATCTGCATTTGCCACAAGGGCCAGCAGGTCTGGACTGGCGCCGACGACGCGAAGGCTATTTCGGAAGGTATCTACAACGCCTACACCGGCAAGAACCTGCGTTACAGCCAGATTGCCCCGCTTACTATGTACGAAGAAAAGAACACGGCCTGCAACCTCCCGGCACAGATCGATATCCACGCCGAAGAAGGCTCCGACCTCAAGTTCCTGTTCGTTGCGAAGGGCGGTGGCTCTGCCAACAAGACTTACTACTGGCCCATGACCAAGGCGCTCCTGAACCCGAAGTCTCTCGAGAAGTTCATCAGCGACAAGGTGAAGACGCTCGGTACCGCGGCCTGCCCGCCGTACCACCTGGCCATCGTGATTGGCGGTACCTCTGCCGAAATGAATACCCACACCGTGAAGCTTGCTAGCTGCGGCTATCTGGACGACCTTCCGACCACCGGTAGCGAAGGCGGCCGCATGTTCCGCGACGTGGAAATGGAAGAGAAGGTTTTGCACATTTGCCAGAAGACGGGCATTGGCGCCCAGTTCGGCGGCAAGTACTTTGTGCACGACGTGCGCGTTATCCGCTGCCCGCGCCATGCGGCAAGCTGCCCGGTCTCCATCGGCGTGAGCTGCTCCGCCGACCGTAACATCAAGGCGAAGATTGACGAGAACGGCCTCTGGCTCGAGAAGATGGAACACAATCCGGAACAGTACCTGCCGAAGGGCGACGCCGTGAACATGGCCCCGGCCGTGGAAATCGATCTCGACCGCCCGATGAAGGACGTACTCGCCGAACTCACCAAGTACCCGGTCAAGACCCGCCTGAACCTCAAGGGCACGATGATTGTGGCCCGCGACATGGCCCACGCCAAGATTGCCGAAATTTTCGACAAGCAGGAAAAGGGCGAGGCCCTCACCGATATCGAGAAGACCGTTCTCGAAGTCGTCAGCAACCACCCGATTTACTACGCCGGTCCGGCCAAGACTCCGGAAGGCATGCCCACCGGAAGTTTTGGCCCGACGACCGCAGGTCGCATGGACCCGTACGTGATGCGCTTCCAGAGCAAGGGCGCCTCCATGATCATGGTCGCTAAGGGCAACCGCAGCCAGGACGTGACGGACGCTTGCCACAAGTACGGCGGCTTCTACCTCGGCTCCATTGGCGGCCCGGCTGCCATCCTCGCCGAGCAGAACATTCTGAGCAACGACATCGTCGCCTTCCCGGAACTCGGCATGGAAGCCATCCGCAAGATTACCATCAAGGACTTCCCGGCGTTCATCCTCGTGGACGACAAGGGCAACGACTTCTTCAAGGACCTGCTGTAATATGATTGCAAAATCAAGACAGTTTTTCGCATTTGCAGTTCTGGCTTTTTTCTTTGCCGCATGTAGCGATGATTCTTCGTCTTCTGGCGAGATGGTGATTCTTCCGCCCGACGACGAGTCTTTCAACGCCGAAGCGGTGGAGGATTCTACCGGTGCGGAAATCGAGCTCACGGTCATGGGAACGTCCTTCTCGTGCGACCGTGTGACCGAGGACACATCGTTCGTCTTGTCGAACAAGCTCTCCGGTATCGTGGATGCCTGGGAGGGTGCCGCAAACATCACGGTAAGCGTCACGTTTGCCGACGAGTCCGCGTTTGACTCCCGCAGCGAATACACCGCGGCTGCCAAGAAGGTTTTCGAGGCTGCGAAAAAGGAATTCAATTTCTCGGATTCCTCGTTCCCCGTGGTGGATAGCGATGACCCGTACCAGGTGTCCTTTACCGGAACGGCAAGGGTCTCGATGAAGCTCAAGAACCTGCCGGAATACCTGAAAAAACATTGTGATGTAAAATAAACCATTGACATTTCTTCAAAAATGTTTGAATCCCCGCCGACCTTTTCGGCGGGGATTTGATTATTTTAAGATTATGCTGAATATCAACGAAATAAGCGATTACAGGGATCTGCTCAAGAATTACTATACCCAGCGCAAGCTGGATATGCCCCTGTATTCCTACAAGATGATGGGCCAGAAGCTCGGACTCGAGACTAGCCAGATATTCCGCGTATTGAACAAGGAACTCCACTTACCCAACCACAGCATCCCCCTGGCGAAGGACTTGCTGGACTTGAAGGGGCGCAGTGGGGAGATTTTTGAGATTTTGGTGGCGGCGTCCAAGACGAAATCGCCTGCGAAGAAGGACAAGCTCTACAAGATGGCGCTTTCGCTGCAGGACGTGGACCTGCGCAAGCTCAGCGCGAGCGAGTACCTCTTCTTGAGCAAGTGGTGGATTCCCGTGGTGCGCGCCCTTATCGAGATGAACGGCGGGCATGCCGAGGTGTCACACCTGGTAAAGCAGATTTCGCCGGCTGTGTCGGAAGACCAGGTGCGCGAGGCCATCGCGGTCCTCAAGGACTTGAAGCTGATTACGCCGCTTGCATCGGGGCGCTATGCCGCGACGACTGCGAACTTTACGTCGGCGGGTTCGGCTACCAAGACGGCCGCTATCCGCAGTTACCAGAACCAGTTGCTCGCATTGGCGCAGAACGCGCTTGTCGCGGTGGAGCCTTCGAAGCGCAACATCTCGTCGTTGCTGGTGGGCGTGGACGAGGATTGTTTTGCTGACTTGAACGAGATGACGCTTGAATTCAGGCGCCAGGTGCAAAAGCGCGTGGCCGAGGTCGACAAGCCGCATCGCGCCATGCAGTTCGTGTTTGCGCTTTATCCGGTGGCCGATATTTCCAATAACCCGCGCTCCAAGAAAGAGGGGGTGAAAGCATGAAGAAGTTGCTTTTATTCCTTGCGGTAATGCTTGTGGTGGCCTGCTCCAACAACGAGGTGGCGGGCATTAGCACGGTGGAAACCGAAAATGCCTTCTTGATCCGCATTGTCCGTGACGATTCGCTGCCGGCCGCGAACGTGGTTGCGCGTGTGCGCGCGGCCGATTATGTCCGTGACATCGAAGGGGATTCCGCAGGCACGGATTCTGCAAACGCATTGTTCCTCGAAGAATACGTGACGGATTCTGCGGGATGCATCCGCGTAGATAGCCTCGCCGTAGATGTCGCGACAATCGAAGTCGTGGACGAAGGGGTGGGGCTGTTCAAAATAATCCATGCCGCAGATATCCAGGAAGGGGATTCCGTCCAGTTCGCCATGGAAAAGACGGGAAGCCTGCGCGGAAAGGTGTATTTGCCGAAGGGCGTAGACTTTGCATGGGTGCAGGTGTACGGAACGGAACGCCTCGTGAAGACCGACGCTGAAGGGTTCTACGAAATGGATTCCCTGCCGCCGTACGATGGATATGGCCTGCGCTTTGTCGTAGGGGACAGTGTCGTGGAACAGTCTGCGGCGGTTGATGCCGGCGAAGAGGCTTCTGCAAATGTCCTCGCATTCGAACCGGACTCTATCCAGGTGCTCGACTTTGAATCTGCGGATGTACAGTTTGAAATCAGGGAATACGGCTTGAGCGCGAAAGGCTACATGTCTGCTACGGATACGAGCGTGAAGGCGACTCCAGAGGTGGAGTTCATTCCGAAGGTCCGCGAGGATATTGCGGAGTTCATCGTAGATGCCGGGGCAGGTCGCGAAGGCAAGGCGCTCCACTGGGAATCTTCTGCAGGGCATGGCTATTGGTCTTTCTATGGAATCTGGGTGTGCGAGGAAGAATCTCCGTGCGACTTGTCTGCGACGGATTCCATCGTTTACTATGCCCGCGGAACCGGAGTCGTCTCGGTAATATTTGAAACGCTGGGCTCGGAAAATACCGAGGGCAAGACTCTTGCTTACGACACGCTCAAAACGAACGACGAATGGCAACGCCGTGTTATAAAGCCCGAAAACTTCAAGCCCCGCGACGACAAGTACGGTAACCTCGGCTGGGAGGTCATCAGCAAGGCGGTGACGACTATTTCGATTGCCGTTTACGATGACACAGAAATCTGGATAGACGACGTGGTGCTTTACGGTGTCAAACCCAGCGACTTCGCCGTTAAATAACTTTATCTGTAATCATGCGCCATTCCCCGGGTTTTAAATCGCCCAGGGGAATGTTTCCTATTTGTACGCGAATCAAGCGGAGTGTAGGGAAGCCGACGGCCGCCGTCATGTGGCGCACCTGGCGGTTCTTGCCTTCGATGAGCGTGAGCCGCACCCAGCTTGTCGGAATGTTCGCGCGGAATCGTACCGGCGGGTTGCGTGGCCAGAGCCAGTCGGGCTCTTCGGCGATTTCTGCCTTGCAGGGCTTGGTATGGTAGCCCTTGATGTCTACGCCCTTGCAGAGCTTGCGCACGGCCTCTTCGGTAATCTGTCCGTCCACCTGGGCCAAGTAGGTGCGCGGGTGCTCGAATTTCGGGTCGAGCAATTTCTTGATGAGCTTGCCGTTGTCCGTAAGCAGTAGGGCGCCTTCGCTGTCGTGGTCGAGCCTGCCTGCAGCATACACTCCCGGCGGGAAGGCGAACGCGTCGAGTGCCGCGTGTCCCGATTCGGGCGTGAACTGGCTCAGTACGCCGAAGGGCTTGTTGAAGAGGATGACGGTCGACATGGAGGCTAGAATTCCTGGAAGAATTCGGGACGGTGAAAATCCGGTTTCTCGGTATCGATGGGGAAGGCGCTCAGGTAGTGCGGTGTCTTTGCCTTGTCGGCGCACTTGTAGAGGTTCCCGCGGAGTTGGATGTTCTCGAACGAGTCAATACCGAAAATGCTTGCCGGGATGCGGATGCTCATTCCCCAGCAGATAAAGTCGCCGACGACGCTCGCGAGCTGCTTGGTGCGTTCCACTTGGGCCAGCTGAGCGCTGTCGAGGAGCGTGCGGTTTTCACGACCGGAGCCTCGGGCGGCCAAAACGAAACCGCGGCTGGTCGTTTCGAAGTTGAAGTATTCGTCCGGCTTTGCGGGGTTCTGTACGAAGATTTCGACGCAGGAATCTTCCCAGCTGTGTCCGCCGTCTTCCAGGACCTCGGCGCGAAAACAGTCAAGAGGTTCCTCTACGGAAAAGTCGACCTGGAAAAAATCCTTGGATAAAGACGTGTTGGCCATGACGGTGGGGAGCGAGATTCCCTGGTTAGCGGGCCAGTTCGTATTCGGTTTCAAGAGCATGTTCCCAATATAGTTGAAAATGTCCACGCATGGATTCCCGTTTGGACACTTTGCACACTTTTGGACGCTTGCGGGCTTCCCGAGTTGCCGAAATTTATTCAAAAGGCGAAGCACTCCGGAATGGCATGTTTTTTGCGAAAGATGCTTGCCCGTAGTGTGATTGGCCATGTCGGCTGTCCCGGGTATTTCATCAAGATAGGAGGCCTTATGGCTGAAAAAAAGAATACGAATGCTGAAAAAGCAGCAGCGCCGTCGGCGTTTGACTGCCTCGCCGTCACGCAGGTCACGGTCTGGCCCTTCCTGGAGAGCCAGAACCTGGGCCACATGAAGGGAATCGCGCAGATTGTGCTGAACGACCAGATGGTCATTCGCGGCTTGCGCGTTATGGAAGGTTCCAACGGCATGTTCGTCGGTTATCCCAACGACCCGTTCTACAAGGGCGACGATTTCCGTACGCTCTGCAACCCGACTACGCGCCAGCTCAAGGAGCATATCGAGAACTGCGTGCTCGAAAAGTACCATGCTTCCGTAGCGGCAGCGGCGGCGGGGTAGGCATGTTCAAGCGCATCCGTTCTTACTGCCTGTTCGGGATAAAGGCCGTCCCCGTCAGTGTCGAGGTCGACGCCTCGCAGGGCCTGCCAGGCTTTACGCTGGTCGGCCTTCCGGACAACGCGGTGAGGGAATCCCGTGAGCGTGTCGTTTCGGCGATACGCTGCATCGGGAAGGTGGTGACAGGTTTCCGCACGACGGTAAACCTGTCGCCTGCGGATTTGCGCAAGGAAGGGAGTGCCTTGGACCTTCCGCTTGCGATAGGCATGCTTGTATCTACCGGGGAGTTGGCGGTTCCTTCCTTGGATAGGTATGTTCTTGTGGGCGAGCTTTCGTTGGACGGTTTGTTGAAGCCAGTGAGAGGGGTGCTGTCCATCGCCATGAGCTTGCCCAAGGACGGGAGCGTCCTCGTGATTCCCCGGGCGAACGCCCAGGAAGCGTCGCTGGTGGAAGGTCTCAATTTTATATGTGCGGACTCGCTGAAGGAATGCGTCGATTACCTGGAGGCGGGCGGAAATTCGGGGATGTGCATCGGGGGCGGTCTCAAGGAACTTTGCCGTCCGGACGCATGCGACGTTCCGGACTTTGAGAACGTGGTGGGGATGGAGGGTGTTAAGAGGGCGCTTGAGGTCGCTGCGGCCGGCGCCCACAACTTTCTGCTTGTCGGTTCCCCGGGCGCCGGCAAGACGCTTTGTGCCCGGTGCTTGCCGGGAATCTTGCCGGAGATGACGGAGCAGGAAGTACTCGAGACGACGCGCATCCATTCGTGCGCGAGGCGGGCGGGCGATTCGGGCGGTTTCAAGCCTGTGACGGCCCGCCCATTCCGCTCGCCCCACCATTCGGCATCGATGGTCTCCCTGGTGGGCGGCGGAACGCGCCTCGCCCCCGGCGAGGCGAGCCTCGCGCACAACGGCGTCTTGTTCCTGGACGAACTTCCCGAGTTCAACCGCAGCGTCCTCGAGGCCCTGCGCGAACCCATGGAAGAAGGTTCCATCTCGGTGAGCCGCGCTAGCGGTACGGTCACGTGGCCTGCGCGGTTCATGATGGGCGCCGCGATGAACCCGTGCCCCTGCGGGTTCGCAATGGACCCCAAGCGCGTGTGTACGTGCCTGCCCGACGCGCGCAAGCGCTACCGCGAAAAAATCTCGGGCCCGCTCCTGGACCGCATCGACATCCAGGTGAGCGTCCCGCCAGTCGAGACCAAGATGTTCGAGGGAAACCCGAAGGGGGAGTCCTCGGCTTCCATCCGTGAACGCGTATGCAGGGCGCGAGCCATCCAGCGGGAGCGGTTCGCCGGGACGCCCTACAAGTCGAATGCCGAGATGTCGTCGGAAAAGGCTTTCCGCTATGCCGCGATGTCCAAGCCTACGGAACGTTTTGCCATTGCCGCTGCCGACAAGATGAACCTGAGCGCACGCGGTTATTACCGCCTGCTGAAGGTGTCGCGCACAATTGCAGACTTGCGCGGTAACGGGAATGTGGAGATTGATGACCTTTCCGAGGCCCTACGGTACCGGGCCTACGGCTAGCGGCGGATGCGGATGGTCGACTCTGCGCCGGCGCAGCCGGGAATGGCGTTCGGCTTGCGGACGCTCACTTCTACCATCATCGCTTTGGGATAGTTGTTCAGAATGTGCTTGCCGGTTTCCACGACAAGCGTTTCCTCGAGCTGGAACTGGGACATGCGGATAAACTGCTGGACGTCTTCCGCCAGTTGCGCATAGTCAATGGAGTGGGCTAAATCCTCGTTGCGGGCCGCCTGGGCAAAATCAAGCCAGATGCTTAAGTTCAGCACTACGGGCTGCTCGTTTTCCCTTTCGTAGGGGAGCGTGCCGATAATGCAGTTGAACTGCAAGTCCTTTAAGCTGATCTTGCCGGCGTCTGTTACCATACGAAGAGGACGATAGCGGCAGTCAGGCTCACGCCAGTCACGCCGAACCAAATGTTACGGGCTGTGGCGTGCGAGTCGCGCGTCTTCTTGTTGGTGTCCATGCGGGCTTCGAGATCCTTGAGGGTGTAACCGGACCCGTTGGTCAGGTCGTAATGGCTCATGGCCACTGCGCATGAATTGAATTCTGCTTCGGAGCTTGCACCTCCGCAAATAGTACCGATCTTTGCGACGATCTGGTCGTGAACGTCGTTCAGGTCGTCGTAGGCGTCGCCGGCCTTGTTCGCGTCCATGTGCTCGAGGATGCCGAGAACGGCACTCGTGGCGGCAAGGGCGGAAAGGGCGACTGCAGACCAGAAGCGGACTTCGTCGGCGATACCGAAACGGTCGGTGGCGTTTTCGCTCACGTCATCGGCGGCATCATCGGCGGCATACCTGCGCCTGTCGGCTTCCCTGTTGGTCTCGTCCATGTCGCCGGCAACGTCGTATTCGTCTTCATCTTCATCTTCGCAGTCCGGATCGTACTCGTCGCATTCCTCGCCTTGGCTGCTCGGAACGGCCGGAGCGGCAGCAACTTCCTCTTCTTCCTCTTCGGCGGGTTCTTCCTCGGCAACGGGCTTTGTCGCCTTCAGCTCAACGGGGGAGCCGCCCACGAACACGATGGCAGAGGACCTGCCCGGGATGTAGACGTTCTTGCCGTCGAAGTAGACCTTCTCGAAATCGTCTTCGGCGCTCATGCCGCGACGCTGGTAAATTTTCGTCTTGACCACGTCACTGTAGGAGGTTCCCTCGGGAACGGCGAGCGGCGTCAGGCCGTCCATGTCGCCCTTGGCACCCTGGTACAGCTGGTAGGTGGTTTCGGCTTCGCCGAACGGGTCAACGAACTTCTGGCGGACAACCAGTCGCCCGCTCTGGAGAGATTCGACCTCCTCTGCCGGAGCGACCTTGAGTTCGCCACCGAATTCAGCGGTAATATATTCGTCAGGAGCGCCCACGTCCTGGGCGGAAAATTCGTCAATATCGTAAGCACCCGCGAAGGCCGCGGCCGCAGAGAGGCAAATTGCCATCAAAAAAGAACGCTTCATTATATTACTCCGAATGGACTAATTTTTCTAGAAATATATAAAAAAAAAGCGAAATGATAAAAAAAATAAGGAAATTGGCCATTTTGTTTGGCAATATTTGATGTTGGCCAAAAAAATTCTACTTTTTAGCCCGTAAATTTTAACCCCAAAAGAGGATTCCATAATGGCAAAGCTCTCTATCGAAGATCTCGAACTCGCCGGCAAGCGCGTGTTCATCCGTGTCGACTTCAACGTTCCGCAGGACAAGGTGACTGGTGAAATCACCAACACCAAGCGTATCGAAGCCGCTCTCCCGACCATCCAGTACGCCCTCGATAAGGGTGCGGCCGTCGTGCTCGCTTCCCACCTCGGTCGTCCGAATGGCGAAAAGAACATGAAGTACACGCTCGCTCCGGTTGCCAAGAAGCTCGAAGAACTCATCAAGAAGCCGGTGAAGTTCCTCTCCGACTGCGTCGGTCCGGAAGTCGAAGCCGCCTGCGCCGCTATCAAGCCGGGTGAAATCATCCTCCTCGAAAACCTCCGCTTCCACATCGAAGAAGAAGGCAAGCGCAAGATCAAGAACGCCGATGGCACCGAAACTAAGGAAAAGGCCGACAAGGAAGCCGTGAAGGCCTTCCGCGCTAGCCTCACCAAGCTCGCTGACGTCTACGTGAACGACGCTTTCGGTACCGCTCACCGCGACCACTCCTCTATGACTGGTGTTGAACTGCCGCAGCGCGCTGCCGGTTTCCTCATGAACAAGGAACTCAAGGCATTCGACCAGGTGCTCAACAATCCTCCGCGTCCGTTCCTCGCCATCCTCGGCGGTGCAAAGGTCGCTGATAAGATCCAGCTCATCAACAACCTCCTCGACAAGGCCGACAAGATCATCATCGGCGGTGGCATGGCTTTCACCTTCAAGAAGGTTCTCAACAACATCGAAATCGGTTCTTCTCTGTTTGACGAAGAAGGCGCCAAGCTCGTTCCGGATCTGATGGCCAAGGCCAAGGCTGCCGGCAAGGAAATCATCCTCCCGGTCGACTACATCGCTGCCGACAAGTTCGCTGCCGACGCTGCCACGAAGGCTGTCTCTGACGCCGAAGGCATTCCGGCTGGCTGGATGGGCCTCGATGTGGGTGCCGAGTCCACCAAGCTCTTCGTGAACGCTATCAAGTCTGCCAAGACCATCGTCTGGAACGGTCCTGCAGGCGTGTTCGAATTCGAAGCCTTCGAAAAGGCTACCAAGGCTATGGCCGACGCAATCGTCGAAGCTACCGCTGCCGGCGCAATCACCGTGATCGGTGGTGGCGATACCGCTACGGCTGCCAAGAAGTACGGCGCCGACAAGAAGGTGACCCACACTTCTACGGGTGGTGGCGCTTCCCTCGAACTCCTGGAAGGCAAGGTGCTCCCGGGCGTCGCAGTCTTGACCGATAAGTAATTTTTCCATTTGCTTCGCATAGCGGCGTTCTCGACCTCTCGCCGTACGACTTGTACGGCTTCGGGTCTGCGGCCTTGCTCTGCTCGCAACTGAAAAAATTCCTAGGATTATATAAACTCTGCAACATTGTTTGCAGAGTTTTTTATATTAATTCGCATGAAAATTATTTTGTTGTGCATTGCGTTATTGATGGCGCCGTGTTTGGCGCAAGAGCCGAATGTGACGACTCCTGTTGATTCGGTGGCGTATTATCAGAAAATGTACGAATACAACCTGGAAAAATATCGTACGGATGATTTTGTGAAAGATGTGATGTTTTGGACGTTTATCGGAGGCTCAGTTGCATCAATGTGTTTTTTAGGTTATGCTATGGGAAATGGTGTAAGCGGTTCTAAAATGACGACTTTAGAAACGATAGGGCTCATTACTCCTTTGACCATTATGACTGTGGGAGGTCTTGGTTATATAACCTTTGAAATCGCTGCGGCTGTTCGTCATAGCAAGTACAAAGAATACTACCAAAAGCGGGATGATTACCAAAGGCGAAATTCGACGACTTCTGACGAATCTATGCGGGTTGAAATTATGCCTTTGTTGAATCCCCTGGATGGGCGTTACGGGGTGGCGTTGGCGTTCTCGATTTAGTTCAATTTGCTACATTGCTTTTGGGAGGTATTGATATGGCAGAAAAGATTTCCGATGTTTCGAAGAATTTCCATGCGGAGCATCGCGGGAACTGTGCGATGTCGGTCGCGTACGGTTACGCCCGTGCCACGGGCAAGTCCGAAGCCGAGGCGGTGGCATCTGCCGAGATGTTCAGGAACTTCGGTGGCGGCAAGGCTCCGAACGGCCAGTGCGGCGCGCTCTATGCGGCAAAAATGATGCAGCCCGACCATGCCGATGCCATCGAGGACTTTTTCAGGCGCGGTGCGCAGAACTTCACCAAGTGCAGCGAAATCCGCCCGAACAAGATTATCCCTTGCAACCGCTGTGTGGAACTCGCCGGCGAGGCGCTTGACTTTTTGGAAAAGTAGATTCAGGTATTTATGCGCAAACTTGCGGCCTTGATGTTGTTTGTATTGTCTTTTGCACAGGCGCAACTCGTGCCCGAGGGAATGGTTGTGCCCGCAGTGGAACCAGCCGCCGCAGATTCCGTGGCGCCGACGCCTGTCGTGGAACAGCCTGCGCCCGAGAACATGGTGGAGGTTCCCGAGGGGCAGTCGGTAAACTGGAACGCTCCTGTCAACGATGACAGCACCAAGTATTACGAGGTGGAAGCCTTCCGCTACAATCAGCAGTATGCGTACAGGCATTCGGTGTCGCAGGTGCTTATGTGGGTCGCTGCAGGCGTGGGCGTCGTTGGCTTTGGCGTTACGGCGGCGGGATTCTTGATGGAAGACGCCGACGATGGCCGCATCTACCGCCATGTGGGCGAGGGTATCCTGGTCGGCGCGCTCGTGTCGGCGGGGTTCTCCTTTGGCTTCGACGTTTCTGCCGACGGGGCCCGCATCAAGGCCCAGTATTACAACCAGAAATTGGCCGATTACAGACGTCGACTTTCGGGCTTGGGTAACGAATAGGGGGGGAGGATGAAACGAATTTGTCTTGTGCTTTTGGGACTTGCCGCGATGCTTTGTTGTGGCTGTTCCTACAAGTCCTATTTCGAGATGACGAAAGGGAAGTTCGATGCCATGGAAGTGGAACATTTCAATGGCGCGGGCAAGTATGTTGCACCGCAGACTTTGATGAAGGGATTCTCTTTTTCGGCGGCGTATACGAATGATAGGGATATTCCGATGGATGTCTCGAACGAAGAAGAGGTTCTCACGGATTCGGTTGTCCTTCCCAATAGCAAGATTGATTTTGCATACAGGCATAAACCTTTGCTTTTTTCGGGCGAGGCGAACTTTATGTACAAGGGCGATATTGCCTTGTCGGGCGTATCGATAGGTTTCACATCTATGCCGGTCTTTTTTGTTCGGGCGACAACCGGCGTAAATATGCGCAATGGCGAAGGTGGTTTGTTCGCGTATTACGCCTTGGGAGGGGCGGAAGGAGAGTATTCGGGATATTGGTATCATGAATCGTATTCTGATATGGGCTACTACAATCCTGCCAGAAGGGAACTGTACGAGACTAACCGTGATTCGAAAGACTTCTCTTCGGCAGGCATGGGCGGCTATTTGTCCGTGTATGCGGGGGCTGCGGCACTTTCGTCTTCGATATCCCTGAATTCTCCGTGGAGCGGCCGGAGCGAAGGCTTGGACCTGACGTTTGATTTCCCGTATTTGATTAAGGCGTATGTCGGGACATCGATTTGGATGGGCGACCATATCAAGGTTTCTGCCGGCGTGACGGATTACCTCAATGCCGACAAATTGAGCTTGTCTTTTGGCGGTTCCATAGGATACTGGTTGTAGGGGGATGTCATGAGATATATTTTGAAATATATTCCGGTTATCTTCTTCGGGTTGCTGATGCTTTCTGGCTGTGCCGGTATCGACAAGGGACGCGCGGACATCTATTACGCCAAGAAGACGGTCAAGTCTACGATTCTGGTGGATGGAAAACCCGTCACCGAAGTCAAGGATGCGCCTGTCTCTACGACGGTGTCCGTGAATATCCCGAAGGGGGAACGCCGGCTGACTGTTGTGGAAGGAGACAACATATTGCTCGATACGACTTTCGTTATCGGGAACGGATACGGTAGTAGCAACTGGCTTGCATGGTCCCTTGGGACGACTCTGCTCTTTTCGTCCGTGGCGATAGGTTCGGGCTGGACACTTGGATTGTTGCTCCTGCTTGTACCTCCGATTGTCACCTCTCATAGCGATGCCAATTTCAACGTTAACGTGACTGAAGCCGGCCGAACTGTTGAAGAGCCTGTAATAGAGAGATTCTACAGCGGGATGTATGCTCAGATTTCGTCAGATAAGGATTTTGAAAAGGAATACATGAACCTGATGTACGTCTCCAAGTTGGAAGCCGTATGCTATGACGAAATCAGCAATCTGATTTGGGTGGAAAAGAAAAAGGGTGAACCGCTTTTCAGTTATATTCTGGAAGACGTCTCCGCATGTACAGGGCCGCGTGACGAAGTTGAATGCTCTGTTAAGGGTCAGGAATACTGGAAGCAGTTCCCGTGTCGCCCGGCAGATTAACTATATTTGGCGCTCCGGATGTTTGGGAAAGGAGACCGATGAAACGCCAGTTGATTATTCCAGCGCTGTTGATTGCTATTTGCTCGATTGTCGCCTGCGGGGGTGACGAAGATGCTGCCGTTCAGCCGACCAATCCGTTCTCGTCTACGGAAGATAATCCGGGCAACGATAAGCCCGCACAGCCTGCCGATACCACCGATACGTCTACTGCCAAAAAAGTTGTTCAGCGCAAGGCCGGATTCGACCCCTGCTTTTTCAACTTCGGTGCAGCCTGGCAGGCTGCGCACGAGGACGAGGTCAACTACAAGGGCCTGGACTACGTGGCTGTTTGGTTGGGCGATAACGATTGGTACAACGAGTTCGAGAAGCGCATGGTGGAGATGTGCGTGAACATCAAGGCTACCCCCATGATCTATGCGTACGTGATTGCGGAGTTTGGCAAGGACCAGGGCCTCGTGGACTGCGACATGAAGGACGAGGAACATCCGAACACGCTCTGCAATGCGGGCGCCAACATCATTCGCGCGTACTTCGCCGACTCCATTTTGTACCGCTACGAACAGTATGCCTCGGGCATGAGGGACCAGCTGAAGGTGTTCCTGGAACAGGACCCCGATACGTTCGAGACCATCTGGCTCATCGAACCCGACTACTACCAGTATTCCGAGTCGGCATCGCAGCAGAAGGCCGAGTTCGACGGTGACGCACAGGAAGGCGGCGGCATTCCCGATGCCGAACTGGGATTCTACTTCTCGCAGATTGTGGGCGTCATCAAGAAGTACTTGCCTGCAGCAAAAATCGCCATCGACATCTCCCCGTGGATTTCCGACTGGAAGGGAATTTCCCAGGCGGCATGGTACGCGAATTTTGACATGAGCCTGGTGGATTACGCCAGCACTTCCGGCGGCGGGACGTTCGCCGGCGGCGAGAAGGTCCGTGCGGGCAACAAGGCGACGTGGAAAGAGATTTACGAGGCGACGGGCAAGCCGATTCTGGCCGATGCCGGTTACGATAGGGGTGGTGCAGGTACGGGACATGCCCAGATATGGGACAATGTCGCTAACATCAATGCGCGCGCGGCCGAATACGTGGTGGGCGTGATGCAGATGGATGCGTCTCTCGACTATCCGTCCATTGTCGAATCGATTCGCCCCCAGCTCCAAGTGAATTATCCCTGGTGCGCCGAGCAAGGAGCGAAATAAAAAGCTATCTTGTGCCTTGAAAATCGAGGTCCCTATGAATCCCATAATCGTCGTCGACTATAACGCTGGTAACCTGACTTCCGTGATGAACGCGCTCTCGCGTATCGGCGTGGATGCAAAATCCAGCCGCGACGCCGACGAGATTGCCAAGGCGACCCGCCTGATTTTCCCTGGCGTGGGGGCTGCGGCGTCGGCCATGGAGACGCTTTCGCGCACGGGTATCGGCGACGCCATCAAGGCGGTGGTGAAGGCGGGGAACCCAGTGCTTGGCATTTGCATCGGCTGCCAGATTATTCTCGAAGAAAGCGAGGAAGACGGCGGCGTCAAGACCTTGGGGCTTTTGCCCGGCAAGGCAGTTCGCTTCAAGGACGAACCCGGACTCAAGATTCCGCATATGGGATGGAACCAGGTGAACTTCACCCGCGAGCACCCGATAATGAAGGGCATCCGCAGCGGCTGCGACTTCTATTACGTGCATTCTTACCACCCGCAGGTGCCCGCGGAATATGCGTTCGCCGAGACGACCTACGGCACGCAGACGTTCCAGGGGATTGTCGGGCGCGGGAACCTTGTCGCTACCCAGTTCCATCAGGAAAAGAGCGGCGACGTGGGTCTTGCCATGCTCAAGAATTTCTGCGACTGGAAAGTCTAGAGAAGTAGACCGTAAACAGGGGCGCTTAGGGGCGTTCCTTTTTTTTGTGCTTAGTGTGTATCATGAAAATACAAATCTTGAGAAAATCATAAAAATTATTGAAAATATGATAAAAAACAAGTGATTTGTATCATCAACTATTGATTTTTTGAAAAAAGGAGTATATATTCATAACCATGAAGCCTGTAACGGAATATCAAGACTACCGCCGCTATATGCAGGACTACTACGACGAACGTAAGCGCGTCTCGGCGTTTTCGTGGCGTGAGTTTGCGCGGGCGGCGGGCTTCTCGTCGCCCACCTACCTGAAGCTGGTGTGCGACGGCAAGTCGCGTCTTTCTACGGCGGGTGCCGAGAATGTAGGGAACGCGATGAACCTGGTGGGTTTCGAGTTGGATTATTTCAAGAGCATGGTGGTGTACTGCCATGCCGAAACGGACAGTGAAAAGAAGAAGGCCTTTGAGTTGATGCTGGAACTAGCCCGCAACAACAAGGTGAAGGTTGTTGACGGCGAGGCCTTCAAGTATTTTGAATCCTGGGTGCATCCGGTAGTGAGAGAGTTGGCACCGGTCATGCCAGGGGCGACTCCGGGTGAAATCGCTAAGCGATGCTGCCACAGGGTTTCGGGGGGAGACATCCGCGAGTCGCTAGACTTTATGGTCAAGGCGGGCCTCCTTAAGAAAAGGGGAGACGCCTACGAACAGGCGGATGCGCACCTGAAGGGCTCTTCGGAAGTGATGCCGGTGGCGCTCCGTTCCATGCACCGCGAAATGGCCGCCTTTGCGCAGGAGGCGATAGAGAGATTCGCCCCGTCGGAAAGGAACTTTACCGGGCTTACGATGGGTGTGTCTGGCGAGGCCTACGGCAAGATTCTGGCCGAACTGGAATCGTGCCGCAAGAGGATTGTCCAGATTGCCTTGGCCAGCCGCAAGGTGGAACGGGTATACCGCCTGAATTTACAATTGTTCCCGTTGACATGGGGGGAGGATGAGGTCCATGAACAAGAGAATTCTTGACATATTTGTTTTTGCTTTTTTGATGGCGCTTGCCGCGTGTAGTGACGATGGCAAATTGGCCGGTGTCACCGAAGAGGACAACTCCATTGCGCAGGATGAAAGCAGCTCCTCGCTTGGGCTGTCTTCGAGTACGCCAGTAATGACCGTGTCCTCTTCGAGCATGTCCGTCTTGTCTTCGTCGAGTAGCACTATTGCGGCGACGCCCAAGTTTGATTTGTGGAATGGCGCAGACGGTGAATACAAGATAAACACAGACAATGAAATGACTGGATACTGGTACAGCTTTGGCGACGATGCGGAAGGGGGCCAGTCGAGCGTCACTTATCCGGTGCCGCTTGGAAACGATTATAGTAGCGATTTTCTTGACCCTGTCATAGACGCTTGCGGGGGCCTGTGTGGAACGGTAGAACTCCTGAGTGATGTTTCGACTCCCTGGGCGGCCGTCGGTTTTACGCTTGCGGAAGAAGACTCTACGGCGGACATTTCTTCGTGGGGTGGAATTTGTGTCACCTATGCGTCCGAGTTCCCGATAAACGTTTATCTTGCCGTGGAAGTGGGCGGCGCAGACACAATTAATGAATATGCATCTCCCCTTATGGCCTATCCGGCGATTACACTCCCGAAAACCGTGACAAATGCTCCGACACTTTTAAATATACGTGATCCTAATATTGTCATTACGCGCTGTGCGAAATGGAGCGACTTTAGAATTTCTGACTGGGCGGAATATAACAAGGAAAAATTGAGCAGGGTCTATTCTGGCGAAGAAGCGGCGAAAGAGATAAAGGCGATTGACTTTGTATTTTTGGGCAGTTCCGGTGGCAAGGGTGAATTCAATATTGTAGGTATCAGTACTTACGACGAGAATCTTCCGCAGTGGCGTGATGGCGGTGTGAATGAACAGGATGTCGGCTTGATTACTGATGATAGCGATTCATTGACTTGCTTGTGGAAGGGTTTGAATGGATCTGGAATTGTAAATACGGGTTATAACGACCGGGATGAATTTGTCGGAATGTTGTATGATTTCGATGCTTCTCCCGAGGGTGCATATTCAAGAATTGAATTTCCGGCTTATCCAAATCCGGAATACGAGCCTTATATGTATGAGCCTGTTATCATGGAATGCAATGGCTTTTGCGGAACGATGGAATTTACTTTGGAAAAAGCGGATTATGCCGCATCTGCTGTAGCGTTCAATATTGCTGAAGATACATTGACTTCTTGTGAAGGTAACACTTGCTATGGAACGCCTAAATTTGCCGATATCAAGGACTGGGGAGGCCTTTGCATCACTTATTATTCCGAAAAGGATGCTTACTTAAATGTTGTTGTAAAAGATGTCCCGTACGAAAATTCTCCGAAAGCCTCTCTCCCGGCATCGGGAGGGCTTATCGAAAAGTGTGTTGCCTGGGATGATTTTCAACCGAGTGTCCCGAATCTGGGAACGGCAGTGAGTACGGTGCAGTTTATTGTAAAGAGTTCAGAAAACGGCGACAGAAACCAGTTTAATATAGCGGGTATTGGAAAGTATTCTGCTAATGGGGCTTGCTCTATTCCCAAAACCGTTTATTAAATTTATAAATGAAGGAGGTTGGGTGTTATGTTTAGGGAAATCTTGAGGCTTGCCACAAGCGTGGCGATGCTTTGTCTAGTCGCTTGTTTCGATGACAATCCGTCGGACGCTTCCGTCGTTTCGCCGGAGTCTAGCGGGACTTCGGTGGTGTCTGGCGAAAGCAGTTCGTCTGTTGAAACCATTCCTGGAAGCAGTGCTGGTGGAAGTGCTGTAAATTCCTCAAGTAGTGCAAAAGTGCCGAAAAATACGGCCGCTTGTTTGTGGAATGCTAGTAAAGGCGAAAATTTAGTGAATACGGGGCTTGATCCTGATTCTACACATGGTGCAGGGCTTTGGTATGTTTTTGGCGATGATCCTGATGGCGGTCTTACTGTGAGTTATAACCCGTATAATGTGTGCGACTATGATGATGGTTCCGAGTATAATTGTGTGAAAGCGGTTATAGAATATTGTGGTTGTTATTGCGCTGAATTTATTTTTAGAAAAGGAACCTCTGCTGAAATTTTTGGGGGAATGGGATTCAATGTTGCGGGCATTGAGGAGCCCAATGTCTCGTACGTCCTAAGGGATGGTGACATCAGCGATTGGGGTGGCATCTGTGTGACGTACGCTGCGGATGGGGATGTGCTCTTGAGGCTTTATACAGACGACGATACCTTTTATCAGACTGAATTTGGTAAATCAACTGAATTTGTAGAAAAATGCGTTACATGGGATGCTTTGAATGCAGCCGAGGCTTCGAAACATGCGTCTAGCATTTATTTCGTTATGCCGGGCGCCGATAGTACAAAGGGACACCTTTCTATTGCCGCTGTCGGTAAATACGATGCGAATGGAGCATGCGAGGTCGATGGCTATGCCTATGTTTTGCCAAAGAAGAGTTATAACGAAGGGATTATCGCATTGCGCAGTTCTAGTTCCAAACAAAGCAGTTCTGAACAAAGTTCTTCTAGCGGTATCGCCGGGCCTTGCACGACTCCTGAGAGCGTCAGTGATTTATGGTATGGCCCGTCTGATATTTATGGCTATGTCAATACAGGGCTCGATAATGGGTCCGAAACATCCGGATATTGGTTCAGTTTCGGCGAAGAGGAAGCTGATACGTACGTCTCGTGGCCTGTAATGCAATATGAATATGAGACTAGTCTTGACCCGCTTATAGAAGAATGCGGGGGTGTTTGTGGAACATTCAAGTATAGAGATGAGGGCGCTACAGGTATCGGTTTTAATGTTGCCGGGGAAGCTTTGTCTGGAAATAATGGAGTCCCGGACATTGCCGACGTTTCTGCCTGGGGAGGTTTGTGCGTAACCTATGCCTCGGAAACGGACATGGATGTGGTAATGTCTAACGATACGGCATTTACCTATATCAAGAAAATGGCGTTAATGCCCAAGATCTCGCTACCCAAGAGCGTCGAAGTCAAGACGGTGTGCTCGAAGTGGAGCGATTTTGTCTCCGCTGTGGAAACGCCTAGCGATCCGACTCGTGTCGCGTCGATTTTGTTTGTAGCCTACGGAGAAGCGGATGCGGCGAACAGGTTCAAAGTGATTGGTGTCGGCAAGTACACCGATGCCAAGAACGTCTGCAAGCAGGGCGCCGATCCGTTTGTGTCAAGGCAGCTTTGGCCCAACTTCTAGGGCAGTTCGCCGCCAATCAATTCCATCTGTTTTTTGAATATGTCTTTACACGCGTTCTCGCCCAAGTCGAGGAGCGTGTTTAGCATATTGCGGTCAAAGCTTGCGTGTTCGCCGGTGCCCTGTACTTCGATGAAGTTTGCGGCATCCTGCATCACGACGTTCATGTCCACGTCGGCGGCGGAGTCTTCCACGTAGCAGAGGTCGCAGAGCGGCTTGCCATCGACGACGCCTACCGAGATGGCGGTGATGCCGTGCTTCAGGATTTGCTGAGTGATGCCGAGGCGTTCCTTGATTTTCTTGAGTGCGAGGGCAAGGGCCACGAAACCGCCGATGATGCTAGCCGTTCGCGTGCCACCGTCGGCTTCGATCACGTCGCAGTCGACCACGATGGCATTCTCGCCGAGGGCTGCAAGGTCGGCTGCGCCGCGAAGCGAGCGGCCTACCAGGCGCTGGATTTCTTGCGTACGGCCGCTCGCGCCCTTGCGCTCGCGTTCCACGCGCTTGCCCGTGCTCTGCGGGAGCAGGCTGTATTCGGCGGTAATCCATCCGGTACCGCGGCCGGCGAGCCAGTCCGGGACTTTCGGGAGGAGTGTTGCGTTGCAGATGACACGGGTGCGCCCCATCTCGATGAGCACGGAACCGTCGGCACTGGAAATAAAGCCGGTGGTCATCTTGAGGTTGCGGTATTCGTCAAACTTTCTGTCAGTGCGTTCGTAAGCCATAATTGCTCCAATTATCAATCATCCATCATCAATTAATAACTCAGCTTTTCCGTCGTGCCTTCGCGGAAGCTTCCGAGGCGGTACACGAAGTCGCAGTAGATCTGCAGTTCCTTGAGTGCGTCGATGACGGCTTCGTCCTTCGGGCTCCCTTCGAAGGAGAGGTGGAAGATGTATTCCCACGGGCGGTCAGGGTGCGGGCGGCTCTCGATGCGGGTGAGGTTCAGGTTGCGCTTCGCGAAACACCCGAGTGCTGCGTGCAGTGCGCCGGACTTGCCGGAATCGCTCAGCATGAAGAGGAGCGTCGTCTTGATGGTACCTTCTTCGGGGAGCGGGTTCGCCGTCTTCTGGATGGCGTAAAACCGGGTGAAGTTCACCCCCGGCAAGTTCTCTATGCCTTCGGCCAGAATATCCAGGCCGTAGAACTTGCCGGCGTAGGCGCTCGCGATTGCGCCTACGGTTTTATCGCCACGCTTGGCGATTTCTTCGGCACTGCCTGCGGTGTCGTAGAACGCGGTGCTCTTGATTTTCGGGTTGCGCCCGAAAAAGCGGCTGCACTGCGCAAGGCCCTGCGGGTGGCTCAGCACTTCCTTGATGTCGGCGAGCTTTGTTCCGGGGAGCGCGCACAGGCTATGCGAAATCTGCAACTTGACTTCGCCCACGATGGGGTGACGCCATTTGTACAGCAAATCGTAGTTGTCGTAGATAGAGCCCGCGGTGGAGTTCTCTATGGGAATGGCTCCGCCGTCTACGGCGCCGGTCTCGATGCCCTGGAAAATCTGTTCGAACGTGTCCATCGGGACAACTTCGATATCGTTTCCGAACAAATGGTAGGCGGCGCTTTCGCTATAGGCCCCGCGACGGCCCTGAAATGCGATTTTCTTCATAGTGTGAAAGATAGTAAACAGAGTGTATTATCAATCATCATTTATCAATTACTTAAACCTTCGTCCGCCCTGGTACTTGTGGCTCCAGTACTTGTCGTTCATCGGCGAAATCATCACGCCCTTGCTGGTACTCGCGTGGATGAACCGGTCGCCGTTCAGGTAGATGCCCACGTGGTCGACCTTCCAGAAACTCCCGAAGAACACGAGGTCGCCTTCCTTGAGGCTGCCGCGGCTCACCTTGGAACCGCGGGAGTCCTTGAACATGCCGGAGGAGCTGTGGTCGAGCGCGATGTTGTAGTAGCCCTTGTACACCTGCATCACAAAGCCGGAACAGTCCGTTTTGGTCTTGGTGGCGGAACCGTAGACGTATTTTGCTCCTAGCCACTGGCGGGCGTAGCTCTCGATGGTGCCGCGGGATTCCGGTTTGGGGGCGACTCGGGCGGCCTCCTTGCGGGTGGCGGCGTTGCGGGCCTTGGTGGCGGAGTTCTCGTATTTGCCGGAGTCCGGCGCCGCGGCGGTTTGCGCTTGTTCCGCGGTGGCATCGTTGGCCGGAGCGGCTTGTTCCTGGGAAGCGGCTGTTTCGCTTGCGGGGACGGGCTTGTATCCGCCTATCCTGCGGTCGTATCCGGTGCGCACGGGCATGGTACAGCTGCACAGGTATATGCAACTGGCGGCGAGCGCTACTCCGGCGACAAACTTCGAAAGCGAAATCATCGGTATGAAATGTAATTAAAATGGATTGTAGTTATATTTGGCGGGTATGGAAAAAGTGAAAATCCTGTTCGTGTGTCATGGGAACATCTGCCGCAGTCCGATGGCGGAGTTCGTCATGAAGCACAAGCTTGCCAGTGCTGGGATCGAAAGCTTTGAAGTCGTGAGCGCCGCGACCAGCACCGAAGAAATCGGGAACCCTGTGTACCCGCCGGCAAGACGCATGCTGAACTCCCATGGAATCGACTGTAGCGGCAAGCATGCCCGCCAGATGACCGTGCGCGATTACGAATACTACGACTACATCGTACTCATGGACAGGAACAACTTGCGGAACTTGCGCTGGATTCTAGGCGACAATCATGACATGTCGAAAATCTCCCTGCTGATGGACTGGGCCGGAAAATCGCGCGATGTTGCCGATCCGTGGTATACGGGCGACTTCCAGGCAACCTGGGACGACGTGAACGAAGGTTGTGACGCGATTATAGATAAGTTAACTAAAGAAAGCCGTGAGGCTTGAACCCGAGACCCTTCACGAGCTCAAAGTCCTTGCAACTGTTCACGCCGGCGGTGGTGAGCATGTCGTCGGTGATGGCTGCGTTGGCCCCGCTCTTGAAGGCGCGCTTACCGTCGTCACCCAACACGCCGCGTCCGCCCGCGAGTCGGATGAACGCCTTCGGGTTGATGAATCTATAAATCGCCACGATGCGGCAGAACTCGTCGTTGGTGAGCTTGGGCAAGTTCTCGTACGGCGTGCCGGGAATCGCGTTCAGCACGTTCACCGGGGTAGATTTCACGCCGAGTTTGCGGAGGTCCAGGCACATGTCGATGCGGTCTTCCATCGTCTCGCCGAGGCCCATGATGCCGCCGCTGCAGATTTCAAGACCGGCGGCAAGGGCGTTCTGCAATGCGCCAATCTTGTCGTCGTAGGTGTGCGTGGTGCACACGTCGGGGAAGTGCCTGCGGTAAGTTTCCAGGTTATTGTGGAAGCGGGTGAGGCCTGCCTCCTTGAGTTTGTCGAACTGTTCCCTGTTCAATAGCCCCGCCGAGAGGCACACGGAAAGCTTAGTCTCTTTTTTGAGCCTGCGGATGGCTTCGCCAATCTGTTCCACGTCGCGGTTCGAGAGCGTGCGGCCCGAGGTCACGATGGAGTAGCGCGGGATGCCCGCGGATTCTTTCTTCTTTGCGTCTTCGACGATTTCGTCGGCGCTGAGCAACTTGTATTCGGGAGCACCGGTGTGGTAGTAGCTGCTCTGGGCGCAGTACTTGCAGTTTTCGGAGCAGCGGCCGCTACGGGCGTTCACGATGGAACAGAAGTCAAAGTCGTTGCCGTGGAACTTCTCGCGGATTTCGTTCGCGGCATTGCAAAGTTCCTGCAGGTCTTCGCTCAAAAGCTGAATCGCCTCTTCGCGGGTAATTTCGTACCCGCCGAGGACTTTTTCCTTGAGGTCTTGTACGAAGGACATATTGCGCTCCTTGAATAATTCCGGGCGCAAATATAGTTCCTTATTTTGAATTCTTCACGCAACGCACGGAGAACCCGCGGTCTTTTTCGTTGTATTGCGTCGAGTAGAATCCCATTGCCGTGTTGCGGTAATCGAGGTAAGCATAGATGGCCCCTGTCACCTTCTTGGCTTCGGTAGCAGTCCAGAAGTTCGCGAAGAACCCGTCGTCGTCGAAAGTTGTCTGGCTGTAGTCACCGCTAGGCGTGGTATGCGTTCCGTAATAGGCGCCAGTCGGAATGGCCGAGAATCCGTAGGGGTCACTCGAGACGGTCGACGTTGTGTACGACTGCCATCCCTTTGTCGATTTCAACTGACCCGATGCTCCTTCTACCTTGTAGACGTAGTTGGCCAACTGGTACCATTCGGTAGAATCAGGAATATGCCAACCGTCGGGGCAGATTCCCTGGTGCACGGAGTCGATTGCCTCGGCGGCAGATGCGGTCAGGTAGCCCGAGGGCAGGTTCATGGCCGCGGTCCAGGTGTAGAGTCGTCCACCAAGGTTGCAGTTCTTATCTACGTTCTTGTAACACCAGGCGTTGGCGACAAGGTTGTCGTTGTCCTTGGTGTAGTAGTTGAGGTTTTCGGCCATCCAGGTCTGTAGCCCGATGGTGACGGTCTTGTATTCATGCCCGTCGCGGCTGTCCTTGAAGGATCCGTATTCGACAGTATCGTTCAAGAAAAGTTCTTTCGGGAGGTCGTAAAGCGCTGCAGGGCGCCAACTGCCATGGCCACCGTCGCAAATATAGGTGTCTTTCGATGTCTCGGGCGACATGAACGTGCCGGACTTTTTGACCGTGCAGGCGTTTTCGTAAAGGGCTTCGGTGGAATACATGAGCCTCCATACGCCTTCTTCGCAGACGTATTGTTTTCCGAGGTTGTTGCTGTATCCGTTTGTCACCTTGTGGAATTCGGCATCCTTTGCATCCGTGCATTCGCCAAAGCCGTATGCGTCGCCAACAAACAGGCCGATGTATTTCTCGAACGGCGGAACCTGCTCGTTGATTTCTTCGAGCATCTGGCGGATGCCCTGGGTGCCGTATGAATACGCCATAATCCAGTCGGCCATCTTCACGCGGGTTTCCTCGTCGTCGTCCCAGGTGCCGTCTTTTTCAATGTTGTTCGAAATGCTCGTGATGCGGCTGAGCAAGTCGGCTTCCGTAAGGTCTCCCTGCAACAGGACGGAGGCCGCCAACAACTTGGCATCGTCTTCTGTCTTGCCGAAAATGGTCAAATCTTCGAAGGAATGGTTCGCTCCGCCGAATTTGAACGCCTTCATTATTTCCTGTTCTGCGGCAGCCTTGGCGGCGGGAACATTCTTGTACTTACCGCTTTCCGTATACAGGTACACCACGCGCTTGTGGATCAAATGCATCAAGACGTTTATGTTCACGGATTCACGGTCCTTCAAGTCGACAATTCCCCTCAATGTCAGGGGGCTCGTAGAGGGTTTGAAGAAGTTTTCGTTGTAGTACGACCCGCTTACCTGCAGTTGGGCGTACTGGGTGGAAAGCGAAACCTTCGGCGATTCGAAGTCACCCTTTTCGCCGGTCACTTCCCATTCAAAGTTCGTGCCGGTCAAATCGAGAACGCTGTCAAGTTCGGAAAGCCTGATGGTACTGCCCACGGCATAGGGGCCTTTTTCAGCGACACCCTTGAATACTTGCTTGCTGATGGCGACGGTCTTGACGGTTTCGCCTGCGCCCTGCACGCTGGAACTCGATTCGGGAACTTGGCTGGAGCTTGACTTTTGCGAACTGCTGGATTTGTCTTTTGAGTCGGAAGAGCTGTCCTTGGACGCAGAGGAACTCCCCTTGGACGAAGAGGAATTATCCTTGGAAGCGGATGAACTGTCCTTGGAGCCCGATGAATTTCCCTTTGAAGAAGAGCTCTTTTTGTCGTCGGAATCGGATGATTCGGGTTCGCCGATATCTTTCCAGTCTTTCTTGGTGCACAGGTAATTGTGACCCTCGTCTTCCACGAAAACAGTGTCGCCCTCCCTTTCGGTAGAGCATTTCCCCAAGTCGTAGATGCTTTCTACGCTGGAACTATTTCCGGATTCCGCGAACGTGATGGAATCAGAGGAATCGTCGCTACAGGCGCAAAGCGAAAAAACTGCAGTTACAGCCAGGGGCAGAAGATATTGCTTTTTCATGTCGACCTCGGTGAGGAGTATATGTTATTCCAGTATGAAAGCTTATTCATAAATATATGGTATAAACGGCTGTAATGCAAACCGAAAAAGCAAAAAAGCCCGGCAATGCCGGGCTAAAAGCTGTGTTTTTCAAGTCGAAATTAAGCGTTGAACGGCGTCATCACTTGCCAAAGCACGGCCTTGTGCGCGTGAAGCCTATTCTCTGCTTCTTCGAAGCTCATGTTCACGTCGAGGTTGTCCATCACGGAGTCCGTGATTTCTTCACCGCGGTGTGCGGGCAGGCAGTGGCTCACCTTGCAGTGTGCCGGAGCGAGCTTCAGGAGTTCGTCGTTTATCTGGAACGGCAAGAAGTGGGACTGCTTGGTAGCCTTTTCGCCTTCCTGGCCCATGGAAACCCACACGTCGCTATAGAGAATGTCGGCGTCCTTGACAGCTTCCTTCGGATCGTGGAAAACGCGGTACTGGCAACCGTGCTTCTTGAGGCCTTCCTGGGCTTCTTCCACCACGTTCTTCGGCTGCTCGAAACCCTTGGGGCAGGCGAGCGTGAAGTTCATGCCCACCTTGGAGGCGAGCGCGAGGAAGGAGTTGGCCACGTTGTTGCCGTCACCGATGAAGGCGACAGTCTTCGGCTTGCCATCGGCATTCTTGAAGCCGCCGAGGTTTTCGCTGATCATCTGCGCGAAGGCGATGGCCTGGCACGGGTGATAGTCGTCGGTCAGGGCGTTCACTATAGGCACGCTACCGAATTCGGCGAGTTCTTCCACCAGCTGCTGCTTGAAGCAGCGGACTACGATGGCGTTCACCCAGCGGGAAAGGCAGCGGGCCACGTCCTTGACGCTTTCACGCTTGCCGAGACCGATGGAATCCGGTGCGAGCAGCACGGCATGGCCGCCCAACTGGTTCATGCCCACCTGGAACGTGGTGATGGTTCGCAGCGAGGGCTTCTCGAAGAACATGGCGATGTTCTGGCCGTGCAGACGGTCGGAAACCTTGCCGGCGTGGACCTCTTTCTTGAGGCGCGAGGCAATCTCGACGGTTTCGAGGATTTTTTCTTCGCTCCAGTCCATGAGGCGGAGGAAATGTTTGTTGCGATCGATCATCTTCAGTCCTTTGGGCAAGCCCTAAAAAACAAAAAAAGTAAAAAACGGAGCTTTTACACTCCGTCTTTAACAGGAAATCACAATAGGATGCTAACGGATATTAGCGAAGTTTCTTTTTGTGACGGTCACGACGGCGGCGCTTCTTACGCTTGTGAGTCGCAATCTTCCTGCGCTTTCTTTTCTTTCCGCAAGGCATGTTGTTTCTCCGTTAAGGGTTAAACTTAAAAATGTGCCCCCAAATAGAGCAATTTTTATGACTCTTGTCAAGGGGTTTTGTCGGATTTTGGGGTGACTTGGGGGCGAGGATGGGGCTTTTTTTGCGTTTTTTTTGGGATTATTCGCGAACCTGGTCCATCGCGCTCCGGATGAGGGCGACGGCTTCGCCCCTGCCCCTTGCCTTGGGGGACTCGTTACTGAGCATCTGGCGGAACTTGCGTGCTCCGGGGAGCCCGGCGAACAGCCCGTAGAGGTGCTTCACGAGGATCGTGGCCGGACATCCGGCGGCGGTCTGCTTCTCCACGTAGGGGAGGTAGGCCTCTAGCAGGGCTTTCCGGGTGGCGGGGCGGCATTCTCCCGCGATAATCTTCGCAGGGTCGTCGCTTTCGGGCCGTGTGTCATTGAAAATACGTTCGTCTGCGTCGTGCAGGAACCACGGGTTCTCGTAAGCTTCGCGCCCGACCATCACGCCGTCCAGGTCCTGCAGTTGCTCTTCCACCTGGTCGAGCGTCTTGATGCCGCCGTTGATACTGATGTTCAGGTCTGGCATGTCGGCCTTGAGGCGGTGCACGAAATCGTAGTGCAGTGGCGGGACCTCGCGGTTCTCCTTGGGGCTTAAACCCTGGAGCCAGGCCTTGCGGGCGTGGATAATGAAAACCTTGCAACCCGTATTGCGGATAGTTTGTACGAAATCGGTGAAGAACTCCCAGCTGTCGAACTCGTCGACCCCGATGCGGCACTTGATGGACACGGGAATGCTCACCGCGTCTTGCATGGCCTTGAAGCAGTCGGCCACGAGGTTCTTGTCCTTCATGAGACATGCGCCGAAGTTCCCGTTCTGCACGCGGTCCGAAGGACATCCGCAGTTCAGGTTCACTTCTTTGAAGCCCGCCGCTTCCACCAGCTTGGATGCCCGCGCGAGGTCTGCGGGGTTGCTGCCGCCCAGCTGTAACACGGCGGGCTGTTCGAGAGGCTCGTGCCCGAGGAACATGTCGGTGTTTTCGCAATGCAAGAGCCCGCTGGCTACCACCATTTCGCTGTAGAGTAGAATGTGCTTGGAAATCAGCCGCAAAAAATAACGCTCGTGACGGTCGGTGCAGTCGAGCATCGGCGCGATGGAAAGCCTGCGGTTGAAATCCAGATTCATGCAGGCAAATTTAGAAAAAGTTAGATGGTGTTTATTACTATCTTTTCCCCCGGCTGTATAGATGTTTGGTATCTCTAAATTTCCAACCCCCAAATCCGGAGATGCCTATTATGAAGCATAAACTCATGTACCCAGCCATAATTATTGGACTTGCGGCCACGGTCGGCATGACAAAAGAAGTCCTGTTAAGTGATTTCAATACGGTTAAGCCGTCGGAAAACGGGGTAGGTTATTACTTCCATACCTGGGATAAAGTGGCGGGTACGATTGCTAACGAAAACGAAAGCATCTTTTTGCAGACTGTCACTGCGGACAGCGTTATCAAAGTGGACCATGTCATCAAGGTCAACAGCGAGGATTCGACAGGCAGCGTTGTCGAGGTTGACAGTATCGTTAAAGTGGACAGCGTAATCACCGTGACGAGGTTCGTTTCCATAGACACTTCGAACGCCGTGGAAGGAACCAATTATGGCATTGGTTTCTTTGGCCGCACAAACAATATTGGCATTACCGTGCTTTACCCCGTAGGTGTCGTAGGTGCGTGTACGGAGTATACCTATGAATATAAGGGTGCCGCCCACCAGTTCGTTCTAACTTCCGACGGAGATGACGATGACCATATGCACTACAGCGACATAAATAGGCCGATACCGGCAAGCGATTCGCTTACCGTTGCCCATGTGAAGCCGAGCGACCTGAAGGACCGTTATGGCTGGGGATCCAATCACCTGGATGCAAGCACTGTCATTCGTGTTCGCTGGAATATCGAGGACGAGTTTACGGGCGAACACCTCTACATCGACAACTTGAAGTGCATCAGGCCGGATGGACACCTTATTGCGTTCTACAGTGGCAGCCGCCTTGTAAAGACGACGATACTCCCCGAAGGCGAAATGGTCACCTATCCCGGAGCAACTCCTGTGAAGGCGCCTAGCGATAGCTTCGCTTACTACTTCAAGGGTTGGGACAGGCCTTTTGCCGCGGCGACGGCGGATACCTCGTACCACGCGGTGTTCGACAGCTCGCTCATTTACAAGATGGAGGAAGGCGAAACGGTTCTTGTCGAAGATTTCGAAAATTGCGCGGATGGTGAAGAATGCGTGAACGAATGGAACGGCAAGTTCTTGCTGGATGGCGCCGCGGGCAATGGCGGCAAGTTCGAAGTTTCGTATGGCCCCTCTGCAGACGATTCGTCCAATGCGGCAAAGTTGACGTATCTGCTGAAGCAGGATTCTACTGAAACCCCGTATGCACGTGCCGTGATGAGCGTGTACGATGTGAGTGCCCGCGACCTTTCGACATGCGAGGTCATCAAGTATGATTACAGGGGGGCCGCGCACAGCTTCAGGGTTCGCTCGAGCTACGATGTGGGCGGCAACTATCACATGACGAGTGTGGCGGAAAGTGAAGTCTGGAAGACCGAAGTGATTCCCGTTGCAACGCAGTTGAAGCAGCAGAATGGCTGGGGCAAGGCGGTGAGCCTCGCAACCGCGATGAAGCGTGTCGAGGCTTTTGACTGGGATATCCAGGGTGAAATCGGGAACGAAGGCTCCCTCGAAATCGACAACGTCAGTTGCGTCAACCTTCCGGTTTACACCATCACCTTTGTTGACGGCGAAAACGTGATTGAAGAATTGATTGTTTCCGAAGGTGATGTGCCGAAGTGCCACCTCTGTAATAGGTACGCGAAGAACATAGAACCCACGGTATCGCACCGCTTTACTTTCACGGGAATGTTTACTCCGGAAATTGTCGCTGCGACCGAGGACGCCACTTACCAGGTGGTGTGGGACAGCACGCTCCGCACGTACACGGTAACCTTCCTCGACGGCATCGATACCCTGGCTTCGGCAGAATGGGCGTACGGTTCTGTTCCTGCATACGACGGGACTCCGGTCAAGCCCGCTACGGACAAGTATACCTACACGTTCGATGCTTGGGACAGGGATTTTGTCGAGGTGACGGAAGCTACCGCCTATACGGCTCTGTTCGACAGCACGTTGAACAAGTATTTCGTAAAATTCGTCGTCGAAGGCAAGGCTGATTCTGCCCAGTACGCCTACGGCACAAAAGCCGATAGCCTCAAGATTCCCGAAACCAAGAAGGCCGCCACGGCCCAGTATACCTACACCTTCAAGGCATGGGACAAAAAGTTGGCCGACGTGACGGGAACTGCCACCTACACGGCCTTGTTCGATAGCACGTTGAACAAGTACCTCGTGAAGTTCGTCGTCGAAGGCAAAGTTGATTCTGCCCAGTACGCCTACGGCACAAAAGCCGATAGCCTCAAGAAGCCCGAAACCAAGAAGGCCGCTACGGACAAGTACTCCTACACCTTCAAGGCCTGGGACAAGAAGTTGGCCGACGTGACGGGTACAGCCACTTACACGGCGTTATTCGACAGCACGGTGAACAAGTACCTTGTGAAGTTCGTGTCTGAGGGCAAGATTCTGGATTCCGCCTACTACGAGTACGGAACCAAGGCCGACAAGATCAAGATTCCGGAAGCGACCAAGAAGGATACCAAGGACTCAACGTTCACCTTCGATGGCTGGGATGCAAAGGTTGCCGACGTGACGAAGAACGCGACCTATACGGCCAAGTTCAAGGCGAAGAAAATCGAGCCGAAGTCGGAGGCGATTGTTGCCTCGGCACAGAACGGTTTCAAGTTCGGTTTTGCGAACAACGAACTTACGGTTGTGCAGCCGAGCCTTTCGATGGTTCGCGTGCAGGTGTTCGACATGATTGGCCATTTGGTGAAATCCTTTGACGATCAGGTCGTGGGCGCCAAGAGCTATAGCCTCGCGTCACTGCCGCAGGGAACTTACATGGTTCGCATTGCAAGCAAGTCCCAGATGCGCACTATAAATGTCTTTGTGAAGTAATCAGGTTATTGACTTTTTAGCGGTGGCTGTCGCGATTGCGGCGGTCACTTTTTTTATTTTGCGAATCTCGGTGGCGGCATTTTTCTATAATGCATGTTATGAGTTTGATTAATTCCATAGTCGTTGCTGGCGGGACGCACGGGAACGAGCGGACGGGAGTTCGCTTGGTCGAGAAGTGGATGGCGTGCCCCGAATGCTACGGCGCGTGCTGCCCCAGCGCAGATGTTTCGCTGGTGCTTGCGAACCCGGAGGCCATGCGGCTCAACCGGCGTTACCGCGACTTTGATTTGAACCGCTCTTTTTCGCAAACTTGTCTCGACGCGACTTTTGAACCGCAACAGTACGAGTTTAGGCGTGCGCGCGAACTGAACCGCATTTACGGCCCGAAGGGAGCCGCCACCAAGACCGACCTCTTGCTCGATGTGCACAATACGGGCTCGAACATGGGACTGTGCCTGATTCTTTCGGCGCGTGACCCGTTCACGATGAAGGCTTCCGCCGTGCTGACGCAGGAATTCGACGATGCCTGGATTTACTACCAGCCGGAAGAACGTTCCGCATCGCCGTACTTCGGCACGGTCGCAAAGGCGGACGTGTGCATTGAAATTGGCCCGCAGCAGCACGGCACGCTGGATGCCCACCTGTTTGAGCAGGCGGAAAAACTGGTGAAGCGCTACCTGGAACTTGCGGACGAATGGAACCGCGGGGAACTGCAGAAGCGTGCCCCCATCCAGGTGGAAGTCTACACGCAGTTGCGTGACCTCGGTTACCCGAAGGCGTGGGCGGGAGCCCCCATCGAGGCGATGATCCATCCGGACCTGCTGGCGAGAGACTATCGCGAACTGAAAAAGGGCGACAAGCTGTTCCGCACGTTTGACGGGAAGGACATTTTGTACGAAGGCGAGGCGGACGGGCGCGAGAGCGTTTGGCCCATCTTCATTAACGAACCCGCGTACTACGAGAAGGACATCGCGATGAGCCTGACCGTAAAGAGCGTGGAGGAATGGTAGTATGCAGGATTTTGACATGAGTGGCGTGCCGGGCGAGGAACTCTCCTCCATCCCGGGAGAAGAACGCCTGAAAAACTTTATGGAACTGATCCAGGCCCAGAAGGGCGAAGAATGGCAGTCCCGCCTTTCGGACATTCTCGATTCTTTCGAGGACTTCTTGACGATTCGCCCCGAACCGCCGCAGTCCTGGCAAGACACCTACGCGGCTAGCGGAAAGCAGTTCGACTACTACCAGATTGTGCTGCCGAAGGATTTCGAGGACCCCTACGAGGACGACCTCGGAAACATCCGTCGCCTGCGCAACGAGTTCGAGCGTACCCCGAGCACCATGGCCTTGGAACATGAGCTCATCAGCCGCAATTACTTTATTTACGAAAATGGCCATGCCGAGGCGATTCCTGCCCCGCGCCCGCTCCTGATGCTCGAAAGCCAGGACCGCGACGACGATCAGGAAGTTGAGGAAGGCGATATCACGTGGGACTGCTGCATCTCGATTTTTGCGGACGGCAGCTACATCTCGTACAACCTGGACCACGACGAAGAAGAAGTCTTGGGCGAAGATTTCAAGGCCGTATTCGAGAAGCACATCAAGACGCTTTCCAAGCTGCAACTGGTAATCCCCATCGAAGGACGCGATTACGGCATTTTGAGCAGCGAAGCTTAGCGTATTTCGCCAGCCGATGGAAGCACTCGAACTCGAAATTTACGGGCGGTACCGTGCGCTTGTCGAAAAAACGGGCGCGTTTTCGGGACGTACATGCCCCGACGGTGAGCCTGCCCGGGTGCATCTCTCTGACATTATCGACCGCTACGACGCGTTCTGTTTCGACGGTTACGGCACGCTCTATAACCGCGGGAGTTTCGTGTACCCGGGAGCGAAGGAGTGGTTCGCCGAACTGCGGCGCAGGGGCAAGGCAATCCGCCTGGTCACGAATGCGGCATCGAATCTGGACCAGGCTCTCGCCGACGAGGCGGATGCTCGCGGGTTCGATTTTACTGTCGAGGAAACGATTTCATCCGGGAGCCTGCTTGAACCGCGCGATGGTTTAAGCGAAGTCTATTACATCGGCCGTGCGACGGGCGTGAATGTCCTTGCCCGGAACGGGATTGCGGCGGTCGAGAATCCCGCGACGCCGGTGGTGGCGATTTCTTCTTCGACGGCGACCGACGAGATGTACGCGCAGGCGTTAACTATCTTGCGCCGGCCCGGAGCGCTGTTGCTGGTGCTGAATCCCGATGCTTGGGCCCCGCGGATTGACGGGACTCGCGCGCCTGTCTCGGGCGAACTCTGCGAACGCCTACGTCGGGAGTCCGGCTGTGCGGCGGAATACTTCGGCAAGCCTTTTCCCGACATTTGGCAGAAGGTCCGCGCGAGCTTACCCGCGGGTGCGAAGGCGATTATGATTGGCGATACGCTTGGGACCGACGTGTACGGGGCGTATGTCGCGGGTTTTGACAGTGCGCTTGTTGTGGGGCGCAACGAGCCGGCAGCCGAATTGGATGCCGACGAGAAACTGTTGGGCGTAAGGCCTACTTATTACCTGGAACCGTAGCGGAATCCGCGGCGGGTTTGGCTGCAGAATCGGTGGGCGCAGCCGCGGGTGCCTGTTGCTCGCCGGGCTTGCCCGAGACAATCACATAGAGCGTGTCGTGGACCGTAACCGTATCGTGAACGAATACGGTGTCGTGGGCGCATGCCGTTGTGGCCTGCTTTGTGGAGGCGTCGGCTGTCTTGGAGCTTGACGAGACGGTCGCAGACGACTTGGGGGCGTCCTTGGCGGCCTTCTCTTTCTCTTCGATTTGCTTGGCGAGCTTTTCGCGCTTCAGCTTAAGTTTGTCGAGTTCTTCGCGGATGTACTTCTTGTTGTTGGCGCGGCGTTCGCGGGAATACTTGCCTTCGAGCGTTCCGATTTTCTTGTCCAGTTCGCGAAGTTCGTCGTACTCCGGACCTTCGCCTACGACGGTGGGCGAGGGGGAGAAAAAGTCCTTGAACTTTTGCCACATGGAACGGTCGTCGGCAAAAGAGGTTGTCGCTGCAATCAGGATAAGGGCGAGCGAGATGACTGTAGTAATCTTGCGGAACATGTCCCAATGATAGAAAAAGCGGGAAAACGGGCCTTTACAAGGGGGATTATTTTATTACATTTGGAACAACTCGCGGGAGTAGCTCAGTTGGTAGAGCGCGACCTTCCCAAGGTCGATGTCGAGGGTTCGAAACCCTTTTCCCGCTCTAAAAAGCAAAAAAGCCCCTTATCGGGGGCTTTTTTTGTGCTTTTGGCGCTGTTGTGTTTGCATAAACGTTTATTTCCGGCACCCTCTGAAAAAAGGTCTTGATTTCTGTGAAGAGGATTATTTTTTGGGAGGATATCCATGGAGATGTTATGCTTAATAGAATGGTGATGTTTGAAATTTTGACAGTTGCTCTGCTATTGGCGCCCGCTCAGGCCGAGAACTATAACTGGGGCAATGTCCGCTTCGATGGCGGCGGATTCGTGTCGGCGGTGATTTTCCACCCCAAGGCCGAAAACTTGCTCTACGCCCGCACCGACGTGGGCGGTATCTATCGTTTTGATTTTACGAATAAGGTCTGGATTCCGCTGATGGACTGGATCTCGGAGAACGACAAGGGCCTGTACGGTACCGAGGCGTTCGCGCTCGACCCGACGGACCCGAAGCGCATCTATGTGCTCGCGGGTACGGGATACTTTAGCCAGGGCCGTACCGCTGTGCTCCGCAGCGAAGACTACGGTGCCACCTGGGACACGAGCTACGTGGAAATGCTCGCGCACGGCAATGGCATGGGCCGCCAGACCGGCGAAAAGCTTGCGGTGGACCCGAACAAGCCGAACATCATCTTCTGCGGTAGCCGCACGAAGGGCCTCTACAAGAGTACCGACTACGGCAAGACGTGGACGAGCGCCTACAAGGTCGCGCTTTCCGACGCGAAGGAATCGAGCCTGAACGGTGTGAACGGCATCAGCTTCGTGATGTTCGACGAGGCGCAGGGCAAGAACGCCGACGGCTCGACCAAGACTATCTACATCGGTATTTCTGACACGAAGGACAACCTGCAGGTGAGTAACGACGGCGGTGCTACGTGGAAGACTGTTTCGGGAGTACCTACCGGCCTGATGCCCCACCGCGCGAAGATTGTCGACGGCGACATGTACGTGACCTTCGCCGACGGCCCGGGCCCCTACAATATCGCGAGCGGTGGTTTCTACAAGTACAACATCGCGGGCGGCACCTGGACCGACCTCACTCCGAGCGATTCGGTGGAGCACGAAGGGAGCACCACCAAGAGTTACGAAAAAGACAAGAGTTCCTACGGCGGTGTCGCGATTGACCCGAAGGACAAGAACCACATCGTGATTTCTACGCTGGGCAAGTACACCGGCCGCCACCTCGCGAAGGATGCGGCGGGCAATGAACGCGACAACTACGGCGACCGCATCTACACGACGACGGACGGCGGCAAAACATGGGTTCACGGACAACATTACGGCGACGGCGTCAACATCGACGCGAACGGTACGGACTGGATTCCGGGCAATGCCATCCACTGGGCGGGCTCGCTCGAAATCAACCCGTTCAACAACAAGCAGGCCTGGGTCACGAGCGGTAACGGCATCTTCATGACGGACGATATCACTGCGAAGGTCCCTGTGTGGAAGTTCCAGTCCCGCGGCATCGAGGAGACGGTCCCGCTTGATATCGTGAGCATTCCGGGTGGCCCGCTGGTAACGGCCATCGGTGACTACGACGGTGCCGTCTATACGGATATCAATGCGAGCGCCAAGCGCCATACGCCGACGATTGGCACTACCGAGAGCATGGCGTTTGCGCCGCTTAGCGGTTCGCTGGTGCGTACGGGCGTGATTACCGTGTACGGCCAGTATGACTCGCAGAATTTCAATGTGATGTATCGCTCCGAGGACATGGGGCAAACTTGGGACAGCGTGAAGACGACGCTCAAGGGCCCGAAGGGATTGGTGGTGCTCTCTGCCGACGGCAAGGTGATGCTTCACAGGCCCGACCAGGGCGCGACCGTCTACCGCACCGACGATAACGGCGCCACCTGGACTTCGGTAGAGACTGGCACGCAGACGAACTATTCCCGCATTGTCGCCGACCCTGTGAATCCGGCCGTGTTCTACGTGATGGGTGCCATGGGCACGCTCTACAAGTCGACCGACGCCGGCAAGAATTTTGTCGCCTCCGAGGCTAGACTCCAGAACGAAAGCGCGGGCGAATACTACAACGGCGGTGGACTTATCCGCACGGTGCCGGGTAGGGAAGGGCACCTGTGGGTTCCGATGGACCAGTCGCAGGTGTGGCAGCCCAAGGGCTTTACCGAATACGGCCTTGCATACACCGAAGATGGCGGCAAGAGCTGGAATCACTGCGAAGGGGCATCGACGGCAATCGCCGTGGGTATCGGCAAGGCGAAAGATGGCGCCGACTACGAGACGGTCTTTATCTGGGGTGCCGCGAAGGAAAATGACCCGATCGGCATTTACCGCAGTACCGACAAGTGCAAGACTTTTGAACGCGTGAACGATGACATGCACCAGTTCGGCGGTCCGGGCAACGGAAACTTTGTCCAGGGTGACATGAATACCTTTGGCGTGGTGTACATGAGTACGGTGGGCCGCGGGCTTATCGTGGGTGCGCCCGAAGGTACCGAAATTGTGCTGAAGAACAGGCAGGTTGCCCAGCCGGTGTCGCCGCGCCTGCAGCAGGAAAAACGCACGCTTCACGTGACGGCGCCGATGGGCGGAACGATTGCCCTGTTCTCCGTGAACGGCAAGACGCTCCTCACGGAATCGGTTCATGGCAACGCCTCCGTTTCGCTAGAATCGCTCCCTGCCGGCCGCTACGTGGCGAAGCTGCTCAATTCTACGGGTAAACCTCTTGCAGTCAAGTTGCTCCAAATAAAGTAAATCTATATTTGGGCGCATGAAATGCAAGAAAGTTCTTTCCGTATTTATTTTTTCCGCATTGCTGTTCGCAGCATGCGGTGACGATTCCTCTTCCGCTTCTGCGGACCCTTCTGCAGAAGGATCCTCTTCCTCCGTGGAAGATGGCGATGACTCTTCTTCTTCCGAAAAGGGCGATGCCAAGTCTTCGTCTAGCGAAAAGTCTTCCGACAATTCCTCGTCTTCTGTTAAGGAAGATTCTAAGTCGTCATCGAGCGAAAGTAAAGACAAGTCCTCTTCGAGCGAGTCTCCGAAGTCTTCATCTTCGATAGTGCTTCCGGAAGGCACCCGCATCGCGAAACTGGAAGACTTGCAGAAGAATATGGAACTTAAATTGTTCGACCAGACGGTCTACCTGTCGACCGGCAGCAAGCAGGGAGTTGTGGCCCTTCGCATTCCGGACGAATTGTGGGTGGTCACCTATACGGATTTTGTCGATGGCGTGGTGAGTTTTGAAAAGAACAATAGCGGCATGCAGTATAGCGAAACCGATGCCGCCAAAAAGATTGTGGAAAAAGTGAAAGAAGGCTTCAAAATGTCGTTCGTCGTCAAAGAAACCGACAATGCCGATGAAGACGACACAATTCTGTACTCTGTAGACGGTGGCGATTATAGCGAAGCCGTGAAGGCCAGCGTCGCTGTCTCGAAGGGCAAGGTCTCCAAGGCCGAAGTGATTCAGAACAAGATTTATGAATGCTCTGACGGCGATTCTACGAGGACCTTCAAGTTCCTCGACAGTTCGTATATCTATGAAACCTCGGTCGACAACAATGTGGTGAACAAGCATGAAGGTCACTACGATATCCAGCGCTCCACGTTGCTGATGCTCCCGTTACGCGAAGAGGAGGCATCGCTTTCGATGTTCATCTATTCTGTGGGTACCGACAGCACGATTACCTCACAGGCGGGCGAGTCCATGGACTGCACGATTAAGGATGTCGAGTAAGCTTGGCAGAAACGCAATCCCCATACGGGATGATCCCTGGAAATTGAAAAAGACCTGCTTGCGAGCAGGCCTTTTTTGTACTTTCGCAGCGCTTAAGCGCCAATTGAATTACAGCTTCATATCGGAGAGGCGAGTGTGTTCAACAGCATCGAACTCGTCTTGGATCTCCTTGCTGGGGGCCTTGGTGCAGAGGCTCACGATCACGATGGTCGCAAAGCTAAGCACGAATCCGGGCACGAGTTCGTAAATCTGGAAGATTTCGGCGGAGAATCCGGAGAGGTAGAACTTCCACACGAATGCGGTGATGCCGCCCACGAGCATACCCGCGATGGCGCCCGGAAGCGTGGTACGCTTCCAGAACAGGGCAAGGAGCATAATCGGGCCGAAGCAGGCGCCGAATCCGCCCCAGGCGAAGCTCACGAGACTCATCACCACGTCGAGGAAGCTCTTGCCCTGTGCAGCGCCGTTGGCGCTGGGCGCCCCCTGCATGGCGACGATGACCGCGATAATCGTAATCGCCACGACCACGCCGCGGCTCACCCACATGACTTCCTTGTTGCTCGCGTTCTTGCGGAACAGGTGCTTGTAGAGGTCGTTACTGAATGCAGAAGCGGAAACCAGCAATTGCGAGTCGGCGGTGCTCATGATGGCGGCAAGGATGGCAGCCATGAGAATAGCGGCGACAGCCGGGTGGCAGAGCGTCTGGCACAAAATCATGAAGATGCGTTCCGGGTCGGCGACGGTGATGCCGTTCGCTTCCACATAGTAGCGGCCGAGGATTGCAATCATGACGGCGGCACCGAGGCAGATGGTGACCCAGGTCATGGCGACGCGGCGGGAGAACTTGATGTCTTCGGCGTTCTTGATGCTCATGAAGCGCACCAGAATATGCGGCATGCCAAAATAGCCGAGCCCCCACGCGAGGCTAGAAATCAACGCAATCAGGCCGATAGACTTGCCGGTGGTAGCGTTCGTGAACAGGCTCATCAGGTAGGGATTCTGCGCGTTCACGGCATCCATGGTGGCCGCAAAACCGCCCGAGCCGGCCATGATAATCGAGGGAATGGCGATGACGGCAATAAGCATCATGGTCGCCTGGATAAAGTCCGTCCAGCACACGGCGAAGAAACCGCCCATGAAGGTGTAGCTCACCACGACGACTGCACCGATGATGAGGCCCGTGGTGTAGTTCATGCCGAAGATGGTGCCGAAGAGTTTGGCGCTCGCGACAAAGCCCGAAACCGTGTAGAACAGGAAGAACGCGAGGATGAAAATCGAGGCAATGACGCGGATGATTCCCTTGTTGTCGCGGAAGCGGTTCGCAAAGAAGTCGGGGAGCGTGATGGAGTCGCCGCAGAAGTGGCTGTACTTGCGGAGCCTGCGGCCTACGATTTTCCAGTTGAGGTACGTGCCGATGACAAGTCCGATGCCGATCCACGCTTCGGAGAAACCGCTCACGAAGATGGCGCCCGGGAGGCCCATCAAAAGCCAGCCGCTCATGTCGGAGGCCTGTGCGGACATTGCCACGACCCACTTGTTCATGCCGCGGTTGCCCAGGTAGTAGGCGTTCAGGCTGTTCGCCTTCTTGGAAAAGTAGAATCCGATACCGAGCATCATCAGCAGGTACAGGATAAATACGGTAATGACCATTTGGTGAATCTCCTATTTTCGAATACTTGTTTATTGAAATATAACTATACGGGCTACTTTTCCGTCCAGAGCCAGGTGCTCAGATAACGCTCGCCGGTGTCGGGGAGGAGCGCGACGATCCTCTTGCCCTTGAATTCGGGGCGTTTTGCCACCGTGAGGGCGCATTCGAGAGCCGCTCCGGACGAAATCCCGACAAAGATGCCTTCTTCGCTTGCTGCCGCGCGGGCCGCGTTACCGGCTTTCTCGGTGCTGGTGAGGTACACTTCGTCGACCACCTTCGGGTCGTAGATTTTCGGGAAAAAGTTCGCGCCGATTCCCTGAATCTTGTGCGGGCCCGCCACGCCCTTGCTAATCATGGGAGAATCATCGGGCTCAATTGCAATCACGTAGATATCCGGATTCTTCTCTTTAAGGAACTTCGCGGTTCCGCTCACCGTTCCGCCCGTGCCCGCCGTCGCGATAAACACGTCCACGTTGCCCTCGGTATCGTTCCAGATTTCGGGCCCCGTCGTGAGGTAGTGCGCTTCCGGGTTTGCCGGATTCTCGAACTGCTGCGGAATAAAGCTTCCCGGGTTCTGCACCGCAATCTCGTTCGCCTTCTCGATGCAGCCGGCCATGCCCTTCGCGCCTTCGGTCAATACGACCTCGGCCCCAAGCGCCTTCAAGAGCAGCCTGCGTTCCATGCTCATGGAATCGGGCATCGTGAGCACCACCTTGTAGCCCTTCACCGCACCCACGTAGGCAAGGCCCACGCCCGTATTGCCGCTGGTCGGCTCGATGATGAGGGCGCCCGGCTTGAGCTTGCCCTCCTTTTCGGCGCGTTCGATCATGTTGAACGCCACGCGGTCTTTCGCGCTGCCGAGCGGGTTGAAACTTTCGAGTTTTACGTAGACTTCGGCCTCGCCCTTGTTCAGCTTGTTGATGCGTACGAGCGGCGTGTTGCCGATGGTTTCGAGAATGCTGTTGTAGATTGCCATAAAAAAAACTCCGTCGCGACAGGTGCCGCAACGGATAACAATCTAGTATTATTTTTTAGAGAGAGACTTTATACCAGATTTATTTTGCCAAGTCGGCGCGGTACCATTCGCCGTAGGCCTCGGATTCCGTGAATTGGCCGGATTCGCAGCTCCAGAGGGTGCTTGCGTAGGACGATGATGTAAATTCTGCATTTACGTCAACGACGCCACTACAATCTCGAACAAGGAAGGCTACTGTCGTTATCGCATTTGTCTGGATACATTGCTGTCCGGTTGCGTGTACACTGGAAAACTTGATTCCCTCTTCGTTAATCGCCGTCAAGACATGTCCGGTGGGTCCGCCGTAATCGCTTGTCGTTACGATAAACAGTTTGCAGTTGTCGGGGTTGATGCGCTCCTCTGCGACTGCCGCGGTCAGCGGGAAGTAGGTGGAAACCTCTTCTGTAGAAATTTCCTTGACGAAGTTGGCTCCCCATACCATTCGATTCGAGTCGTCCATGATGACATTGCGCAATGAACCGTTGTAGGCCAGCACGAGGCTGTCGAACGAAAGCTCGCTTGCGGAGTTCGTGAACTGTGCGGTGTAATTTTCCAGCGTAAAAGGGATCGTGTCGATAGGGTTGCTGTTCGAACTGGTGACTGGATTCCCTTCATCGCCGTTACCTGGGTTGCTGTTCGAACTGGTAATCGGTTCTTCGCTTGGACTGGGTTCTATTTCGGAATCCTGTTTGCCGGAACTCGAACTGCGTAATTCGAACCTTCCGGAAGTGCTTTCCGCCCCTTCGGAAATCTTGTTGCAGATGTCGCTTACGCCGGCATAGAAGTCGCTTACAAGCATGTCGAAGGTGATGGTGGTGTCGGCTTCCGTCGTGGTGCAGGATGGCGGATTATTTGCAGTGCATTTGGTGAGGGATGTCATCCGGTAATCACCGCAGAAAGTCTCCACGCTTCCGTTCTCGTCGCATTTCGCCCACGGAGCGGCTTGTTTTCCGCACGCCTCGGAGAAACGTATGAGAATGCCTTCGCACAGGTTGCCGGCATTTTTCAGCTTGAGGTGGGTGACGACCAACTTATTTTTGTCAATCTGGATTTCGGAGGAATAGGCCTTGTCGTCTGCGCTACAGGCTGCCATGGCTCCGCTTTCTTCTTCGAATACTTTCAGTTCGCCGCCTTGCAGGGAATCGACCGATGTCGCCTCCGTCATAAAGACGATTTTGGTAAACTGGTCGTTTGTCACGATGGAGTTCGAATCGTTATTGGCGGTGGCGTTCGGGATGGTCGTGGAGCCCGCTATGGAGGAATCGTCCGAGGAGCAGGCGGAAAGTGCGCAAAGGGCGAGTGCACTTGCGATATAAAGATTCTTCTTGAAGTTAAGCATGGTTCGCTCCTTTTGTTTTATTAGTAAATGGGAAAAGTTGAAAGTTGAGACCGTAGACCTGGTCCAGGTTGTCGCCTTCGTTTGCGATGGCGGCGATTCTCTTGGCGCAGGCGTCGATTTCGGCGACGATGCGCGCATAGTTTGTTTCGTTCACGCCGATGGTCATGCCCGTGAAGTACCTCTCGTTTGCGCTGTAGCGGTCCACTGCGCGCACGGCCATGTTGCCCATCTCCTTGTGCATCGCGCGGATGGCGATGGGGAGGGCTTCCGGTGAGCCGATGACGCTCTGTTCGGTTTGCGAATAAATCTTGTCGCCGTCTTTCTTGAGGAATCCGGCCTTCACCAAGAAGGCGAGGATATCGCGGACCTCTTCGGCGGAAACGTATTCCTTGCATTCCTCGGCGATGTCGCGCGGACGTGCCCCCGGCATCATCGGCGCGAGCTCGCGTATCACGGGATACTTCCAGGATTCATAGTACTGGAAGGCATCGCTGTCGACGACACGAGCCTTGTGTTCTGTAGCAATCTTCTCCATTTTTAATAGAGCCTCCTTTTTGTCGGCATCCTTGGTCGCCTTGGCCAGGACCACGAGGAGGGAGAAGTATTCCTCTTCGTATCCGGTGAGCCCCATCGCCTTGGATACCTGTTTCATCTTGACCTTGCTCAGTCCGCTCTTGCCTTCGCATACCAGCTTGAGGTACGTGGGTGAGGCGAATCCGGCAAGTTTCGAAAATTCCCTCCACGAGAAAGCGCCCGTACGCTTGCGCTCGTCGTAGAAGTCCTGCATAAACTTGCGGTAGTCTTTGTATTCGGTGATTGGTTTCATGTCTATAAATCTACCTAGAAAAATCGAAATGTGCAATAGTTGGAATGATACGAAAATGAAAAATTTTAAGAAAAATCGGCAAAAATCAAAAGAAAAATGCAGAAAATAAATGGGAATGATACATTGCGTATCATTCCGTATTTTTCAGTGCCGAAAGGGGATTTTTATTGACGCAAGTTTGCGCGGTACCATTCGCCGTAGGGGCCGTTCTCTCTGCCGGGGGGGACTCCGTTCTCGTCGCATGTCCATGGAGTGTTTTCGAAGAAGTCGCCACCTGCAAATGTCATCGCATACTCATCGAATTCGCCTGTGCAGTCTTTTATAAGGAAGATTTGCGCGAAGTCACCATCTTTTTTGCAGTCTCCGCCGGCGAGGATAAGCGCGTATTTGACGTATTCATATTCGATATGCGTCAGAATTATGGCTAAGGATTGGTACCCTGAGATGGCGACTGTGTAGATATCGCAGTGCTCGGAATTGAAATTTTCTCCGGTAATGGCCGTTGTCATCGGGAAGTACTTGGCGACTTCGGCGGGTGAGGGTTCCCTGATGGTGTATGAACCCGTATCGAGAACAATTTCGCTTGTCGGCAGAATGCGGTAGGCGAGTACGAGACTGTCGAACATAATTTCTTCGGAAATATCCGCGAATTGCTCCGCATATTTTTCCAGAGTGAAGGCTGCTGTATCGATCGGTTCTCCCTTGTTGCTTGTGTCGAGGTGGTCGATGGGGTTGTGCCCAGGAGTCCAGTAATCTTCGATGGGGTCAAAGTCCGAAACGTCAAGCTTGCCGGTGCTAATGTCGGTGCAGACGCTTTCGGATTTCTTTACGAAGTCCTGGATAAAGCGGTTCGTGTCGAGAGCTGTCGTGGAATCCCGTTTTACATGGCATTTCTTTGTCCCGTCAGCTTCGGGTTCAGAGCATTCCAATGTAAGATGGCTTAAATCGGCGCAGAAAGCGTACAAGTCTCCCGTTGAAGTGCAGAAACCACTGTAACCGCCTATTACGGTAATTTTCGGGTTGGTGTTGCATGCATCCTGGAACTCCTGGAGAATGCTGTCGCAGGCGGCTCCGACATTGTGCATTGTCAATGTCTTGAAGATAAAGCCGTATCTTGCTTCCATCTTGAACTTGGCATCGAAGGACTGGTCGCCTGCGGCGCAGGTCGCTGCCGCTCCATTTTCCTTGTCGTAGAGCTTGACATCAAGACTGTCCATGTCGCTGCTTAGGGAAGTCGGTTCTGTCTCGAATGCGGTGATTTTTGAGTAGAAGGAGAAATCTTGGTCTGCACCGCAGAGATTGGTGGCGCTGTCTTGGTTTGAGTAACAAAGATCCATGAGTTCGGGAATGATGGGCTTGTCGCCTTCAAAGACAATGGAGTCGTTCTCTGCGATGGTGTTCGGGTCTACTGTCGCCCCGGCGGTCGATGCTTCGTCCGAGGAACAGGCGGCGAGCGCGACTAGCGCGATGCTCCCGGCGACGATAAGTTTCTTGTTAAGCATGGTGCTCCTCCTTCACCTTGCCCGTGCAAGGGAAAAATTGAAAATTGATTCGGTAGACTTGGTCCAGGTCTTTGTACTCGTTTGCGATGTCGACGACCTTCTTGCAGCAGTTGCTCACCTCTTCGACAATGCGGTTGTAGGCTTCCTCGCATACGCCGAGAGTCGCCCCGGTGATGAACCGCTCGCTTGTATTGTAGCGGTCCACCGCACGCACGGCCATGTTGCCCATCTCCTTGTGCATCGCGCGGATGGCGATGGGGAGGGCTTCCGGTGAACCGATGACGGTCTGTTCCGTTTGCGAATAAATCTTGTCGCTGTCTTTCTTGAGGAATCCGGCCTTCACCAAGAAGGCGAGGATATCGCGGACCTCTTCGGCGGAAACGTATTCCTTGCATTCCTCGGCGATGTCGCGCGGGCGTGCCCCCGGCATCATCGGTGCGAGTTCGCGGATTACGGGATACTTCCAGGATTCATAGTACTGGAAGGCATCGCTGTCGACGACACGAGCCTTGTGCTCGCGGGCAATCCTGTCCATTTCGATAAGCGCTTCTTTCTTGATGCGGTCTGTCTCGGCGTTACCGAAGATGACGAGCTGCTTGAAGTATTCGCACTCGTATCCGACGAGCCCCATGGCCTTGGCCACTTGAGGAATCTTGATTTTGGATAGCTTGCTCTGGCCGATGCAGACAAGTTTCAGAAAGTTCGGAGAAGAAAAACCGGCCAGTTTGCAGAACTCGCGCCACGAGAAGGCTCCGTGACTTTTACGGTAATCGTAAAAGTCCTGCATGTAGGCGCGGTAGTCTTTGTATTCGGTTATTGGTTTCATGCTTATAAAATAGGTTTGTTTTTTCCGGAAGTCAATACTTTGAATTATACAAAAATGAGAAAATTGAATGAAAAACGCAAAAATTTCATAGAAAATTTCAATTTATAATTCTAAATTATACAATCTGTATAATTTGGAGCAAAGTGTTGTTTTTTGGAGCCAAAATAATCTACATTAGCAGGACAAAGAGACACAATTCACAAAAGGATACAATATGGCAAACAAGTACGCCGGAACCCAGACCGAAAAGAACCTCCAGGCCGCCTTCGCAGGTGAATCCCAGGCCCGCAACAAGTACACCTACTTCGCCAGCTGCGCAAAGAAGGAAGGTTACGAACAGATTGCCGAGCTGTTCCTGAAGACCGCCGACAACGAGAAGGAACACGCCAAGCTGTGGTTCAAGGAACTGGAAGGCATCGGCGATACCGCTGCAAACCTGAAGGCTGCCGCCGACGGCGAGAACTACGAATGGACCGACATGTACGAAGACTTCGCGAAGACTGCCGAAGCTGAAGGCTTCAAGGCTCTCGCCAACAAGTTCCGCATGGTCGCTGCCATCGAAAAGCGCCACGAAGAACGTTACCGCGCTTTGCTCAAGAACGTGGAAACTGCCGCCGTGTTCGAGAAGAGCGAAGTCAAGGTGTGGGAATGCCGCAACTGCGGTCACATCGTCGTGGGCACCAAGGCCCCGGCCGCATGCCCGGTGTGCGCCCACCCGCAGTCCTTCTTCGAAGTGACCGCTGAAAACTATTAAGACCGCTCGTTCGTCGTCTCGGGTGAGGAACCTCCGGTTTCTCACTCGCTCTCGCCTCCGCCACTGATTAATATCAGTGGTTCCGGCTCACGAAAGACCGCTCGTTTTGAATGTTTCCATCCCCGGTTTCGGCCGGGGGTTTCTTTTTTTCTAAATTTATGGGGCTAACAATTCCATTATGAGGATAAACACAAAATGGCAAGAGCTTTGATTATCGGTTGTGGCGCTGTCGCCACGGTTGCTATCAAGAAATGCTGCACGGCAAGCGAAGTGTTCAGCGAAATCTGCATCGCTAGCCGTCACCGCGAAAACTGCGAGAAACTCGCTCAGGAACTGCGCCCGAACACGAAGACGGTCATCACGACTGCCGCCGTGGATGCGGACAAGGCCGAAAATGTCTCTAAGCTCATCAAGGAATACAAGCCCGACCTGGTGATGAACATCGCGCTCCCGTACCAGGACCTCGCCATCATGGACGCATGCCTCGAATGCGGCGTGAACTACATGGACACGGCGAACTACGAGCCCGAAAACGTCGACGACCCCGAATGGCGCAAGGTTTATGACAAGCGCTGCAAGGAACAGGGCTTCAGTGCCTACTTCGACTACAGCTGGCAGTGGGCATATAAAGAAAAGTTTGAAAAGGCAGGCCTCACGGCACTGCTGGGTTCCGGCTTCGATCCGGGTGTTTCCCAGGCCTACTGCGCCTACGCCCTCAAGCACCAGTTCGACACCATCGAAGAAATCGACATCCTCGACTGCAACGGCGGCGACCATGGTTACAAGTTTGCGACGAACTTCAACCCCGAAATCAATCTGCGCGAAGTTTCCGCTCCGGGCAGCTACTGGGACACCGACGCTAACGGCAAGGGCCACTGGGTCGAAATCCCGGCCATGAGCATCAAGCGTGAATACGTGTTTGACGAAGTGGGCAAGAAGGACATGTACCTGCTGCACCACGAAGAAATCGAATCCTTGGCCCAGAACATTCCGGGCGTGAAGCGCATCCGCTTCTTCATGACGTTCGGCCAGAGCTACCTCGACCACATGCGTTGCCTCGAAGACGTGGGCATGCTCAGCACGCAGCCCATCAAGTTCCAGGGCCAGGAAATTGTGCCTATCCAGTTCTTGAAGGCGCTCCTTCCGGACCCGGCAAGCCTCGGCCCCCGCACCGTGGGCAAGACGAACATCGGTTGTATTTTCAAGGGCACCAAGGACGGCAAGCCGAAGACCTACTACCTGTACAACGTGTGCGACCACCAGGAATGCTACAAGGAACTCGGCAGCCAGGCTATCGCCTACACGACTGGCGTTCCTGCCATGTGTGGCGCCATGATGGTGCTTACCGGCAAGTGGAACAAGCCGGGCGTGCACACCGTCGAAGAATTTGACCCGGATCCGTTCATGGAAGCCCTCACCAAGTACGGCCTCCCGTGGAAGGAAAACTTCAACCCTGTTCTCGTTGACTAGAGAGACTCAGAGCAATGAAAAAATGGCGCATTGACGATTCCCGCGACTTGTATAACGTCAAGGGTTGGGGCGTGAACTTTTTCGACATCAACGAGAAGGGCCACGCGACAGTTCACCCGCTCAAGGAAGGCGGCCCGGACATCGACCTGTACGAACTCGTTCAGGAACTTTCGCTCCGCGACGTTTCCACTCCGATGCTGCTTCGCTTCCCGGATATCCTGGACAGCCGCATCGAGAAGATCAACGAGTGCTTCAACAAGTCCCGTCAGGAATACGGCTTTAACGGAAGCTACTACAGCATCTTCCCGATCAAGGTGAACCAGCAACGCGCCGTGCTCGAAGAAATCGTCAGCCACGGTAAGAAGTACAATATCGGTCTCGAGGCCGGTTCCAAGCCGGAACTGCATGCTGTGCTCGCGAACATGGACAATCCGGATTCGCTGATTATCTGCAACGGCTACAAGGACGAGGACTTCATTGAACTTGCCCTCCTCGCGCAGAAGATGGGCAAGAAGATTTTCATTGTCGTCGAGAAGATGAACGAGCTCCACCTGGTGGTGGAACTTTCCCGCCGTATCGGCGTGCGCCCCAACATCGGCATCCGCATCAAGCTTGCTAGCTCCGGCAGCGGCAAGTGGGAAGAATCCGGCGGATACCACAGCAAGTTCGGCCTCAACAGTTCCGAACTGCTGGAAGCGCTTGACTACATCAAGCAGGAGAAGATGGAAGACTGCATGAAGCTCATCCACTTCCACCTAGGTAGCCAGATTACGAACATTCGCCACATCAAATCGGGCCTGCGTGAAGTCTCGCAGTTCTACGTGCAGATTCGCAAGATGGGTATGAGCCTCGAATTCGTGGACGTGGGCGGTGGCCTCGGAGTCGATTACGATGGCACTCGCAGCTCTAACGCGAGCTCGGTGAACTACTCCATCCAGGAATACGCGAACGACGTGGTGTACGCCATGTTCGAAGCCTGCGAAAACGGCGATGTGCCGCACCCGAACATCATCGCGGAATCGGGTCGTGCTCTTGCGGCGCACCATTCCATTCTGGTGTTCAACGTGCTTGAAACTGCCGGCCAGGCGTTCTTCGACGAGAATGCGCACGAGATTGACGACGACGCTCCCGATGCATTGAAGGATTTGTACGGCATCTACAAGGGACTTACCCCGAAGAACCTGCTCGAAAGCTGGCACGACGCCATCCAGCTTAACGACGACGTGTTGAACGGCTTCAAGGTGGGCGATTACGACTTGCCGACGCGCGCCATGTGCGAACGCTTGTTCTGGAGCATCGTGCGCAAGGTGGACCAGTTGGCGAAGGACTTGCGCCATCCGCCTTACGAACTCAGCGAACTCCCGCGTCTGTTGGCACAGAAGTACTTCTGCAATTTCAGCTTGTTCCAGAGCCTGCCGGACAGCTGGGGCGTGGACCAGGTTTTCCCGCTCATGCCTATCCAGCGCCTGAACGAAGAGCCCACAGTCGAGACGACCATCCAGGATGTCACTTGCGACTCCGACGGAAAGATTGACATGTTCGTTCGTGGTGGCGACGTGAGCCGCACGCTTCCGCTGCATGAACTCAAGAACGGCGAACCGTATTACATCGCGGTCTACCTCGTGGGCGCCTACCAGGAAATCCTCGGCGACTTGCACAACCTCTTTGGCGACACGAATGCCGTCCACATCGTCTGCAACGACAAGGGCGGTTACGAAATCGACAAGGTGATTGACGGCGAATCCGTGGAAGACGTACTCGACTACGTGAACTTCAGCGACAAGGCGCTCGTGCGCACCATGGAAAACTGGGTGTCGCGCTCCGTGAAGGAAGGAAAGATTAGCCTGCAAGAAGGCAAGGAATTCCTGAACATCTATCGCGGCGGCCTTTACGGGTACACGTATCTGGAGTAATTGGCGTTGGTGGTTCGTTTGGAGAGACTGTGGAACGGAATAGTCGACAGATTGCAGTATTGCTTGCGACCTACAATGGCGCGAGGTTTTTGAGGGAACAGCTCGAATCGCTGTTCCGGCAGACCTGCGAAGATTTCCATCTGTACGTTCGCGATGACGGCTCTACCGACAGCACGCTCAAGATTCTTGCCTCTTTCATGCAGTTGCATCCCGGCCGTATTACCCTGGTGGGTGACGCCGAACAGCATTGCGGTGCGGCGCAGTCCTTTATGCGCTTGCTAGAATCCGTGGAATCCGACTACTACATGTTCTGCGACCAAGACGACTTTTGGCATGCGACAAAGATCGAGAAGACTGCCGGCCACATGTGGGACATAGAGTCCCGCGCTTGCCGTGACAAGGTCTGCACGACTCCCGTTGTTGTATCGACGGACCTGCGTGTTGTCGACGAGAACCGTGACCTCATCAAGGAATCGTTCAATGCCGACCTCAAGATAGACGTGTTCCGCAAACATCCGCAGATGCTGTGCGTGAGGCACGTGGTGACTGGGTGCGCGATGATGTTCAACCGTGCGGCGCGCGATGCGGCCATCCCGATGTCGCCCTATGCGACGATGCACGACGAATGGGTGGCGCTCTGTGCGCAGTTCCACAGCGGCTGGGTCTCGGTGGTGGACGATGTGACCATCGACTACCGTCAGCACGGCTCCAATACGCTCGGTGCGGATTCTGCCGCGAAGGGCGTCGTTAGCCGTGCTGCGTCTGGCAGTGGGCGTAAGGCCTTCTTTGCGATGGCCAGACTGCTCCGCAAGGAATTCGGTGTGTCGTTCCCGCGCTTTTTGCTCTACAAAATTTTATATAGTTGGTTGTAGATATGCGTAGCGTCTGCATGGCCACCTACAATGGCGAAAAATATATCAGGGAACAGCTGGACAGTATCCTTCCGCAGTTGCGGGACGATGACGAACTGGTTGTTTCGGATGACGCTTCGACGGACGGAACGCTCGATATAGTAAAAAGCTATAACGAACCTCGTATCAAGGTCTTCCATAATACGGATCACGGTGTGGCGCATAATTTTGAAAACGCCATGCGGCATGCGTCGGGCGACATCATCTTTTTTGCCGACCAGGACGACGTGTGGCTTCCCGGCAAACTGGACAAGATGGAAGCTTTTTTGCGCGACGGCGGCTACGATACGGTCCTTTGCAACTGTTCCCGGACCGATGCCGATTTGAATATTGTCAAGGAACGCCATTACGACAAGGACTGGCCCATGAAAAAGTCCCTTTTGCGCAACCTTGTCAACAATTGCTGGCTTGGCAGTTGCATGGCCTTTACCCGCAAGGTGAAGGAAGCGTGCATGCCGTTCCCGCCCAAGGCGGTGGCGCACGACCTGTGGGTATCGTACTATTCCCAGAAGCATTTCAGGTGTGGATACCTGGACGAAGTGCTCCAACTGTACCGCCGGCACGAGGGAACGGTGTCGTTTACGGGCGGCAAAAGCCGGAATAGCCTGTATTTCCGGGTTTCGTACCGCTTATACTTGGCCTGGCACCTGTTGTGGGCTTAGTTATTTTGTTATATTTTTCTTATCTATGTTGTTCGCTAAAATCAGACAGTTTCTAACCGGTCAGAAGACTATCGAGGAAAAACTCTTCTGGGGAATATTGCTGTTCTCGATTTTGGCCGCGGCTATTTCTACCGTGTTCACGTTACTTTTTGAAGGTTTTGGCGGTTACGCCGGGATCCTCAGCTATATTGCTGTTCTCATGCTTATGGTTGTCGGTATTATTGCCAAGAAAACGGGCAGGATATCGACTTGCTATTTTGCGGCTTGCGTTATCTTGAACGTTTTCCTTTTCCCGCCGCTCTTTTTTGAATGCGGGGGCTTTGAAAGCGGTATTGTATTGAATTGCTTTATGGGCATATTCCTATGCACGCTGTACAACCACAAGAAGCGCCGTTTTATTTTGGTCCTTATTGCCGTTTGTGCAAACGAGATGGCGTTTTTCTTGGCCAAGGCTTATCCGGAATGGGTGAATAAGCTGAACCCCGATATGGTATGGCTCGATTTCTCGTCGAGTTTCCTCTTTATGGCGGCGGCCCTGTATGCGGGTGTCGTTTTCTTGCTCAACATATTCGACCGGGAACGCCGCGAGAGGGACGTGCTGATAAAGAAGCTGGACTTCTATTCGAAACGTGACCCGCTGACCAAGCTCTTTAACCGCAGCTATTTTATCAATTACCTCGACAAGATGATTTGGCCGGAACGCAAGGGCTTTTATATGTTGAAGTTCAGCGTAGACGACTTCAAGAGCATCGTGGATGAGCATGGCCATGAATTCGGCGACAAGGTCCTTTGCGGTGTGGCCAATGCTGCGATGGCGATGAGGATGGTTGGCCAAGGCGAATGTGTTGTTCGTTATGCCGACGAAGATTTTATCCAGCTGATTTATGCACAGTCGTTTGACGAGGGCTTGCAGAGAGCGGAGCAGCTGCGCAAGAGTGTCTCGGAAATGGAATTCGAAGATCATCCCGAAATCCGTGTGACGATCAGTGGCGGTTTTATATCTTGTACAAATGAAACCTTCTATCACCAGAACAAGATGCTCTGTGTTTTGGACCAGTTGCATGATTTGGCAAAGTCTCGCGGCAAAAATCAGATTTGCCTGAGAGAATAAACTATATTTTTGTTATGTTACACGAAATAGGACCCCATAAACTCTATAACGAGTTTAGGAAGCAGGCCCCGAAACCAAACGATTTTCTCGTTGTCTATGTCGGGGATAAGAGTTTACTCAAAAAAAATGGTGAATCGTACGAAATCCCCAGGGTGGCGGATTTCAATCGCGAAAGTATCCCGTGCCATTACCTTTTTAGCATAGACGATGCTTCGTACTTTTTGGCGGAGTCCTATGTTTCCAAGACTTTGGCCGATGCCATGCCCGAAGAGTACGTGTTTTGCCCAACGCGCACCTACCGCTACATGGGCGACCCGCTATTGCGTTTGGGTGGGGCTACCGCGGCGCATATCGCTCATTGGGAATCTTTGAACAAGTGCTGTGGCCGTTGCGGGAACATTACCGTACGCAGCGACAAGGAGCGTGCCATAATTTGCCCCAAATGCGGGAATACGGTGTACCCGCGCATATCGCCGGTTGTAATCGTGGCGGTGCGCAACGGCGACAAGCTCTTGATGGCCCATAACATCGACAACCCAAATCCGCGGCTCTTCTTGATTTCGGGATTCGTGGAAATAGGCGAGAGCCTGGAACAGGCCGTGCACCGCGAGGTTATGGAAGAGGCGGGCCTGCGCGTCAAGAACATTCGTTACTTCGGTTCGCAGCCTTGGCCTTTTAGCGATTCGCTTATCGCGGGCTTTACCGCCGAACTCGACGGTGACGACACCATCCACATGCAGGCATCCGAGCTTTCCGAGGCCCTGTGGGTCAAGCGCGAGGACATTCCCGAGTACGAGACCGACGTGAGCATCAGCTGTTGCCTCATCGAGGACTTCAGGCGGGGTAACTAGCCGCGCGCTATCCTAGCCGTTCTTACCTGCGGTCGCTAACTACTAATGACTAGTGACCAATAACCATTTTTCTATATTTACATGCGATGAAATTACCTGTCGTATGTATTATCGGACGCCCGAACGTAGGGAAGTCTTCGCTCTTCAATCGCATACTGGGCCGCAGGGCCGCCGTTGTCTCGGACCGGGACGGCGTGACGCGCGACCGCCATTACCAGAATGCGAACTACAAGGGCCATGAGTTTACCGTGGTCGATACGGGTGGGTTCTTGCCTGACGATTCCATCGACGTGCTTGCGGACAGCGTCCGTACGCAGATTTTTAACGCGGTCGAGGAATCCGACCTCGTGCTCTTTATGGTGGACATCCGCGTCGGCATCACCAAGCTCGACCAGCAGTTCGCGCGCCTTGTGCACAAGCTCGACAAGAAGGTGATTCTTGTGGCGAACAAGAGCGAAAACCTCGGCGACCGCCAGGAAAGCTTCGAGTTCCTTAAGCTCGGCTTTGGACAGCCGCGCACGATTAGCGCGCTTACGGGCTATGCCTGTCTCTCGCTGTTGGACGAAGTTGTCTCTATCCTCCCGACGCCCGTTCGTGGGGAACGCCGCGAAGAACGTCCTATCCGCTTTGCGATTCTCGGACGCCCGAATGCGGGCAAGAGTACCCTGCTGAACCGCCTGCTGCGTCAGGAACGTGCCGTGGTCTCGGATATTCCCGGTACCACCCGCGATTCCATCGACTGCGACTTTGTGGTGGACGGCCAGAAGTTCGTGGTTACCGATACCGCGGGTCTCCGCAAGAAGGCGAAGGTGGAGGACGAAGTCGAAGTATTTAGCAACATGCGTACGCTCGAAAGCATCCGCCGTTCCGACCTCTCGGTCTTGATGGTGGACTGCACCCGCGGCATGGAAGTGCAGGACTACCGCATTATTACGGAAATCCGTAAGGCGGGCAAAGGCCTTATTGTCGTTTTGAACAAGTGGGATATCCTCCCGAACAAGAGCGACAAATCCTTCGACCATATGGTCAAGGAATTCCTGGAACGCGAACCGATGCTCGAGTACGTGCCTATCCTTTCTATAAGTGCGAAGGAGGGCCAGCGCGTGGGCCGCGTTGTCCAGGCTATCGAGACGGTTTACGCCAACTGCCGCCGTGTACTTGGCCGTGACCGCGTAGCCGAAAGCTTTGCGAACTTCTTGCAAGAAAAGAGCCCTCCGAGCCGCAGCGGCAAGGTTGTCTCGCTTACCCGCGCCTGCCAGGTGATGGTGGAGCCGCCCGTAATCGCTATCGAGACGCGCACGCCGGATTTGGTGGACGAATCGTACAAGCGATTCCTGCTCAAAAAGTTTTATGAGGAATTCCAGCTGCAGGGGGCTCCCTTGCGCTTGAATTTCGACCGTAAGTTAACCCTTAGAAAGGATGAAGAACTTGAACAGTTTACTGAGTCTTCCAATAGCGTACTTGCTGGGGTCAATCCCCAGCGCCATATGGATCGCAAAACTCGCGAAAGGTAAGGACTTCGACATTCGGGACTACGGTTCCAAGAATGCTGGCCTCACGAATACCTTCCGCGTGCTCGGCTGGAAGCCGGCGCTCCCCGTGGTGTTCATGGACTTGCTCAAGGGGTTTTTCGGACCGTGGATTGCCATGAGGATGTGCGAATCGCAGGTGGCTGCCGGCGGTGCGGACTATTCCCACTGGGTGCCGCTTGTTGCGGGCCTCCTCGTGATTCTTGGCCATAGCTTTACCTGCTTTGCGGGTTTCCGCGGTGGCAAGGGCGTGCTGGCCGCACTCGGCGTGTTCCTCGCGCTCTGCCCGATTACCGCGCTTTCTGCGTTTGGCGTGTGGATTGTCCTCACGGCATCAACCAAGTACGTTTCGGTGGGTAGCATCGGAGCGTGCGTCGCACTCGGTGTTTTTGCCGTGATGGGCTACCTCAAGTTGCCCTTCCCGCCCGACGAAATCAACCTCGGGCTCATGATTACCTGCCTTTTGGTTGCGGTTTTCGTGATTGTGAAGCATAAATCCAACATCAAGCGCCTTTTGAACGGCACCGAGAACGGATTTGGCAGCAAAAGGAAAACCCCGAAGGCATAAATATTGTAGATTGTTAATATGAGACGAAAGAACGGTGCTTCGCACCTACAGACGACAAATGCAAAGGACGAATGTTGCAGGGCTGCTTGCAGACCTGTAACTGAGTCCAGCATTTGGGACTTGTCCAAAGACGAAAGAATAAAAATGACGCTTCGCGTAAAATACAAAGCAAATTCTCTCGTCTCTCGCCTCGGTTGGTGAGCCTGTCGAACCACGTCTCTCGTCTAACGTTTTTATTAGGGAAGAATACTATGAAGGTTACAGTTTTAGGTACGGGTGGATGGGGCCTGACTCTCGGTCAGGTGGTGTATGAAAACAAGTGTGACGTGTCCTTCTGGACAAATTCGCAGGCCGAAGTAGACCTGCTTTCGACGGAACATCAGTACAAGGACAAACTCCCCGGCGTGATTTTCCCGGCGGATTTCAAGTACACGACCGACATGAACGCGGCCCTGGATGGCTGTGACATGGTGCTTATCGTGGTGCCTTCGCAGTTCATGGGCGGCGTCGCCAAGAATTTGGGCAAGTGGACCCCGGCCAAGGGCAAGGAACCTATCGTGGTCTGTGCCACCAAGGGTATTCTCGAAGGTACGAACCAGCTGATGAGCGAAGTGCTCCTCTCGAACGTGCCGTGGCTTACCGACGACAAGATGGTCGCCTTCAGCGGCCCGTCGCATGCCGAAGAGGTCAGCCGCCATATCCTTACCGCGATTGTGGCCGCCTGCGTGAACGAGGAATCCGCAAAGCTCGTGCAGAAGGTGATGAGCTGCTCTTACCTGCGCGTGTACAGCTCTACCGACATCGTTGGCGTGGAACTCTGCGGTTCCGTGAAGAACGTGATTGCCATTGCCTCTGGTGTGCTCTACGGGCTCGAAGCTAGCGGCAAGTACAAGATTGGTGACAACACCCGTGCGGCCCTCCTTACGCGCGGTCAGGCTGAAATGTGCCGCCTGGGCAAGGCTCTTGGCGCCAAGGCCGAAACCTTTGCCGGTCTTGCCGGTATGGGCGACCTCATCGTGACCTGCCTCTCGCAGCATAGCCGCAACCGCTATGTGGGCGAACACATCGGCAAGGGCGAAACCATCGAACAGGTTCTCGCCGGCATGAAGATGGTGGCCGAAGGCGTTCCCACTTGCAAGAGCACCAAGGCGCTTGCCGACAAGCTCGGTGTCGAAATGCCTATCGTGAACTCCGTCCATGCGCTCCTCTTCGAAGGCAAGAAGGTCGAAGACGTGCTCAAGGACATGTGGGGTCGCGAGCTCAAGACCGAAGTCTGGGGCTAATTTAGACGAAAGGGGTTCGCAATACTAGAAACGGATTGATAGTCCCAGGTGGGTGGCAAATCCGTTTCGGAAAAGATCCCAACTTTGAGTTTCCAAGTCCCCGCTTCTTTTATCGGAAGCGGGTTCTTCATTTGTACTTTGTCCGCTACCGCCGCCTTGTCCGCCTTGGCCGGGTTCACCTTCGGCAACGTCGCTAGGCCATGTCTCTCTGTAGTTCACAAAGAAGGGGATGAGCTGGGTGACTCCGTATTCCAGGGCAATGTTGGCAGAGCCCCTGCGGCGCAGTTCCATGCCGAGTGAAAGGAGGCTTCCGGCGATGTTCAGGTTCCTAGTAAAGTGCTCGGTTTCGCTCCTGTACGAGAACAGGATGGTGGTTTCGATTTTTTTGTGAATGTCCGCTTCGCCTGCGGCGTAGAATCCGTGCAGGTCCACGTGCGGGGCGATGGCGTACTTGTTCCCGAAGACCCACTTGTACGAGCCGCCGCCAATAATCCCGTAGGTATCGATATCGGTATCTACGCGGAACTGCTTCTGGAGGAACGTGAAGGATAGCGCCTTGAGTATCGATGTCGGAAGCGCCCGGTTCGGGGCGAGCGTCTCGTAAAAACGGTCCGGATTCTTTTCGGTTGAACCGGAGAGGTGTACAAAATGCAGGTCGGTATGGAGCGGCTTGCGGCTCCAGCTGGCGTATATGTGATGGAGGTGCGCCTCTATAGGCAGGTACAGGAACCGCTTGTAGCTAGTCTCTTTGTGGAGGATGCCGTATAGGGTGGCGTCGGCGTCTGCAAAGGTATATCCTGCGGCAAAGTCGTTCTTGCCAATAGAAATGCCGTAGTTGAACCCGATGGCCACAATGTCTATGGAGTCCCTGATGTAGTATTCCTTCTCGGGATTCTCGGGCGATGTCTGTAATATTTTCCCCGAAACGCCTACGCGCTGGCGCCCTATCCTTGCCTCTGCCGAAACTTCGCGGTACAGAAAGTGTGATTCCCACTCGGCCGCCAGTTCATGGACAATGTCGTCCTCGAACTCCGAGAACCAGCGTATCTCGCCAATATCGAGTGTCCCGCGGCCAATGCGGGTGCTGAGGCGGAAAAGCGAATCCGGGTGGTATATGGAAAGACTCGAAAATACATAGGGGAGGTTGCTTATGTCGACACCCAGAGAGATGTACTTGAATCTTCCTTCGACGCCGACATTTGCGATATCGAGTTCGTTTGTGCCGATGAGGTCCCAGCTTTCGCTGTAGCGGCCCCTGACATCGATATGGCGGTACCCGCCGTATACGCCGATGTTATCCAGATCGAGGGAATCGGTGACGCTGCATTGCTTTACGGCGAGGTGCTTGTCGTCGGTATGCAGGAAAAAAAGCCCGCCGCAATCGGCGAGCCCGGCGTTGCTTGCCGCCATGGAGGCCGAAACCCCCAAGCCTACGGCAAGTATAGTGCTCTTTACGAACTTCACCTTAATCGGCGTCGCGGCCTTCGGTCTTGAGGATGTTCCAGAACTTGTCTGCCGTCATGCCCGGAAGGACCCCGTTGAAGGTGATGTCGGGGAAGAAGATGAACTGTTGCATTTCGTCCAACGTGTAGTCTTCGAATTTTCCGGTCATTTTATTGAATTTTCCGGCTTCCAGAGCTTGGATCGAGATGGTCTTTTTGCCCGAGGCATCGGTGAAGTAGAAGGCGTTGGGCACGTCGTTCCATCCAACGGTGGCAAAGAGCGTGACGCCATTTTCAACCTTGCAAACTTCGGAACGGAGCGTTACCGGAGAAGGCGCGAACGCAACGGTGGAGTAGCCGAAATACGCGTAGTAATAATCATCCTCGTCGTATTCTTCGGCTTTGAACGAGAACTTGCAACCATCCGACTCTACGTAGTATGCATTGCGGAAATAGTCGCCGTCCTTGGTCTCGCCGTCCATGTATACCATCAGGGCGTCTTCGTCTTCTAGCCAGTATGCCTGGTAGAAGCTCAGGTCGAAATAGTCAAGTGAATACTTCTGGCTCAATTGCTCAAGGAACATGTCGTGCAGATCTTTTTCGGCAAAGGAATATTCAGGGTCTTCGTCCCAGATGGCGACCGCGTCGGGGTTGTTCCAGGTGGCTGCGTCGTTGAACTTGTGGTAGGGGAGGTAGTCCTGCCAGCCGTCGGTAATTTCAAAGAACTTGGCGACGTTTATGGTGACCTTCGAACCATGCGGGAGCGTCACTTCGACGCCGGTGTGGAGGGCCTTGCGGTAGTGTTCCAGGGAGTCGATTGCCTTCTGGAAGTCGCTTACGCTTACGTCAGACATTTCGTCGTCGCCGACAATGTAAAGGTCGTCCTTCTGGGTCTTTAAACCGTTTTTCGATTCTTCGATGCCGTATTGGAGCCCGACTTCCACGAAAGCAATTGCGGAGTCAAGCAAGTTGGGAATGTCCTTGTAGCTCGGAATCCACTGGCTGTAGACTGTGGAGAAGGAAGATTCCTTGCTCATGAGCGAAATGAACTGCTTTGCGGATTCGCTGGGGATGTTTTCCTTATTCTCCAACGCATCCATCCACGCATAGCTCTTGTTGGCCGAGAAGTCGATGTTCAGGCTCGCTCCAAAGACGAGGACCGACTTGATGACATACAAGGCGGCAAGCGTGGGGGCGAATTCTCCACGGTCCAGTTCGAAGGTACGGTCTTCGTACGTATAGTGGCATGTGAAGTTGGCATCGCCGACGATGTTCTTCATGTAGATCATGGCGGAGTCGATAGACGGGATGGCATTGGCCATTGCCGATTGTGCCATGGTTGTAAGGAGCCGGCTGTCGGTTGTGACGAGAACGCTGTTGAAGTCGTCCACGCCCATGTCGATAAGGTCGGCCTTGTTGATTACGGTGTCGGTAAAGGCCTTGATTTCGGGATTGTTCACCAGGTCGGTGACGATGCTCAGGGCATAGCCGAGCTGGGCTTCGCAGTTGCCGGGATACTTGTCGAGGACGGCCTTGAAATCTTTCTTGGTCTGGGCGCTAATGACTCGCGCGCTCTCGAAATCGCCGTCACCGATATCGAACAAAATGTCGGAAATGTTGGACTTTGCCGATTCAAGCTTGGCCTGGGATTCTGTATCGGAGGCTTCTTCGCAGCTGTAGACGTCAAAAGACGGGGTGTTGGGGAGATCTGCCGCGGTTTCTCCGCTGGCTGCTCCGGCTTCTTCGGGGGCGCTGCTGCTGCCGTCGTCGCCACAGCCGGCAAAAAAGGAAACAGCGCCAAGGGCGAGGATAGGGAATAATTTGAAGCTTTTCATAAAAAGTCCTCCTAGTACAAAATATATAAAAAGAACATGTAAATTAAACGTTTTGATTTTGCGGTTTGTTGTTTTTGCCCGCAATAAGCACTATGGCGCCCTGAATCGCCTGGAAAAACATGGGAATATAGCCAATAAGCGAAGAGGCGAGAACGATGTCTGCCGGAAATCCCAGCAAAGTCCCGTAGAGGCTCACCTGGATATTCTCGCGGAGCCCGATGCCGTTTATCGAAATCGGGAGCATGGTAATCGTGACGGTGATTGTCGTAAAGACGGTGACGACGTCCAGCCCTATGTCTAGGCCGACGGCCCTCAAAAAGGCGTAGTGCATGGCAATCGAGAGAATCTGGAGCCAGATTGAATCGACGATGGACAGAAAGAATGCTTTTTTGTGGGAGCGGTAGATGCTGAAGGCATCCTGGAGCTTTTCCAGGAAGGGGTAGCGGGTAGATAATTTGTGCGGTAAGCGGATTTTGTCGAGGAACAGCCCGCCGACGATGACGACTACGGATGCAAAGGCGAAAACGCAGACTGCGCCTGTGTATATGGAAGGAATCTCATAGCGGCTGGCGACGAACGGGAGCGCGATGAAAAAGCAGAGGAACATTGCCAGCAGGCCCATGATGCGGGAGATGACGATGGCCGCCACGGAGTTGGCCATGTTCCCGAACCTCTTGCCGAAAGCGATAGTCTTTACGGCGTCGCCGCCGAACCCGCTGGGGAGCAGGTTGTTGAAAAAGTATCCTAGAGCGATGTAGGCGTAAAATGTGCGGAACTTGATGCCCTTGGCGTTGTCCAAAAGCAGTCCCTTCCACCGGTTCGCCTGTACGCACATGCTGAGGAAGGTGGTGACAAGCACCACGCCAATCCACGGGAGCGCTTCTGAAGTCCAGTGCTTGCTGACTTCCTGGAACGGAATTTTAGAAAAGATATAGGCGAGCCCGCCGAGGCTCACGGAGGCCTTCAAAATGGTCTTAAGAATGCTCTTTGTTCTGGAGGCGGATTCTTTCATAAAGCTGTTAGACCTGTAGGAGGCTGGTGTAAAGGGCACGCTGTTTGTTGGCGATGTTTTCCCAGCGGAAAGCGGCGGCGTGCTTTTGCGCGTTTGCCGACAGCTGCTTCATCTTGGCGGAATCGGCTAGCAAGTTCTTGATGGATTCGGCCAGTTTTTCGGGGGAGGCCTGGATGAGGATTCCGGTTTCCCCGTCTACGACGGCTTCGCTCAGCCCCTCGATATTGGAGGCAATAACCGGGATGCCTTCGGCGGCGGCTTCGATGGCGGCAATTCCCCAGCCTTCAAAGCGGCTAGGCATACAGACAATCCGGCATTCGCCGAGGCGGGCGAAGCGTTCGGTTCCCAGGCGCCCCGTCAATTCGATGGAATCGTGCAATCCCAGCTTGTCGATCATCTTCCGGAGTACGGGCTCGTCTTTGCCGCCTCCAATCAGGAGCGCCTTGAAGGGGTAATTTTCTGCCTTTAGAATGGAAAACGCCTGAATGAGCGTATCCAGCCCTTTCTGGTTTATTTCAATCCTGCCGATAAACCCTATTTTGTCTGCATCCGGATTTTGTGCGTGCGTAAATGCGTCGTCGTCAATCCCGTTGTGGATTACCGTGACGTTTGCCTTGGGATTTAGCATCAGGATACGGCTTTTCAATGCTTCGCTTACGGCAATAAAGTTTTTGCGGTGCTTTAGGTAGTGCCGTTCCATGAGGAAGGGGATTATCCCGAAAATGCCGAGTTTTTTGAAACTCTGGACGCCGAGGTAATTGTGTACAAGCGAAATGGTGGGGCCTTTCCAGAACAATTTTGGGAAAATGATGTTGAAAAGCGAAATGTCTTCGACCAGGAGGTCGATTTTTCTTGTTTTTTTGAGCTTTTTTACAACGGAGCCGGCCTTGAGCGAAAAAAGAAGCCTGCTGAACAGGTAACGCTTGCTGCAGGAGGTAAAATGGTTCTGTATATGGGGCTCCTCGTTAATTTGTCCGGGGAAACCTCCCGAAACAAAATGGACAATATCGCCTTTTTGGCCCAAAAACGCGGCAAGGGCCTTGGCCCTTAATGCCGCACCCCCGCCTAACCAGGGGTTTTGTGGATGGTCGTAGATAAGGTGAATCAGTTCCATTTGCGAATTAAAAATAAAAAATGATTCTGGGGGAGAGCATAAAACGGGAAAAAAATGTATATTAACAAGTGAAAATTTTAGGGAGGATTAAATGAAAAAGATTCTATTCACGCTAGTTCTATTTCTATTGATGGCGTGTTCGCAAGACGCAGATCCGAATTCGGTTTCGCTGGTGCCGGCTGATATTGGCCCTGTGAATGCCGAATTCCAGAAGGCGGAGGCGATGCTCCGTTCTTGCAACCGTCAAGACTTGAAGATCTTGAATCTTGAGGATTCTACGTTTGACGGTGACCACGGCATTTCTGTCCCGCTGGAAGATAGCCTGCTCCAGAGCGACTTCTCTGTCGAAATCGAGGTGGCCCCGGATTCGCTGAATGAAGACGGCGGAATCGCTTCGTCTGGCGTGTTGGGCGAAGGTGCCGGATGGATTCTGCGCCTGGAAGACGGCAAGGTCGTGCTGTATGTCCGTGGCCACGGCTCTGAATCCTGGTTCAAGATTTATGCCGGAAAATCCTTGGGCGAAGGCTGGAACGAAATCCGCCTGGACCATGTGGATTCCCTCCTCGCGCTTACACTCAATGGCGAAATGGTCTTCGCCGTAGAGTCCGACGTGGATTTCTCCAAGATGAAGGGTGAAATGACTATCGGATTCTCCATGAGATTCGCTCAAGATACAAGCTACTTCCATGGCCGCTTTGGCAAGTTCTGCTACCGCCATCTTGGCCGTCACGGCAAGCATCATGGAGAAAAGGATAAAGACACCACCGTCGTAGACACCTCCATTGTAGATACGTCTGTCGTAGATACCTCCGTCGTGGACACCTTTACGATTGATACTAACTGGGTTGTTGATTATGAATTCAACGATCCGAACCTTATTGGACGCGACTTCTCGGGCAACGGCTACCATGCCACTGTGTACGAGGGCGCTATCACGCTCGATACCGGCCGTGCTTTCTTTGACGGCAGGTCGGGCCTCCGTCTGGACGAAGGCAGCAATATCAGGCTGGGTGAATTTGTCATTAACGCCCGCGTGTTCCCGCAAAAGGTTTCGGGCTTCAATAACATTCTCGTGACCGAGCCTCCTGGATACGGCCCCGATGGATGGATTTTCCGCTTCGAGAACGGCTCGTTGGTGTTCCTTGTCCGCGATTCCGAGTGGGGCAGCGACTGGGAAGGTGTCTCTATCGACTCGATGGAAACGCACAAGTGGTACGACATCCGTGTCGAATGCACCTCGGATTCCATTCGCATGTACGTGAACGGGACTCTGGGCGCACAGAAGGCCCTTTCTGGAAACTACGACAACCTCGAGTACCAGTGGGGTATTGGCTACGACGCGGTCAACCAGTCAATCCATAACCGCTATTTCACCGGTTACATCGACTATATCCGTGTAGGCAGAATTAACCGCAATAAAGAGTAACAGACTGTTACTGACGGTCGAACATCTTTTGGAGAGTCACCTTGATGTCGGTGCCTCTCCAATATTTTTTGATGCGGCTGTTGTCGGCGCAAAGGTACGGCGTCTCGACGGGGCGAACCTTGTCGGGATCGACGACGATTTCGATTTCGACCGGCGTGAATTTTAAGATGACGTCTTTCAGCAGGTCTTCAATCTTGTGGGCGATGCCGGAACCTACGTTGTAGGTGTCGTACTCGTTCTCGTTTTCGAGCAGCATGCGGTACACGTGCACCACGTCTTCCACGTCCGAAAAGTCGCGGAAGGCGCTCAGGTTCCCCACGAAAATCTTGCCGGGCTTGCCCGACTTGTGAATCTCGGCCACCTGCTTCACAAAGCTCGGAAGCGCGAAGGTGGTTGTCTGCCCGACTCCCGTATGGTTGAACGAGCGCGTGCACACAATCTTCATCCCGTATTTTTTGCGGTAGAGCTGTGCGAAATTTTCCTGGGCGATTTTCGAGATGCCGTAGGGGTTGCTCGCTTCGAGCGGGTCCGTTTCTTTAAGCGGGGCGTTGCCTTCGGGGATGGCATATTCCTCGGCACTCCCGATTAAAAGCGTCTTTGCGTTCGGCGCGTGCTTGCGGACTGCTTCCAGCAGGTTGATGGTGCCGTTCACGTTTACGCTGATGGTATCGGCAGGGCACTTCCACGAGGCGCCCACCGAGCTGATGGCGGCGAGGTTCACCACGGCGTCGGGCTTGGCGCTTTCGACAAGCGCTTCCACCTGCTTTGCGTCGAGCAGGTTCACTTCGGGAAGGTCCACTTTCACGGTGGAATGCCCCGCGGATTCAAGCTCGCGGGCCAGGTAGCCGCCGACGAATCCCGATGCCCCGACGATGACGACCTTCATTAAATCTTTCCTTCGGCAAGGAGCTTGATGTCGCTTTCGACCATGCGCTTCACCAGCTGTTCGTAGCTGATTTCGGGCTTCCAGCCGAGAACCTTCTTGGCCTTGGCGGCATCGCCAATGAGCATGTCGACTTCGGCGGGGCGGAAGAACTGCGGGTTCACCTTCACTACCACCTTGTCGGTGCCCTTGAGGGTGGCGTATTCGTTGATGCCCGTATCGTGGAACTCGATTTCCATGCCGGCGGCCTTGAAGGCGAGCTGCACGAATTCACGTACCTTGTGCGTTTCGCCGGTAGCGACAACGAAGTCGTCGGCCTGCGGTTGCTGCAGCATGAGCCACATGGCACGCACGTAGTCGGCGCTGTGGCCCCAGTCGCGGCTTGCGTCCATATTGCCGAGTTCAAGCACGTCTTGCTTGCCGGCCTTGATTTTTGCGACGGCGATGGTAATCTTGCGGGTCACGAACTCGGCGCCGCGGCGTTCGGATTCGTGGTTGAAGAGAATGCCGGAACAGGCGAACATGCCGTAGCTTTCGCGGTAGTTCTTGATAATCCAGTGTCCGTACAGCTTGGAAACCCCGTAGGGGCTGCGCGGGTAGAAAGGCGTTGTCTCGTTCTGCGGAACGGCCTGTACCTTGCCGAACATCTCGCTGGTAGAAGCCTGGTATACGCGCGTGTCGGGCTTGCAAAGGCGGACGGCTTCCAAGAGCTTGGTAACGCCGATGGCGTTGATGTCGGCGGTGGAGAGCGGGGTTTCCCAGGAGGTAGTCACGAAGGACTGTGCGGCGAGGTTGTAGATTTCGTCGGGTTTGGCGATTTCCATGGCACGCAAAAGCGATGCGGAATCGGTCATGTCGCCAAAGATGAAGGTGACCTTGCCCTTGAGGTGCTCGGCGTTGTTAAAATCGAGCTTGCTCTTGCGGCGGACGAGGCCGTAAACTTCGTAACCCTTCTCGAGAAGGAACTCTGCCAGGTACGATCCGTCCTGACCGGTAATGCCTGTAATAAGTGCGCGTTTCATAGCAAAAAAATACAATTTTTGCGGTTTTGGGACACGGATGAGCCTTATAACGGCCCCCAAAAAGACGATTATGTAAAAAAAAGTAATTATGTAAGGAGGAAAAAGATATATTAGCTTGTACAGATTAGGAGGATAATCATGAAAAAAATTCTGTTACCGTTTATCGCGATGGGTGCCCTTTTTGTCGGCTGTAGTTCCGAATCCGCTTCGGACCCGACTGTCGGCGAAAGCCCCGTCGTAAAAGAAAAAACTCTCGCATCGAAGGGTGAAAGTATGTGGTCGGCGCTCCAGAGAATGGGCGTCTCCGAATATTTTGACTCTCTTTCGCAGAGCGGCGTTATGCCGGCAATGGCCTCGAATACGTCTTTTGGCGGCGCCTGCGCATCTCCGGCCCTCAAGATGGACGAGAATACTCGCTATCTCGATGAGCTCGAAAGCGTTTTTGACGAAGGCGAACAAGTTAAGGGCGTATGCGGCAACGCGTTGAAACTGAACGACGGCCAGGTGGCTCCGCTGGGAGTGAACCTGATCGACTCCCTGAGTGTGGGTACGGTGGAATTCTGGTTCCGCCCGAACGCAGACTTCTTGGATGCTTCTGCAAGGACTCTCCTTGGAAACGACGGCTCCCGCGTTCACTTCTTCTACAAGAATGGCGAGCTCTACTTCCAGAAGAACCATGCCGACCAGCATTTCTTTGTAAAGGGCGCCGTGACGCTTAGCGACGACTGGAACCTGATTGCCGGCCAGTGGGGTGACGGTTACATGAGCCTCTGGGTGAACGGCACGCTGGTCGCCAAGATGAAACATGAACTCGGTTATGCTCCGGCCCGCCGCAACAAGCCTTTCGAAAACCTCCTGGTTATCGGCTACAAGTCTTATTGCTGCATGGAAGGTGCTGGCCAGTTCGAAGGCATGACGACCTCGGGCTCGTTCGACCAGTTCAGGATTTCGAACATCCCGCGCTATGAAATCGTCGATGGCACCAATGAAGAAGTCGAAGATATTGAAATCGATGATACTGATACGTCCGTATGCGCGCTGGGTCTGGAGTACGAAATCATAAAAGACATGGACAAGTCTATCGAATTCGAAATCAAGGCCCATAAGGTTTGTTTCCCGGACGGTGAAGAGGTTACTCTTGCCGATATCTATGATCAGATTGGGTATAGCCTCGAAACGCATGCCGGCACTGAAATTGCACCGTCGCTCCCTGTGGGTTCTGTTTATTACGGCTGTATTGATTTGACGGGCACAAAGCCGGTATTGAATCTTGCCAATTGCACCGGCCTTGGCCCAGGTAGTTATAGATTGTACTTCTCGTACGAAGGGAAGAGAACGTATTACAGCTTTAAAGTGGCTGGCGAGGAAATCGAATAGTCTATCGCTTTTTTAAACGGAAGGACCCGGCTGAATGGCCGGGTCTTTTTCATGGGCGAGCATGCATTTTATTAAATTGCAGGTATGGCTTTTGTTCACCTGCAAGTGCATTCCGAATTTTCCGTATTGAAGTCGTCGGCACGTCTCGACGGCATATTGGACGCCGCTGCTGCGGATAACGCCCCGGCGGTCGCCCTGACAGACCACGGAGCGATGTTCGGAATCCTGGAAATCCAGACCCGCGGCAAGGACTTGAACAAGAAGCGCAAGGAACAGGGGCTCCCGCCGATAAAGACCATTTACGGCTGCCATATTTACGTGGATTCCTCGAGCGCGAGCCAGAAGGACCCGACGACTTTTGAACGCCTGACCCTGCTTGTCGAGAATGAGAAGGGCTACTACAACCTGCTTCGTATAGTGAGCTACCGTTACGAAGAAAGCGACCGCTGGGCCGAAATTCCCTCGGTGCCGCTGGAGGTGGTGAACCAGCACAAGGATGGCCTTATCGCTATCGCGGGCGACTTCTTTAGCCGCTACGGGCAGAACGTTGCGGCGGGTCGCAACAGCCAGGCGCGCGAATACATGGATGCGCTGGACAAGATTTTTGACCGCGACCACCTGTACATTTCGGTATGCGATAATGGGGTTCCCCAGCAAAAGCTGGTCAACGAGTTCAATGTGCAGCTCGCCAAGGAAATGGGCCGCGAGGTCGTTGCCGTTGCCGACGTGCATTACATAAAGTCCGAAGATGCCATGGCGCACAAGGTGCTCCGCTGTATCTCGCTAAAGACGACTCTCAACGACTTTACGGACGCGCGTTTCCCCACAGACCAGTTCTATTTCCGCTCCGAAGAGGAAATGGTCAAGCTGTTCGGCCATATTCCGGGTGCCATCGAGAATACGGTCAAGATTGCCGAACGATGCAATTTCACCGTGAAAACTGGTATTGGCGACGATTTCTGGCCGCGCTTCAAGATTCCCGAAGAATTCCTCGCCTCCGAGGAATATCAGAAAATCAAGGGATACATGAAGGCCGAATACGATGCGGAGTATCCGGTAATTCGCGAACGCGAACGTCAAGGTGTAATCAAGGATAAAACGAAAAAGCTGATTGCCGCCTATTGCGCCGAGAAGGGCGTCGACGAAAAAGCCTTGACCGACGAAGAAAAGGCCGCCCTCAAAGACCAGGCCGCGCAGGAACCCTTTACCGAAGAAGACAACAAGGCCTGGGAAAAGAATACGCATCGCTGGTGCAAACCGGGTGGCGATGCCGATATCTACATTACCCACCTTTGTAACGAACGCCTCAAGTGGCGTTTCCCCGACGAAGATTTCAAGTTCCCTGCGCACGAGACCGACGTGGCCAAGCGCATGTACAAGGAGCTCAACTGTATCCGCAACATGAACGTGGCGGGCTACCTGCTTATTGTGTGGGACTTTATCAACTGGTCGCGCGAACACGGGATTCCCGTGGGCCCGGGGCGTGGCTCCGCGGCAGGCTCGCTCGTTACCTACATCATCGGCATTACCGACATTGACCCGCTCAAGTTCGACTTGCTCTTCGAACGTTTCTTGAACCCCGAACGCGTGAGCATGCCGGATATCGATACCGACATTGCGGATAGGGACCGCGGCCGCGTTATCCAGTACGTGACCGACAAGTACGGCTACGATTGCGTGGGGCAGATTATTACCTATGGTATGCTCAAGTCCAAGGCGGTGATTACCGACGTGGCTCGCGTGCTCGGCTTTGCCCCGCAAGAGGCGAAGGTTATTACCAAGCTGTTCCCGCAACGCACGCTGAACTTTAGCCTTAAGCAGGCCTGGACCGGCAAAGACAAGAAGGGCAACAACCTCGAAGACGGATACAGCCCGGAACCGCTGCAGGCGCTCATCAACAGCCGCCCCAGCTACCAGAACTTGTGGAATATCGCGCTCTCGCTCGAAGATTTGCCGCGCCAGACGGGTGTGCATGCGTGCGGCGTGGTGATTACGCCGACCCCGATTTACAACCTTGCCCCGCTTTACCGTGCCGCCCCGGCCGATACGCCGGTGGTGATGTACGACAAGCATTACGCCGAAGACATCGGGCTCTTGAAGATGGACTTCCTTGGCCTCATCAACTTGTCCATCATCCAGGACACGGTGAACATGGTCAAGAAGAATCGCAAGATTGACCTGGACATGGGCCATATCCCGCTCGACGACAAGAAGACTTTTGACTTGCTCGGCAAGGGCATGACGACTACGGTGTTCCAGTTCGAATCTCCGGGTATGCAAAAATACCTGCGCGAACTGAAACCCACGCGAATCTTTGACTTGATCGCTATGAACGCCCTTTACCGCCCGGGGCCTATTGAACAGATTCCGCACTTTATTGCGCGTAAGAACGGCAAGGAAGAAATCGACTGCTACCATCCGGACTTGGAGCAGGTATTGGGCGAAACGTACGGCGTTATCGTTTACCAGGAACAGGTGATGAAGCTTGCCCAGATTCTGGGTGGCTACACGCTGGGCGGCGCTGACAATATCCGCCGTATCATGGCCAAGAAAATGCCCGAGAAGATGGCGAAACTCGAGCCGGAGTTCTTCGAGAAGTGCCTCGCGAAGGGCTACGACAAGGCCATGATCCAGAAGGTATGGGACGCGGTGCTCCCGTTCTGCGGTTACGCCTTCAACAAGAGCCACGCGGCAGCCTACGCCTACGTGGCTTACCAGACGGCATACCTCAAGGCAAATTACGGCCCCGAATACATGGCCGCTTCCATGACCTCGAAGATGGGCAAGACCGAAGACATCGTCACCATCATCCAGGAATGCAAGCGCCTCGGAATCGAGGTGGTGTCGCCGAACATCAATACCTCTTACGGCGTGTTTACCGCAAACGAGAAGGGCCAGATTCTGTACGGCCTCGCGGGTATCCGCAACGTAGGCCTCGCGGTTATCGAAGACGTTGTGGCCGAGCGCGAAAAGAACGGACCGTTCAAGGACATATTCGATTTTTGCAAGCGCGTGGCCGCCTACCAGGGAAGCCTCAAGGAAAAGCATCCCCCCCTGAGCAAGAAGTTGCTCGAATGCCTCGTGATGGCGGGCGCATTGGACGATTTGCCCGGGAGCCGCGCTGTGCTCATGGCCACCGTGGACCGCGCGATGGAAGTCGCCGCCAAGGACCAGGAAGACAAATCCAAGGGACAGATGTCGCTGTTCGACTTGGGCGGTGCCGCCGCGATGCCGAACATTGCCGAAGTGTTGGAAGATGCCGAGGAATGGAGCTGCATGGAAATGCTCAACAAGGAACGCGAAGTGCTCGGCATGTTCCTTTCGGGCCACCCGCTCGATGAGTTCCGCCCGGAACTCCAGGGCTTCACGACTACGAGCCTTGCCGCCGATGACCTGGAAAGGAAGGTGGGCAATACTGTGTTTGTGGGCGGCGTGGTTACCAAGATGCGCTCGGTAGAAACCAAGCGCGGCGATACCATCGGCTTTGGGCAAATCCAGGATTTCCATGGCGAAACGGGCCTGTTCTTCAAGAAGGACGAATGGGAAAAGTTCCGCGACATTATCTCGCAAGACGACCGTATCTTGGTCAAGGGCGTGTTGGAACACCAGCGTGACAAAGACCGCAAGGAAATGGAAGAGACGCAGATTATCGTGGAAGACGCCTACCAGCTCGACTACGTGCGCAGCGCGATGGTGAACTACGTCCACGTGTCGTTCTACTCGCAGATGCTGAACGAAGAATTCCTCGCTAAACTCGAGGAGGGCTTGCAGCGGTTCGAAGCTTTTGAAGGCGAACATTCCTGCAAGCTGGTGTGCCATATCGAGACGGACTCCTTCTACGAGCATGGCCTTGTCTTGCATAAATATAAACTGGGATACAACCAGGAACTGATGAACTGGCTCAAGCGCGACATGGGCGTTCTCAAGCTCTGGGTTTCGGGGAAGCCTCGCCGCTGATGCAATACTTTTTGCTTTGTGCCGGTGAAGATTCCGGCGATGTCCTGGGCGAATCCTTTGTCTCGGCCGTGATTGCCGCAGGCTATGGCGCCCGCGGTACGGGCGGTGCGCGCATGCAGGCCGCTGGCCTTGATCCCGTTTGCGAATACGAGACTCTACCGGTGTCTGGATTCGGGGACGTGCTTCCGCATTATTTCCGCCTGCGCCGGGCGTATGCGGCCCTGTGCGATGCGTTGACGGCTCCGGAGTGCGTGGGCTTTATCGCCATCGACTATCCGGGATTCAACATGAGGCTCTGTGCCTTGGCCAAGCGCCTTGGCAAGCGAATGCTTTATGTGGCTCCGCCGCAGGTGTGGGCGTGGAAGAGCTCGCGCGCCCGCAAACTGCAAGGCGTCTCGCTCGCGGTACTATTCGACTTTGAAGGGGACGCCTTTGCGCGCCTCGGGTGCGAGGCGCGACGCCTGCGGCATCCGTTCGCCATTTCATCTGAACGTCCCGACGATTCCCGCGATCAAATCCTCCTGTTACCGGGAAGCCGCAAGTCCCAGGCGGTGCGGAACCTTAAGGCCTACATCCGGGTGGTTCGCGATAGTGAAAGGCGGGTCACCGTCGTAGCGGCGCGCAAGTCCTTGGTTCCTGTGCTTGAACGCGTGCTTTTGCAGTCGTTTGGCGGTAACGTCCCTGCTTGCGTCTCGGTAACCGTGGCCCCCGAAAGCGTGGCTGACCGTCGCCATTTGTACGGGTCTGCGGTGGGGGCTCTCGTAGCCCCGGGTACGGCGACGCTCGAACTTGCTCTTTCGGCATGCCCGCAAGTCGTACTGACCGTGCCGGATTCCCTTACTTATATAATGGGAAGCCTTCTGGTGAAGGCTCGCCATTTCGCGATGCCCAACATCCTCTTGTCTTGCAAGGCGGTCCCGGAATTTATCTGTGCTCCGTGGGCGCTGCGGCGAATGCTTCCGAAAATCCGGCAGGCGCTCCAGTCTATGGAAAATAGCGACGCCAAAACCGCCGCGACAAGTATCGCGAACAATCTGGGTGCTATCGTTGCTGGCGGAAAATCAGCGGCGGAACTTCTTGGCGAGTTCTTCCAGGGTAATGCGCATTAAGGTCGGCCCGCCGTAGGGCGACTTTAGCGGGTCTTCCGTAATCATCAGCTGGCCCATCAGGCTAGCCATCTCCTCGGGCTTCAACTTGTCGCCCGCCTGGAAGGCGTTCGTCTTGGCCCAGGCCTTGGCAATGGATTCCTGAATCTTGGCCGAATCGGTCTCGCCGTCGGCGATGCAGGACTCCAGGAACTCGTGTACGGCCTTTGCCACGCGCGATAGCGGGAGGTGGGTCGGGATGGCCCTCACCTGGTAGGTGTCGCCGCCAAACGGCTCGATATGGAAACCGAGTTGTACGAGTTGCTTCTCGACATGCGGGAACATCTCCTTCTCGTCTTTCGAAAATTCGGTAAGCTCCGGGAACAAGAGCTCCTGGCTGTCTTGCGCGACTCCGTTTTTCAGGCTGTCCAGCGCCTGTTCGTACAAGATGCGCGTGTGGGCGGCATGCTGGTCTATAACCAGGAGCCCTTCGGCGTCTTCGCCCGCAATATAGGTGTTCGCAATCTGGAACAGGGTAGGGGGCGTCCAGGGAGCCTGCTCCTTGGGGGGCGGAGGGACGTTGCCCTGGTCGGGCTCCAGCGAAATGATCTTGCCCGCCTCGGGCTGGGAGAAGAGGTCCTGGACTTCTTCTCGCTCGGGAATGCGGGGCTTTGCCGTCGTGAATCGTGCCGGTGCCTCGCGCACAGCCATGGTGGGCGGCGGCGGAAGCTTGTCGCCGAGTCCGGAGTCCAGGCTAGAGTTGAGGCTGGAGCTGAGGCCCGCGTCGCTCAGGTCGATGAACGGGGAGTTCTTCTCGAATTCCTGTTTGAGCGTTTCTCTGATGGCATGCGCCACCACGAGGAACACGAGGCTCTGGTTCGCAAAGCGGACCTCGCGCTTGGCGGGGTGGACGTTCACGTCGAATTCGGCGTCGGGCATGTCCAAGAAGAGCACGGTAACGGGCTTGCACTGGGCGCCGTAGGGCTCGTATGTTTGCGAAATGGCCTTGGCGACCGTCTTGCACTCGATGGGGCGGTTGCGCATGAACAGGTACTGGTGGTAGCGCTTGCCGTTGGTCTCCGTCGTGGGGGATATGTAGCCGGTGATGTGAACGCCTGACTCCGTGTAGTCGACGGGGAGCAGTTTCTTGGCTATACCGGAACCGATGGTCTCGGCCAGGCGGCTCCGGAGTTCCCCGGGGACCCCGACAAAAACGGACTTGTCGCCGACCTTGTAGTCGAACCTTATCTCCGGGTGGGCGATGGCGATTTTTATGATAACATCGAGGATTTTGGACGTTTCGGAGGTTTCGCTGCCCAGGAAGGTCCTGCGGACGGGGGTATTGAAAAACAGGTCTTCTATGAGGAAGGTCGTTCCGCGGCTCGCGGCGCAGGGCTCCTCTTCAACAACGTTACCCCCATTCAGCACAATCCGGTTGCTTTCTCCCTCGTCCGTGGCGCTGGTGATGGTCATTTTGGACACGGCGGCAATAGAAGCGACCGCTTCGCCGCGGAACCCGTTTGTCTGCAGGTGGAAAAGGTCTTCGGCTGCAAATAATTTAGACGTAGTGTGCCTAAGGTAACATAAATCCAGGTCGGCCTTTCCCATGCCTTTCCCGTTGTCCGAAACCAGGATTTTCTTTTTGCCGCCCTGCTCGATTTGGACCTGGATTCGGGTCGCTCCGGCGTCGATAGAATTCTCAATAAGTTCCTTAACGGCCGACGCGGGACGCTCAATTACTTCTCCCGCTGCTATTTTATTGATTATTTCATCTGTTAAAAAGTGTATTTCGGCCGATTTCATTGCAGAAAATATAAAAAAAAGCGTTATTCCGAGAATAAAATAGCTACATTTGCGTTGAAATAAAATAAAGAGGTGGAGATGCTTTCAAACTTATTTCTTCAGTTGACTCACATCGAGCTCTTGATTAGTTATCCCATTAAGGATATTGTTTCGCTCGTGAAACGGGATCCCCGGTTCAATGTGAAAGTTCTTAACGACATCTATTTCGAAGATTCGTTCGTCGACGAAGGAACTTACCGCTTGGTGATGAACAGCGTGGTGAACTGGCTCTACGAGCGTGGCGAGAACCCCGATGCATTCGTCCAGCGTATTATCGACCGCTGCATTGCGTTTGAAGGCGTTCCTGCCCGTAGCGTGCTTCGCTCGTATCTCCCGTACATTTCCCAGTTCTATTCCACCACCGACGTTCGCCAGCTCTGCCTGGACATTATTCCGAAACGTTACACCATGCTGAGCGATTGGAAGTTCCTCCGTCGCGACCTGGTCGACGGCAACCGCAAGGAATATGTCTCCTTCCGATTCGATACTCCGGGGATGCTTGTGACGAACCCCATGCGCTGGTTCAATGGTTTGGTCCAGATTGGTCCCATCCTCCTCGACACGCCTCCTTACGAACACATGCAGTTCAAGGCTGCACAGACCTCCTTCGTGGAAGCTCTCGAAAACCGCGCGAATGCCGAAATGGGCAACGACGGTTTTGTTTACGTGAACGGCGAGAAGGTCGGCAAGAACGCAACCTTCAATGACTGCATGGTTGAGAACGGACTTGAATGGGATGTGGACGCCGAGAAGAAGTTGACCTGTGTCAAGGCTCTCGAAAATGTCATAGACGAAAAGACCGGCTCCGTGCTTATCCACAAGGATTGCTACTATGGCGCGCCCGCTTCCGTGGTATTGGTTGACTACAAGGCCGACGTGGTCGCCCCCGAACCGTTCAACAAGCTCATGAGCGCTGTCGTCAAGCAGGAATTCGACTCCTGGCAGCCCATCCAGAAGGCCCAGGAACAGCTCCTCGAAGCCATGAACGATTCCGTGACGGTTATCTACTACAAGAGCGATGACTCTATCTCCGTGAACAGCAAGCACTTGATGCGTAACGTTCCGGCCAGAATCCTCCGCAACCTGCTCCGCGAATACACGGCGACGGGCCGCGAGGAATACGAGAACCGCGAATTCAAGCGCGATCCGGCCATCTGCATGGACCCGCTCCGTCCGAACTTTGAAAGCCGCCTGAATCGCGTTATCGCGCACATCAACGGCTGCGACGATCCGAACAAGCCGAGTGAGGGCGTCAAGAAGTATTTCGAGATCGAACGTCACCGCCGCGGCGGCTTCCGTTTTGTCCCGAAATGCAAGATTATTTTCCGTGAAGAATAGCCTAAGCTGATAATCTTCTGATGTATGTTTTTTTAAGAAGAAAAATAAGCAAATCAGAAGATTCACACGGCAAAAAGATGGCTATATTACGGACGTTGAGATTTGACAGGAGTCTTTAAGGAATCTTTCCATTTTCCCTCTTGGTAAGGTTCTTGCCCTGAAAAAATTTCAATATTTTCTCCTTCTTAGGAAAGGTCTCTCGCAAGAGGGGCCTTTCTTTTTTTTGTGATCTCGATGATCACAAAAAAAAGCTTGTTCTTGGCCTCGGTCATAGCCATGCGAGCATGGCTGCGACTCTCGGCTTGCGAACAAGTCTTTCTTTACAAGAATCGGGAGTCTGCTGAGTCCTTTATAGCAAACTCTACGGCTCGGCCATGCCCAAACGAGTTTGGTCGCGGCGCTCGCCTTACGAGTTGGTCTTTTATTCAAGAGTCTGGAGTTGTCTACAGCCAATTCTTGGCCTCGGTCATGGCCGTGCAAGCACGGTCGCGACTCGGACGCTTACGCGTCATGCTGAACGGCTCGGATATAGAATCGCAAGCGATTCTGCGTCTCTCGCCTTGGGGCATACTCGCCTTACGAGTTGGTCTTTCAGCCTATTCTTCGGCTCGGGAAAAGACAAAAAAACTCCGCGGAGCGGAGCTTTTTAATTCTGGTTTGGATGACGGCTTATTAGCGCCTTCTTTCAGCCATCTCTTTCTTCAGGATGTCCATGACGGCGCCGAGGTCTGCCGGAGCCTTGAACACGGGGTTCGCGAACTTGGAGGCTATGTTCTCGAGCTTCTTTTCGTGGTAGCCGACCTTGAATTCGGTGAACTTGAGGCCGTGTGCCGTGCTGATGACCACAACGTTTTCTTCCTTGTCGATCTTGCCTGCGGCAACGAGCTTTTCGAGGGCGCCGAGAGCGACACCCGTATGCGGGCAGCAGTAGAGACCGATGCGGTCGCCGCGGTGGGCTGCGTTAGCGAGTTCTTCTTCAGTAACGCTCACGACCATGCCGTTCGTCTTCTGGATGGCGCGCACGGCCTTCGGATAGCTGACTGGGTTACCGATCTGGATGGCAGAGGCGAGCGTCTTCTTCGCCTGCATGGGAACGAGCTTGTCGAAGCCGCGTTCGTAAGCCTGGAAGAACGGGTTGGCGTTCTCGGCTTGGGCCACGATGATGCGCGGGATGCGGTCGATAAGGCCCATGGCTTTGCAGTCTTCGAAACCCTTGGCGAGGGCGCTCACGTTACCGAGGTTACCGCCCGGGATAATCACGGTGTCGGGCACCTTCCAGCCCAATTCCTGGCAGATTTCCGGAGAAATCGTCTTCTGGCCTTCTACGCGGAGGCTGTTCATGGAGTTGGCGAGGTAGATGCGGTTGTCGGCGGTGACCTGCTGGACAATCTTCATGCAACCGTCAAAGTCGGTGTCGAGGGCGAGCACGATGCTGCCGTTAGAAATCGGCTGGATCAGCTGGGCCACACTCGTCTTGCCGGCGGGCAAAAAGACGATGCTCGGGATGCCGGCCTTGGCGCAGTAGGCGCTCAAAGCGGCGGAGGTGTCGCCGGTAGAGGCGCAGGCCACAGCGTCGATTTCGTGAATCTTCTTCTTGATGATGTGGTTCACCTGGCTCACGAGAACCGTCATGCCGAGGTCCTTGAAGCTACCGGTGTGGGAGTTGCCGCAAAGCTTGACCTTGAGGCTTGCGATGCCGAGCTCGCGAGCGAGCGGGGCCGCGTCAAACAGCGGGCTCCAGCCTTCGCGCATCGTGACGATGTCTTCGATGGGCATGTCGGGGAGCACCATCTCGCGCTTGCTCCAGATACCGCTCATGTCGGCGGGTTCGAAGCTCATGCGGCGTTCGGCGAAGAGCTTCTTCCATTCGTCGGGGCTCTTGCTGGCGAGGGCGGCACGGTCGTGCTCGACTTCCAAAAGGCTTCCGTCCACCTTGCTGCGGTAAATGACGTCGGTCAGCGGGTAGGTGTCGTCGCCGTTGATGTTCCTAAAGTGCGCGTTAAACTGAGACATAATATCCTCTTGTATTTTCGGGCGTAAATATAGAAATTATGGGGATTTTTTTCTATTCTTTTGTTACCATGGAACGAGAAAACTTTAAATCCAGACTAGGTTTTATCCTTATCGCTGCCGGATGCGCCATCGGCCTCGGCAACGTGTGGCGTTTCCCCTACATCGCAGGCCAGTACGGCGGAGCGGCATTCGTGCTCCCGTACCTCGGATTTCTGCTGTTTCTCGGGCTCCCGATCCTCATGGCGGAACTCGCGCTGGGTCGTGGCGGCCGTAGCGGTGTCGCCCGTGCCTTCGACAACCTGGAAAAGCCGGGCACCAAGTGGCACTGGGCCAAGTTCCCGCTGATTTCGGCGAACTACATACTGATGGCGTTCTACTCGGTGGTTACGGGCTGGATGCTCTACTACTTCTACAAGATGGTCACCGACGCGAACTTCCTCAAGGGAACTCCCGACCAGATTGCTTCCGGCTTCGGCGAAATGCTTTCGAACCCCTCGCTCATGATTTTCTGGATGACTGTCGCTATCGTGCTCGGCCTCGGCGTTGTATCGCTCGGGCTCCAGAAAGGCGTCGAGGGCGTTACCAAGAAGATGATGATCTGCCTGCTTGTCATCATGCTCCTCCTTGCCATCCGTGCGGTGACTCTTCCGGGTTCTACCGCGGGTTTGCAGTTCTACCTGCTCCCGTCTTTCGAGCGCTTGACGCAGTCGGGCAAGGGTGTGGGCGAGGCCATCTTTGCGGCGTTCGCGCATGCGTTCTTCACGCTCAGTATCGGTATCGGTAGCATGGCCATTTTCGGTAGCTACATTGGCCGCAAGCACTCCCTGGTCAAGGAGGCGGCGAGCGTCTGCATTCTCGACACCGTCGTCGCGCTTGTCGCTGGTATCATTATCATCCCGAGCTGCTTTGCCTTTGGCCAGTCTCCCGGACAGGGCCCGGGCCTTATCTTCGTTACGCTTTCCAACGTGTTTTCCATGATGCCGGCGGGCCGGTTCTGCGGCGCGGCGTTCTTCCTGTTCATGTCTTTCGCGGCGCTCTCCACCCTGATTGCCGTGTTCGAGAACCTCGTCTCGTTCTGGATGGACCTCAAGGGGTACGACCGCAAGAGTGTCGCCCTTTGGAATATTCTGGTCGTATTCGCGCTTTCGCTCCCGTGCGCCCTCGGCTTCAACGTGCTTTCGGGCTTTGAACCGTTCGGCCCTGGCAGCTGCGTGCTGGACCTCGAAGACTTTATCGTGAGCAACACCATGCTCCCGGCGGGCGGCATGTTCATCGTGATTTTCTGCTCCAGCCGCTACGGTTGGGGACAGGAGAAATTCTTTGCCGAAATCAATGCGGGCAAGGGCTACAAGATTCCGCTCAACACCTTCTTCAAGGTGTACTTCAAGTGGGTGTTGCCGCTGCTTGTTTCCATCCTGCTCATCCAGGGATACCTCTCCAAGTTCGCCCCCGAACTCTGCGCCAAGATATTCGGCTAAATAATCCCGTTTGCTCGAATTTTCTATATTCTCAGCTGGAAATTTACAGATGAGACTTGGAGATCTGAGTGAATAAAAGATATTTGTGTTTTCTGTCGGTACTGGCTTGCCTTGCGCTGACACTTTCTTCGTGCTTGTTCGAATCCGATGACTCTGCCCTCAACCGTTGGATTTCGGACCAGGGCATGCCGGACCGCTACAAGGTACAGACCTTGAGCATTGGCGACTTGACCCCCATTTCGGCGGAAACTGTCCTGGATACCGCCCCGCGTGCGGCGAACGAACGTGCCCTGCTCGGGCAGTCCGGGAACATCCAGCACGACATGGTCCTGGATTTCGGTTTCGCGTCGGGCCTGCTTTCTACGCTCAACAAGGCGGACTCGGCGGCGTCTTTCCTGTTCTTCCGCCTGTTGCCGTCGTTCTATGGTTCCAAATACTTCCCGCAGGACTCCTTCCCGCTGGAAGACGAACTTGCCGTGACCGTAAGCTGGAAGCTTAGCCGCAGCAAGAGCGACTCGTACCTTGAAGATGTCATGGAGATTTCGGACGAGGACTGGTACAAGGACATTTCCAAGTGGGAACCGGACGCGTCCGCTGACACCACCTACAAGATTTCCATTGGCAAGAAGGATTCGACGCTCTCGCTCATGCTGCCGCACGCCCTGATCGATAGCATCCGCAGCGAGGTGAGCTATTGCCGCCTGCAGCTTAGACTCTCGGCTCCCGACGCCAAGCGCGTGTACCGCTTTTACGGGCCGAGCTATGTTTACAGGCCGCAGTTCCGCATGACGACCCTTTCCGATACGTCGTTCATCTACAGGACCGTGACGCCTTTCCGTGCGGCCGACGCCATCAAGAGCAAGGAAGACTGCTCCGACTGTCAGGTGCTGCATGGCGGCGTTCTGGATACGCTCCATGTGGAATTCCCCTCGGATCCGATTATGAAGGGCCTGGCCGAGTTCTACGGCGACGAGTTCCCCTACAATGTGGGCGATGGCGACGACGTGCGCCAGGCGGTCGTGCTTGCGCAGATGACCTTCTACCGCGACGATTCCAACGGATTCTCGGAATTGGGATATCCGGTACAGGTCGTTACGAGTTCTACCGTGGATACCATCGCTTCGGGAGGACACATCGTGAAGGAACTCTACAAGCTGGACGAGGAGAGGATTGTCAAGGAGGGCCACCCGAACACGGTGTTCTGCGATGGCGACTCCCTGACCGTCCAGGTGACCTACGGCATGAGGGAATTCATCAACAAGGCAAGCGACGGACGCACCTTCAAGATGCAGATGCGCCTTGGCCTCCCTGTGGTTAGGCCCAACGATTCTACCTACAATACACGTTACTCGTCGGATTCGAACTACGTGTACTTTAACCAGAACCACTTTGACTACGCACGTTACGATTTTACGGAAAGCATGAAGAAACCGGCAACGCTCAAACTCTGGCTTGCCTCCAAGCGGGGGGATGAGTAATGAAAAAGTTTTTAGGAATCATTCTTTGCCTTGTGGCATTTTCTTCGGCATCCATGATTGGCCTGGATGCGCTCGGTGAAGAACAGACCTTGGGCGGCATGGCTTCGATGGCCGGTCGCGGTTATGCCGGTAGCGCCAAGACGGGCGAGGCCGAGGGCATTTCGCTGATGAACCCCGCGCGTATCGCGTTCGATACGAAGGTCGTGTTCAACATCAACTTCTTGGTGGACATTCTTGCCATAGAGATGGGAAGCCATTTCTATTCCACGAACTCCGTGTCCATCCCTTCGTTCAACCTTTCGTTCCCCATGGGTAGCTATGGCGCCATGGGCGTTTCGCTGTGGCAGCACTACGCTTCGTCGCTGGATGTGGAGGCGGAAGATTCCTCGTCGGTGGAAACGAAGATGAAGTACCAGAGCAGCGTGTACGAGATTGTTCCGAACTATGCGGTCCGCATTCCGTTCTTCCGCAACTTCTCGTTGGGCGGATCGGCACACTTTGTGATGGGTAACGTTGAACGTAGCCTTACGCTCAATCCCGACAACAGCGCCGTGCCTAAGGAAGATGCCTGGGCGACCAGCAACGCAAAGATTACGGACTACGTGGACGGAACCTGGGAAATCAAGAACCATCCGGCGTACTATTCCGTTGCCTTGCAGTACCGTGGCCGCCAGAGTTCGTACTTCTTCTCGTTCACGACTCCCTACACGCTCGAGAACAAGCTGAACTACAACCTGCGCTTCAGCGAAATCGATACGATTTCGCCGACGAAGTACACCCGCGAAATTGACGTTCCCCTGACTCTTGCTACTGGTATGAACTTCCGCTTCCACAAGCGTAACAACGTGATGCTCGACTTGCAGTGGCGTTCTTGGGACGACGACGTGGAGAACATCGGCAGGAGTTTTGACATGGAGCAGTATACCAAGACGCAGAGCGACATTCTTGTTGCTGCCGGTTTCCAGCGCGACGGAAGCCCGCTGTTCTACGACAAGTACTGGGACCGCATCACCTACCGCTGTGGCGGATGGTACAAGGGCTGGTACGTTGACGGTACGCACGAGTTTGGCGGCTCCATTGGTGCCGGATTCCCGCTCGGCCGCAAGGGCACCACGGTGGACGTGGCTATCCAGGGCGGCAAGCGCTTCGTGGACGACGGACACAGCTGGGAAGAAACGTTTATCGGCCTCAGGCTCGGCCTGATGGGCATCGGTAACTGGGGCTCGACCGCCAGGTAAGTTTATTTTCGAAGGAGGCTATGATGGCTACTACCAAGAAAACTAAAATAGTGAAGGCCGTGAAGGCTGTAGAAAAGACCGTCTCGAAGATTGTGAAGAAGGCGTCGTCTGCAGCCAAGAAGGCTGTTCCTGCAGTGAAGAAGGCTGAAGAAAAGCCCGCCGCGAAGAAGGCTGCTGCAAAACCGGCTGCCAAGAAGACCGTGAAGGCTGCTACGGCTGCAAAGCCCGCTGCCGCAAAGACGGCCGAAAAGAAGGCTGCTAAGCCGGCCGCCAAGAAGGCCGTGAAGGCCGCTCCGAGGGCCAAGTCTGCCCCGAAGGCCTCTGAACAGACCGACGTGAAGGCCGTTACCAAGGTTGCCGCCAAGAAGACTACCGCTGCCGTGAAGGCCGCCACAAAGCCTGCGACCAAGGGTGCAGCACTCGCGCAGTCCTTTGACCCGGAATACTTGGTGCTCATGCAGAAGGACCCGAACTGGATGCAGGCCTTCTGGGAAGTTTCCGAAGACCGTATCAACCGTGCCAAGAAGGGCAAGGGCAAGCTCGTGATCCGCTTGTTCGACGTGTCGGGCGACCTTACCGTGAAGCGCGGCAAGAAGAGGAAGTTCCGTGACGTGGAAGTTCCGGCCGATGCTCGCAGCTGGTACGTGGAAAACAAGGCGTCTGATGCGACGGTCGCCGTGCTCGGCTTTGCCGCCGGCGGTAACTTTATGCCGCTGGTCGAATCTGTACCGGTGCAGCCGTACTCTCCGGAAGGTTCCGAAGTGAACGTTGACGACGTGTTCGTTCGCGCTTCGCTCGGCGGTGCCGCCATGGGCGGTTTCGGCAGCTCGGGCCTTTCCAGCATGTCGGCCAAGAACTGGCTCGAATCGCTTTCCAGCTCTTCGGGCTCCATGTTCTCGGGTGCGCTCTCCAGCGCCGCTCTCAAGAGCAACAAGCTTGAGCTCCCGAAGGATTCCGTGAACTACGGCAAGGACTTCTTCCTCTGGGTCAAGACCCGCCTTATCGTGTACGGCGGAACACGCCCCGACGCTCACCTCCAGGTGCGCGGCGAACCGTTCCCGCTGAACCCGGATGGCACCTTCAGCTTCGAAGAAGACCTCCCGGATTCCACGAAGATTATTCCGGTATTCGCGACCGACAAGGATGGCGATTTCCCGACGACGATTGTCCCGATTGTCGTGAAGCGCACCGAGTAAGCCAAAACTACTGGGGAAGCCCATGTCTGCGCCCGGCAAGATACACCTGCTGTTGCATGCGCACTTGCCGTTTGTGCGCGAGCCCGCATACGACCGGTTCTTGGAAGAGAACTGGTTCTTCGAGGCTATGGCAGAAACGTACCTGCCGATTGTGCAGATGCTTTGCCGCCTGCAGTCGCGCGGAGTTCCCGGGACGCTCAACCTGAGCGTGTCATCGTCGCTTTTGGCGATGCTTACCGATCCGCTGCTGCTCCGCAAGTTCACGCGCCATTTGCACATGCAGATGGAACTCCTCGAGAAGGAAAAAGAACGTGCCCGCGGGAACGACGAAGTTTTGCCGGTGGTGGACTTTTATTACCGCCGTGAAGTGGCGCTGATTGATTTTTGGGAACGCGACTGCAAGTGCGAAATTGTCCCGGCTTTAAAGCGCCTGGAAGAATCCGGCAAGCTTTCTCTTTTGACATGCGTGGGCACGCACCCGTTCTTGCCTGCTTACCAGTCCGATACCGAGGCGGTGCGCTTGCAGCTGGGCGTCACGGTGCGTGCGTTTGAAAGCGCGTTTGGACGCAAGCCGCGCGGGCTCTGGCTCCCGGAATGCGGTTACTACGAGGGGCTCGATTCCATTCTCGCCGAATTCGGTTTCGAGTACTTCTTTGTGGAAACACATGGTGTGCTTTTGGCAAAGCCCGCGCCCAAATACGGAGTGTTTTCTGCCATCAGGACCCCTGCGGGGCTTTATTGCATGGGTCGCGAGCAGAGCAGTTCCATGGAAGTCTGGAGCCGTCGTACGGGCTACCCGGGGCATCCCGAGTACCGCGAGTTCTTCAAGGACATCGCCTACGAGCGCGACCGCAACTACCTGGGCGAATACTTCATGGCGGGCGAGACGCCTATCGAGACGGGCCTCAAGTACTGCCGCATTACCGGCAGCGAGGACAAGCAGATTTACCGCCCGTGGAACGCAATGCGCCTGGCCGAAGACCATGCGCGTCTCTTTGTCGCTAACCGCGAGGCGACGGTCACGGAACTTCTGCCCAAGATGGAAGGCAACAAGGTCTCCATCCTTTGCCCCTACGATGCGGAACTCTTTGGACACTGGTGGTTCGAGGGCCCCGAATTCATCGAGCGCATGTTCGAACGTGCGGCGGGTTCGGGAACCGTCGAGATGGCATCGGTGGAACGTACCATTGCCGAACAGAAGTCCCGTGAAGCGGCCGAGCCTATGCTAGCTCAAGCGCGTCGCCCCGCATTCTCGTCGTGGGGCGAGGGCGGCTTTGGCGAAGTCTGGATGAACGACGAGGTCAGCTGGGTTTACCCGCTGTTCTTCCGCATGCGCGCCATGCAGAAGAGCCTCAAAAAGGCCGTCGCGAAATCCCGCGACAACGCAAAGCTTTATTCGCTCGGCCGCCGTTACCTAGCGCAGGTCGCACGCGAAATCCTCTTGTTCCAGGCCTCCGACTGGGCATTCATGATTCACAACAAGTCCGCTGCCGACTACGCTCGCGCCCGCCTGAACGAACACTCCCGCAATGTGGAATCGCTGTATGCATCCGCCACGGCGGCGCTCTCGGGCATCGTGAAACGCCCCGACACGTCGCTGCTCCAGGAACTCGAGGCCAAGGACAATCTCTTCCCGTGGATCGGGGAGCTGCTTTAATAGACAATCAGGAATTTTTCGGTCTTGCCGCTTGCGCCTGCGCGGAAGCGGTACACGCCCGGCTTCATCTTGTCCATGACGGTAGCTTCGTCAATGCAGTGCGTGGTGTGCGTGTATTTCTCGCGCATCACGAGGTCGCCGCGCGCATTCCTGATTTCAATAAACTTCTTGTTGAGCGGGAGCGGCGTAAAGCACAGGTTGCCGTGGCGCCACGGCGTCGGGAAGGCGCGTAGCGTGGAATCTTTCACGACTTCGGGAATGTAGCCGGTCTGATTCACGCGGCTCAAAACCCAGACGGCGGAATCGTTGCGGCTAGCCATGATGCGAATGGAATCGAGCGAGGCCGTATTCAAGACGGGGTAGAAGGAAACGTGCTCGCCCTTGTACAGCACGGCACTAGCCTTACCGATAAAGTTGTCTAGATTGATGTCTTCGCCTCTGTAGTACTTGTAGGCGAGATTCTGGACGTCGGGCGAGGCGCCGCTGGCATTGAACATGGTTGCATTGGGCCACAGCGGCTGATCAAGGCCTATCCATGCGCTCGTGTCAAGGTATTTGCTTCGCGAACCCGAGAACGAGAGACGTTCGGCAAAATCGTGGAAAATGCTGTCCGGCGACATCTTTTTCGCCTTGACAACGTTCGAAAATTGCTCCGTGAAACTCTTGGTCGGGTCTTTTGCGAATCCTTCCCAGATGCTCTTGTCAAAATCCTGGCTAAAGTGGTTGTAGAGGTAGATGTATAAAAGTCCGCCTTCGTACGAACCGTTCTCCATCGTGATGCCCGTATTGTTGAACATGCTACCGATGTAGTTGATGTAGTCGTTCACGTCGGGAGCGGCAATCTCTTCGACGCCCGCGGCCGATGCCTCGAGCCAGAAGGTAGAGAATTGGTTGAAGTCTATGTAGCGCAGCTGCACGGCATGGTAGAGCTCGTGGAAAGCCGTAACGCGTATGGCCTTGGCCCATTCGCGGGAATAGTCGTTAAACTCCGCGCCGTATGTGGTGATGGGCGTCTCGGAAACATCGTAGTAGCATGTTGTGCCGTTTACGTCTATGCTTGCGGTAGACGCGGCCGGCGTAGAATACTTGAAGTCGTTCTCGAGGAAAATCTGTGTCTTGTGGCCGTCGCTCGCCGGGTGCGTAATCCCGAAACAACCGCTGTTGCAATCGGCGTCGCTCATCACGCTAGACTTGTTGCGGACTTTCAGCAGGTCGATGACTTCGACGATGTAATGGTCCTTGTCGGCCTTTTTACGGTAATGGAAGCTGATGGAGTCGGATTCCGGCTTGCGCATGCCTCTCTTGCCAACGTGAAGGTCCCACGCCTTCTCGAAATCCACGGCGACGCTGTCGATGAACTTTTCCGTAGTCGCGTGGACGCCCTTGAGCGTATAGAAAATCTGGAAGTGCGGGGTGGTGCGCGTGTAGACGGAATCGTAGAAGACATCGGCGCCGCAAGGGCCTGTTTCGGTACGTGCGGCGACCTTCATCTTGGACATGTTGCGCTGATATTCGAGAATCCTGGCGGTGGCGCAGTGTCCGGCGGCGTTTGCGCCGGTCGCGAAGCCACCTACGACGGCTACGACGAGGGCGAGTCCCAGGTTGCCCAGGAATTTTTTTGCCTTGCGGACGATGCCCTCGTCGATGGCGAGGGGCTTTTGGTGGTGCGCCTTTATACGGGCGTCCACGATGAGCGGGGCGTCTATGGCCCAGTGCTTGTTGCTGTAGCGCTCAGCCACGCCGTGCAAGTCTTGCGCGGGGTCGGAGCGCGTGAAGGTCATCCACAGGAAATCGGCAAGGCCGCGCTTGTCGGTGCAAATGCTTTGCGTGTCGTCTACGACGCTAACCCACGGGTAGTTCTCGCGGTATTCCCAGCGGGCGAAAGATTCCCGCAGGGAATCGAAGTCGGCTGGGGAATGCGTGTTCCCGCCGTTCCACTGCACGGCGATTACGCCCTTCATGGCGATTCGCGGGTTTGCAAACTTTTCGGGCAGCGTGAGCGTGGCCAAATCGCAGTCGTCGCGGCGCAATTCCCTGCGCTTTTTCCCTGCCGCCGCCATCACCAGCTTGGAGCCGTGATTGAGCGAGGTTCCGGAGTAGTCGAGCGTGTCGATGGTGGTGGAGGTCTGCAAGTGCAAATCGCGCGCGAAGTCGACCCTCTCGAGCACATGCGCAAAGAATCCCGGCACGTCGTTCATGTCGAGCGATGCGTCGTCTTCGCGGGCGGCGAGCAGCAGGTACTTGCTGAGGCTCACCTGGTTGAATCCGAGCAGCGCGTTTGCCGTCTTCAAGAGTTCCATCGGTTCGCGTTCCGCCTCGCTAACGTACGGCCTGAACCTCTCGCTCGCCAGTGCCAAGCACAGCGGGTGTACTCCCGCCTCGTCTACGGCATGCACCGCGTGCACGCCCGGCAGCGACGTAGGTACCATCGGCCGCGTAATCTCGTGGATGAACTCGCCGAACACCGTGTCTTCTTTTGGCGGGCGCCCTACGGAAGTGAACGGATAGATGGCGCCCTTCTTGCAGAGCACCTTCTTTACGTGCATGTAGGGGAAGGGGTGCTTACCGGAGTAATACCCAACGTGGTCGCCGAACGGGCCTTCTGGTTTTAAATCTGGAGCCATCTCGCCCAAAATACAAAATTCGGCATCACTGGAGACAACGTAACCGTCGTGTTCAAAATAGCGGAATCGCCTGCCCGCAAGCATCCCCGCGAGCGTGAGTTCCGAAAGGTTCGCTGGCATGGGTGTCACCGCGGCCACAGTATGGGCGGGGGAGCCGCCAATAAAGATGCTCACCTTGAGCGGTCTGCCTTCGTCGATGGCTTTTTGGTGGTGCGCCGCGATGTCGCGGTTAATTTGGTAGTGCAACCCGCATTCGTCGGGCGCGTAGTCGTTGCCCGAAATCTGCACGCGGTACATGCCCACGTTCGTCTTCAGAATCCCGCCCTTTTCGCAGGGGCGCGTGGCCACTTGCGGCAAAGTGATGAACGCGCCGCCGTCTTCGGGCCAGCCCACAATCTGCGGGAGGTCGGCCAGCGTGCATTCCTCAAAGTCGCGCAAACTCCCGGAACGTACGGGCAGCGAATTGAGCCCCGCCTTGGCTGCGCGCAAAAGCGTGCCCGTGCCGGCGCCCTTGAAAAATTCTACCGGGTTCGACTTGAACTGTACTGCGGTGCGCGTGCTTGCAAGCGTGTCGCGGAACAAGAACCTCATGCGGTCCATGGTCCCGAAAATGTTGGCGGCCGCCTGGAACCTGCACCCCTTCACCTTCTCGAACAGCAACGCGGGGCCGCCGCATTCGTACGCCTGGCGCGCGATTTCGGCCATCTCGAGATACGGGTCCACTTCGTCGTGGATACGCTTGAGCATGCCTGCGCGTTCCAAGTCCTGCAGAGCCTGTCTGAGATTGCGGTACATAATTACCCGGATGGTGGCGCGGCTAGCCGGCCGTGGCGCTCTCGTCCAAAGTTTCGAAGGACTGGGTCTTCTTCTGGGCTTCGACGGCGAGCATGATGTCGCGGGTGTCCTTGCGGGAATAGATCGCGTATACGATGTTCGCCCTGGCGATGATGCCGGCGAAAACCTCTTCGGGGATGTTCGTGAATCCCTGGAACGAGAACTCATCGTAGCAGGCGGTCATGTTGCCTTCGGAGACGAACTGGTGGCTCGCGGTAAAGCCGCGGAACGGGCCGTCGGCGAGGCGGACTGTCACCTTGTTGTCGGTAAAGGAACTGATGGTGCCCGTCCACTTGATGGACTTGAATCCGCACTGGATGTGGTAGTTGACTCTTGCTCCGGGAGCAAGTTCACTAGGCAGTGTGTAGTGGAGGAGGGGCGTTTTGGAGATGGCCAGGTTCATCGGCGCGTAACGGAGTGTTTCCAGCACGTTGGGGAGGGAAAACTCTTGCCACGATGTTTGACTAAACTGTACCATACGCTATTAAATGTAGTAAAAAAGAATGCCTGTAGATATTATTTTTTTAAGGTTCCGACAACTTCTTTCGCGAGCGCGCTGAACGCCGTGGTCGGGTGCTGTTCCACCCACTGTGCCGACACCTTTGTCTTGAGGAATCGCCCTTCCACCGAATTGTACCAGTGAACAATGCGCGTGTTCTTCAAGATGAGCTTGTCTAACTTGTTGTTTGTCTTCGCCTTAAACCAGTGCGCGCTAATCTCGGGCCCGAGCGGGTAAAAGAAACTCGCCGGGAACACCGTCATGGAATCGCTGCTCCTGTTGTGCGTCACGTTCTGCATAAGGCGGGTGCCCAGGCGGAAGCGCTTGAGCCTCTCCTTTTCGGGCATGGACTTGATGAACTGGAAAGCGTCGTGGATGGTCGCGTTCCCGGGCTCGGCACCTATCACCGCGTTGTTCACCGCGGCTGAGAAACCGCATTCGGCGAGGCGGAACAGCTTGTAGCCGCCGGGCAGGCGCGCGCAGAACTCACGGAAGGCGAATTGCAGCCCGCAGTAAATCCAGCGGAACGGGTTTACGCTCTTGAACAGCCCCGCCGGCAGCGCCACGGGCTCCACGCCAATGAATCCTTCCAGTTGCAATAGGTCGTCGAACGGCTTTACCACAATCACGTCGGTATCCAGGTACACGCCGCCGTACTTGTACAGCAGAGCAAGCCTCAGCAGGTTCGCCCTGCTCGCCGGCGCCTTGAGCGTGTGGAAAAGCTTTAGGCACAGCCCGTCGTCGTTGAGCCCGTCAAAGTGCGAATCCTTCACGGGAATCACCTCGAGCCCCTCGATATCCTTGATAAGGTCCCAGCCGTCGCCCTGCTGCTCCATGCCCTCGTGTACTAGCCAAATGGACTGCGGCTTGTGCACCTGGTAGGCGGAACGGATGGCTATGCCGCCGCTCCAGGGGAATTTGGGGCCGAGCCATATAAAAATGAGACGGTTGGGAATCATTTGTTTGAAATCTCCCGGTAGAGGTCCAGCTGGCGCATAAAGCAGTCGTTCCAGCTGAATTTTTCGGCGTAGGCGCGGGCCCTCCTCTTTTTGTCTTGGAGGTCCGAGCGGTAAAGTTCTATAATGGCGTCGGCGAGTGCCGCGGGCGTACGTTCCTTGAGTATTGTCCCGGCGCCAGATTCGGTCACGTGCTCGAAGGCGGCTCCTGCCGCGGCTCCCACGATCGCGTTGCCGCTGGCCATGCTCTCGAGTATAGAGAGCCCGAATGTCTCCCAGCCCGAAAGGGCGAGGCCTATGTCTACGCTCGCGTAGTAGCGGGCCATCTCTTCGACGGAGTTCACGAAACCGATGTACTGCACGTGCTCGTATTTTTCGGCGGCGGCCTGTACCTGCGGCAGGCTGGGGCCCGTTCCCGCGAATACGATTGCCGGTTCGTGCCCGAGCTTTTGCGTGAGCATGTCGTAGGCGCCGAGCAGCAGGTCAATGCCCTTCTCGTTGCAGTGGCGGTGCGGAAAGAATATGGTGAGGCGCCCCGGAACGCCGTCTTTAAGCTTTTGCACCAGGCCCTCGTCGCGCTTGGTGGGCGAGAACATCTTGATGTCGCATCCGAGCGGAATCCAGCGCGGGTCGGGCAGGCCGTTCTTTTTGAGGCGCGCCATCGCCTCCTTGGACGAAGCCTGGATGCAGTCGAACTTCTTGTATTCCTTGCGTGCGTACCAGAATGCCTTTTTGCGGCAGAACGTCCCTATGCCGGCGCCCAGCTTTTTGGCGACGGGGCGGCCTACGTAGGTGACCGGGAAGTCGGCATGCCAGAACCCGACCAGCTTGGACTGCGGCGACACCCTCTTGGCGGCGCGACGCACGACGGTCGGCAAAATGTAGGGCGAACCTACCTCGATAATGTCGGGGCGGTACTTGGCGAGCACGGGTTCCACCTGCGAGGCCTTCCATATAAAGCGGTATTCCCAGTTGCCCGGAAAGCGGAACGCTTCCACGTGCTCAATCACGAGCGTGTCGGTGCGCTGTTCGGTATACGTCTTGCTGTCGGGCATCACGAACACGGAGAGCACGTCTTCGGACATGTCGCGCGGGTCCATGCCGGCAAGCCCTTCGTAAAAGGCCATCTTCTGCAAGTGGTAACGGCGGACACCGCCTCCGGAAGGGCTCCAGAAGTTGTTGAAGTCTACGACGGTGAAGGGCCTTGACTCGCTAGGCATTATGCTTCTTGCATCCTGTTGGAATCAGGATCGATGGAAAGCGTTCCGCGGTATAGCTTGTTTGATCCCAGGCGCTTGGAGTTGACCGTGAGGAACAGGTTGCCGCCCTTGGATTCCAGCCAGTAGATGGCGTCGGAATCGCGCAGGTAGGCGCGCGGCCCCACGAGCCCGCTTTCGGAATCTATGAGCTCGCCACCCAGGAACAGCGGAATGTCCAGGGCCTTGTACAGGTCGAGCATCACGGAGGAACGCCTTTCGTGGATGTCCACCAGGTCGGGCCTGTCCGAAATCTTCAGGTGGTCGATGCCGTCTATAATCACCACCAGGTCGGGGTGCTCCTTCTGCTCTTCCTTGAGGATGCTCAGCATCTCGGCGTTGTCGAACGCCGGCTGGTCTTCCCAGATTTCCAGGCGGTTGTTGCGCACGTAGGCCATCAGCTCGCGCGTGGCTTCCAATATTTCCTGGTTGGTCTCGTCGGATTCGCTCTGCTTGCGCACCGTCAATACCGATTTGCCAATCATCATGGCGACCATGCGGTCGAATATCTGGCGGCGTGGCGTTTCGAGCGCGAGGTAGATTAGCTTGAGTTTAGGGTTGCTCTGCAAAAGGTCGAGCGCAAAGCTCGAGAGCAGCGTAGTCTTGAGCCCGAAGGGGTTCGACGAAACGTAAAAGCACCCGGACTGGATGCCGTCGATTTCCTTGGTGAGCTTGGGGAACGAATTCATGGCGTAGCCCACGCTAACGTCGGGCGGGCAGGCCATGGCCGTGTCGAAGTTCTCCTTGATGTCTTGCAACAGCATGGAACGGCGGTGCGTGTGCACCGTATCCTCTTCTGTCTGGTCAATGAGCGACAGCAGCTGGTCGGCACCGTTCTTGCGGACCACCTGGTCTATGGTCTCGTCCTTCGGGAGCACGATGGACTTGAATTTCAGGTTGAGTTCCTCGGCCATCTTCAGGTAGCGCTGAATACGGAACTCCTGCTCCCTGCGGTTCGCCTCGCGGCGCAATATCACCGTTACGGATTCGGCGCCGCAAGCCTTGAGCTTGAAAAGGTGGCTCTGCGTGAGCTCCTGGTACATCGTGGAAACAACGCCCGGGATGCCCGCGAGGTCGGCCGTGAGCGCATCAAAGAATCCTTCGACAATAATGGGCTTGTCGTTTTCGGGCTGGATGTTGAACGGAATGTCGCTGGGCCCGGAAGCGTACGAGATGTAAGGATGCACGTGGTTGTCGTCGTCCAAAAGGCGGCCGTACACCGAGTGGATAAGCCCCTTGGAGTTGCGCGCGGGGATGGTGATGCTCGGTTCGTGGTAGGCCTCGAGGTTGTCGAGGTAGAAACTTATCTGGTGGCGCTCGATACCGGAGAGCATGCAGTAGCTCACGAACGGTTCGGGGTCGCCGCTGTAGTAGCCCAGGCCGTAAAGCTGCGCCTGGCCAATGCTCCAGCCGCGGCTGGAGAGGAATTCCGCCGACGAGGGGCTCTTGCAGGCCGCCCAGTGGCAGTAACGTACAAAGCTTTCGAGGACCTTCGACTTTTCGCCGCCGATTTCCTTGATCCACGGATGTTCATCTTGCAGCGGGTCGGTGGTATCGGGCTCGAGCGCACCGAGGAACTCGAGGGCCTCGGCCCTGGCCTGCGGTTCTTCCATGCCGTTAAAGCGGCTACGCATCACGAACTCGATCAGGTCGCCTTCGCTACCGCACTGCAGGCAGCGGTAACGCCAGTACCCGAGCGCGTCGTAGAAGAACAGCGACGTCTCTTCGGGGGAGTGGAACGGGCAGCAGGCAATGAGGTTGCGTCCCCAGCGGCTCAGCGGAATGCCGAGCTGGCGCGGGTGGGTCTTGGTACGCATGATGCCTGTATGTTCTTGGTCGATAAGCATGATGGCCTCCAATACGAAATCTAATAAAGAACGCGGGAAAAAACCAATTTTTTTGGTGAATTTCGGTGCTTATTGTAGTGTGAATTGTAAATTTGTCGTATGGTGATTCTTGGTATAGATCCGGGCTCCATTACAACGGGCTATGCGTTCCTGCAAGTAAGCGGGAACGAGTTTCGCGTGCTGCAGTACGGGGTGCTCCATGCGGGCGCAAACGACGCCCTCGAGAACCGCCTCCTCAAGATTGTAACCGGCCTCGAGGAACTCCTCGACAAGTTCCACCCGCAGGCGCTCGCCATGGAAGGCGTGTTCTTCGCGAAGAACGCCAAGAGCGCGCTTGTGCTGGGGCATATCCGCGGGGCCATCCTGGTGGCCTGCCGCAGGCGCGGCATGACGTTCGACGAGTACCCGCCGCGCCTAGTGAAGCAGGCCGTCACGGGCGATGGCGCCGCGTCCAAGGAACAAGTGGCGAACATGGTGTTCGCACGGCTCGGCATAGAGCCGGGCGATCTCCCGTTGGATGCTTCCGATGCGCTTGCCATTGCGCTTACGCACGCGACTCCGGCGCCCCTCGCGGTGGCGCTTGGCGGCAAGCGGCCCTCCGCCGTGCGCAAAAAGAAGAAGGCCTCCGTACAGCAGTGGAAGGCCCTTATAGAGAAGATGGGCGGGACGGTTCAATAAGGACTAATCAAGAGAGAAAGTTTAATAGGGACGGTACAAATATGAACGCAAACGACATGCTGCCCTACGGTCTCGGGAACCCCGACCTCGTCGAAGCCCAAGAAGGCTATTTTGTAGACCGCGCCATCGTGGACGATTTGAACAAACTAACAGACGCGTGCCGCAAGGCGGGTTTTGAACTGCGCATAGAGTCGGCGTATCGCCCCTTCGAAAAGCAACTCTCCATTTGGAACCGCAAGGCGAGGGGAGAACTCCCGCTGCTCGATGCCAACGGCGAGCCCATGCAGCGCCCCGCCGACGAAGAAGAACTGATGTACGCCATACTCACGTGGTCGGCGCTGCCCGGAGCGAGCCGCCACCATCTCGGTACAGACATAGACGTAGTCGATGGTGGCGCCTGCCCTCCCGGCTACGAGGTGCAGCTCACTCCCGCCGAATGTACGGGAATCTTCGCGAAGTTCCACGAGTTCCTCACCGCGCGTATCCGGGAGGGCGCCGCGTTCGGGTTCGAACGCGTCTTCGCTCCGGGCCGCGGCAAAATCCGTCCCGAAGGCTGGCACATCGCGCACTTGCCCACATCGCGCAAGCGCCTGGAGAACTTCTCGCTCGCGACCCTCCGCAGCATTTACGAGAATACCGACATCGCCTGCAAGCGCGTGCTGCTAGCGCGCCTCGAGAGCCTCGCCGAAGACTACATCTACCCTTACTTTGTGTAGCGCCATGAACTTTGAACCCGAAACCCGCGGAACCTTGCGTCTGGAAACGCGCATCTACGGCACCTCGGTGCTGGGCGCCCCCCTGCGCTACATCCCGTGCACGGGACCGTGCCGCTTGCTGGTAGTGGCCGCCATCCACGGCGAGGAACCCGAGACCACGTTCCTCCTGAGCCGCTCCCTCCGCGCCTTCGGCAACAACTTTCGCTCCATCGCCTTCGTGCTGTGCGCCAATCCCGACGGCGTAACGCTCGGCACCCGCGGTAACGCGAACGGCGTAGACCTCAACCGCAACTTCGCAACCTCCAACTGGAGCGCCCAGGCCGTGCCGTCGCGCTCCGTGCTCGAGGCCCCCCGCGACACGCTCCTCTCGCCCGGGACTGCCCCCGCCAGCGAACCCGAGACGCTCGCGCTCATCTCGCTCATCGAGAAACTCGCCCCCGAAACCATCCTCTCCATGCACGCGCCCATCGGCTGCATAGATGCCCCCGCGGCAACGGAAATCGTCCGCGAACTCGGCGACGTCTTCGGCATCCCGCATGTAGCGGACATCGGTTACGCGACTCCCGGGAGCCTGGGCACCTGGTGCGCCGAACGCAAAAAAGAATGCGTGACGCTCGAGCTGCCACGCATGCCTTTGGAATTGCTATTTGAGAGGTTCGGCCGCGGATTTGCGGAGTTCCTGGCCGGCCGCGACGTACTCTAAAACTATTTCTTCGAAGCCTTCGCTTCTTCTATAATACTCTTGCGCTGGATAAGCCCCACCGCAAGCCCGATGCTCATGTAGCACCCGACCAGCACCAGCAGGAACCCGAGCACAATCGGCTTCTCGGTAATGAACGTGAAACCGGCCACGTAGGTGATCACGATAATCACGGCCTGGAAAATGTTGAAAGCCTTGTTCTTGCGCGGCTGCAGCTTGGGCAAGAAGAGCGGCGAAACCATCAGGATGCCCGTAATAAGGAGCAGTACCACCGGGATGTAGAGGGTGCCGCTGGTAGTGTCGGCAAAGAATCCCTCGCGGTTCTTGAGGAACACGATGGCAATGGCGTTGATGGCGCCTACGAACGTGGTGGGCACGCCCGAAAAGTGGTGGTGGTAAGCGTCGGAATCGCAGGCGTTGTACTTGGCGAGGCGCATGGCGGCGCAGAGCACGTACACCGAGAAGGCTACGGCCATAAGGGCGGTGTTCGCCTCGAAAAAGCTGGGGGCCAGGTTCTTGTAGGCAAAGATAATGCAGAATGCCGGGGCAAGGCCGAAGGCGATAAGGTCGGCGAGGCTGTCGAACTGGGCGCCGAATTCCGAGCTGGCGTTCACCAGGCGGGCAGCGAACCCGTCAAGCTTGTCGAGGAGCACGCAAAGGATGATGAAGTAGGCGCCCATGAGAATCGGGTCGGAGGAAGAGAATGCACCGGTCGTCCAACAAATGGAAAAAGCGCCAAGCAAAAAGTTAAGGCTGGTAAAAATATTCGGCAGAATAAAACGAGTCTTACCCACGACTGTACTCCTTGTATTTTTCACTTCAAAAATAAATAAAAAAGCGCCCGAAGGCGCTTCAAAAAGACCGAAAAAAGCTATTTGACAGGTTTAATTTGCCAAAGGGCCTTCACCGCGGCGGCCACAATCAGGTGCTGTGGCGGTGCGTACGGATTCTCTTCCGTGGGGAAGTTCGTCCAGTGCTTGGTGGAGAACTGGTAGTACTGCGTGGGGCGGTACATCACCGGGAGCACCGGCACCTTCTCCATGAAAATCTTGTTCAGGTCGCGGTAGGCCTGCGTGAGTTCCTTCTCGTCGGTGATGGTCGGAATTTTGTCGAGAAGCTTGTTGGCGTCGTCGTCCTTGAAGCGGCCCTGGTTGGAGAACGCGTCTTCGCCGAAGGGCTTTATACCGCCGTTGGAACCCATGATCTGGTCAAAGCGGGCCCACGGGGTGGCGGCGGAAAGTTCCGCGGTCTGCGTCTTCATGGCGAGGTCGAACGTGCCCAAGCGCAAATCCTTGTCCCACACGCTGTAGTCCACGAAGTGTTCCTTGGCCGGGATGCCAATCTCGTTGAACGATTCCACGACCACCTTGATCACGTCTTCCCAGTCGGTCCAGCCGGAGGGGCACTCGATGGTGATGTCGCGGACGGGGGCGCCCTTCGGGTCGAGGAGCTTGCCTTCGTCGTTCCACTTGTAGCCCGCGTCGGTGAGGATCTTTTTGGCGAGGTCCTCGTTGTAGCCGAATCCGTTGTCGTCGGAGTCCTGCTTGTTGAAGAACTTGGCCTCGGCACCGAAGGGGAGAATAAATCCGCCCATGATGGCCGGGGTGTAGTTCGACACGGCGCGGGTCTTGATCTTCTCGAAGTTAATCGCGTGGATCATGGCCTGGCGGAAGGCGATATCGTTGAGCGGCGCCTTTTCGAACGAAACGATGAGCGTGGTGATGGAACCCGGCTGGTGGTAGGGTTCCTCGCGGCTCCAGGCGCGGATGCTGTCTTTGGCCTTGTCCCATATGCGCGGCAGGAATATGGACGAGATATCCAGGTTGCCCTTGGTCATGGCGCTGTTGAAGTGGTTGTTGCCGTTGTACAGCGAGTGTATAATGTACTTGGGTGCCGGGAGGGCGCCGTTGTACTTCGCGAGTCCCCAGTAGTTGGGGTCGCGTTCCAGCACAATCTTGTCGGGCGAGAACGTCTTGAGGTTGTACGGGCCCGAAACCACGGGCACGGAGTCGTTCTTGAATTCGGTAATCTTCGCAAAGTCGTAGGCGCGGCCCTTCTTGGCAGAGCTAATAAGCGGCTCGAACACGGCCTTCGGCAAAATGGACGTCTCGGCGATGGCGTTCAATATAATCAGGGGGTTCTTGTTGTTCTTGGTAAAATTGAACGAGATGTTGTTGTTGCCGGCGTCGGTCACAGACTGTATATAGAGCCAGTTGCCGTGGCGCGGCGTAGGCAGTATGGAATCTATGCGGAACGTGTATATAACGTCGTCCACGGTAACCGGGGTGCCGTTGTTCCACTTGGCCCTCGGGTCAAGATGCACCACGATGGAGGAATCCGTCTGCGTAAAGCTGTCGGCGAGCATCGGTTCCAGGTTTCCGTCGAGCTGGTTGTACGTGACCAGCGTCTCGTACATAAGGCGCACGTTGCCGTCGATGGGGAAATTCGGGTCGTAGTCCAGCGGGTTGAACGTAGTGGGGGGCGCCCAGTCGAAACCGCCAATGTACAGGGTTTCTTCGCGGGGGAACTCCGAAGGCTCGGCCACGGATTCTTCAGCCTTCTTGTCGTTGCAGGCAACAAGGCTGACTGCCGACATTATAATGGCGGTATTCGTAAGCAGGCCGGTTATTTTCTTTAGAGTTCTCATATCCCTTCACCCTGATATTTGGAATGCTACATTATTGCTACATGTTGAGTGTACTTTATGATGAAAATTTAGTGACATTTGTCCGAATTTGCTACTAAAAAAACTTTACAGATTAGAATAAATTGGAATAATTCGGGTTGTTTTAAGGGTAGTGTCTAATTTTTTACAGGGAAAATCCGTACAGAAGCCTCTTGGAAGAGGCGCTGTAGAGCGTCCTGTTCATAACAAACGGGGTTCCGGCGCCGCCAGGGGTGCTGAACCGCTGCATCACCTTGCCGTCTTTTAGCGACAGCGCAATCACCTCGTTGCCCTGGTCTACCCAGGCGAGGTCGTTATGCACGTAGGGCGTGTTGAATATGGTGCTCTTGCCCTGGTATTTCCATAGCGGGGCGCCGTTTGCCGAGTAGAATAGCAGCGATTGGTCGGCCAGGCCCACGAGGAAGCTCTTTTTGCCCTGGAACGTTACGGACTGCAGCGACGACACGGAAGATTCCAGCAGAATCTGCACGGGTTCCTTGGTGGTATCGGCAGTGTTGTACAGGTAAAGTTTGTTATTGTTTGTAGCTATAGCGAGCATGTTGTCTGCCTGCGAAAGCATCGAAATTCCGTTCAAAATCTTGAATCCGCTGCCCTTGATTTGGCCGGAACCGTCCCAAAGGTGCTGGATATCGCCATCGAGGCTTGCCACGTGCAGTTCGGAGTCGTTCTTGGTGAACACGAAGGGCACCGAGAAAATCTTGCGGGACCATGCCAGCTTGTTTTCGGGGCGCAGAATCTTGAGGAGGAACCCGTTCCAGGTGGAAACGTATATGGCGTTGTCCAAGATCTGGATGCTGAACGCCTTTCCAGGCAGCTGCACGGAGGCCGAGGCGCCGTCTTTGCTGAGCTCGTGAATATTGAGCGAGAGTCCCGAAACTATGGCCAAAATGTTCTCGTCCTTGGCCATCACGGGGCTGTTGTCCATCTTGGCGAGCGCCTTGCTCCAGCGGAATTCGCCGGTCTCGGCGTTGATGCATATAAGTCTTTCGGCCGCCGGGTCTATGGTGAACAGGTTCTTTCTGTTGCCGAACAGCTGCGGGTACTTGGTCTTGGGCGAAATGTTCAAGAGGCTCACGAACTTGGCGCCAATCGCCTTGCCGTAGCGACTCAAAATGAGCGGTGTGGCGTAGGGGTTGCTTACGGAGTGGCGCACGGCCTCGGACCATGCTTTTTGTTTATCCTTTTCGCCGCCCTTGTTGTTCTCTAGGTACAGCGCGCGGAACAGCCATGCCTCGGCATTGCCGGGCTCCAGCTTGAAAATGGAATCGAGCAATACCGGGAGCGGGTTCCAGTCGGCGCGTTCCACGAGCGATGCGGCCTGCTTGGCGAGCATCTCGGAGAGCAGCGGGCGCTTGCCGTAGTAATGCGGCGAGATTCCCTGGAGGTGCGTGTTGTCAAAGATCAGGTAGATGTTGCCCCTCGCGCTAATCACGTCGGAAACGGGCTTGGCGAAGTTGAAATGCCACAGCGGGCGCAACAGCGTGTCCACTACGGTGAGGGCGCCTTCGTTGGTAAACAGGCCGAGCGAACCCTGCGCCAGTTCCTGCATGTCGGCGGCATCACTACGAATAAACGAAATAGTTTGTCCGCTTTCGCGATCCAGGAGGATGACCCTGCCCGAGGCCTCGAGTACGGCTATGCGGCCCTCGAACGCCATGACCTTCTCGGCGTTGCTGAAAGAGATCTTCCATCGCGGGACGGTGCTTGTTTTGGGCTGGTAGCAGTACAGCGTGTTGCCCGACAGCAACAGGATGTCTTTTTTGACCACGAGCACGCTCTTGATGGGCTCGAACTGCGTGATGGAGTACGTCTCGTTCGCGTCGTCGGCGGAGATAAAGTGCAACGAGTTGTCGGGGCAGTTCAGCACGTAGTGGCCCGTGGTGGGGTAGAACGTTTCGATGGTACAGCCGCTGTATTTTTCGCTCACCTGGAATTTAACGGCCTTGCGGTTGAGGAGCGTGAGCGTGTGGGCGCTCTGGGCCACCGCGTTCTCGCCGCGGGTGTACAGGCTCGTGGTCGCCGCTACGGGGAATGCCTTTTGCGCGTTGCCCGAGATGGACTTGTAGTACAGGCTGTCCTTGCTTTCGTTCTGGTACCAGATGCCCTGGTCGTCTACCCTAAGGATGTCGGCGTTGCGCACGTTAAAGCGCACGGGCACTATGGTGTCGGGTTCCACCCTGAAAATCTTGCCGTTCTGCAGCTGTACAAAGCTTGACTGCCCGCGGAAAATCTTGTGGATGGGCGAGTGCAGCTGGATGTTCTTGCGCAGCAGGTCTTCGCTCTGGCGTGTGGTTTCGGCTTCGCGTTCGGCGAGCCAGTACGCCTTGGCGGTTTCGCGCGTGTTGTCGAGGCTCTGGTTGTAGTAGAAGTTCGCCGAGGTCTTGTTGCCGGCCAGATCGTGGATCTTGCCGAGGTAGAACAGCGCGTCTTCCTTGTCTTCGGCGTCGCCCTTGCTCACCACCTTCTCGAGCAGCCTTATGGCCTCGTCGGTTTCGCCCTTCATCTCGAACAGGTACAGCGCCTCTTGCAGCGTGTAGGCCATCTTGCTAGCGAAAGCGTTACCGCACAGCGCGTACAGCAGAACCAGCAGCGTTTTTGCCGCCGCCGAGAACCTTACCGTATTGCGCAACTGTGCTTTCATGGCCCTTGCCTTATGCGTCGAACTTGTAGCCCGCTCCGCGGATGGAAAGGATGATTTTCGGGTTTGCCTGGTCGTCTTCCAGCTTTTTGCGCAGGTTCACGATGTGGTTGTCGATGGTGCGCGTGGAGGGCATGTTGTCGGGCGTGTAGCCCCAGATGTCTTGCAGCAGGTCTTCGCGGAGCACTACCTCGCCGCGGTGCTGCCAGAAGTACTTGAGAATCTGGAATTCCCTCGTTGACATGTCGAGCGGCTCGCCGCCCTTGGTGGCTTCGTATTTCTTGAAATCCAGGTGGATGTCGGCGAAGTCGATGGAGTCTTGCGATGTTTGCGCCGGGGCGCTTGCCTGCGTGGCGGCCGATTCGGCGCGGCGGAGGAAGGCCTTAACGCGGGCGAGGAGCTCCAGAATGGAGAACGGCTTTGTCACGTAGTCGTCGGCGCCCATCTCGAGGCCTGCGACCTTGCTAGTCTCTTCGGTTTTGGCCGTGAGCATGATGATGAATGTGCCGGGGTGCTTCTTGCGGATAACGCGGCATACCTCGAACCCGCTCTTCTTGGGAATCATCAGGTCGAGTAGCACCAGGTGCGGTTCGAAGGAGTCGGCCTTGGCGATGGCTTCTTCGCCGTCGCAGGCGGTTTCGACGATGTAGTTTTCCAGTTCAAAGTTGTCCTGGAGACCGAGGCGGATTATTTCTTCGTCTTCGACGATAAGAATCTTGTACTGCATGGTCAGTCTACCTTCTTGAATTTAATGGTAAAGGTCGAGCCTTTGCCGGGTTTGCTTGATAGTGAAATGGTGGCCTTGTGGGTTTCCGCGACGCGCTTAACGATGGCGAGCCCGAGTCCCGAGCCCTTGGTGCTGCGGGTCATTTCGTCACCCACCCTGTAAAAGTCATTAAATATATTTTTTTGTTCCGAGAGAGGTATTCCTACGCCGGTGTCGGCCACGGAAAACACTCCGCGCCCGTCTTCGCTGTAAACGCTCACCGTAATCTCGCCCGGGGCGTTGGTGTACTTGATGGCGTTCTCTATAAGGTTCTGCGCCAGGCTGTAGAGCGCCGTGTAGTCGCCCATCACCAGCACGTTCGGTTCGAACTTTGTATGGAATTCCAGTCCCTTCTCTACGCCAATGTCTTCGATGGCGTCGAACACCTTCTGTGCGCAAATGGAGAAGTCGAGCTTTTCCCACTTGAACGCGCCCGTGCCGTGTTCCATGCGCGTGTAGTTGAGGATGGCGCCAATAAGGTTCTCGAGCCTGGAGGCCTCCTTGCCAATGAGCGCGGAGTACTCCTGCACCTTCTCCGTCTTTTGCACGCGGCCGCGGGCCATCATCTCGGCGAACATCTTGATGGAGGTGAGGGGAGTCTTGAGTTCGTGCGACACGCTCGAAAGGAAGTTCGCCTTCATGGCAAGCAGCTTGTGCTCTTGCGTAATGAACCTGAGCATGAAGAAGGAACCGAGAATCACCGTGATGAGCGAGAACGAAAGCAGCCCGTACATCAGGAACATGCGCTGGCGCGATTCCTGGCGGATTTCCTTCACGTCTTTTTCGTACAGCGAGAATTCCCAGTCAAAGGCGTCGCTGATGCGCGCTTGCGAAAGCACCGCCGCGCTGTCGGGGATGCTCCCCATGATGGTCTCGTTCTTGTCGTCTACGATGGAGAAGGGAATGTTCTTCCAACTTTGCGCCACGGCGCGGATTTTTTCGAGCAGGCGGTTGCGGTAGGCCTCGTTGTCAATTTTCGCAATCACCACCTGGTTCCCCGAGAGCTGCGGGTACGTCATCTTGAACAAGGTAACGGGGCCGTCGGTACTGTACAGTATTCCGTCCTTGGGCGTAAGTTCGTTTTCCAGCAGCTCCGAGAAGTGATCCTTGTACTTGGCGAGAATGTCCATGTAGCCGAGCTGGTGGTTGAAGTTCGAACGCAGGTTCCAGAAGGCCTCGCGCTTTTCTTGGCTCAGGTCTTCGAACGAAAGAATTTGCGTGAACGCTTCTTCAAAGAAGAACCTCGACGACGAGATGTCTTCGATGTGCTCGCTCTGCAAGAACTGCGTGAGCACGGCGAGCGTGTAGTCTTCGGCTTCCTGGTGTTTTTTCTGCTTTACGAGAATCTCGAAGTGGAGCAGGTTCACCGAGCGCGTGAGGTCGGCGTGGAGGTAGCCCTGCAGGTGCGGGTGCTGTTCCAGAATGCGCAACAGGCGCAAGGCCTCGGCGTAGTTGCCTGCCCTGTAGGCGAGCCTCACCATGCCCAATATGTTCTGCACCTGGTCGCTGGTAGATTCGAAGGGCGCGTGGAACATGCGGAACGAACGTGCCATGTAGGCCTGGTCGCTTGCTTTTTTGGCCTTGGCTAACGCCTGTTCGTCGGCGAACATCTGGCGTTCGACCGCGCTTGCCCGTACACTCGAAAAATCGGTGGTCTTGTAGAAGTGGCGCGACGAGATGTCGGGGTACACGAGCCTGTTGTCGTTGTACAGGAATATCGCCTCGATACCGTTCACGTCTTTGAACGCGGTCGCGTTACCGAACTCGAGCAGGCTGTGCGGCTGCTCGTACAAAAACAGCGAGGCCGCCTTGGTCTCCTGGTAAATCTTTTCCTGTTCCCTGTGAACGGCCTCCTCCACGTCTTTCTGGAACGCGGTTCTGTTCTCGTCGAACGTTTTTTGCGCGAGGAATATTTCGTTCTGGATGTTGCGGAAACTCAGAAACGACAAGATGGCCGTGGGGAGCACGATTCCCCCGGCAAACAGCGCAAAGAACAGGAGGTTGTTTTTGGAGAACTTGATAGCCATGCCGCCTCGCTACAGGGGGAGGCTCGCCGATATGCTTGGGAATAGCAGTATGAGTACGCTGCTCCCCATGAGGAACACGACGAGCGAGAACGCTATGGCGGCTATGATGACTAGGGCCTTGGTCACTTGGCTATGTTGGCTGCGTGCGTGACGGACACCCTGTGCCCCACCTCGACGCGGCGGTTGTTCGAGTAGATTTCACGGATAAGCACTGCGGATTCGTTGTCCGCGGCGCGGGCGATGAGGCCACGGCCCAGCAGGCGGGGCGGCAGCGTAGAGTCGGCTGCGTCCTTTTCCCATACGGCAACGGCGTCGCCGGAGTTGTAGTTCTGCTTAGAGCCCTTGTCAATCAGCACGTACGAGTAGGCCCCAATGATGAGCATCGGGTCCATCGAGTAGCGGATGATGGCCATGGAGTCCACGTTCGCTTCTTTCACCTGGCTGTAGCCCGTCACGTTGATGCTCTGCAAGGGCTTCTTGAGGCGGGCCTTGGACTGGTTGATGCGGATGTCGCGGAAACTCTGTACAATCTTCGCGCGGGAGTAGTTGTCGCCCACGGCGGTAATCTTCGCGATACCCGTGATGCGCAACAGCGCGAACTTGTCGAACTTTTTGCCGCCGGCGGCGGGCACGCTAATGGAGCGCGCGTCAAAGATTTCCACCAGGTCGCCCTTCTTCACCTTCACGGTAGTCTTGTTGCCTGCGCCCAGCACCACTTCGGATTCGGGCAGGTGGATAAGCGGTTCCTTCTTTTCGCCGGAGCGGATGGTGAAGAACGAGCTATCCTTCTTGAGGCTGTCGATGGAATAGATGATGGGGGCGTTCATCTGGTAGTACCCGTTGAAAATCTTCGGTTCCGGGTGCTTCTGGTAGTAGTAAGAGTCTATGGGCTTGGTCTTCTTCTTTTTCTTGTCGCGGTTGCGAAGGTCGCCGAGCATGTCCTCGAAGTTGCCGTCGCGCGCGTCGGCATCGTCGCAGCCTACCGCGGTAACGCCCTTGGGCAGGCTGGAGTCAGACACTGCGGTGGCGCAGGGGTTCTTGCCGCCGGCGGTACGCAGCATCGGCTCTTCGCGGATGCTGTCGCCAAAGTAGATGGAGTCGCCCGGGTAAATCCAGTGCGGGTCCTGGATGTGGCGGTTGTTTTCCCAAAGGTCCGGCCAGGCGAATGGGTCTTGCAGGAATTCATCGCTAAGGTCCCAGAGGGTATCGCCTTCCTTGACGATATAGGCCGAGGCGATCAGGGCGGAGAGGCCCAGGCAGATTGTCGCGCATTTGAAAAACTGCATAGTAAACCTTGTAACTCTTTGAAAGTTAATGAGTTATGTAATAATTTAATCTTTTCTCTGCTTAAAAGTAGGCCTGGACTGGACAAAATGCGGAATATTGGCGTTTTTTTCGCGCGAAACGCGTTCCCTGGGCCTTTTTACGCTACCGATTGCGCGTTTCATGGCCGGATTGTGGCCCAAGAGGCCCGCACGGTCGGGCACAAAGAGCAGCAAAAGCTCGAACTTGCCGCGGCCCGGTTCCAGGCAGAGCGGGATCACCTTGCGCAGCATGTAGCCCTCGCGGCGCAGGTACTTTATCTCCTTGGCGGCCACTTCCAAGTCCGAAACCTGGAGCAGAATGCGCTCGGCGCGTGCCGCCGCAATCGCCTGTTCCGCCCCCGAGGGCAATGCCTCGCCGTTGGGCAGGTCGAAGTAGAAGGTCCAGCGGCCCTCGTTGGCTGCCTTGCCAAAGAACTTCGCGAAAAAGCCCGCGTCTAGCTGGGCGCGGTGGAACCTGATGGTTCCGTCTACCAGGTTGCGGGAGTTCTGGCGCGTGGAGAGCATCGCCGATTCCCTGCAGTCCAGCGCTTCCGTCTGTTCGAACAGTCCGGCGAGCGAGGCCGCCACGAACGAGCATCCCGAGTAGAAGCTAAAAAACTTGTCACCGCGTGCCGGGTGGATGGCGTCTTTGATGCGCGCGGGCAGCAATAGCCAGGCATCCTTGATGTGCGGAGCCCAGTCCAGCACGTGCATGCAGAACCCGGTATCGCCGAGCGGCATAAAGTCGCTGCCGAAGGTGCACTTGCAGTCGGTGCGCACGGTCTGCCTGAACGCGGGGTCAAACAATTTGTCGGGCTGGCACTGTATAAGGTGGCAACTGATAATTTCGGGGCAACTGCGTTCCACGAATTCCGTGAACGTCTTGTAGCCGTGCGTGGAATCCTTGCCGCGGCAGTTCGCCTGCACCACGAGCGCAAAGCGACCGTCGCCGGTGGCGCGCAGCCATATCTGCCTTGCCGCCTTGCGGAATATGCGCAGGTGGTCTTTGCGGATCTGTTCGGCGATGCGCTTTACAACGTCGGGCGCTTCCATGCCCTTCGCCGGAGCCTCGAGCGTAAGGCTCGTGTGTTCGCCTACCTTCTTGGCCACGAATCTCCAGTCGCTGTTCTCCGGGAGAGCTTCCTTGGTGAACCAAGCCTGGAACTTGCCGGGAATCCTTTCGTTCTCGGCCCAGGCCTGCAACTGTCTTTTCATGTCGTCAATAGAGAATTCCATTATCAATAACCTATAAATTAAACGATGAACCTCGGGTAAATCCACGAGCATTCGCGGGCAATCATCTTCGGGAACTCGCGGAAGTTGCCGTTGATCTGGTAAAGGTCGAGGCTGCCTTCCACCGGGGTAAGCGACATCACGCTGTCGGCGCGGTTGCACAGGTACGGGTATTCGTCGTTGTTGCAGGCCGTCACCACGGCGCATCCGGTGAGCGCGATGATGGTGTCAATCATCTGCATCAGCATCTGGTGCGGGGCGCCCGTGAGTCGCATGGACTTGGGGTTATGGAGCACCGCCGAAATCGGGTCGATGATGACGATGCGGTAGTCGTGGTTCTCGAGCTTCTTGGCTCCCTCGATACGCTTCGCTATAAGCTGGGCCGTTTCGATGGGGGAGAGCGCCGTACCGCGCAGGTTCAAAAAACCGAACTTGGGAGTGCTCGCGTTCAAGCCGCGCGTGCCGCCCAGCAGGTGCAGGCGGTTCAGGAACACGGACTTGGTGAGCTCGAAGTTGATGAACAGAACGTCGTTCGAAGAAGTCGTGTTGCCGAACCAGTCTTCGCCGTAACAGATGGAAAGGCCGAGGTCCATGAGCGCGAACGACTTGCCGCTCTTGGGCGGTGCGGTGAACAAGAAGAATTCTCCCGTGCGCAGCACGTTCTCGATGATGCTCGCGTCTTTTTTGGGAGGCTCCTCGCTGTCGCTCGCGAGTTCCACCAGGGGCTTGCCGTCGAGGGAGTATTCCACCCACTCGCGCCATTCCTGGAAGTCCTTGGCGCCCTGTTCCAAACCGATGAGGTACTGCTGCTTGCCGCCGCGGAGCACGCCCGGCATTCGCGCCATCATGTTCGGGTTCCTGTTGATGGGGTCGACCTTGAAGCCCTGGTCTTCGAGCGTCTTGAACAAGAAGTCCACGCGCTCGTAGTATTCGTCGAGGTTGCTTGCGCCAATGCGCACCCAAGCCTGCGCGGAGTTCGCACCCAGCGTGTTCACAATAGCCGCGCACGGCAGGTTCAACGCCTTGTAGTAGGCGAGCTGCTTGGCAAGCGGCATCTTGGGGCTGTCCACTACAACGTAACGGTAGCGGAAACTTTCGTCGGTGGCATCGCTGCTCCCCTGGGTGGCGTTAACGCAAATCAGCGCACCTTCGGGGCCGTCGAGGCTCTTCATTATCTTCGTGATGGCGGCATCTTGGCCAACAATGTTCGAAACTTTTTCGGCGGTGCACTTGGGCGTATCCGAAATCTTGAACTCTATGGTCTCGTCGGGTTCGAACACCGCCTCGAGCAGCTTGGCCAGGTCCTTGCGCCAGTCGTGGCTCGGCCACGGGATAGACAGCGCCTCGGGGTCAATCTTGTGGTTTTGCAACAACGTAAGCGACTGCGTGTCGAGGCCCATGGCGAGCATCTGGTCCATGGAGAACATGCCCGCGGGCATCGGCGAAATAATCGTCGGCTGAATGGGGGCGGGTGCCGGCTCCTCGTGCACTTCCTTGGGCTTGTCTTCCACGCGTTCGGCAGAACGTTTTTCGGTAGAGAACGCGCGGCGCAAAATCTGCTCCACCTCGTCGGCGGTAAGGCCGTTGTCGCGTGCGACGCCGCCCAGCTGGAAGCTCGCGTCCATGAAGGTCCAGCCTTCCATCTGCGCCGCTTCGCCGGCCTTGAACAGCTCGCTCTTCAGTTCGTTCCCGCTGTATTTGCTCTTGAGGAACTGGTTGATGGTTTTTCTTGCGCTTTCCATGGGTTGCCCCCTTGCGTTTAGGGTTGTTTAATGCGGAGCCTCGCGTATTCGTAGAGGCCGAGCGAAAGGGCTACGGAGGCGTTGTAAGAATGCGCCTCGGGTTTCATAGGTATCCTGAGCACTGCGTCGCACTGCTTTTTGATGAACGGCGGAAGCCCAACGTCTTCGCCGCCCACGGCAATCACCGCACAGTCCTTGAAGTTGAACTCGGCGAGGTTCGTCTCGGTGTCGGCGTCGAGCCCCAGCACCTGGTAGCCCGCCATCTTCAGTTCGCCTACCGCGGCCTCCAGGTTGTCGGGCCTGCAAATCCTCATCTTCTCGAGCGCACCGGCCGACGTGCGTGCCACGCTGGGCGTAATGCCGCACATTCCTTTCGCCGGAATCATGAACAAATCCACGCCGAGGGCAAGGCAGCTACGTATGCATGCGCCCAGGTTGCGCGGGTCCTCGATGTTGGTCGCGACGGCCACAAGCTTGGGCGTGCCCTGCTCCACAGCCTTGAACAGCTCTTCGCGCACGTCCATCCAGTTCAAAAGTTCCTTCTCGTTCATCAGCGCCACAACGCCATGGTTCGGGCGCGCGTAGCTGTCGAGAATCTTGGAGTCCACCTGTTGCACGTGCACGTGGGCGCGCTTGGCGAGCTTCTGCAGCTCGTACAGCTTGGGGTTGCCCGACTGGTGCATAAACAAGACGCGGTGCACCTGCAGCGGGTTCTTGTTGAGCAGTTCCTCGACTTCCTTGATGCCGCCAACGGCCACCTGCGGGGCGGAATCCGAGTCTCCCATCGCCGTCACCACGTTCGCGGGGCGCGGGCGGAACCCGTCCTCACGTTGGCGGAAATCTTCGCGCGGGCGGAACCCGTCGTTACGCGGGCGGAAGTTGCCGCGGTTAAAATTGCGCTTGCGAAAGTTGTCGTTGTTCTCGAAACTCATCCGTCACTCCAAAAAAATCTAGTAGCGCTGCTTGCACGCGATAACGGTATCCATCCGGACATCCGTCTCCTTCTGCGGTAGCGGCTCCTCGGAAATCTGCGCGGGGGTGGCTATCCCCGCCTTGTATGCCTTGGGGAACTTCGCGAGGAACCTGTCGTAGTAGCCCTTGCCGTGGCCCTTGCGGCAGCCGTCCCAGTTGAACATCGTGCCCGGCACCAGGAACACGGGAATGTCGCCCTCGAACTTTTCGAGGCCCTCGCGCGGTTCCATTATGCCAAAGTGCCCCTTGACCAGGTCCTTGCGCAGGCTGTTCACCTTGTAGAAGTTCATTATGCCCTCGCCCTCGCAGCGGGGGAGCAGCAGGCGCCCCTCCAGGGCGAGTTCTTCTACGATGGGCATTATGTTCGGTTCGCCCTTGAGCGGGTAGAACGCGGCCACGTTGCGCGAGTCGCGGTAGCCGGGAATGTCGTGTATCTGCTGCCACGGGTCCTGGATAATGTCTTCGCCGCGCTTTTCGCGGCGCTTCTTGAGTACAAGGTCCACAATCTGGCTGCTCCCGAAAACAAGCATCACCAGGATGAATATGAGGACGGAGGCTCCGATACCCATGGGCTAGTCCTCCCCGATGCGCTTCGCTGTGGGCAGGTGCTCTTGCAGAATGCCGTTCCAGACCTCGCGCTGCCAGTGCAGCAGGTGCGCCTCCTCGTAGCGCGTGTTCCACGGCACGCTTCCCGGTGCCGCGAGCCAAATGAGCTGCGTCTTGTTCGCTATCATCGAGGAATCCAGTTGCAGCTGCTCCGCCTTCTCGTCGCGCCACGCCTTAAGCGCCAGCAGCAGGTCGGAATGCGGTACCACCTGCGGGGGCGGGGCCTTGGGCAGGCGCTCGGGCCAGTCGGCCTCGGGGGTCGCCACCGCGGCTTCCAGCATCTGCACGAACGAGTCCAGGCGTTCGCCCTTGAAGTTGCGGGGGAGCTTGGGCAGATAGTCCCTGTTCACCTCCGGGAAGTGGTGGCGCTGCGCGCGCACAATGGCGAGCATCAGCTCGGCGGGCATCACCTTGTAGGGCGGGCGGTCCATCGCCTCGGCCTCTTTCTCGCGCCATTCCCAAACGTGCTTGAGCAGGTTCAGGCCGCACGGGTCGAACAGGCTAGCGCCCGGGATGCGCCACGGGTCCTTCTTTACCTGCGCGGGCAGGCGCGAATGCTCTATCAGCGCCTCGCACTGCTCCATGAGCCACGGCATGCGCCCCACCTTCTGCAGCTTTTCCACCAGTATGGCGCAAAGCTCGTGCAGATAGAACGTGTCGTGTATGGCGTACTCGCACATGTCCAGCGAGAGCGGCCGTATGGACCAGTCGGCGCGCTGGTTTTCCTTCTTGAGTTCCTCGCCAAAGTACTCGTGTACCAGGTCGGCAAGGCCCAGGTGCTGCTCGCCCAGCATCTTGGCGGCGAGCATCGTGTCGAAAATCTTCTTGGGCGAAAAGCCGTAGGTCTGCCACAGCAGTCGCAGGTCGTAGTCGGCGCCGTGGAAAATCAGGGTCTGCATGGCCTTCGCCTTGAACAGCGGCGAAATGTCGAGGCCGCAGAGCGGGTCCACTATGTAGTGGTGCTCCCCGATGGTAATCTGTATCAGGCACAGCTTGGCCACGTAATGGTGCATGGAATCGGCCTCCGTGTCCACGGCGGCCATCTCGTACAGGTCGAGGTCCTGGAGGAGCCCCGCCAGGGATTCCTCGTTGTCGACCAGTATGTACTTCTCGTCTTGCAGCATTATACGGGAAATGTAACTAAAAAGCAAAACAAGAGGTGCGGTTTTTTGCGAAAAAAGCGGCTTTTCGCCCCTTTGGTCAGGCAGACGCGGCGTTGTCGAGCAACACGTATTGCAATACACATTGAAATACATGTTTTTTACACCTCGTCCTTATCGGCAGGGCTATATTCTGAGCAGAACAAATCAAGTATTTTCTGGGTAGTTTTTTGGGTAGTTTTTTGGGTAGTATTGGGTGGTATTGGGTAGTCTTTTGGGTAAATCCTTTATTTCCCGCGCTGGGCCTGCCTGCGCAATTTTCACAATACTCTTATCTTGCATTTTCAAATTCATTTACCCACTCCTTGACCTTCGCCTGCAAAAGTTTCTTGTCCGGCAGGTACAGCTCATAGGCGGAGGCGTAAATATTCGCGTCTTCGGGCAAAGTCAACTTCACAAGGGTATCCTTCTTCTCCTTGCAAAGCAGAATGCCGATAGTCGGCTTTTCAAAATCCTGCTTTACATAGCGGTCGTAATAGTTTACGTACATCTGCATCTGGCCGAGATCCTGGTGCGTCAACTTATCGACCTTCAAGTCAACGAGCACATAGCACTGCAGCAGACGATTGTACAAGACCAAGTCCACATAGTAGTTGTCCTCGTCAAAGGAGAAACGCTTCTGACGCGCTTCGAACAGGAATCCTTTCCCCAATTCAAGCAGGAAATCTTGCAATTTACCGATGATAGCAGATTCCAGTTTCGATTCCGAATACGAAGCGTCCGGCTTCAAGCCAACAAATTCAAGCGTCACCGGATTCTTGATGATATCCTCCGGCTTTTCCACCACGTTGCCAACCTGTGCCAAACGGGCAACCTGCTCCTTGTCCCGGCTCAGCGCAAGACGCTCATACAGGCTTGAACCATACTGCCGCTGCAACTCGCGAAAAGACCAGTTCCCGGAAGTGGCCTCTATCTCGTAAAAACGGCGTTCATCGGCATTCTTGATACGCATGAGCACTAGGTAATGGGACCACGAAAGGGTGAATTTATATTCGCCCTCAATTTCGTAAACACTGTTTACGAAATTCGAGTACACATTGAAAAATTTTCTACAGAGAGTCAATGTTTCAACAGACCAGCCCTCCCCATGTTTTTCTATCAGTCTGGCTGACAGGTGAATGAGCACTTGTTTTCCATATGCTGCTCGGTTCTTGCCTTTCTGTTCATCTTCGACTATATACTGCCCTATCTTGAATTTGGTGCAGACTTCGGCAGCATTGATGGTCGATGCAACCATTTTTCGGGATTGTGTAATAAGGGGAGATATCTTATTGAACAGTGATTCCACCGCTTTTGCAGGGACGTTCTCTTTATTTTTAGTCATATAGCCTCCATGTGGTCACAATTTGTGACCGGTTCCTTCCCGCTCCGGGCTGCGGCGATTTCTGCATTTTCCAATTCGTCAGCCGCTGGCTGACGATTTAAAACGAGGGGCAATTGCTCAAAGCGAGAATTGCGTCTGCACTGCAGGCACAATTTGAGTTTGTTATGTTTTGGGATGCTCTTGCAGTGCTGTTGGCGAGGGTCTTCCTCGGCGTTACCTGGCGCGGCTTTCGCCACACACTCGAGCAGGTCGTGTTCCTATCAGCTATCCAACAACATCAACAAGAAGGTTGATGAACCCCACCGCGGATGCACGTACGGGCCGCAAGGCCTATGCCGACTGTCGCAGGGATTGTCGTAATACAGGGATAAATATACAAAGAGACCAGCGGGAAGTCAACACCCGCACTATTCTTCGACGGCTTTCCATCCGCGATTTTTGCGAAGGTCTTCGCCTTCCCATATTTCATGGGGCCACACTTGGATTTTATTTCTCAATAATTTCCCAATGGCCGTTCTTGCGCGCGCCGACTCTACGGATGAGGCCGAGTTCCTGAAGTTTTTTCAAGTTCTCACGAACAGTATCGCGGTGCTTATTTGTTAACGACGCAAAATCATCATAAGTATAATTGTTGTTTTCTTTAACCAAATCCAATAGAACTTGTTGTGTCTTATTTATAGGCGGATTTATAGGCGGATTTATAGGCGGATTTATAGGCAGATTTATAGTTCGGTTCGCCCCACCTATATTCCATTTACTAGCAAGTTCCTTATACTGGTCGCTTGCACGGCATTCAACCGTAAGCCCGCCAAATTCGGCCTTTGGCTTAGGGAGCTTGGAATCAGTTTCTTCGCAAGCCAATTCAATGTTGTAATAGCCACGCCCCCAGCTTTCCACGTAGCCGCTCTTAAAAAACACATTGGCGATATTGGGATTACGCGGTTTAGAAACATGCTTTTTGAAAAGGTCCTTCACCTTCACTTCTTCAGGCATGTTGCCCGGATTCCACATCCAAATACGGTCAGAATAAATCTTGATTTGGATAGGAGTCGTTTCAGTGTAATCCTTATGGACGACGGCGTTCAACAACAAAAGCCAATCTTTATGTACGCTCCCGTAACCCAGCTTTCCGGGTCAGGATGGAAACACATCATGGCCGCACGTGTCAAATGGCTACCTTCGGTGCAGCGGAGATTCTGGAGAAGATTCTGCACCGAGACTCCGGCAGCCTTTTTATCGAGACGCTGCGATTCGACCGCCTTCGGTATTTGCGAATGCGCAAATCCATTTCAGGTATTCATCTTGCCAAGACTGTTTAAATTCAGCGTATTGACATTCTTTAACCAAAACTTTCGTAGCCATACAGCCTCCATTTGCCACATATTGCGGGCAGTTGATTGTTAGAGGCGTCCCCTTATTCCCGCACCGAGGTCAAAAATTTTGACCTCGATAAAATCGGAATAAAAAAAACGCGATTCTCCATTTGACAGAGAACCACGTGCAGCTTTAATGTACCTAATATCTAAAAAGTTGGCACAAATGCGTAAGGCGAGAGTCGCAGCCATGCTAGCATGGATATGACCGAGCCTAGCATTTGGCGCTTGCGCAAGAGGGGCAAGAAAATTTTACAAGGCGTTCCCCGGCTCGGTTGGCCCCTGTCACCCTTCGCCGGGTCGGGCTATACTCGCTTCGCTCACGGCGCCACAGCGCCGCCCTTCGGGTCACTATCCCTAACGCGAATCATACCTAAAACTGCACAAATTCCATACTTTTTAACATTTTTATTTGCTTTTAACATTTTAAAATGTTAAAAAAGAAATTGAAGGAATTTCTCAACAGGCAATTTTAGCTTCATCCCTTTCCAACCTTCCTCTCCCTTTTCCTGTTTTTCACACATATTCTTTCAGTTTATCAAAAACTGTTTGAGAGCAAAAAATATGCTCTTCCAAGACATCATCAACAGATTTGAAAGGAATTTTCTTTGTAAGAATCGAATTTATACATAATCTTTTTTGGCTATCAATCAATGCGTTTATATTTTCCACCATTTCATCAAAACGAAGGGTCGCCATATTTAACGCAAAATCTTTATACACGACACCTAATATAATTGTTAAAATTGCTTGAATGAACATGATAACAAAAAAAACTTTACCTAAGACCGCTGTAGAGGAGACATCCCCAAATCCAATTGTTGAGAAGACCTGCAAAATGACATAGATAACATCTTCTACATTTTGAGTAATACACTTATTAATCTCAAGAGTAAGCATTTCAGACCTCGCCATTTCAAGCAACAGCACCGAATTGACGACAATAACAGCTAACAAGTGAAGCAAAAAAATTTTATTTGAATAAATTGATTGCGAATATTTATTTATAAACTCGTCGCGAGAAAACCTCATATCAATATTATCTAGATAATAGCAGCTCTCAATTCTATTTTGTCTACATATTTTTATTCCCTCAATTAATTGACTATTTATAAATTTGATTTTCGAATCAAACCAATTTCGGACGCTCATTAAATAGAAGTCATCAAAGCTCCAACATTTCTTATTGTTATGCGAATGCACACCTTTTTCATCAATTTGAAGACGATTTATAAAAGAGATGATTTTCGACCATCGCTTCGATAAGTGAATTACAGTATTCACAACTAAATAAATGTTTATTAGTGCAACAATCAATATATCAATGTTTCCACAAAAAGAGTAGATTACAATAAACACCAATATTATATAGTATCGAAAATCTTCCGCCCACTCTTCACTAAAAGAACTCGGTGGCATAGGTTGATAAAAGCTGTTAACCCATTTTCTAAGTTTCTTTCTTTTTCTATATAAGTTCATTCCAATAACAACAAGTTCCGTAGCAGCAATCGCCAACAAAAACCAAATTAAATTCATCCATTGAAAATTTTCCATAAAAATCCCTTTTTTTTCGTACAAATGATAAATATATAAATTAGCTTTTTTTACGAGACTTTTTTACAAAGTAATAAAAAAACTCCAAAGCCATTCGTCTATTATAAGAAAATAAAAATCAACTTTTCTTTACAGTCAATTCTGGGGCTGAAACTTTCCTTAGATTGTTGTCATCCCATTTTTTGGGGATTCCGTTGTCCCAGATTTCATGGGGCCATACTTGGAAAATTTCACACTTTTCGTCTGTAACGATTTTACGGATTTTCTTGTAATCCTCGTCCATTTCGCCGTTCAGTGAATTATTCACTACATCTTGTTCCATCGCAAGAATGAGACAACGCGGAGTTCCTGCAGGTTGAAAAATACGACCTACAAGAGAACGAAAATGGCGATTAACAAATTCCTCGAGATCCTTTGGATAATCCTTGTGTTCCCAATCCGGCAAATATAACGCCCAAAAGTAGTAATTGTCTTTCAGCAGGTCCAAAAAATCGTCATGGAATTTCTTTCGCGTTTTTTCCTTGAATTCTTCTCGCAGGGATGAATGCTTGGAGGTGTACATCTTGAGCACATACAAGAAGTTTATGTTGTACACTTTCAGTAGGAGTGTGTCTCGGTCAAAGAGACGGTTGCGGAAGTGACGGTTGCGCTCATCCCACATGTCTTTGCCGGGCTTGATGGGATCCTTCGATTCGCCCTTCTCTGAGAAATACGGATCATGATATTGTTCGTCGGTCTTGTATTCTGGGACAAATCCGCGGATAAAAAAGTTCGGCGTGACGCTATAGCCTTCTGTCACCGAATCCCTATAGCGGACGCCTTTATGAACGCCCGAACCGTAGCACTCTTCGCCGCCATCTACGAATTCCGGAGAGAAGAAATTCTGGACGATATTTTTGGCATAGGTGTATTGCTTTGCAATCGACTGGCCAAGCACCTCGTTCTTTTCCTGATAATACTTGCTGTCGCCAATGTGCCAAATACTTTCACTTCCGTCGGCGAATATCAAGGACTTTTCCTTGTACAGGTGGTCGATTATTTTGCCGTCTTCGTTATTCTTCAAGTTCGTGATTTCTTTGCCCTGGTCACTGATGAGGCTGTCTATCATCGCTTCGAATACGTTGTTGAACGAATTTGCAATCAGGTATTCCTTCGCCTTTACGTCTTTGTTGGTGTACTTGGCGCCCCAACGGAAAAAAGCCTCCATTATATTGTAGAGTTTCAGCAGGCGGTCTTCGAAATACTTGTACTTGATGCGGTGCAGCTCGCGCAACCCGCGCTCGTTTTCCATGAGGCGTGCGAATTCCTGCTTTTTGAGCGGAACGTAGTACTCACTCTGCGGCATTTCATAATTAAACTCGTCCTGGATGAACTTCATCGCTGAGAAATACAAGACAAGCAGCCTATCATCCAGATCGAAGACCTTCTTCTTGTTCACCAATTCCATGTAGATTGGTGAATCTCCCTGGATAAAGGGCGTCTTTTTCGCGATGGTACGCTGCCAGTTGATTTTGTTGTTTCCGCTGTGCTTGTTCTTGGCGACAAACACGAACAGGTTCTGGTTCTTCTTGTAGAACAGTTCCATATTGCTCATAACATCGAGCAGCGTCGCATAGCGGGCGTCCCCTTGGAACTTGGAATGTTCCTTGTGGTCCGGGAAACGGACGCCAGCCATGTCGCTGTCGGAACGATACTTGTCTATGGCGGAATAGAGCCAGGTCGAAAGAGACGAGAGGAACCTGCGCTGGATGTTCTTTATGGGGAAATTGCCCTTACCAAAAATATCCTTACCTTCGCGATCAATCAATGTCCCAAAAGCTTTTGTGCAGTTTTCGTCTAGAAAAACCTTAGGCAACACGAATACGGGATTCCCGTTGAAGAAGCAATAACCGACTCCATTTATTTTGGCGCCCTTGCCGGTCGTTTCGGTATTGAAGCCGCTTTCGCTCTGAAAGTCGCTATTTCCCTTGTAGCCGATAACCTCCTTGAGGTAACCGGCATCGTAGGCAAACTCTTCGAACAGGAAAATCATGAAGCAACCAAAAAGTTTTTAGCCGTTCACGTTTTTAACATCCAATTTTTTCATCATTTCGTTTACAATCCCCTCGGCATTTCTACCGAAAAGCGATTGGAACGTCACGCTTTTTATTTTGTCGTCGCCATCTCCATATGGGAAATGGAATACAGTCTGCCGTTCAGTTTCATCCTTGTAAACGGAATCCCACAGGTAGAAAAGGACCTTTGAGCGGAAGTCTTCAAACAGGATTGTTTTTTCATCCTTGGGCTTAATGAAGAATTCACCCATTTGTTTGTCTTCGCTGCGTGTTACTTCGTAAATATCTGCATTGATTTTTTCTAAGAAATCAAGCCACATATATTTTGAATTGCCAATTTCTAACTTAAACTCGTCTGCGTCCCAATTCTCGCCACAGTCACTATCTTTCGCATATTTGATAGGCACATATTCCCAGTCGAAACGACGTTTGAATGCGCTGTCCATGGGGAAAAGCGACTGGTCGCTGGTGTTCATTGTAGCAAGAATGTTCAGATTCGAAGGAAGTTTCAACTTACCTTCACCGACCTTGTCTACATAATCAGGCCAAACATCTTTCAATACAGATTCTTCTTTGAGCCATGTCGCAAAATCATTGTCAGCATCTATAGAATACTGCGAGGCGCCGGAAAAATTGCGGTCGAGTAACTGAAAAATATCGCCAAAGATTTGAGCGCAATTACCACGGTTGATTTCTTCGATGACAAGGAAAACGTTGGCCCCTGCAGCACCAGTCAATTGCAACTTCCATGCTGTTGCATAGGCCTTCGCAAAGACCTGCGGAACGAAAGAGTAAGTGATTTTCTCGCTCTCTTTCTTAGGTTTATACGCGCCTACAAATTGAGCATAGTCGTAATCTGGATGGAATGTGGTACGGAATACCTTTTGTTCAAACTTGTATTCCTTGAGGAAGCATATATAAGCCCTCAATGCACTGTGTTCTGGATTATTAACATTATCTTCGGAATCGACCTCAGAGAGTTTCTTTTCTAACAAAGAGAGTTTATCTGTGTTCCAAATGTTAATGCCAAATTTTACATCATTACTAAGGACTGCTGTATAGTGGCTACTTTTGGCAACGTCAGAACCTTCAAATAAAATTTTTCGTTCTTCTCCGGTCAAATTCCAAACGGACTCATTCGGGAGAATGGAATTGACTTTGAACGACTTGCCGGTACCAGGAGCTCCGAAGAAAATTTTGTTTATGACTTTTTGTTCTTTTATGTCCCACGATTGTGTAGGTGGCATCGTCGATTCTCCTTGAGGCTGAGGATCTACTCCCTTAAAATTTTTTGCGTATTCTTCATAGATTTCGACCATATTCCGTAAATCACTTTCAAGCTCACTTTCTAATGGACGATTTAATTTCGTATATTTCTTATAAAGAATCGTCCCCTTTTCATACATTTTTCCAAGACTAGTGACGTCGTTTCCAAGAGAAATATTTTCATCTGACAAAAAATTTCGATTGTCGAGTTTAGATGATAAATCTTTTGCATTTTTTCGAAGAACGTTATAAACCTCGCGTGTTGAGGCCTTTTTGCTTAATTCCAGAACACCTTGATTAAGCGTTAAATATAATGAATTACCATCTGATGAAAGAAGGTAAACGATATATACCCCTTCTGTCGCATTTTCAGCGATGCCATTCCTAAAAATAGCTAGCCATGGAACTTTCGCCCAATTTCCTTGACCAACGCTTCCTGCAACTTTATATTCTTTACGATCAACTAAATTTGTCTCATATATTTTTTGAGGTGCGAGGTTGCATATAGAATTGTAGACGGAAGCGTTCTTTCCAAAGGTTTGATTCTTCCCTGGAATATAATTATCCAGGAAAAAACTCAGGATTTCTGTTAATTGTTGAGCCATAATTTTACTCCTCAATTTCCATCAACACAATTGGTGCCTTTTTGCCCATGCTAGGTAAAGCTCCAAGAGTGTTGTAATCAATGAATTCTGTTGCTTCTTCATAATCCATTTCATCTGATTGCATCAGTGAACGAACCATTTTTTCGTATGCATAAATGACGCGACCATCTTCGCTTACGCCAACAACTGCGTCCATGAAAGCGGGTTGTTCGAGAACAACACTTTCCTCATAGCCACGCTCGCAAAGATATTTTTTTAGGGAATCAAGTGTAAGCGGAGGTAAGTCAGCATTTTCGATATGCTTGACAAAATCACTCGGGCTCAATTCAAAAAAATTGGAGAGTTTTTCAATAATTTCAAGTGAGACGTTGCGGCGGCCGTTCTCAATGTCGCTCATATAGCGTCGGCCAACACCTGTTTCGAGAGCAAGTTTTTCTTGCGAAATGCCTTTCTGCGAGCGTAGAGCGCGAATTGCTTTGCCAATATTGTTTTGAAGAGACACATAATTATTTCATTTGAACTGTACTCTTCAAACATATAAATAGTGCAGTTTTTAGCCACGCTGTATAGTGCACATTTTGAGGTGGATAATCTTTTTACCAAGATAAAACCATTGGGTAAAATGGCGAAGAAAAACTGGTAAGAATCGTCGGAAAATTGTCGATTACACCCTTTTTTGGACCATTTTGCAGCTAAATTGTCCGTTTTTTTCGATTTTCTCAATAGTTTTTCATTTATATTTCAAATGAATGCCCGATTTTAGCAAATTCTTATTTTTTGATTTGGAATATAATCCCGAAACGCAGAAAGTTCGGGAATATGGCTATATATTGGGCGAAGAGAATGTTCGCGATAAAAATCCTGCCAAATTAGAATCCGCAGCTTCAAAAGCAAAGTTTATCGTTGGCCATAACGTGCTGCGTCATGACGCTCCGATACTCCGACAGTATTTTTCTATTGACTTCCCAAATGTCAAAGCTCTTGACACATTAATGTTGTCATCGTTGCTATTCCCGCGCAAACCATATCATAAATTGCGTAAGGAATATCTGCACAATGAAGATGATCCGTCAGACCCATTGGAAGATGCCAAACTCTGCAAGAGATTGTTAGAAGATTGCATCGAAAAATGGAAGAGTTATCCGTGGCAACTCCAATATCTGCTTTTCCAATTTTTAAAGAACGAGCCTGGGTTTGCTCCTTTTTTTGAATTGGTGGAAGTTCCTAATTCGTTGAAGCTACGTTTAAAAATATCAGAAATACAGCGCTGGTTTACATCTAATTACGAAAAAAGCATTTGTCTACGCCAGGATTTTCAGAATGAATGGAATGCATACCGTGCTGAATGGTGCTTCCTCCTGACATTGTTTCATGAAGAAGGTCCAAGCGATTATGTACCTTATTGGGTTCGCTACCAATACCCGCATCTTGAAAACATTTTGCATCGCAGGCGTCTCGTTCCTTGCGGAGACTCCCAATGTCCATACTGTTCCGAACAATTAAGTTCAACGAAACAATTGAAAAAATGGTTTGGCTTCGATAGCTTTCGCTCTTTCAATGGGGAAAAGATTCCTCTTCAACAGCAAGTTGTCGAATCAGCAATGCGCGGAGAATCCCTATTGGCGGTTTTCCCAACGGGTGGTGGGAAATCGATGACCTTCCAGTTGCCAGCCTTGATTGCTGGCACCCAAGTTGGCGCTTTGACTGTCGTGATATCCCCGATTGTCGCCTTGATGAAGGACCAGGTCGACGTTTTGGAAAAACGAAGGCAAATAGGGGATGCCGCCTATATAAACTCCATGCTTTCTCCTGCAGAACGAAAAGATGTTATTGAGAAAGTCAACAATGGCGAAAAGAACATCCTTTACATTTCTCCAGAATCACTGCGTTCAAACACGACGTTCAATATATTGAAACATCGACGTGTGGAACGTATCGTTGTAGATGAAGCACACTGTTTTAGTGGTTGGGGGCACGATTTCAGAGTCGATTATCTTTATTTGGCCGACTTCTTGAAAGACCTGCAAAGGGAAAAGAATCTTGAATCACCAATTTCTGTGAGCTGTTTTACGGCAACGGCAAAACAATCCGTTGTAGATGATATCTGCGGCTACTTCAAAGAGCGCCTAAATCTCGAGTTGGTAAAATTCATTAGCCCAGCAAAGCGCACAAACCTGACGTATAAGGTCATTGAATCTTCAGAATCTCCTAACGAACGGCGCAAGCAGCTGGTAAATGTTCTTCGCGAATATAATGGGCCCAAAATCATATATGCTTCCAAGGTCAAGACAACAGAATCCTTAGCCGAGGAATTGTACAATCGAGGTTTCGCCAGTGCCTGTTATAACGGCAAAATGGAATCTGAAAAGAAAATGACCATTCAGGATCAATTCCAGAATGGCGAAGTGGATACCATGGTGGCGACAACGGCATTCGGAATGGGCGTCGACAAGGACAATGTGGAGCTGGTCGCTCATTACGAAATTTCAAGTACGCTAGAAAATTATGTGCAGGAAGCAGGCCGTGCGGGTCGCGACCCCAAATTACAAGCCAGCTGTGTAGCTCTTTTCAATCCTAAGGATCTTGACACAAATTTTCAAATTCTCCAGCAATCCAAACTTTCTGCGCAGGAAATCTCTGCCGTTTGGAAAGTTTTGAAAAAAATGGCTGGCAACCAGAATCGCATTATCATGTCGGCTCTTGAGATTGCCGATTTATGCGGATGGACAGAAAAAGAAACAGATGCCAGTGTCAACACGACAAAAGTTAAGCTTGCCATTCTTGTTCTGGAAGAACAAGGATTCCTGAAGCGCAAACGAAATAGAACTCAGATGTATGGTTCTTCAATTTCGGTTGAATCTGCAGAAGAAGCCCGAGAAAGAATTGGTTCAGATAAGATTGAAATCACCAATTCCGTCGAAAATCTTGCATACCGCATAATACACCATATCATCAGTAAACGATGGACGCGTTCTCCAGAATGTGCTCTTGACGAACTTACCGTAAATTTAGGCTTGACTCGAGAGAAAGTTAATGATGGGTTACGGCTGCTACGAGCGCTCAATCTTTTGAATGAAGAGGATGACTGGAGTGCTCGATTGCAGAGGAAGGGCAATGACACTCCGCGTTCGCTCCTGAAGGCCGCCTCCGAATTGCAGGAAGAACTATTGAAGGCGTGTGAAGGCAAAGGTGTTAATGATCGATTTGTCTTGGACATGACCAAGCTCAATTCCCAGCTGAATCAAAGAGACGATTCAATAGGGGCTTCTACATCTAGACGGAATCTGTTCATCTTCCGCGGTATTCTGCGCTATTGGGCTCATGAAAGTGTCGCTGAAATCCATTTGGTAGAGGCTGGACATCAGGTTTACCAGATAGAATTTCTGGTCTCTCCGGAAAGTGTCAAGGAAAACCTCAAGAAACAATGGCAGATATTTGACAAAGTCATTGATGCATTGACGGATATGCAAAAGGAACAGGCGCATAGAAACGGAAATATTGTCTGGTTTTCTTTAAATAGCTTGATGCGTAAAATGTACGGCGAAAAAGCTGTTAGCCGTGTTGAGATGCAAAAGCAACTGGAATATGCACTTCTCTTCTTACACTTGGTTGGATCCATTACATTGGATCATGGCCTTGTCGTTTTCTATACCGGACTTGTCTTGGAGTTGAATCCAGAAGCAAAACAACGTAATTTTACTCCTAAAGACTTCGAAATGCTTGATGCGCATTATAAGCATAAAGCAGAAGCGATTCACATTGTTGGCGAATATGCGAAGATGATGCTTACAGATGAACAGATGGCCCAACAATTGCTAGATGATTATTTTGTAATGGACATTGCAGATTTCCGTTTGAAGTACATGCAGGGCGTTGCCCAGATTGATTCTGTATCCGATGAATTAAAGAGAAAAATTGAAAAAGTCAATGACGAACAGCGTAAAGTCATAAAAAGTCGTAAGAAGCATATCCTTGTAGGTGCCGGCCCTGGTTCAGGAAAAACACACCTTCTGGTTCATAAAGTCGCGTCGCTTTTGTGGATTGAAGAAGCAAAACCCGATTCAATCCTGTGTTTGACATACACGCGCGCTGCATGCCGCGAGCTCAGAAAACGTCTGTTTGATTTGGCGGGTCCCTTAGCTGCAAAAGTAACCATTACCACATTCCACTCGCTTGCTTTCTCCATACTTGGCGTACAGGGGAATAAAAAGGCGCTTGAAAATGCTGACGATGTTGTTTCAAAGGCCGCTGAACTTCTTGAATCCGGAGAAGATGTTGGCGTAGGAGCCCCTGGTGTCATTCTTGTTGACGAATTCCAAGATTTGTCTGCAGGTGAATACCGTTTATTACGGGCTCTTTATGATTTGGGAGAGAAAGACCCCCGCGTTATCGTCGTTGGCGATGATGATCAAAGTATTTTTGCATTCCGTGGAAGCTCTTCTCAGTATTTCCAGAAATTTGCCGACGAATTTCCAAATACAGAGAAATTCTATTTAACAACGAATTACCGTTCTGTAGCGGGGCTTGTTCGTGCAAATGCCAAATTGCTTGACTTGATGACAGAACGCGTAAAAGAAGGCTCGCAACAGTTTGCGTTAAAACAGGACAACGCGTCGCTTGCGTTTTATGAAGAGGGAGACAAGGCAACTGCGGCATTTGCCGCAGCTGAACTTCTGGCAAAAAGATTCTCTTCGAATCCAACAGAATCCTATTGTATTCTGACACGAGATAACGCTGAAGCCTTTTTGGCTGCCGCGAAATTAGAAGAAAAAAATGTTCCATATCGCCTTCTTAAAGGTCGAGATAAGGATAAATGTCCCATTGAGAAAACACGAGAAATCTTAGGATTCAGTAAAATTCTCCAAGAAGACCCGCGGGTAGGTAAATTCCCGTGGAGTGCGAAAGAATTTAAACGACTTGCAGAGGCTTATAAATCGAATCATAAAACAGAAAGTTCTTTTGAATTATTGGACGCCTTAGTAAATGATTTTATAGAGACGGAAACTGCCTGTGGTGAAGACGAAATAACATTAGGCGACTTCAACCAATATTTAAGTGAAGTGTCGTATAGCGACTTTGCAACAAAAAATATGGGTGCGGTCTCTATAGGAACAATGCATAGTGCGAAGGGACTTGAATGGGATAACGTAATTCTTGCATTGGGTTCTTGGGTTTTGAAAGATATTGACGAGGAAAAAACTCAAGAAAATTATCGTCTGCTTTATGTCGCGGCAACACGTGCAAAGAAGTCGTTAACCATTATCGGTGCTGAAAAAATGCTGCCGCATGAATGGCTAAGTCATTTTGTTAAGCAAGGCAAAATTAACAATGTTAATATCCCGAAGGTTTTGCATATCGAAACGGGACTCAGTGATATGGATTTGGGGCAATATTTAAAGAAGAACAACTCGAGAGATGTTTTTGTTGAAAAACTACAACAGGTTTTGGAAAAAGAATCGTTAGGAACATCCCTTTCTGTCGAACTTCATGCCAAAACAGGAAATTACTGCATAAAACAGGCTTCTCTTTATTGGGCTTGGTTTGCAAAGGATTTTACTGGAGGCCTTGTAAAAAGCCTTGCAAAGAATGTCCTAATTCCGCAAAAGGCAATCCTTTCACAGATTGTTCGCTGGACATCTGAAGGCGGACAAGAAACCTGGGTGCCGCTGTTTAGAGTGGAGTTCGGAAGAACGTAATTTTCCCAGTTGTCGCAAAATTTGCGACAACTCCTCGAAATTATCGAGGAGTTGAGTTGTCAAGGATTACTTGACAGCTTAAAATGCGGTCAAGCGGGGCGTTACAAAAACTCCCTACGGCTCGGTCATAGCCATGCAACCATGGCTCGACTCTCGCCTAGCGGGGCGTTGCGGGGCCGGCGTCTGAGGCCCCGCAGTGAACCGACCCCAAAAAGTTGGACAGTTTAAAGTTAGGATAATACAGCGTTATGAGTCCGGTATTGTACCGGGCTCATTCCGTTTAGGCGCAGTTTTATCCGGTCATTGTTGTAGTATTCGATATATTTTTTCAGTTCCCGCTTAAAGTGGTCCACATCTTTGAAGGTATTCGGATAGAGCAACTCGGATTTCATTATCCCGAAGAAGTTCTCCATCATGGCATTGTCCAGGCAGTTGCCCTTGCGACTCATGCTTTGTACTATGTTGTGGTCTTTCAGTGACTTTTGGTAGTTGTAGTGCTGGTATTGCCAACCTTGATCCGAGTGCATCAGCAGTTTTTCCCATACACGGTGCTGTTCATACGCCTTGTCCAGCATGTCCATGACCATTTTAAGGTCGGCATGG